>Ga0335078_10000010_pt1 | contig 386852 bp, 317 predicted proteins | sample Lox_Sample_32_FD_206711 | JGI IMG/M metagenome (GOLD analysis project Ga0335078, IMG submission 206711) | Soil microbial communities from Loxahatchee National Wildlife Refuge, Florida, United States - Lox_Sample_3.2 | ecosystem: Environmental > Terrestrial > Soil > Wetlands | place: USA...
GCGGTCGGCTCCGCTCCAAGGAGTGGGTTTCACGGAAACGCCCAGGGCGTCGTGAACATAGCGCTCGAGTTCATGAAGTTCGGGGCGCACCTGCGGCTCCTATCACACTTTATGCACGATAACATAGAAGATGTTATCGTGCATTTCAAGGGTTATAATGAGAGGCTAAATCTATCGCCCATGAATCCTTCCGCTCCAGTGAACGGAGCACCCGACTTTTCCGGTATCTGCTCGATCGAGCGCTTTCTAACGAAATTGAACTGCTTAAAGAGAGACTCATCGGGCGCGAGGTCTTCGGCCGAGAAATCTCATACGACACCGCTAGCGATCCTGTTGTCAGAAACGCCGCGTCGGACACCCGCAGGAGACTTCGACAGTACGACGCCGAAAGCGGGGTGGAAGAGCCGGTACGCATTCTTCTCCCGCCGGGAACATACGTCCTCGATTTTCGCTTCTCCGAACTCAATCCACAGCCGGAAAACCCGCCAGAAACAGGAGCGGTGAATAGCAGCCCGCGGGAACAGGAGATTATTTCTTCACTTCCGGTTCGTACAGCTTCTGAGTTTTCGGGGGGGGAGAAAGGTGCCTTGGTGGCCTTCCGCCAGCACGAAGAGTTGAAGCATCTTCGCCCTGGTGCCCCCGCAGTAGGTCCGCTCTGGAGTCCAATACTTAGCGCGGGCAAGGAGGTATTCATATGCCTAGGGCACGCGGATCCGTTGAACGCTGATGATCCGGTGATCGAACTCACATCGGGGGGACTGCAGCGAATAACCGTGACGGATCTTAAAGCCTACACAAATATCTCAGGATTTCTGCAAATGAACGGCCAGTCCTTTCAAATGCGGATGGATAATCAGACCACGTTGCTGGATTTGCGAGATCGCCCGACGGTGCTGATTGGAAACCATAACAACGATTGGGCGCTCAAGCTAACGGGCAACCTTCGATATCGGTTTGACTTCGACGAAGCTGACGCCGGAAAGCCGAATCGAGTTGTCTCCATAGTAGATACCCAGGAACCCCATCGGCTCTGGCAAGTGTCTCTCCGAGACCCTGAGAGTCCGTCCGTTGACTATGCCATAGCGGGACGCTTCTTCAATCCTATAAGCGGCAGCCTTATTTTCTTTGTGGCTGGTGCTCGCCCGGTAGGTACGCAGGCAGCTTCGGAGTTTATGACGCGGCCACAGTTCCTTCAAGGTCTCCCAGACAGCCTCAAGAATCCGAAGACCAATCTCGAGGTCGTCTTAAAGACGCCGATCATTGCTGGCGTACCTGGCTCTCCCGAAGTGGTCGCGACGCACGTCGGCACCGGGATGAAAGCGATTGAGGCCATTGCGCGAACCATCGCGTAGGAAGATTGGAAAGGGTTCACATGCGAATCGGTGTGAATCGACCGCGACTTTTAGAGGTTTGACTCTACCCCGGATGGTGAGCGAAGAATCGCCGCGGACTTTTGTGTCTTCGTCCATGGGGCAAGTCAGGGATGGAACTCCACTCCCTGCGCCAAATGAGTTTCGCCACCCCAATTGATGGTATTCGTCTGGCGGCGCATGTAGGCCTTCCAACAATCCGAACCGGACTCACGACCTCCTCCGGTCTCCTTTTCGCCGCCAAAGGCACCCCCGATTTCTGAACCCGAAGTGCCCACATTCACGTTCGCGATGCCGCAGTCGGATCCCTTGAAGCTGAGGAACTTCTCCGCCTCGGCCACGCTGTCGGTGAAGATACCCGACGATAATCCCTGCGGTACCGAATTGTGCAATGCAATTGCTTCGTCGATGGTCCGGTATCTCATAACGTAAAGAATGGGAGCAAAGGTTTCGTTTTGGACAATCGGAGCGTCATTACGGATTTCTACGATGGTTGGCAAAACGAACGTTCTTCTGCCAAATGGTGGCGGATCGATGGCCTTGCCTCCATACAGGACTTTTCCGCCTTGCAGGCCAACGGCGCTCAGAGCATTCTCGAAATCCGACACAGCACTTTCGTCGATGAGCGGCCCCATCAGAGTGTGGGGATCGAGTGGATCGCCAATCCTCACCTTTGCGTAGTTACCGATCAGTTTGTGAATAAAGGAATCGTAAATGCTCTCGTGGATGATCAGCCTGCGCGTGGAGGTACAGCGTTGTCCCGCCGTGCCGACGGCGCCGAAGAATGCTGACGCGAGCGCGCCTGTGATGTCGGCCTTGTCCGAAATAATAAGGGCGTTGTTGCCCCCAAGTTCGAGGATTGTGCGTCCCAGGCGAGCACCGACGACCTGCCCAACATGCTTGCCCATTCGGCTCGAACCTGTAGCGCTGATGAGCGCGAGTCGAGTATCCCCCAGAAGCCGTTCGCCGATAGTCGATCCGCGTCCGATGATCACGCAGGACACTCCATCCGGCACGCCGTTGGCATGGAGTACCTCACGGATGATGTTCTGGCATGCGATCGCGCACAATGGAGTCTTACTCGACGGCTTCCATATCACCGGATCGCCGCAGACGAAGGCCAGTGCGCTGTTCCACGACCACACTGAAACAGGGAAGTTGAAAGCCGTGATGACGCCGATTGGACCCAGAGGATGCCACTGCTCCATCATGCGATGCATTGGCCTCTCGCTCTGGAGTGTGGGACCGGAAAGCGTTCGGCTTAGGCCGACGGCATAATCGCAGACGTCGATCATTTCCTGCACTTCCCCAAGGCCTTCGGTCAATATTTTGCCCATTTCGAGCGACACAAGCCGTCCCAGCGGTTCTTTCTTCTCGCGCAGAGCGATCCCAAACTGACGGACGATTTCCCCTCTCTTAGGAACAGGCAAACCTCGCCAGTACTCGAAAGCTTTCATGGCGTTTACGAGAACTTTGTTGAAGTCGGCCTCGCTCGCCTGTTGGACTTTGGCCAGTGATTTCCCGGTCGCCGGGCTATGGACTTCGATCCAGTCACCACTGCCCGCAAACCATTGATCCCCATAACTCGCCCCAGAAAGGGTCTCCTGCAATCCCAACGAACTGAAAATTTCGTTTTTTTCATTCATGGCAATAGCCTCTCGATGCGGCGAAATAGCGCGCTAGAGCGGAATAAAGGGGCGGGCGGCGAACCTTCGAAACCTATTTTCATGGTCCACATATTGCGACACCTTGATGCCACCTGCGATGTGCCAACAATGTCTGAAATTATGCTCGATCGAAACGAACGTATGTGACTCATATCACGGTTGAGTTCTGATGCGATCGGAACAATCCCTGACGAACGAGGTTGGAGCACAGAGTACGCGCTAAAAACACACCACTAGCCTCAAAGCGCAGGCGCGCGGCTATGGAGGAAGGGCGTAACTAATGTGATTCAGACGCTACCGACCATCTCGAGTTTCGGAGCACCTGGGGAAAGAAGCGCTCGAACGTCCCGCATCGGAGGTTGGCCGAAGAAGCGGCTGTATTCGCGATTGAATTGCGTAGCGCTTTCGTAGCCGACCTCAAAGGCAGCGCTGGCCGCGTCGAGACCATTATTCAACATTAGGCTCCGCGCTGACTGGAGCCTGAGCTGTTTTTGATATTGAAGCGGGCTCATCGCAGTGAGCATCCGGAAATGATGATGTAGCGTCGATATGCCCATGCTGGCAATCTCTGCGAGTTCCTCTACGTGTAGCGGCTTAGCATAGTTCGCAGCTATCCACGCCACCGCCTTTGCCGTCCGGTGGCTTTGATCTCCGAGTGTTGCTACTGCACGCAAGCGCGCTCCCACACGTCCTCGCAGGACGCGATAGATGATTTCACGCTGAATCAGGCCGCTCAGAAAAGGAATGTCCTGCGGATTATCCAACAGATCCACCAGGCGGCAGCATGCGTTCAGGAATTCCGGCGTGGTCTCGCCGATCGACATCGCGGGACTGTCAGAGGGAGCTTCTGAGACATGAATTTCCTCGCGGCTGAGCAACTCCCGCACCATGGACATGTCCAACTTGATTGACAGTGCGAGACAGGGAATCTCCTCGGTCGCTTCGGCCACCCAGCTCACGATCGGCAAATCCACCGCAGTCACGACGAAGCGCGATGCGTCATAGATAAAGCTGGTCCGGCCGAGGTTCACCTGCTTGCTGCCTTGTGCGACCACGATGACTCCCGGATGGTAGGTCATCCGGCACGGCGGGGTAGGCGCAGTCCGCCGGTGGAGGCTGACGCCGGGAATCTCTGTTGTCCGATTCTCTTCCTTGCCCATGAAGGAGGCCATCTTGCGAGCGAGTTCTGCGCGCAACTGGTGGGCCGGGTTCGCTTTCACAGTAGCGTTTTCTCTTGTGTTTTTCACGTTAGCGATTCCTACAATTCTTTCTAAAGATAGCCGCCCCGCTCCAGCAAATCCACTGATTTCCCAACTGATGAGAGGAATAGGCAATAAGTAGGCAGGATCGGGCTACCAGTTAACGGCCCTTTACCCATAAATTCGAGGCTGCAAGGGAAACAAAATGAAGACGCGCATCCTGGAGAGAGCCATGAAAACCTTAACCCTAATTATGGGTCTATTTCTGTCAGCGATGATTGCGCAATCGTCCTACGCGCAGCAGTCGCCACAGCCGCCAACGGAAACGATTAAAACTGCCGCAAGTCCTACACCCGAGCAAAAAGAAGTCATCAACCTCTCAAACATGAAATGGGATTGGATGGCAGACAAGAAGGTCGATTCCTTAGAGACACTATTCGATGACAAAGCCATGTTCACTCACATGGGAGGGACATGGGGAAAAACCCAGGAACTAGCGACCATTAAAAGCGGTGGCATCTGGTACAAAAAAGCTGCAGTTTACGCGGTTGACGCTCGCATATTTGGTAACACGGCCATCCTGCTAGAGGACATTGATTTGCAAGCAGCAGTCGGTGAGCACGAAGTCACCAATCCTTTTATGGTGACTGAGGTGTATATCAAGGAAAACGGCAAGTGGAAGCTCGCCCAACTCACGTTCTCGCATCTGCTTAGGCCAGTCAAAATGAATAACAATAAAAATTAACCACACAGGTAGAGAGAGCCGGGAGTTCCACAACTCCGCGGCAGCGAAGATCGAAGTGCAGGAGCGTGGCTGCCGAGGTTGTGCTGAAGAAGCTGTGATGCGATCCGGAACCAACCGAGTCGCTTAGGCGGTGTGGGATTCTGCCATCAATACAGATTGATGATCACGCGGAAGAACTCCTAAGGGGATCGAGATGAAAAACTCCGATAAGCCTCATTCATATGCCGGGCGTGTTGACGCGACAGGACGCCGCGATTTCCTAACGAAGACAGCGCTTGCGGGCGCCGCGGTTGCGCTAAGCGCCTTGCCAACTGCCGCTTCGCAACACCAAGCAACATCCTCAGGCGCAGGTAGCCCCGCACCAAAACTTAGTGGGCGACGTAAGCTCGGCTCGCTTGAGGTCTCCAGCGTGGGCCTCGGCGTACAGAACATCAGCCGCAAGTATGAGACGACCGTACCGTACCGCCCGGAGATGATCAACATCATCCGCGCTGCCTATGACCGCGGCGTAACGTTCTTTGACACGGCTGAGGCTTACGGACCCTTCGAATGCGAGCGCATCCTCGGTGACAGCATCGCGCCCTTCCGCAACAAGGTCGTGATCACGTCGAAGTTCGGCTGGAACATCGATCCTGAGACCGGTCAATTTCAAATGGGGCTCAACAGCAAGCCTGATCACATCAAGCGCGCAGTCGAGGGGTCGCTCAAGCGACTCCGCACCGACCGCATTGATCTCCTCTACCAGCACCGCGTCGACCCGCAGGTACCGATCGAGGATGTGGCCGGCACCGTTAAGGATCTGATGGCGCAAGGCAAGGTTCTGCACTGGGGTTTGTCCGAGATGGGTCTGAACACACTGCGACGCGCTCATACAGCTCTGCCTTTAACCGCTGTGCAGAACGAGTACTCGATGCTGTGGCGTGGCCCTGAGAAGGAAGTCATTCCACTGTGCGAAGAACTGGGCATTGGATTCGTCCCTTGGAGTCCGCTCGGTGTACAGTTTCTCACCGGCTGGATTGACGCGAATACCCGCTTCGCTCCCGGCGATATTCGAGGCATGGAGTCGCGCTTCTCGCCAGAAAACCTGCCGCACAATCTGGCGCTCGTGGAATTGGTCAAGCATTGGGCCGAGCGGAAGAGTGCCACTCCCGGCCAGATCGCGCTCGCATGGCTGACGGCCCAGAAGCCATGGATCGTGCCGATTCCAGGAACGACTCAGATGGCGCACATGCTCGAGAACGCCGGTGCGGCCGAAGTTCGATTCACACCCGCCGAAGTCGCCGAATTGAACGCAGCTGTTTCGACAATCGAAGTCCGAGGGGCCCGGCTTCCCGATATGGTGCTCGCTCTCTCAGGAGTCGAAGCAGCACCGAAGAAATAGGACGAGAAGTTATGCAACAACGAGTACAGGGGAAAGCCGACGTTTTCGGGACGCTGAGACGCATGGCTTTTCTGTTGTTGAATGTCCTGACCACCATTTGTCTTCTCGCTAGTGGTTCCACAGCACAGCAATTGCCCACAAGTGGTCGGCCGTTAGCCACGAAGCAGAAGATACTGATCGTGTATCTTTCCCGGACCAACAACACCAAAGCCGTAGCGGAGATGATCCAGCAGAAGGTCGGCGGAAGAATGGTCGCGCTCGAATTGGAAACGCCTTACCCCGCTGACTATCACATGACGGTGCAACAGGTGGTTCGGGAAAATGAAACTGGATATTTGCCGCCTTTGAAGACGAAGATCGAACACATGGAGGAGTACGACGTCGTGTTTCTTGGCTTTCCAACTTGGGACATGCAGCTGCCGCCTCCCGTCAAGAGTTTCCTGCACCAATACGACCTCAAGGGAAAGACACTGATTCCATTCAACACGAATGGTGGATATGGCCCTGGCAGCAGTTTCGAGACCGTCCGGGAGTTGTGTCCGAAAAACACGATTTTGAAAGGCTTCACAATTAGAGGCGGGTCAGAACGAGACGGAGAATATCTGGCCATCAAAGGTGCCAGGGCAGAAGAGGCACGCAAAAACGTCAGCAACTGGCTAACAGAAATAGGGATGCTGAACTAAACCACATTCGGAAGTAGAACAGAAGAGGAAACACGCGATGCAAACGAGAATATTGGGAAATAGCCGCCTTGAGGTTTCCGCTCTGGGCTATGGCTGCATGGGTCTGAGCCACGGCTACGGGCCAGTTACAGAGAAGCAGCAAGCAATTTCAATGATTCGTGCAGCGTTCGAACGTGGAGTTACGTTCTTCGATACGGCAGAGGCATACGGACCTTATCTCAATGAAAAGGTAGTTGGCGAAGCTCTTTCCCCGATGCGCCAACAAGTCGTCATCGCCACCAAGTTCGGCTTCAACTTTGACGCGGAAGGAAAGATCGCTGGTTTGAACAGCAAACCAGATCATATCCACGAATATGTGGATGGTGCATTGAATCGCCTGCAGACGGATGTGATCGACCTGCTGTATCAGCACCGTGTCGATCCTGAAGTTCCGATCGAGGATGTGGCGGGCGCGGTTAAGGATCTCATTGGGCAAGGCAAGGTGAAGCACTTTGGTCTTTCGGAAGCTGGAGTGCGGACGATCCGCCGCGCCCATGCGGTCCAGCCAGTTACTGCATTGCAGAGTGAATACTCGCTGTGGTGGCGAGAGCCTGAGAAAGAGATTCTTCCAACTCTGGAAGAACTCGGAATCGGCCTCGTGCCATTCAGCCCGCTGGGCAAAGGTTTCCTGACTGGGGCCATTAAAGAAGACGCAACATTTGGTGACACGGACTTCCGCAAGATCGTTCCTCGTTTCAACAATGAGAATCTAAAAGCGAATCAAGGGATCGTTGAGGCTCTCTGTCACATCGCTGACCGTAAGCACGCCACGCGCGCGCAAATTGCGCTTGCATGGCTGCTTGCCCAGAAGCCCTGGATTGTTCCGATTCCCGGAACTACCAAACTGCAACGCTTGGAAGAAAATCTCGGAGGCGCCAACGTCGAAATGAGTTCGGAAGATCTACACCAGATCGCGGAAGCCCTCTCGAAAGTTGAAATCCACGGCGCCCGTTATCCGGAACGCCTCCAGGCCATGGTGAATCGCTGACTGAGAGTGCCGGGCTGATCGCCACCACTATCGACATTGTTGTCACTAGAGGAGTAACAATGCAAAAACGAAGACTTGGCAAAAGCAATCTCGAAGTATCTGCTCTCGGCCTCGGATGCATGAGCATGAGCGCTCTCTATGGGCCGCCCGCCGACAAGGTCGAGATGATCAAACTGATCCGTACCGCCAATGACCGCGGCGTGACCATGTTCGATACGGCCGAGTCCTATGGTCCGTTCGCAAATGAGGAACTTGTAGGTGAGGCGCTGCAGCCAATCCGCGACAAGGTCGTGATTGCGACAAAGTTCGGCTTTGACATCGATCTTGAAACGGGCGCGCGGCGCGGCGGGACGAACAGCAGGCCTGAGCATATTAAGCGTGCAGCAGATGCCTGCTTAAAACGTCTGCGGACCGATCATATCGATCTTTTTTATCAGCATCGCGTCGATCCGGCGGTGCCGATCGAGGACGTAGCGGGCGCGATCAAAGAACTGATTGCCGAAGGTAAGGTCAAACACTTCGGCCTCTCGGAAGCTGGGATCAAGACAATTCGCCGCGCGCACGCCGTCCAACCGATCACAGCAGTGCAAAGCGAATACTCGCTGTTCTGGCGTGGTCCGGAGGCAGAACTGCTGCCGACGCTGGAGGAGCTTGGTATCGGCTTCGTGCCGTTTAGCCCGCTCGGTGCCGGGTTCCTCACGGGCAAGATCGACGAGAACACGAAGTTCGATCCCACCGATTTTCGGAATAACGTGCCGCGATTCTCTCCCGAGGCGCGCAAGGCCAATATGGCGCTGGTCGAGATGATCAAGCGCGTCGCGGAACGCAAGGGCGCGACTCCGGCACAAATCGCACTTGCCTGGCTACTGGCGCAGAAGCCGTGGATCGTGCCGATTCCAGGTACGACAAAGCTGCACCGGCTCGAAGAGAATCTCGGCGCCATTAACGTCGACCTGAGCAAGAACGACCTCAAGGAAATCGACGAAGCTGCCTCCAGACTGAAACTTGAAGGCGCGCGCCTTCCTGAACCTGCGTTAAGGATGACTGGACTCTGATCATTTCTCTTTTCATCCGTACGCAGATAGCCAATTGCAGGGGAAGCCGAAAGGCAAAGGACTACGACATGAAATCGAAGCTGACCGTGTTGGGACTATGTTTCTTGACGACGATTGTCCAATGGACAGCGGCTCAATCGCAACCGCCAGGCGCTGCCGCGACGACTGTGGTGCGAGTGGATACCGGCCAGTTGCAGGGAGTGATCAACGACGGCGTCATTACCTACAAAGGCATCCCCTTTGCGGCGCCCCCGGTGGGCGATCTGCGATGGCGGGCGCCTCAACCGGCGGCGCAATGGACCGGCGTGCGCCAGGCGACGGAATTCGGGGCGGACTGCATGCAGGCACGATTCGGCCCTCCCCCCGCGCCTGGTGCGCCTCCGGTTCCTGCGCCGTCGGAAGACTGTCTATTCGTGAACGTATGGCGACCCGCGAGCGCCGCGCCCGCGGCAAAGCTGCCTGTGATGGTCTGGATCTACGGGGGCGGCTTCATGTTTGGTTCGAGCGCAATGCCTTCAACTTCGGGGACACAGTTCGCTAAACAGGGTGTAGTCCTGGTCGCTGCCAATTACCGCGTCGGGCGGTTCGGATTCTTTGCCTTTCCCACATTGAGCCGCGAGCATCCTGATGAGCCCAAGGGAAACTACGCCTTCATGGACCAGATTGCTGCCCTCAAGTGGGTGCAGAAGAACATCGCTGCATTTGGAGGCGATCCGAACAACGTCACTATCTTTGGGTTTTCCGCAGGCGGTGTCTCGGTGCATAGCCTCCTGACGATGCCAACAGCGCGCGGCTTGTTCCACAAGGCGATCGTCGAATCTGGCGGTTCGCGTGACAGCGTGCTCACCGCGCGGCCCATCAGCAAGGACGGCATCGATCCGAACTATCCGGTGTCGGCTGAGACGATCGGGATCAACTTCGCGCGCTCGATGGGAATTGAGGGCACGGATCAGGCCGCGCTGGCCCGTCTGCGAGCTCTCAGCGCCGAAGAGGTGCTCCGCGGCGCGCCAGCCCAAGCCGGGGCTAGTATGCCCTCCTACGAGACGACTCCGATCCTTGACGGCAAGCTGGTGACGGAGACGGCGGAGACCGCCTACAAGGCCCACCGCCAGCCGCATGTTCCGATCATGCTCGGAAGCAACAGCGCCGATTTTGCGGGTCCGCGGATAAGGGCAAGCACCAAGGAGCAGCTGTTTGCTCACTTCGGCCAGTGGAGCGCCCAGGCGAAGGCGGCTTACGATCCGGACGGAACGACAGATGTGGCCACGCTGGTAGCGAGGGCAAACGACTACTTTGGTCAGGCCGAGCCTGCCCGCTTCGCAGCGAGTTCCTTCGCGGCCAACGGCTCGCCAGCCTATCTCTATCGGTTCTCCTACGTTCAAACTGGCATGCGGGAACGGATGCAGGAGGGAGCCCCTCACGGCGGTGAAATCGCCTTCGTGTTCGGCACATTGGGTACCGGTGGCTTCGGGCCGCCACCACCACCGCCTACACCCCAGGATCAGGCGGTCTCTCGGATGGCGCAAAGCTACTGGGTCAACTTCGCCAAGACCGGTGATCCGAATGGTGCGGGCTTGCCGACTTGGCCACGTTACGATCCGAGCAAGAATTTAATTTTCGATTTCCATCCGGATGGCTCGGCCGGCGCGGCTGGACCTGACCGAGCGGGCCGCCAATGCTGATCGAAGGTGGGCAATACTCCCAGAAACAGGGAGCGCAAGATCAAGGAGAGCCGCAATGCGGATGTTCACAGCGATCGGAGTCTCGCTTTTGATGCTCGTATCAGGTGCCTACAGCCAAAATCCCAATGTAGAGGGCGCCATTAGGATTATACGGAGCGGTTCTCAACCCTCGCGGCAGGCGCCGACGGAGCACTTCACCGGCTCGGCGCGAGTCGACCCTCTGTTCCAGGCGATTTCTCCAGCGCGCTCATCTGGTTCTCTTGTCACGTTTGAGCCCAGTGCGCGCACGGCCTGGCACACGCATGCGCTTGGCCAGATCTTGATCGTCACGGCGGGTACGGGCCGGGTGCAGCGCTGGGGCGATCCGGTTGAAGAAGTCCACCAGGGTGATGTGGTCTGGATTCCACCAGGTCAGAAGCATTGGCACGGCGCGGCACCCAACAGTTCGATGGCACATATCGCCATCGTGGAACAGTTCGATGGGAAGACTGTCGATTGGATGGAGAAGGTCAGTGACGCGCAGTACAGCGCGCCGGTCCGAGTGCAGGCAGCTGGCACGGACGCCGCTGTAAAGCCCAGGCCATCGCAAGGACCAATCGGTGACTTCGCGCCAAAGCTGGCGGAACTGACTGACGACGTCCTGTACGGCGATGTATGGGAGCGACCGCAACTTTCAAAGCGCGACCGAAGCCTCGTGACCGTGGCGGCGTTGATTGCCTTAAACCGACCAGAGCAGCTTCGGTCCCACCTTGTCAAAGCTCGTGAAAACGGCGTGACGCAGGATGAATTAATCGAGACCATCACGCATCTTGCGTTTTATTGTGGGTGGCCGAACGCTGTAAATGCGATCGGCGTTGCCAAAGAAGTCTTCGATAAGAAGTGAGCTTCGAAAGACAGCGCCCTCTCACGTAAGCCGCATTGTGCAGGAGAAATCATGTTGAACAGATCACATCCGAGATTATTCATCGTTTCTTTGTCGATGGCAGCGTTCGTCGTCACTTTAGGCAGCGCTCAAGAAGGGAGCAAGAGCAAGTTCGAACCCCTGACGATACAAGAGCAAGGCAGCTTCGCAGTCGGTGGCAAGGTCATCACGAATCCGGGAAGCTTTAATCCAAAGCAGCCGACCCCGGATGGCCAGACGCTGCATGGCGACCACGCTTACGTCTTCTTTCAGGTTCCGACTAATCCGCGAAAGCTTCCTCTCGTTTTTCTACACGGCACCGGTCAGTTCTCAAAGACCTGGGAGACTACTCCGGATGGTCGAGAGGGGTTTCAGACCATCTTTCTACGCCGTCGCTTTCCTATTTATCTAATCGACCAGCCGCGTCGCGGAAACGCCGGCCGCGGCACGGTCACGGCTTCGATCAACGCCACTCCGGACGAACAGGGATGGTTTGACACGTTTCGTGTTGGCATCTGGCCGGATTACTTTCCGGGTGTGCAGTTCTCGAAAGACGCCGAAACTCTCAACCAATACTTCCGTCAAATGACGCCGAACGTCGGACCGTACGATCCCGAGGTGATCTCCGATGCCTGCGCGGCATTGTTCAACAAGATCGGGCCGGCGGTTTTTGTAACTCACTCGCAGGGTGGCGGACTTGGATGGGCAACAGCTCTGAAGAGCAGCAATGTACGAGCTATCGTGTCGTACGAGCCGGGCAGCGGCTTCCTGTTTCCAGAGAGCGAAGTTCCGGAACCGCTGCCAAGTTCCGGGGGAACACTAGCGGCCATCGGTGTGCCCACGGCCGAGTTCATGAAACTCACCAGAATCCCCATCATCATCTTTTATGGCGACAACATCCCTGACAAGCCCAGCGACAACCCGGGCCAGGATGGGTGGCGAGTTCGGCTGGAGATGGCAAGAAAGTGGCGGGATACCGTCAACCGTCACGGTGGCGACGTGAAGGTTGTGCACCTGCCGGAAATTGGCGTGCATGGAAACACCCACTTCCCATTCTCCGACTTGAATAACCGAGATGTGGCTGACCTGATGTCGAAGTTTCTGTCGGAAAAGAAGCTGGACTAGACGGCTGCTGAACCATCGCGGCTCTTCAGTTCACGTCAGAGCGCCAACGTTTCCTCAATGCAAAGGAGTCTGAAATGTGGAATGGGGAAAGTCAGCGACGAACAATACCAATCGAGTATCTGAGAGGATGGTCCGATCCGCTATATTTTCTGCATAGAAAAGCACAGGATTAGAGCTTAAATGTGTCGCCACACATCTATTTAGAAGCGGGATCCAAACAGCGGCGGGCCCAGAGAGGAAGAAGCGTGACAGAAAAGGCGAGTTTAAAGGCAATTCAAGACATGCCGAAGGAAGACGTGCCGAAGGCCGTCTCAAGGCGCAACTTCATCAAAGGCGTCATTACCAGCGGAGTGGCCGTTTCTTCTGCGAGCTATCTTTTTCGCGCCTCCTCTCTCATACAGGGCCAGCAGTTGGCAGTCGGCGTAGGCGAGCGTCTGATTACTCTCAATGTCAACGGTCAGCAGCGCCGCGTCGACGTCATGAAGCAAGAGACCCTGGCCTCGACGCTGCGCTACAAACTCGGTCTCACCGGCACCAAGCTGGGATGCGACCGCGCCGAATGTGGATCTTGCACCGTCCTTATTGATGATATTCCACACTATTCGTGTTCGGTGCTCACGCATACGGTGCGCGGCCGGAAAGTTCTGACCATCGAAGGTTTGGCCAGCGCCGATGGAACCTTGCATCCCGTCCAGCAGGGCGTCATTGACGAACAAGGATTTCAATGTGCGTTCTGCATGTCTGGGTTCATTATGACCACGGTCGGATACCTGAAAACGAACCCCAATCCTACTCGCAAGGAGTTGGCACACGGCATCTCGGGGTGCTTGTGCCGCTGTCAGGACTACGACAAGATTCTTACTTCGTTGATACGCGGCGCCGAGAATATGCGGAGGTCGAAACTTGGATAACACATTGGACAAGCCGAAGCCGATTGAAACCACCAAAGATGAGGCTACCGAGCGCGAGTATGGTATTGGCCACAAGCTGATCGGCAAGAACTACCAGACCGCCGACCTCTATGCAAAGGTCACGGGCAAGGCCAAATATGCCGAGGATTTTCGCGCGGAAGGCATGCTGTTCTGCAAGCTGCTGCTCAGCCCAATGCCGCACGCGCGTGTGAGGCGCATCGATGCGAAGGCGGCGCTCGCCATTCCCGGCGTCAAAGCCATACTCACCGCCGACGATCTCCCCGCTCCGGCCGATACTCTTACTGACAATGGCACAGTAATCAAGGCCAGCAAATGGGGCGAACGCGGTCTCACCATGGAGCCGCTGTATCAGGGCGAGCCGATTCTTGCCGTTGCCGCAATCGACGAACTCACCGCCGCGGAGGCTATCGAGAAGATTCGAATCGATTTTGAACCGCTTCCGTTTGTCGTCGACCCGCTCGACACGCTGCGTCCGGGCGGCCCTAACCCCCGCACTGATGGCAACGTCTGGGCCCGACCTGCTGCGCCCGGTTCCCAAGGTCCGGGTGCGCCCGTCGTCACGGAACTCAAGTGGACCAAGGGCGATTTCGCGGAGCTGAAGCATGGCCGTCTGCCGTTGGGTAAGACTCCCGATGAATGGTCGTATGGTGATCTCGATTCCGGCTTCAAGAATGCCGCGCTCGTTCTCGACGAGACGTTCGTTACGCCCGACACCAGCCATCAGACCCTTGAGACGCGCAGTGCGATGGCCTACTGGCAGAATGGCAAGATCTACATTCACACCGGCACGCAAAGTACGGCTCAAACGCTGCCCGCGATCGCGCGCTGGCTGAACATCGATCCCGATAAGGTTGTGTTCATCAGCGAATACACTGGCGGCGGGTTCGGCAGCAAGATTACCGGTGGCGTGACGATGATCATCCCTGCGCTTCTGTCCAAGAAGACAAATGCTCCAGTGATGATGCGGATCAGCCGCGAAGAAGAGACCTTTATCGGACGCGCGCGTCCCAGCTTTCTGGGGCGCATGAGAGTCGGATTCTCGAAAGAAGGACGGATCGCAGCTCTTGATATGTTTGTTGTTTGCGACAACGGTCCCTACGACGCAGTGGGCGATGCTCCATCATCAGGCCGCATTGTGTCTCTGTTGTACCAGCCGCAAGCCATGCGCTGGCGTGGAGTGACGGTAATGACGAATACGCCACCGCGCAGTGCGCAGAGTTCTCCGGGCGGCTTGCAAGGAATTGTCCTCCTGGAGCCGGTCATCGCGAAAGCCGCGCGCAGGCTCGGCATTGACCAGGTCGCGATCCGCCGCATCAACTGCCCGGAGGGTAAAGCACCGTTCGGACCGGCAGTGCAAGGGAAACGGCAGTACACCACCAGCGCATTTGTCCAAGAAGCACTGGACCGCGGCGCAGAGCAATTCAAATGGAGCGAGCGGGTTGCACGCACTCCGAAAAAAATAGGCGCGAAGGTCCGCGGGGTCGGCGTTTCGCTGAGCTGCTACGTTGGCGGCACCATCGGATTCGACGGGCTACTCGTCATCAAGCCCGACGGCCGGATTACCTTCCAGTCCGGAATCGGCAACCTGGGGACGGAGTCGGTGATCGACGTTCATCGCGTGGGCGCGGAAGTTCTCGGCGTGCCGTGGGAGAAATGCGACGTGGTGTGGGGTAACACCCAAAAAAACCTTCCATTCACGTGCGTGTCCGGCGGCAGTCAGACGACGCACGCGATGACGCGGGCAGCGCACGCGAGCGCGATGGATGCGAGGAAGAAACTTCAGGAAATCGCGGCCAGGAAACTCGGCGGCAAACCAGAGCAATACGAGGTCGCCAACGAGCGGGTCTTCCGCAAGGGCGGGGGCGCCGGCATGACTCTGGCGCAGGCGGCGAAACACGCGATTGAATTGGGTGGCATCTACGATGGCCACGAGTCGCCCGCCGATGTCCACAAATTAACGAAGGCATCAATCGCGGCATTGGCTGGCCAGGGCCTGGTGGCGGCGGCCAAGGACAACTACCCACGCGACGGCGCTACCTTTTCCTATGTCGTCAGCTTCGCGGAAATTGAAGTTGATGTCGAAACCGGGAAGTACCACCTCGTTGATTTTCTCGCCTCCGGCGACGTAGGAACGGTGATTCATCCCCGCGCACTGGGTGGCCAAATGCTCGGCCGTTCGACGCTCGGTATCGGCCATGCGATCGGTCAGAAATGGGTATTCGATCCGCAGTACGGCGAGATGCTTTCCAAGCGCTTTTACCAAAGCAAACCCCCGACGATTCTCGATGTGCCCGTCGACATGCAATGGACGGCGTTGGACATTCCGGACCCGGAGACGCCGGTGGGCGCTCGTGGTGTCGGCGAGCCGCCGGTTGCGGGCGGATGTGCCTCCATCTTGAACGCCCTCTCGGATGCGCTTGGAGATGAAATTTTCCAGCGCGCGCCGGTGAACGCCGACACGATTCTGACCTCGCTCGAAGCGGGCAGGCCCATGCAGCATCCACTGATGGCGCACATTTGAAGGATGAAGGTTCGTAAGGAGAGTTATGGCTGTCATACGAGATGTAATGGCCGCGTTCGAGCTATATCAGCCGACTTCCGTAGGCGATGCACAGAAGCTTCTCGAAAAGCATGGACCCGATGCCTGGGTGCTGGCTGGAGGCCTCGATAGCTTCGACTGGCTCAAGGATCGAATCCGGAAGCCCAAGGCAGTCGTCGATCTCAGCGGAATCGACGAACTGCGCGGAGTTCGAACCACGGGTAGTAACGGCAACGATGGTATCGAGATCGGAGCCATGACCACGCTCACCGAAGTTGTAAATCATCCCATCATTAAGCAGAAGTATGGGCTGCTGGCGCACAGCGCGGAAGTTGTGGCTTCGCCGCAAATCCGAAATCAGGGAACCATCGGTGGTAATGTTTCGCAGGACACTCGCTGCTGGTATTACCGCGGAGGTTGGCCGTGCTACCGTGCCGGCGGCAACATCTGCTACGCCGATACGCCGGAGGGCCGCAACCGCGAGCATGCGATTCTGCACGCCGACCGCTGCGTAGCAGTGAATCCCTCCGACTCAGCGCCAGCCCTGATTGCGCTGGACGCCAAGTTCGTCATACGCAAGCCCAAAGGTGAGCGCGTGGTAGATGCGGAGGATTACTTCATCGGTCCTGAAATCGACATCACGCGGCTGCACATCCTGCAACCTGGAGACCTGCTAACAGCTATTCGTATTCCATCCACGTGGGCAGGGGCCCAATTCTATTTTGAGAAAGTGCGCGACCGGAACGTTTGGGATTTCCCGCTCCTGAATGTGGCCTCAGCCACGGTGACATCGGGGGACAAGATTGAGCGCATCCGAATCGCTGTGAATGGCGCTGCCGCACGCCCGTTGAGGTTAAAGGCAGTCGAAGATGCCGTTCATGGCAAGCCAAGGAACGCGGCAACGGGTGATATGGCGGGAAGAGTGGCCGTGCAAGGCGCGGTCCCGTTGCAGTTCAATGCCTACAAGATTCCGCTGATGCGGAATCTGGTGAAACGCGCTGTTGTTGGAATACGAGTCGAGGAGGCAACATGGACTTCATAACCTGGGCCACGAACCCGTGGGGACAGAACGTCCCGATCCATATTGCCTGGTTCTTGATCTGGGTTGCAGTGATCGCGGGGTTGCTCTTTCTGATTGCCCACGCTACTTGGCTGAGGTATTTCGCCAAGGAAAAAGAATTTGCGAGCGATGCTTCTCCGCAAGTCATTGCGAGAATACCCAAGCAGGTTCCCCGGCATTCGCTGGTGGCTCGGATGTTTCACTGGATCATGGCAGCCTCAATGTCGACGCTGCTATTCACTGCCTTTCTGCCCAAGGCGGGCATCCAGTTCAACTGGGTCACCTATCATTGGATCGCCGGCGTCATCCTGGCTATTTCAGTTCTCTTCCACGTCATTCACGCTTCCTTCTGGCTGGATTTCTGGTCGATCTGGCCCGACAGAACGGATGTGGAGGATGCGCGCAGAAGAGTTCGCCGGTTTTTCGGAATGTCCGCGTCCCCACCCCGCAAATTTGCCAAGTATCCGTTGGAGAACAAACTCTTCCACGGGGTCATCATCCTTTGCGGTCTCTCGGTGATCCTTACCGGCGCCTTCATGATGTTTCGCGTTCGCACGATCTTCTTCCCCCGGAATCCCTATCTATTTGGTGACATGACTTGGGGCCTGATGTACGTGCTGCACGGATTGGCGGGCGTGGGACTGATTGCGCTGGTAACGATGCACGTCTATTTTGGACTCCGTCCGGAGAAGCTGCCGATCACGAAATCGATGATCTTCGGTTGGATGGATCGCGACTTTTATCTGCAAGAGCATGACCCCAAGCGATGGGTGGTCGAGACACCTTCTTCGTCGACATCCAATCCGCAATCTTCGTCAGTGTCCAACCGGATAGAAGGCCGAGGGCTGACCGATGCTGGCTGAGGTTTCGAATCGTTGTAACGCTATCGAAGAGTGCTACGAGTTTATGCTGGCCTACGCCGCCCAGGGGCTTCCCAGTGACCAAGGCAGCAAATCGGGTGGACAAGTCCGTGAGTTCCTGCAACGCGCCGTGAAAGCCTTAACGGATCTTGCCGAGACATGTGCGCTGGCAGTCAGAGAGGAAAATCTTGAGCCAGTCGCCAGATACGAGGCATTTTTCGTGGTGCTCGATCGCGACTCTCGCGACTCTCTGGCCGCCATTGAATTGGTTCTGGCCCAACCCGCCATCAGTTCCCAGTTGATCGATAATCTGAACGCTTCCATTCATCTCCGAGCACTCCTGACCGACTTGTTTCTGGTGGATGAAATTCTGAAGAAGCGTGATAAGCAGGCGGAGCAGGTCGTCACGAACAAAGGCGACTGAGCAATTGGTCGGCTGCTGAAATTCAGAAAGAGCAAGGTTGACTCCACGGTATTCTCCAAGTCATCAGCGCCGCTTCAGGCCTATGTCGATGCCTTTGCGCTCTCCGTTCGCGAGTTCTATTGTTTCGCCGTTGCGAAAAATTTCTCTTGAATATCCGCGCGCCTCTGCGCTAGCAATCAGAAACTTATGGGGAACAGAGAATTAAATGTTCCCGTTCTCGTCAGCCCTCAACTCTACGAATGCTTCTCGGTTCGCCGCGTCAACTACGGGAGCTTTTGCTCTGGCAAATGGGGCGGCCCGTCTCCTTTTCCCGAATAACAATCCGCAGAACACCACTTGGTTCGGGAAGGATAACTCTCACACTCTCAACATCAGCATCCCGCGCCGTCACTGTCAGAAATTTGGCAGCGTTATCGGCTGACAGCAGAGTTTGGGTCTGGATAGCCTCTTTCCTCCTCCTTTCCCGGATCTCGTACCTTCCACGGCGAAGTTTAAGTTGAATCGCCGCTGATCATCCACTGGGCTCAAATGAAGAGCGCCCGCCGTCCCGTTCTCATTCCCGCCGCGCCCGTTACGATCGGCAACGCGGTTACTGCGCATCCGTTGGCGTTCGAGACGACACCCTCTCTTCGAGGGTAGCGTTATCAAAATGACCGCTGAACGCCTTGAGGCCTGCATTGCCAATCAAGGATTTCAGTTCTTTGGCGCGGCGGTCATAGACTGCCGAGAAGGGCTCTACTTCTGAATAACCACTGTCGCGAATCAGAAGGAGGGTGGATGGAATTTCTGCTCCTGCCGGCATTCTCGATCGTCAGCATACATCTAATTGGACACCTTCACTGGAGGGGTTCGCGCAGGGGCGTGAATTTATGCGGTCTGAAATGCATTGGCCATCAGATCTTGCTCTGCTTTTGGAATGTTGAGATGCGTCGCTTCCCCTTTCCAATTGTTGACCGCCGCTTGCACTTCTTTCAGCGCCGCTGCCGCCTGTTCGGGGCTTATTCCATAATCTCGGGACGCCTCCATGGCGATCGAGACGTCGCAGGCAGTCTCCACTTCATTGACCGCCAGCGTCAGTTCCTGTCGATCAATCGACGGATTGATGTCGTAAGCAGGCGACAACCGGATGCCGCTTTCGTCGATGAAAAAACCATGGTTGCGAAGGTGATCGTCGGTATTGTGAATAAGGATGTTGAAAAGGACGCGTCGAAACAGTTGAATGCAGTCCGCGCGTGTATCGGCTCCCCGCGATTGCAGTAAGTCTACGAGGTCGAGATAGCTGGCTCCCGCTTCCCCGTCACTGCGCTGGGTCAGGGTCATCGCGGAGATGAACGCCAGACGCCCGCCTCGCGCCGTGCGGTCGAAACGTTTTACGAGGAACGTCGTATAGGGGCTTTCAACGAAGCGGAGAGGCCTAGCATCCGGGACAACGATTCCCGCTTTTCTGGCTAGACTCTGAGCCACCAATTCCCATGCGCCTACATCGCGGGTGTCATTCCTGCTGGGGAATTTTGCTATGCACAGACTCCCGGCTTCATCCCGCACCGATGCTTTTGGTCGGGCCCCTCCCAGGGAAGATCCGGGCGCAAACAATTGCGTCAGCCATTTTTCATACAGCGGGTTGTCCTCTTCGTCGAAGTGTTTCTCAAACTGCAGGCTGGCCGCCTGCAGCTCACGAAGTGAAGTTAGAGGAGGGGCTGCAAACTGCGCATCGCTATCGATGAAAAGCGTGTTGCTTGACTCACGAAAGCGCAGTGCCCCCAAACGTGTCTCGTCGTGAACGCCAAGGAGAAAGTCCCATTCCGTCAGGGCTCGCGGTTTGCGTTTTTCCCGGCGCGCGCGCGCGTTCTCGCGGCGCTGCATCAGCACTCTGCCCCAGCGGTCCGGAGAAGAATCGAGGAAAATACCAAAGTTCTTGCGCTGCGGCGCGGGATACTGATGACCGGCTGCGAGAGCAAGGTCAGGATCGAAGGAAAAGACTTCCGGCTGATCCAGCCAGGCGCGGTCATATTCAAAGGAGAAAATTTCTCCGGCGCCGCTTTGTTGGCGGTGCAGAAGTCCCATGAGCACTGGATGGCCGAACCGTTCCAGATCAATACATACTTCGACTGTATCGAGACCTGCCATTAGGGCATTCCCTTTGACTTCATCGCGCCGTCAAGCGGTGGAAGCGAGGAAGCTGAACGCTTTGGAGCACGGCGCTTCGGCGATAAAGCCGTGTCCTGAAGCTTTCTCCCCAGCGGATCGTCGACCGCGAGTTTTGCTAGGTCCTCTTCGAGACGCAATACCTGCATCACGCGGGCATAGATTCCAACGGCGACGGCTGAATCTCCTTTTTCCACCTTCGACAACGTCTTCCGGGAAATACCAGCACGCTGGGCCACGGTTTCCGCCGAGTATCTGCGACGGAGGCGGGCCAGTTTCAAGTTCTCCCCGTAGCCTCGCAAGAGGCGGGAGACCCGGGGGAGCAATGATGGTTCTGTGCGAGCCACAATGGGTATTATCTTACCCATTATAGACTGCTTTTGCAACTGATATTACACATTGAAAATACCGGATCAAAGAGCTCAGAAGTCTGCAAAACGGGGGAAGAGGAGCTTCCCCTGACCACTAAAGATAATGGATGGTATCGCCCTCGCAGAGGCCTCTTGGTCGCCTTAGGTTCTGCTGGAGTAGGCAAGTCGAACAAGTTTCCCCACGCGGCAAATCTCGGCAAAATGCAGGAGCCGCTCGCGGCTACATTTTCTCTGATTGACGCTTTCTCGGAAACTCTGGGCGGCGATGGCGGACCCGATCTTGTTGCGGTATTTAAAGCAGTCCGCCACTGTTTTGGCCACGCTATACACTCGCACTGGAATTCCATCAGTTCTCGTATTGATCACACCTTGGGTCATGGCATAGCCAGAGAAGCGCACGAAATGCAAGCGTAACCCCTCCACCTTGGGTTTTCTAGCCTTACGATCAATGGCCATCCAGATGGCATCGGAATTCGAGTCGAGAACTCCATGAAAACGGAGCGCAGATTCGAGACAAATGACTCCGTGAGGGACACGCCTGCAGGCGATTCGTAGCCGTTGCTCAAATCCAGAGGACCAGTCGAAGTGAGATACAACCCACGACCCAGTTTGGTGAGCAGACCCAGATCGACGGCCCTTCTCGCGACCTGATGATGTATTCCATTCTTATGCAGGTCTCTGGGCGAGACGATCGTTTGCCGATCGGCAAGCTGCTGCAGGCGTTCTACTAGGGGAATTCGAGAAGCTTTAATGTGCGAGAGTGTCGGCATATGTAAAACCGTCATCGGAAATGAATTGGCGAATTCGTTGCACAGACCGTTCCTAGTTTAAGAAGGGGGTCGGCGACATAAAATGGGCTAGCGAGATACGACGGTTTCTGACCGTTGTACAACGTAATCACATATGCCGACGTTTTCGCACAAAACGACGCCAGTTGCACAATGGTTGCACAGATAGCCCCAAACAGCGTCATTTTGCCCAAATTTCGGTGCAATTTCCCAAACGTAAGTCGTTGATTCCGAACATCAGGCATGTGGAACCGGGTAATTGCTAAACCGTTGTACGGGCTAACACCTGTACCGAGGGTTCGAATCCCTCCCTCTCCGCCAGTACGTTTGTTATCTTGTACTTAGGTCGTGGTGATACCTACACTGATACCTTATTCCCTCCAACGCCGTGCACTATTATTTTTCCGATCACCTGGGATCGCACGCGATGGTCGAAAATGCCACGGGCGGCGTCTGTGAGCAGGATATTGACTACTACCCATTCGGGGGAGTGATTGCCGACAACTGTGCCACTGTGGTTCAGCATTACCGGTTCAATGGCAAGGAGTGGGACGCCGAGAGCGGGCTGGACAACTTTGGGGCGCGGTATGATGCCAGCAATATGGGTCGGTTCATGACTCCCGATTGGGCCGCCAAGCCGGTGAGCGTGCCCTATGCGAATTTCGGGAATCCGCAAAGCCTGAATCTGTACGCCTATGCCGAAAATAACCCGACGACCTTTGGCGACCCCGATGGACATCAGGGCCCAATGGGCAACGGAGACTATGCCCAAGCCGGGCAGCTGAACTTTCCGTGTGGCAATCAGACTCAGTGCGCGGCTCAAATTGCAGCGGAAAATGGAAATACCGCGGGAGCATCAACAAGCGGGGCACAGCAAAGGGCAGGACTCGGTCAACAGCCAGGCGCAAAAGCCTAAGGGACCTCTGGTCAAGGCGGATGCCACGCCGGAGAGTGAGAGTCGCGACAAGAAAACGAGCGCGCAGAGAGCAGTCTGGTACCACGCGAAAGAAATCGATGCTAAAGGAAATGTCGTCAATTCCAAAGATCACGTTTTGACACTAAGCGAGCATGTGCTTGAGAACAAGAAGGAAAATATCTGCAGTCCGAGTTGTGTGGAGACAAATCCGGACAGAATCAAAGAGGGCGAGACTAGAGATACGCAGCAGGTGATAACGGGTGACCCCTATTCTGTTGAGAGGCATTGGAGCGTTGACGGGAAGCCAGCGCAAGTCCTCGATCAGCAAAACAATCTTCATGACTATGAGATCCTAAAGTTGTCGAATGAGGCTGATTCGCCATTTCAGCTCGAATACCACGATAACCCTCATTAAAATTCGTTCGGGTTCACAGAGGTGCTAGGAGTGCAAAATGAAAAGACTCATGCTGGCGTGGTCGTTGCTTTTGTCAATTCCAATTTTGATTCCTTCCAGAAACTACGCGGCTGCGACGGCCCCTACTGAAGGTGGAAGCTGGCTGGAATGGGGAGAGGAAACTAGGTACGAGTACGTGAAAGGGTACGTAACAGCGTACCAACGTGGTTTTTACGAGGCTTGCGGCGTGGCGGTGAGTCTACGTTCGCAAACCACGGGGTCGAATGAACTTTCTGTCGACAACTGCCGTCAGACAATTCCCCGTTATTCGAAGAATCTCGGTGACTACGTCGACGAAATCACACAGTATTATCGCACCTACCCGGATGATTGGAATGTGGCCCTCTCCGAGTTGCTGGAGGCGTTTTCGGATTCTCGACATTTGACTCTTGAACAAACACACGCGTATTACGCCCCAAGCGCTAAGAAAATACCGAAATAATAGGCGCAAAATCATCCTTGCCGACAGCAGGAGTGTCAACTTGTAGTCACTTCCGATAACCAACAGAAACCATATCGGAAGGAGGACGAGGCTGTGAGAAACGTCGAATACCAAGTTGAAAACAAGAAGGGAGACCCGGTTCCAAATGTCGAAGTTCGACTGATTGAACAGCATGTTAGTGGAGATAAGAGTGCAAAAATCTGCGGTGGGAACGGGTGTTCTAACAAGGCAGACAAAGACGACTTCAAGGCAGGCCAATTTCATGATGAGGGCGGGTGGCCCACCCTTCTTTTCGTTGAGTTCATCACGACTGAGGGTGCCCCACCCTTGCGGGGTTTGCAAGGGTGGGAACCACTGACCTATACCTCTCGGACTTGAAGAGCGTACATGACCGGATGTAAGCATCAACCTGAATGGCAAAATCTTAGAGGATCGGCTGCACCGTACCCGCCCTTGCAAAAACCGCAAGAGCGGGGCACCCACTGTGTTGGTCGTGTCGGCGAGATCAAAAGCCCGGGCCACCCGCCAAGGGAAATCTGACGAAGACGTGGGAGGTGCACGTCGAGATCAAGAACCTAGGAGACCGGCCAGTGTACTCGCCTGTACCTTGACGGTGTCTATCAGAAATGAGGGTGGACAGATGGGAGGAACTCACGTGTTGACAAAATATTTAGCTGGAGTCGGAGCGCTGGTCATCCTCGTTGTGGTCATCTGCGTGGCAGCAGAATCGCGCCCTGGACTAGGACAGATAGACAGAGGCGGAGAATGGCTGTCGTGGAGTCCAGAGCAACGAGCTACATACGTTGATGGTTTCATCACCGGTTACCTGCAGGGTTCGCATCGAGCGTGTGAAGTCGCCGATCAACTGTTCGAGGTCGGTAAGCCGCATCGCTTGGGTGACGAGCATCATCCCAGCGAAATCCCTTCTGCTCGCTGCCTCGCGCGCATGGAGGAATACTCGAAAGCCAAATACACAGAAACCTCAGGGCCAGACTTCAGCGCTTACGCAGATGTGATCACTGAGTTCTACACGAAGCATCCCGAATACAAAGGGATTCCTTTCGTCGATCTCATGAAATCGCTGGGCGACCACAACTACAAAACTGCGGACCAGCTTTACCAGATGGCACAGAACGGAGAGTTGCGTCCGATCCGCTAGCAAACTGACGGTGCGCTCCGATGAGATGTTTGGTTGTGGTGTTTCTCCTAGCCTCGTTTCCCAGTCTTGCTCAGGAGTCAGCACACTATCGCGCTTGCAATGAGAAGGCGAAGGCGCAGGCGGAGCTGAGTGCTTGCGCCAGCGATGAAGCCGCGCGCATCGATGCCGAGCTGAACGAGGTCTATCAAAAACTGCTCTCGCGAGTCGCGAGCCAGCCCGAAGCGACCGCAAAAATCAAAGCCGCAGAAGGAGCTTGGATCGCCTACCGGGATGCGTACATGGACGCGATGTACCCGGCCAAGGACAAACAGGCCGAGTACGGTTCCATCTACCCGATGGAGGCCGATCTGCTCCGCGCGAAGCTGACGCAGCGCCAGGTGACAGCGTTAAAAGAACTGCTGCAACAGCACAGTGCCGACGATCACTCGGGAGCCAGCGAGGCCGTGGACCCGAAGACCGGGAATGTCCACCTGACGATCCCAATCCGGGCCAGCACGAAAAAGCAATAGCCGCGATCCTGACCGCCGAACAGAATATCTGCCGTTGGCGTTCTAAGGCGGCCAGGGCGAGCGAACCGGAGCGGGTGAGGGTCAGGATAGGCGCTCGGTTGCCGGGGTGTTCTGAGAGTTTTTTCTTAGCCGTGGGTTGAGTGTTGGCCGCGCCGGGGTGTGGCGCGGCCTAGTACCGAGGAAAAACACGAGAAGGGACAAGCCCGCAGGGACAAGGACCGAGGCGGTGAGAAGGGTGACGCACGCAGGAGGCCTCCGCGCACCCGGCCAGACGGTTGGAAAGGGCCATGGCCTCCGAAGCAAGGTACGAAGTGGTGGTAAGCAAATGCTATTAATGCGGAGTGTTCACAGACGAGGAATGGCGAGAAGAGGATCGTTAATGACGCCCAGGCGGAAAACTGAGAACTTCGGGCCATCTGCTCGCCACCTCTTCGCCGAAGGCAAGCGACGCCTCAACTTCGGCTCTGGAGCAAAGGACCGTAAAGCAGCGATAGAGCTTCTGAACCACGCAGCGGCTCTAGGCCACGTTGGAGCACGGGTCTGGTTGGGTGCGGCTTACGATTATGGGCTGGGAACCAAGCAGAACCGGCGTGTTGCGCTAAAGCACTACCAGATTGCTGCCGAGGCAGGCAATGCAAACGCTCAGTATCACGTTGGCGTGTTCTATCACGATGGCACTGGCGTGCGCAGAGACTACCACGTTGCGGTATCGTGGCTCCGGAAGGCGGTTAAACAGGGTGACGCGGCGGCGATGTACTTACTAGGCCAGTGCTATCGCTATGGGCGCGGGTTACCGAAGAGCCCCAAGAGGGGCTTCAGACTACAACTTAAAGCTGCGCAGAAACGTGTTCTCGAAGCTCAGTTCTCGATTGGAGTTTGCTTCAGCCGTGGAGAAGGTGTCGCAGTCGATCCGCGACAAGCGTTCAGATGGTATCTGCTTGCGGCAAAACGCGGGCATGAAGACGCGGCACACAATGTCGCATACTTCTACGAGACTGGCCGAGGCGTCGGCAGGGACAAGAAAAGAGCCGAGTTCTGGTATAGCCGTGCCAAGCATGGCGAGTGAACCACCGCTGGCGGGTGGACCTGCAGGGGCGGGTGTGGATCACTTAGGATGAGTTCATTTTCCTGGCCGTCGAATCCGCTGTTCTCTCTCCCTAGCTGATTGTTTACCTGATCCGATGTCCGACCCTGGGCCGTGATCCGGGTCGGATTAGCGGCGCTTTCCGGTCCCGATTCCGGGGGGTGGGGTTGTTGCCGTCCCGAGAGTGGTTGCGGGTCAGCGAGCAATGGCCTGAAAGGCAAGGCAGGTCGTGAGACAGTACACGAAAAGTTCGGCCCCTTTAAAGACAGTACCAGCCGACGAACCGAGGTACATATATAAACCGGAAAACGTGCGGGGAGCGGAGATGGTCGCCGCGAAAAAAGTGGTACTGATACCACTGATACTCTTTTGTTGGGAACCACGGCGAAAAGAAGAAACTGCAGAAACTCTGAGCTGGGATAGGAATTGCTTGTAACCTATTTAGCTGCACGATATTATCATGCAAATGTAGGGATCACAGCTAGATAGCGGAAACGGTGGTAATCGAATCCCTCCCTCTCCGCCAGCTACTTCTGTCGCGTTCTGGATCAAGCGTCCTCGACTCGCAGACTCCCCCGTGTTTCCCAAATATCGGGAGAAGAAAAAATCGGCGACCGGTCGAGGTCTCGAATCCCGGAGGCCGGCAATCGTTTCGTCCTGCAATGCATTTGACGACTGGTTCTGGGCAGCTCTGTGATGAAATAGCTGCTGTGCAACTGAAAGGATCTCTCGCGCAGGGCATCGCCCGCCTCACGGCCGAGAACGTTCCTTCGCCGCGGCTGAATGCCGAGTTGCTGCTAATGTTCACGCTGGGCTGCGACCGGGCATATCTCTACGCGCATCCGGGACGCGAGCTGACAAACGATGAAGGTGCCCGCTACGAAGCCGCCCTCGCCGAGCGTGCTCGCGGCGTACCGGCGCAATACATCACCGGCCATCAGGAATTCTGGGGAATGGATCTCATCGTGTCACCGGCCGTCCTGATTCCGCGTCCGGAGACGGAACATGTGGTCGAGGCAGTTCTTCAGATTCTTGACCCCATCCCGGCTCCGGACCTCCGAACCCCGACTTCAGAGCTTCGCTCGGAGCTTTCGAAAAAACCCGGGGCCCCGATATCTGCAGTCCGCATCGTCGATGTTGGCACCGGCTCCGGCTGTATTGCCCTGGCGCTGGCGAAGGAACTCCCCGGCGCTGAGATTCGAGCTACGGATGTCTCTTCCGCCGGGCTGGAAATTGCCCGCGCTAATACGGCCCGCCACCAGCTCGAGCAGCGCATTCGCTTCCATCAAACGGATCTGCTGGAAGGAATCGATGGCCAATTCGATTTCATCGTCTCAAATCCGCCATACGTGGGAGAGTCGGAAGAAGACGCAGTGCAGCTGGAAGTTCGGAAGTTTGAGCCGCGCAACGCGGTTTTCGCTGGTTCCAGCGGAATGGAAGTGATCGCGCGGCTGATCCCCCAGGCGCAATCGGCGCTCCGGCCGGGCGGATGGCTGGTCATGGAGATCAGCGCTGCCATCGCGGATGAGGTTCGAAATCTCCTGGCCGGATGGGAGCAAGTTCAGATCATGCCCGATCTGCAGTCGATTCCGAGAGTGGCAATCGCTCAGAAGCCGGGGGGCGCGGGAAGAAACGAGATCTGAAGCTACATCGATTGCCACGTCTGGCAAAGGGCGGCGAGCGTGGCACCGCAATCGTTCCAACTGGTCGCCAGCCTTGCCTAGCGCCTTACGGTTGCCGGCTGAATCTCCTCGACGTCAATAATCTCCGTCGGATAGTTTCCGGTGTAGCACGCCGAGCAGTAATTTGCGCTTTCGCCCTCGCCACAAGCCTTCTTCAGGCCTTCCAGCGAAAGATAAGCCAGCGAGTCGGCACCGATGTATTGGCGGATCTCCTCCACCGACTTGTTCGCAGCGATGAGCTGCTTCTTCGAGGGAGTATCGACGCCGTAGAAGCACGGAGAAATGGTCGGCGGGCAGGAGATGCGCATGTGCACTTCTTTTGCGCCGGCGCTGCGGATCATGCGCACGATCTTGCGGCTAGTGGTTCCGCGGACGATCGAGTCGTCGATCAGAACCACGCGTTTGCCCTCCAGCAGTGAACGCACCGGATTGAGCTTCAACTTGACCCCGAAATCCCGCACGCTCTGGCTGGGCTCGATGAAAGTGCGGCCGACGTAATGGTTTCGGATCAGGGCAAAGCGAAAGGGAAGGCAGCTCTCGGCCGCATAACCGACTGCCGCAGTGACTCCGGAGTCGGGAACTGGCACCACGAGGTCCGCATCGACCGGAGATTCCTGGGCGAGCTGACGTCCAAGGTTTTCGCGGCTGGTTTGCACAGCGCGACCGAAGACCATGCTATCGGGACGGGAGAAGTAGACGTGCTCAAAGATGCAGCTCGACTGTGGCGCATTGGTCGAATAGAAACGGGAGGTGATTTCGTCCGGGCCCACAACGATCAATTCGCCGGGCTTGACGTCGCGTTCATACTCGGCGCCAATCAGATCGAAGGCGCAGGTTTCGGATGCGAAGACGATGGTGTCGCGGGAATGGCCTTCGGCAGCAGGGATGCGTCCCATGGCGAGCGGCCGGAAGCCGCGCGGGTCACGGGCGGCAAAGATGCGGTCGGCGCTCATGATGACCAGCGAGAACGCTCCTTCGACGCGGCGCAGCGAGTCGGCGATCGCTTCCGGGAGAGTGTGTTCGCGAGACAGGGCGATCAGGTGGACGATCACTTCGGTATCGCTATTGGTTTGGAAGATGGATCCCTGGCTCTCGAGGCGCTGCCGGATGTGATGAGCGTTGACCAGGTTTCCATTGTGGGCGACCGCAATGGCGCCTTTATTGGATTGCACGAGGATGGGCTGTGCGTTCAGCAGCGCGGAGTCTCCGGCAGTCGAATAACGGGTATGGCCGATGGCCAGAGATCCGCCGAGCTGAGACAACACGTCTTCGGTGAAGATATCCGCAACCAGGCCCATGGCTTTGTGCTGATGCAGGCTCATGCCGTCGGAACTGACGATGCCGGCCGATTCCTGGCCGCGGTGTTGCAAGGCATGCAGACCCAGGTAGGCGAGCTTCTCCGCCTCAGGATTGGCGAAGATCGCGACTACGCCGCATTCATCGTGAAATTTATCGTGGCTTAGCATTTGGCTCTTGGCAGTCCACAATCCGCATCCGGCATTTTGAAGTTACAACCTTAGGCGTCACTCTAGTTCGCCACCACAACTTCCGGATCAGTGCGCAGCACTGATTCCAAGGCGCTCTCGTAAGCTGTCCGCAACTCAGAAACCGACGCGGAGATTGCCGAATGATCATCCACCGCAATCTCCAGGCGATCAGCGGCGGTTACCCCGATTGCGTCGGCAGCAACCCCGTGGCGGCTTGCCACTTCTTTGATTCCAGACACGTTCGCTGGGTCGCACGATACCAGAATTCTGCTGGCATCTTCCCCGAAGAGCACGAACTCCCCCGCAAGGTCGCCCGAAGCCAGATTTACCCGGGCGCCGATTCCCCGTGGGAATGCCTTTTCCGCGAGCGCAACCGCAATGCCGCCATCGGAACAGTCGTGGGCGGAATCCACCAGCCCCGCCTGAATCAACTCAATGATGGTCTTTTGCAGAGCCGCTTCCTTCTCCAGATCAAGTTCTGGGGGATATCCCCAGAGAACTTTCAGAATCTCCTTCGCATACTCGGAAGAGCCGAATTCGACCTGCGCATCGGTGATATCGCCGGGTTCACCTCCGCGCAATAGCACGATCGTGCGTCCGGAAGAGGAGAAGTGCATCTTCGCCGCCTTGTGGACGTCGTCCAGAATCCCGACAACACCGAGAACCGGCGTGGGATAAATACCTTCGCCCAAGGTCTCGTTGTAGAAGCTGACATTGCCGCCGGTGATGGGGATTTCCAGTTCTTCGCAGGCTCTGGTCATGCCGTCGATGGTTTGCGAAAACTGCCACATAATGTGCGGCTTTTCGGGATTGCCGAAATTCAGGCAATTCGTGGCCCCGACGGAGGTCGCGCCGGAACACGCGACTTTGCGCGCGGCTTCGGCGACGGCATGCATTGCGCCGAGGCGCGGATCGAGATAACACCAGCGGCCATTGCCGTCGAGGGACATGGCAAGCCCCCGCTGCGAACCCTTGATCCGGATGACTCCCGCATCGCCTGCGCCGGGCGCCTCAACCGTGTTGGTTTGCACCATGTGATCGTATTGCTGCCAGACCCAGCGCTTGCCACAGACGTTGGGACTTGCGAGAAGGCGCCGGAGATCGCCTGAGAAGTCGGTGGCTCCTGCGAGCTTTACGCTGTCCGGCATCTCGCGCGGTACCGACGGCTCCCAGCGTTTGAGAGGACGCTGGTAGAGCGGAGCATCATCGGTGAGAGCCTGATTGGGAATCTCGGCGACGATCTCCCCGTGCTGACGCACCCGAAGCTTATCGTCCCTTGTCACCGTGCCGACTTCGACGGCGTCCAGTCCCCACTTCCGGAATACGCGAAAGACTTCCTCCTCGCGGCCCTTCTGCGCGACCAACAGCATGCGCTCCTGCGATTCACTGAGCATGATCTCGTAAGGAGTCATGCCGGTTTCGCGCTGGGGGACGCGGTCAAGTTCGATGTCGATACCGACATGGCCGCGGCTGCCCATCTCGCAGGTCGAGCAAGTCAGCCCGGCGGCGCCCATGTCCTGAATCCCAACGATGGTGCCCGTCTGCATGGCTTCGAGGCAGGCTTCCAACAAGAGCTTTTCGAGGAAGGGATCGCCGACCTGCACATTCGGGCGCTTGGCTTCCGAGGCCTCGCTGAATTCCTCGCTGGCCATGGTCGCGCCGTGAATGCCATCGCGGCCCGTCTTGGCTCCGACATAGATGACCGGATTGCCCTCGCCAGCGGCCCGGGCGTAGAAAATCTCGTTCTTCAGAACCAAGCCAAGCGCGAAAGCATTGACCAGCGGGTTGCCGGAATAGCAGGGCTCGAACTTCGTTTCACCGCCAAGATTGGGAACGCCAAAACAGTTTCCATACGAGGCAATGCCGCTGACGACGCCTTCCAGAATCGAATGATTGCGGTGAATTTCGGTTTGCGCAGGTGGGACTGAGCCTTGCTCCGTCGGACGGCCGAGTGCGGCTGTCCCCGCACCCTCAGAAACAGGGCCAAAGCGGAGGGAATCCATGACTGCGACGGGGCGCGCGCCCATGGTGAAGATGTCGCGCAAAATTCCGCCGACCCCGGTGGTCGCTCCCTGAAATGGCTCGATGAATGAAGGATGGTTATGCGATTCGATCTTGAACGCGCATGCCCAGCCGTCGCCAATGTCGATAATGCCGGCATTCTCTCCTGGACCCTGCAACACACGTTTGCTGCGAGTGGGCAACCGCTTCAGATGGACGCGCGACGACTTATACGAGCAGTGCTCGCTCCACATCACGCTGAAAATGCCGAGCTCGGTGAGAGTGGGCTCCCGGCCCCCGAGAAGCTGCTTGATTTTTTCGTACTCGTCGAGGGTGAGACCGTGCTGCCGGAGCGTCTCCGGTGAGAAAGATGATGTCAGAGAGGTAGCCATGGAGGAGTCTCTATTGTCGCATTTTGGGGGGACGGAGGGGTAGAACAAGAGGCAAATTCCCGGAATTCGCATTCGGCGGCGTTCGCCCCATGGCGGCGTACAATGAGCTGTCTTTTGCGCGGAAGCCGGCGCAAGTCGAAGAATCCGGGTTTTTCCCTCCTTGAGCGCGATCATGGATACGGTTGTCAAGCGTCTTAGTCTCGTCTTGCTGATGCCGGTTCTTTTTGCTCTGCCGGCCGCGGAGCAACAATCCACCCCGACTTTCTGGGAGCTGCGACCGGAGCAGATCAGCCGGATGCTGCTGCCACTTCCTGAGAACAATCAAGATCGGTATACCCGCCTGCGGCAGTACTTCTCCGACCTGCATTGCGGCTCCAAGCTGACGGATGAGCAACTGGTGGGCAAACAAGGCGAGGAGGATCTGATCTGCGTGTTACCGGGTAAATCGCCCCAGCAGATCATCGTGGCGGCACGATATGACCGCCGGTGGGCTCCCGGTGGAGTGGTGCCGGGATGGAACGAGGCGGTGATGCTGCCCATTCTGTACAACGCCCTGCTGGCGCAGACCCGTGAGCGGACATTCGTCTTTGTCGCATTATCCGGAAACCCTGGACAAATTGCCTTCTTTGATCGTCTTCGAAAGCAGCGCGGCAACCCGCCCTTGGCGGTAGTGGCACTCGACATGCTCGGTCTGGGCACGCCATGGTTCTACGCGTCTTCAGTGTCGTGGGCGGCGTCGAAGAAGCGCGAACGTCGGGAGGCTCGCGAACAACTGCTGTCGGAAGCGACCAATACAGGCCGTGTCACCGGGGCTGCCGGGCCGTCCGACGTTCCCTTGACACCGGTGCAAGACTCCCTGCTGATCGAAGCTGGCCGCATCCCGGCAATCCTGGTGTGCTCGCACGCTAGCGGGATCGCACCGGATCAGGCTTTTCGTCAGGATTTCGAGTTCCTCGCATATTTCCTTTGCCGCATCGACGCCAAACTGGCAAGCCCGCGTTCCTCACCGGAATAGATCCGCTGTTACGTCAGCAGGGCGATCTCTGCACTTGTGTATGATTTTCTTCGGATGAAGTCGATCATTATTGGAACGGCCGGCCACATCGACCACGGTAAGACGGCGCTGGTAAAGGCGCTGACGGGCATTGACGCCGACCGCCTGGCGGAAGAGAAGCGGCGCGGGATCACGATTGACCTGGGCTTCGCGCACATGGAATTGCCGCAGTCCAACGGCGAGGTGCTGCGGGTGGGATTTGTCGATGTTCCCGGACATGAGCGTTTTGTGCGCAACATGCTGGCGGGTGTCGGCGGCATCGATCTGGTGCTGCTGGTCATCGCGGCCGACGAATCCATCAAACCGCAGACACGTGAGCACTTCGACATTCTGCAGTTGCTCGGAGTGCAGCGAGGAATCACTGTGCTCACCAAATCTGACGCCATCGACACCGAGACCCTGGAGGTTGTGAGGTTGGAGGTTGAGGAGTTTTTGCGCGGAACGTTTCTGGAGAGTCCAAGATCCCCGATTGTAGCCGTCAGTTCGCGGACTGGAGCCGGCATTGAGGAGTTGAAACGGTCGATGCTCGCTGTGGCGGCGAATGTTCCGGCTCGCGATTCGCATGCTCTGGCCCGCCTGCCGATCGACCGCGTTTTCACGATGAAGGGATTCGGGACAGTGGTCACGGGAACGCTTATCTCGGGCGCCATTCACAAAGAGCAAGAATTGGAAGTCTTGCCGGCGGGGCGGCGAGTCCGCGTGCGTGGAGTGCAAGTCCACGGTAGAGCGGTAGATTCCGCAGCTGCCGGCGAGCGCACGGCGTTGAACCTGGCGGGAGTCGGCACAGACGAACTTGCAAGAGGAATGACATTGGCTCCGACCGAGACCTTCATATCCACGCGGAGCGCGGATGTGACATTGCGGTTGTTGCCGTCGGCGCCGCGTCCATTAAAGAACGGCGCCCGCGTGCACTTTCACGCTTACAGTGCGGAGACCGTGGGACAGATCGAAACGTACGGCGCGAGGGAAATCAAGCCCTCCGAGACTGCCTTTGCGCGGCTGTCTCTGGCGAGCGATCTGCCTCTACTGCCCGGCGATCGCTTCATTCTCAGACAGTTCTCGCCTGTAACTACGATTGGCGGTGGGAGCGTGGTGGATGCCGCCCCGATGATCGGACCACGGGAATTGAGGAAGATCGAGAGAGCCGCAGGAGCGGCGGTTGCGGCTTTCCGACAATCGCTTGAGACTCTGGCCGGATTGGAACGGCGAGAAGCGATTCTCACCGACCGAGTTGGCCGCCGTGGCAAACGCGGTTTGTCACTCCCAGAGGCGGTTGCGGAAACCGGCTGGAGCCTGCAAGAGATTTCGAGATACGTTTTGACTCTCTCACGCGACGGGCAGCTGGTTCAGATACAGGATCGGCTGTTCGGCCACAACGATCTGAGGCTCGCGCAGGAAAGCCTGGCAGATGTGGTCGCGGCCTTCCATGCGAAGGACCCTCTCCGCCCCGGCATGGCTCGAGGCGAACTGCAAGAGGACGTGACCCGGGCTCTGAACATGGCGAAAGAGCTGTTCGACGCGGCGCTGGCAGGCCTGGTGGAGAAGAGAAGGATCGAAATCGCGGGAGAGTTGGTGCGATTGCCGGGGCAGGGCGGCATCATGAAGGACGAGGAAGCCGCGTCGATGAAAGTCATTGAGGGAGCGTTTGCCTCCGCGGGATTGAAGGTCCCGGCGTTGCATGAGGTTATCGCAGGGTTGAAGGTCGACAAGGCCCGGGCACAGAAAATCGTTACCCTGCTGCTGCGCGATAAGGTGCTGGTCAAAGTTTCCGACGAGTTGGTTTTCCATCGCGCTGCGCTCGAACACCTGCGGCGGCAGATCGCGGAGCGGAAAGCCAAGTCTGCCCGCATCGATGTGGCCGCGTTCAAGGAATTGACCGGGGTGAGCCGAAAGTACGCCATCCCTTTGCTCGAGTATCTCGACCGCGAGCGCGTGACCCGGCGGGTGGGCGATGCACGAGAGATCCTGTGACGGCCTCGGATCTAAGCCTTTTCCGCCGGGAACTCGAGTTCCAATCCGAGTGGATCGGTTACACGGTTGGTCAGGTTGGCGAGTGCGGTCAGCAAGTGGACATCAACGATCTCGGAATCTGTAAGGTGTTGGCGAAGTGGGGCAAAATCGCTGTCCACTACCTCGTGCGGCGTGCGCGTGAGTTTTTCGACATACGCCAAAACGGCGCGTTCTTTCTCGCTGAAGCGGGAGGAATCGCTGGCGCGCAAAGCGGACCAGTCCTCCGCTGTCAGGCCAGCGCGCTTGGAGGAACTGACGTGGTGCTGGGTGCAGTAGAAGCATCCATTGATCATCGAAACGCGAATGTAGATGAGTTCATGGAGGCGCCGGTCAAGCGAGCGTCCGACACTAGGGTAGAAGCTCAGAAAATTCCTCAGCATCTCCGGCCGGTGGGCCAGCGCCTTGTGGAGGCTGTTCGGTTTCCCGCGAAGCGTCTTTTCGTAAATCTCCTTTACCTCGGGAGCAGCATTCTCCGGGGAAATCAAGCTGATGCGTGCCATTCATCCTCCTCAGCAGACTTTCATCATAGACGAGCGGCTTCGATTTCGGGGGACGGCCGAATGCGCTGGTGATAGCGAAAGGGCGGCCGGAGACGACTGGCAGGAAGTCTCTGGGCGGCGCCGTTTTACACTAGCAGGGGAGTCTCGCGACCTTCGGGTCATCCACAAATGCTACTGATTCGACCTGCAACTGCCAACGACGTGTCATCGCTGCTCGCCATGATTCGTGAACTGGCGGAGTATGAGCGTGAGCCGGACGCGGTCACGACCCGCGCCGAGGATCTCGCCCGAAACGGTTTTGGAGCGAACCCGAAATTCCGTGCGCTGATCGCCGAATGGAATGGGCAAATCGCGGGTTTTGCTCTGTTCTTTCCCTATTACTCGACCTGGGCCGGCCCCGGTATGTTTCTAGAGGATCTCTTCATTCGCACACCATTCCGCCGGCTCGGCATCGGCACTGCGTTGATGGCCGCGGTGGGCCGTGTCGCCGTTGAAGAGGGATGTTACGGAATGAAATGGGAAGTTCTCGACTGGAACGAAAACGCGATCGGTCTGTACAAAGCGATGGGGGCCGAATTTCGGGAGAGCTGGAAATCGATGCTGCTGACGGGGGAATCCCTGCAGCTCCTGGCGAAGGCGGCAAAGTGACGGCAATGAAAACCGATGTTGTCGGACCTATTCGATTGTTTCCGTCGCAGGCAGCCTGGGCTGCATGGCTCGAAAAGAATCATTGCAGGGACGACGGCCTGTGGCTTCGGCTGGCCAAGGCAAGGTCGAGGCTGCGGTCGATCACGTACCATGAAGCGCTCGAGGTCGCTCTCTGTTATGGCTGGATCGATGGCCAGAAACGCGGCGAAAGCAATGAAGCCTGGTTGCAGCGCTTCCTTCCCCGCACGGCCAAGAGCATCTGGTCGAAGATCAACCGCGAAAAAGCGGACGCTCTGATCGCAAGCGGAAAGATGAAGCCAGCCGGCTTGGCAGCCGTCGAGTCCGCCAGGAAAGACGGCCGCTGGCAAGCCGCCTATCACTCTCCGAAGAATGCCACAGTTCCGAAGGATTTCCAGACGGCGCTGCAAACGAGCAAGAAAGCCAAGGCATTTTTTGAGTCTCTGGATGGCGCAAACCGATACGCAGTGTTGTTTCGCATCCAGACCCCGAAGAAGCCTGAAACGCGCGCCCGGAAGATTCGTGACTTTGTCGAAATGCTAGAAAAAGAAAAGCGGATTCACCCCGCGCGGCGAAAGCGCCCGCTTCCCAAGTAAAAGCGCATGGCAACAGTGAAGGTAATCGGCGCCGGATTGGCTGGATCGGAGGCTGCGTGGCAGTGTGCCCGCCGTGGCCTCGATGTTGAGTTGTACGAAATGCGCCCGCTGAAATCAACCCCCGCGCATCAAACCGGGGACTTCGCCGAACTGGTGTGCTCGAATTCTCTGAAGTCGGACACCGAGAACACCGCGCCGTGGCTGCTGAAGGAGGAGATGCGCAGGGCGGGGTCGCTGCTGATGGAGATTGCACGCGCCTGCGCTGTTCCCGCGGGACATGCTCTGGCGGTGGATCGCGTGACGTTTGCCGCTTGCATAACCGAGGCCATCATGGGCGAATCCCGAATCACCGTGAGACGTCAGGAAGTGGCCTCGATCGATGAAACCAACGATATTTCGATTATTGCGACCGGGCCGCTCACTTCCGACTCGCTCGCCGGCGAGATCGCCCGGCTGAGCGCTCCCGCTTCCGGCGCGCCTGGTTCGGTAGACGACAATAAAGGCGACGGCCCATCTCTCCAAAACCATGTTCCGCGCTTATACTTCTTCGACTCCATCAGCCCAATAGTGGAAGCCGACTCGATCGACATGTCTCGCGTGTACCTCGCGGCGCGCTATGACAAAGGATCGCCTGACTACATCAACTGTCCGATGACGCAGGACGAATACGACCGGTTCTACGATGCACTGCTGGCGGCACAGTCCACGGAAGAGCGTGATTGGGAGAATCTGAACTACTTCGAAGGCTGTCTTCCGATCGAAGAAATCGCGCGGCGCGGCCCCGACACGCTGCGCTTCGGCCCGATGAAGCCCGTAGGCCTGAAAGACCCGCGCACCGGAAGAATGCCATATGCGGTCGTGCAACTACGGCAGGAAAACTTGCGAGCCGACTCTTACAATCTGGTCGGATTTCAGAACCATCTGAAATTCGGCGAGCAGACGCGAGTTCTCCAGCTGATTCCCGGGCTGGAGAATGCCCGATTCCTCCGCTACGGCCAGATCCACCGCAATACCTACATCAATGCGCCCTCGTTGCTGCGAGAGACGCTGCAGATGAAGGCTCACCAAAGGGTCTTTTTCGCTGGCCAGATTTGCGGAGTCGAGGGCTACGTCGAATCGATTGCGACCGGGCTCCTCGCTGGGATCTATGCGGCATCTCTGGCGTCGCGCTCGGAGATCGAGTGCGTGCCGCGTGCCTCAGCTTTCGGATCTCTCACGCACTACATCACACACGCCGATCCCAAGCACTTCCAGCCTGCCAACATCACGTTTGACCTCCTGCCGCCGCTAGACAAAAAGGTCCGTGACCGGAAGGAGCGTCACCGGATTCAGTGTGAACTGGGGCTGCGCGAATTCGACCGATGGATCGACAAAGCCGGCATCCTGGCCAGAACCTGAATCCTTTCGGCACCTGGCGTTTGCAGCGAGGCGGCTGAGAGTTACCGATCGTAGCGGGTTGCCGAAGCTTTTTCCTGCAACAAAGCGCGGTCAGAATACGTACTCAGTAGCAGCGGCAGTTACGTTCTCGTCGGCGCCGCGTCCAAAGCACTGATATGACTGTGCGCGATCTCCTCTTCGATGTCATCCGGACGCTGTGGGCACATAAGCTCCGGGCATTTCTCACCATGTTCGGGATTGCCTGGGGAATTGTGTCCATCGTGCTGATGGTGGCAGCCGGAGAAGGACTGCGCAAAGGCCAGGAGGAGCAGGCGCGGACGCTGGGAAAAGATGTAATGATCGTTTTTCACGGCCGCACCAGTCTGCAGGCGGGAGGAATTCACGCGGGCCGCATCGTGCACTGGGTGGACGCGGACGTGCCGGTCGTGCAATCCGACTCGCCGGACTGTGAATACGCCATCCCGGAACTGGAGCAGAACACGCTCCGAACGCACTCCAATTACAACAATGCAGCCTTTACTGTGACCGGGTCTTACCCGGCGTTTGCGTATATTCGCAGCCTCGACGTCGGTCAGGGACGCTTTTACGACTGGGACGATATGCGGGAAGCACGCCGCGTCGCGTTCCTCGGCTCCGACGCCGCCAAGCAGTTGTTCCCCGGGCGCAATCCGGTCGGCGACACCATCTATCTGAACGATTTCCCCTATACCGTCATTGGCGTGATGCAGAAGAAAAAACAGGATTCGAGTTACGACGGTTGGGATGTGAACAAAGTGTTTCTTCCGTTCTCGGCGATGCGCCGCGATTTTCCCGATAAGCCGCCCGGAACTCCCACGACTTTCGACCAATTGCTGGTCACTCCGAAGTCCGTAGATCAACACGAGGCTTGCAAGCGTGAAGTTCGCGTGGCCCTGGCCCGCATGCATCAATACGACCCGAATGACAAAGAAGCGTGTCCGATCTGGGACACGGTGCAGGAAGCGCAGGCGTTCAAAACCATGACCGACGGGATGAAATTTTTCCTGGGCGCGGTGGGCATAGTGACCTTGCTTCTCGGCGGCATCGGAGTCATGAACGTGATGCTGGTGGCGGTGCGGGAGCGCACTCGTGAGATTGGGGTTCGAAAAGCGATCGGCGCGCCGGCGAAAACAATTCTCCGGCAGTTCTTCATTGAAGCCTTGATCATTGCTTTGCTGAGCGGAGCGATCGGGCTTGGCGTGGCTTTCGGTTTCTGCGCGCTCGTCAACCTGTTGCCCATGCCTGATTTCTTCGCCGGATTGCTCCCCAGTTGGACTTCCGGCCTGACGGCTGCAGGATTATTGGGCGCGATCGCCGTAGGAGCGGCTCTTTATCCGGCGCGTCGAGCGGCGTCGGTCGATCCGATTGAGGCTCTGCGCTACGAGGCGGGAAGTTAGCAGCCGGGGACCTCGAGGCCGAAGATTAGTTATTCATGCTGATTGAAATCATTCTCGAAGCCTGGATTGCCCTGAAGCGCAATCTGACGCGCAGCCTGCTCACCATGCTTGGCATCGTATGGGGCATCGCAACCGTCACGCTGTTGATCGCGTATGGCGACAGCTTCCGCAGCATCCTGGTGCATGGTTTTGACGCTTTCGGCAAGAGCGTTGTGATCTGCTGGCCACAGCAGACGAGTGAACAACCCGGCGGCCAGCGCGCCGGGAAGAAAGTCCTTCTCGAACAGGCCGACCTTGACATGGTGAAGGCCACGGCTCCCCTGGTAAAGCACGTATGCCTCGAGACGGTCCGCCGCCCCGGAATCGCCTACGGTGACCGCATGGTGGGAACGGCCCCGGTGCGCGGCGTTTGTCCCGAGTATGGCGAGATGCGAAACGAAGTCCCGCTGGACGGGCGCTGGATCGACGCTGAGGACGAACTGGAGCGCAGGCGCGTGATCTTCCTTGGCGGAAGGCTCAAGGAACAACTGTTCAGCGGGCGGCCGGCGGTGGGCGAAACCGTGCTGGTCGCCGGCGTGCGCTTCACGGTCATCGGCGTCATGGCGCGCAAGATCCAGCTCAGCAATTACTTCTCGAGTGATGACGATTCGTCGTGGATCCCCTATTCGGCAGCCGGAGACTTGTGGAACACGCGTTATGGCGATGTCATGGTCTTCGAACCCATCGCCCCGGAGTTCGAGAAGAAGGCCATGGCCCAGGTTCTGGCGGCCCTTGCCACACGGCAGAATTTCTCGCCCACCGATCCGAAGGCGCTGCAGATGTTCGGCCGAGACGAATTCCGTCCCATCATCGATGGCTTAACCATTGGCCTGCAGGTCCTGCTGACATTCATCGGGACATTGACGCTTGGAATCGGTGGCGTCGGAGTCATGAACATCATGTTGGTTTCGGTCGATGAACGCATTCGAGAAATCGGCTTGCGCCGGGCTCTGGGCGCGCGCAAGCGCCACATCAAGCTGCAATTTCTGGCCGAAACGCTCCTCATCATGATTGTTGGCGGCGCTTTCGGCGTGCTCCTTTCCTATTTCATCGCCTGGGCCGTCGGCACCTTGCCGATGATGGGTCCTCTCTTCGAAGACACGTCCGGCCAAGGGGATATCCATCTGCGAATCTCTCTCGCGACGATCGCCGCCTCCGGCGCCGTGTTGCTGGTAGTGGGCGTGATCAGCGGGTTGGTTCCTGCGCTGCGCGCATCGAAGCTCGATCCGGTGGAGGCTCTACGTTACGAATAGGGGCACATCGGGCGCTGATTACTTCTTCCCGTGTGGCCAGGAGAAACGCCTGCCAATAATGCACTTCACGATGAGGTGATCCGTAGACCGCGTCACTCCTACCCCCACTCCAAAATTGAATTCCCACTGCGGCCCGAAATCGACGTCGATGGAGGGAAAGAACTGCTGTTCCTGGTCGCGAACGGGATCGAAGCCCGTCAGCGGCCCGTAGGCGCCGTAGTATTCGAGTCCGCCAGCAATCTTGTTCGTGATGTCGTAGCTGATCTTGACGTTGGGGGAGAACTCGACTCCCTGATTGACGCTCGGGCCATGAAAAGAGCGGTCCAGCGTTGGGTTGAGATCGAGATACCAGGGCCCGAGTTTCTTGTCGATGATCGGCCGAATTTCCCACGTCCAGGTGTCGGGCGAGAAAGCAGCGCGCTGATAGCCAATCTCGTTGGAAACGCTGACGCCAACAGGCCAGTGCCAACTCGGGGGCACCCGCACCCGCGGCCGGATATGGTCACCCACCCACTGCCATCCGCCATCGGATTGAATGCTGGAAAAGACGTAGAAGCCTACCTCGGACCAGTCATTGACGCCCTGCGTAATCTCAAGCGTTTCGTGCTCGGCATGATTGGTCGGCAGCATCCCGTCAACCACTGTCTTGCTGCCTTCGACCGTGAAGTTGGAGTGAATCTCGAACATGGTCGTTCGTGGAGGAACGGTGTCGTAACTGTAGACCTGAATTTCGTAGTTATCCTGCGAGCGAGCGGCACAGGGCAACAGGATCGTGGTCAGAAGCAAGAGAGCAGCCGCAGGCCAGTTCTTCATAGGTCAGGTCCGGCCGCCTGCCCCGCGAGCGACCGTTCCCCATCATGCATGGAAGTGCGGCAAAGGGGCAACTCTCTATGAACAGGGATCGGCGCGACGTGGGAACTCCGACGGCGCGACAGGTGTCTGATCTTGCAGACACGCGTGCCCGAGAGGAGCGAATCCTATGGCTTTCTCAATGGCAGGCGGAGGTCCGTCCCGGCCGCAGATCAATGTCACGCCACTAATCGACGTGCTGCTGACTCTGATTGTGGTCTTCATGGTCGTGGTGTCGATGGACAAGGAGTATCAGGAAAGGGCACAGATTCCTGAGCCCGCGAAAAATGGCCGGTCAGAACTGCAAAACGAACGAACAGTCGTCATCCAGATAGAGTGGACGGCGAAGGATCAGCCACCGCTGGTGAAGTTGAATCGAGAGGACGTGCGCTGGGACGATCTGGGAACCCGCCTTACGCAAATCTACCTGACGCGGGCTGAAAAAGTAGCCTTCGTGCGCGGCGATGCTGATGTCGATTTCCAGTACGTCGCCGACGTCATCGACCTGGCGCATCATGCGGGCGTGACGCGGGTCGGGCTGCTGACCAAGAATCAGGCGATCGACGGAGAGTGACGGACACTAGAGTTACTTTCTTGCTCTGGTTTTGATCCAGATCGGGGTGCCCACAAATCCGAAGGCCTGCCGAATCTGGTTCTCCAGGAACCGCTCGTAAGAGAAATGGAGTTTCACAGAACGGTCGGTGAACAGCACAAACGTGGGCGGCGCTACCGAAGCCTGCGTCATGTACAGGATCTTCACTCGCTGCCGCATAGGGACTGACGCCCGTTCGAAATCGACGTGCTCGAGAAAACGGTTCATGGCAGCCGTCGGGATGCGTTTTCGACGCTCGTCCGCAACCTTCCCCAGCAAAGGAAGGATCTTCTCGACGCCTCTACCGGTCTGCGCCGAAATGAAGACAACCGGTGCGTAGTTCAGGAACTTCAAGTCATAGCGGAGCCGCCGCTCGTATGCTTCGCGATCGGCCGGCCGCCTCGAATGACGCATGCGCTGCGCCTTGGTCGGTCGGCCCGATGGCTTCTCTCCGGCGAGGACGAGATCCCATTTATTCACGACGATGATCACGGAGCGTCCGCTTTCGTGGGCGAATCCGGCGATGGAAGCATCGAGCTGGCTTACGCCTTCGGTGGCGTCAATCACGAAGAGCGCGATGTCGGCCGATTCCACATGCTTGTGCGCCATGACGACGGAAAGCTTCTCGGCCATAAGGTGCGTCTTGCCCTTGCGACGAATGCCTGCCGTGTCGATGAAACGAAAACGCCTTCCATCGCGCTCGACGACCTCATCAACAGCGTCGCGCGTCGTCCCGGGAATCGGAGAAACGATGGCGCGGTCTGACGATGTCAGCGAGTTCAGAAGCGTCGACTTGCCGACATTGGGATGGCCGATGATGGCGACTTTGATTTCTGTCGAACGCGGTTCCTCTGGTGGTTTTTCTTCAGTGCCTGATATATCTTCGGCCCGCTGTCGATTATCGGCTTGCGGTGCTTCCTGATCTTCAACGGAGTCCTTCGGCAGTGCCTTCAGGACAGCATCCAGCAAATCATCGACTCCGCGCCCGTGTTCGGCGGAGACAGGGAACATCTCGGGGATACCGAGACGATGAAAATCCCCCATCAACGCCGCCTGTTTCTCGGTATCGATTTTGTTGACGGCCAGGAACAGCGGCTTGCCCGCTTTGCGAAGCAGGCGAGCCAGTTCGAGATCGGGCGCGGCCAACTCGGTACGGCCGTCCACGACCATGACAATGGCGAGGGCTTCATCCAGAGCAACGCGCGCCTGACGGAAAATTTCTGACGGGATGAGATCCCTTTCTTCCGGAAGAATCCCGCCAGTGTCGACCACGCGGAGCGTCCGGCCGCGCCACTCGGCCTCGGCATAAAGCCGGTCGCGGGTGATGCCCGGCTCGTCGCCGACGATCGCGCGCCGCGAGCCCACGATGCGATTGAACAGGGTTGACTTACCCACGTTGGGGCGGCCGACGATGGCGACGACCGGCATGGTCGAGGCAGCCGTCTCGCTCAAATTGGTAGTGGATGATGTCAAAGCTCGCGCTTCTTTCCGACGCGGCCTCCGGCCTGGAGGGCGAGTGGTTATTATAGAGACTCCTGTGTCGCGCAGTTCTCAATCCGCCGTTTCCGCCGATCGTCTTGCTTCTCCAGGCAAGGACGCTTCGCTCCACCAGTTCTTTGCCCCCGCAGGAGTGCTTTCGCAGACACACCCCGCCTACGAATTTCGACGCGGGCAGCTGCAGATGGCTCAGGCCGTCGAGCAGGCTCTGGGAGAAAAGCGGCACCTGATCGTGGAAGCGGGAACCGGCACCGGCAAGACTTTGGCTTATCTGGTGCCGGTGATCCGTTCTGGCAAGCGCATCATCATTTCCACAGGAACGAAGAATCTGCAGGAACAGCTTTTCTATAAAGACGTGCCCTTTCTCGAGCATGCGCTGGCGCAAGGCCAGTCCTCCGGATTGCGGCTCTCTGTCTGCTACATGAAGGGCCGCAATAATTATCTTTGCCGCAAGAAACTCTATGATCTGACCGATCAGCCCGTGCTCAGCGGCCTGGAAGAGATCGAACAATATCGCGCGATCTCGGCGTGGGAAAAAGCGACGAGCACCGGCGATCGAGCCGAACTGGCGGAACTGCCCGAGGCGAGCCTTCTTTGGCACAAGCTGGATGCTCGCGCCGAAGCGTGTCTCGGCCAGAAATGCAGTCAGTGGGAGCGGTGCTTCATAACCGAGATGCGGCGCCGGGCGATGGAAAGCGACATCATCATCGTCAACCATCACCTGTTCTTTGCCGATCTTGCAATCAAGCTGCAGGCCGATGGCGCTCCCGATGCCGGCATCCTTCCCGCCGCCGCCGCAGTGATTTTCGATGAGGCACATGAACTGGAAGACGTCGCGGGGAATTACTTTGGCATTTCGGTCAGCAATTTGCGTATCGAAGAGCTGGCGCGGGATGTCGAAAGCGCCCTGCAACAGAACCGCATGCTTTCACCGGGGGTCTCGGGGGCAATCGGAGCGCTGCGGGAACGCTCGCAGTTCTTTTTCTCGCTGCTGCCACCGGGCGATGGGCGATTTGCCTTTGAAACCCGGCGCGAATTCCTGGAAGAAAATGGAGACGAGTACCTCTCGCTGAATCAGGCGCTCACACGGCTTTCCGGAGAACTGGAGGCTGTGCCGCAAAAGCCGGAGGAGATTTTCAGCTTCGTCCGCCGGGCCCAGGAGATTCAAGTCCAACTCGAGTTCGCTCTCGAGTCAGAGGATCGCAACACCGTCTTCTGGATCGAACGGCGTGGAGGAAGAAATCGTGCGCCTTCCTCGCAGCGGCCGGCCGAACGGTCGGGGAGGCAGAATGTTTTTTTGCAGGCGACTCCGATCGATGTCGGCCCGATTCTGCGCGAGTGCCTGTGGTCAAAGGTAGAGTGCGCCGTCCTGACCTCGGCGACTCTCGCGGTGGGAGGCGCTTTCGCCTATATTCGCGAGCGATTGGGATTAGAGCATGCCCGCGAATCCGTTCTGGCTTCCCATTTCGATTATGAGAGCCAGGCGCTGCTCTACGTGCCGCCGGATCTGCCCGATCCGCGAACGCCACAATTTGCCGCCAAGGCGGCCGGGAGAATCCGCCAGCTGCTTACGATCACCCGAGGACGGGCCTTTGTGCTCTTCACCAGCTACGCGCAGATGAACGACATCTACCAGCGGCTGCTGGGCGAGGTCGAGTTCCCCATGCTCCGGCAGGGCGATGCGCCCAAAAGCGCGCTGCTTGATGAGTTCCGCCTGACTCCGAATGCCGTTTTGTTTGCCACATCCTCCTTCTGGCAGGGGGTGGATGTACAGGGCGAGCAACTCAGTTGCGTGATTATCGATCGGCTGCCTTTTGCCGTGCCCACGGATCCGGTGGTGGCGGCGCGCGTCAAGGCAATCGACGCTCAGGGCGGCAACGCCTTCTTCCAGTATCAGGTCCCGGCCGCTGTGATCACCCTCAAACAGGGCTTTGGACGACTGATCCGATCGCTCCACGACCGTGGGCTTCTGGTTCTGCTCGACAACCGGGTTCTGAAAAAGCAGTACGGAAAAGTCTTCCTCGAGAGCTTGCCGAACTATAAAAAGACCACGGAAATGCGCCTCGTCGAGCAGTTCTTCGGCATCGGCGTCTGAGCGACGCCATCCAGTCCGGGTTCCGCCTCGCGGTACAATAAACGTTTGGCAATCGCTTTCGGCCGTGCTGGTCCGGGCCGCAGGGGGAGCATGTTCGAGGTTACGGTAGAAGATTCATTCGCCGCGGGGCACTACCTGCGGAACTACAAGGGCAAGTGCGAGAATCCGCACGGACACAATTACAAGGTCCGGGTGACGTTGGCCGGCGCCGAGCTCGACAAGGCTGGTCTTTTGCTCGATTTCAAGGATCTGCGGGAAGTGATGAAGCACGTCATCGAGCGGCTGGATCATCAGATGATCAACGATATCGAGCCGTTTACCGCGTTGAATCCCTCGGCAGAGAATCTCGCAAAATACTTCTACGACGAGTCGAATACGCGCCTGCAGCGGGTAACCAATGGCCGAGTTCGCGTCAAGGACGTCACGGTTTTCGAGACCGATACGACCACCGCAAAGTACAGCGAATAGCGCAGCGCTGCCGCTTCTCCTATGCAGATCACGGAAATCTACAAATCTCTGCAGGGCGAGTCTACCTATGCCGGCATGGCCTGCGTTTTCGTTCGCTTGACGGGATGCAACCTGCGCTGCGCCTGGTGCGACAGTGAATATACGTTTCAAGGCGGACGCAAGATGACGATGGAAGAGGTTTGCCACGAAGTTAGGCGCCTGAGTCCTGGCGGGGGACTGGCGGAGATCACCGGCGGCGAACCCATGCTGCAGGAGCGGGAAGTCGTATCCCTGATGCAGCATCTGCTCGATGCCGGCTATCGCGTCTTGCTTGAAACCAGCGGCGAGCGTCCGCTGGCGAGAGTTCCGGGGCAAGTCGTCAAAATCGTGGATGTGAAATGCCCAGACTCAGGCGAAGGCAACACGTTCTGCATGGACAACCTGCAAACTCTAACCGCACAGGATGAGGTCAAGTTCGTGTTGAGTTCGCGCTCTGACTACGAATTTGCCTGCGAGTTCGTGGGTGCCCATGACCTTGCCCGTCGCGTGAATGCGGTATTGTTTTCGCCTGCGTTCCGGAAGGATGCCACCGGGTCGCGCGACAGCTCCCACTGCCTGCTCGATCCGCAAAAGCTGGCAGAGTGGATGGTCGCCGACAACGTTCCTGCCCGGCTCAGCCTGCAGTTGCATAAGTTCATCTGGGATCCTGCGGTGAAGGGGGTCTGAAGGGACTGCAGGATAGTGATTTGTGAAAATGAACATTTGATTCCAAAAGACATCATGCCCGCCTCGGGAAAATCCCGCGCCGTCGTTCTGCTCAGTGGAGGCATGGATTCCTGCGTTTGCGCGGCGCTTGCCGCGAGAGATTACACCGCCGCCGCAGTGCACGTCAGTTACGGGCAGCGGACGGAAGAGCGCGAACGAGAGTCGTTTCTCGACATCTGTGACCGGCTGAGGATCCGCGAGAAGCTGATCGTGCGCAACGAGGCTCTGCGGGCTATTGGCGGCTCGGCCCTGACAGATCAGGGAATTGCCGTTCCTGCGGCCGAGTCTGTGGGACAAGGAATCCCCATCACTTATGTCCCGTTTCGAAACGCCCATTTCCTCGCCGTGGCCGTGAGTTGGGCAGAAGTACTGGGCGCGGAAAGGGTGTACATTGGTGCGGTTGAGCCCGACAGTTCCGGCTATCCCGATTGCCGGCCGGCCTATTACAAGGCCTACAACGAAGTCGTCAAGGCTGGCACCAAGGAAGGGCGAATCGAAATCGTGACGCCTCTGATTGCCATGCGGAAGGTGGAGATCGTGCGCCTTGGCCTTGAACTGGAAGCTCCCTTCGATTTAACTTGGTCTTGTTACAGCCGCGAGGATCGGGCCTGCGGCGTCTGCGACAGTTGTGCATTGCGCTTGCGCGCCTTTGAAGCGGCAGGAGTCACGGATCCAATTCCGTACGCCACGAAATAGGGATTCTCGAGTGTCCATCTTCATCGGTCGGAATCAGCCCGTTCTGATTTTGGCTCGCGCGCAGTTTGCAATGATGTTCGATGATCGATCTTCGACGATCCACATTGAAATGGTTTGCCGGGAGGCAAAATGAAAAAGCATTTCACAATGGTCTTATTCCTTTTACTAGCCGTTGGACTGTGCGTGCCTGCGGTTTTTGCCCAGTCCGGAACGATTAAGGGCGTCTGCAAGGACGCGCAAGGCCACCCCATCGCCAATGGCCTCGTGGTCTGGGTCAACCAGGATAACGGTCAGAAATACACGCTCAAGACAAACAAGAATGGCGAGTACTTCTCACTGGGGGCGACGCCCGGGAAATATACCGTGACGCTCTACGCCAATGCCGATGACGAAAAGGCTGGCAAGGCGATGGACTCCGTCAAAGGCTTCCAGGTGCAGCTGGACGAGAATAATCTCGATTTCGACGAAAAGAAGGTGCAGGAGAATCAAGCCAAGGGCGTGGGCCTGACGCCGGAGCAACTGAAGCAGATGCAGGAGGCCAAGGCCAAGCAGGAAAAGGAAAACAACACGGTCAAATCGCTGAACGACAAATTGAACGCCGCCAAGACGGCGGCTGACGCCGGCGATTATGACACCGCCATTGCTGATCTCAACGACGCCAACCAGATCGATCCTTCACGCGACCTGATCTGGTTCAAGCTGGGTGACTACTATCGCATGTCGGCGGCGAAGCAAACCGATTCGGCGGAAAAGCAGAAGCGCTACGAGTCCGCAGTCGAGTCTTATGAGAAGGCCATTGACATCAAGAAGGGCATCGCCAACGATAAGGACCCAAACGCCACGAAGAACCTTGCCGCGTACTACAACAATCTCGCAGAAGCCTATGCGAAGGACAACAAGGTTGATGATGCGGTGAAGACGTATGCGCTGGCGGCACAGGCTGATCCCTCGGCGGCGCAGCAATACTACTTCAACACTGGCGCGGTTCTGACCAATGCCGGAAAGGTCGACGACGCGATCGCGGCTTTCGACAAAGTGATCGCCGCCGATCCCAATCGGGCAGACGCCTACTATTGGAAGGGCGTGAACTTGATTGGCAAAGCCACACTGAAGGGCGACAAGATGGTTGCGCCCGAGGGCACTGCAGAAGCCTTCCAGAAATATCTTGAATTGCAGCCCACCGGCACCTACGCCGATGCCGCCAAGCAGATGTTGACCCAGATCGGGGGCTCGGTCGAAACCAGCTTCGGGAAGAAGAAGCCAAAGAAGTAGATCTCCTTCCATTACAGGCCTTTGCAAGAGAATCAACAAAGGGCGGCGCAACAGGCCGCCCTTCGGTTTTTATCGCGCCATGCAGTTACTAAGGGCTATGTACTTGCTGGCCTTCGCTCCCGCCGCTCCGACGCGGTAGAGTTAAGTCACCGATTTTCTTCCCCTCTGTGGTGCGTGCGGTTCCTGGGCGTGAGGAGCGAATGGCAGCACCAACAGTTGCACCGATTTCCGTTGAATTGGAAGGTTTTCCCGGCAGCGGCCGCGTTGCTACCCCGGCCCTGCTGACCGGCATGTTACGGGCGGCGGAAAAAATCAGCGACCTGGTATTCTCTCCGGGGCGCCCGCCGCAAGTTCAGGTCTATGGGCAGATGATCCCCGTGCAGGTTCCGGGCCTCACCCTGCTTACACCGGATGATACCCGCCATATCGCTGCCGACCTGATTGGCGACAACAAGCAGGCCATTACCACCCTGCGGGAGCAGGGGTCCTGTGACGTTTCGTACGGCCTGCCGGGCCTGGCTCGCTTCCGGGTAAATGTTTTCATCCAGCGCGGCAGCTGCGCGGTGGTCATGCGCGTGATCCCGACCGCGATTCCTGACTTCGCATCCCTGCGCCTGCCGGAACAGCTTTCGGATGTGGTTCGGCTACGGGACGGCATCGTCCTGGTGACCGGGGCCGCAGGCTCCGGCAAGTCTTCGACGCTCGCCGTTCTTCTCGACTGCATCAACCGCGAGAAGTACTACCACATCATCACCATCGAAGATCCGATCGAGTTCCTGCATAATCACAAGTGCTCGACGATTCATCAGCGAGAGTTACACAGCGACACGCCCAGCTTCGCCCATGCCCTCCGCTCCGCTATGCGCCAGGCGCCGAAAGTCATCCTGGTCGGAGAAATGCGCGACCGGGAGACTATTGAAATCGTCCTCGAAGCGGCCGAAACCGGACATCTGGTTTTTTCGAGCTTGAATACCATGGACGCGTCGAAGACCGTCGAGCGAATCGTCAGCGTGTTTTCGCCCGCCGAGCAGCAGTCCATCCGGGAGCGTTTTGCCAAGTCATTCCGCTACATCATCTGCCAGAGACTAATTCCGAAGACAGACCGCAGCGGCCGGGTTCCCGCGTTCGAAATTCTGAAGGCGAACCCCCAGACTCGCGAGTGCATCGAAAAGGGAGAGCGGGAGGACCGAACGCTCCTTGAAGCCATCAAGGCAGGATCGACGGAGGGCATGCAGCATTTTGACGCCGAGATCGCGGACTTGGTTCGCGATCGGCTGGTCGATCTTGAAACCGGTCTCTCCTATGCCAGCAATCCGGCATTGCTGGGGCAAGAACTGGCCCGATAATCCAAGTGCTTCCGATACGAAGTTCTTGTAGCTCCGCCGAGCTCTGGCTGGCTTTCTAAAAAGAGCGCAGCATACGGACCAGCCGTGCCCGTCATTTCGAGTGTCGTATCATCAGTCCATGTCTGCTGTCGCCTTCACCAGGATTCTCAGTTTTGAAGACGCCCGCCGCACGATCGAGGAGCACCAGACATGCGTTCAGCCGGTAGCGACTGAAGTGGTGGAACTGCTACAGGCGGGAGGACGCGTTCTGGCAGACCCGATCTTTGCCGATCGGGATTTTCCGCCCTTCCCGCGATCAACGCGAGACGGTTACGCCGTACGGTCCGCCGATCTCTCGAGACTCCCGGCAACGCTCGCCGTCATCGGCGAGATCAAGGCCGGCGAAAAGTTAACGGGTGTCCCGCTAAGCGTTGGTGCAGGCGAAGCGGTCTCGATCATGACCGGGGCGCCGGTCCCGCCCGGCGCGGATGCGGTGGTCATGGTCGAGTACACGGTGGGCCACGGAGCCGGAGTTGAAATCGGCAGGAGTGCCGCACCGGGGGAGAACATTGTTCCTCAGGGCGCTGAATCGAAGCAGGGAAGCTTGCTTCTGGACCGGGGCCAGCGTCTGAGTGAGGCGGCGATCGGGTTGGCCGCTTCCGTCGGCAAGGCCCAGCTTACGGTATACAAGCGTCCGCGCGTCGCTTTACTTGCGACCGGCGATGAAATTGTCGAAGTGGCCGTCACACCGGGGCCGACGCAGATCCGCAATTCAAACAGCTATTCTTTGGCCGTTCAGGTTCGCGCTGCAGGAGGCGAACCGATTCTCTTACCGATCGCGCCGGATGAACCCCGGGCTCTCCGGCGGTTGATTGCAGAGGGACTGCAATCCGACTTGCTGATTCTCGCCGGGGGCGTTTCGATGGGTCGGTACGATCTCGTGGAACAAGTGCTCGCGGAGATAGGGGCGGAGTTCTTTTTCACGGGAGCGAAGATCCAGCCCGGTGCTCCGGCGGTGTTTGGCAGGTGTAAGAGTGTCGTCAGTGGCGGCTCGCAGACCTCACCGAAACACACTTACTTCTTCGGCCTGCCTGGCAACCCGGTGTCCACAATGGTGACCTTCGAAGTGTTTGCCCGCCCTCTGCTTGAGGCTCTGGCAGGACAGACTCCGCGCGAACTCGGATTCCTGCATGCCCGCTTGAAATCAGAAATTCGCGTCAAGCCGGGGCTCAAGCGAATCCTTCCCGCGGTTCTGGCGGGCCAGTTTGAGAATTCGGAAGTCGAACTCGTTGCCTGGCAGGGCTCGGGGGACATGGCCGCGCTCGCTCGCTCGAATTGTTATGTTGTCGTTCCGGAGAATCGCGATGTCATTCGCGCGGGCGAATGGGTTGCCGTCATGATCCGGTGAAGCATGGCGCGGATTGCCACAACCGCGGCACGCGCCATGTAAGATAAGAGTTCCGCATGGCCAAGAAGCTCTCCCATTACGATCGCGCCGGCAAAGCGCGAATGGTTGACGTTTCCGCCAAGCCAGTCACGAGGCGCGAAGCCGAAGCCAGCGCTGTCGTGCGGATGAAGCCTGCGGTCCTCTCCGCATTGCCGAAGAACGCGAAAGGGAACCCGCTCGAAGTGGCGCGGCTGGCGGGCATCATGGCGGCGAAACGCACTGCCGACCTGATTCCCATGTGTCATCCGCTTCCCTTGGCGCTCGTTGATGTCGACGTGCGCCTGTGCGAGAATGGCGTCGCTATTACCTCTAAAGTTACGACCACCGCGGCGACGGGCGTCGAAATGGAAGCGCTGGTGGCAGCGACGGTATCCGCCCTTACCGTTTACGATATGTGTAAAGCCCTGGACAAGGGGATCGAGATTTCGAGCGTTGCGCTGGAGCGAAAGAGTGGCGGCAAGAGCGGTGAATACCGCCGGCGCAAGTAGTTTTCGATAATCGCATGGCGAACAACGTCAAACTGCTTCTGGTTGACGACAACCCGATGGTGCTGGCGATGCTGATGCAAGCGCTGTCGCCGCTCGCCGAAGTGGCCACTGCAACCGATGCGGCCGACGCTCTGCTGAAGGCGGTGGACAATCCCCCGGAACTGCTCGTCTGTGATTACCGCATGCCCGGGATGGACGGCAAGCAACTCGTGGAGCGCCTGAAGAGCCGTCCCGCGACCGCCAATTTCTCGACCGTTCTGATGGCCAACAAGGCGGACATCGCCGAGCGGCTGTCTCCTCAGGACACCGCCGACGACTATCTCGAAAAGCCGTTTTTCCTCAAGGAAGCGACCCGCCGCATCAAGCGCATGATCGACCGCATCGCGCTGGAGAAGATGGCCAAGACCGCGCCCTCCGACGGCGTGGTGCGCGGCAGCCTTTCGCAGATGAACGTGATCGACTTGATGCAGTCGCTTGAAATGGGCCGCAAGAGCTGCCAGCTCTCCCTGACCAACGAAGGAGAAAAGTGCGAAGTCTTCTTTGTGGAGGGCCAAGTCAAGCACGCGACGTATGGTTCCCTGGTCGGGGACGAGGCCGTTTTCAAGGTCCTGCGCTGGACGGGAGGGAACTTCCAGCTTGACTTCGAGGGTAAGACCGACAAGGAAACGACCCAGCTCAATACCCAAGGCCTGCTGATGGAAGGCCTGCGCCTTCTGGATGAGTCGCAGCGCGATGGCGGCGGCGAAGCCGAAGCCGCGGCTCCTGCGCAAGCAACGCCGAGCGCAGCTTCCGGCTCTGCGCATTCCAGTGGTCGAGAAGAAGAGGAAGATGTCCTCCTCGACAGCTAGCGAACCCCGGCGGACCGCGGCAGTTGTTACCGTCAGCGATTCCTGTGCACGCGGCGACCGGAAAGATCTTTCCGGGCCGGCGGTTGCTGAACTCCTGCATAAACTTCACTTCGAGGTTATGGAGCGAGAAGTTGTTTCAGACGACTTGCTTCCGATCCAAAATCTGCTCGTGCAGCTCGCCAGCAAAGTAAGACTGGTGGTAACGACAGGCGGCACGGGAATTGCTCCACGTGATGTAACGCCCGAAGCGACAACTGCGATCTGTGATCGGCTCGTCGATGGCATCGCCGAGCTCATGCGGCGCGAAGGATCGAAGAAAACTCCATTCGCCGCGCTCAGCCGCGGCATCTGCGGGGTGCGTGGCCGCGCGTTGATCGTCAACCTACCCGGAAACCCATCAGGAGCGGTTGAATCTCTTGAATCCGTTTCCGGGTTGATCCCTCATGCCCTCGACCTGCTCAGCGGGAAAACCGAGCATCAGTAACTGCCGTCGTTTCTTCTTCCCGCGGAATACCGTAGAATGTCCGCTCCATTCGCGCGGTAGCGGTCCGCGCAACGTGATTCCAGGTCGACGAAGGACGGCCCCTTGCTCGAGCGCTATTTTCATCTGGTCGAGAATCAGACGACGATTCGCCGCGAATTCCTGGGTGGCCTGACCACCTTCATCACGATGGCGTACATCGTCGTTGTCAACCCGCAGATTCTCGCGCAAGCCGGGATGCCGGTCGAAGGCGTGGTTTTTGCGACGTGCATCTCGGCTGCTGCGGCGACTCTGGTTATGGGGCTGTACGCCAACTATCCCATTGCGCTGGCGCCGGGAATGTCTCTGAACGCGTACTTCACCTACGTTGTCTGTCTTGGAATGCACGTGCCCTGGCGTACCGCGCTGGGAGTGATTTTCTTCTCAGGCGTCTTCTTCTTTCTCCTGACCGTGACGCGCGTGCGCGAGCAAATCGTCAATGGAATCCCGAACTGTTTGAAGCATTCGACGGCGGGAGGCATCGGGATGTTCATCGCCTTTGTTGGACTGCGCAACGCGAAGCTCGTCGTGGCCAATCAGGCAACCTTCGTGAGCATGGGCACGCTGTCGAACCATGAGGCGCAGTTAGCGTGCGTCGGGCTCGCGATCATGCTGATTCTGATGACGCGCAAGGTGAACGGGGCAATCCTGATCGGAATTTTGGGCACGACCGCTCTCGGCATTTTGCGCGGCTCAGAACACTGGCCCAAGGCGATTTTTTCGCTTCCGCATCCTTCCTCAACCTGGCTGCAACTCGATCTGCGGGGGGCGATTCACCTCGGGCTGCTGGAGATTATCTTTGTCTTTCTCTTTGTCGACCTGTTTGACAACGTCGGCACTCTGGTCGGGGTATGCGAGCAAGGCGGATTCGTGCGAGACGGCAAGATTCCCCGGGTTGGCCGCGCGCTGTTGTCCGACGCAGTGGGCACGATCTTCGGCTCCTTAACGGGGACCTCTACCGTAACCAGCTATATCGAGAGCGCAGCCGGAGTCGCTGTGGGAGCACGAACCGGCCTGGCGAACGTGTTTGCGGCCGGCTTTTTCCTGCTAGCCGTGTTCTGCACGCCACTGGCGGCGGCGATTCCCGGCTACGCGACGGCGCCGGCTCTGATTTTGGTGGGAGCGCTGATGACCGAATCGATTGCGCGCGTGGAGTGGTCCGAATTTACCGAGGCGATTCCCGCCTTCGTGACGCTGCTCGCCACACCGTTGACGTTCAGCATCGCCACCGGCTTAAGCCTGGGTTTGATTTCCTATACGCTGGTGAAGATCGCCGCAGGAAAATTCCGGGAAGTGAGCGCCGTGATCTGGATTCTCACCGCACTCTTTGTCTTGAGATACGTGTATCTCGCGGCAGGATAGGCGCATCCTGGAACTGCCGCCACTTCTACATTTCATTTTCCGCGCAGTACCGTCTTTTCCGCGCCCATGTTGTCATACTTGTCGTAGACCCGGACAACGACCACGTGCTCCGCAGGCGCGCCTTTTGAGGCGTCCAGCGGAACCTGAAAATCGTAGTCTTCGGTTTTCGCGTCTGAGAGTTGTCCGACCGGCGCTATGTATTGCCAATCGCCAGCGTCGATCGAATACTCCGCTCGCTTGAGATCGGAAAAGCCATCTACCGCCCGGAATGACACATGGACCTTTGAACCTTCCACCGCGGCTTTGAGATTCTCGATGCGCGGAGGCGTCGTATCGACCTCGAAGCGCCGGCTGGTCTTTTCAGTTGTCAAGGCATCGCCCGGCGAATGCGAAGGCGCATCGGAAGCAACAACCTTCACGGTGTAGCCTCCGTCGGGAAGCAGGCTGGCATCGAATGAATAGGCCTTGTCGGTCAAGTTGTCCTTCAGCAGGAGCCATCGGGACTCGTCGTCGCCGCGGTAGAAGATCGAATACACGAGCTGATCGTCGTTGTCGTCGTGTGCGTCCCACTTCACACCGATCGAATCGCGGTCGTGGGTGCTTGGAACCGGGGCTTCAAAATGAGGAGCCGGAGCCGCACTCATGTCCGTCGTCATGGTCAGGGTCGCAGACTTGGGCAGCGGCTGGTAGCGCACTCCCACCTGTACGGAAACACTGTCGATCTCGGGCGCAACGTTTTTTGGAAGGTAATTCAACGTTACGCTGTCGACCGAGGGCGGGGTTGCACCCGCATGTAAGACCGCTTTCCACTGCGCGTAGCGAGCCGCAGGAACATCGGTCTCTCCGCCTTTGGTAAGATCCACTCTCTTCCACGGGCTCCAGTTTCGGTCGGGGTTGTCGACATTGCCGCTGCGTGCCAGCAATTCCACGTTGCCATTGCCACGAAACTCGGCGCGGCCCCAGCGCGAGAATATTTTCGCGTCGAAAACATCGCTTTCATAAGTCCCGAGCATTTCAGGACCAGGTCCCAACACAAAAATCTTCCCCAAATTACTGGTGGCGGCATACAGGCCGCCGTCTGGCGCCTTGGCGAATGATGTGACTTGTGACGCCGATGCTTTCAGCAGATCGGAGAACTCGTCCTCGCCGGTAATGCCGAAGACATGTCCGCGGTTGCCGGTGCCAGCCAGCAACTGTCCGTGAGCGTCGAAGGCGAGCGCATAGACGATGTCCTCGCGCGAGGTCCAAATCCGCAGAGGAGAGCCGTCGGGGGCAATTCGGTAGACATCGGAGCCTCCGCTTGCTCCTCCGCCGGGAAATGGGATGACGCCTGTCTGCACGGTGCTGGCGGGCGCGGCCACCGCGAGGCCCGGCGCCTGCGGGCCCGCCGGAGTTGGAGCGCCAGTGGACAGGGTGATCACAGGCGACGGCGAGGTGGCCGAAGCCCCGCCAGCGGTTCCCTTCTTTTCGCCGACGCCCGCCGCGTAGATGTTACCCTGACTATCCAGCGCGAGAGCCGTGATCTCTTTCTTTGGAGCGCTGTAGAGAACGAATCCTTCTCCGGACGGAGAGATGCGATAGATCAGGCCGCTGCCGTCGGTGCCGGCAATCAGATTTCCCTGCTTATCAACGGCGAGAACGCGGATATGGGTCTCGTCGCTCTTGAAGAAAAGTGAATGCTCGCCGCTTGGCGTGACTTTGAAAATCTCCCCGTGATCGCCGGTCGCGACATACAGGTTTCCCGGCTTGTCGAGAACCAGGTCCCAGATATATTTCGTTCCGGGAGTGAAGAATACCGAGGAACTCCAGGATGGATCGACTGCCGGGCGGGCGTCTTTGCCGGAGTCCCGGTCATCCTTAGAGACGGACTTCGTAGTGTCGGCTCGATCGCCCTTTCGCTCCAGCTTGTACACCTTGCCGTCGGGAGCGGTTGCGGCGTAGATGACTCCGCCCGGGCCGACCTCGAGCGTCTGTACCTGTAATTCCTGCGGCTCAAAAATGATCGACGACTTGCCATCTGGAGTGATCCGGTAGACCCGCGCCGGCGCCCCCGTCGCCGCATACACGTTGCCGGAATCATCGGCGGCAACCTCCCAAATGTAGGTCGAAGGCGTTGCATATAGCAGTCTGAAAGCGGGGGCGAGTTCCAGGCCGCCTTCACTGCGAATGGCCACTCCCGCGGGCGTGCCTTTGGTCAGATCGTCGAACTTGGACTGCTCCCAGGTGCGTGTGCCTTCGGCGGCTGCCATCAACGAAAGCGCCACAACGCTGGTCGCCACGGTCAAAATTGTGAAGAGAGTAGAGAGACGGTTTCGGAGAATCTGCACTCGAGTCCTCGATCAAATGTCCCGCGGAGAGGCGCCATCCTGAGCGCTTTCTGGGAGTATATGTAATTCAGGGTACCACGCAACCTTCGCCAGCCGACGCTTTAGGCGACCGGCACGGAGAGCCCGCGTGCGGCAGAGGAGCCTGAAATTTCGACTGCGTGGTATCGTAGCTTTGGGATACCCCCTTTATGCATTCTGCGCGTCAGAGGCTGCTGAGCACGCTTGCCCATAAGTCTTTCCGGCTGGGCGAATTCAAGCTGTCTTCGGGAGGTACGAGCGACTACTACATTGACTGTCGCACGACCACGCTCGACGCGAAGGGATCGCGGCTCACGGGCGAAGTCTTCCTGGAGGAGATTCACTCGCGCGCTTGGAAGCCACAAGCCATTGGCGGGCTTACCATGGGGGCGGATCCGATCGTGGTGGCAGTTTCCGTTGTGAGCGGCGATCTGAGCGGGTTCCTGGTGCGCAAGGCGGAAAAACAGCATGGCACCGGGCAGCGCATTGAAGGCTTCCGCGAGAAGGGCGCGCGGGTGGTGATTGTCGATGACGTCTGCACAACGGGAGCCTCAACGGTCCAGGCCATTGAAGCGGCGCGTGATTTCGGCTTTGAGATCATTGGCGTGATGTGCCTGGTAGAGCGCGAGGAAGCCAAGGGGCGTCCGGACGTTGAGAAGGTCGCCGAGCCAGCGCCGTTTGTCTCGATCTTTACGGCGAGTGATGTGCGAAAGGAACATATTCTGCAAACCGACGATACCGAGCCTAGTATTTTTGCAGTTGCTGTGGCATGTGAGGTTTGCGGCCGGCCGGCGGTGACGAATAGCCCGCCAAACCGGTGCGAGGCGCATAAGATCCAGCCGAAACAGAGCATCGGGAGGAGTAATTCATGATCGGCCTGTGGAACCGCTTCACTGCTTTTATGAATGAACGCCTGTCATTCAACCGTTGGCAGCTCTCTTTCGGACTAGCGGTACTCTGGTTCTTCGTGATTTCGGGAGTGGAAGCCGTGTTCGAAATGAATGCCAAGAGGTTGATTGCACGTGCCGTGTCTGCGGGTTTTTTCTCTGGAGTGGTGTCAACTGTCTTGAGGGCCACACAGCGGCAACCGAATTCATGATTCAAACTCTCGAATGGACCGACCACGGAGTGCGCTTCCTCGATCAGACGAAGCTGCCAACCGAAGAGGTGTACGTAACGTGCAAAACACATGAGCAGGTAGCCGATGTGATCCGCAATATGGTTGTGCGTGGAGCGCCGGCGATCGGCGTCGCGGCCGCCATGGGGATCGCGCTCGGGGTCAACAACTCCAAAGCCGAGACCACCGGCGAGCTGAAGCGCGACTTCGACCAGATCTGCGATGCGATCGGCAAGACACGGCCCACGGCGGTGAATCTCTTTTGGGCGATCCGGCGCATGCAAGAGAAATTTGAACGGGTCCGTATTCGCCCCATCGCGCAGATCAAGAAGGATCTGATCGAAGAAGCGCAGCGCATGCACGCCGAAGATATCGCCGCGAACCAGGCGATGGGGCGACACGGCGCAACGCTGATGCCGAGCGAAGGTGGAGTGCTCACCCATTGCAATGCCGGCGCGCTTGCCACCGCCGGATACGGCACGGCGCTGGGCGTCATCCGTGCTGCGGTGGAGCAAGGGAAAAAGATTCACGTCTACGCCGACGAAACGCGCCCCTTCCTGCAGGGTTCACGGCTTACTGCCTGGGAGCTGATGAAGGACGGCATCCCAACCACAGTCATCTCCGACAACATGGCGGGAGCGATGATGCGGCAGGGGAAGATTCGAGCCATCGTGGTTGGAGCCGACCGCATCGCCGCCAATGGCGACGTCGCCAACAAGATCGGTACCTACACGGTCGCGGTGCTGGCCAAGGAACACAACATCCCATTCTATGTGGCGGCGCCAATTTCAACTGTAGACCTTGCCTGCCCTGACGGCAGCCAGATTCCCATCGAGCAACGTAACCCCAAAGAAGTCACTCACATCGCTGGCAAGCAGATGGTGCCGGAGGGCGTCAACATCGAGAACCCGGCGTTCGATGTTACTCCCGCCGCCTACGTGGCCGCGATCGTGACCGAAAGAGGCATCGCCTGCGCGCCGTATGCGGACTCCTTGCGTAAATTGGCGGCTCAGGAGTCCGAGGTCCATCCCTAGGCGGGGGGGTGTATGACCGGTCCAACCGTCCACCGGCCCCAAACCAGGCAAATATTTCCCGGGTTCCGCTACTTATTCCTATGGTTCGGGTTGGATGTAGCAACTACTTGCTCATGCTAACCTCGGCCATAGTACCAACCTGCGCCAAAACTCTTCGTCAGGGGGAAGTTATGCAGTTGAGGAATCGTGTCGCGTTGCCCATTGCTCTCTCTACGCTTCTGTTTCTCGTCGGTTGCGGAAGCAGCTCCAACAAAGTCACGCCACCGCCCGGAGGCGGATTTGACAACACAAACATGAATGGGACCTATGTGTTCTCCACGCTTGGCACAGATTCGGGCGGTTACCCGATCTCGATCGCGGGCGCGTTTACCGCTTGTGGATGCTCCGGTGGGACGATCAGCGGTGGTACGTTCACTTTCAACGATGGACAAGTGGGTGTCGTCTCCGCCCAGACGATCAGCGGCGGTTCGTACAACGTTACTGCCGACGGTCGTGGTCAGGCTCATTTGAGCAACAGCACCATCCTGGGGACGGTGACGCTCGATTTTGTGCTGGCGTCCACCAACGGAGGCTCGGTTACCGAATACGACACAAACGGTACCGGGAGCGGCACCCTGGAACTGCAGAGCTCCGTCTCGCAAAGTGACCTGGCAAACAGCTATGCCTTTCTGATCAGCGGGGTAGGCTCCAACGGTCTCTTTGCCACCGCGGGCGCGATGACCCTCGACGCAAACGGGGATGCCACGACGGGCCTACAGGATGTGACCAGTCTCAACACTACTACCGGCATCGCTTCCAGCCAGACCGGACTCTCGATCTCGACATCATCGTCAGTCCTGGTAGGGACGGGAACCGCTCCGGGCACGGCGCAGATCAGCTCTGCGGCCGGTCTGTTCACCTTTGACGTGTACCCGGTGGATGCAACCCATCTGAAATTTGTCGAGACGGACGGGCTTATCTACGGCGCGGGCGACGTCTTCACTCAGCAGAGCGCTCTCCCCTCTGGCACGATCGCTTTCACGATGGCCGGCGCCGACACCACGCTTCTGCCGCTTGCCGTCGGTGGATTGCTGCCAAGTTCCAGCGGGACGATTTCGAGCGGCATCGAAGACTACAACGACGGAGGGGTGGCCAACTCCGCCACCAACGTGTCGGGAGGATTCACTTCTCTCTCTGGTGGCCGGGCCCTCCTGACTTTGAACGGGTTTGAAAACGGAGCGACCAACAACGTTCTCGGGAATTACGCCTTCGCCGCTTATCCTTCCACGGGTGGGACGTTCCTCCTGGAGATCGACGATGGCGGGATCACCGCGGGAATAGCGTTGGCGCAAAGTACAACCTCTTTCGCCGCGACCCAGGGCTACGGCATGAATCTCTCGGCAATCAATCTGAGCGGAAGCACACCGTTCGAAGAGGACGATATCGCCGAATTCACCTCAACCAGCTCGGCTCTCAATGGTCTGATCGATTTCAACGATGAAGGCACAATCACCTTCGGACAGACATTTAACGCCAGCTACACATCCCTTTCGACCGGGCGCTATCAACTCACGAGCAACGATTTGAATGGCGTTTTCTACACCGTCGATGGGACTTCGGTCCTGTTCCTCGAAACCGACGATCTCCAGGTCGGCGGCGGATCGTTCCTGGCCCAGAGTGCGACGACCTCGCAGATGGGAGCCCTGGCCCGCCGGAGCGCAATAGCCAGAGTGCCGGTTTTTCGGGCCGGTCTCCGGCAGAAACGCGCTCGGGCGAAGTAGAAGTAGATGAATCGATGAAAAAATCGGACGGCTCGCTTCGTTAGCGAGCCGTTTTTCTTTGCCCGTAAGAACTACTCTGGCTTAGTTCCGCGCTGCTTCGATTGGGGTGGTCACGGCCTGACGGCCGCTTCGGACAGTTGATGCCAGCCAAATGACGAGTCTCGCGAGTAGCAGCGCTCCCAATACGAAGGCATACTCCAGAGGTTTTCTCATGTCCGCCTTGACCAGCCAGATGTAATGGATGACTCCGGCAGCCGCGCTCAAATAGATCAGCCGATGCAACATCTGCCAGCGCCGGCCGCCCAGCTTCCTGATCGACCACTTGGTCGAGGTCAGCGCCAGGGGAACCATAAGGGCGAAAGCGGTCATGCCCGCGGTAATGAAGCGGCGCTTGGCGATGTCGTGAATCATCGCGTGTACGTCGAAAAACTTGTCGAGCCAGACGTATGTCATCAAATGCAGCGCTCCGTAGAAAAAGGCGAACAGGCCGAGCATGCGGCGAAAGTTGATAAGCCAATACTGCCGGGTCATCTTTCGCAGAGGACTGATGGAGAGCGTGATCAGCAAGAACGTCAGCGTGCAGTCCCCCGTCGAGTGAGTAATCAGTTCGATGGGATTCGCGCCAAGTTCGCCGTGAAATCCGCGCCAGACAAGCCACGCCGCCGGTCCAAGACAGGCAAGAAAGACGACGGGTTTGAAATAGCGCAGCATAAATCGGGTCGGACCTCAGACCTCAGAAATATTTCTTCAAATCCATTCCGGCGTACATGCCGGCGACCTGATCGCCATAGCCATTGAACATCAGCGTCGGGCGCTTGAAAAACTCACCCAGGCGGCGCTCCGTGGCCTGGCTCCAGCGGGGATGGTCCACATTGGGATTCACGTTCGAATAGAAACCGTACTCATTCGGCGCAGCAATATTCCACGTGTTCAGCGGCTGTTTTGTCGTAAACCGGATGCGCACAAGCGCCTTGGCGCTCTTGAAACCGTATTTCCATGGCACGACGATGCGCAGCGGAGCCCCATCTTGATTGGGAAGGTCTTCCCCATACATGCCGAAGCAAAGCAGCGTGAGCGGATGCATGGCTTCATCCATGCGCAATCCCTCGACATAAGGCCACACCAGAACATCGCGCCGTTGTCCCGGCATCTGGCCCGGGTCGAAAATCGTGGTGAACTCGACGAATTTGGCTTTACTGGTCGGATTCGCGCGCTTGATCAGCTCATTCAGGGAAAACCCGATCCAGGGCACGACGATGGACCATCCCTCGACGCAGCGGTGGCGGTAGATGCGCTCCTCGGGCGGCGCCATCTTGAAGATTGATTCGATATCGAGTTCCTGCTTCTTTGCCACCTCGCCGTCGATTTTCACCTTCCATGGACGTGTACGGAAATTCTTCGCTAGCTGCGACGGACCGTCTTTGTCGGTCGAAAACTCGTAGTAATTGTTGTAGGTCGTGACGTCTTTGTACGGAGTGATCGCCTCGGTCGTGCTGAATGGGCTCTTGCGGATGCCATCAATCTTGGTTCCGGCGAAAACGGCGGTCTTCGGGAAGGCTGTATTGCGCAGGCCGATTCCGGTGGCCGCCGCGGCACCAGCGATTGCGGCCCCAGCCAGGAATTTACGCCGATTCAGATACAGATTTTTTGGAGTAATCTCAGACGAGCGAATCTCTTGCAACTTCTTGATTAACATCGGATCCCCGATCTCAAGCCCAGTCCCACAAACAAAGGTCTGCTTCTATCTTCAACCAAATACGACGCACTGGTGCGAAAAAAGTTGCACGCAAGGGGAGAAGCGGGATGCTGGGCTGGTTCAGGCCGATGCGGAGGCGCCGGACGCCGCATCGCTTCCCAGTACTTCCCTGACCTTTTTGGACAGATTCTGCAGGGTGAAGGGCTTCTGCAGGAACGCGGTGCCACTTTCGATAGCGCCTTCGCTGATGATGGAATCTTCTGTGTATCCAGAGAGATAGAGCACTTTTGTGCCCTGGCGAGAGTGAGAAAGCTGCTTGACCATCTCGCGGCCGCTCATGCCGGGCATAACCACGTCAGTAATCACCAGGTGGATCACACCGGTGTGTTTTTCCGCGGCGGCCAGGCCGGCTTCTCCGTTCTCAGCTTCCACAACGTTGTAGCCGCGGGAAGAAAGAGTTTCGCGCACGAGTTGCCGAACCGACTCTTCATCTTCGACCAGCAACACGGTTTCGGTGCCGCCCAGCGTCGCGCGCGGCGTCGGGGTAATATTGTTTTCCGCAGCTTCTTCCACCCGCGGCAGGTAGATGTGGAAGGTGCTCCCGCGGCCTTCCTCGCTCTGCACCATCACATATCCGCCGCTCTGCTTTACGATTCCGTAGACGGTGGAAAGTCCGAGGCCGGTTCCCTTGCCCATCTCTTTGGTGGTGAAGAAGGGTTCGAAGATGCGGGACTGAGTTTCCTTGTCCATCCCCGTGCCAGTGTCCGTGACCGAGAGCAATACATAGTTTCCTGGGCGAATGAAGGTCGGCCCACGGCGTTGGGTCTCATCCACGAAAATGTTCTGCGTCTGGATCGTGAGCTTGCCACCTGCGGGCATGGCGTCCTTGGCGTTGACCACAAGGTTCATCAGAACCTGCTCGAGCTGGCCGGCATCGGCGCGTGTATGTCCGGCGGCAGGCGCCAGATCGGCAATCAGCTCGATCGTCTCTCCAATCAAGGGACGAAGCAGCCGCTCCATGTCGCTGACGATGCTGTTCACGTCGACAACCTTGAGTTCGAGCAGTTGCTTGCGGCTGAAGGCCAGCAGTTGGCGGGTGAGCGTGGTTGCGCGATCCGCCGCCTGTTGGACTAATCGTGCTTTTTCATGCAGAGGATGGCCCAGGTCGAGCTGGGCGAGCATCACTTCGGTATATCCGCTGATCACCATCAGCAGATTGTTAAAGTCATGGGCCACGCCTCCGGCCAGGCGTCCGACGGCTTCCATTTTTTGCGCCTGCCGAAACTGGTCTTCCAGAACGCGCCGTTCCGTCACATCTTCCGCGATGGCTTCGAGCACATCCGCGGGCTCGTCCGCGCTGCTGACGGCGCGCCCGCTGATGCGAACCGTGATGGCGCTGCCATCCTTGCGCTTCCACTTGACTTCAACGCCATCCAATCTGCCGGAGTGCCGGAATTCATCGATCAGGCGCTCGTGTTCGGCGGAGCGGGCGAAGATATCTTTTTCGGGGTCGAGCAGGAGAACTTCCTCGGCTGATCCATACCCCAACATGGCGACCAGGGCCGGATTGACATCGAGGAATCTTCCTTCCATGCTCGACCGGTAAATCCCGTAGACGGAGCTTTGTACCAGGGAGCGGTAACGCGCCTCGGAACGCCGCAGCGCCTGCTCGTTGCGCTTGATCTCGACTGCGCTTGCGAGCTGACGGGCAACGAAGGTCAGAATCTCCTTGTCGCGCTCGCCGTAGCGGATGTCTTTCGAATATGTCTGCACCACCAACGCACCGAACGTGTGATTCCCCACTTTCAGTGGAACACCCATCCAGTCGAGCGAGCGAGATCCGTTACGCGCGACCTCGCCGCGGTTCTCCATATCCTGCAGTACGTCGGGAGTGGCCAGCAGAGATTCTCCTGTGCGAAGCAGGAATTCGGTCAGACCTCTGGCGAGCTTTTTGGGAGGCGGAGGCGGATCCTGCTCGTCGACAAAGTAGGGGAAACTTAAGAGTTCGGTTGCCGGATCGTACAACGCGATGTAGAAGTTCCTGGCATACATCAGTTCATCGACGATGCCATGAACAGCCGCGAAGAATTGCTGCAGGTCATGGACGCTGCTGCTTTTTTCCGCCACGCGATACAGGGCCGAACTCAGAGTCTCGACTCGCCGGCGATCGGAGATGTCATGGTATCCGGCATAAAAGCCTTCGATTTTTCCATCGATCAGGAGCGGGGCACATGACACCGAAACGTCGAGGAGGTTTCCATTTTTCTTTTTTCTTTGTGTCTCGAGTGTGATCTTCTCGCCCTTGGCCAGCGCGTCGCTTATCCAGTGAGATTCGGCGAGCCGGTCGGACGGCACAACCAGATCGTCCAGGGGATGGCCCATGACCTCCGCGGCTGTATATCCGAACATCTGGACGAACGTCTCGTTAGCCCAGAGGACGCGGTTGCCGCAGTCCGCGATACTCAGCCCATCCGGCGAGGCCAGGAAGATCTGCTCCAGGAACTGAACCTGCGTCGAAAGATCTTTCCCGTCTTTCCAGCAGAACGGAAGCGGCTGGAGGTTTGGACGTTGTTCAGCAGTGGCGTCGGGCGACTGGGCAGGGCCGGCTGCGAGCTGATCTTCCAGCCCAGCTTTCGGTTGGCGCAGACGCTTGTGGTGTACGCGTCCGGATGCACTGACACGATCGCCCATTCGTGCGAATCCCCCTCGAAATTCGCGGCCTTTGGCATGGTAGAACGTACAGTACTGTGTCGAAAGTTACGGGGGTAATTCCAGATCGGCAAATGCCACATGGGGCGCGGGATTGAGGGCCCTTCGTAACTTGGAGCAGTGGATGCTTGCTCTTTATTCTCTACGCTGGAAGATCACGCCTGAAGGAAACGGGATTCCAGGAGGACCATTTGTCTCCGCTCGTACAACGGTCGAGAGCTGGCGCAGTACGCCGGACCGATCCTACGGATCAGCACTGGAGCATGCTGTTGTTTGAGAGCCTTTCGGCGGGCGTAATGTCGGTAGCAGCGGGTCTGGCCGCCGTTCTCGTGATTGTGGGAGCTTATGTGGTTCTGGTTTGGCCCCTCACATTTTGGGATTTGGCGAATCTTGGCCTGGAGCGATACCGCTCATGGGTGAATACCGTTTTATGGTCAGTCTTTGCCGGGGGCTCAATCGCCGGATTCTGGTGCTTCAGCGGCGCAGCCTTTAAGAACAGACAGAAGCAGAGATCCAAAGCCACTGTCCGGCCGAGCGGAACCCGTCGATGACCATGCTCTAGGCGATTTTCGTTACCTTAGTGATCCTCCGCCGGCTTCTCCTGCATGACACAATCAGGACAAAATCTCACGCACATTTCGAACCTCAACAAGTAGAGCCCGGTGCGGGGGAAATACTTGCAAAGGGGAAAACCTTCAATGATTCAACCTGGGGCAGGGAACATGTGCGCCTGTCTGCGCGCCTTGCTGTTGGCATCGCTAATTGCTTGTGGCTTGACCTCGAACGTGGGTGCGCAAACGCCGGGTGTTACTGAAAACAGCATTCTGATTGGATCGTGTTCGGCATTGGACGGACCGGCGCGCTTCCTCGGCAATCAGACCGTTCTCGGAGCCACTGCTTACCTTCACTCCGTGAATGACGACGGCGGCGTGTTTGGACGGAAGGTGCAACTGCTGGCTTTCGATGACGGCTACGATCCTGACAAAGCCCCGGCTTGTTTCAAGCGTATGACCAGGGAAGGAGTATTTGCCCTCGGCTTCTTCGTCGGAACGCCGACCGCAAAGGTCTATGTACCGATGGCCCAGCAAGAGAAGATCCCCGTTGTGGGCCTGTTCACCGGCGCGCAAATGCTCTATGAGCCCCTTAAGCACTACATCATCAACGTGCGCGCGTCCTATTACGATGAAACGCGCGAGCAGGTCGACAAACTCTGGGAAGCGGGGCTGCACAAGATCGGCGTGATCTATCAGGACGATGCATTTGGCAAGACCGTGCTCGACGGGGTCAAACTCGCTCTGCAAAAGCACAACGCTACTCCCGCGGCCCTGGGTACTTTCGAGCGGAACACCGTCGCGGTCGATTCCGGTCTGCGCCAAGTGATGGCTGAACGTCCGCAGGCGGTGGTGCTGGTCGGGCCCTACTCACCGGTTGCCGCTATTGTGAAGAACGCACACGCCCAAGGATGGCACCCGCAGTTTCTGACGGTGTCGTTCGTTGGAACCGAGGAATTCATCAAAGAAGCTGGGGCCGACGCCGACGGCACGATTATCACCCAGGTGGTTCCGCCCTACGATCGCACAGACTACCCGACAGTCGCACTTTATCGAACGTGCCTGGCCAAGTATTATCCCGACACCAAGCCCAGCTTTGTCAGCTTCGAAGGCTTCGTGGATGCCATGGTCATGATCGAGGGTTTCAAACGCGCCGGGAAAGATCTCACGCGCGAAAGGTTCATCGCCGGCATTGAGTCGATTCATGAGATGAACGTCGGGCTGGGATCGAAGCTCATTCTTGCCTACGGCCCGAGTGACCACAAAGGCTTCGACAGCGTGTATCCGACGATTGTGCGCGGCGGGCAACCACTGCTGCTAACCGATTGGTCCTCGCTCGGAGAACTCGCTGCAGGAAAGTAGAATCGAGGAGCCGGCTTCCGACAGAGAGGCCGGCTTGACTTCTCTTCTAAGAACCCGATTCCCAACGGAAAGTTCCTGCAGTAATTCCCCAAGGCTATATGTTTCCCCTCTTTTTTCTGTTCCAGAGAACATCCATCATCTGTTCACCCATAAATGCATCTTCCGCGCTCCCGGTTGCATCGAAGGAATTAACCATGCAGTTAATTCGTAAAGTTTCGTCAATTGGGTCGGAGGTGACCTTATGACTCTAACGTGGGGGAAAACGACTTTAGTGAGATTGGCGGGGACGCTTCTGGCGATAAGCCTGCTTAGCGCAACCCTGGTTGCGCAAACCACGGCAGCGGCCCGCTACGACAATTCAATTCGAGCTGCGGTCACGCAGAAACTTGCGTCCAAGGCCCAGTTCACTGACGTGAAAGCGAGTGTGGAGGACGGCATCGTAACCCTTACGGGCACGGTCGATCTCTATCAGCGCAAGCTCGATGCGGCCAAACTGGCACGCAAGACGGCGAATGTGGAGGGCGTAAGGAACCTGCTCTCGGTAGCAGGTCCGAACGTGCCGGATGCGCAGTTGGAGCAGAAACTGGCAACCAAGGTCGTCTACGTGCGGCAGGGATACGACAGCGCCTTCGATTTCTTCGCCATCGATGTCAGGGACGGCGTGGTCACGATCGAAGGACAGGACCGCACTGGCCTGGGCCGGGATGAGGCCCTAGCGGACATCGCAAATATGCCCGGAGTTAAGGACGTGATCGACAACGTCACCGTCGCGCCGGTTTCGATGGTCGATGACGGCCTGCGGTTGCGGACGATGCGCGCAATCTATCGCGACCCGGTGCTAAGCAAGTACGCGATGGATCCCGCTCGCCCGATTCGCATCATCGTCGCCAATGGGCACGTGACGCTGTATGGTTCGGTCGATAGCAACACAGATAGGAACATCGCTGGAATTCGCGCGAACCAGGTTTTCGGCGCTTTCAGCGTGGAAAACAAACTGGCAGTTGACTAAGTGCAGAGGTTGATGCAGCGATGAGGGCGCGGTGCGAGCCGCGCCCGTTCTTATTTCGGTGGCGTGTGCTGGAACGGCAGCTTCGCATATCGCGCCTTCTCGACTTCGATGATTAGCGCGATTCTTCCTTCCGGACTGCGAAAAGGGAACGGCTTCCCGGTGTACTTATGGGAGATCGCATCCATCGTTTTCAGATCGGAATCGGGCCGGCGTTCCATAATTCTTCCCCGAATCTGCACTTCTTCATAGGGATTGGTGAGATCCACGACCGACAGGGCGATCCGGGCGTCCCGCAGCGTGTTCTTCGCTTTGAGGGACCCTTCGCCGGTGCAGATTACGAGATGGTCGCCTTCGCGTCCAACCCAGACCGGCACCGACTGCGGAGAACCGTCAGGCATGAGGGTGGCAAGGTGCGCGAAATTCGGACGATCGATCAACTGCTTGATGTCAGCAGAGAGTACCGCTGGCATGGGAGACTCCTTTCGAAGAAAAAGTCAGGGTAGACGATTAATGAGCGACGCGACGTAGCCCGCGCCAAACCCGTTGTCAATATTTACCACGCTAACGTTCGAAGCGCAGGAATTGAGCATACCCAGCAAGGCCGCAATCCCGTTAAAAGATGCACCGTAACCGATGCTGGTAGGCACTGCGATAACGGGCGCTCCCACCAGGCCCCCGACAACGCTCGGCAGAGCCCCCTCCATTCCGGCGCAGACGATCACCACGCGAGCCTTGGTCAGCGCTTCTCGATTCGCCAGCAGGCGATGGATGCCGGCCACCCCGACATCGTAGAAATGTTCGACCCGGTTTCCCATGAGTTCGGCTGTAACCACGGCTTCCTCAGCGACAGGAACATCGCTCGTGCCCGCCGAGACGACCGCGATCACTCCCTTGCCGTATGTCCGCGAATCGCGATGGAGAACAATGCTGCGAGCCAGCTCGCGGTATTCCGCTCCACGTATCTTCTTCTTCACGGCGGCGAACTGTTTTTCGTTCGCACGAGTCGCCAGTACGTTTTCGCCATGGCGGGCCAGCCGGGCGAAGATCCCCGCGACCTGAGCGGGAGTCTTCCCTTCGCCCAGGATCACCTCGGGCATCCCGACGCGCAAGGCGCGATGATGGTCGACCTTAGCAAAGCCCAGGTCTTCGAAGGGAAGATGCCGTAACCGGTCGACGGCCTCATCCGGCGTGGTTTTGCCTTGGCGGACTTCCTCAAAGAGTTTACGGATGGATGCAGCGTTCAAGTGACACTCGGCAGCGCTCGGAGATGAACAGCCAGAACCTAGATTAGCACTCAGGAAATGACTGGTTCAGGCGTGAGCCGCGCGAGCCAGACGGCGAATCTGGGGACGGGAAAGTGCACGCAGCTTGGCGATCACCGCGGCGCAGACTTTGCGAGCCATGCCTGCCTCGGACAGATGGGCGAGAAACAGCCGACGCAAGCCGCTGGGAGCGACTCTCCCGGCGAGATAAGCATCGTAAATCTGGCTGCCTATGGAGTAGCCAAGGTCGCGAGCCTCGTTCTCGCACTTGCCCCGGCCGGCAGCCACCGCCGCCAGGGCTGCTTTTTCACAGGCCGCGCGTGACAAAAGTTGTCCTCCGCCGGCTACAGCCGGCCTCGCCGGATACAGAACGCGCGAACCCAGGTAAGCGACCGCATGCTCGATCACGCGAATGTAGAAGTGGTCGATCGAACGGTTGTGGCAGGGGTCCGCCTCAGAGGCGGTTGCAGGGTGTCCATTCAACCGCCCCGGCATCCCCTGACATGCGGAATGCAGGAAGCGCGTTGCGTCTTCGGCGGCGTGCATCATCTGCAACTCGCGGACGTAAAATGCATTTACCTGCGGGAGGTAAGCGATGCCGCGATCCTCCACGCGGGCCAGCAGAGAAATCCGCTCCGGTTCGTCGACTCCTTTACGCGCAAGCAAGCGGTCGAGCATTCCCTCGCACGATCCTCCGTAAATCTCGGGCAGCATGTCGATCAGGAACTTCGGTTGCAAGCCGTTGTGCGGCGAATACCGGTTGATCCCGAGAAAACTCGCAAGACTTTCAATCAGGTTATAGATGGTTGGGGCGAAATCCGGCCCCTCGTCGGGGCGGCTCCACTGGTCGAGGAACAGCCGGTAGCTCTCGTATTTCTCGAGCGGCGTCGCGTTGAACACGCACAGAACGTCATCCGAGACGCGAACCGCTTCGATCTTGTCGGCGCGCTCGCCGGCGGCATGCCAGTAGAGGGCGTCGATGTTCTGCAACACCGTGAGAACCCTCTCTTGCGGCATCTCCTGATGCAGGACCCGAGGCAAATGCCCCGGAGCCAGGTGGGATTCGCCGAAGAGCACGAAAATGACCGCATTCGGATGCCGCTGTCGAATCTCGGCGATTTTGGCTGCCGCGTGGCGATCGCGCGCCCCGATCTTGCGCAGGTCTTCCCTGGGCATGCAATCCAGGCCGTAAATAGCTTCGGCGTGGTCGCGCGCAGCGACCAGCAACTCGTGAAGCGGTGCCCAGTCGTATCCCCAGTCGAGGTCAAAGCGAATGCGCTGTCGAAGCTCTGCTTCGTCGATCTCGCGTCGCCACCACTCGTCGAGAATATGCTGATCGCGAGCGAAGATGCTCTCGACGCCCAGCACCACCGGCCGGTCTCCCGCGAGAGCGCGCTGCTCCAATAGGTCGGCGGCATAGCGCTGGGCCGCCGGAAGAGCGTGATAATCGCCGATCAGGACCGTGTCGGCTGGGGCCAGCTCGCGCTGCACCTGATTGGAGTCGAGCAGAGATTCATAGCTACGGAAGGCCTGGTTAAACTCGCGAAGGTACTTGCGGCGCCCATGCGAATCCTGGGCGCGAATTTCGCGCTCGACTCCCGCCAGCGCCTGCAACTGCGCAGCACTGCGGCGGGACCGAAGATTCGCAGTCGATGCCATTATCCTGTCATCGCGAGCAAACGTTGCTGGCGCCGAGGGTCGCGAGCCGTCGTGCTTTTAACTTCGCGACAAGCGCAAGCTTGGCTCGCTCCGGTCTCAAGAAAGCTCGCTTGCCTTGACTTCCGATTCTCAAACTCCCTATGCTCCAAACTTCGGACCGTGCGCCAGGAGTCGGAAACCCGGCTCTGTGCCCGCGCAAACTCGGAGAAGACTTGCCCAACCATCCTCCACTCAATCTGACGGTCGCGACGACCGGAGCCAGCGGCTCGATTTTTCTGCGCCATCTGCTCTCCACCGTGGCAATAGACAAGCGCGTCGAAACCGTAAACTTCATCGCTTCTGACAGCGCATTGCGCGTCATGGCGGAAGAACTGGACATCAAAGGCCGGTCGAATCTCGTTGCTCAGATTCTTGGCAACGCGAAAGCTGCGGGCGCTGCCGCTGCCAGAATCCAAATTCAGTCCAACGACGATATCGGAGCGAACGTGGCCAGCGGCTCATATCCCGCCGACGCAATGATCGTCGTTCCCTGCAGCGTGGGCTCGCTCGCTCGTATCGCTAACGGAGTCGCATCCCATCTGATCGAGCGCGCCGCCGACGTAACCCTGAAAGAGAAGCGTCCCCTGCTGCTATGCGTCCGCGAGACACCGCTCAACAAAATTCACATCCGCAACATGTACCGTGCTGCCGATGCCGGGGCGACCATCTTTCCCCTGATCCCGGCCTTCTATTACCGTCCTGCTTCATTAGATGAGATGGCACGAGAGTTCGCCTTTCGGGTGCTAGGTCATCTGGGCCTCACTCAGCCCGAGGCCTTTCGCTGGAAAGGCTGAAATCTCAATCACTTAGAGATATACATCGAAACCGGGCGCCGACTACTGGACATCGACATCGGTGCCGCAGGAATTCAGTGTAGACAGCCAAAAGTGCATGCGGCAGATGTCCGCCGGACATGTACTGCAGGAATTCATCGCCTTTTTCAATAACCACGATTTCCAGAGCTTCGATCGGTCGCGATTGTCGTAGAATGCGGCAAAATTTCCGAGGGGTGAATCTATGGGGAAACTCTGCAGAATGGGGCTGGCGGTGGTCGCGTTTCTGGCAGCCTCGATGCTCGCTTCGGGACAGAATCCGTTGGCGAACGATCCCAAGGCGGCAAAGGCGGGCGAATACGAATTTCGCATCAACTGCGCGCTCTGCCATGGATTGGGAGCGCGGGGCGGCGGACGCGGCCCTGACCTGACGCGCGCGCAGAAGCAATTCGCCCATTCCGACGCGGAAATGTTTCAGGTCATCAGCAACGGCATCTCCGGGACCGCGATGCCCGCGAATGGAACCAACGGCCAAGGCGTTGGCATGACCGACGAGGAAATCTGGCAGATCATCACCTACATTCGCAGCCAGGAAGTGAGGGCTCCGGCCAAGCCGCTGGGAGATGCAGCGCATGGCAAGGATCTTTTCTATGGCGACGCGAACTGCTCGATGTGCCACATGGTTGCAGGCAAAGGCGGCCGCTTCGGTCCGGAACTGACCGGCGTCGGTGGATCGCGCACCGGCGAGGCGATCATCGACTCGGTGCGAAATCCGAGCCGGCGGCTGGCCTGGGGATTGACCGAAGCCACAAAAGAGTTCCCCCAGGAATACGAAAGCGTCACCGCAGTCACTGCCGACGGCAAGCAGATCAAGGGCGTAATTCTGAACGAAGACAGTTTCACGGTCCAGATCATGGATATGGGCGAGAACATCCATCTGCTCGAAAAGGGCACGCTGCGATCGTTTCAGAAGACCCGCGAATCGGCGATGCCGAAATATGATGCTGATGTTCTGAGCAACAAAGACCTGGAAGACATCGTCGCCTTTCTGGTCAGTGTGGGGGCGAAATGAGGGACGACAGGAACAATGGACAGTCCGGGCATTGCGGTTTCAGCGCGGCGAAAAAATGTCTCCCATTACGACGGAATCGGATCGCAACCCTGAAGAGTTGCGCCACCCAAAGACTTCCTCTGTGTGTGTTCTGTCTGATTCTCGCCGCGCAGGGCGTGGCCCAGGTTACCTTCGACCGCCTGCAGAATTCGTCCAGAGAGCCGCAGAACTGGATGACCTACTCCGGAGATTACTCGGGCAAGCGTTTCAGCAGGCTTGATCAGATTAACGCGAAAACCGTCGGCTCAATGGTCGCAAAGTGGGCGTATCAAACCGCCGCGACGGGAAAGTTGGAGACCACGCCTCTGGTCGTCGACGGCATCATGTATGCGACAGCGCAGGATGATCGCGCCTTCGCCCTCGACGCCCGCAGCGGGCGGCCCATCTGGATGTATCAACGGCAGGTTCCATCGGACATTCGTCCGTGCTGTGGACACGTGAACCGCGGGCTGGCCATCCTCGGCAACAAGGTTTTTCTAGGCACGCTCGACGCGCATGTGGTCGCGCTCGATGCCAAAAGCGGCGCCGTAATCTGGGATGTCGCGGCGGCAGATTATCAAAAGGGATACAGTTTTACGGTCGCGCCGCTTGCGGTGAAGAATCTGATCATCATTGGAGTCTCGGGCGGCGAATACGGGGTGCGCGGGTTCATCGACGCCTACGACGCCGACGCCGGGGCGCGCAAATGGCGCTCCTATACCGTGCCCGGCCCGGGCGAGCCGGGCCACGACACGTGGGAGGGCGATTCGTGGAAAGTGGGCGGCGCGCCGGCGTGGAACACGGGAACATATGATCCGGCGACCAATCAGGTTTTCTGGCCGACGGGAAATCCTTCGCCATCGAATCGCGGTGCAGGGCGCGCCGGCGACAACCTGTACTCGAATTCGCTGCTCGCGCTCGATGCCGATACGGGCAAGCTCAAATGGCATTTCCAATTTACAAGGCACGACGAACACGACTGGGATGCGACCCAGGTTCCGGTCATGATCGACGCCGGCGGCAAGCACCTGATTGCGCAGGCCGACCGCAACGGATTTTTCTACGTGATCGATCGCACGACGGGCAAGCTGATCTCGGCGACAGCCTATGGCAAGCAGACCTGGAGCGATACGAAAGATGCCGATGGACGCCCCATCGCAAACAGAAACGCGTCACCCACGCTCAAGGGGCACACCGTTTGTCCAGGTGCGCTGGGGACGACGAACTTCATGGCGCCGACGTACGATCCGCAGACCGGATTGTTCTACGTGACAGCGCGCGATCAGTGCGATACGTTTTCCACCGCACCCCAGCCCTACGAAGCCGGGCATGCGTTTTACGGCAGCGCGTATTTTCCTTCAGAAGATGCCGAGCCCTATCTGGGGTTTCTGAAGGCGATCGATCCGGCGACAGGCGAGATCAAACAGAAATTTCAGCATACCTCACCGACGTGGTCGGGTGTGCTCTCGACCGCCGGCGGCCTGGTGTTCAGCGGAGACGCCGAGGGTAACTTCATCGCCTTCGATGCGGCCACGCTGAAACCCCTGTGGCATTTTCAAATGGGCGGCGCAGTCTATGCCGCGCCGATGGCGTTCGCCGTCGATGGGAAGGAATACGTTGCCATTGCGGCGGGCAGCGCGATCTACGCGTTTGGGCTGCCTTAGGACGGAGATCTCCAAATCCGTGTTGCCAGATGCGGTACTCCGCTTTCCCCCGATTGACGTCCGAATGCGATTCGTACTAATCTGCGCTTACACCGGAAAGGAGGTGGTCTGATGACAAGTTCTGAAGGCAGTAGTAGATGTACCCAAAGACCAGGTGAGGTGGCTGAGACTTAGAGCAGGTCGCTCTAAGCGGGGCTTCAGACGCGGAATTCGCAAGAACCGCGCTTGAGGCTACAGCCCGCACACTACCGGTGAGTAAGGATTGATTCCGCCTGACGCAGGTCGGTCAGGATCGTCGCGAAAGACGAAACCCGGAGTTGCCGTAGAGGCCACGTAGAGTGACCACCTCTTGGTCAATCCCAAACAGTCCACCGGGCAGCCCGCAGGTTCTAAGCAAACTTGCGGGCTGTTCTTGCTTTAGCTCTCTTCCTTTCACAGCCAGTATTGGCAGCCGACCGCATACCGCAGTATTCTTGGCACGTGTCGAGTCCCGATGAGACCAAGGAGCGCCTGCGTCTATCCAATCTTTACGCCGCCATGACGGACGGCGAATTGCAGCAACTGGCGCGCAATCCGGAAGCATTGACCGAGATCGCCTGGGACGCTCTGGAGGACGAACTCGACCGCCGGGGTCTCGACTTGCCTTCCGACCACGCGGAGCCGCAGGAACTGGTCAATCTCCGGGAACTCACCACTATCCGCCAGTTCCGCGATCTGCCGGAGGCATTGCTGGCAAAGGGCAGCTTGGAGTCCGCGGGAATCGAGTGCTTCCTCCGCGACGACAACGTCGTGCGCCTCGACTGGTTCATTTCGAATTTCGTCGGGGGGATCAAGCTCTGCGTCGCGCAGGAGGATGCGGAGAGTGCGCGAAAGCTCCTCGACGAGCCAATCCTCGAGGGGCTCTACGTGCAAGGCGTCGGACTCTATGAGCAGCCGCGCTGTCCGAAGTGCCAGTCATTGGACGTGAACTTCCGCGAGCTGGATCGTTCCATCGCGTATGTCAGCGCCTTTTTGCGAGTTCCACTGCCAGTGCACCGCAAGGCGTGGCGCTGCCATGCGTGCGATGCCGAGTGGGAAGACGAGGGCGTCGTGGAATAAGAAATGGCTCAAGAGCCTGAGTGGCCGAATCCCTTCTGAATCACTCCCAACGTATCATCCGGAAGACTCAGCCCAGGCAATTCCTCCGGGGTAAACCAGCGTACTTCTGCGGCGTCACTGGCCGCCCGGAGTTCTCCACCAACCGGGCGGCACAGAAAATCAACCAACACATAGTGATATTGCACTCGTCCCCCGGTATCGCGCAGGACCCGGTCAAAGACGCCGAGCAACTCTCCGGGCTCAACGATCAATCCGGTCTCTTCGCGGGCCTCGCGCACGGCCGCCTCGCGCATCAGTTCGCCGACCTCGAGCACACCGCCGGGGATGGACCACTGGCCTTCAATTGGAGGATGGGCCCGCTTCACCAGCAGCACACGCGCATTGTGAATGACGATGGCGCCAACGCCGACCAGCGGATGCTCAGGGAATTCGCGTTTCATGGCGCTGACCAGCTCGTGACTGGCGGCGGTTCGGTCGCGCTATGTAAGTTTGGCATCCTTCAGCCGCCCTGCGATCTTGTCCGCGAAGGGTTGTGCCAGTTGTCCCACCGAGTTGGCGTATGCGTTGCCCCAGAACGCCTGCCGGATCGTGTCCTCGTGCTCAAACACCTTTTTTCCGGTCTCCGTGTCGGTGAGCCAGTAATGAATCTTGGCCGTCTCCCGGCCCGATCCCATACCCACCATCATCCGTGCAGCGCGATTTCCGGCGTGCCACTCCAGAACCTCTCCACTAAGAACGTAAACTTTGCCCGTCTTCTCCTTTGGCACTTCAGAAATCACGTCGAAGACCTGTCCGTCCTTGATTTTCAGCTCGGTGATTGTCTGCAATTGCAGCTGGCTAAGTTCGTACGGCCAGTTCACTCCATTCGCCAGGGTAAACACATTCACCACCAACGAGGGTTTCCCTTGCGCCCACAAGGGAGCCGCAACCAGTGCCAGCAAAAACGCCAAGACGAATACTCTCTTCATCGAAGCTCACCTCACTCGGTTCATAGGCTGGGATGGCCCAGCCGCACATTATTACACGCGGCTAGGTAGAATGAAGGCCCGATGGCTCTCGAGGAATACAAACGGAAGCGGCGGTTTGAAGAAACGCCCGAACCCCCGCCCAAAATAGCGAAGAAAGGCGGGAACCGCTTCGTTGTGCAGAAGCATGATGCGACGCGGCTTCATTACGACTTCCGTCTGGAATTGGACGGCGTGCTGAAATCGTGGGCGGTGCCCAAAGGGCCGTCTCTCGATCCGGCGGACAAACGTCTGGCCATGCAGGTCGAAGATCACCCGGTTTCCTATTTTGATTTTGAGGGGAACATCCCCGAGGGCAATTACGGAGCGGGAAGCGTGATGGTATGGGATGTGGGCACGTGGCAGCCTCTGTCTCCGGTTCCCGTGGAGGGCAAGTATGTGCCCGGAACGGATGCTGAGGCACGAACGATGCTGGCCAAAGGGGATTTGAAGTTTCGGCTGGATGGCAATCGCCTGAAGGGAGATTTCGCGCTGGTCAAAATGCGCGGCCGGCGTCCGGGAAGCAAAGGCAACGAGTGGCTGATGATCAAGAAGCACGACGCTTACGCTGTCGAGGGATATGACATCGAGGCGATCGATGAGTCGGTACTCAGCAAGCGCAGCATGGACGAAATTGCCGGGGACGCGGGATCCCGCGAGTGGAAAAGCCGCCCCGCCGGGCGAGGGAAGCTCAAAGCAGCCTGGCTGGCGGATGCAGTAGCCCGGCTCGATAAGAAAAAAAAACTGAATTCCGCGGACGAGAAAAAGCCGCCCGGCAACAAAGACGCGGACACGGGGGAAAACAAAAAGCCTGAACCAGCCAGGAAAGCTGCGACGGCACCCGTTCCCAGCAAGACATCACATCCAAAAGGAAAGAAAAACTCAGAGCCTGTGGCTTCTGCTCCGCTTTTGGCAAGCCAGCCAGTTAAGAGGCCGATGCCCGCGAGGATCCATCCGATGCTCGCCGAGGCCATCAATGAGCCTTTCGACGGGCCGGAGTGGCTGTTTGAAATCAAGTGGGATGGATACCGCGCCATTGTCTTCATTGAAAATGGGAAAGCGCGGCTGGTCTCGCGCAACCAGAACGACCTGACACCCCGCTATCCGGAATTGAAAGATTTGCCCGCCTCCGTCAAGGCAAAGCAAGCCATTCTTGACGGAGAAGTCGTCGCCCTTGACGCCGAGGGGCGGGCGTCATTCAGCCTGATGCAGCAACGCACAGGTTTCCATACCGGGGGAAAGCGTCAGGCCGCCAACGCCGACGTGCCGGTGCTCTATTACGCATTCGACCTCCTGTATCTGGATGGCTATGACTGGCGCCGTGTACCACTGGAAGAGCGCAAGCGCAAGCTGGCGACGATTCTGAAGACTGGCGATGGAATGCGCTACTCCGATCATTTTGAAGAACATGGCAAGGCGTTGTTTGATGTCGCACGCAAAAAGGGGCTGGAAGGAATTCTGGCGAAGAAACGGCAGAGCATTTACGAGGAAAGCCGGAGCCGCGAATGGCTGAAGATCAAGATTCGGCACAGGGTAGAGTGCGTGGTCGGTGGCTATACCGAACCCGAGGGCAGCCGGGCGCATTTCGGTTCCCTGGTGCTGGGGCTTTACGACAGCCGAAAAAGGCTGATTCACGTGGGGCAGGCGGGCAGCGGATTCGACCAGAGATCTCTAGAAGATATCTGGAAGCTTCTGAAGAAGATCGAGACTGACGAGAGTCCGTTCTTCGGCGAGGTCGAGGCCCTGCGCGAAGTCCATTGGGTCAAGCCGAAACTTGTGGCCGAAATCGAGTACGCGGAGTGGACCTTAGGAACCAACGAGGGCACCGGCCCGAAATTGCGCGCGCCTGTGTTTCTCGGATTGCGCGATGACAAAGATCCCAAGGACTGCTTGCTCGAAGAATCTGCTCGCTAAACGAGGACACTACTTCGCGTCCTTCATCGACAGCAGGGTTCCGTAATCCCTCCCGCTGGTTTCGACGGCGCGAGCCACTACTCCAGCAAAGGCGTCTCGCAATTCCGGATATTTCGTCAGTAATGCTCTGATGACAGCCAGATTCGTCTGATAGGTCTGGCCAGTGTTGGAGATGTCTGCCGCCTGGTATTTGACGACCAGGTCAACATCGTTGCCCACGGCAGCAGGAAACAGAGCGATGAGTTTGTAGGTGGTGCCTGCTGCGGCCAGATCCGCAGCGTTTCCGTTGGCGGGGACATCCGATGGCTGAACGCCTTTAGATTCGTCGTAAAGCTTGTCGGTGTCGAGCGTGCTCATGAAGGGCAGCGGAGAAATCAGGTTCCGAGCTTCCCGATAGTAGAGCCACGCATTGCGCAACTGACCCTTCGTTTTGTAGTCCAGCGCTCGCGCTGCGAACCACGCGCTGTCATGGCCCGCGACTTCGGCGGGTTGAATGTAGAGCCCACCCAGCTTCCAATCGCTTCCTGCCTGCTGCAGAATCACGGAAAAGTTGGTTTGTCCCTGCGCGGAGCTAGCGCTCAGAGCCACGACGGCATATTTGCCGGGAGGCAGATTATCGAGATAGAAGACGGCGCTCCCTGGAGTTTGCCCGTTTTTCCCGAAGACCCCGCAGTAAAACTCGGCGTGGGGAAGCGTCGAAGAACCTGTCGCGTCGAGCAGAAACAGGGATCTCTCCACTGCCTGCGCGCCTGCCAGGTTCTGCTGGTTATCTTTGATCGTGGTCTCGATGCCGGAAAAATCCGACACCAGGCTGGCGATCGAGTTCTGCCGCAAGCTGGTCGCGTCGTCCTTGGCAGCCATCCCGAAATAGCGCTGCGCCGCAGCGTCGATCGCGGATCGGGAAGCGGCGTCGAGATCGCCCGAAGTTTGACAACTCTGAGCGTCGGTTCTCGAAGGTCCGCATACAACAAACACCAATAACAGCCCCAGCGTGGCGATCGCGCGATGCCAGGGCCGGCTGAGTTCAATCATGATCTCCCCGGATTGGATCATCACCCTGAACGATTGCCCGGTTCTTCCAACTGATTGCGGTTTTCTCCCGTCCCTGATTTTACGCCTACGGAAGTGGCTGAATGCAATCGACTTATGACCGGCGGTTGTACGAAAATCCGTTTCGCCTGACAATTTAGTTGCAAAAACCCGCCCATTCGGACGTTCTTTAGTCAGTGGAAGCCCGAATACCAGTCATCTCTGCCAGCCAAATCAGTGTAGAATTCGGCTAAGCAGTGCTGTGGTTCCCTCCATAGGCTCAATCCCCAGGGAGGAAGTGTCATGAATACCGGATGCAAATTCGCCAAGTTCGCTGGGATTACCATCTTGTGCCTTTTCCTGCTGAACTTTGCGTTTGCCGCTACCGCGCACAGCCAGCGGAAGGCAAAGAAAGCGCCGCAGTTGCCTCCGCTGCCCTCAGGACCGACCGGCCCGGTGCCCCAGATCCCGCTCGAGTCGATGGCGCCCGTACCACCGCAAGTGACGTATCAGAATGGCCTGCTGACGATCGTTGCCAATAATTCGACGCTTGGAGACATTCTGCGGGCAGTGCACAAGGAGACCGGCGCCGAGATCGAAGTCCCGGCAGCGTCCGATCGCGTGGTCACCCGCCTGGGACCGGCTTCCCCGCAGGAAGTCATCTCAGACTTGCTGAACGGTTCACGTTTTAACTACATCCTTTTGGGTTCGCCCGAACATTCCGGTGAGTTGACGCGCATCGTGCTTGTGCCAAAGAGCGCAGCTGCGTCAGACAGCGTAATGGCCAACAACCAGCAAGCGGCGCCCGAACGCCCGATGGCAAATCAAGCTGGAAATGCGGATGTGCCGCAGCCGGCGCCCGATTCTGCGGATGCTGATTCCGCCCAGGAGAACGCAGACGAAACTGCGGAGCAGGCCTCGGAAGCCGATCAGCAGCCAAACCCTCCCGATCAGCCGGCGGATCAACCCGAAGTCAAGACTCCCCAGCAGATGCTGCAGGAGATGCAGCAACGACAACTGCAGCTGCAACAACAGCAACAACAAGGGCAACCGCCCGTCCCGGGGCCCGGTGTTCCGCAGCGCCCTCAGCCCGATCAGCAGTAGAACAGCCTTCGGGATCACAGCTGCTCGTTTTGGCGATCTCTCAGCACGGATGTAGGTGGGAAGCGAGTTTGTCTCCACGAGGAGCAATCGGAAGGAGACTGTCACAATGGCTGGCTTATGGCCGGTTTCCCTGGAATGAATCAAGGGTCGTAGCGGAACGGGCGCTCAATCTTCCCGAGGACTGAGACATGGTCCGCTGCAATAGAGTCCAATCGCGCGTGATTTCTTCCTCCGAGATGCCATGTGGCGAGCGTCCACGCAGTTCGGATTGCAGTCGCGCTTCCAGTAACTCGCGGGTGAGTTGCGATGATGCATCACTCCGGAGCACGTTCTCCGCAGCAACTCCGATATGCACGACGTGGCCGTCCACCGGAATCTGGAGCGTTGGCATGCCTTTGTCATCGAAGCCGGTCTTTGCTTTCGATTGCAGATGCGACCAGACCTTGTCGATGTTCTGACCTGAAGCAGCTGCGTACTCCAGGGCCAGGATGCCTTTCAACTCATGTTGATAGGCCCGGAAGTCCTCGCGATCAAGCGGCGTCTCGGGAACCGTGCCTGGGGAGAAGACCATGGCATCACGCGCGGGCTCGAACCGGCCCGCGCCCGTCCCCACATAGACAGCAAAAACGCAACCGGCGAAAATCGGGCTGACGACCGCACTGGGCACGATGTACTTCTTCGACTTGAAAAACGATTCGACCACTCCATGCACAGCGGTACTCCGGGGCATGCTTCCCGGAACCTGCGCGATGACGAGCGTCGAGGACTGCAACTCGGGATGGTGGCGATCGAACTTCACCAGCATCTTGGCGATCTGTTTCGGAGTCGTAATGCCCACATCGGCGATCACGCTGCGATGCACCGCTTTTGGATAGTAGAAATCGAGGATGTCCTTCGCGAAATCCGCGCAGTTGCGCGACACCGTGCGGAAGTGCGAGCGGTTCGGTCCGGCATTCAACTTGCGAATCAGGGCGCGATCCTGCTCGGGAGTGGTTGCGATTTGGAATCCATAAATGGTTCGGTCGTAGGACGATCCCACCAGCTCATACCAGTTCCCGCCTGGAGTCTCTCCGTTCCTGCCGTCGGGCGCAACATCCTCCAGATGCGCGCGCCGATAGCGGTCGCGGAGGAAGGTGACCATCTTCGCATCCGCGAACAGGGGTATGTCCTCAGGCCGCTCGACCGCGTACAGGTAGGGAATGAGGGGAACTGCGATCCAGTCATAGCCGCCGACGCCATCGTACCGGCTGATCACCACTCCGCTTTCGCCGGCGCGGCAAGACCGCAGCACCAAGGGAGAATCTGCGCAGACGCCGGAAAGATAGACGGCTGAGTGCCCGGTCGCCGTGAAGAAGCCGAGCTTTCCATAGGGCTCTTCCAGGAGAAGAGTCGCGGAGGCGCTGGCGAACGGAGCGCAGGCCAGCACGGTCAGAACCAAGGCATAAAAAACGCGCCGCATGGATTGGATGTGGCGGGAAAGCATGGTCACCCCAGGTTTTAGCCTAACCTCCTAATTGGAAACCCTTTAGCGAAAGATTAGTTGCATTACATCGGAAAAACCAGTTACCGAAGGGTCAGCAGAATCATGTAGGTAAAAGACACCAATATGGCGAAGAACAGGCGAATCTAGACTTCCCCTTGCAAACGAGATTTGGCCCAAGCGGCGCTCTCCGCAATGGCTTTATCGCCATCTTCAGCCAGCCGTTCCAGTGCGGGCAGGAACTTTTTCTGGCCGCTGTTGCCCATGGCAATCACTACATTACGGCGAATCCCTGCCCGCTTGGCTCGGAGGATGGGTGACCCCCGGAAGGTCTCGCGAAATTCCTCAGGTGAGATCTCTGAGAGCCATTTGAGGCCCGGGTTCACGAGCTTCGGTCGGGCTTCAAATTCGGCTGCCGCCGAGACCGGCGCTTTGCGGTTCCAGGGGCAGACGTCTTGGCAGATGTCGCAACCAAAGACGTGGCGGCCAACTCCTACCCGGAGTTCCTCGGGAATCGAGCCTTTCTTCTCAATCGTAAGGTACGAAATGCAGCGGTTGGGGTCGAGTTCATGAGGAGCCACGATGGCGTCCGTGGGGCAAGCCTCGATGCAACGCGTACAAGTGCCACAGCGGTCGGGAGCCGGCAGATCGGGTTTGAGATTGAGAGCCGTCAGGATGACGCCAAGGAACAGCCACGATCCCTTTGTCTGATTGATCAGGCAGGTGTTTTTGCCAATCCAGCCCACTCCGGCGTATTTTGCGAGGGCTCGCTCGACGATCGGCCCGGTGTCGACATAGCAGCGTGTCATCAGCGCTTCCTGTGGGCCTGCCTTTACGGTCGATTGCAGAATCGATTCCACCTGACGCAGGCGCCGCAAGACCGCATCGTGATAGTCTTCCCGGCTCCAGGCGTAGCGCGAGATCCATCCGCAGTCCGGATCGCGTGCGTCTACGGAGTACGGCTGTTCAGTGTTGTAGTTGATGGCGCAAACGATCACGCTGCGCGCCCACGGCGCCACGCGAGCCAGCGAAGCCCGCTTGAGGTCGCCGTTTTCATCACGCGCCTCCATGTACTTCATCTCGCCGGCGCGACCTTTGGCAATCCATTCCGGAAAATATTCCAGGTCTGGTGAACCAGTTGCGGAAGCGATGCCGCAGAAATCGAAGCCCGCGTCGGCAGCCGCGCGCTTGATTGCGGTTTGGAGATCGCTCATCTGCATGGTCAGCGCTGCCGTGCACGCCGTCGCATTAATATTCTAAACTGCGACTTCGCCAATGCTGACAGGACATAGTTTCGGCGCTATGCTTCCGGCTTGCGAATCCGCAAATTCATGATGTCTCGCGTTGCACTATCCGCGGTTTTACTGGCAACCACATTGTGGTGCCAATCAGAGGCGCCCGCGGCTGGCGCGGGGCAGGTCGTTCCGTCCGCAGCCGCGAAAGGCGCGCTGACCCTGTTGACGTATGCGAATCCTAAACCGGTCGTTCTCTCATTGGGGGATTTAAAGGCCATGCCCCATATCAGCGTGACGACCCACAATCCTCACGCCAATGCCGATGAGACATTCTCCGGCGTCCGCTTCGCCGACCTTCTTGCGAAAATCGGAGCTCCGCTTGGAAGCGCGCTCCACGGAAAGGCGCTCGCCGATTACATCGTTGCCACAGGTTCCGATGGCTACAGAGCCGTCTTGGCGCTCGGCGAGGGCGATCCAAGTTTTCAATCCGGGGGAGTGATCGTCGCCGACAGTATGGAGGGCAAGCCGTTCGATGCGCACTTGGGGTGCTCTGAAACTGCTGGTTTCGGAAGACAAGCGACCGGCCCGCTCGGTGAGAAATCTGGTGAGTATCGAGCTGAAAATGGTGCAGTGAACGGCGGAAGCTACACGCCCAACTTCTTGACTTCGTCGTTGTAGTACTTGCGGTAGAGGATGTCCCACTCCTGCGAGCCTTCCAGGATAGTGCGCTTCTGGCTGTCGATTTTCTGCTTAGCCGCGAGGTCGATCTTTTCTTCCTGATTCAGCAGATCTTCAAGAATCTTGCGGGTTTCCTGGCGAATCGTATTCGGGTCTTCGATGAATTCGACCTCGTCCATTTGCTTGAGCACGTCGGAAACAGCCCGGGCGAGCACGTTGACTTTGTCGCGGCTCAGCCTCACAGGACCGCCTTGTACTTGCGCACGAGTTCGCTTTTCACTTTGCGAAACATCTCCTGGTAATTGGCGCCGGTTTTGCGCATCTCCTCGGAATAGGCCTCAAGAATGACACGCACCTCGTCGTTGATGCGGTCCTCCAGCGAGAGTTCATCGACGAGAGCCGCGTTCACCCTCCCGGTCACCACAGGAACCGCGGAGGTTTCGATCATCTTCCCGGCGATCAGTTTCTTGGTGACTTCGCGGGCCAGATAGCCCACATATTCTTTGGAAAAAAGCATGTGCGGATCAGACGCCCTGCGTGCAACAAGTTTTCAGTATGAAGCAGAAAGTGTAACACAGCCGGAGCGGACTCTCGGGACCGAATATGGCCGGCATGCCTCCGGTCGGGCTGCCAACGCAGGCTTTCTGAAATGCAGTCTTGCGAGGGTTCTACTTCTGTGCCGGGGGTTGATCGCGGAGGGTGTAAACAAATTGGCGAATATCGCGCCGTTCTTTTTCTGTTCTCTGGGCGGATTCTTTGGCCAAGCGGTCATAGGCGGTCAACTCGGCTTTTGCCTTATCTGTTTCTCCGGCCTCCCGATAGGCTTGTGCTAGGCGATAGTGAGCTTCTTCCATCAGAGGGTCTGATTGGACCGCATGCTCGAAGTTGGTGATCGCCTTGGAAAAGTCTGCTTGCTCGGAATGCAGAATTCCGAGTTGAAGATGCGCAGGGGCAAAATGCGGGTCAAGACGGACTGCAGTATTCAGAAGGTCTTCTACCTGCGCTTCAACGGCGGCTTCTTTGGCCGTCTTGCGCTGCTTCCATAACGCGACCGCATAGTAATAGTTGGCTGAGGCGTTTTCGGGTCGGAGCACGGCAAAGCGATGCAAGGTCTCGACCAGCCGGGAGGATGGCGCAGCCTCAGCGTTTTGCATCTTGCCCAGAAACGCATACGGCGCGGGATCATCCGGCTGCAAATCAGAGGCTTCACAGAGCCGCCGCACCGCCTGGTCGTAAGAGCCGCTGCCGAACCAGGCAGCTCCGAGTCCGATCAACATCCGCACGGAACCCGGGAAAAGCCGGTTGCCCTCGGTAAAGACATCCACCGCAGGTTCTGCGGCGTGATGAAGCAGGAGTTCCGCGCCCCAATCGAAAAGATATTGCTCGCTTGGATTCAGCTCGGTCGCGCGCTGATATTCGCGGACTGCTGCCAGGGAATTGCCCAGCCTCTCTTGCGTGTCCGCGAGCAAATGGTGGAGATCAGCGTTGTCGTGGCGCAGCAGAAGAACCTGCACCCGCTCGCGAGCGCCTTCGGGGTTCCCGGCCTCGAGGTTTGCCAGCGCCAGCTCATAAGCGTTGTCGTAGGCGTCGGGATGGACTTCAGCGGCGCGTTGAAGATAAGGAATCGCGTCTTTCGCCTTGCCCTCGTCGACCAGGAGCTTGCCCAGTTGATAGTTCGCGGCAAAATCGTGGGGAGTTCGCTGGACGTTCTGCCGCAATGAGTTCTCTGTACTGGCAGAAGAAGGAACCGCGGTCGAACCCTGCCCGAGAGATACCGTCTCTTTGGCAAGAGTCTCGCGCGTGCGCGCAACCGTATCGGCACCGTGGCCGCCGAGAGTTGTAGTATCGGTTACTCCCGAGACGGTAAATTGTGGCTGGTCGAAAAACTGGGGAGCCGCCGGCGTCGGGTGCGCGGACTCGGCCGGCAGCAAAGTGAGATCAACATCTTTCTTTTCACCCTGCCTCAGGAAAATGTCGGAGATCGCAGTCTCGGCGAATCCAGCCATCCGCGCTCGCAGAGTGTAGACTCCGGCCGGCAAGCTCTGGAAGACGTACCTTCCATCTGAATCCGTCTGAGCTGTGAGAATCCGGACAATGTCTTTGGTCTGCAAGTGGACGACGACGCCGGCAAGGTGCTTCCCTTGGGAATCGAGAACTGCACCGCGCAGCGTGGAGAATGCGGTTGAGTCTTGCGAGGGAAGAGCAGATGAAATGGAAACCGCAAAGAGTGCCGCGGCCACACAGAAGCGAAGCAAACGGGCAAGATCCGGTCGCCGTCTGAAGGTTGCAGCCATGAGAAAGGCGCCGTCGAGTCTTTCGTACAACTCTTCGGGCTGCCAGGTTCCAACGGTGGATTTTAAATTCCGAAGTTGCACGCCGCAACCCGAATCCCGCGTGTATCTTTGAAGACGGGGATTCGGTAGAATGCGGTTCTTCATGGCCATCCAACCCGACGACCTGCGTCGCTGTCTAGCAAAGTGCTTCTGGGTCGCGGGCACGATATTGTGCGTGTCTTTGGCATGCTGGGCGCACTCGTCGGCTTCGGGCCAGGCCGCCTCGGAGCAGAACGCCGGAAAAAGGAAAATCATTATCGATCAGGACGCCGCCGGTCCGGCAGGAACCGATCAGCAGTCCATTCTCTTGCTGATCCAGTCTCCTGAAACCGAGGTGCTCGGCGTAACGGTCGTGACAGGCGACGGCTGGCTGAAAGATGAGGTGGCGCATACCTTGCGGATGCTGGAAATCATCGGCCGCACCGACATCCCCGTTGTGCCGGGAGCCGAGTATCCGCTGGTCAGACGCAAGGCAGCGACTGAGTTCTGGGAACAGGAATTTGGAACGGTGCCCTGGGTTGGCGCCTGGACGCCGCGCTTCTATCACCCTCCGGAGGAATTCGGCCCCATGCCGGAGGGATTGCCCACGACCAAGCCTCTGGATGACGACGCTGCTCACTTTCTGGTGCGCATGGTCCACAAATACCCGCACGAGATCACGATTTACGAAGGCGGACCGATGACGAATCTCGCGCTGGCCATTGCTCTCGACCCGCATTTTCCGGAACTGGCCAAAGAGTTGGTCTTCATGGGGGGCAGTCTGAATCCGAATACGGACGATCCCGAATTCGTGAACACGCCGAGACACGAATTCAATCTCTGGTTCGATCCGGAGGCAGCGCATACGGTTCTAACTTCGCACTGGAAGAGAATGGTCTGCACGACAGTGGACATCTCGGTCAAGACGCGACTCACCCAGGAATTGATCGATCGGGTCAAAGCCGGTGATTCTCCTGCGGCGCAATACGTCGGGACCTATTCGCATCTTCATGGAAAATACAACTACTTGTGGGACGAGCTTGCCGCGGCCGCCTGGCTTGATCCGAGTTTGATTACCTCCAAGGAAGTCCGCTACCTGGACGTGGATCTGGATCGCGGCGCTGGCTACGGGGATACGTTGAGTTGGTCTGAACAGGACAAGCCGAACTTGGTCGGACCGCCGGAAGAAATACAGGTTGATCTGGACACGAACCGGTTTTACAGGGTGTTTGTCGATCTGTTGACATCCCGGACGCCGAAGCCGTAGCTCGACCCCTCGCACTATTCCTGCAGTTGCTCGAGCAGTTGCTTCGCTTGCGCGTGTCCCGGATGTTGCTTCAGCAGTTCCAACAGCGTTTCCCGGGCTTTATCACGCGAGCCTTCAATCGCGTAGACACGAGCTAGATTCAAATAGGACTGGTCAAACTCCGGAGCCACCCGGATGCATTTCTCGAAGCTGGCCACGGCGTCATCGCGATGCCCAGTCCGCAAGTAGAGCACGCCCAGGTTGTTGAGTGCTTCGGGATAATCGGGCCGCGCCTTCAAGGCCCGTTGCAGGTATTCGTAGGCCTGCGAAGAGTCATTTGCTTGGGCAAATACCATGCCCAGGCTGTAGTTTGCCTCCGGATCCTCTGGGGCGAGCTCCAGAGCACGCGTCAGCGTACTGCGGGCTTCGTCCCATTTTTTCTCGAGCCGATAGGCGTTCCCCAGGTTATCGAGCGCCAGCAGATGATGGGGATCTGTGCGAAGAGCCTGCTGGAAGCAATCGACCGCATCCGAGACCCTTCCTTCGCGTGTGGCAATCACGCCAAGGTTGTTCCAGGAATCCGGCAGGGTGTCGGGATAGCTGGCCTGCATTTTGACCGCCCGCTCAAAAATCTTGCGTGCCTCGATGTCCTGGTTCTGATTCAGATAAACGCTGCCAATCCCGTAGAGCGCCTCGGCGCTTGCTGGATCGTCGCGAGAAGCCTGCTCAAACGAAGCCCGCGCCTCATCAAGATATCCGCGCTGAAAAAACAGCGCACCCAACGAGAGGTAATTGCGGCCAAACTCGAGCGACGAGTCCTTGCCGGGGAAGGGCAGCGCGACCGCCAGCCGCTCGGCATCGGTCTGAGGAATGTTGCGAAAGTCGTGCTCGACATGTTCGGGGACGATTGCGCCCTGATAGACCTTAACGATGTTACCCCTGCCGTCGATCAAGAATGAAGTTGGAAGGCTGAGATCGCGATGACGATCGAAGAGTTGGTGGTAGAGGATGTTGTAAACGGCGATGACGTCCGCAGAGCCCGACAGCATCGTGGGTGGCTGATCGAGAAAAGTCCGAGGCAGTGCGGTCGACGGAGTCTCGGCACTCCCGACATTCACCACCAGCAGCTGCAATCCCTGCGCTCCCCAGCGAGTTCCTGCGGTCTGAAACGTCTTCACATCCATGAGGCATGCTGCCGACTGGGAGATCCAGAAGTTCAGCAGGACTGGCTTGCCGCGCATTCGGGCCAGGGAATGCACGATCCCAGCTTGATCGCGAAGCGAAAAATCGGGTGCGGAGACCGGCAGCAGCAGCCAAGTCTCAACGTTTTCGGGCAATAACTCTGGTTGGTTCTGCGTTTCGGCGGCGGAATCCGGCGTCAGAGGAGTCCCCTGAAACGCTTCCAGACGCGTGGGTTCTGCGCCTTCTTCGACCCAGATTCTATGGTTGATGGGCAGGTTCTGGAATTCCTGCACGAGTCCACTGGGCCAGCGAATCGAAGCATGGATGGGACCTTCGGCCTTGCCCAGTCCGAAGAACACATCTTTGCTGTGTTGAGAGAGAAACCCCGATCCTGCTTGCAACATCCGCGTCTGGCGACCGGCCCCGCTTTTGATCGTGACCGCAGCTCCGATGGCGTCGCGGTTGCTTTTTGTGCCCTTGAGCCGCAACGCAATTGAGGGCGGCAGGTCTTTGACGGCGTTCTTCAGGATTCGCACTTGCGGAGCGTTGCGACTCTTCAGCACGATCTCAAGACGTCCATCATGGTCGAGATCGGCAAGCCCGAAGGAACGGCCATCTTCGATAAAGTCGAGACCGATGGCTCCCGAGACATCGGAAAATGTTCCGTCGCGGTTGTTCGCGTAGCAGACATTTCTCTCGTATCCGCTCCAACTGCCATCTGCTCGGATCAGTTCGTTGATCGCATTCCAGCCTTGCTCGTAAGTTTTGGAAGGCGTGGCACCGTCTGGCGAACGCGCGACGACCTGTCTCCAGAAGAAACTGTTGAGATCCTGAGCCGATCGACCGGAAACCATGCCGTTGACGATATAGAGGTCCGGAAGGCCATCGTGATCGAAGTCGAAGGAGTCGCTTGCCCAGGCCCATCGGCCGTTTCCCGTGCCCGATGAGGTTGTCGTGTCGTCGAACCCCGCCGCCTGATTGCGGAACAACGAATCTCCCATCGCATGCTTCTGGTAGAGCGCCCGCACTTCGGGGGAAGAATCTCTCTTGAAGTTCTCCTGCGTTGAGATGCGTTCTCCGGCGGCAGTCCACATATTTGCGACGTAGATATCCTGGCGGCCGTCGTTGTCATAGTCGAGCCAGCCGACGCCCATACCGGCGCCCACATCCTCGACTCTCGCCTCGACAGCCACGTCAGTGAAGGTTCCATCGCCATTGTTACGATAAAGATTCTTCCGGCCAAAATCATTGACCACGTACAAGTCCGGCCAGCCGTCCGCGTCGAAGTCTCCCCAGGCGCAGCAAAAGCTGTAGCGAGTGTTGTTCCGGCTGAGCCCGGACTCCACCGTCACGTCTCGGAACGTCCCGTCACGCTGGTTGCGCATCATGAAGTTCGGTGGCCCGTTTTCGGCCTCGTGATATGGCAAGGGATATTTGTATTGTCCGGTTCCCTGGTAATAGGCGTAGAGACAGAAATAAATGTCCAGCCAGCCGTCGCGGTCGTAATCGGCGACTGCGGCTCCGGTGAAGGTTCCCTGCGGTGGGTTGGCGAAATGGAATGCATCGGACCTTAGCCGGAACTTTCCACCGCCTTGGTTCAGAAACAGGAGAGGGCCGTCGGTTCGCACCACGATGACGTCCTGCAGGCCGTCGTTGTTGAAATCGGCAAAGAGCGCGCTGGCGGTGTTTTCGAGAATGCCAAGGCCGGAAGTCTCGGTCACATCCTCAAAGGTTCCATCGCCGCGGTTGTGGTAGAGACGATTCGGCAGCCCTGCGGGCTGGCAGACGTACAGATCATCGAAGCCGTCATTGTCGATGTCGGCAAGCGCAACGCCATTATGCCCGTATATATCAATGCCAGTGGCGCCGTCGAGGATCGTCCTCCAGTGGTCCGTGCCATGCTGCAACTGCGCCGCAAAGGAAGCGTTCGCGCCCAGCGAGGCAGCGGTGGCGTCCCAGTAGACGGGCGCATGCGAGCGGGCGTGCGTTTCGCCGAGTGTGCTCCACCGGGCAACGCGGAATTCTCCCGCGGACAACTCCCAATCCAGATCCCAATATCCGACGCGCTGCTCACGGTAGAAGCCGGGCCCGGTTCCCACCAACTCATAGCGAATGCGGGTCTGGAGTTTTCCTTGTGAAGAAGACGGATTATCAATCGCGGAATCGATGCCGGTGATCTGGAACTCCGCTGTAAGCACTCTGGAGAAAGAGCCGAACGAAGATTTCATCCGCCGAAGGAAAGATTCGCGGTCCAATGACTCTCCTGCATCGAAGCCGTTCTGATGCACTTCCAGCCAGGAGTCTGAACGAACCGCGCGCGACTGTGCGGGTTGGAACGATCCCCCGGAAAAATCGGCGGCAAGGGCGGCTTCGAATGCCTCGATCCCGGCCGGCGACTTTCGCAAGCTCTCGCTCCATCGCGCGAGAATTCCTGAAATGATCTGTGCGTACTTTTCCGTGACGAACTCGTCGAGGCCCGGCTCTACCAGGCGCAGTGTGGCATCGAGCGGACGTTCGTTGCGATAGCGCGGATGCAGCTGGAACCCGGGCGGCGCAGGCAAGCCGACGCGGCTGGCAAGTCCCGGGGATTCTGGCAGGGCAAAGCCCCACAGGCTTTTGGGAATTAAAATTGCCCCGGCTCCCTGACAAAAGCGGATCAGGAAATCCCGACGTAGGAGACCCTTTGTTGGTTGCGGATTTCCCGACCGGCTCAGATGGATGTCTCCCACGAAATCACGGTTTGAACCCGAAGCTAACATCGGGGTTCGGGCGGGTCAAGACGGGCACAGCATTCGCAATTCGCGAGGCAAACCGACGGCCACGATCGACCGCCGGCGTCGGCTTACTACTGCAAAGCTTGTTGCCGCCGCGCCAGCACGAACGCTGGCAGGGCCGCGAGCTGCAGAGCCACGGAGAAAACGATGAGAACCGGAATGGAAGCTTCATAGAGCAGACCCATGATGGCGCTGCCGGCGAACCACGCGATCCCGAAACCAGTGTCGAAGATTCCGAAGGCCGTGCTCCTCTTTCCGGATGGCACGACTCCAGACAGAACGGCCTTCAGGCAGGAGTCCTGGGCTCCCATTCCAACGCCCCAGAGAATCATTCCAAGCAGCGCCATCGTGCTGTGCCCAAGAAAAACCAGGGGAGCGAAGAATGCCGGAATGCCGAATGCAATCATAAGGATCGACAAGCCGAGCCTATCCAAAAATTTGCCGAAGACCATCGACGCCACCGCTCCAGAGGCCATGGCTGCGGCATAAAAGACCGGGATCACGTCCACCGGCACCGTGGCCGCCTTCCGGAAATGAAAGGCGATAAGAGAGAAATCGGCAAACCCTGCCGCAATGAACGCGCCCGCCACCAGATAAAGCCAAAACACTCGCGACAGGGCTTGCTGTGAGGCAAGTTGCGTGTCGGATGGCTCGAAGTCCTGCGGCCGGCGATGCACCAGGAACGCAACCGTCAAGACCGCCAGGCAAAGCAATGCTGAGATCAACAGAGTGGCAAATGCGTGCTGGTAGCCGCCTCGGTGATACAGGATCCAAGCTGTGATCAGAGGTCCCAGCGTCGCCCCAGTCTGATCGAGCGCCTCATTCAAGCCAAAGACCCAGCCATGACCGATCCAGGCGCCGGCGTGGGAAAGCATGGAGTCCACCGAAGGTTTTCGGATTGCGCGCCCGGTTCGCTCCGCCACCATCAGAGCGGCAGCCATCGGCCAATTCCCGGCGAGGGCGAGCGCGGGAACGGCCAACATATTGACCGCGTATCCCAGAAAAGCGATGACCCAATACTGGCGTGTCTTGTCCGCGAGATAGCCCGAGACGGAACGCAACCCGAATCCGGCCAGTTCCCCCAGTCCGGCAACGAAACCCACAACGACCGCGCTTGCTCCGAGGGAGCCGAGAAACGGCCCGACGATCGAACGTGCTCCCTCGTACGTCATGTCGGCAAAGAAATTGACGAAGCCGATAATCAGAACGAATCGGAGAGCCAGCTTCGCCATGTTCTGGTTGGTCATGTCGTCGCTACATGTTAAATGAAGCTAATGCTCGAGTTCGGCCCGGAATTCGAGAGAGTCTGCTACCCGCTGGATGATCAGTAGTTAGAAGCGTGATTTGTGTCACCCGACGGTGTGTTTCCAGGGACGGTGCACCTTCCACGGGAATTGCTAAATTTGGATCGGGGTCAGTGTCGCCCCAGGAGTTTTCCATGCAAACCGCCTTGCCTGGGAGTATTCCGAACGAAGAGCGCATTTTTCTGGATAAGACAATCGCCAGCCATCAAGGACGCCCCGGAGCCTTGCTGGGCATTCTTGAAGCAGCCCAGGAAAAGAACCGGTATAAATACCTTCCGCTGGAAACACTGCGGTACATCGCAGCCAAAATGGATGTGCCGCTCTCCCGCATTTATAGCGTCGCGACTTTTTATGCCCTCTTTAATCTTCAGCCACAGGGCGAGAACACGATCTGCATCTGCCGGGGCACGGCTTGCCACACAAGAGGATCGAGAAACTTGCTGCAGGGCGCCCGACTGGAACTTGGACTGGGGCTCGAAGGAGGCGAGGGCGATGGCAGCGACGCGGACAAGCTTCTGCTGACCACGTCTGACCGTCAGTTTACGGTCCGCACCGTCGCTTGTTTTGGACAATGCGCCATGGCGCCGGTGGTCGAAGTCAACCATCGCATCTGCGGCCACGCTACGGAGCGCACGGTGCAACGCGAGATCGCAACTATTCGAGCTGGAGAGTAAGCATGCCTCGAATTCAGGACATTGGAGCCTTCAACTCGGTACGCGAAGCCGGACTGACCAAGCTTGTTCCTCCGATTCCGCGCGTGGCGATTGGAATGGGAACGTGCGGCCGAGGAAATGGAGCCGAAGGTCTGTACCACGCTTTTCAGGAAGCAATCGATAGCAGCGGCGTCAATCTTGTGCTCGCTCCAGTGGGATGCTTTGGAGCCTGCTCGCAGGAACCGCTGGTTAATGTGCGGCTTCCCGGAAAACCTCTGGTGATTCTACGTCAAGCGCAGGCCAATGACGCTTCGCGCCTGCTTCATGACATTGTGAACGGCAATCTCAGCCCCGATCTGATCTACTGCAAGATTGAGGAGTGGGATCACATTACCGGACACGTCCGCTACGGCCAGGGATATCCGGAAGTGCCTGCCTGGAACGACGTTACCTTCTTCAAAGGCCAGAAGAAGATCGTTCTGCGGAACTGCGGACTCATCAATCCCGACGATATCGAAGAATACATTGCCGTCGGCGGCTACCAGGCCCTCTACAAGGTACTGATCGACGCGAATCCTGGCGGAGTCATTGAGCAGATTAAAGCTTCCAAGTTGCGCGGACGCGGCGGCGCCGGATATCTGACCGGCAACAAGTGGGAATTTCTCGCGAAAGCGAAGGCTGAACCCAAATACATCATTTGCAATGCGGACGAAGGCGATCCCGGCGCCTACATGAATCGCAATGAGATTGAAAGCGATCCGCATTCGCTGCTCGAAGGGATGATTGTCGGGGCGTACGTGATGGGCGCGACCCAGGGGATCATTTACGTGCGCGCGGAGTATCCGCTGGCGGTCCACCGGCTGAATCGCGCCATCGAACAAGCCCGGGAATATGGCGTTCTGGGAGAGAACATCCTGGGCCGCGGTTTCAGATTTGAAATCGAGCTGGTCGAAGGAGCGGGCGCTTTCGTGTGCGGCGAGGAGACCGCATTAATCGCGTCGTTGGAAGGAGAAGCGGGACGCCCCCGGCCAAGGCCGCCATTCCCGGCGCAGAAGGGATTGTGGGGCAAGCCCACCAACATCAACAACGTCGAGACCTGGTATAACGTCGCGCCCATCGTCATGCGCGGTCCGGCCTGGTTCACCGAAACCGGGAGTGCGAAGAGTTCCGGAACGAAGGTTTTCTCGCTGGTCGGCAAAATCAAGAATACCGGCCTGGTGGAGATGCCGCTGGGCACTCCGCTGAAGACGTTCATTTACGACATCGGAGAAGGCACCGCTGGCGGGCAACAAGTGAAGGCGGTGCAGACGGGAGGCCCTTCGGGCGGCTGTATTCCGCAGGAGATGTTCGACACAGCCGTCGACTACGAAAATCTCGCACAGCTTGGATCGATCATGGGCTCGGGTGGCATGGTGGTGATGGATGAAGACAACTGCATGGTCGACGTAGCGCGGTATTTCATCGAGTTCACGCACTCGGAGTCGTGCGGGAAGTGCATTCCTTGCCGCGTAGGTCTGGATAAATGCCTGCGCATTTTGAATCGCATTACGCAGGGACAGGCGACCGTTCATCATCTTGAAATTCTCGACGAGCTCAGCCGCTACATTCGCGATTGCTCGCTTTGCGGCCTGGGGCAGACGGCCCCAAATCCGGTGCTCACCACGCTGCGGCATTTCCGCAACGAGTTTGAAGATCACATTCTGGCCAACCGCTGCAGTGCAGGAGTGTGCGAAGAATTGGCGCTTTCGCCGTGTGAGAACAGCTGCCCGTTGCATATGAACATCCCGCGCTTCGTGCAGCTCTTCAAAGAGAATCGGCTGGAAGATGCCTTTCTGTCGGTGATCCTCGACAATCCGCTGCCTTCATCGACCGGGCGCGTCTGCCAGCATCCTTGCGACGGACGGTGCCGCCGGCAGACGCTTGACCAGGCCGTCAACATGCGGGAAGTGCATCGTTTCATTGCCGACTCCATCTTCGCGTCAGACAAGTTTCCGCAGATGGTGCAGACGATCTGTGCGCGCAAGCTGGAAGCAACCGGCCGAAAAGTCGCAGTCGTGGGCGCCGGCCCGGCTGGCTTAACGGCGGCGTTTTATCTCGCCATGCTCGGACACGACGTCACCGTCTACGACAGCAAGTCTGAAGCGGGTGGAATGCTGCGCTTCGCCTTGCCCGAGTACCGTTTGCCGAAAGGCACCTTGCGACGGGAGATCGAGCTGATTGAGCGCCTGAGCGTGAAGTTCTGCCTCAACACGCGAGTCGGCACCGACATTCCGCTCAATGAACTCGACGATCACTTCGACATGATCTTTCTCGCCATCGGCACATGGAAAGAGTCGTGGGTTTATCAGTCGGGAACGGAGTTGAAAGGCGTTTACCCGGCGCTGCTTTTCCTCGAAGCGGTAGCCGCCGGGCAGGACGTGAACCTGGGCAAACGGGTCGCGGTTATCGGTGGAGGAAATGCCGCCATCGACTCTGCCAGAACCGCCCTTCGCAAAGGCTGCACCGTGACAGTCTTCTATCGACGCGAAAGAAAAGACATGCCCGCGATCGAAGAGGAAACGCGAGCGGCACGTGATGAGGGAGCTCGGTTCGTGTTTCTGGCTGCGCCGCATCGGGTGATTGGCGATCCCAAAGGCAACGTGAAAGCGATCGAGATTGTGAAAACGCGGCTCGGAGAATATGACCATTCCGGGCGACGCAAGCCAGTAGCCACGGATGAAATCCAGCGCTTCGACTGCGATTCAGTGATCTTCGCGATCGGCGAAACAGTCGATCTCGATTTCGCTCGCGCCTCGGGACTGGTCCTGAAAGAGAGCGGGACGATCGACGTAAACCGTTTTACGCTCGAAACCAGTCGGCCGCGTTTCTACGCTGGAGGCGATCTCGTTACCGGGGCTTCCAACGTTTCCAATGCCATGGCCTACGGCAAACAGGCCGCGCGTAGCATCGACCTGCAGTTGATGGAAAGCGACCGCTGGAGCCGCATCTATCCGGAGTTCGAATACGAGCAGACGCCCCCGGACGAGCCGAGTGCGAGTGGGCGCCACTCCGGCCATCCCCTTCCGCCGAGTTCGAGAGTTCATTCGCAGGACGAAGTGGTTACTGGCCTGACCGAGCAGGAAGCTTTGGATGAAACCTGCCGCTGCCTGCGCTGCGATGTGAAGGGCGTGGCCGTGAGCTAATCGTGCGCTGAAAGGAGCTGACTTTGCCACAGAAGACAATCTCGATACGAATTGATGGAGAGCTCATCAGCGCCACGGAAGGTCAGACGATCTTGCAGGCTGCGAAGGCCAACGGCAAGTGCATTCCCACTCTGTGCGCGCTCGATGGTCTGACGGCAGTCGGCGCCTGCCGGATTTGCCTGGTCGAGGTCTCCGGCACGGAACGGCTGTTTCCCGCCTGCACGACACCGATTCAGGAGGGGATGTCGGTCACGACAAATTCGGCCAAACTGACCCGCTATCGTCGCATCTCCGCCGAGCTTTTGCTGATAGAGCGAAACCACGTCTGTTCAGTGTGTGTTTCCAATGGGCATTGCGAACTGCAGGCCATGGCAACAGCGCTGGGGATCAATACCGTGGGCCTCGCCTACAACTTCCCCAAGATGTCGATCGACATGTCGCATCCGCGTTTCGTGCTCGATCACAATCGCTGCATCCTGTGCACCCGCTGCGTGCGCGTTTGTGCCGAGCTGGAAGGGGCGCATGTCTGGGAGATCACCGCTCGCGGCATTCACGCGCGCATCGCCATCGAGATGAACGAGAACTGGGGGCACGCTTCGACATGCACGAGTTGCGGCAAGTGCGTCCATGCCTGCCCCACCGGCGCCCTCGCTGAAAAAGGATGGGCCACGGAGGAGATGGTCAAGAAAATTGACACGGTCACCAGTCTCGTACACCGGAGAGGAGTGCAGGTATGAAAAAGGTGAAGGTGGCAACCGTCTGGCTCGACGGCTGCTCGGGCTGCCACATGTCCCTGCTCGACATGGATGCCGCCATCATTTCTCTCGGCCGCAAGATCGATCTCGTCTATGGCCCGCTGGTTGATGCGCAAGAATTTCCCGATGATGTTGATGTCACGCTGGTGGAAGGCGCCGTCAGTTCGCAGGATGATCTCAACAAGCTGCAGAAAATCCGGCAGAAGACGCAAATCCTGATTTCGCTGGGCGACTGCGCGGTGACCGGCAATGTCCCGGCTATGCGCAATTCCATCCCCGTGCAAAAGCTGTTGCAGCGGATTTATGTGGATGGAGCGGACGAAGGAAAGGTAATCCCCACGGATCGCGTTCCCGCGCTGCTCAAGCAGGCCCGGCCGCTGCGCGAATTCGTGACCGTGGATGTCTGCCTGCCAGGGTGTCCCCCCGCCTCCAAGACGATCGTTGGAGTGATTAACGAACTGCTGGACGGAAAAAAGCCTGATACCAGCAAAGTGAAGTTTGGATGAGGGAAAGCGCCATGAAGCGTATCACCATCGAACCCGTGAGCCGCATCGAGGGACACGCTAAGATCACGATTCGCCTCGATGACGAAGGGCACGTCGCCGGCACCGAATTCCACGTGACCCAGGTTCGCGGTTTCGAAAAATTCACCGAGGGACATCCGTATTATGAGATGCCGGGGATCACCGCGCGCATTTGCGGAATCTGTCCCATCAGCCATCTTCTGGCGTCGTCCAAAGCGTGCGACGCCATCATGGCGGTGCGCATTCCAGCCGCGGCGAAAAAACTCCGTGAACTCGCGCACTTCGCGCAAATCGTGCAGTCGCACGCCTTGAGCTTCTTCTACCTGGCCGCTCCTGATTTTCTTTTGGGCATGGATTCCAGTCCCGCCTCGCGCAATGTGCTGGGAGTGATTGCCGGTCACCCGGAATTGGCTCGCGATGGGATCGAACTGCGCAAGTTTGGCCTGCAGATTATCGAGGGCCTCGCGCAGGAGCGCGTGCACCCCTCATGGATCGTCCCGGGCGGAGTCGCCGCACCTCTGAATTCCGCAGTGCGCGATCATGTTCTCTCGGAATTGCCGGTGGCGAAGGCGATCGCAGACCGCACCATTCGCTTCTTCAAAGGCGCGCTCGACAACTACAAAGAGGAGATCGAGTTCTTTGGGTCGGCACCGACGATGTTCGCGGGGTTGGTGGATCGCAAGGGAAATCTGGAGCTCTATGACGGCGGATTGCGTTTCCGCAGCGCCGCCGGCGAGATCATCGAAGATCACATTCCGGCCGAAGACTATGCGCAATGGATCGGCGAGGCCAGTCTTCGCGAATCGTACTTGAAGGCTCCGTATTTCAAGCCGCAAGGATTCCCTGCGGGTGTCTATCGGGTTGGTCCGCTTGGCCGGCTGAACGCGGCTGACCAATGCGGGACGCCCGTTGCTGACGCCGAACTGAAAGAGTTCCATCAGCGTTTTGGAGCCGTCGCGCAAAGCGCTTTCCTCTATCACTATGCGCGGCTGATCGAAATCATTTATGCGCTGGAGAGAATCGAAACGCTCCTCAACGATCCGCAGATTCTGGAGACGCATGTACGAGCGACCGCTGGAGTCAACGCTCTCGAAGGGGTTGGGATGATCGAAGCGCCCCGGGGAACTCTGATTCATCACTATAAAGTGAATGACGACGGAGCCATTGTATGGGCCAACCTGATCGTGGCGACCGGCCACAACAACTTCGCCATCGGCCGAAGCGTGCAGCAGGTAAGCCAACACTTCATCGACGGGACAAAACTGACAGAAGGCATGCTGAACCGCGTATCGGCGGTCGTTCGCGCCTATGATCCCTGCCTGAGTTGCTCGACCCATGAGTTGGGTCAACCGGCGATAGGAATCGTGCTCTGTGACTCCAAGGGAACGGTTCTCGACGCGATCGCCACAGACTAAGCACGGGAAGTATCGTCGTGCATTGCACGCGATCAGGTGAGCCGCTTATCCCACGGCGACCGCGTTCTCTTCTCGTTCCTTCTTCTGCGCGAGCAGAGCATTCAATCGCTCCATGACCTGAAACGCATCTGCTACATAGAGCACGTCGGCTTTCCCGCGCGCCCATCCGCAGTTCGGATCGAGATTCACAGCACGCCGCTCGTTGATGAAACGCCATCCTACAACGTGAGGCTCTTCTCCGTGGCAACAAGTGGACAGGCCTTTAGGATGTCGCGGGGTTGACCCTGTCTGCCCGACCTGGTTGAGATGAGTCATGAAGCCGAGAACAGCCTGGTCCTCACCCTTCTGATCTACCAGCGACTTGCTTCCGCCGAGAGATGCGCCCGAGTTGCGCAGGAATCCCAAAATCAGCTTCTCGGCCTCGGGAAGGTGGGTCTTCCCGTCGGCTTGCTTCTTGGTCCATCCGGCCCCAGCCACAAAAAGCAGCTTGGCGTCCGGGCGTATGGTTTGGGCATCCGTCGGGGGTGTGCGGATCGCGGAAAATGCAGTGCGCTTGGCCTCAGGAGGCAAGAGAAGTTCGATATTCTGCACAGAAGCATTTCCCGGCAAGCCCTGCCACGGTGCGCGACCGCCTGGATCGAGGAGCAAGAACCAAGGCCGCCGCTCGCGCTGGATCACTCCTTCCAGGCGCTGCCGGTAAAACCAGCGAGTTGTCGCCGGCGCGCCATCTCGAACTTCGATCGCCGTGAGGTGTGTATCGACGCACCCTTTCATGCGCTGTGCGACTCCCGGAACCACTCGGAGGAAGCGGGACGTGGCGGGAGCGATAACGATGTCGGCACCGGCGTCCCGGCAGATTGCCTCGAGAGCCGCCGCATCGCTCGAATAGCGGGGATGCTTGAAGTCCGCCCCAGATACGGCAACGATGCGCGACGCTTTGACGGCCGCGATGCTGTTTGCCGCAGTTTGGACGGTTTCGCCGATCAGTCCGATGGTCAAAGCGGCCTGCAAGGGCTGCGCAAAATCCAATGTCGCGCCCAGCGCTTCGAAGGCGGCTTTGGGCAGAACCGTTCCCGATTCATCTACATGAGCAAGGAACAAGAGATTGAGCATGTTTTCCTCAGTGCCAGATCCTGGTGCTGCGACTATTTCTCGATCCACTCCGCCAGTTCGCGAGCGATCTCTTCGGCGGAGAGATCTTTGACAATGCGTGTTTGCCGCTGCTGCCTTGGCGGCGTAACGCTCAGGTAGCGCAGACCATCTGACGAGATAGCTCCCGGTTTGGCTCGCTGCAGTGCGGGCATAATTGTGCGCATGTTGGCCATGCCGGTCGCAGGATTGTTTCGCGGCTCCGGCAGATTCCCGGTCGCCCAGCCCAGGAGCGCAGGCGGGCCCGGACAGATCGATGCCTGATGGCGTCCTCCCTCGATCCGCTCCAGGATTTCGAACGACCCATCGGGCTGAGGCGTGATCTGATCCACCCCCTGGAACTGGTCGATGATGCCCAGTTGCTCGCCGACGAGTTGCATAGTGACGCCAGCCCCACGCGAGGCAGACTCCCAGCCGCCAAACACCAGCAGGCGGTCGCGCTGCAGGCCTGCAATCACACGGATAGCATCCGCGAGCGCTGCGGCGACTGCGTGAGCGTCGGCAAACCCTCCGCCCGGTGCATCGACTGGAACTAGTTCAAAAGTTGCCTTCTGCGCCACCGTCATCATGACCTGCTGCAGCTTTGCTTTTGGCCCGGCGCTCACCAGCCAGATTTTGCTGCCCGGTGAACACTCGACCAGGTTGGCCGCTTCAAACAAAGCGTGCGCAGCCCAGGGGTCGAGTACGGCAGGCAGCATCATTTCGTTTTTCACGGCAGGACCGGCGGAGCCGACGATTGGCTCCAGCATCTGCAAGGGATCTGGAACGATTCCGGCGCAAACGACAATGTGATAAGGATTGCTCATGCGACCTTGCTCTCCCGAAAAGTTGCTTTACCACGAATTGCTAATTCAATGAAGAATGCAGGCCCCCCGCTCCGGCTCGAAAATCGATGTTTCCCCGCTTGCCGTCCACAGTCGCGGGGCAATTCCAAAGACAGGCGCCGCAGGAAATGCACTTCTCGCGATCAAAGGCCGGCACACCGTTTTCGCCTCGAGTGATCGCCTGGCCGGAGCACATCTCAACGCAGAGCTTGGGTTCACATCCGCGACAGAGCTCAGGATGGAGGAAGAGGACATGGTTGGCGTATCCCTGCAGGGCCTGCACACTTCCGCCGACGAGCAGAGCATCCTGATGTGAGATGAGGAGCTTGCCGTCCAACGGAATGGTGGGCCAGCCCAGGCGATCCATGATCCTGTCATGCAGCGCCTCTCCGCGAGCCGACGAGTCTCGGCTAAGCTCGGCTATCTCTGCAGGAGAGATGCGTCCCTGACACAGCTCTTCGAGCGAAGCGATACCGCGGGACCGCTCGGGCAAGGGGAGGGACAAGACTCCGCGCGTGAGCCCGGCGACGGCCATTCCCACCAGGCCGGTAAAGACGCCACGCTGAAAACCATTGCGCGAATTCGCAGCGATCTTCGATTCTTGATCGACCCAGCTTGCCCGCCGGCGTCGGACATACGCCCCTTCCAGGTTCTCGCGTGTGAAAGCCTTCTTTTCCTTCAGCAACTCGACCGCGGCCTCCGCGAGTTGCACGCCGGTCGTCCACGCTTCGTCGACACCTGATCCGCTAAGTACGTTGGTGCTGCCCGAGCTTTCGCCGATCCGGGCGTACCCGTTGCCCACAAGCACGGGTTCACCGTGGCGGCCGGATTCCTGTAGCGACTTCGCTCCCCATGATTTCAGCGTTCCGCCGCGCAGGTATCGCCACAGATGGGGGTGCAGCATGAAGTGCTGCAGGTAACGGTAAGCGGTGCGGATCGGACTGTGCAGCCAGGAGGGAATGAAAATGCCAACCGATGCGAGCCGCTCGGGATGGACGTAGAGAAACCCGAAGATTTCGGGCTCGGGGAATCCGAAGGTGTGCAGAACGGTCCCCGGCCGCAATCCAGAATCTTCACGCAACTCGACAACCATCTTCATACCGAGTGCCCACTCGCGCTGATAATGCCCGGCTGGCACCCCGAAGTGAGCGTCGATTTGGCGGCCGACCGCTCCAACCGGCCCATCCGCAATGACAGTCAGCGCCGCACGTACGTCCATACCCGGCATGAACCCGTCGCCCGGGGTTCCCGCAAGGTCCGTTCCTTGGTCGGCGAGTCGAACGCCAGCGACTTGATTGGCCTCGATCAACGGTTCGCTGACCGGAGTTCCCGGCCATATCTGGACTAATCCGGAACTGGAGACTTGCTCGGCGACCCACTGATTGAACTGGCCCAGCGAGAGGACGATCCCGTCGGGCTTCTTCAGAAAACCCGGCGTGAATGGAAGTTCCAGAGCATCATCCTTCAGACGCACGATGCGGCCGAAGCTGCGAATCAACTTGTCAGCGGCGCGAAGCGCCACAGCTCTCCGGCTGGCGCCGACCGGATCGAGCAGATAGATCAACTTCTCCGAGGTGACAGGCGCCGCCATCGGAATCTGTGCCCCATCGAGATCAGGCAGGCTGGATCGGATTCCGCGAGCTCGGGTCACTGCTCCCGAGACGCCGAAGCTCAATCCGTCGGCTCGCTCGTAACAGATGACCTGCAGAGGCAATCCTGGCGAAGCCGCGCTCTCTAATTGTGGGGTTCCGTCCTCGTGCAACAAGCTGCGGGAGAGCGTCGTGAGGAATCCACCCATGGCAGGACCGAAACCGACGCCAACAATGTCGACGGACATTTGCTGCCGCTCGACAGTCATGGAACCCGATCCAGGAGTAGCGCTCATGCGGGATAATCCAGAGCTTCTGGAATCATGACTTGCGAGATCGCATCTGCGGCACGATCTTTCGCCAGTCGCGCCCCCGTCAAGCAGGTGTCGAGCTTGCTGTGCAAGGAGAGAAAGGCTTCCGCTCCCTGACACTTGGCGCAAGGCCCGGCTTTCTTCGGGTGGGAGCCGTCATTGCCGATCACGTCCGCGGCACAAGACGCGAAACCCGGCATAAAGCCTTCGAGCTGTTCCAGTTCATCCTCACTCCAGCAACCGCGAGCGCCCTGCTCGTCCCATGCGGGATGCCGGTTGTAGCCAAAAACCAGCTCGGCACAAATGCGGGAAACTTCTCCCGAACAGCGTGCCGACTGCACGTGACACAAATCGCTCAAGAAGTTGACGAGGCCGGGCAACTCCTCTGCCAAGGCGGGGTCCTTGGCTCCCTCGGACTGCAAACGGAGGACGTCGAGGATCTGGCAGCGCGCGGCCACGAGCCAGCACAGAGCGTCCGCCAGCGGGAAGGTGACGCCCTGGCGCGCAGACTGATAGAGCTTGTTGCCGTCGGCATCTTTGGCGTGTTGCAGGCGATCGAGCGTCCACAGCCACATGCTCATTGCTGTAGCCAGAGCGCACGCCCCGGTCCCGGGGTGCTCGGAGGCTATGCCGCGCATCTCGCGAATCCACCCGCGCAACTGTGCGAGGAACAGAGGATTTGCCATCGTCACCGAAAGCTGCCGCCGCTGTACGGCCTCAGGCCCCTCATACGTGGCTTCCAGTTGCGCATCCATCCATTTGTTGCCAAGAAAGCCCGGACAATCTTCCGTGATGCCGTATCCGCCCATCAGGCTCACGGCCTCACGCATGGTTTGGGTTCCCCAGCCGGTATTCCAGAGCTTGGCCGCCGGACAAAGGACATCGGCAAGAGCATCAAGGGTCACAAAGTGCAGCAACGGATCGGAATGCAACTGTTCTCGCCGGGTATCATTCGCGGGCAACTGCTCGAGTGCGATAGCCCGGTCCGAGGCTTCCCGCAGCGCTTTGAATCGCGCTTTGCCGCGCGTGATTCCTTGCCGCGCAAGTGAGACGTCGATCTCCTTCTCGATCGGATCAAGTTCATCAAACACACGCGCGGCTGCGAATCCCAGCGAGGCGCTTGCTTCACCGGTTGCCCAGACATCGACCAGGCGGTGCAACGCGTCCTGCCGCGCTTGCAACCCGAGTTCATACCGCACAGACCCGGGTGTGGCAGTCTCCGCGCCGCGGAATCTGCCCCGCTGATAGCGAATGACCGGCTCGACCGAGGAAAGCAGCTTGGCCGCCGTCATTACGCCGACGGTCACGCGAGTGCGGCGGAACACGGCTTCAATCACTTCGCTATGGCTGTAGCGTGGGATTAAAACTCCATCTTTCACCTCGTAACCGCCGATGATCCGGCTGGCCGGAACCTTCAGGTTGAAGATCGGGTCCCCGGTCGACGAAAGCTGGTGAACCAGCTTGCGCGTCGGCGTACCGCGGTCAAAGATGCCCGGATCACTTTCTTCGAGAATGACCATGCAGCTGCCCTTGATGCGGTCATCGTCGGAGTCCACTGCAGCGGTCACGAAGTTGGCGAACCCGATATTGGTGATGAAGCGCCCGCGTTTTTCGACCTGCAAAATGGGCGCTTCGCCCGGCTTCCACTCCACGATCCGGATCTTGCCGTTCAGCATCCCCGTGTCGACTCCGACGTAGGGAATCGGCTCGGTCAGGCAGAATGCGCCGCGCAGTGGCTTGCGCTGCTCACCCGGAGGAGCAGGAGCTGCCAGCTTCATATAGTGCTGCCGCTGTTCGGGAGTTCCGCGCTCATGAATCGGAGCCAGCGCCAGGCAACCCGCCAGACTCGCGGTTGCCGCGCCGCCATCCACCCAGGCGAGCTCGAAAGCCACCAGGGCCAGTGCGAGGTTCTTTGGTCCGGCAAACAGGCCCCCGTGTTCAGGATCCATGAAAACCGCGGTGATGCCGGATGCGTCGAATGCCTCCAGCAGCGCTGCTTTCCCATCCGTCCATTCGTGCGAGTTGCGGCCTCCATTGGATACGAGTCGAGCCACAGGACCGCGGGCCACCGAGCGGGACGATTGCAGCAGAAGTTGCAGGTCATAGCGATCGGCGAATCCCCATTGCACCTGGCGTGCCGCATCGGAAGGCAGTGTGTGCAACATCTCCGTTCGGACTGGGGTGGCGATGGCCATGGGTGTCACCTCGCGCGGCAATATCCTGACGATTCTGGCGCACCATGGGATACCGATCTGTGATTTGAATCACGACCCGTTATGAGGCAACGGTCTGACGAACGGCTCGAGGCATTTGCCACCAAAGACGGGTAGTTGGTTGAGACGAACGGACGCTCAGGGGACCTATCGGACCATTCTGACCATGGCTTCGATGCCATTCCACGTGATTTGCACTCCGATGCAAAGCAGCACGAAGGCAATCACGCGCAGGATTCCATGAGCGGTCTGGGGCGAAACGCGGGCCGTAATTTTCGGCGCGTACCCGTAGCAAAGATAGACCCCTACACTCAGCAGAATCACTGCAAGCGCAATTCCTGCATGGGCCGCGACGGTAGGGAGCAGTCCTTGCACCGAGGCATGAGCGCTCAAGGTCACCATCACGACAATGCACCCCGGGCCGGCGGTGATGGGAAAGGTAAAAGGGTAAAAGACCTGCTGTTCGAGCGAAGCGGAGTCCGTGCGCTCCACATCGGCCGGCTCGAGCTTCTTTTGAGGCGCCTCCTGATTGAGCAGACTCCAGCCCATGGCGGCAAGAACCAGCCCTCCGGACACCTGCACCACGGGCAGCGAAATGCCGAAAAATCTGAGCAACGCCGTTCCTACGAGCTCGATTGTGATCAGGAAGATGGTCGTACTGATCGCGATCTTTCTCGCCAGCGTCCGATACTCGATCGAAGGCGCCTCGCCCACAACACTCAGAAATACCAGTGCGCTGCCCAGAGGGTTTATCAAGGGAAGCAATGCGCTGAACGAAAGCCCGAAGAATTTGCCTAATTCCACCACGGAGCCACAGCATAGCAGGTGAAGCCTACAAACAACCGGTCCCCGCTTCCTGCGAGACGGACCGGCGCCCTCCCTTGTGGGATGATAGGGTTCGTACTGCTCCAAGCCGGATGGCCCGCCGGAACGAGCGCACTCGACGAATCGTCCGCCATCGAATAGAGGCTGAGATGAAACTTACACGCCGCGAATTCAGCCGTCTGCTGGCTCTTGGAGCAGGGGCAGAACTGCTTCCCAAAATTCCTGCGCTGGCCGATGATCGCCCCATCGGATACTGCATCGTAGGACTGGGCCGCATTTCGATGCAGCACTTTATGCCCGCTGTGAGGATGTCGAAAAAGTCCCGGGTGACGGCGCTGGTCAGCGGTCATCGCGATAAAGCCGAGCACATGGCGGCAGAATACGGCGTGCCCGGCGACAGCATTTACAGTTATGAAGATTACGACGATATTGCAAAGAACCCGAACATCGACGCCGTCTATATCGCCTTACCCAACAGCATGCATGCCGAGTACACCATCCGCGCGGCCAAGGCCGGCAAACACGTGCTCTGCGAGAAGCCGATGGCCACCAGCGTCGAAGATTCGCGCAGCATGATTCAGGCCTGCCAAAGCGCGAACCGGAAGCTGATGATCGCCTACCGCTGCCAGTACGAACCGGTACATCTGCGTGCGGTGGAAATGATTCGCGAAGGCAAAATCGGCTCGATCGAATCGATCGAAAGCGCGTTCGGTTTTGCCATCGCCCCCAATGAGTGGCGTCTCGACAAGAAGTTATCCGGAGGCGGACCGCTGGTCGATGTCGGGATCTACTGCCTGAACGCCAGCCGTTATCTGATCGGCGAGGAACCCGTCGAAGTGAAGGGAATCTCGTCTGTTGTCGACCATGACGGGCGCTTTGCCCAGGTGGAAGAGACTCTCTCCTGGACGGCGAGGTTTCCCAATGGTGCGTTGGCAAACTGCAACTGCACCTACGGCAGCGCGATGCGCGGCTATTTTCGCGTGCGCGGATCGCGTGGCACCATCACCGTTGACCCCGCATTCAACTACGACAAGCTTCACCTTTCAGCGGAGTTCGATGGAGGAGGCACGACCGAGTTCGCGCCCGATGAGCCAGACCCGGTACAGTTTCTCCGCGAGGCCGACCACATGGCCGATTGCATCCTCCAGAACAGCGAGCCTAAAACTCCGGGGCAAGAGGGTCTGCGCGACATGGAGTGGATCGCGCAGATATATCGCTCATGCGAAAAGAGCAATGGCTGATGCCGACCCTATCACTTCCTGACTTCGGCGATTTTTAGGAAGGCGACAACGCCTGGGCCGACGTTCCCGTCGTTACTGAGGCAGCAACTGCTTTCCCTTGGGCCTTCGCCACGGTAACTCGATCTCGCCCATTTGTTTTTGAGCTATACAGGCACTGATCCGCAAGTTTCAGCATGTCTTCCGCGTTAGCACAGTGTTCCGGGAAAGTGGCGATGCCGACTGAGACCGTGACCGGGCCCAGGCGGGTATCTTTGTGAGTCAGCTTCAAGGCTTTCAACTCCGCGCGCAATTGGTCGGCGCGCATGGCGGCATGTTCGGCGAGCGCCTCCGGCAGGATTACGGCAAACTCTTCTCCGCCGCATCTGCAGGCGACATCGTCCCCGCGGAACGAATTTCGCAGCAGATCGGCAAATGACTGCAGCACAAAATCGCCGGCGTCGTGGCCGAACGTGTCGTTGAATCGCTTGAAGTGGTCGATGTCGAGTACCAGAAGGGAGAGAGAGTGTTTCTTCCGCCGTGCCCTGAGCATCTCCCGCTCGATCGATTCCTGCATGAATCGCCGGTTGAACAGGCCGGTCAGCGGATCGCGAATTGACTGATCGCGGAGCGTCTCGCGCAGTTGCAGGCTGGCAAGCGATAGCGCGATCTGGCCGGCAACGCTGATCCCCAGCCGCTCGTGAGAAGAAAGCAAATCGACGGGCAGCTTCTCGCCGGCCGGAAAGTCGAGGTGAAGAACGCCCAATGTTTCTCCACGTCCGACCATTGGCAGACAGAGATGCATGGAAGGCTCGTGCCCTTCGAGATGAGGGCAGACGATTCCGCCTCCGCCGGGCTCGCTCCAGTGTGGTTTGCCCCGCCGCAGTGCCCAACAGGATTGGGGTGCAAAGAACGGCTCCGAGGTCCGCTGGCTTCCCCAGGAGACCGCTGTCTCCACCAGATTGCGCGAGGCCTTAAACGTGTACAACGTGCCCGAGGTAGCTTCAGGGAAGAACTTCCGCACTGAGTCTCCGACCACAGCGCAGGCTTCTTTCGTGGATGCGCAACATTCCAGCAGCGCACTCATCTCGTTGAGCAACGTCATCTGATCCGTTTGGACCTCAAGTTCCTTGACCAGTCGGTTCAGGGATTCGGCGTGATTGCGTTCCGCCGCGGAGGCCCTGATCTGCTCCGAGATGTCCTTGCAGATGGCGTAGCCACCTTGCACGCGGCCGCCGATGACGAGGGGAACGGCGTGCAGTTCCATGTCGATCGGGATTCCATCTTTTCGCGTTCGCCGGACAACGCGATGCAAAGCCTGACCGCCGAGAACGCTCCACGACCATGGCGGCGCCGTCTCCGCTGAGACCGCCAAGAATACAGAATCCAGGTCGCGGCCGACCAACTCCTTCGGCGCATAGAGGGAGAGTTTCGCAAAAGCATCATTGATGAGAGCGACACATCCATCGCGGTTGAGTACTACGATGCCCAGCGGGCTATTTTCGAACAGCGAATTCAGAAAGGTCGTTCGTTCATGTAACTCCATCCCCAGATAACGACGTTCGCTCACCGTCGCCCCGACCACGAGCCCGGAACCGGAGACAACCAGCATCAGGAGACCGATCTTGGCCGAGAGAGTTGGTTCGGGTGGAAACAGATGCATCGCCATCACGATGCCGAAATTCATGGCCAGGGTCCCGGTCGCGACCAGGCGGATTCCCGATCGCATCGCCAGCCACAGAATCGGAATAAAACTCAGGTAGAAGAGCTCCAGGCGGGCCCATTGGGGGGCGAACATAATCCACAGCACCGCAATCATACTGGCCGCTTGCCCGATTGCCTCCAGAAGGTGCCATCCATTGGCCGGGTTGGTGTCACCGCGCGAGTCGGAGGCGGTTCTGTCCTGACCTGCGTCCAAGTCGAGCCAGCGACGAATCCACGGGAAGACATGAATGAGAAGAAACGGAGCAACTCCAAGGACTCCGATGCCGTCTCCAATGAACCAGCCAGCCGACGTTGCCCAGAACTGATTGGGGGAAATTGAGTGGTCGGCTAACAGGCACAGAACGCCCGAAAGCGTGGCGCAGAAGGCGGCGGCGCTCGTTACAACTACGTACCGCACCACATCGCGTCCCCGCCGCAGCCCAAGATCGATACGCAGCGGACCGCGAAGGAGATAAGCGGCTCCGCCGTAGCAAGCCGCAACGCCGATCGCGCCGACAGTCTCACCAAACGAGCGGACTGGCTGGTGATAGAGGACGACTCCTGAAAGCGCATCTGAGAAACAAACCAGAATGGCGTAGCGCGGACTGATGCCCAGCAAGAGTGCAACCACCAGCCCGGTGGCCGGGTACCAAGCCGTCCATCCTAGCTGGGAAAACAGGATAACAGCCGGCTGGCTAAGCAGGAGTGACAGCAGGACAAAAGCAATAGACAGTAAGCTGTGCCGGATGATGAAGTTCTTTGATACCAAATCCAACCCCTCGCTGCCGTGTGTAGGTGAGCTGCCAAGTCCAGGTTGAGCTTCGTCTCGGCATCCCCCAAGCAATAGTCCTCAGGGGGAGGACTGCATCCAGAGTGCCATCGGCCAAGCGACAGGAAAAGATGAGAACATCGGCCAAGCCAATTGTTATCAGAGGGCTAGGCGGAATCGATTGCCTCTCAAGGCGGCGTCGCGCCGCCCTGTCCGTCTCCCGAATGGACAGTTGTCCGGGAAACAGATAGCGCCGGACCCGGCGCTCACCGAGAAACCCCCGAATGGTCTCGTAACTAACACTTAACAAAGGACTTCCAGGCCAGCGCTCAGCTGACCACGGGATGCGAAGTGGACGGTAGCGTGCAGTAGCGACTATTCGACTGCATTTTCCTTTTAAATAGAGAAATATTTCGGGGGACTAAGAGTGGAAGCCGCCGCGAAAACTGCACCTGCTGTAAATGCCACGCAAGTGAAGCCAATTCCCACTCCCGCTTTATTGCTGGCCATGTTGAAGGTTTCGAGCAAGGTCAGCGATCTGATCATGTCGCCTGGCAGTTTCCCGGTAGTGGAACAATCCGGGCAGCTCGTACCGGTCAAGATCTCGGGCGCGGCGCCCCTGACTCCCGAGGACACCCGGCGCATTGCTTATGAATTGATCGGTTCGAACCAGCAAGCCATCGAGTGCCTGCAGAATCAGGGATCCTGCGATATTTCGTACCGGTTGCCGGGGCATTGCCGCTTCCGCGTCAATGTCTTTCAGCAGCGCGGCAGTCATGCGATCGTGATGCGGGTCATTCCCCAGGCCATACCGAACTTCGACCAACTGAACCTGCCTCCGCAACTTACCGAAATCGCCGAACTGCGCAACGGAATTGTGCTGGTCACCGGTCCGACGGGATCAGGGAAATCTTCCACCCTGGCGGCAGTGCTCGACCTGATCAATGAAACCCACGCCTACCACATTCTCACGATCGAAGATCCGATCGAGTTCATGCACCGGCACAAGCGGTCTATCGTTCATCAGCGCGAGTTGCACAGCGACACGCCGAGCTTCGGACTGGCCCTTCGAGCCGCTCTGCGTCAGGCGCCGAAGGTGATTCTGGTCGGCGAAATGCGCGACAAAGAGACGATCGAGATCGCCCTGGAAGCCGCCGAAACAGGACATCTGGTTCTTTCCACGCTGCACACGATCGACGCGGCGAAAACCGTCGAGCGCATCGTCGGAGTCTTCCCGTTGGCCGAGCAACACACGATTCGCAATCGGCTGGCAAAGAGCTTCCGCTTTATCGTCTCGCAGCGTCTGATCCCTCGAAGAGACGGCAACGGCCGGGTGGCGATCGTCGAGATTCTCAAGTCGACGGTGCGAACTCGCGAGTACATGGAGAAAGGCGAGCAGGACGGCAAAACCCTGCTCGACGCAATGCGAGATGGAGACACGGAGGGCATGCAGCATTTCGACGGCGAAATCGAAAAGCTGGTCCGGGTGGGCCTGATCGACATCGATACCGGACTCGCCTACGCGACAAATCCGGGAAATCTTCGATTGGTCCTCACAGATATGGGAAGTTCTTCAACCGACGAGCACTGACTGCCTGCGGAAAAGCTCTTTTTCTGACCAGCAAGCGTACCTCAGCGGCTAAAGCCCGATGATTTTGCCCTGCTTTCGGCGCGGCGAAAAGCCGCGGCCTTTCAAAACCCAAAAAACGGAGGATTTTCTCGCAGCCTGCCAGGGCGAGAAACATCCCGAATTCCTCTGAAATGCATGGGAAGCGGAAGGTCTCACTCCAATCACAGCCTAGTGTGATTTCAATCGTCGTTCCCGCCTCGGCCGGCGGGATAACCTCATAGGTTTGCCAGCGGGAGAGTGCATGCTGGAGACCGTGAAGCGCTTGTGGCCTGAGATCGGCTGGATCGCCAACCCCCAATTACGTCAACAAGTTACGGAGACCTGGATCAAGGCCCTGGAGCGTAGTCCGCTGCAAGCGGACGACCTGAACCGGATTCCGTTCACGCTGCTGGTTCCGAACTGCCCCATAACGTTCATGGAGCACAAGCGGTGTGTCGTTCACATTGCCCGCGAAAGTGCTCAAGCAATGCAAGCCTTCATGGGTCGCGCACTGCCGATCGACATGGACGTAGTGATCGCAGGGGCCATTCTGGCGGACGTTGGCAAATTGCTGGAATACGAGATCGGCCCCGATGGCCAATGCCGGCAAAGTGAGCGGGGCGAAGCGTTGAGGCACCCGTTCACGGGAGTCGCGCTGGCTTTGGAGTGTGGCGTCCCGGACGCCATCTGCCATGTCATTGCTGCTCATGCAGCCGAGGGCGATCTGGTCAAGCGAACAACCGAGGCATTTATCGTGCACCACGCCGACTTCATGGCGTTTCTGCCATTCAAGAATCCGAAGAACATCAAGATCAGTAAGTAGGAGAGACCCCGTGTCCGCAACAAATACGACTTCCGCCGGTCGAGGAACTGTTACCGCCCAGATGTCGCGCTGGGCTGCCGGCTTGAAGTACTCGCAACTTTCCAAGGAGTCGGTTTACCAAGCCAAGCGGTTCCTGCTCGACTCGATTGGATGCGCCCTTGGCGGCTACCAGCAACATGACGTGAAAATCGCCCTCGAAGTCCTTGGCGAGATCGCCGGACGAGGGCCGGCGACCATCATCGGTAACGGAAGACGCATGGATCCTGTCTCGGCATCGCTGGCCAACGCGCTGATGGTCCGGTGCATGGACTACAACGACATTTACTGGAAGCAGGATCCTTCGCATCCCTCAGACATTTTCGCCGCGGCCATCGCTTGCTGCGAGAGAGCTGGAGGCAACGGCAAGGAACTGATTGTCGGACTCGTGCTCGGTCACGAATTTGAGATGCGTCTGTGCGAAGCCGCATTTCCCGGGATTCGCGAGCGTGGCTGGCACCATGCCACGTTGACGGCGTTTGTTTCGCCCATCGTGGCGGGCCGCGCCCTGCACCTCGCCCCGGAGCAGATCCAGCACGCAATCGGCATCTCGGCCAGCCGCCACTGCACCTTGGGCGCAGTGACTGCCGGCAAGCTCACCATGATGAAGAACACCGTCGATCCCCTGGCAACGCAAAGCGGCGTGTTGGCGGCATTACTAGCTGAAAAAGGCTATACGGGGCCGGAGCACGTGATGGACGGCAAAGAAGGATTGACCCATGTTTTTGGTCCCGAATGGAAGCTCCACCTGCTCACGGAAGGCTTGGGAGAGTCCTGGCGGATCACACAATGCGGCATGAAGGCGTTTCCCAGCGAAGCCTTGACGCATACGCCAATCTCCGCAGTGCTTGCTCTGGTCAAGACCAACGATCTGCATCCGGACCAGGTCGAGAAGATCCAGATTCGCTCGCTGGCGCGCGCGGCGGACATCCTCTCTGATCCGAGCAAGTACGATCCGCACACCAAAGAAACTGCTGACCACTCGCTGCCATATGTCATCGCGGCGGCGCTGGTCGAACGCCAGGTGACCCCACTCCAATTCACCATCGAAAAGATCCTCGACCCGAAGATTCGCGAGCAACTCAGGAAGGTCGAAGTTGTGGCAGATCCTGAGATCGAGAAAGTGTTTCCAGCATTGCAGAGGGTAATCGTGAACATTGATAGCTCCGACGGGCGCAAGTTCAGCAAACAACTGGATTATCCCAAGGGCGATCCGCGGAATCCCTTATCTGATCAGGAGGTGGAGGAGAAATTCTCTGCCCTGGCCGAGGGAGTGTTGTCGAAGAGCGCACAAACCCGCGTCAAGGACGCCATCTGGAAGCTTGAGCGCGTCAGTTCTATCCGCGACCTCATGTCGCTCATGGAAGCAGACGTTGTGAGAGCTAAAACAGGAGTACCCAAGCCCCGGCACCCTGTAGTCAGGCGAGCGAAGAGCGGCAAACCGGCGTTGGTTTAGCCGCATTCGCACTGAAGAAACGGAGTTTCGCTATGTCTCAGACGATCGTTGAGAAACTCGCGCAGTCTCATATGGCAGAGGGCCCGAAGCGATCGCTGCATGCCGGCGAATTCCTGTCTGTCCGGCCATTTCACGTGATGACGCACGACAACACTTCCGCCGTGATCAGCAAATTCAAAGCCATCGGTGTAAGAAAGATCTCTGAACCAAGTCAGCTCGTATTTGCCCTGGACCACGACATTCAGAATCAGGACGAAGCCAACCGCAAGAAATACATCTCTATCGAAGGGTTTGCTCGCGAGCATGGGGTTGATTTCTATCCAGCCGGCTCAGGCATCGGCCATCAGATCATGCTGGAACGCGGGTACGTGGTGCCGGGATCATTTGTAGTGGCTTCGGACTCGCACTCGAATATATACGGGGCGCTGGGAGCGGTGGGCACGCCAATTGTTCGCACTGACGCCGCGGCGGTATGGGCCACAGGCGAGTTCTGGTGGCAGATCCCACGCACCATCCAGGTGGTGCTGGAAGGAAAACTGCAGGAAGGCGTAAGCGGCAAAGACCTGATCATTGCGCTCTGCGGGCTCTACAACCACGACGAGGCCTTGAACGCGGCCATCGAATTCTCCGGGCCGGGCGTATCCAGTCTGTCTATGGATGCGCGCTTCTCTATCGCCAACATGAGCACCGAGTGGGGGCCGATCGTCGCCTGGTTCCCGGTCGATGAAGTCACTATTCGCTACCTGCGCACCGTGCATGGCAACTTGCAGGCACAAGGCGTAGAGCGCTTCACCGAAGACGACATTTTCCAGTGGATCGTAAATCCACCGCGGCCGGATGCGGATGCAGAGTATGCCGCGCGCATCGTGCTCAACCTCAGCCAGGTCACTCCATATGTCGCTGGACCCGACACGGTACAGACGACGGAACCGCTCGCTGAGATTGAGAAGAAGAAAATCGCGATCCAGAAGGCGTATCTGATTTCCTGTGTGAACTCCCGGCTGGAAGATTTGGAGGCCGCGGCCTCGGTATTGTCCGGAAAAAAGGTGGCTCCGGGCGTGAAATTCTATCTGGCGGCGGCCAGCAAGTGGGTGCAGGAAGCGGCGGAAGCGAAGGGCTTTTGGCGGACGCTGCTTGACGCTGGTGCGATTCCTCTGCCGCCCAGTTGCGGCCCATGCATCGGTCTGGGCACGGGGCTGCTGGAAACAGGCGAAGTGGGCATCTCGGCCACGAACCGCAACTTCAAAGGGCGCATGGGCTCACGCGACGCGCAGTGCTATCTGGCCAGCCCGGCCGTCGTCGCCGCCTCCGCCATAGCGGGCTACATCGCCGGGCCTCACTCGTTCGCACAGGGGTCGCTCGCCCGCGTCTACAAGGAATTCGTTCCGGCAAAACACGGTGCGGAGCGCGTCGAAATCCTGCCCGGATTCCCCGAACTTATCCACGGACGGCTGGTGTTCATGCCGCAGGACAACATCAATACCGACGCGATTTATGGCAAGGATTACACCTACCGCGACGATATGACGCCGGAAATGATGGCGCAGGTCATCATGGAAAACTACGATCCGCAGTTCGCCCGGCGCACCCGCCCGGGGGACGTCATTGTTGGGGGCTTCAACTTCGGCACGGGGTCGAGCCGGGAACAGGCAGTTACCTGCCTGAAGGCGAAGGCGATTCCGCTCGTCATCGCCGCGAGCTTTTCGCAAACCTACTTGCGCAATGCCTATAACAACGGGTTCCTGTGCATCGAAGTTCCGGAGTTGGTAAAGCGCCTCTACACGCAGTTCGCCCAGGAAATCAGTGTGAAAGAGAAAACCATCATCTCCGAAGCAGCCATCGAGATCGACTTCAGAGCGAGTTCGCTGACCTGGCGCGGAGAGCGCTTCTCTTTCGCGCCTCTCGGTTCCGTGCCGCAATCCCTCGTAATCGCCGGCGGCGCGGAAAACGTGGTTGCCCGGAAACTGGGCCTCAAGCATGAGAATCCCGAAGCGGCAGTCGTTTCAGGAGACTAACTCGTCATGGCAAAACATACGGTCGTCACCATGCCCGGAGATGGAATCGGCAACCAGGTTCTTCCCGAGGCTCTGCGCGTTCTCAAGGCGGTGGGCTTTGATGCGGAATACGTACATGCGGAGATCGGATGGGAATGCTGGTGCCGCGAAGGCAACGCGTTGCCGCAGCGCACGATCGACCTCCTGGACAGACACAGGCTGGGTTTATTTGGCGCCATCACATCGAAGCCCAAGAAGCAAGCCGAAGCCGAACTGCGGCCAGAGTTGCAGGGCAAAGGCTATTCGTATTTCAGCCCGATTGTCACCATGCGGCAGCGCTTCAATCTCGACACCTGCATCCGGCCCTGCATTTCGTTTCCCGGCAATCCGCTGAATTTCATCCGCCAGAAGAACAATGGTGGCTTCGAGGAGCCGTTGGTCAACGTTGTCGTGTTCCGGCAAAACACCGAAGGTCTCTACGCCGGGGTGGAATGGACGAATCCTCCGGAACAGATGCGTGCGGCGCTGGGGACGCATCCCAAGTTCAAGCCATTCGCGTCAGTGCCGGGGGCAGACCTGGCCATTTCGGTGCGCATCATCACTCGCGCCGCCGCGCGCAAGATCTGCCGAGCGGCTTTCGAATGGACGAAAAAGTACTGCTATCAATCCGTGACGATCTGCGAGAAGCCCAATGTGCTCCGCGAGACTTCCGGGCTCATGGAAGACGAGGCAAAGGCAGTCTCCAGAGACTATCCGGGCATCGCGCTCTGGTCGACGAACATCGACGCACAAACCATGTGGCTGACAAAGAATCCGGAAGATTACGGGGTGGTGGTTGCGTCGAATTTGTTCGGCGACGTGATTTCCGACGCATTTGCTGGGCTGATTGGCGGCCTCGGATTTGCCGCCTCGGGCAACATCGGGGATGAAGTCGCGGTTTTTGAACCGACGCACGGTTCCGCGCCCAAATACGCCGAACTCGATCCTCCGATCGTAAATCCGATCGCAATGTTTCTGTCGGCGGTCATGATGCTGGAGCACGTTGGCGAGGTAGAAAAGGCGCGCCGCATCCGCGAGGCAATCGCCGCCGTCGTGAAGGAAGGCAAGGTACGCACCTACGACATGATGCGCATGGCCGGCGGCCCGAAGGCGATCAGCCTGGGCGCAGCCAGCACGGTGGAAATGACAGACGCAGTTTTGGCGAAGCTGGCGCAGCCTCCCGCTTTATCTGATTCTCGGGATCTGGTCGGGGCGCGCAGGGGCTGATTTATGACGGTTGCAGAAGACATTCGCATCGGGGAAGCCGGCCACTGGGGCGCGGACATCCGCTCGGATGCTCATGTACGGGTTGACGCGCGCGAGCGAGGCGGCATCACGATCGAAGTCACATCGCGCGTCGAGCCCTACTATGGCGCTTCTATCCGACGGCAAGCCGAAGAGGTGCTGGAGTCTCTGGGGGTGCGGAATGCCCACGTGGAGATTCGCGACGAAGGCGCCCTGCCGTTCGTCATTGCTGCCCGCATAGAGGCGGCTGTGCGCCGGGCCGGATTGGGCAAAGGGACGCGCGTGCTGCCAGATCGGATCGCGCTGCCGGCGCCCTCCGCCCGCGATCGCATGCGGCGGTCGCGGCTCTATGTCCCTGGCAGCGAGCCAAAGTACTTCATCAACGCAGCGCTGCACCGGGCCGACGCCGTCATCCTTGACCTTGAAGATTCCGTCCATCCCAGCGAAAAAGATGCCGGCCGGCTGCTGGTTCGCAACGCATTGCGTGCGATTGACTTTTTCCAGTGCGAACGGATGGTGCGCATCAATCAGCTTCCGCTTGGACTCGAAGATCTGGACGAAGTCGTTCCTGAATCTCCCGACGTCATTCTCATCCCCAAACTCGAGAGTCCAGCTTCGGTTGTGGAGGTTGGTGCTCGAATCGCGGAGATTCAGGCTGAGTACGGCATCACTCGCTCCATCTGGCTCATGCCAATTCTGGAATCCGCTCTCGGAATTGAGAACGCTTTCTCCATCGCGCAAGCCAGCGAGCAGATTGTGGCATTAACGATTGGACTCGAAGACTACACCGCCGACCTGGGTGTAGTGAAGACCGCGAGCGGAGCGGAATCGCTTTATGCCCGCCAGCGAGTGGTCAATGCTGCGCGGGCCGCCGGCGTGCAGGCGATTGATTCTGTCTTTGGCGATGTCGCCGACCTGGATGGTTTGCGCGCGTGGTGTATGAATTCGCGGGCCATTGGATTCGAAGGCATGGGCTGCGTCCATCCGCTGCAGATCGCCGTGATTCACGAGGCTTTCGCTCCCATGGCGATGGAAATCGAGAAAGCGAAAAAGATTGTTGCTGCCTACGAAGACGCTCAGAAAAAAGGATTGGGAGTCGTCAGCCTGGGATCAAAGATGATCGATCCGCCGGTGGTGCAGCGCGCCTTGAAGCTGATCGCTCGGGCAAAAGCGATGGGTTCGATTGAGTGAGGCCTGAGCGAGGCACTGAGAAATTTCATGGCAATCCTCGGAAAATCGGAACTGGTTTCCAACGCAGCGGGGCGCATCGTCCCCGAAAAGGTCAATGGACGCGCTCAAACACCATACATGGGCGTCGGCAAGTATCGGCCCGCAGGAATAAAGACAGCGCCTCCAATCCGGACGGCCGCGGACTATCCCTCCAACGGCGACAAGCGTTTGCCGGATCTTGAGACGGCATTGCGGAAATGCGGCTTGCGCGACGGCATGGTCCTCTCTTCGCATCACCACCTGCGCGACGGCGACCGCGTCGCGCTCATGGCGCTCCGTGCTGCAGGGAATCTCGGCCTGAAAGACCTGATGTGGTTTCCCAGCGCCTCGTTTCCCTCGCAGCGAGATGCGATTGCTCTGATGGAGGCCGGTGTCATCGACCACATCGAAGGCAGCATGAACGGTCCGCTCGGCGACTACTGCACGCAAGGCAAGATGCGTGGCATGGGCGTACTCCGCTCTCACGGCGGCCGATGGCAGGCGATTCAGGATGGGGACGTTCACATCGACCTCGCAGTAATTGCGGCGCCTACGGCAGATCCCTTCGGCAACTGCGACGGATCACACGGCAAGACGGCCTGCGGATCGCTGGGCTTCGCCCTTGCCGATTCGATCTATGCCGACCACGTGATTGTTGTTACCGACAACCTGGTGCCATTCCCGTGTGTCCCGTGGCAGATTCAGGGCAACAACGTCGACTATGTAGTTGAGGTTGACTCGATCGGGGATCCCTCAAAAATCGTCTCCGGGACCACGCAGATCACGCGCTCACCCGACCGCCTGCGCATTGCAGACTTTGTCGCGCGATTCTTGCGTGACGCAGGCATCATGCACAATGGCTTTTCTTTCCAGGCAGGCTCCGGGGGGATCGCGCTGGCCTTCGTCAGTTATCTCAAGCAGATGATGAAGCAGGCAGGCGTCAAGGCGCGATTCGTGCGCGGCGGCTCGACCAAATATCTGGTTGAACTGCTCGAAGAGGGCCTCACCGACTATATCCTTGATGGTCAGACCTTTGATCTCGATGGAGTCCGCTCCATTGCCGGCAATCCGCGGCATGTTCCGACCTCGCCCTTCACTTCCTACAACTACCACGGCAAGGGAAATTTCGCGTCGATGATCGACGCCGTCGTACTCGGGGCCACCGAGGTCGACCTCAACTTCAACGCCAACGTAGTCACGCATTCCGACGGACGCCTGCTGCACGGCATTGGCGGATGGCAGAATTGCCTCGCCGCCAGGTGCACGATCCTAGCGGTGCCCTCATTCCGCGACCGTATACCCATCATTGTCGACGAGGTCACTACTCTGTGCGGGCCCGGCGAATTGATCGATGTCGTCGTGACGGAGCGCGGCATCGCGATCAACCCTCGACGGCAAGATTTGATCGATGCCGTGAAAGGGTCAAAGCTGCCGGTCCGGCCCCTCGCCGATATCAAGAAGGAAGTCGAGCGCATTTGCGGCGGCAAGCCCGCAAAGCCTGCGCATGTGGATCGGCCGGTTGCCGTGGTCAAGTGGGCGGACGGCACCGTGCTCGATACGATCTGGCAGATTGGGTGACGAAACGCTCCCAACGATGATGGCTATACCAGAGCGAGTTCGTTCTCTTCAGCCTGTTTCGCCTGCCGAATCAAGTCGTCGAGTTGCCCGTGATCGAGGCAGACGGCGTGCTGTCCATACCTTGCTTCCTTCCCCGTGACATGCCAATACGGTAGCCAGCAAACCCGGCTACCATCCCGGCGCTGTAGCACCACAAGAAAGGGATAAAACGTTACTTCCTCTTCTTCTTCGCCGAGCCATGACTCCAGCTTCTCCGGCAGGAAGGCGGAGACGACTTTGAACTCGCTGTCGCCGGTGCCGAGTTGGAAATCGAGCTCCAAATGCAGTTCACGCTTTGCTCCGCAGGACGGGCATGCCGGAGGAATACTCCGTTGAAAATCGTAGAGAGCGTCAAACAATTTCTGATGAGTCGGGGATTTCCGGCGACATTGAGGGCAGAGGAGATGCTGAGAAGTCATGGCGACACCCTTCTTGATCTCTGCAAACTCGAGGGAATAGCAAATCCTCTGCAGAGCGCTCTTCGGCGAGTGTAAGAAACTGCGAGTCCGGCGAATGTGACGTGGCTCACACAGGGTAGTACGCAAGATCAGCCGGAATCGCCGTTCGCCGGGAACCGGCTGTAACAGGGGAGCGGCCTGGCCCGGTCTTGTCCGAACCCTGGACAAGACCATCCCCGGTTCTGCTGTCGCAGAAGCCGAGCGGGTATATACTTTTGCGAGCCTCTTCCCGAAGCGAAGTGCGGCGCTTCATTTCCCCCGGTGGCCAGACATGCAGGAACGGAATCCAAAGTTCGATCCCCAGGATCGCGCGAAGGCGGCGAATCAAGGGAGCGTCGGAGTCCCAGTTAAGGGCGACAGTTCCAGTTCGAATGCCCCATCGGACTCGGATGCCCCGACCTTGATCGACTTCCAGCCGCCAACGCCCGATCCGGAGGCCACCATCGTGGACCCTGACGCCACGATCATTGCCGGATTACCGCGGCCGGTCCCGCTGAAGCCGCGACCCAGTCGCGTCCAAAATCCGGGCCCATTGTTCGAGCCGGGCGATGTATTGGGCGGTCGTTACGAAATCCTGAAACTCCTGGGCGAAGGCGGAATGGGAGCTGTTTACAAGGCCCGCGACCGCGAACTGGACCGGCCGGTCGCACTCAAACTTATCCGTCCGGAGCTGGCTTCGAGTTCTTCGATGCTCGCCCGCTTCAAGCAGGAGCTTCTGCTTTCGCGACAGGTCACGCACAAAAATGTGATCCGCATTTACGATCTGGGCGACGCCGGCGGAGTGAAGTTCATCACGATGGAATTCGTCGAGGGCCAGGACCTGCGGGCGCTGATCCACGAGAAGAGGAAGTTTTCCCCCGAAGAAGCCGTGGAGATCATGCGGCAGGTCTGCCAGGCCTTAGAGGCCGCGCACAGCGTAGGCGTCATCCATCGGGATCTGAAGCCGCAGAACATCATGCGCGATCAGAGCGGCCGCATTCTCGTCATGGATTTCGGCTTGGCGCGCACCATGGAAGGCGAGGGCATGACGCAGGTGGGCGCGCTGGTCGGCACCATGGAGTACATGTCACCAGAGCAGGCGCTGGCCAAGGAACTGGACCAGCGGTCCGACCTTTTCACTGCCGGCCTGATCCTCTACGAGTTGCTTACGGGACAAATGCCGTTCAAGGCTGAGAGCGCTCTCGCCAGTTTGATCAAACGCACACAGGAACGGGCTGTCCCGGTTTCCGATCACGACGAGACGATTCCCGGCGCGCTCAGCGGCATCGTGAGCAAGTGTCTGGAGAGAGATCCGAAGCTACGATACCAAACCGCTGCCGAACTGCTCCGCGATCTCGATGCCTGGCAGGGCAAGCGGGCTGCAGCGACTCTAGGATTCCACGCCAACGTGAAGCCCTGGGGGCAGACGGTTCCGTGGCCGCTGCTGACCGGCGTCGCCACCGTCCTGATTCTGGCAATCGCCGGCTATATTTTTCGGGGAGTCTTGTTTTCCGGGCCGCACAGTGCGGCCAATTCTCCATCTGCGTCGCTGGCCGTCATTCCTTTCCAGAATGCGTCGGGCGATTCGTCGTGGGACTGGCTCGGTCCCAGTCTGGCGGACATGCTAAGCACCGATATCGGGCAATCTTCGCACCTTCGCATGGTCTCGCCGGATCGGGTGCAGCAGCTCTTCCACGATCTGAAGATTGCGCCGAACTCGATCATCGATGCTCCTACGGTTGCGCGCGTCGCTGAATTTACGAGTGCCGACAAGCTGGTTTGGGGCCGGTACGCCAAGTTCGGAGATGAAATCCGAATCGATGCGACCCTGGAGGACATGAAAAGCAATCGCACGGTGCCGCTGAAGATCGACGTTCCAAGCGAAAAGGAGATCCCCGGCGCGATTGACCATCTTGCGGAGTCGATCCGCGAGAAGCTCTCGTTGCCGGGCAGCGTTTTGAAGGAGCTTCGCGCCAGCTCGTTCGAACCGAATTCCACTTCGGTGGACGCACTGCGCGACTACAACCTGGGCGTCGGCTCCCTGCGGGATGGCAGAAACCTCGATGCTCAGAAGCAATTGGAATCCGCTACCAAGGCGGATCCCAGCTTCGCCCTGGCATTTTCGAGATTGGCTCAGGCCTATAGCACACTGGGGTATGACACGGATGCGGAGCAGGCCTCCGAGAAAGCGGTCACACTCAGCCAAAGCCTGCCCGAATCGGAAAAGTACCTGATTGCGGCGATTCACTCGCAAGTGATGAAGGACTATCCGGAGGCAATCAAGTCCTATACAAACCTGGCCAACCTGTCTCCCGACAATACCGACGTGCAATCAGCACTCGCTGGTCTCTACCAGGATTCTGGCGATCTGGTCAAAGCGCGCGAATACTATCAGAAGATTCTGTCTTCCAATCCCCACGATGTGGGAGCGACCCTCGATCTCGGTCGAATTGAAATCAAGAGCGGCAACCCGCAGGGCAGCTTCGATCCCTTGAACCGCGCCTACAGCCTGGCGACGCAGCTCGACAATCAGGAGCAGAAAGCCACCAGCCTGCATCTTATGGCGGTTGCCTACCGGATGTTGAACAAGCCGCAGGAAGTTCTTCGCAACGAAACCGAAGCACTCGCGATCTGGCGCCAGATCGGCGAAAAGCGCGGGCTGGCTTATAGCTTGAACGAAACTGCCGGGGCGGAGTCGGCGCTCGGAAACCGCAAGCAAGCCGAAGCCAACTACGAAGAGGCTCTTCAGATTCGGCGGGATATCGGCGACAAGCGCGGACTGGGATACACGTTGATCGACTTGGGGAACTTTGCCGACGATTCGGGCGATCACGATCGGGCGCTCAAAATGTATAAAGATGCGTTGCAGATGGAGCGGGACATCGGCAGCGAGAGCATGCAAGCCATCTGCCTCAATAACATTGGTACGGCTTATTCAGAAAAAGGACAGTACGAGGATGCGCTCACCTACTACCAGCAAGCCTTGCAGTTACGCGAGAAGTCGAAGGCGCCGCAGGACATTGTCGAGGCTATCCATAACATTGGCGACACTTTTGCCGACATGGGCCAGTACGATCAGGCGGTTTCGTACTACCTGAGAGCACTGGATCTGCGGCGTAGCATGGACGACCAGCGTGGCGCCGCCATCGAATCACACAGCCTCGCGACCTTATTCGATTACCAGGGAAGGTTCGGAGCCGCCGTCAACTCGGAACAGGACGCGCTTAAGATTTTTCGCGACCTGAAAGATCGGACGACCTGGATGGCGAGAGTTTTGGACGGATCCGCGGAGGCGTTGATTCTGGCCGGAAGAGCGGATGAAGCCAAAAGTACATTGACTGAATCTGCCGATCTCGCACGAGAACTGAAGAACGACAGCGTGGCAGCGGAGAACTTCGGCGTCCAGGGCGACGCCTATTTCTTCAGCGGCGACTTCAAGACGGCCGACGGTTTCTATGAGCGCGCGCGGCAGTCCGCGATCCGGAGTAAGGAGCCCGACACAATTCTGATCGCGAATGCGAGGTTGGCGCGAGTTCTAGTGGAAGAGAAGCGTTCGCCAGAGGCCATCGTCGCGCTCAAACCGCTGATCCAGCGAGCTGAGGATCTCGGCCTCAAGTATGTGTCTATCGAGTGCACGCTCTTCATGGCTGAAGCGATGATCCAGCGGCGTCAGGGACAGGAAGCTCAGGATACCCTGAAACGCGCCGTGTTTCGCGCCGACCAACTTGGGACGCAGCCGCTCAGCGCGCGCGCCCATTACCTGTTGGCCACGACGGAACGCAGTTCTGGCAACCCGAGCGCTGCCCAGCAGGATTATCGCGAATCGATTCACCTGCTAGATAACATGCTGAAGGATCCAGGGGCTCAGAAACTGCTTCAACGGGCGGATCTCAAGGCCATCGACGAGGAAGCAACTCATTACTCGAAAAGTAACTGAGGCCGACAGATCAGCAAAAACGGGGCTCTCAATCTGATTGATTGAGAGCCCTGCTTCTGTTTCGACGACGCCGTCGTCACTTCCGTCGAATCCCCCCATGCTCACCAGATGGTTTGAGTCGTCGAGGTGGGATTCGAGTTCGTATCCGGGTTAGCGGCGCTCACCGTGGCCGTGTCGATGGTGCAGGGTTTCTTGCCGCACATAGTCGCCGGTTGTCCGGTCACTTTCACCTTGATTTGGATCGTTCCTCCGTTAAGCGAGGAAATCGAAAGCGGGGCGAGCATGCCGACGCCGCAACTCACCGTGTTGCCCGAAGCAGAACACTGGATCGGTGTCGTCGAGCACGAGAGTTTCTTGTTCACGATCGAGCAGGTGACGTTGCTCCCGGAACCGCTCACGAACGATGTATTGCTCGGAAGAGGATCCGTCACCATCACCCCGACGGCATTTGCAGGGCCAAGATCAGCCACGCCGATGGCGTACGTGATGTTGCTGCCAGTCCCCGCAGTCCCAGGCAGGCCTACATTCAGAATCTGCAGGTTGGTCGGGGCGACCACATTGTAGGTTACGGTTTTCGTACTGGTGTTCAGACCGCTATCAATGGCAGTGACTTGGAAGCTGTGGTTTCCGGCGGTCGAAGTATCCACGCTCCCGGTGCACGTCAGGCCGGTGGAGCTCTGTGTGCAGGAGTTTTGAGATCCGGTGGACTGAGTGCAGCTTGCCGTCACGAGATACGGCCCAACGGGACCGGATGGAAGGTTGTTCGAGATGTTGGGCTGCGACGACGAAGGGTTCGGGCAGCCGTAGCTGGCAGTCACCATCGATCCCTGAGCGTAGGACGTGTTCGTCGGAGACGTAATCGTGATTGCAGACAAGGTCTCGTCCGGCTGATCGTAAGTTGCAACCCAGCACGACCCTGTGTTTCCGCTGCCGCCCCTTGTCTTTGTATCGATGGTGAAACTGTCAATCTGGTTACTTTGAAAGAGGTTGCCGGTTGCCGGAGGCGCGCACGGATGAACGGAATTGCCGCCAAATCCTTTCAGCCAGCCGGGGAACGGATCGGTCGCGTTAAACATATTTACCCCCGATTCGGAGGACAGCGTGAAACTGGTCCCCAACTCGGCAGAGAACGGATTGCACTCGTTGTTCGGAAGATTCGGACATGTCACTTCAAACATGACTGCCGAGTCTGAATTGGGCGAAAGGTCGGCGTAGATAAAGCAGTGGGCTCCCTTGTACGTCTCCTGCACCAGAGCGTCGCAGTCCTGGGGAGTCATATAGACCGGTGTGACCGTCGTTGTGGTCGGCGAAGAGCCTCCATTAAGGGTCGCTTCATAATCGTAAGCATCGTTCTGGAAGGGGTAGGTGGCCGGAACTCCCGGCTGAAGCGTCTGGGTCTGGCCTTGCGGCGTAAAGGTCCAGCCGAGGATGTCCTGGTTATCATTCCCGCCTCCGGTTCCGCCAGTGAAGCCGACGTAGGCATTTCCAGAGCTCAGTCCGATGGTCGAGATGTCGAAGGGAACGCCGCCAGGAAACAGGTCGTTTCCGTCAATCGTCACGTCGAGGCATGGGCCGGGGAGACTGTTCATGATACAAGCCGATTGTGACGGCAAAGCCTGCGTCACATAGTTGATCGTCACGTAATGAACATATCCATCCGCAATATTAATGGGAGACTTTAAGGTCAAAAGGTTTACATCTGCCGGAGCGCTGCCTGACGGCGAAGGAATGGTGAGTCGGCAAGTGACATCAACGCTGTTAGGCCCGGTGCCGCAGCTTTGAATCGATATATGGCTGCCGCTAACGTCATTGATATCAGCATTCTGGAAGGAATCAAACTCAACTGCGAGACTGTTCGAAATGCCGCCGCTGGTGCTGGCGCAGTCTCCAGTCGGCGAGTCACCGAATCCCAGGCCGCAGCCGTCCCATCCGCTTGCACCCTGTTCGATAGCGCTTGTTCCTGCGGGCGAATTCTGGATCACGAAGGCGATGCCATCAGCGGGATAATCGCTGGCTCCGCTCAACTGAAAAGTGAAGCTGGTCGTGAAGGATGATCCAACAGGTAACGGCGTGTTGAACCAGGCCGAACCCGTGTAGTACGCCGCGTTCGGCGTCAACCGCAAAACCGTGTTCACGCCCGATGGAGCGGGCTGCGCCGGATTTGGCGTCCCTTGCGGCTGTGTCAGGGTGGAAGCGGGTCCAAAGAAGCCTGGATACCCCGAGTTGACCGGAGTGCCGTTGAGTGTCAGGCAACTCTGGTTGGAGGAGAAATCCGGAGAATAGTTCGGAGAGGTTGGGCAATTCTGCCCGAAGGCTGTGGACCCCACAGCGACCAGCGTTAAGAGAACTGCTGTTGCAGCCATGCTCGCTTTTCCCACCGTCATAAATTGCTCTCCTTAGGAACGCGTTTTCTCGCCCGCTCCGGCTGTCGCGCGGCGATTAGATATCGTCGTCGATCAAAGGCCGGACATTCATCGAGGCGAACTTCTCTGCGACATACGGGTACCCAGCTCTACCCTGATCCGCTTGGGCTCCTGATTGTGATTGACAACGGTCAGTTGCGGCAGTTACTCGCGCTTGCCTTCGGTCCTGGAATCGAAGACGGAGATCTGGTGGAAAACGCCGAAAACCGCCGTGGGGAAAGGCTTTCGGCAGCCTATGCGCTTGGTTCGAAATAGTCAACCCTTTCGTTTCGTGTCTTGCCTCCTGTTTGACCGGGCGGAGAGCGAAGGATTTCGGACTTTTCGCGACTGGCGGTTGATCCGTAAGACCCCGCGTCTTCGTGGGTTAGCGAGAATCGGATGTGGAAAGACTAGCGGAGGTTCAACTCACCATAGTGGGCAAAGCCCGAGAGCGCTACTTCGTCGTTGCCAGGTATGTAGAAGCCGAATTTGCCAAGGCCGAGATTCGCACCGGGTTGCGTCCAGCGATCCACCACCGTCCAACTGTCGCCATGTTTGATCTGGTGAACTATTTCGGTGGGGCCGACCCGGATTTGGAGCGTGCGGAAACTTTTCTTGTCGCCTTTATCGGGAACTTTGACCTCGTCAGTTCTGGTTCCATTGCGAATGACGGCGCGGTAGAAGAAGTTGTCGTCCATCTGAAACAGCACGTAGTTCCGTGGGTCGGCATAGTCGAGCACCCATTGCAAGAGGCGACCTTTCGCCGGCATCGCCGAAAACAGAAACGTTCCCGAGGCAGGAACGGCTCCATAGAGCACGAAGTTGCCTCCCTTGTGAATGAAGGAATTCTTCTCCTGCTTCCAGGCTACGGGGTCATCCCACTTCGACATGCCACTTGGCCCAAGAGACAATTCCAGAGTTTTCGGCTGTCCGGCGACAACCTCGATCGTGGACGAACGCGTAAACCTGTCGGCGGTTCGCGCGGTCAGCGTGTAAGTGCCGGGAGGAAGGCTGAGCGGGACACCGCTGCCTACGATTTTCAGAAGCTCACCTTTCACGACCGCGACTTTGGCGTCGGCAGGCACAAAGGTGATTGTCAGTTGCCCTGGAAGGGCTTCCAATGCGGCATCGACGGCAGCAAGCGATACCGTTCCTCCGGCAACGAAGTTTCTCTTCATCTGCCGGGGTTTGAATCGGTCTTTGCGCAACTCAACCGTATGGTCTCCGGGATTGATGGTGGAAACCGACAGCGTTCCATCTGCCTGGAGAGTGCCAACAGGAGTCTGATCGATGAGAACGGCGGATCCGGGAATTCCGCCCTGGATCATCAGCGAAGCCAGCCGGGGCATGGGCTGGAGGTTGAAGATGAGCTGGGCCTCTTCGCCTTTGCGAACGCGGATGCTCTGCCCCGGCGGATCCTGAAAACCGCTCTTTGAGACTTGTACGACGTAGTCCTTGGGCTCGAGACTCAGTAAACGTAACTGCCCGGATTGAGTAAGTTGCCGCTGGAGTTTCCCGTTGAGAAAAACCTTGGCGTCGCTCTGACCAGCAATGATGAGGAGTGTGCCCAGATTGTGACTGGGTTCCGATGACATCTGGTGGTCGTCGACGGCGATCTTCTCTGGCGGGGAATCAGAAGAAACAGACGAAGCAGGGGAAGACGGCTGCGGGGTTGCTTCTGCCGGAGCTGCGATGGCGGGAGGCGGTGCAAGCTCGGAAGAGACGGCTGGAGCAGAAACTCTGGGAGTGGCTCCTCGCATCTTCGCGACCGACGGAGCGTAATGTCTGCGCGTGAAGTAGAAAGTCGCTGCGACGAGGATGATCGCAGCACCCACGACAAGGGCGACCGTTGTCGATTTCGACCTCGGGGGTTCTCTCCGGAGGGATATGGATGACGTCACCAGTGCCACCGTCGACGGCTGAGCAGCTGGTGAGACCGCCGGCGGCGCAGGAACCCGCGTCTCCGTCGACGCTGTCGCAGCTTTTCCTGGCGCGGCGATCTTCGCTTGAATCGCACTCGGCGGGACAACTCCGTCAGGAATGGTTTGCGTTGAGACGGGCTTGATCGGGATCTGACTCGGCGGAGCCGGGCGCGGGGAAGCGGGGTTCGGGGCGACAGGCGGCGCGGCTGCGAATGCACCCTCGCCAGTGCTGGGGCGCGGCACGTGAAAGATGACCGTTGCGCCTTGAGTGTGATTCGATGTGGTTGAGCTCTCCTGGGGCGCCAGTCCGAGCCGCTGCAGAAGGCTATTGGCGACAGATAGGATTTCTCCGTCTGTCCAATATTTGGCGGCGACAGCCTGGATGCGTTCCGCTATTCGCTGTTTTGTGGCAAGGTCTGCAGCGCTATCGATTTCCTGCTCCATCCGCCGCAGGGCTTCCAAATCGCCGCGGCGGGCCTGGCGCCTGCGGGTGCCCTGGTCGCGCTGGATTGCATCCTGAGTCTGAACGAGCTTGGGATCGTCGGGATGAACGGCCAATCCCTCCGCAACCCAGGCCAAGGCCGCGAACAGATCTCCCGAAGATTGGCGCTTGCGGGCTTGCGCAACCCAATCATCTATAGAGCATGTCTTTTTCTGGTCTACGATCAGGTCACGGATCGTCTTAGCCGTGGGATGGGCTGGATTCAGGTTGAGCGCCTGATTGGTCAGCGTCTCAGCCTCCAGCCAATCCGTTTCCACAATCGAATGCGCATGCTCCACCAGGGCATTGGCCAGAATGGCGCGGGCGAGAGAGTTGCGTTTATCCAGCTCGTAAGCCTTGCGCAACAATTGAATCGCGTCAGCAGACTTCTGCTGCGCGAACAGCTCCTGGCTTTCGGTGATCAGGCGGTCGGCTTCCGTCTTGCGGTTGATGCCGTCCTGTGCGAGCTTTTCCAGTTCCGCGAGTTCTGCATCATGAGGGAATTCAGAGGAGCTGGCACGCAACAAATCGAGAGCGCGTGAATACTCGCCCGAACGCAGGCAAGTCCGGATCTGCCCCATGCGCTCCATTTTGGATTCGGTTTGCTGCTCGCTTCTTTTCTCCAATCGCACAATCCTCGAGGTTCAAACTCCGCACAAAGTATTTCGACCGCTCGCGGACGAGCCCAGGCTGAGCTGGTCCGAAACCCGCTGCCATTCCCAAACGGTCGTCAATTCTCAGGGCGAAAATAGAGATCTCATCGTCGATCGGGCTCTACAGTCCAAAAAATCTTACCCGATTGGGTGGAAAAGACTAGTGTGTTGGCAGTTGCCGGGCTGTTCGCGCCGCGTGTTCCGCGCCGGCTCCGAGTGGCTCTTGCGGGGTTCGCGATATGCCCAAACGAGCCTGGCAAGGATCGCGAATGCTCGCAAACGCGACAGCAGCTACTCCGTGTTACGGGAGATCGAGGAAGATTTCCCCTGGCGAACTTTCTCGTCACCCGGTGACCATTCGACACAAAAAACGCATCTTTAGTAGAGCGTTACTACGCGAAAGGAACCCCTATGACTGCTTTGCCGAGTCGCTGGCGCGGGGCGAGGCCAATCGCAAGAAGATTGCCCTGACCACAATGTCTGACCGGGTCAGAGAAACGATTTGAGAGGCAGTGCAGCCGCTTCATTGAGGACACAGTCGCTGTGAAACACCAAACCGTCGTAATCACCGGCGCATCTGCCGGCCTGGGAAGAGCAACCGCGCGGGAGTTCGCGAGCCACGGAGCAAACGTCGCTCTGATTGCACGTGGCATCGATGGCCTCGAAGCGGCAAAACACGAGGTCGAGGCGCTCGGAGGAAAAGCATTCGTTGTACCCACCGACGTTGCTGACGCCAATGCGGTTGAACGCGCGGCAGCGTCCATTGAAGAACAATTTGGTCCGATTGACATCTGGATCAACAACGCGATGGTTTCCGTCTTCTCTCCTGTGAAGGAGATGAAACCGGACGAGTACAAACGAGTCACAGAAGTTACCTACCTGGGTGTTGTCTATGGCACGCTCGCGGCTCTCAAGCGAATGCTGCCGCGCAATCGGGGCACGATTGTGCAGGTAGGATCGGCACTTGCTTACCGCAGCATTCCGCTGCAATCAGCCTATTGCGCTGCGAAACATGCGATTGCAGGATTTACCGATTCTCTCCGCTGCGAACTGATTCATGACAAGAGCAGAATCCGGCTGACGATGGTGCACATGCCGGCACTCAACACTCCCCAGTTCGGTTGGGTCAAGAGCCGCTTGAAGCACAAGGCACAGCCGGTACCGCCGATTTTTCAGCCGGAGGTTGGAGCCAGGGCGATCTACTGGGCAGCGCATCATTCGCGACGGGAACTCTTCGTGGCGTGGCCGACGGTTGAAGCCATTGTTGGGAACAAGATCGCACCCGGCATCCTGGACCGGTATCTCGGTCGAACGGGATTTCAGTCGCAACAGACGCGCGATCCAGAAGAGCCTAATCGGCCCAACAACCTCTGGAAACCGCTGATGGGTGATCACGGGGCACACGGCGACTTTGATCTGCGCTCCAAGGAATCGAGCTGGGAGCTTCAAACGGCCCTTCACCGATCCTGGATAGGGGTTGGGCTGGCAGCAGTGGCGGTGGCGGCTTTCCTGGTTTCGAGAAGGAATTCAGGCCAGAGAGATTCCCCTCACTGACGTATTGAACGGGAGAGTCAATGCTCCGGACGCCAGTCAGCTGTTTCTGGAGGCGGTGCAGAAATCGCACTGTCGTCCATTGTCATGGCATTGGCGTATCGAGACGTACAACCGCTTCGGTGGATAGAGTTCCCGATCGATTTGCCCAAACCTAAACCGTGCTTGCGCGTTGGTTGATGGACCCTGCTGCACCTAGGTGAATAACCTTAAGTTCTGACCGGGTATTCTCGGCAAAGGTGGGTGGACCTGGCGCCGATACGCGAAGTCCTGTATTTTGTCAGTTCGCTCGATTGATGCATGCTTGAAGACTGCGTTGGTAGCGCTTGGGCCTTCGGTTCGCTAACCGGAAATGAACCTTCTTGCCCAGGTGGCGCCGAGTAAGCGCTGAACGCAGTGGATGCGAGGCCGACGGCTTGGGAGACAAGAAAAAAGAGATGGCAGATGTGAAAATCCTGATTGTCGACGACCACGAGCTGTTTCGTCGGACAGCCCGATCTTTTATTGAATCACAACCCGATTATTGCGTCTGCGCGGAAGCCGGCGACGGCATTGAGGCCATCGAAAAAGTGCGCGCACTGCGTCCCGATGTCGTTCTTATGGACATCAACATGCCCCGAATGGATGGGTTAGAGGCGACTCGGATCATCCGGCACGAGGTGCCGGGTTGCAACGTGATTCTCGTGACCCAGAATCACGCGACCATTGCTCGGGAGCAAGCCCGCGCTGTAGATGCGAAAGGTTCGGTTACCAAATCTGATCTGACTCGCGATCTTATTCCTGCCATCAGGAAGTTGTTTGAGGGCGGAAGGCCGAAAACGCCTGCAGACTCCGGGCATGAATCTGATACGGCGGCAGAACTGTCCGGAGGGGCGCTGGGCAAGTTGGTGCATGATTTCGACTGGGCAAAGACTCCATTGGGTCCCATGCAGCGCTGGCCCCAAAGCCTGAAGAACACAGTGCGCGTGATGCTGGCCTCCCGCTTCGCGATGTGGATGAGTTGGGGACCTGATCTCACGTTCCTTTACAACGACGCGTACGCGAAGATGACGCTCGGGAAAAAGCACCCGTGGGCTCTCGGGAAGCCGTCGCAAGCAGTATGGGAAGAGATCTGGGGCGACATCGGCCCACGCATTCGAAGGGTGCTCGATACGGGGCAAGCAACATGGGATGAGGCCCTGCTGCTGTTTCTGGAACGGAGCGGATATCGCGAAGAAACGTACCACACGTTCTCCTACAGTCCGCTGTCGGGCGATGACGGCCGGGTGGCCGGCCATTTGTGCGTAGTTACGGAAGAAACCGATCGCGTGATCGGCGAACGTCGAGTGGGCACAGTACGTTCCCTCGCAGCGGAACTGACCAAGGCCATTACGGAAGAGGATGTCGTCGAGTCGGTATCGCGCATTCTGCAGGACAATCCGCAAGACTTGCCGTTTGCCCTCACTTACCTGTTTTCGGAAGATGGCAGCCAGGCGCATCTCTGTTGCCGGAGCGGGCTGGCCGCGGGGCATCCCGCAGCTCCCCAAAAAATCAATCTCGACGAATTGGATTCACCATGGCCGATTGCTGAGCTCACAAGCGGGAAAGATTCTCTGCTGGTCGATGACCTGAAGACGCGTGTCAGCCCCATGCCCGCAGGCGCGTGGGATATTCCTCCAGCTCGAGCGCTGCTGCTTCCGGTCGCGAGTCAGACGCAGGAGGGCCCGGCAGGGGTGTTGGTCTGCGGGTTGAATCCATATCGCCCGCTGGATGTCAGTTATGCCGGATTCCTCAATCTCGTGGCGGGGCAAATCGCAGCCAGTATCGCGAATGCTCGTGCGTACGATCAGGAAAGGAAGCGAGCAGAGGCCTTGGCCGAGATCGATCGCGCCAAGACGCTATTCTTCAGCAATGTGAGCCACGAATTTCGAACTCCACTCACGCTGATGCTCGGTCCCCTGGAGGATATGCTGGCAGAATCCGGCCAACTCGAGCCTCGCCAAAAAGAGCGGCTGGATATTGCCCATCGAAATTCACTGCGTCTGTTGAAGCTGGTAAATACATTGTTGGACTTCTCGCGGATCGAGGCGAGGCGTTTCGATGCTACTTATGAGCCCTCGGACCTGGCGCAGCTGACTTCTGAACTCGCGGGCATGTTTCGGTCTGTAATTGAGCGAGGCGGACTGAAATTCGTCGTCCAATGCCAAAGGCTCGATGAGCCCGTCTATGTCGATCGCGAGCTATGGGAGAAGATTGTCTTCAACCTGCTGTCGAACGCATTCAAATTCACCTTCGAGGGTCAAATCCAGGTATCTCTCTCGAAGGGATCCTCAGGTGCTCAGCTGCAAGTCCGAGACACTGGAACCGGGATTCCAGACGAGGATTTGCCCCATCTTTTTGAACGATTTTATCGAGTGAAAAGCGCGCATGGACGAACCTTCGAGGGAAGCGGTATCGGGCTGGCGCTGGTTCAGGAGCTCGCCAAACTGCACGGCGGCAGCGTCAGCGTTGAAAGCCGGCTGGGTCAAGGCAGCGCGTTCACGGTAACTCTTCCTTTTGGCAAAGATCATCTGCCAGCCGACCGGCTTAGTGCGGCGCGCTCTCAGACTTCGACCGCTCTGAAAGCTCAGACCTACGTTGAAGAGGCTCTGCACTGGCTTCCTGAAGTGGAAGAGACATTGTCTGGCCGGCCCCAATCCGCAGTATCGGAATTTCAACGGGAGCGGGACGCAGAGCATCCCTGCATTCTGCTGGCCGATGACAATGCCGACATGCGCGAGTACCTCCGCAACCTTCTTTCGACCTTCTGCGAGGTTCGTACCACCCCGAATGGGAACGCGGCATTACATTCCGCTCGCGAGTATCCCCCCGATCTCATACTCAGCGACGTCATGATGCCAGAGCTCGATGGGTTCGAGCTGCTGAAGCAATTGCGCGAGGACGAACGTACGGCGGATATTCCAGTGATCTTGCTTTCGGCCCGCGCCGGGGAGGAATCGCGCGCAGAAGGTCTGGGCGCCGGAGCCGACGATTATCTGAGCAAGCCGTTCTCGGCTCGAGAACTGCTGGCGCGGGTAAAATCGCAGCTCAATATGGCGCGGATGCGGCGGGACGGGGTCGAACGGGAGCGTAAGCTTCGAGCCGAAGCAGAACTCGAACGGAACCGAATGCGCGAGTTGTTTACTCGCGCCCCGGCTGCGATCGCCGTGCTTTCGGGGCCGGAGCTCCGTTGGCAATTCGTAAATGCCGAGCTATTGAGAGTAACTGGCCGGACGCGAGACATTGAGCTGATCGGGAGAACGGTCCGCGAGACTTTCCCGGAGATAGAAGGCCAGGGATTCCTCGAACATCTCGACGAGGTGTTCGGGTCGGGTATTCCTTATGTCGGTTATGAAGAGCAGGTCACGATCAATCGAGGTCCCGGCGGAACGGCGCAAGAGACATATTTCAATTTCGTCCATCAGCCGTTGCTCGATGTCGCGGGCACAGTTAAAGAGATCATGATTGTGGCAGTCGATGTCACGGAGAAGGTGCTCGACCGCACCGAGGCGGAACGGACAAACAGCCTGCTTGCCTCCATTGTCGATTCGTCCGATGATGCAATTGTCAGCAAAGACCTTGACGGCGTTATCACCAGCTGGAACAAGAGCGCCGAGCGGATGTTCGGGTACGACAGTCAAGAGGCTATTGGTCAACATATTACGCTGATCGTCCCATGGGAGCGCCGGTCTGAAGAGGATGACATCATCGACCGCCTCCGGAAGGGACAGCGCATCGATCATTTCGAGACGGTCCGGCGGCGCAAGGACGGAACTTACCTGGATGTTGCTCTAACCATCTCCCCGATTCGTGATTCCGCCGGCCGGGTGCTGGGCGCCTCAAAAGTGGCTCGCGACATAAAGGAGAGAAAGGCGCTCGAACGAGCGCAGAAAGCGCTGTTCCAGTTTGCAGCGCAATTGAATAGTGCTGAGAGTTTGGAAAGCATCTATCAGGCGGCGTTGGAAGGAATCTGCGCGGCGATCCGTTGCGATCAGGCTTCCATCCTTCTGCTTGATCCCGATCGGGTGATGCGATTCGTAAGCTGTCGTGGCTTCTCTGACGACTTCCGGAAGGCCGTCGAGAATCACTTACCTTGGAAATCCCATGACCAAGACGCGCAGCCGATTTGTGTTTCTGACGTCGAAACGGCGGACTTGGACGAGCCTCTGAAGGGCAGCACCAAAGCTGAGGGTATCCGGGCTTTGAGTTTCGTCCCCCTGATCGCTAACGAGAGGATCATCGGCACGTTCATGATGTCCTTTGCGAAGCCTCATGCGTTCACGACGAATGAAGTCGAGTTCAGCATGACCATTGGCCGTCAACTCGCCTTTGCCATCGAGCGCCAGAGATCGGCAGGGTTGCTGCGGCGCCGAGAAGAACAATTTCGCCAGCTCTCCGAAACGCTGGACGTGCAGGTGCGTGCTCGCAGCCAGGAACTGGAGAAGCGCAATACCGAACTCTTAGCGCAGTCTCAGCAGCTCCGGGAACTCTCGTGGCGCCTGCTGAAGAGTCAGGATGACGAGCGCCGCCACATCGCGCGCGAATTGCACGACAGCGCTGGGCAAACCTTAACCGTTCTCGGCATCAGTCTGGCGCAGGTGCTTCAAAACGCCGGGCGCACCGCGCCCGAACTGACGGGAAAACTCGAGGCCATCCAGGACACTGTCCAACAGCTGCATCGGGAGATACGGACGACGTCTTATCTGCTGCATCCACCATTGCTGGACGAGACTGGGCTCTTCTCCGCAATCAGTTTCTATGCGCAAGGTCTGAGCGAGCGCAGTGGACTGGAGGTCGACCTGTCCATCGCGGAGGATTTCGGCAGATTGCCCACTGACATGGAACTCGCAATCTTCAGGCTGGTGCAGGAGTGTCTGACGAACATTCACAGACATTCAGGCAGCAAGACAGCCTCAATCCGCATGCGCCGAGACCTCGATCGCATCCAATTGGATATCCAAGATCAAGGACAAGGAATGTCTTCCCAGCGCCTTGCAGAGATCCAGTCAGGGCGCTCAGGCGTCGGTATACGAGGGATGCGGGAGCGCCTGCGTCAATTCGAAGGAACGCTGCATATCGCCTCTAGCGCGTCGGGCACGCGGGTTTCCGCCGTCCTGCCAGCGCCGAAGGAAGCTGGAAGGGAAGGCGAACTCGGGCGACCTGTGGAGGCCAACCGAACACTCAAGCCTCAGTGTGAAATTGACTTCGGACGCACTGCTATCGGCGGCACAAGCCCCTTGCCCTCCAAAACCGCGTAGAACTCGTCCGCTGCCAGGTCTTTGAGAACTTCCACCACCCCAGAGGGCCAATGGATTTCAACTGAATCGATCTTGGTTGAGGCTCCCAGTCCGAAGTGGACGCGCAAATCGTGTTGCGAAAGATAGCTGCCTCCGCTGTGGATTTGGGCTGTCTGAGTCACGCCCCCCGCGACAATTTTGAGCCTGGCGCCGATGGCGAGACGATTACTTTTCGTGCCTGCCAACTCGAAGCTCACCCAGTGATTCCCGGGGAGACCGTGATTGCGGAGAAGCATCGGGGTTCCGTCGAGATTCTCGACAACAATGTCCATCTGGCCATCGTTGAATAGGTCCCCGACAGCCACGCCTCGTGAGACCTGCCGCTCCATGAGCGCCGGGCCGGCCTGCGCGCTGGCATCGCAGAACGTTCCGTCTTTCTGGTTCAGTTGCAGAAGTTTCGGCTGGGGATAGCCGGCTGTGGCGGGCAAACTCGCCGATTGCGGATAGACATGGCCGGTCACCGCGAACAGATCAAGCCAGCCGTCGTTATCAAGATCAATGAAAGCGTTGCCCCACTTCACGTAGGGCATCGAGGGCAGCGCTTCTCCTGATCTGTAGGACACATCCTCAAAATCCCAGTTGCCGTTGTTGCGGTAAAGAGTGCTGTATTCATCGGAAAAGTTGGTGATGAATAGTGACGGATATCCGTTGTGCAAGTAATCGCCGACGGCCAGTCCCATACAGGCCTGCTCGGCGCCATCCTGACTTACGGCTGTGCCGGACTCCAATCCCATCTCGGTGAACTTGCCGTTGCCCTCGTTCTTGTAGAGGTAATTCGGGGTGGCGTCATTGTTGACAAAAATATCTTGCCTGCCCGTGTTGTTGAAATCGACGAAGGTTACACCCAGCCCGTAATAGCCATTGGGATCGTCCACCCCAGTGCTCTTCGAGACGTCGGTAAAAGTCCCATCCCCGTTGTTATGAAAAAGCGCGTCGCCGTCGCCAGGCAGCCCGCGAGGACCACACTGCACGTCTACGCCACGGTACTTACAGGTAGGGACGCCTCCGAAGCCGGGCAGCTTGTCGAGATGGAAGCTGACGTAGTTGGTCACCATCAGATCGACAAAACCATCGTTGTCATAGTCGCCAAAAGCAGCACCCATCGAATTGCGGCCGTCGGCGACACCAGCTTTGGCGGTGACGTCGGTAAATGTGCCGTCGCCGTTGTTGCGGTAGAGCACGTTTCCACCCCAGCAAGTGATGTAGAGATCGGGCCACCCATCGTTGTTGTAGTCGCCCACTGCGCCACCGTTGGCAAAAGCGCACGGAGTGGCAATGCCGGCTTTGTCGGTCACGTCAGTGAAGGTGCCATCATGATTGTTGTGGTAGAGCGCACCACGCGCTCGCTGGTGCTTCTTCACCATGTCGACCGTCGGCGCGTTCGTGAAATAGATGTCGGGCCAGCCGTCCCGGTCGTAGTCGATCAGTAGAACCCCACCGCTCATCGACTCGACGATGAATCTCTTTTCCTGGGAGGAAACGTGCTCAAAATGAATGCCGGCCTTTTCCGTGATGTCTTCCAGTTGCGGCACCGGGCGGCCTTTGCACACGACACTCTTGGCTCCGGGCGGAGGCGGAGGGGCTACGTCATGGCCGCCTTGCGCGTATACGATGGGTTGCAAGGCGAAGAGGAGCAACAGGCAGGGCTTGTGGATGGAAATCATTAATTTGCCGAGTCGAATGTTGAGCCTGTGCCTTCCTACTCTTTTGCCGATTGTCCCATGGGGGAAGTGACGTTGACGTTGCGGTTCTTCGCCTTCATCTCGCGATAAATCTTCAGCTCGCGGTCTGCATCGTCTTTGCGTCCGACGGCGCGGTATGCGGATTGCAACTGGTAATGCACGGCGTCGAGTTGCGGATTCAATCGAGCCGCGGCTTCCAGATATTTTATCGCTTCCTCTTTCTTGCCCTCATTGAGAAGCTCGCGACCTAACTCATAGTTGGCTTGCGCATGATCGGGGTCGCGTGCGAGAACGGCTCGCAGTAAAGTCACCGCCTCGTCATTGCGCGACAACTGGAGCAATGCGAATGCCAGATGATATTGCGCATCGTTGTTCTCCGGATCCAGTTCCAGTTGCGACCGGAATTCCGGAATGGCGTCGGCTGGACGGTCGGAACGGATCAGCGCCATTCCAGCGATCAGATGTGCTTGAGCCAGCTTTGGATCCAATTGCAACGCCTTATGACAGCTCTCGATGGCGCGCGGATAATTGCCCATTTGCGACCAGGCCTGCGCGACCAGAAGAAGCGTTTCGGCCGGCAGGGGCTGCTTCTCAAGTTTGTCCAACAGCGTGGTGGCCTGCGGGAACTGGGTAGTTCGTATCAAAGAGGCTGCCCAGGCATAGGCTAATTCCGGTTCCCGCAAGGCGGCATCGCCTAAGGGCGTGAACACCTGAGCCGCCTCGGCAAAATTTTGGGTGGAATACAGCGCGGTGCCGAGCAGCGAACGGGCAACCTGGTCGCGGGGATTGGCAGCGACAACCGGCCGCAAGGCGCGTACCGCTTCCGGATAGTCAGCAACTCGAACCGCTGCCATCCCGATGTTACGCATCAGGCCCGGCGTGTCGGAATGCCATTGTTCCGCTTCGTGAAAGTGGGCCAAGGCCAAGTCAAACTTCTCTTGCCGGGCTTCGGTCGCTCCAAGGTCGTTAAGCGCGCCCGCCAGGATTTCTCTCAGCTCTCGCTCCTGGGTTCGCGCGCTCTGGCGCCGACTGGAGGTCGGGCTGGCGAGAAGGCCGGAATCATACTGGGCGGCGGGGTCTGCCGCGGTCAGCCGCGCGCGTTCTTTCTCCGCGCTGGGATCCAGGCGAAGCGCCTGCTTTATCTCGCGCTCGGCGTCGGCGGGAAAGCCGGCGCGGCGGTAGGCATCGGCGAATAACATGTGCAGGCCGGCGCGATCTTTCTCTTGTGCAACCAAATCTCCGAAAACCTTCTTGGCTTCGTCATGGCGGTTCAGTTGAAGCAAGGAACTCCCGAGCAGGTAGGAAGCGTTGGCGTTGGGTTGCAGCGCCAGCGCCTGCTGCAGAGCGTCCACTGCGTGGCTGTAATCATTCTTGGTGAACAACACCTTGCCATCGAGATGCCAGGCACGCGCATTCTCCGGGCTGATGAGGATGGTGTTGGCTACCTCTGAAAGACAAGCATCGAGCCGGCCGGCAGCCAGGTACGCAGCAGCTAAATCGACATGAGCGTCGGGCGCATTCTCGAAATCGATCGAGCGGCGATATGTATCGATTGTCTCCGACGTATTACCCCCAATCATCTTCAGCCGGGCGACCACACGGAGTGTCAATGCAATCACCTGCCGGCTGGCGTCCGCAATCCCTGCGGAATCGCCCGACTGCCGGGCTGCGTCGAGCTTCTCCTGCGTCGCGCGCAGCTCGAGTCTCCACGAGGATGTTTGTGTGGGAGGCGCTGCCTGATGAGCATGTGTTCCTGGTTCCTGCGGAGACGTAGCGGCCGAGTTCACACCAGGGTGCAGGAGGGCGAATGAAGCAAGGAAGAGAACGGAGAGGATCTTTGGTGCGCGAGAGCCGGAGAACCCGGCGTCAAAAAAGAGGGTATGCAGCCACACGGAATAAACTTCACACTCTGAGAAACGCTACCGGCAGGACCTGGTTTCGGTCAAGTCCTGCCGGTACGTGCTGGCAAAGGAAAAGCAGCGCGGCTAGAAGGTGATCTTCAAGCCGTACTGGAATTCGCGTGCTCGGTTGAGAATCGACGTGGCGTGCAGGTCGCCGCCCGCCGTCTCCGTCGTAATAACGTTGTTGCTGGTGCTGCAGGGCTGATACTTTCCAGAGCCGTCGGCTGCGCCGCAGTTCACGCTGCCAATCGGATTGCCGGCTCCCCCCTGTGTTCCAGCGGTGAAGTTCGGATGGTTGAAGAAGTTGAAGGCATCTAACCGGAGCTCGACGTTCACGCGCTCGGTAACCTTCCACGCCTTGTTGAGCGAGAAATCATCGTTGACATAGCCCGGACCGTGGCAGTACCCGGTTGGCTCCGTACCGATGTCGCCGATGGTGTGGCCGACCACCGTGAAGGCATCGGCGTTATACACGTAGTTGGAATGCGACCCGCTGTTGCAGCTGGTGCCGGCAACGATGTCCGGCCGCCGATTGGAACCTGGAGCCCAGGCTGGGCCGGCGTTTCCGGTGCCATACAGAGAGTTAAGCCCCGAGGCGGTTGAACCGGTGGCAAGCAGAGCAGTGTTTTCGCCGAGTCCCGGTGTGAAGATGGTCGTTGACGGACCGGACTGGGCCGTCAGGATAGTCGCGATCTGCCACCCTCCAGCTACCTGACGCACTGCCGCGTTCGAGCCCTTTAGTTCGGGCAAGGGCACGACTACGTTGGCGATGAAAATGTGCGGCCGGTTGATCTCGGTGTTGCCTTTATCCAGACCCGGATTCAATTGCGTGGTCAGAGTCTGGAAGTTCGGCGTGCCGTTGGACTCGTCCTGCGGCACATCACCGATGGAGTGTGAGTAGGTATAGGCGAAGTTCACCAGTGCCCGGCTCAGTCTGCCTTTGAACAAAGCCTGGAGGGAATTGTAGTGGGCGTCGCCATAGTGCCCCCACCACGGCAGGAAGCCGAAATTGTTGAACGGGCGCAGGCTGTTGCAGCTGGACATGAAGGCACATGTTGCCCAACTGCCCGCCGGAACCTCGTTAATGTCAGAAGTGGTCAGCTGATGGACCGACCGGTTTCCAACGTAAGCGAGTTGCAGGCTGGTCTCTCGGGCGAAGCTGTGCTCCACCGCGAGGTTCCACTGCAAGGTATAGGGGGTTCGAGCTGCCTTGTCGAATCCACCGTCGGGCGAGGTTACCGCCGTGGCGAACTCAGCTGCGGTGAGGGACGGACCATCCAGAGCGCGCGAGTAACCGCTCGCCGTCAGAGCGAAAGGAGCGTTGCTCGTCAAGGTATAGATGGCTGTCCGGTCGCGTTGGTAGAACTGTCCGAAGCCGGCCCGAACGGCCGTTTTCCCGTCACCGAACACGTCATAGGCAATGCCTAACCGAGGAGCGAACTGGTGGTAGTTCTGGTCCTGCAGGTACTTGTTCGGTCCCGCGGTTCCCGTGCTGAAGGTGGTTCCGAACACGTTGTTGGCGTCAGTGCAGGGGTTCTTGCCGGGAACGATCCAGAGTCCGTTGCAGGCGTCTGCCGGATTCGTGGCCGCCTCGGTGGCGCTCCACAAATTCGGCTGGAAGTTCGTGGCCAATCCGTTCGCCTGGTATGGCGTAGTGAGGATTGAATAGCGAACGCCGAACTCAAAGGTGAGTTTGCGGTTCACCTTCCACGAGTCGCCAACATAGAACTCGTAATCGCGCCAGTTCACGTCGTTGAGGATGTCGGTAGACACTTCGCCCAAGCCGTTGAACGTGTTGCCGGCGATGAACGCATTGGCCAGCGGGACGCCGGTTATGACGCCGGTTCCCGTTTCCAAATCAACATTGCTATCGACCGGATTCGCGCTCAGACGCTCCGAGCTGCCTCCGCCGTTGTACTCAAACTTCTTGTTGAAGCCGAGGAATACTCCCGCCTTGATATTGTGCGAACCGTGAATCCAGGAGAGATCGTCCCTTCCGCTGTACAGATTCTCTCCATTGTCCCAGGGAGCAATCATGGTGGGGGTGCCACCATTGGCTCCGAGATTGATTTGCGGCACACCCATCTTGTGCGACTTCAAGTCCTCGGGGAAGAGCGTTGGGAAGTCCGACGTGAGCGTTGCGGTCAAGCCGGGATCTGTCCCGCCCGGGGTGATGAGGATGCGGTTGTTCGAATAAGCAAACGCCGCATCGTTGATCAGATGAGAGCCGATGGTCGAAGTCAGCTTGCCCACGATCGACTTCGAGGGCTGAGCCCAGTTGCTCTGCAACTGCGGATAAGCGTCGTCGCCCCAGTATCCCAGGTTCGGGGCCGGGTTCGACCAACTATCCTGCGTGAACTTGAACATGGCTACGTGACTTTTCGTCAGGTAGTAGTCGGCGCGCGCATTCTCCTCGCGCCAGAATACGGCCGAGCTCAGGTTCGCTTTCCAGTTGTTGCAGCTGGCGCTGTTTCCAGCCGCAGCCGTGGCCCCGATCGGAGTCACGTCGCAGCTCTGGTTCGGCAACGGGAAGAATCCCATCAGGTCCGTCATGCCGGTCATGGGACTGGCAATCTTGTTTGAACCTGGCGCCGTCGAGACCGAACTCGGAATGCCGATGGTGGTGGACTCCGGATCAAGAAGGCTGGTGACGAAGTCTCCGCAGGTCACGCCGCCGCTAAAATCCCCGGTGCGTTCTGCGGCATTGGGAACGCAGCCCTGACGGAACACGCTGCGAATCTCGCGGTTCCACTCCTGGTTCCAGAAGAAGAACAGTTTGTCCTTCTGGATTGGCCCTCCCACGTGATAGCCCCAGTCGTTGTGACGGAGAATGGGCTTATCCTGGTTGGGGCTGCTGTAAACGCTGTTGGTGAGGGGGTTAAAAACGTTCGCCTCACGATCGGCCACCGCGTTCTGAGCCGAGAAGAAATCGTAGGCATCCAGCTTGTCATTGCGGCCACTGTAGAAAGCGCCGCCATGCCACTGGTTGGTCCCACTCCGGGTGACGATGCTCACGACGGCGCCGCCTGCCTGTCCATACTCCGGACCGTAGGAGTTGCGGACCATCTTGAATTCCGCGATGGAATCGAGTGACGGATAAATGAGAATGGTCCGGTTCGAACCAATGTCATTGTTGTTCACGCCATCCACCAGGAACAGATTGTCTTTGATGGAGTTCCCGTTGACGGCAAAATCCACGCCGCCGGCGAGGCCTTTGCCCACCATGTTGAAGCTGTTCGCGGGGGACACTCCCGGGACCAACTGAGTCAGTTCAACAAAGTTGCGTGAGTTGAGCGGAAGGTTGCGAACCTGGTTCCCCTCCACGACTTCACCCAAAGAGGCATTACTCGTCTGTACCTGAATCGGGTTCGCCTCCACCGTGACCACTTCGGCGGCGTTGCCCAGCTGTAACTGGGCATTGACGACCGCTTCGCTCGAAGTGTGCAGTTCCACTTTGTCGGTGACGAATTCCTTGAAACTGGCCTGCTTGATGACCACGCGATAGATGCCAGGCGGTAGGTCGGGGGCGCTGTATTCACCCGATGTGTTGGAGGTCGTTGTCCGTGTCAGCCCAGTTTCGCTGTTGGTGATGGTAACCGCGGCGCCAGCCACCACGGCCCCAGATGGGTCTGTCACAGTGCCGCTGATCGTGCCGGTGACTTTTTGTCCGTATACCGGGGCGAGCAGCAAGAGAACGGTAGATACGATAAAGAAGAACCATACGCTGCGCTGTTTCATTTTGCTTTTCCTTCACTCCGGAAAGAGGCCAGAACCGCTTGGACCGCGACGGCTGTGACCGATTGATGGAACCAGCGAATGCGCTCGGCGAATGAGGTCGAGCGGCATCGGATATGAATTTGCTGACTGGAATATCGATTTGCTATATCCCGGTACATTGTGAACACGAGTGAGAATCCTCAAACCCTCGTCAGCTGCTTCCTCACAATTCATAGGCATGCTGCCTTCAGCCTTGCCCGCGAGTTGAAGTGTCAGCCGTCTAACACAATTCAGTTATGCTATATAGCAGCACAAAAGCCATCGTCAAGAAGAAAATGCATTTTCTCGGGCGTATGGTGACAGGGAAGACAAAATCAAGGAAAGTTATTATTGCGCACGGAGTTGCGATAAATGCGTGATTACAATCACATTTACATGTGATTGTAATCCGCACTCGTGTGATTCAAATCACGTCAAAAAGCGCGCAAACGTGAAATTCGCCGGTTTGGGTCTTTACATTGATTCCCATTTAAGCTATATAGCAGTTTAAGAAAACCAAAGACCGCAAATCCTCGTACAAAACGGGGCAGTCGCGGGGCTTTTATCGGGTTCGGGAAGTCACTCCATGGCGGAAGTTCGCGGCAACGGGATACCGGTTTATAAGCAGATCCAGAATGCCATTCGCAAACGCATCGAGACCTCAGGCCTGAAACCCGGCGATCTGCTGGCTTCGGAACGTGAACTGGCACGAGCGCACGGAGTCAGCCTAATGACCGCCCGTCACGCGCTGGCAGGCCTGGAACGCGAGGGCATGGTGGAACGCCGGCGCGGCGCGGGCACGTTTGTAGCTTCTCCCAAGATTCACTTCAATAGGCTGATGAGCTATAGCGAGCAGATGTCCAGCCGCGGTCTGAACCCGCGATCCCGGGTGCTGATCGCCAAAATCATCGAGCACGAGCCGGAGATTGCTGCCCGGCTTCGCCTGGAGCCAACCGGCAAAGTAGTCAAGATTGAGCGTCTGCGCGAAACCGGCGATGAGCCGCTCGCGCTCGAGACTTGCTACGTTCCGGCCGATGAATTTCCGGACCTGGCGGGTGCCCCGTTAGGAAGAACTTCTCTGTTTGCGACGCTGAGCCACACCTACGGTGTGGAGTTGGCCTACGCCGATGAAGAGGTCGACGCCACTCCGGCTGACGCCAGCGTTGCCGAGTTGTTAAAGATCCCACGTGGCGGGCCGATCCTGCGTATTCGCCAGGTAATCTACTCGACCAAGGGTCGAGCAGTGATCTACGCGGTGGGGTTTTACCGATCCGACTGCCACACGTTGTTCATCCGCCGCTTTCGTTAGGCCGACCGCATCCCATCGCGAAAAAGAGAAAGTTCACTTTTTGGGAGTTGACAGATCTTTCGCTTGCGAAGGGGATGCGGATCTTTGATCGTAGGGAGTAAAGAAAGTCTGGCCGTTGCCGCTCGAACTCTTCTCGCTTTCTTGCGCTGCGTTTAAACGTGAAAAGACGGCACGCTCGTGTTCTGCTTGAGCCGACATGCCGGCCTTGGAGTAGGCCCGCGCCAAGTGGAAATGCACCTCGGGATAGCCGGGCGCCAGGCGCGTGGCAGTCTCCAGTTCCCTGACTGCCGCTTCAGTCTTTCCCGTGTCGAGCAAAGCCCGCCCCAATAATTCGTGACCGCCGGGGGCCTGAGGATCGAGTTCTACCGCGCGTTGAGCATTCGAGAGCGCGTTCTCGGGATGGCCGGTCTTCAGAAAGATGTCTGCAATGCGCGCATAGGCGAGAGCATTGTCTGGCGCAAGCTTGATTTCTTCCCTCAGCTGGACCTCGGCCTCATCATGCTGAGACAGGCTCTCCAACGCCGAGCCATAGGCATAGTGAAGAAAGGGGGTATTGGGAAAATCCTTCAGCATCTGTTGAAACGCCTGAAACGCTTCGTTGTAGCGTTCCGCGTACAACAGCGCAGCCGTTTCACCCGCGGCGCGTACCAAGGCCTCGCGGGAGGGCTCGATTTCGTCTGGCAGCCGCGGGATACGCAGCAGCATCAGGCCAAGAACTGCCTTGGTTTCGGCAGTCAGCTGGTTTCGGTCCACTTCGGGGATCAGAAGATCCTTAGCACCATCGAAATCACCATCCCATACCCTCAGCTCGGCCAACCGCAGGCTGGCAACTCTTTGTGCTTCGGGGGTTCCGTGAAATCCAAGCTCGCGGCCATGCTCCAGGTGAAGGTAGGCGTTACGGCATTGCCTGGTCGCAAACTCGCACAGACCGAGGAAAACCCAGGCATCGGCCCCGTCTGGTTTGATTCCCAGTGAATTCTTCTGCGCAGAAATGCCGTCAGCAGGGCGGCCCGCGATATAGAAGAGCGTTCCCAACTGGGACCAGCCCTCATCCCACTGCGGCCGAAGTCGAAGAGCGGCGAGATAATCTGCGATTGCTTCGTCGATCCGCCCTGCGCGCCCCGCAGCAACTGCACTGCCCTTTAGTTCTTCGAAATCGCGCGACGGGGTCGCGTCTGTCCCGGGCCTGGGAGCGAAGCTGTCAACCGCCATGAATCGGCTGCCATAGAATGTTGCCACCTCCGCGTCCACGTCCGGCTTCTCAGGTTCAAGCTTGCCGGCGGCCGCAGTCTCTTGCGCTGCGAGTTCCGCGTTGCCCAGTTCTGCCAGTGCTTTTGCGAGAATCTGGTGCGCGGTAGCGGATTCAGGCGCAAGCTCGACCGCGCGTTTCGCCAGCGGTAGGGCTTCTGCCGGCCGGCGTGTTTTCAACGCGACCGCGGCCAGGCGCATGTAGGGCAAAGCGCTGCGTGGTGTGATCTTTGTTTCTTCGCGCAGTTGGACTTCCGCCTCGTCGTAGCGTGAATGGAAGTCCAAAGCCGATCCAAAAGCATAATGAAGAAACGGTGTGTCTGGATAGTCCTGAATCATCCGCTGAAACGCCTGGAATGCACGTTCAAAGTCTCTCGCGACCAGCAACTCGGCCGTCTCACCGGCATCGGCGATCAGGGCATCCTTGCCGGGATCGAGCCGGTCGGGCAATAAGGGGATTCGCAGCAGCGACATCGCCAAAGCCACTCTGGTCTGCTGGGCCAGGGGTTCCTTTCCGAATTCAGAGGCCAGCAAACTGAAGGCGTCCTCAAATTCCCCATTCAGGTTGAGCAACAGCGCCAGATGGTACATAGCCACGTTCTCGAGGGATGGGACTTCGGCGAACCCGAGTTCTTGCGCCCTTTGCAGGTGGAGGAGTGAGTCCTGATAATCTTTCAGCTCGAATTCGGATAAACCCAGAGAAGCCCACGCCGGGCCGAGCTTTGGGTTTGCATCCGTCAGTTTCGAGAAAATCGGGATGGCGTCGTTGAAGCGGCCGGCCTCGCCGTAGAGAGTACCCAGATACCACCATCCCTCAGGCCAATCCGGCCGGATCTTGAGAGCTTTCTCGTAAGCGCCGATCGCATCGCTGCTGCGGCCTTCGATCCGCGCCGCAGTCGCCTGCTTCGAGAGTTCATCAAAATCTTGGGCAGTGTACTGTTCTGCGACAAGGCGGGCGCACGCAAGCACCGCGAAGAAGATTGCAAGCGGGAGACCACAAAAACCACTTCGAAGCTTTGGCATCGGCGATGCGCTCCAACGACAGATCGTAGCACCGGTAGAGCGACAGCCAAAAACGGAGGCTCGTTCTCTTACTTTTCAGTTTCAGATCGCAAGTGTGATAAAAACTGGATTTTGCCTATGAGACCGAGGTGCTCGCTTTCACGCCGCCGCTTTCTTCGCGGAGTATTGGAAACCGCAGCGATGGGCAAGCTCTCTCGAGTTGCCGCCGCGCTGCCAACTCCGGTTTATGCCTTTGAAGAGATTCCTTCCTCTCGAAGCGGGATCACCTGGGTCCATACCGCGGGAAAGTCTCCCGAAAAATACTTTCCCGAGACAACGGGTGCCGGCTGCGCTTTTTTCGATTACGACAACGACGGTTGGATGGACATCTACCTGGTCAACAGCGGCAAAGCGGACTTCTACTCGCCTTCAACCCCGCTGCGCAATGCGCTGTATCGAAATAACCGCGATGGCACTTTCACCGACGTGACGGAGAAAGCGGGCGTTCCGGGCAACGGCTACGGAATGGGAGTCGCCGCCGGCGACTATGACGGCGACGGCTTTCAGGACCTCTATGTCACACAGTGCGGCCGCAGCATCCTGTATCACAACAACGGCGATGGCACCTTCACGAACGTGACCGAGAAAGCTGGAGTCGCCGCTCCTGGCTGGGCTTCGAGTGCGGTTTGGTTCGATTACGACAACGACGGACGCCTCGATTTATATGTCGGACAATTTGCCGAATTCAGCAAAGCCAAGGCGCTGCCCTGCGGCACCGGCGACGGAAAGCGCCACTACTGCGATCCGCGCCTCTCAGCATCCCGGCCGAGTTGGCTGTTTCATAACAATGGAGATGGAACTTTTACCGACGTCAGCAAAGAATCTGGAATCGCAAACTCTCTCGGGAAAGCCTGGCAGGCCGTGGCGACCGACATCAACAACGACGGCTGGATGGATCTTTTCGTGGCCAATGACACCGTCGGCAACTTCCTGTTCGTCAACCGGGGTGGCGGCCGCTTTGAAGAGATCGGCATGCAGGCCGATATCGCCTATAACCCGGACGGTCTGGCGCGCTCGGGAATGGGGGCCGATTCGGCAGACTTTGACCAGGACGGCTGGATGGATCTGTTTCTCTCGGACCTGAATGCTGAGGTCTATTCCCTCTATCAAAACAAACACGACCAGAGTTTCGCCGACGTTGCCACGTCGTGGGGCATCGCGCAAGTGACCCGCTCCATGAGTGGGTGGGGACTGAAGTTTTTCGACTATGACAACGATGGCGAACTTGATCTGATCGTCGCGAACGGATCCCCTGACGATCTCATCGAGGAAATCTATGAGCTCTTCAAGTATCGTGAGCCCCTTCTGCTTTTCCGAAATACAGGAAACACATTCACTGATGTCAGCCGGCAAAGCGGCCCGGTTTTTACCAGGTCGTTCTCTGGCCGCGGCCTGGCGTTAGGCGACTTCAACAACGACGGCGCCGTCGATGTGCTCGTCTCTGTCAACGATGGCGCTCCGCTTCTTCTGCGCAACAATATTGGAAAGCAAAACCACTGGTTGGGAGTGCGGCTGATAGGCAAAAAGTCAAACCCCGATGCGGTGGGCGCCCGGCTGACCTATCAGGCCGGCGATTTGAAACGAAGCCGGATGAAGGTGGGCGGAGGGGGCTATCTTTCTGCCCACGATCCGCGGGTGGTTCTTGGAATTGGACCGCGGAAGAAGATCGATTGGCTGGAAGTAAAATGGCCGCTGCCGGGCGGCGTAGAACGCTTCACCAATCTGCCCGTCGATCGCTACATCACGCTCGTCGAGGGAACGGGCCAGTGGAAGTAGCGGAGCCTGAGCTGTGTTTTGTGCTTCTGGCACTTGTCGACCGAAAGCTGCGTCCACAAGGAGGCCGCTCATCACCTGCGCTTGATTTCGTAGCCGAGGTAGATCATCTGACCAATATGATGCTGCATGTGCGCGGCGCATTGCAGGACAATATCGAGGCGATCGGCGCAGTTTGTGCCGACTGCCGAGTAGGTCCTTGACCAGTCCGCGGGCGACTGGCTGCGAATCGTCTCCAGCACGCTCGAGACGGCGCTATCCAGGCGCTTGAGGGCCTCTTCTTTTGCCGGCGGATTCGCGTCGGTAAACTCACGCTCCCGCTCTCTCACGTAGCCTGTGTTTGCGATCTGCGCTCCGATGTAGTAATTCAAGTTTCCTGTCAGGTGCAGCACGAGATGGCCAAAGCTATTGCCATAGGGATAGGGCTTGGTCCAGAATTGCTGTTCGCTGAGCGGTGCAGCGAGTTCGCGTATGCGCGCCAGGTTCGCGCTGTAGCGCCCGGAAAGCGCTGAAATTACCGTGGCACCGAGTTCGGGCATATTCTCCTGCTTCGCGGGCGCTTGCGCCCACGTTCTTTTCTAAACGACGCTCGTAGTTTCCTGTTTCAGCTTTTCGGCCTGGTAGTAAGTGACCAGTGCTTCAATCAGCGGCTGGAGCTTCCCATCCATCACCGAATCGAGCTGGTGGATCGTGAATCCGATGCGGTGATCGGTAAGCCGGTTCTGGGGGAAGTTGTAGGTACGGATTTTTTCACTGCGGTCGCCCGACTTGACCATTGCCTTGCGTTCCTTGGCCAGCGCTTCCTGCTGCTTTTCCATCTCAATCTCATACAGCCGCGCGCGCAGCACTCGCATGCCTTTTTCCCGGTTCTTGATCTGCGATTTTTCGTCCTGGCAGCTGACAACCGTATTCGTTGGGATGTGAGTGATGCGAACCGCCGAGTAGGTCGTGTTCACCGATTGGCCGCCCGGCCCCGACGAGCAGAACGTGTCGATGCGCAGATCCTTGGCATCGATCTTGATGTCGACGTCCTCGGCTTCCGGTAACACCGCAACTGTAACCGCAGAGGTATGCACTCGCCCCTGCTGCTCTGTTGCCGGAACCCGCTGCACCCGGTGCACTCCGCTTTCATACTTCAGCTGGGAATACACCCGATTACCTTCGATGATGGCAATGACTTCTTTCAGGCCGCCGACCGACGATTCCGAAGTCGAAAGCACTTCCACCTTCCAGCGCTGCATTTCGGCGTAGCGCGTGTACATGCGGAAGATCTCCGCGGCGAAAAGCGTAGCCTCGTCTCCGCCCGTCCCGGCCCGGATTTCGAGGACGACATTCTTCTCGTCATTCGGGTCCTTCGGCAGCAGCAGAACTTTAAGCTCTTCTTCGACTCCGTCCATGCGGGCCTGCAGCCGATCGAGTTCTTCCTGCGCATACGCGCGCATCTCGGCGTCCTTCTCCTCGGCGATCAACGTTTTGCTGTCGGCGATCCCCTTCTTGAGGTCTTTGTACTCGCGATATTTCTCGACGACCGGCGCGATTTCGCTGTGCGCCTTCGCAGTCTTTTGGTAGCGCGCCGAGTCGCCAATGATTTCCGGCGACGCCAGCGCCTGAGTCAGTTCCTCGTACCGAGCTTCGATTTGATCTAAACGTTCAAACATATCGGTTCACTTTCCGCAGTAGCGATTGCGTCCGGCGGGTGATCGTCGCACCGGCATCCAGAGGCGCGACGGCCCGTTTCTCTTACGACATTGTAGTGATGCGAGGACGCCGGCAGGAAGTGTTTGCGGCGGAGCCGCTAGGCGATCACCAATTCGCCGCCCCGCTCTTTTTCCAGTGCCATGGCCTGTTCGAGGGCGGTGATGGCACATTCCGCCTGATCATCGGACGGAGGCCGGGTGGTGATCCGTTGCAACCAGAGGCCGGGAGCCGTCATCATCGCGAACAGCGAGCCTCGGTGTTTGGCGGCGTAGCGGATGATTTCATACGACACTCCGGCAATCACCGGTAAGAGCACAAGCCGCGAGGCAAAACGCGCCCAGAAGCCTGTAAACGGGATGAGCATGTAAAAGCCGATCGAAATCAGCATCACCGTCATCAGGAAACTCGTTCCGCACCGGGGATGAAACGTAGAATACTTCTGCACCTCGGCAGACTCGAGCGGCTTGCCGTCCTCAAACGCGAAAACCGTTTTGTGCTCTGCGCCGTGGTATTCGTACACCCGGCGAATGTCTTTCCACAGCGACACACCCCAGATAAAAACCAGGAAGAGTCCCAGCCGGATCGCGCCATCTACCAGGTTGAAAATGATCTGCCCGCCCAGCGCGGGATCGACTTTCTTCAGCTCGGTGGCAGCCAGCAGCGGAATGTACTTGTACATGAAGATGAAAAACGCCACCGAGATCACAATATTGACAGCCGCCAGCCAGTTGCTCAGTGTCGCCGCCTTCTCGCGTGTCTCGGGAACTGACGAGCTCTGTACTGCAGAATCTTTTGCTCCGCTCTTCTGGTTGAAGTCACCCTGTTCGCTCTGCATCACGTCCTCGATCGCCACATTCGCCGAGAAACGTAAGGCGCGATAGCCGAGTGTCATCGCATACCCAAGGGTCATCACTCCGCGCACGATCGGCCAAGCCATCCACTTGTGCTTTTCCGAAGGCCGCTCCAACGGCTCGCTCATGGTCACCACTTCACCAGTGGGTTTTCGGCAGGCGATCCCCCAGGCGTGCGGAGAGCGCATCATGACGCCTTCGAGCACGGCTTGTCCGCCGACCAGCGTTTCTTCCCCGCTCTCCAGAGCAGGCAACAGCTGCACGGCGGCCAGAAACCGCAAGTATTTTCTCAACACGCGCACGAGGGTTAGATGATCCTTCCGACCACGACGTAGCAAATAGTAGGGTATCACATGCAGTCTTTCCCCTGGAGTTCTGCCTCATGATTCAATAACTTAGCGGTTGTTTTGGGAGAAAGACGGGTCGATTGGCAGCTGAAGTCCAGAATCGCGGAACATCCATGCAGCAGCTGTCGACGGCGTGCGAGAGAATCGCCGCCACCACCAAGAAGCTCGAGAAAACCGCCATCGTCGCGGAATACCTCAAGTCCTGCGCAACAGAGGAAGCAACTGTGTCGGCCACGTTTCTTTCTGGCCGGGCGTTCCCCGCCTGGGAGGAGACTACGCTCCAGATCGGCAGGCGTTCGCTGTGGCAAATTGTCGGGGAATTGTCCGGGAAGACAGACGCCGAATTGACCGCCGCTTATCGGCGCCACGGAGATCTGGGAGCGGTCGCAGGGGAGATCCTAAGACCACACTCCGGTCAAGGGCTCGAAGTGACCGAAGTCGAGAATTCACTTCGTCAGATCGCTGCGGCCCGCGGGCCGGCGGCAAAGGCAGCTTTGCTCCGCGATCTCCTCCGCCGTGCCACTCCGCTCGGAGCAAAGTACATTGTGAAAATCATGACCGGCGATCTTCGCATTGGCCTGAAAGAAAGTCTGGTTGAGGAAGCAATCGCCAGAGCGTTCAGCACGACTGCGGGAGAGACGCAGCGCGCCAATATGTTGCTCGGCGACATCGGCGAAACCACCCGCCTTGCGATGGAAGGCAGGCTCTCCGACGCAAAAATGCGCCTGTTCCACCCCCTCGGCTTCATGCTGGCCAGCCCGGTGGAATCTGCGGAAGACGGCTTGAGCTATTTCGCCGAGGTGGCAGTCGAAGACAAATACGACGGCATCCGTGCCCAGGCGCACGTTTCTGGCGGCGACGTAAAATTCTTTTCCCGTACAAAAGACGAAATCACCGAGTCCTTTCCTGAATTACCCGCCGCATTGGCCGGGGTTCCGCGCGACGCTATCCTCGACGGAGAAATTGTCGCCTGGGACTCTACCGAGCAGCGGGCGCGTCCCTTCAGCGTCTTGCAGCGGCGACTGGGACGGAAGAAAGTCAGCCAACAAATGTTGCGCGACACCCCAGTCGCTTATCTGGTGTTCGACGTCCTATATGCCGGTGGCGAACTTCTCATCGATCGGCCACTCGTAGAACGGGCGCGGATTCTCGATGAGTTGCTTAGCGCACCCAGGTTACCAGTACAAGCTGCGAACCTGCGCGGATCGCAAGGATCGCTGGTTTTCGATGCCGATCAGGCAGAATGCGCAATCGGCCGAGTGATTCGCGCTCCCGTGTCTGGTGCCACGTCGGCCGAGGAACTCGAGAGCCTGTTCGCGGCCGCGCGGTCCCGCGGCAACGAAGGCCTGATGGTCAAAGACTTAAGCTCTTCCTATACGCCCGGCAAGCGCGGCAAGTCGTGGCTGAAGATGAAGCGTGAACTGGCCACGCTCGACGTTGTCGTCACCGCAGTCGAGTACGGCCATGGCAAGCGCATCGGAGTGCTCAGCGATTACACGTTCGCGGTTTGGGGTAGAGATTCCGAGACGGATGAGCCTCGCCTGGTCAACATCGGCAAAGCCTACTCTGGCCTGACCGATTTCGAGATATCAGAGATGACCAAATGGTTCCTCGGTCATACGATTGCAGACCAGGGATTCCGACTCGTAGTTGAGCCCAAGGTCGTGCTGGAAGTTGCCTTCAACAACATGATGCGCTCCGACCGCCACGACAGCGGATATGCCTTGCGTTTTCCGAGAATCGTGCGCCTCAGGCCCGACAAATCTGCCGAAGAGGCGGACACGGTCGAACGCGTCGAAGAGATTTTCCACAGACAACACAAGCGGGAGTAGAGGGCAAGAGCCAGTCTCAGTGGCTGTGATGGTGGTGTTCTTCTTCCGGTTCATTGACCGGCATCACGCATCCGTGCGCCACCTCGCACTCGACGTGTTCAAACTGAATGGTAGTGTGATCGATGCGGAAGTGGTGATGCAGGCATTCCTTCACATCCCGCAGAATGCGCTCGCTGACGGACGGAGGAATGTCGGCAATGGCGATATGGCAGGACAGGGCATGAGTCTCGGACCCGATGCTCCACACATGAAGATCGTGCACGTCGTTGACGCCGTCGATCGCGCGCATGGCCGCCTCGATTTTTTCCAGCTTCATGCCGCGCGGCGTGCCTTCCAGAAGAATATTGAGCGTTTCGCGCACGATGCCAAATCCGGACCAAAGGATCAGTGCGCCGATCGCGATCGAGAGCGCCGGATCAATCCAGTAATTGCGTGTCACCAGGATCGCCCAGCCTCCGACGATCACCGCTGCCGTCGAAAGCGTGTCGCCCACCTCATGCAGCAGAGCGCTGCGGATGTTTACGTCGCCGCCGGAACGATATAGCAGCAGGGCAATCACTCCATTCATCACTACTCCGGCGGCCGCTACACCCATCATCACGCGGGCTTGCACTTGCTCAGGGTGCTGCAACCGCTGGACCGCCTCATAGAAAATGAAGAACGATACCACGACCAGCGAACCTGCATTCACCAGCGCAGCCAGCACGCCCGCCCGCTGATACCCGTAGGTTTTGGTGGAACTCGCCGGGCGCGACTGCAGAAACACGGCAACCAGAGAGAGCAGGAGGGCCAGGAAATCCGAAAGATTATGCCCGGCCTCGGAGAGCAGCGCCAGCGAATGAGCGCGGATGCCGGCGAAAATCAGCAGGACGATATAGGCCAGCGTCACGCCGAGCGAGATTTTCAAAACTCGCGTTGGACCCCCCGCGCCATGGCTGTGCACGTGCACTTTACAAGTGTACGGGCGGCCCGATCCGCCTTCAAGCAGTCAGGCCAGGACCACAGTCAGCCCGGTCCCATTCCGGAAGCGGCCGAGCGTACGCGTTCTGGCGTCCATCCCAGTTCGCGTAGTCGGCGAATGCTCAACGCATCGTGACGCTTGGCCAGCCGCTGTCCCTCGGCGTCGCGCACAAGATGGCAGTGATAGTAATTAGGGATTGGCAACCCTAATGCCCGTAACAATAGGATCTGCCTCGCCGTGGATCGCAGCAGATCTTCGCCACGCACCACTTCCGTGATCTGCATCGCCGCATCGTCGACGACCACCGCCAGCTGATATGCCGGCACACCATCGCGCCTCCACGCGATGAAATCCCCGAAGTCGCGTCCCGCGATCATTTTCTTTGGACCAAGATGCAGATCATCAAAGCAGATCTCCTCGCCGTCCGGAACCCGAAACCTCCAGTTCGATTGTGGGTGGGCGGACGCCCCGTCCGCCCAGGCGCGAAACGCGGAATGGCCGTGCTCGGGCCGGCACGTTCCCGGATACATCGGTTCGTCATCTCCTTCATTCGGGGCAGCCGCAGCCTGGGCGACGTCCCGGCGCGAGCACGAGCATGGGTAAATCACCCCCAGCGTGCGCAGTCTGGTCCAGGCATCGAAGTAAAACGCCCGGCGTGCGCTCTGGGAGTACGGCCCGAAGGGGCCACCGCAATCTGGCCCCTCTGACCATTCGATCCCCAACCAATGCAAGTCTTCCGTCATGGCCTCAACAAACTCGACCCGGCACCGCTGCGGGTCGAGGTCTTCATTTCTGAGAATCAGGGTTCCACCGTGCTCACGAGCTCGCTGGGCGGCAGCCCAAAACGTCCGCGCATGCCCGAGATGGAGTAAGCCGGTGGGCGACGGCGCCAGCCGCCCGCGATAGGGTGTTGATGTGACCATCGCAGTGAGCGAGCTACAACTGCTTTTGCGGAGTCTTATCGACCATCGCGGCCAGGATTCTTTCTGCTTCCGACCTCGACTGCTGCTTTTGCCGGGGTGATTTGCAACATCGACTTTCCGCTCACGTGTAAGAACGTCAGCTCCCGCGCGGCGAGCAGTGCATTGACTGCGTCTTTCACCTTCGAGCGGGAGATCAGGTGTCCGAAGAACGACTCGACCTCTGCCTGCTCAATGGCGATGACGCTATCCAGGTATTTCGAGAGCAAGGCGGTCAGCGATTCCTGCACCGAGAGGCCGATGCCTTCCTTCACTGCCTCCGGCGCCCAGCGGTTGAGCAGATCCCACACTGATCCTTCGCTCGCCTTGTAGTCAACGCGCGTGATGCGCAGCTTGGACCACAACTCGGCGAGAGCTTTGTCTACGGCAGCCGTCGAGAGTCCCCCGCCCAGCCGCTCCAGCAATCGTTGCTTCGAAATCGGGCCGCTGTTCTGGATCAGCGCAAACGCGTCGCAGGCCAGCTGCGAATACGGCGACCGCGTTCCCGCCAGCGGCGGCTGCTTCGGATTGCGTTCTCCGACCAATGCATAGAAATAGGGAAACACCGAGGCCGCGATCAGGAAGCCATTGTTCTCTTCCAACAGATTGGCTTCGAACGCCGACCGCTCGCGGAGCAGGCGGACCATCAACTCCGTCGCCCGCGCCGCCCGGGGATCCTGGAACGCCTGCTGCCAGACGGGCAGTTTCTCATCAGAGCCTGCGAATGCGCCAATGAAAGTCGGCAACAGCAGCGCCGGCCGCTCCGGGTACATGGTGCAGAACCCGACATCTTCAACGAACGTCCGCGCCTTCTCGATCGTCTGGATGGGCTTGCCGTCCAGGCGCCATTTCTCGCGCCGCAATTGCTGCAGTTCGAGGTCGGTCATTGTGAGTCGCGAGCCGCTAGTCAAGCGCGACGAGCACAAGTCCCAAATCGGCTCGGGGCTTGCGTCTCAGGTCCCGTGACTAGATTCTCTTAAACGCCCGCTGAATATCCTTCACAGAATATCGCAGCACCACCGGCCGCCCGTGTGGGCACGACATCGGATGCTCGGTCTTCGCCAGCTCCGCCAACAACCACTCCATCTTGTTGTGCTCGAGCGGCATGTTCACCTTGATTGCCGCGTGACACGCGATCGACGCCGCAATCCGCGTGCGAATCTTCTCCAGATTCAACGACTGCTCCTCCCGCGAAAGCTGATCGAGCAATTCGTGCAGCATATGCTCGACCGCCGCGGCATCAACCCCAGCCGGAGCCACCTTTACCGCTACGCTGCGCGCGCCAAAGGGCTCGGCTTCGAATCCGTTCCTCTGCAACTCGTCTGAAATCTCGGTGAAAACTGCCTGCTGGGCCGGGGACAGCTCCAGCACAATCGGCATAAGCAGCCGCTGGCTCTCGACTTTCATCGCTGCCCGCTGCTTCAGCACGCGCTCGAACAGCACGCGCTCGTGCGCAACATGCTGATCGATGATCCACAATCCGTCCTCATTCACTGCCAGGATGAACGAGTTCCGAACCTGTCCCAGCGGGCGTAGAGTCCCCAGCGCCGAAAGCGTGGGCGCTTCCTCCTGTACATCGAGCGCCGGAGCGCATCCATGATCCGGCACCGGTTCCGCACCGAGCACAGGAACCGACTGGAGTTGGCGCGACTCCAGACCGCGGGCGACGGGAACCGCCGCATTCGCCTCAACCGCAATCCCGCCGCCGAATTCCAGGCGCGCGGAAATTGGTGGCGGCATTTGAGCCTGCAGCGCGAATCCCGCGTCCGCTGCAAAATCCCCGGAAGGGGGTGCCCAGGGTCTCGCCGGATCTGCGAGACCGATTTCGGCAGCGGCTCCCGACGTCGGCTGCCAGTCGGGACCCGGCGTCAAAGCCCCTGGCGTCAGCGCCTGGCTTGCTGTCGCCCGTGCTCGGATCTCGGTCACAAACTGCGGCACCGGTCGCGCCTTCACCAGGGCCGCGCGCACCGAATCGCGGACGAAATCATGCATCGCTGTCTGTTGCCGAAAGCGCACTTCGGTCTTCGACGGATGCACATTCACATCCACTTCACCGGCCGGCAATTCCAGAAATAGCAATACCACCGGATACACCGCCGGTGGAATGATATTTCGATATGCCTCCGTCAGCGCGTGCTGTACCAGACGATCGCGAATCAGCCGTCCATTGACGAACACAAAAATCGAATTACGGTTCAGCTTCTGGATCTCCGGCTTCGATACAAATCCATGCAGCCGCATCTCGCCAAACGATTCCTTGGATGTTCCTGCACCCGAGAATCCGGTTTCGTCATCTTCCGGGGAAATCTCCTCTTTCCTCCTCCAGGGCGGAGGCTGCGGCAACCCTCCACGTTCCAGTGCCTGCCGCGCTGCCACTGGAATCAGCTGGTCCAGGGTCTCCTTGCCGAATACCTGATACACGCGCTCGCTGTATCCCGCGACCGGCGGGGCAATCAGCATGGCATTCGTGGCGGAATGCAGTTCAAAATGTTTCTCCGGATGGGCCAGCGCGTAGTGCGTGACCAGCGACGCAATGTGGGACAACTCGGTCGATTCCGCCTTCAGAAACTTCTTCCGTGCCGGCGTATTGAAAAATAGATCGCGTACCGTGATCGACGTTCCCGGCGGCAGACCGGCTTCCTCCACACGTGCGATCTTGCCGCCGTTAATCTCGACTACCGTTCCCGATTCTTCTTCCGCCGCCCGCGTTTCCATCCGCAATCGCGACACCGACGCGATTGAGGGCAGAGCCTCGCCGCGAAACCCCAACGTCGCCACACTGAGTAAATCTTCCGCGTCCTTGATTTTGGAAGTCGCATGCCGCTCAAACGCCAGCATGGCGTCGTCGCGCACCATGCCGCACCCGTTATCGGTGATCTGGATAAGTTTCTTTCCTCCCGCCTCCACGCTAATCCTGATCCGCGTCGCACCCGCGTCCAGCGAGTTCTCGAGCATCTCCTTCACCACCGACGCAGGGCGCTCCACCACTTCGCCCGCGGCGATCTTGTTGGCGACGTTTTCGGAAAGAACGTGAATGCGGCCCATAAATCGGTCGGCCGGTCAGTGGCCAGTCGCCAGTTTCGCAGATGAGGAAAGGGAAGGCAAAGCCGTGGACGACCAGCCGCAGCGCGAACCCGCGATTCGCGCCAAATATCGCGGAACCCTGGAGTCCGTCCGGCCGCCGGCCGTATGCTCCTTGCCGACTGGTATTACTTCCGCTAGAATCCCCGGTTGCTGCGCCGGGCATTCCCCCGAGGCCCGCAAACTCCCAATCGTCCGAGGACCCATGGCTCTGATCCAGTTCACGCGAAATCACAACGACCACTCCACCGACAAAGGATTTCAGTTCGAGTTCCTGTGCGACCGCTGCGGCAACGGATTTATGACCGAATTCCACTCCTCCGTCACCGGAATGGCCGGCAGCGCCTTGCGGGCGGCAGGCAACCTGTTTGGCGGATTTCTCGGTTCGGCCAGCAACTCCGCCTACGAGATCGAGCGCGCCATTCAAGGGCCGGCGCACGATAAAGCATTCCGCGCCGCGGTCGAAGAAGCGAAACCCAATTTCCGCCAGTGTCCGAAGTGCACGCACTGGGTGTGCCTCACTTCGTGCTGGAACTCCAAGCGATCACTTTGCTTCGATTGCGCTCCTGATCTTGAAGTAGAACTCGCCGCCGAGCAGTCGCAGGCCACTGTGGAGCAGATGAAGGAAAAGGTCCGCTCGCAGGATCTGACCAAGGACCTCGACCTGGCCAGCGAAGCTGCCGCATTGTGTCCGGCGTGCGGCGCCCGCACCCAGGGAGCGAAATTTTGTCCTGAATGCGGCAAGCCTCTGCGCCCTAAGAACGAATGCTCCCGCTGCGGGACAAAGGTCGAGGCGGGAACCAAGTTCTGCCCTGAGTGCGGCAGCAAAATGGCCTGAACGCATGTACGACCTCCAGGGAAAATTCCAGTATCTCGCGCCCGGTGGTGCAGTCGCGCAGGAAGGCCCCTGCCGTCTGCAGTTCGACCAGCAGACGCTGACCCTGACTCCCGGCACCGGAGCCGCGCTCGCCTTCGACCTCGGTGATCTCGACGCCGTCATCGCCGCCGACTGGGAACTCCGCCTGCCTCTTTACACGGGGCGTACGCTCGTTCTCCGCCAATTCGGCAAAGCGTATGACAACTTCGTCAACGATCTCGGCGACGCTTACCGCAACCGTGCCGTCCAGTGCATGCTGCTCGAAGACATGGGCGAAGTGGCGCGCTTCACGGGTAATTTCGATCTGTCAGGAAGCCGCGCTGCATCGGGTACAGCCGAGATCCGCCTGTACAAGAGCAATCTGGCGGTACTGCCTGCCGCAACCCGGAGCTTCCAGTGGCGGCTAGCGGACATTGATCAGGTCCAGTTCGACTCATCTGCCTACGAAGTGTCATTGCAATCTGGCGGCGATCGTCTGAAGTTCACTCGTCTGGCCAAACGTACCGAGGAACTCGCTACCAAGCTGCGTGAATCGATGAACGCGCTGGCAACCCAGACCACTCAGACCCTCCACGCCATACTGCCGTTTCTGGACCCCGATGAGCTGCAACTGTGCGCGGGACTGTTGCGTGAAGGCCGCTCCGCATCGATGGTGAAGCTGGCCGCCATCCACAAACAGATTCCCGCTGCGCTGGCCGGCAATGCTATCGATAAAGATCTGAAGCCCTACCACGACAAGCTGGCCGCACTTTCCGCGCCGAGTGCGATCTACGCCGGATTCAAACTGATCCGTCCTGAAGCTGACGACAACGCGCTCGTGACCCCTGACGAAGCCGGAACTCAAGATGACGACTCTGTCAATGCTCCCGACGCCGATCTGGCTGCGCCGGAAACTCTGTACTGGTTCTTTTTCCCGCTCGTGCGGTCTGGGACGTCGGCACTGTCGAACGTAGTCGCGTGGGAAGCGAGCTCCCGCTCCGGACGCGCCACCTACTTCTTTCGGTTAGTAGATCCATCGCAAGCCGCACAATTGGCGGACGTGGGCCGTGCTGTGAGTGTCCTCGACGCGGCTATCCGCCGGCTCAATTCGGTTCTCGCCATGCTGAACTTTCGACGCCTCCCCATCTATCTATCCGACGACGAACTGGCCATGGATCCTCGTTTTCACCGGTATGCCATCGCCGCTCGTCGCCTCCCGGAAGTTCGCGAGGCGCGAGCCAGTTTTCTTGGACGCGCGCTTCACTCCTCGCTGGAAGCCTGGCAATCGCAAGCGGATTCCATCATCGCCAACGCCGCCGAATAAGCAGCGACGATTGGACAAGGAACTCGGCTGGCCAGAAGCGCCCCCGCCAGGTCTTTGTGACCGGCGAGTTCGGTGACCTTAAAGAATCTACTTCCCGTCCACGACCTTCTCCCGCTCTTCGTTATAGGTTCCAAACGTCTTCGCCACTGGCTTCAGTGTTGGGTAAAACTGCACGAACGTGTGCTCGACCGCGGCATGTTCATCGTGGCACGACCAGCACGGATTCCCTTTCGGCATGGCTCCCGCGGTCTTCCCCTCTGCATCGAAAACGTAATAGGCCCACTTGTCGGGGTTGCGCGTTGAATCTTTCACCTCGACGGCCAACCCCATGAGATCGGTCTGAAAGTGTCCGGTTTTGTTGATCGAGCCCTTGCTCTGCGCGTCCCGCTCGTCAATGACAAACATGCTCTGCTCCGGCCATTTGCCCGAATTCACAAACTCGTCGTAGGCCCAGCGCTGCACAAAGACGTTCGTGAACATTTCATGGCTGCCAGGACCGGGGCTATAGTTCATGCCGTATCCCGCGGAAAGAAACATCCATTCACGATAATCGGCGGGGCGCAGCAACTGCCCCTTTACGTCATACTCCGGACGCGGCGTCCGGTCGCTGCCGGCTGCCAGCAGCAAAATGCAAGCTATTCCCATCAGAGCAAATCCCACAATCTTCTTCGTCATCTCTTCCCCCGTTGAACCCCGGCATGGTTGCCGTTGATCTGCAAACAACAATACGGCACATCCAGCGGAATATATAAGTGTCTCGCAAAGAAAAAGGCGCTCCGCTGAACGGAGCGCCCCGCGTTTCCTTCGGAGACTTTACTGCACCGATAGCGTGAAGTTTGTGGTTCCGGTGATTGGGTTTCCGCCTCCGGTCGTGGCACTAACCGTGATCGTGTAGCTGCCCGTCGGCGTTCCTGGATCTTTGGTTCCGCCACCGCTGTTGCCGCCGCACGATCCGAGCCATAGCGTCGAGAAGCCGAGGACCACAAGCAGCCCCAGCATTCGCATGCCTCTGAGCCGCTTCCTCGACCCGGCCGTCAGCACGATTCCCATCAGGGATGGCAACAGGGCTGCATAGAAGATTCCGCTTCCCCCGCCAAACGGTTGCTCCAGCTTGGCCGTCGGAGCCGTCGTCTTGATGGTCAGCGTTACTGTTGTCTGACTGGAACTGCTGCTTGGGCTGAAGATGCATGTCGATTCACTGGGCAGCCCGGAACAGGTGTAGGTCAGTGGCAGCACGGTCGCCGAATTTACGATGAATCCGGTAGAGCTCGTGATCGTCAGATTCACCGGTCCGCTGGTCTGGCCCGGCGAAACCGTCAGAGTTCCTCCCGACAGGCTGTTGGCGAGCGTGAAGCTTTCGGTCGTTGCCGTGACCGTAAGGCTCAAGGTCGCGGTGTGGGATTGTCCGCCGCTGGCGCCCTTCACCGTGACAGTGGCGTTGTTGACCGCAGCCATATTCGCCGCGGTCTGGATCGTGAGCGTCGTCGTGCCGGTCCCGCTGACGGTAGTCGGATTGAAGCTGCAACTGGCTCCTGTAGGTAAGCCGGTGCAGCTGAAGCTGACCGTCCCGGTGAACCCACTTGTGGAACCAATCGTCACGGTGCTGGTGGCGCTATTCCCGGCAACGATGCTGGTCGGATTCAGCGCCGACGCCGAGGTAGTAAAGCTGGTCAGGCTTGCGGACCAGGCCAGCGCGAGATTGTTTGCATCGACCGAACCGAGCCCCGCGACCAGATTGTAGCCCGTGGTCGCATCGGTCGCGGAAGCGCTATATCCGAAGACGCCACTGTTCGGACACCGTATAGCCGCCGGCTGACTGGATGGCTGGCCCGCCTGGCAGTACACGTTATTTGTGCCCGTCGTGACCGGATGGAACGCGTCATTGGAGGGTGTCATCGCCAGTTGATACAACATCGGATTCACGTTTCCGAGCCCCCCTGACGACGCCAAATACTGATTGAGCAGCGCCACCGTGCCGGCAAAAACCGGTGTCGAGACCGAAGTCCCACCGATAACGGACAGGTCGTTCACCGCGCCGGCGATCCCACTCGCGCAGCTGCTTCCGGTGCCGCTGATGTTCAGCTCCGACAGTTGTGTGCAGAAGATATAACCGGGAAAATTCGGAGTTGCGAAAAAGGACACATCCGGGGAGAATCGCACGCTCGACTGCCCCGAGATCGTCACAGTTTGCCAGGACGGTTGCGCAAATCCCGAGACACAGGCGGAAAGACTCCCGTTTTGTAACGCGCAATTGCTCGGTCCGCCGCCCGTCGAGGAGATGCCGATATCTTCCTGCGCCGTTTGCGCGGAGGTGATCGAGACCCAACCGGAAACCGCTTGGCTGCCGCCCTGCGTGCAGAACGTGTTCCCGGAATTCTGCTGGCAGAACTGTGCGATTTCGGCGTCGTCGTTCCAAACCTGCTCCGGGACATACGACAAGGCCGAACCTCCATCAGTTCCGTTCGACGTTCCCCAATATTGGCTGGTGAAGTTCGCCAGAGGCACCGCGGTTCCGCCCACTCCCGTGACTTCCGGACTGCTGGCGGGATAGCTGACGCCCAGGCCTTGCGTAGCCAGACCCGTGCTGGTCAGGGTCGAGTTGTCGTCACACTCGGCCGCGCCCGAGTCGCCGCTCGAGTTCACGAATGTGATTCCCTCGGAATTCGCCTTCTGCAGCTCGGTTTCGTCCGCGGAGCCCGACACGCTGTACGGAAAATCGAACTCGCAGGCGCCGTAGCTTAAGCTGATGACCGGTGCCAGGTTCTGATCGACCGCGTAATACCAGGCATCCCAAACGCCGCCGCTCACAATTTGGCCGCCGCTGATCACGGCAGGCGCGTTGACGTAAACGACCTGGGCGTTGCGCGCAACCGCGCCGGTCCATTCCACGTCCAGGTCAGCCTCCGATAGATCACCGGACAACGGCGTGCCGGGATCGGGAGCATTCGGAACTGGAACGTATTTGAAATGGGGGTCGTTGCAGGCCGTGATCAGGTTGTTGGTGTTGGTCGTGCAGCTGATCGAGGAGAATCCGAAACCTGTGCGGAAGTCAGCAATATCTGCAAGGTAGATGTCGGTTTGCCCGATGACGGCGACTTTCTCTCCGGTGCCGTCGGTGCCACCGGTATAGAGAGGCTTGAAGTCGTAAATCGTCGCGATATCGCCTGGCGCGGCAAAGTCCGTTTGGTAAGTCGAGCTGTAGTAACTCGGCCGCACCGTTTTGATGCCCCGTGGCCGCAAGTAAAAGTCATTCAGGCCACGGATGCCGGTCACGATTCCCGCCAGGGCCGAGGGGATCTTCGGCGAGGTCGCATTGGCGATATGGATCTCGCCATTGACGTTGTATTTATGAATGGCCGTATTGAACGCCGACTGCACTTGTCCGGCTGTCCCGCTGAAAGTGATCCAGTTACGGCCGCGTGCTGCACGGATATTGGTGAAGCCTTGCGCCTTCAGCCAAGTCGAGATTCGTTGGATATCGTTCTGACTTAGACCGAAGCGATCGGCGAATTGTTCCGGCGTCAGCCAGTGATGAAAATTCGGCGACTTCGGATCTTGCTGTTCCGTCAGCAATTGCGTTAGAGCCTTCTGTTGTGCCGGCGTCGGCACCGTGAGCAGAGTCATCGAGGCGAATCGAATGGCGGGATCGGCCAGCCCCAGATCGTACTGGGCCTGCGCTTTCCGGTGCACGTTTCCGCGCAGGGTTACGGTCTGACCATTATTCAATTCACCGCCGATCCGGTCAGATGTGGCGGCGTAACTCAGACTGAATAGGGAGGTGACAACGACAACAGCCAACAAGGCACTCTTCACGACACGCATGGGATACTCCGGGGCGGAACGGTGTATTTTTGCTAGTGCTATAGCTTACAACGTCCATTCCCACTTCGATCAGGCAAGTTACGTAGAAGGTTGTATGGAAGACGGAAAGTTAACAAAACGCGGCAAGCTTCCGGTGATTCCAGTGCGAAAAACCGAATTCACCGGCCGCAGCCGGCAATCTCCGGTGTGATGGGCATCACATCCGGACAGACTCGGCAGGCGCTGCCTTATACTGCGACTGCGAAGACCGGTCACTGCGCATGACCCCACCCTCGATCTCCAAAGCCCGGCTCGGGTACATCGACTGGATGCGCGGTTTGGCGTGTCTGCTGATGTTCCAGACCCACTGCTACGATTCCTGGCTCCGTCCGCAGGCTCGGCAGAGCCGCTTTTTCATGTACTCCCAACTGGGCGGGACATTCCCGGCCCCGCTGTTCCTCTTCCTGGCCGGAATCTCGTTTGCCTTGATCACCGAAAAACTCCGCCAGAAGAATCTGCCGCCGGGACAGATCGCAGGTGCGACCATCCGGCGAGGTGCGGAGATCTTCGCCTTCGGACTCCTCTTCCGTCTGCAGGAATACGCCGTTGCCTGGGGCTGGGCGCCTGCCAGCGATCTGTTTCGAGTCGACATTCTCAACACCATCGGCGCTTCCATGATGATGATGGGCCTCTTTTGCTGGATCGTCTTGGCCGTCAGTGACACCTCTCCGGCCATGGGGGAGCGGACCGGCCAGGGCGGGGCCCGTTTTCCGCGCCGCGGTCTGGCAGTGGGCGCGACTGCGGTGGCAATGCTCATCTCCCTGGTTACACCGCTGCTGTGGACGACCTGGCGCCTCCGCTTTCTTCCCTGGCCGCTCGAGTCCTACATCGATGGCGTACACAACCTTGGGACTCCGCAGGCCTGGCTGTTCCCGCTGTTCCCGTGGTCGGCTTTCGCCTTTGCCGGACTCGCGGTTGGATTTCTGCTGCCTAAAGCCAGATCCCCCCGGGAATGGCGGTTCTTTGTCGCGCTCGGAGTAGCGGGCGTTCTACTGGTCGAAGTCGGGCGCCGGCTCGATGCACAGCCGCGCCCGTTCTATCCTGTCTACGATTTCTGGCATACCAGTCCTAATTTCTTCCTCATCCGCTTGGGCCTGCTGATGGTTATCGTGACGGCGAGCTATGCCTGGTGCAGCTGGGGCGCCGGCCAGTGGAGATTCAGTCCGCTGATTCAACTCGGCCAGGCTTCGTTGCTGGTCTACTGGGTGCACATCGAATTCGTCTACGGGCGTGTCTCGATTCTTCCCAAACACTCCGTGGGCATCCGCACCGCCTCGTTCGGACTGCTAACAATCTTTCTTGCCATGCTCCTGCTGGCATACTTCCGCACCAACACAAAAGGGAAGATCAAAGAACGGATCGTCGCGCACGGGCCGGAGTTGTTGGCCTGGTTCCGGCGCCGTCCCGCCCGCGCAGACGGATGATGCCCTATCTGAATCTGGAGGCAAACGCTACCACTTCCCGCTCCGCCCAGCGCCCGTCATCCCCGTCGCCATTGCGTTCGCCGACGAATGCGCAGTGCCCGCCGTCTTCGGTCTCGACAAACGTGATATTCGAATTGCAGAGGATCCGGCGCCGGGTTTCCGGTTGCATGCGGATAAAAGGATCATTCGCCGCGTGAATGATGAGCGCCGGAACCGCGATCTGGCTTATGGTATTCGTTGCCGCGGCTCGCGCATAGTAATCGTCGGCGCCGTCAAATCCGCAATAGGGGGCTGTAATGCGGTCATCGAACAAGCGCAGGCTCGAGATGCCGCGCAGTCGGGCTACATCGAAGTCGTTGGGAAAGAAGCGAGCCTTATTCCGCATGCGCCGAAACAGTTGCACCAGGAAATAGTATTCATAGATGCGATTTGCCGGCTCGTGCAAGGCGTCGGCAGAAGCGGCCAAATCCATCGCTGGACACACCGCCGCCACAGCCCGGAATTCCAGTGGAGCGGCGCTTCCCCATTCTCCAGCCAATTTGAGCACCAGGTTCCCGCCCATCGAGAATCCGATCAAGGCAAACCGCGACACTCCGTCGTTTGCGACTACGTGCCGCGCTACCGCGGCCACGTCTCCGGACAGGCCTGAGTTGTAGAGGGTCGGCGCGTAGTGGTCCATTCCGCCACAGTTGCGTTGATTCATAAGGACGACATTCATCCCCGCGGCCAGCCCGTATCGCGCCACGCCCATCATGTACTGCGACTCAGTCGAACCTTCAAGCCCGTGCACCACGATCAGCGTCAAAGGCTTGGACCGATCCCCCGGTTGCCAGCGGCACCAGCACCTCACTGGAACGCCCGGCGCCACCTGGATCAGCCGCTCTTCCGCCGGCGGCAGATGGATGCGGCGGGGCAGCAGAAAACTCGCGATGGTCTGCACGTGTCCACCCCGCAGCAAGCGATGCGGCCGGAATGGTCCCTGTCTCGACCATCCGCCCGGACGACTGTCCGCACCGCCATCCGGTCCGCCTGCCGAATCCGAGATTTGCCTACTCCCCACGAAATTGATTCTAATAGAGGCTGAATCAGGAGCCGCGCATGCCGATCTATGAATACATCTGCAAAGAGTGCCAGCATCGCTTCGAGGCGCTCATCTACGGAAAAGAAAAGGCCGAGTGTCCTAAGTGCCACGCGACCCGGCTCGAACCGCAGCTTTCCGTCTTCGCTGTCTCCGCCAAGGGATCCAGTGCCGCGACCTCTTCGCCCGGTCCCTGCAGTTCTTGCGGCGACCCTCGCGGGCCAGGCGCTTGCTCGCTCGGCGACATGAACTGATGGCCAGGCCGGATTGCCGCGGACGGATTTACCGAGGTTGGACACCGATCATGCGACGGTTCCGGCGCGATGCGTGGATTCCTGTAATCTTTGCAGGGCAGTGTCCTCCTTTCTTGAATGCCGGCCGAAACCAGCACACGTGAAAGTTCCGTGCCATCGCCCCCGGAAATGGGAGCGCGGCGCTGGACCCTGCGACAGCGCATCACTCTGCGCATCATCATCTGGGTGGGGTACTGGTTCATCCGCACGATCGGGCCAACACTCCGCGTTTGCGTTTCCCGCGAACCAGGCGGGCAGGAAAGCATCGGCCAGCGTCCGCTGATCGCCTCCTTCTGGCATTCCTGCCTGATCCCCGCGACCTATCTCTGCCGCGACTTCGGCATTCGCGTCATGAGCAGCAACAGCTACGACGGCGAGTACATGGGACGGATCATCCGAAAGTTCGGGTTCGTGGCTGTAAAAGGGTCGAGCAGCCGCAATGCCGTGCGGGCGCTGCTTGGGCTGCGTCGAGCCCTGGAAGACGAATGGACTGTCGCTTTCACGCTCGATGGCCCGCGCGGCCCCCGCCGCAAGGTCAAGCCCGGTCCGGTTTCGCTCGCCCGCTCGTCGGGCGCGCCCCTTACAACTTTTTATGCCGCGGTCGACAAGGCATGGGTGCTGAATACCTGGGATCGGTTGATCATTCCCGTGCCTTTCTCGCGCGTACTGGTTCACTTCGGAAATCTGATTCGCGTGCCGGCAGATGCCAGCGACGAGGACTTGCAGCGCTACACCGACGAACTGCAGGCGTCACTCGATCGCGTCTGCGAGTTTGCGGAAGCCAACGTGGCGAAGGTGGGGACGAAAGAGTTTCCCATCCGAAAGCAGCCGGATTTCAGAAAGCAGATCTGATCGTTGGAACTACGGGCACGAGGGGGCAATCTACAACTGACATCTCTGTCGCTTTAGTCCAGCGACGATCCCAACTGCTGATACTTATATTTCTTTCCGTCCCAATAAAGGACCGAAGAAGTGTCCTCGCCCTCGCCGGACTCTTCCATGTAGATGCCCAACATGATCCGTTTCTTCGTGGTCATTCGCTTGACGGTCAGGGTCTTGAACGGCAGGTTGATCAGCAGGAACTTCGCCTTGGGCTTTTCGGCGCGCCAGGCGTCAGAACCGAAGCCATGAATGATCAATAGGCTGACACCGCGCCGCTCCGGCTCATCGGAGGCGAACGTCGAAGTCACTTTCACGTCCCCGTAGCCGAGAAAAGCATCATAGGGGTCGGCGACCGAGAAGCTGTATTCATCACGGTCCGCCATCGGGTCCTTGCAGCGGGCGGCTACCACCAGGTCGAGCACGCCGTCGTCATCCAGGTCCGCCACGAACTGCGGCGGTCCGGCGAGCAGCGAGCAGTTCTCGCCGAATTGCTTGTGAATGAAATCGTCCGTCACTGCTGGAGACGGCGAGGTCGCGTGCGCCGGCGGTGGAGGAGGTGGCTCCTTCTTATGCGGAGGAGCAGCCAGGAGGCTGACCGCGACGATCAGTGAAGCCGCGAAGACGGGGAGAGCGAAAATTCTGGACGACATGCTGCTACTGTAGCCCGGTTTTGACCAGGCGGATAGAGACTCACTAGTGACCGAGGTAACGGATTCGCTGTGGAGAGCGGCCAGAAGAAATCCTCGGCCGGTCAGCGGAAATGCTCCCAGCCTCGCGGCGCAAGTTTGCGGATGAAGCCTGTGGCGTCTCGCAGGCCGAGCTTGCGTGAACGTGTGATGCGGCCGATCTCTGTGACCGTCACCCCTGCAATCTTTTCCGGCACGTGTTTGCCCGGCCGGACGGTAAAGAGCAGCTCGTAGTCGTCTCCGCCGTGCAGCGCCAAATCGAGTGCGACTTCGCGCGCCGGTCGCCCCACCCTGGCCCGCGGTATGGAATCAGCCTTAATTTCAGCTCCCACGCCGCTTTCCTCGCAGAGATGGCCGAGGTCGGTCGAGAGCCCGTCGCTCATGTCGATCATCGCCGATGCCAACCGCTGCTCCCGCAGAGCCCGGCCGAGTTCAAGCCGTGCCTCGGGATAAAAATGACGGAGATAGTCACTCTCCCGCACTTTCCTCCCCCGCATCTTCTCGACCAGCGCAGCCACTCCGCATCCCAGCTCACCGCTGACAAATATCCGGTCCCCGGGGCGAGCCCCAGAGCGGAGAATCGCTCTGCCCTTCGGCACCGTCCCGACCACGATGATGTCCGCCAGAATGCCGTCAGGAGACTCGGCAGTGTCTCCTCCGGCAAGGACCACGCCATGTCTTTTGGCCAAGCCGATCAGGCTTTTCGCAAAGCGCTCGATCCACACTTGGGCCAAGGTGCGAGGCAGGGCCAGGGAAAGGAATGCAGCCACGGGAGTTCCCCCCATGGCCGCGACGTCGCTTAGTCCCCGGGTCAGGCAACGGTGACCCACGACTTCCGGCGAATGCCAGACGCGGCGGAAGTGAATGCCTTCAAGCGAGAAATCAGTTGTGACCAGGATTTCGTCATCGCCTGCATTCTTGCTCGAAGGCAAGCGCAGGACGGCGCAGTCATCTCCGATCCCGGAGGATATGGCCGACGCCAAACCCTGTGCGCCTGGCGCCCCAGAGGTCTTGGCCAGGCGACGAACGCGTGCAATCAAGGCTTTTTCGGGAAGCGGCATGGCCAAACCAAATATAAGCTACGCCATGCGATGTCGAACGTGCCGCGCGGAAGCGTCTCCGCCACGGCGGCGCCCGACCGCAATGGAGAGGTTGGAAAAGCTGCCAGGGATGGCAAGGAAGAAATGGCGAAAGGCTGAGCTTCGAGGTGCCGTCGGTACCGTGTCCTCTGGTGACTACCGATTACCCCGTCTTAGGTAACTGAGGATCGTCCTCCGGGTCTGTTGACAGGGGGAACCCACTTTGTTACCGTTAACCAGTCATTCACAGAAACCTTTGGCCGAGCTAAGTTCCGCAAGCAGTTGGCATTGCGGACGAACGGTTTTCCGCTCTGGCCTGCAGTTCCGGTAGGTGTAGGGCGCGAAGCAGTTTCCATACCCAACATGGACGCAGCCCGAAAAAAAGTCAGGTGGTCCGAACAGGCCCTTCGCAGCCAAGGAACTTGGCCTGAAACTCCGGACCTGATGATTCAAAAAGCAAGGATTTGACCCGAGGAGCGATTTGCAAAAGCGTTTCTACATCCTTTTCGTGGCACGCGGGGATGACGGGCAGCTGCACAAGGTATCGATTCCTGTGCACTATCTGTACGTCTTCGTCGTAGGTGCCGCGATCGGGTTCCTGAGCCTGACTGGAATCGCCAGCTCCTACACCCGCATGCTGATGAAGGTTTCGCGCTACAACCAGCTGCGGACCGAAAAGGACCAACTGAAAGACAATTATTCACGCCTGGAGCAAGTGGCGAAGGAGCGCGACGTTCAGGTGGCGTCGCTCGGTTCGATTGCCGGCGAGGTTTCCGCGTTATACGGGCTGAAGTCGCAACCCAGCTTGGTTACGGCTTCTGACACTCATATCGAAGATCTGGAAGTCAGTTCCTCGCTCGATCAGCTGCATGCCTTACGAACCTCGGCTTTGACCGGCGCCACCATGGTGGGCCTGACGATGGGCCTGACCCGCAATGCCACAACCGCCGACTGGTTCAAGGCGAACTCTGCTCCCAATCTCTGGCCCGTGGAAGGGCAAATCACCGGCAGCTTTGGCGAGCGCATCGACCCGTTCAATGGCGAAGGCGCATTCCACAGCGGTGTCGATATCAGCGCCGCCTACGGCACGCCGATTGTGGCTCCTGCGGATGGCGTCGTGACCTTCACCGATCAGCTTGGCGGCTATGGCCGGGCCATCATGATCGATCACGGCAATGGCATCAGCACCCGTTACGGTCACCTTTCTGGTTTCGCGGTGACGGCGGGCCAGGCGGTTCATCGCGGCGACATTATCGGCTACGTCGGCGCCAGCGGCCGCTCCACTGGGCCACACCTGCACTACGAAGTCCGCATCAACGACACTCCGGTCAACCCCTACAAGTATCTCCGCCTCACCGTCGCCCACAGCGGCGGCCTTCCCACCGGCAGCTAGTAAAGCTCCAAAAGTCCAATGTGTCTGCGTCCGGTTTTTGCTGATTCCTGTGCGCGATGATGCTCCGGACCACCCCGGCAAGCTACTGGCGCAATCCCATCCAATTTTCCGAGACCACCAGAGAATTTCCCGGGTTCTGCGGATCGTACTTTACCGAAGTGTGCATGCCGAGGCGACAGGAGTGCAGGTTGATCCAATGGCGCAGATAGGTGACATCCTGGGAGCACTCGTAGGAAACGCCAGCGACGTCGTACTTATAGATCAGCATCACGGCGGTGTGGCGCTCGGGCGCGGGCCCGAGTTCTTGCACGTCGATCACGGTGCCGTCAGTGATGCGTCCGGTGCCCTCGAGCCAGGCCCGGCGCTCGCGTTCCAGTTCGTTCGCGCTTTTCGGCTTGCGCCGCAAGAGAAAATACGCGCCTGCTAAAGCCGCGCTGCCCGCGGCCACCAGTCCATAAAGTCGAAGCGAGTCCATACGAAGGCGGGTCTGGGATTACTACGTCATGATCAGCATAAGCTGGAAGACCGGCGCGCGGAAGAGCCTTGGAGGTTACGGAAGTGGTGAGCCTGTGCAAAACTTCCGGCCGAGGCCGGGGACTGATGCCTCGCGGCAAATTCGGTGCGGTTGAAACTCCTCCGGTGAAGGTTTCTGTTTTAGAATCGGCGCGAACCAACTAACGATTGACGAGAAGAATGCGCGGACCTTCATCGAGACTGAAGCCGGAGAGACCGTTTCATTATCTGGCGATCCTGCTATGGATCGTCGCGGCCTGTTACGCGCAGAATCTGGCGCGCGTGCACTCCCCGGCGAACGACTGGCCGATTTACGGCGGTACGACTGAGAACAATCACTACTCCGCGCTCTCCCAGATCAATCGCAAGAACGTTAGGAGGCTGAAGATCGCATGGATGTTCGACACCGGCGAAGCCGGCGGATTGCAGACGAATCCGCTCGAAATCAACGGTGTGCTCTACGGACTGACGCCCATGCAGAAGGTCTTCGCGCTCGATGCGGCCACCGGCAAGCTGCTCTGGAAGTTCGATTCCGGCATCAAGGGAACGCAGCCTGATCGCGGGCTGGCTTTCTGGTCAAGCGGCAACGAGGGCCGAATCCTGGTCGGGGTGATGAATTTCGTCTACTGCCTCGATGCCGCCACCGGCAAGCCCATCGCCAGTTTTGGAAGTAACGGGCGCATCGATCTGCGCGAGCATCTGGGCGAAGAGATCGGGCGTGAGCCGGCACAGCAGTCGATTTACGTGACCAGCCCCCCAGTGATTTACCGAGATCTTCTGATCGTCGGCGGACGCGAGGCGGAGACTCTGCCTGCCTCCTACGGCGACATTCGCGCTTACGAGGTTCGCACCGGCAAGCTGCGGTGGACGTTTCACACCATCCCCCGCCCCGGAGAACTGGGCTACGATACGTGGCCGAAAGACGCGTGGAAGACGAGTGGTGCCGCCAACAACTGGGCAGGAATGACCGTCGACGCAGCTCGCGGCATCGTTTACGTTCCCACCGGGTCGGCGGCGTTCGACTTCTACGGTGCCGACCGCATCGGCGACGATCTCTTTGGCGACACGCTGCTCGCGCTCGATGCCGAGACCGGTGAGCGGATCTGGCATTTTCAGGGAGTGCGGCACGACTTGTGGGACCGCGATTTTCCCGCGCCGCCGGTGCTGGTGACGGTGGAGCGCGATGGCAAGGAGATCGACGCCGTCGCGCAAACCTCCAAGCAGGGATATGTTTTTCTCTTCGATCGCACCGATGGGCAGCCGCTGTTTCCCATCGAGTGCCGCGATTATCCGCCAAGCACCGTCCCGGGAGAGCAGGCGGCTCGGCAGCAATGCCTGCCGACCAAGCCGGCTCCGTTCGCGCGGCAGTTGTTGACGGAAAGCCTCCTCACCCGGCGCACGCCAGCCACACACGCGTGGGCGCTGGAAAAATTCAGCACATTCCGCAGCGAAGGCCAATTCGTCCCTTTCAGCGCAGGCAAGGACACGGTGATTTTTCCCGGTTTCGATGGCGGAGCGGAGTGGGGCGGCGCGGCGGTCGATCCGGCGACGGCGATTCTCTACGTCAACGCCAACGATCTGCCCTGGACCGGCGCGCTGGCGGAGAATAGCGAAGCCAACAGCGGGCGCGGCATCTACACCAGCCAGTGCGCGGTCTGCCACGGAGAACACATGGCCGGCTCGCCGCCGGCGATTCCGTCGCTCATCGGCCTGAACGACAGCGTGACGCCGAGCCAGGTCGCGGCGACGATCAGGAACGGCAGAGGCCGCATGCCGGGGTTTCCCAATCTGACTGACGATCAGGTTTCAACCCTGCTGGATTTCGTGATGAGCGGCGGAGGGTCAAACGGGAAGAAGACCGATGCATCCGACGGCGATCGAAAAGAGGTTGGGAGTGCGGCCGCGGTGTCGACGATGAGATATCACTTCACCGGCTACAATCGCTTTTATGATCCCGATGGATATCCCGCAGTCGTTCCGCCGTGGGGAACGCTGAGTGCCATCAACCTGAATACCGGCGAGTATGTCTGGAAGGTTCCGCTGGGCGAATACCCCGAACTGGCAGCCAAAGGAATGAAGAATACCGGTACAGAGAATTACGGCGGGCCGCTGGTGACGGCCGGAGGGCTGCTTTTCATCGGGGCAACGAACTTCGATCGCAAGTTTCGCGCTTTCGATAAATCAACCGGCGCATTGCTCTGGGAGGCGACTCTGCCTTTCTCCGGCAACGCAACTCCTGCGACGTATGAGGTCAAGGGACGCCAGTTTGTTGTGATCGGCGCCGGCGGAGGGAAAGATCTGAAATCCAGATCCGGCGGTGTCTACGTGGCGTTTGCCGTGAAGTGAGAAGATCTATGCGTGGGTTAACCGCGGGGTGTGAACCAGTTGCGCTTAAGCTCAGGTTGAAATCGTTCCCCGACCGCCAGCGCTGCGACTTCAAACTGAACCGTCTCTACTTCTCCTGGCTGCACACGCTCTTGCTGGCCAGATCGAGGAACCCGCCTTCGGGCTTCTTGCCGAACTGGTCGTCGTGGGTGGCTTTCTTGCCGACGACGATCCGCCCGCCGCGGTCTCGCGTGTAGAACCACTCCGCGCTCGGAGAAGCCGCGCCGCTGGTGCAGTTAAAGCGCACGCGCGCGCGCACCTCGACGAACGGTCCGCCCTGCGGCAGTTCTGCCGGCGACTTGTATTCCACCCGCACCAGGGCGCTGCGCTGGTTGTTTCTCAGGATTCGCACTGAACTGACGGAGATCTTGTCGCCTTCTGACGTCTGTCCGATGGGACGCCAATCGCCCGCAGCGCGGACGGCAACACTGACTACAAGAATCGGTGCCAGGACGACGGCGGCGAGGATGAGGAGGGCCTTTTTCAACTCTGGGGGATCCGATACTCCTTCTGCAAAGCACACACTTTGGGGCAAAACGACGATTCTGTCAATGGCGGTACGCACGGTCGCCCGACTGTGGTATGGTCAGGGGGCGCGAGGGCCGCGGAAACGATTGCGGGCGGGCGCAGGAATTCTATGGAAGTGCTTCATTCCACAACGATTACGTCACCAATCGGGCCGCTGTTTCTGGCCGCTTCGGAACGAGGCCTAGTCGCACTGGAGTTCGATCAGCGCCTGCCCGGGCAGCAAACAATCCGACCGAATCCGCGCGATTTGCGGGCCGAGCGAGCGCGGGTGCGCTTCGAAGAATCCTCAGCGGCCTTGCGGCCCTATATCCGCCAGTTGGAAGAATATTTCGCCGGTGAGCGACGCGAGTTCACGTTTGCGCTCGACCTGCGCGGGACCGAGTTTCAGCTGGACTGTTGGCGGGCGCTGCTCACGATCCCCTACGGTGAGACGCGGACATATGCCGATATTGCCCGAGCCGTCGGTCGTCCTCAGGGATTTCGCGCCGTGGGCATGGCGAACAATCGCAATCCGGTGGCGATTGTGGTCCCGTGCCATCGCGTGATCGCATCGGATGGGACGCTGTGCGGCTATGGAGGCGGGCTGGACGTGAAGCGCAAGCTGCTGGAACTCGAAGGCGCGCTGAGTGGGAGCCTCGCAGCCTGAGACTCAGGCGCCCCTCGTGCCATCTCGTCGCGCGTCGGGGAGAGGTTTCGTTGCCGTCCTCCCCCTACGCGTTCATTCAAAGGCACCCGCGGTGCGATCATCAGCTGGCTTTCTTACGAGTCTCTTTCTCAGTCCCCGCTGCGACGGCGGAAGGCTGGGGATGTCCACTCGGAGCTTGTGCCGCGGACTGAGCCTGCCAGGCTTCGAAACGGATTTTGCCAAGTCGTGCGTTATTGCCCGGAAGCAGCGTTCTCTCGCTCAGCTTGGCTCCGGCGTAGCGCGCGTCAGGATCCGCGATGACTTCGCGCTGATCTTTGAGCGAGGCCAGACGCTGCCGTACCAGTTCATCCACGCGAAACTGTTCCGGGCCTCCAATCTCGACAATGCCATTCACCGGCTGGCCCACGGCAATCATTGCCACGGCGCTCGCGACATCGTCGGCAGCCATCGGCTGAAAAAGCACAGGCGGCAAATGCACCTTGCCGCCGACCATGGAAATGTCGGCAAGTCCCTTGAGGAACTCGAAGAACTGTGTGGCATGTACGATCGAATACGGGATTGAAGATTCCCCGATCAACTTTTCCTGAGCGATCTTTGCGCGGAAGTACCCGCTCTCCGCCAGCCGGTCGGTTCCCACAACCGATAATGCAACGTGATGTTTTACCCCTGCGGCCGTCTCTTGTTTGAGAAGGTTGCGGGTTGACGTCTCAAAGAAATTCAGTACAGCTGCATCCTCCCAGTCAGGCGAGTTCGACACGTCGACGACCACCGAGGTCCCTTTCATCGCATCAGCCAGCCCCTCGCCGGTGAGGGTGTTGACTCCTGTGTCGGGTGCTGCTGCTACGGGTTCATGCCCGTGCTCGCGGAGCTTGTTGACGAGTTTTGTGCCAATGAGTCCAGTGCCGCCGATCACCACGATTTTCATGATTGTTCTCCCTATTTTTTGACCATGGCGTTTTCCAAGCCATCAGTCTTTGTGCTGTTGGAACAAGTGTTTCGCGGAATGAAGACGCTCCCAATCACTCAGCCGTTTTAGCGAACAGGCGACGAGTGAAAATCCAGCAGCGCAGACCTTCCAGCGCCGCTCCGGTTTGGGTGAACTTGGTTACTACCTTCTTGGTTCGGGGTTGAGAGGAAAACCCGCCGCAGGCACGACCGACGAACTTGATTAAATCCGACGAGAACGGTATGCCTGACTGCCGGACGCAGCTATTTTGACCAAATGCACGCAGTGAGGCATGACGCAGCCGCACAGCCCCGAGACCAGCGAACACCACATCCCTTACACTAAGTAGACAACACCGGACTTTGAACTGCATCAATCGGGCAAACCACGTAGAGATCGGTCTCGCCGATGCTCTGCAGCCATTGCCATGTTCGGTGGCCGTGCGGCGGAACCTCCGAAGATGTCCCTCATTGACCCCGTCGCAAGATTCCAGCAAAATCATCCATCTCTGGAAAACCTCCCACCAAGCAACGGATTGACCAACATCGACAACCCGGCTGCACACACGGCTGATCATCCTCCCGCCTCCATGAGCTCATCACTCCGCAAGGCAGGGCTCTTTTATCTCGTCTTCGTGATGTTCTCCTACACCACGGGTGGGCCGTTTGGGCTGGAAGACATGGTCACGACCTCGGGCCCGGGCATCACGCTGTTCTATCTGCTGGTGCTGCCGTTTTTCTGGTGCATCCCGGTCTCGCTCGTTTCGGCGGAACTGACGACGGCCATGCCGGTCGAGGGCGGCTTCTATCGCTGGACGCGCGCCGCATTCGGCGACCTTTGGGGATTCCTCGCCGGATGGTGGAACTGGTCGGCGTCGTTTTTGCTGGGCAGCGTGTACGCGGTGCTGTTCACCGACTATCTCGTCTATTACCTGCCCAGCATGACGTGGTGGGAACACTATCTGTTCTCCGTCGGTCTGATTGCGGTGCTGACCTGGATCAACGTGCGAGGTATCCAGATGGTCGGCCAGGTCGCCACCGGGCTTGAGATCTTCATCTTCATTCCCGTCATGCTCATGATCGCCATCGGCCTGGCCCATTGGCATAACAATCCGTTTCATCCGTGGGTTATCCCGAACCAGCCGACCTTCAAGGTATTCGGCGTGGGATTGGCGCTTGGGCTATGGCTGTATTCAGGCTATGAGCAGTTGTCGACTGTCGCGGAAGAGGTGGAGAATCCGCAGCACGCCTATCCGTGGGCGCTGGCCATTGTCGTGCCATTGTCGGTTGCGGCGTATTTTCTTCCAGCATGGGTGGGGCTGGCCTCGGCCGGCAACTGGGAAAAATGGCATGCCGGATTCTTTTCTGACGCCGCCAGGATCATCGGCGGACCCTGGCTCGGCACATGGATGACCCTGGCAGCCATGGTCGGCAGCGTGGCGCTGCTCAATAGCACCATCCTGACCACCACGCGCATGCCCTTCGCCATGGCGGAAGATGGATACCTGCCGCAGATCCTGACGCGAAAGCACTCGCGCCATGGCACGCCGTGGCTGGCGATCGTGGTATCGGCGGTGATCTACGCGCTGCTGGCGTGGCGGAGCCTCGGCGAGCTGATCTCGATCTATATCTGGCTCCGCTCGGCTACGACTGTGCTGACAGTGCTTTCCGGGTGGAAGTTGCGGCGGACGCAGCCCGACCTGAAGCGTTCGTTCACCGTGCCCGGCGGTCGCTGGGGATTGCTCTATGTCGTGGGAGCACCGGTGATCATGGCCCTGGTTGCGTTGCTCGGAAGCGACCGGTTCGGGCTGATCGGCGGAGCCCTCGCCATGTTGCTGGGCCCTGCCGTCTATGGAGTAACACAGCTTCTCTGGCGGAAGAGCAGCGATTGATCGCCAGTTGTCCTAAGCGCTTTTGCGGAAAAGATAGTTGTTGCGCGTCGGATAATCGCTTTCCCAGTAGCGCAGAATCTCCATGCCAACTGCGCCAGCCATGGCGACAAACTCGTCAGGAGCGGCGAAGAACGAAATCCCGGTTCCCGGCAGAATCACGGCGGGCTTTGCGGTGATCTGCCACCAGATCATCCTCCGCAACATTCCAAACCATGCTCGTAACCCGCGGTTGTGCAGCAGAAAAGAGAGCATCTCGCGCCTGCTTTTGAAGCGCGGCGTGGGGTCGGGTTCTTCGGCGACAGAAACTTCCCCGAGAAAGATGCGGGCGTGCGGTTTGGCTATGCGGGAAATCTCATGCAGGGTTGCGGGAATCTTTTCCCGCGGCACTACGGGCAGAACACAGTTGCAGACTACGACCGAGGCGCTGGCGTCCGCCGCCGGAAGGTGGTCGGAGAGGGCCTGCCGGACATCGAGACCGGCCCGCCGCACGACAGCGACTTCCTCCTCCGTGGCCAGGAAGCCGACAGCGCTGTGCACGCCGATCTCCCCGGCCATGCGAAGCAGAATGCCGTCTCCACAGCCGACGTCCACGAGATCGTCTTCGGGACGGAGTTCCACTGCCTCGACGATGTGCTGATGGATGACTTTTGTGACTTCTTGTTGGTCGCGGCCGCGCAGGGCAAGGTCGTGTACATCGCGCGCATGCTTTGCCGTTTGCCGGCAATACTCGACGTAATTGTCGGACCGGGTGATCATGGTGAAAAGCTTCGTTGCGGCCGGCTGACGCGACCCGCAGCGCTAGCTTACCAAGTCCAGGAACTTATACCAGACCCCGGCGAAGGGGAGGAACCAAGGTTTGCCACTGTAGAGGCCCAGCGGCGCGCCGGGAAAGGGAATGCCCATAAACGGATTCTCCGGCTTGTCTCCCGCAATGAGCTCGGCTACCTTTTGGCCCTGGTACGTCGCCATCGCCACCCCATGCCCAGCATAGCCGATCGCATAGTAGACGCCATCGAGCTGTCCGGCGTGCGGCATGATGTCAAAGGCGAAATCGAGCGTGCCTCCCCAGACGTAGTCGATCTTCGTGTTGGCCAGCTGCGGGTAAACACCGATCATCCCTCGGCGCAGGATGTCAGCGCTTCGGCGGATCGTCTGATCGGTCTCCGGAAAGAACGCGGCCCGGCCGCCGAACAACAAGCGCCGGTCCGGAGTGAGGCGGTAGTAGTAGAGGTAATTCTTCGAATCGTAGATCATCCGATTGCGGGGGCTCAGTCCTAAAGCCAGGTTCTCTGGCAGGACTTCGGTGGTGATGATGAACGATCCGATGGGAATGATTTTCTTCTGCAGCGAGGGCGTGGCCCGGCCGGTGTAACCGCTGGTGCCGACGAAGACATCGCGCGCCCAGATGGGTCCGCGCCTGGTGCTCAGCTTCCAGCCTGATTGGCCCTGGCGCGACTGGCGGTCGATCGAGTGCACTCGCGCCTGTTCGAAAATCTGGGCTCCGGCTCGCAACGCAGAGCGGGCCAGGCCGGAAACGTAGCGCGCGGGATTGCAGCCGGCGCTGGTTTCATCCACCATGCCGCCGTAATAGATTCCGGATCCGATCTCTCCGCTCAACTGGTTCTTCTCTACCACGCGCAACTCATGCTGGAATTCCCGCGCGATGACCTCCGCCTGGCGCGCATAGTCGTCGAAATGTCTCTGCTTGCAAGCGACTTCCAGGTGGCCGCTGCGGGAGAAGTCGCAGGCGATGTTTTCTTCTCTGACTATCTGTTCGACGCAATCAATTGTGGCCAGCGACGCCGCATACATCCTCTGGGTGAGTTCGCGTCCATACCTCGAGATGAGCTGGTTCACTCCGAGCTTGAGGCCGGTCAGCACCATGCCTCCGTTGCGCGAGCTCGCGCCCCAGCCGATCGTTTCAGCTTCGAGTACGGCAACTTTCGCTCCGCGCCTGGCAAGCGCGCGCGCGGCGGAAAGCCCGGTGAATCCGGAGCCGATGACGGCTACGTCGACGGATTCGGGCGGTGGAACGGAGGCGTCAGTCGTCGGGAAATCGGTTGTGGTCAGCCAGTAGTTGTGTTCGAGCATCCGCGGAATCCCGTGTGCCTCCTCTCGCGAGCGTTGCGGCCCACTTCCCCGGACATCCGAGCCGGACCGACACTGTGTTTGCAGGACCTCGCATTCTAGCGTGGGAGTGCGACGATAGTACATGCACTTTCGGTGGATTGGACAAAACCAGATACTCCAATTTCTTCCACCTCGGTAATCTTGCTGCGGTTACCGGCTGAACCTAGTCTAGGGAGGCAATGGCTCTTCGCAGCCTCCTGTTTTGCTCAGACGAGGCATCGGCCGCGCCGATCCGCAGCGTGCTTGCGGATCTCGGCGTAGAAGGAGAGTCCTGCCCGGACGCGGCAACCGCTGTCCAGAAAATCTCGAGCCAATCTCTTCAAATCGTTGTCATCGACTGGGATCGGCAACCCGAAGCCGGTCTGCTTCTGGCGGCGGCCCGGGAACGCCGGGCTAACGAGCGACCCTTAACCCTGGCGATCGTGAACGACGATGCCAGCGTTCCCAAGGCACTACAGGCAGGCGCCAATTCGATTCTCCGCCGCCCGATTCTGGGGAATCAGGTCAAAGATACGCTCAGGACGGCTCGCGACTTGCTGCGGGCCCGGCAGGAATCAGCCGCAGCGGGAGCGAGTCAGGCTGCTGCGGCAGCCGCAGCGGCGGGTTCTCGCGGTGCAGGTTCCCCGTCTTCCTACGGATCATCGGGAGGTCCTCTGCGCGCCGGAGAATTCCTCCAGACAGGATCGGCTCCCGCGACTCAACTCGACACCGAGTCGGAGGTGCAGAGGTCGATGGAGCAGTCAGCGGCATCGCAGATCGATCCGCTGAAGGACCTGGAGCCGACCGCCGCTTCTGTGCAGCGCGCGCCCGAAGCCGTAGTACCTCCGCGCCCACCAGACGATCAACCACGCGGCCTGGAGTGGTATCTCAAGCGAAAGGGCGTCGCGCCGCGCGGTCCTCTGCTTCCACCTTCTGCCTCAGCCGCGCCAGCCCCTGCGCCGCAGCCTGCTCCGCCAAAACCGGAGCTGATCGGCTACGACCAGACGCCCACTTATTCGGAACCCGTTCCCAGTACCGTCGAAGCAGCCGCGGCCCAAACGTCGCCGATCCGGCGAGGCTCCGCGCCGGCGGGATCGCCGAATGATGAACCCAAAGATCAGAAGACGGAAGCTCAACTCTTCGCCTACATCGAAGGAGAGCGGAAGGAGCCGGAACGTCCTGTGCGCTCCAGTTTCCGCCTGGGGAAGGGAGCAATCCTGTGGGCGACGGCCTTAGCGGTATGTGCGGTCATCGCGACGCCGCAGGCGCCCTGGCATCCGCAGGTGCGTGCCGCCTGGGCGCGTGGCCAGAAAGGTGTGCACGCGTGGCTGAACCCGCAGCTGGTGACGACTCCACAGGCGCCGGAGTCTCACGAGAACTTCGGTCGAGCCGGCGATGAGTATAAATTGCCCGTCGCGGAGACGATTCCCGATGCTACGACCGACCCCTCTCAGATTCGTGTAACACCCGTCATTGACCCCACGGCAAAGAAGCCCAACGAGGGAACGACGACGCCAGACCAGACAGCGGCTCAGCCCGGGCAACCCGGCCAGCCTGGGAGTCAACCTGACGGAGCGTCCCCACCCCCGGCTAATCCAGTTCCTGCCCCAAATTCGCAGACTTCTGCCAATCCAGCTCCTCCCGTGACAGGCCCGGTCGTGTCACAGCCAGTGAGCACTGCGCCCCCGGCAGGGTCGCCTTCTGTGTCTGCGAGCAGCACTCCGGCGGTGACGCGCCCTGCGGTACCGCGACCGCCTGCTATTCCGCCCTCGATCTCTAGCCAGATCGCTCCGGCGGCGCTGCCGACTGTTCCTCCGGCCTCACAGGCTTCGCCGCCTACCGATGCATCCATTCCGTCCAGCCTGCGAACGCAGATGGCATCGCCCGTGCCCGATGCCAGCGGCAACAAGCCGCCCGACACCGCCCTGCCTTCGATTGAGCCGGTCATGGTTCCCGAAGCGGCCGAGAGAGCCCTTCTGGCCGCCCAGCCCGAGGTTCCTTATCCCGCCAGCGCCAAAAACCAGCAGGGAACGGTAGTTCTGCAAGTTCTGGTTGGCCGCGACGGTACGGTGCAGGACGCGAAATTTCTCCAGGGATCCCTGGCTTTTGCCCGCGCCGCCATCGATGGGGTCCGGCAGTGGAAATTCAAGCCCTATAGCATGAATGGCAGGCCGGTTTCGGTTCAGACCCTGATGACCATCAGCTTCAAGCCGGGAGCCTAGGTTGGGGTTCTGGACAATCCGTTCGCCGAAGCCCGCGTATCCGGAACCATTATCGTGTTCCAACCCTCCCGCTCGTTACCGCAGTGGGACCAACTTGAGCAGCCGGGGGATGGCAACCGGCATCTATGTGGATATAATGGAATGAGTTCCTCGGGAAGTACTTCCTTCCAGAAACGGCCAAACGGATGTCCATGAAAATCAAGGCAGCGATTCTCGTTACCTCTTTTGCTCTGTTGTTGTTCGTCGTCGTCGGCACGCTCGGAGGCGTGCATGCCTCTTCGAATGACGGCGCCTATCGCCAACTGCAGGTTTACAGCGAAGTACTCTCGCGAGTGCAGAGCGAGTACGTCGAAGAGCCGAACATCCCGAAAGTGACGGACGGCGCCCTCCACGGATTGTTGGAATCGCTGGATCCCAATTCCAGCTACATGTCGGCGGAAGCCTACAAGGCCTTCAAGGCGCACAAGCTGGAAGGCAAGGGCGGGATTGGTGCCGTGGTTTCGAAGCGTTTCGGATATGCCGACGTCGTGTCCGTGCTCCCCGGTTCTCCAGCCGAGAAAGCTGGAATCGAAGCGACCGACATTTTCGAATCCATCGAAGGGCAGAGCACTCGCGAGCTGTCGCTGCCGGAAATTCGCAATATGCTGGATGGTGCTCCCGGTTCGACGGTCCACGTCGAGGTCGTGCGCGCCCGGCGCGCCGAACCTCAGAAGATGGAGATTACGCGCGATCTCGTAACCGTGCCACAGCCGAGCGACAAGATGATGGAAGACGGCATCGGCTATGTGAAGGCGGAGGCACTGACCAAGGGCAAGGCCCAGGAAATCGCTTCCGATATCAAGTCGCTCGAACGGCAGGGCGCTAAGAAGATTCTCCTCGATCTGCGCAATTGCGCCGAGGGCGATGAGAGCGAAGGTGTCGCCGTGGCCAACCTCTTTCTCAATCACGGCACCATCACCTATCTGCAGGGGCAGAAGTTTCCCCGCGAAGCATTCAACGCGGATCCCGCCAAAGCCGTTACCGCGCTGCCGGTTGCGGTTCTCGTAAACAGGAGTACCGCCGGTGCGGCTGAAATCGTTGCCGGGGCCATTCTGGAAAACGCGCGCGGCGATGTCGTCGGCGATAAGACTTTCGGGGACGGCTCCGTGCAGAAGACGATCGATCTCCCGGATGGCGGCGCTCTGATTCTTTCCGTCGCGAAGTATTATTCACCCAGCGGAAAGGCGATTCAGGACGACGCGATCACTCCCAACGTGATTGTCGCCGATGCCGATGATGCGCTTGGACCGGATGACGATGAGACGGCTGCTCCGGAGCAGGAGAAGCCGAAGAACACGGTTGACGACCAGTTGAACAAGGCCGTGGAAGTGCTGAAGAGCCATAATAGCTAGGCAGGCTCGGTCTTCAACAGGAAGTTCGAATCGCGCGCTCCGGGCGCGCGATTTTGTTTTTACGCCGCAGATGCTTCATCGTTGCGTCCGCGCAGAGAGTGCTATTCTGAGCTGTATCCGCATCTTCAGGCGCTGATGAAACCCCTCTATGAAGATCTTCCACCGGTGGAGATCGGCGGGCGCAAGGTCGTAGGCCGCGTGCTATTCGGCTTGCTGGTGCTCGTGTCGGCGTTGGTGGGAGCAACGGCGGGCCTGCTGCTGGTTTACACCACCGACCTGCCGCAGGTGGATGCTCTCGAGGCCTACCGCCCCAGCTCAATCAGTGAAGTCTATGACGATCATGGCCGCGTGATCGGCTCCTTTGCACTGCAGCGGCGCGTTGTCGCCACGTATGACGATTTTCCTCCTGTGCTCCGCGAGGCGCTGGTCTCGATTGAAGACAAAGATTTCTACCGCCATTCCGGGATCAACTTCTGGCGCATTATCGGGGCAGCCTACCGGGATATCGAATCGGGCGGCAAAGTGCAGGGCGCCTCAACCCTGACCATGCAACTGGCGCGGAACCTGTTCTTGTCACCGGATCGCTCTTTCCACCGCAAGATTGAAGAAACGCTGCTGGCTATTCAGATCGAGCGCCGGTTCACCAAGCCCCAGATTTTCACCCTTTATGCCAACCAGATCTTTCTCGGGCACGGCGTATACGGCTTCGAAGCGGCATCGGAATTTTATTTCAGCAAGCCGGCGAAGCAGTTAACTCTCGATGAAGCTGCGCTGCTGGCCGGCCTGCCAAAAGGACCGGCGGTGTATTCGCCGATCATTCATCCGGACCGCGCGCTCAAGCGACGCAATCTCGTCATCGATGCCATGCTCGAAGATGGCAAGATCACGGCCGCCCAGGCCGATGTAGCCCGGTCGGCGCCGCTGGTTCTGCATCTGGCGCACGACCCGAACTCGCTGGCCCCGTATTTCGTCGAAGAAATTCGGCGCTATCTGGAAAACAAGTATGGCGCCGATCAGGTCCACGAAGGCGGCTTGAAAGTGTACACATCGCTCGACATGGATTTGCAACAGGCGGCCGACCAAGCGGTGCTCGACGGCCTCGCCGCCTATGAGCGGCGCCACGGCTGGAAGGGGCATTTGGAGAACATTCTGGATGAGGGCCAGCCGCTCGAGAAGTATTCGAATCCGGACTGGGACGACGAGCCGGAAGTGGGGGGATACGTTCACGCCCTCGTCACCGCGGCCGGCCCGGGCATCGCGACTCTCAAGTTTGGCCGCTATACTTCCGCACTCGGCCAGCCCGATGTCGCCTGGACGCAGCAGAAGCTGGTGAACATTCTCAAGACCGGGGACATCTGCTATGTGAAGATTCTGTCTCTTGGCTCAAACGGTGCGGCTAAAGTCAGTCTCGAACAGGATTCCGGTGCGCAAGGCGCACTGCTTGCCCTCGACAATACAACCGGAGGGATTAAGGCCCTGGTTGGTGGCCGCGATTTTAACGAATCGAAGTTCGATCGAGCCACCCAGGCGCTGCGGCAAGTGGGATCGTCCTTTAAGCCATATGTGTACACCGCGGCGATCGACGAAGGCGCAAGCCCGGATGACACTATCCTCGACGAACCGGTGAGCTTCGAGACTCCTTCAGGAACATACTCGCCGCACAACTACGACGAAAAATTCGAAGGCATCATCACCCTGAGGCGCGCACTGGCGCAATCGCGCAATATTCCTGCGCTCCGGCTGGCCAACAAGATCGGCATTCGCGATGTGATCGACTACGCCGAGCGCTTTGGCATCACCACAAAGATTCCCCCGTATCTGCCGGTCGCCCTGGGCGCGGCAGAGATCACGTTGATCGAACAGACTGCCGCCTACAGCGTCTTTCCGAACGATGGCGTGCGGATCACGCCCCGCTATATCACGCGCGTGACCGACTATGAAGGGCGGGTGCTGGAGGAAGATTATCCGGAAGTGAAGGACGTGATCAGCGAACGCACGGCGCGCATCATGACTTCCATGTTGCGCGAGGTTGTGCTCCACGGGACGGGTATCGCCGCGTCGCGCCTGCCATTTCCCGTGGCCGGGAAGACGGGCACGACCAACGATTTCACCGATGCCTGGTTTGTGGGATTCTCCCCGACCATGACTTGTGGCGTATGGGTGGGCTACGACGAGAAGAAATCCCTGGGCGCGAAGGAGACGGGGGCACACGCTGCCTTGCCGATCTGGATGAACTTCATGTCCGCAGCCATGGCCGGAAAAGACGTCGGAGACTTTCAGCCGCCGCCGGCGATGCCCCACGCAGTAGCTCAGAAAGTCGATACGCCGGATAATGCTCCAGCCACCGAAGAAGCCCACTGAGCGAGCGAAACCATGACCAGAAAATTCTCTCTCCGCCTGCTCGTAGCTCTGTCGATAATCGCGGGATATGCGACTGCCGACGCGCCACATCGCGGCACCCCTTCAAAGGGGAGCAAAGCAGCTATTGAGCACGTCCTGCATGGCCAGCAAGACGCCTGGAACCGGCATGATCTCGATACTTTCATGACGGGATATTGGCATTCTCCCGACCTCACCTTTTTCGCCGGCGGTCAGGAAAATCAGGGATGGCAGGCGGCGATGGATCGCTACAAGGCCCGTTACACGGCCCCGGGACATGAAATGGGCAGGCTCGAGTTTTCCGACCTGCGGATCGCCATGCTGGCCCCGGATGCGGCCTTCGTGCGCGGAGCCTGGCACCTGACGATGTCCGACGGCAAAACGCCACACGGACTGTTCACACTGGTTTTCCGCAGGTTTCCCGACGGCTGGAAGATCATTCACGACCACACATCGGCCGCGGAATAACGGCAAAGAAAACGGCCTACCTTTTCACCCGTACCTGCACACGCGTCCCATCGGCCAGCGTTCCATTCGTCAACTCGATCTTCCCGCCCCGCACCACGCCCTCGAACTCCTGCTGTGGAGAAGGGGTGGCAAACCCCGAACCCGGCCGCGGCGCCCGTCCCATGCCTTTGTCCATGGCTGCGTTCGCCAGTCGGTCCGCCTCCTGGTTATGTTCCCGCAATGCGTGGCCGATCGAGAACCAGTCGAGCTGCGCGATCAATTCTTTGGCGCGAGCGTGCAGATCCTTCAACGTCGCGTTCTTCACTTTGTAGATGCCCTTGATCTGGCGCACCAGCAGCTCGGAGTCGCTGATCAGCTTCACCGCCCTAGGCCCGTGCTCGAGTGCGTATTCGAGGGCGGCAATCAGTCCCTGATACTCGGCGAAGTTGTTGGTCTGATGGCCGAGATACTCGCTCAGCGCTGCGACTTTCCGTCCAGTCTCATCTTTGATCACCACGCCGTAGCCCGCCGGCCCGGGATTGCCGCGCGCCCCGCCATCGCTGTGCGCGACGAGGTAGCGAGCCGGGGGATGCTCGTGCGATTCGAGATGCGAGGGAAGCGAAGGCGACATGGTTCGAGTTTACAACGCGGATCGGCGGAACCCAGGGCAAGAGCCCATCGCCGGCACGGCTCTTGGCGCGCGACGAGAGCGCTGTTCCGTTTTCACCTCGACTATCGTCCAGCCGCCAATCGCGTGGCTAGCCGTGGCGGGAGTTTGGCGGCGAAAATGCGGTCCTGCGCGGCTTTCAGATTGTAGGGCGTGCGGTGGAAGTGGACAATCTGGGCCTCGGTGTCGAACAGCCCAAACGCAGCCCGCCAGTCGCCGTCACGCGGTTGACCCACCGAGCCGGGATTGATCAGGTAACGCGCCGAGTCTTTCAACTGCAGCGGGACCGATTCTGCCTGGCCCACGGTGCGATATTCCGGACGGAAGCCATCCGCCGCCGAACCGTTGGCAAAAAATCCGCCCTGCAGATGTGTGTGTCCGAAGAAAGTCAGCGGAGACGCCAGCGTGATTAAGGGCGCCAATGCGTCTCCCAGCGACACCACGTATTCGTCTTCGTCGTTCGGCGATCCGTGGACCAACTGGATTTCCGGGAGGCCGGGCATCGAAACCGGACCGTGAGGCAGAGCACGCAGCCACTCGAGATTTTCCGAATTCAGCTCGTTGCGCGTCCAGATGGCAGCCGCCGCAGCCATGGGGTTAAAGTCATCGATATCCATCAGCCCGGTCGCAGCCTTGTCGTGATTGCCGCGGACAAAGACCGTTCCAAGCTCTCGAGACCGCTCCGTCACTTCGTTCGGACTTGCCCCATACCCCACGATATCGCCTAGATTGACGGCGGCGTCGAATGAAGGAGCGGCCGCCAGACACGCGTCGAGCGCTTCGAGGTTGGCATGGATGTCACTGAGCAGGAGTATGCGCAAGAAGCCCACCGGACAAAGTGGGGATTATAGACCAACCATAGCATTCCTGTGCCAGTACCGGCATCGCGTTCACAACCGGGTCGGGAGTTTGCCGGGCGCTTCTCGTGTAGAATCCGGTGCAATGCGCTGGCGTTTCAAAGGCAGCACGCCCGTCTCGATCAAAGTCTTGTTCGCGCTGATGGTCTTCAACTTTGCCGGGCAGTTGGCGACGGCCTACGCCGTTCCGCATTGGGCGGCATTGCAGTCCGATGCGGCGCATTCTTATCTCATTCACCTTCGCGGCAGCCCGGCCTATTTCGTCCAGCCGTGGCTGGGAGCCTATTTCGACTATGGATTCTGGCTGCACTTCGTGCTTCTGGGTCTCGCGTTTCTGATGGCTTGGATCCACCGCGACGAACTCGAGCGCATCGGTTAGCGATTCACTACCGGGCAGCGCGCCCAGTGGCCGGCCGAGACTTCTACTAGCGGCGGCAGGATCTGTGAACATTCGGGAATGCGCGACTCGCAACGTGGCTCGAAGGCGCATCCCGGCGGCATTGACTGCAGAGCGGGAACCGTCCCCTCAATCGTCTCCAGCGGGCGCTTGCGGTCGGTAGTCAGGTTCGGCACGGCGTGCAACAGACCACGCGTATAAGGATGAGCTGCAGCGGAGAAGATCTCCCGCTTCGTGCCGAGCTCCACCAGGCTTCCGGCGTACATCACCGCGACCCGGTCGGCCACTTGCGATACGACTGCGAGGTCGTGCGAGATAAACAGCATGGCGAGCCCGAACCTGGCCCGCAAATCGGCCAGCAGATCAAGAATCTGCGCCTGAATCGTAACGTCGAGCGCAGTGGTCGGTTCGTCGGCAATCAGTAACCGGGGACGATTCACGACTGCCATCGCAATCATCACGCGCTGGCGCATGCCTCCCGAGAGCTGATGCGGATAGTCACGGGCGCGCTGCGCGGGTTCCGGGATGGCGACATCGTTCATCGCATCGACCGCTCGCTGCCACGCCTCCCGCTTGGGCATCGCGTGGTGCGCGAGGACCGCTTCGGCGATCTGATCTCCAACCCGCATGACCGGATTCAGCGCCGTCATTGGCTCCTGAAAAATCATGGCGATTCGCGAGCCGCGCAGCTGGCGCATGGCATCGTCCGAGAGATTGGAGAGGTCGCGCGCGACACCGTTTTCGGTAAAAACAATGTCCCCGGCGACTGCCGCTTGCGTCGGCAGGAGCCGCATGATGGCCAGCGACGTCACAGATTTGCCGGAGCCCGACTCCCCCACCAGGCCAACGACTTCGCCCGGTTCGATCGAAAAGCTGAGATCACGGACCGCAGGGAGAATCGCCGAACCGCTTGCCCCGACCTGACGCCCCATCGGGAATCCAACGTTCAGGCGGCAGATGTCGAGCAAGGACGGCACGGATTCATACTAGCAGCGGCAGGCGAAGCCGTCCGACTAGACCTCTCAAGCGCCAGCGCCAGGGTCTTCGTCTTCGGGGCCTGAATCTTGCCCTATGGCTGCCGCATCTCTTACAGTACTTGTATGAGCAAGATTCACATTCCAACGCCGTTGCGGCAGTATGTAGGCAAGCAGGCCTCGGTCGAGGTTGCAGGAGCGACGGTTGCCGAAGCCATGAGCGCATTGGTGGCGCAGCATCCCGACCTGCGTAAGCATCTTTATACGGAAGACGGAAGACTGCGCGCTTTCGTGAACCTGTACGTCAACGACGAGGACATCCGTTACCTGCAGAAGGAAGCAACTGCGCTGAAAGATGGTGATAACATTTCGATCGTGCCTTCGATCGCAGGAGGCGCGTCTTGATTCGCGGTTTCTCGGCAGGAAAACGGTTCGTGCCCGCAAAGGTGACAGTTCGAGTTTCCGCGTTCGAGATGTACTATTGTTGTCCTTCCTGCTAGCGTCTCGATTCCCGTTGATCGTCAGGAAATTCCAGCAAGTGAAATGGTTTTGAGGACTTTATGGCTACCACCACCGAAATTCCGGTCACTTTAAGCAAGGATGAAATCCTCCGCTACTCGCGGCATCTGATCATGCCCGAAGTCGGCATGGAAGGTCAGCAGAAGCTGAAAGCGGCCAAGGTGCTATGCATCGGCACCGGCGGTCTGGGATCGCCGCTGGCTCTCTATCTGACTGCTGCCGGCGTGGGGACGCTGGGTTTGGTCGATTTCGACGTGGTTGATTACACCAACCTGCAGCGCCAAATCATTCACTCGACCGCCGATGTGGGCCGCAAGAAGCTGGACTCGGCAGCGGACAAGCTGAAAGGCATCAATCCGTTTCTGAATTTGCGGACGTTCGATACCAAACTGTCGAGCGCCAACGCTCTCGAATTATTCCGCGAGTTCGACATCATCGCCGACGGCACCGACAACTTCCCCACGCGCTATCTGGTGAACGACGCATGCGTGCTGACTGGCAAGCCGAACGTATACGGATCGATTTTCCGCTTTGAAGGGCAGGCGAGCGTGTTCGCGACCGAAGAGGGTCCGTGCTACCGCTGCCTGTATCCCGAGCCGCCACCGCCAGGACTTGTCCCGTCGTGCGCCGAAGGAGGCGTGTTGGGAATTTTGCCTGGCCTGGTCGGCGTGATGCAGGCCACCGAAGTGATCAAGCTGATTCTCGGCGTGGGCGAGCCACTGATCGGGCGGCTGCTCCTGATCGACGCCCTGGGCATGAAGTTCCGCGAACTGAAGTTGCGCAAGAATCCCGACTGCCCTGCCTGCGGAAGCCATCCCACCGTCACCAAGCTGATAGACTACAACGAGTTCTGCGGCATTCGCGGAGAGGAGAAGCCTGTGGCCAGCGGAGTTCCCGAGATTCAGGTGGAAGAGCTAAAGCGGCGTCTGGACGCCAAGGACGATCTGTTTGTCCTCGATGTGCGCGAGCCGCACGAATATCAGATCTGCAATCTCGGCGGATATCTGATCCCGCTCAACGACCTGCCCAAGCGGGTCAACGAGCTCGATTCCAGCCGGGAGATCGTCGTTCACTGCAAGATGGGTGGACGCAGCGCCAAAGCTGTGGCGTTTCTGCAGCAGGCGGGTTTCACCAAGGTCCACAATCTGGCGGGCGGAATCACGGCCTGGTCGGATCGCGTCGATCCGAAAGTGCCGAAATACTGAGAGGTGTCGCTCGGGACTCGCCCGTCGGTAATGACTTTTTCTTCAGGGAGCGCAAACGCGCTCCCTTTTCTTTTTGGGCGTGCAACCCGTGTGGACCGTGAGCGAAAACCAGATTGGCATTGAAAGGCTGCATGGAACAGCAGATAATGCCGGGTTGTCTCCGGCGCCATCTCCGACCACGGTAGTTGGACGGACAGGAGGCTCGTCTTGGACAGAATCCCATCTTTTCTTGCATTCCTCTTAATTGGTATGTGTCTCTCGTTGGCGGCAGGCCAAGCGACCTCAGCCCCGCCTCAGACTTCAACACCACCTCAGGCTTCAGCACCGCAGACTTCAGCACCACCCCAGACTTCGGGATCGCAATCAACTCCGCAGCCGGTCACGGCCGAGCCCACGCAGACGAGCTTTACCTCGAACAAGGGTTTTGTTCTCGAGGATGCGACCCCGGTCCGGCTTCGGATCAACCGCACAATATCCTCGGCGGATGCGCACACCGGAGACACAGTCGACTTTGAGGTTCTTGACGACATCACTCTTAACGGAGTTCTGGTTATTCCCAAAGGCGGCCTGGCTTTCGCTACAGTGACTGAAGCCCAGCCCACGCGGAGAATGGCCCGCGGGGGCAAACTCGACGTCAACATTGACTACGTGAAGCTGGTCAGCGGTGATAAGGCTGCCTTGCGCGCGGTCAAAGATCTAAAGGGCGGTGGTCACACTGGGGCCATGGTGGGCGGGATGGTAGCGACGGGCATCGTGTTCTTCCCAGCCGCCCCGTTTTTCCTGTTCATGCATGGAAAAGACATCACGATTCCCAAGGGCACTGAGATCACTGCATATGTCAATGGAGACATGAAGCTCGACGTCGCCAAGTTTCAGCAGCCATCGGCGGCACAGCAAACTGCCGCTCCGCCAACTGCTGCCGCTGCCGGCCCCACGTCTGGGAAGCTTCAACTGGAGTCCAACCCGCCTGGTGCCGACATCGAGATCGATGGCAATTTTGTAGGCAATACACCATCCGACCTTGAAGTTACGGAAGGGGATCATGCCGTCGTAGTCAAGAAGTCCGGCTACAAGGACTGGGAGCGCAAGCTGAAAGTTAGCGCAGGAAGCAACGTGCACCTCGCTGCGGATCTTGAGAAGGCAAGCCAATAACCTCATTAGGTTTGCGTTCACGAACATACTCGGGATGGAGAGTCGGGAAAGTGGGCTCGATTGAAAGCATCAGAGCGCGCTGATCGAGCCGACTAGGACGAAGCTTCGCGTCTGAGACCTGGCTAATACTCGCCACTCCCTTGTCCGGCCAAGTTTTTCCTTTTCCCGCCGATAGACAAACATGTGAGCAATCTGTCGGCTGGACAGGGGACCGCGCGCGCCCGTGTCGAGGCAATCCGTCCGCTGCGCTACGTCGCGAGGCAACCCATCTTCGACCGGGAAGAGAAAGTCTTCGGCTACGAGCTTCTGTTTCGGGACGGTCTGCAGAACGCGTTCAGCGGCGACACCGATGAGGCCTCGCGTGCCACACTCGACCGGTCCCTCCTGATGGGCATCGATGTTCTGTGCGACGGGCGCAAGGCGTTCATCAACTGCACCAAAGACACTCTCATTAAGGGGCTGCCTCGCCTCCTGCCTCCCCAGTCGACCGTGGTTGAAGTTCTCGAGGATGTTCCGCCGGACCCGGATGTCACGGCCGCCTGCTGCAGCCTCAAGGAAGACGGATACATGATCGCGCTCGACGATTTCGTCGCCGACGATCCCCGCGGCGCGCTGGCCGAGATCGCCGACATCATCAAGGTCGAGTGGCCGCTCACGACTGAGGAGCAGCGCGCCGATCTGGTCCGGCGCTATGCGCCTCGGCAGTGCCGCATGCTGGCTGAAAAGATCGAAACCCATGGCGACTTTGTTCGCGCTCGCGACCAGGGATTCCTTTACTTTCAGGGATTCTTTTTCCGCCGTCCAGAGATGCTCAGCACGCGCGATCTGCCCGCCAACCAGCTCAACTACCTGCGCATGCTGCAGGAAGTGTCGCGCCCCGAACTGGATCTTCCCGCTATCGAGAATCTGGTCAAGGCCGAGGCTTCCATCTGCTATCGTCTGTTGCGCTATCTGAATTCCGCAGTCTTTGGCCTGATCTGCGAAGTCCACTCCGTCCGTCACGCGCTTTCGCTTCTGGGAGAACGCGAAATGCGCCGCTGGGTCCGGCTGGTCGCCGCGGTTGGCGCCGGGCGCGACAAGCCCAGCGATCTCGTCGTCTCCGCCCTGGTGCGCGGCCGGTTTGCAGAGTTGCTGGCCCCACGCGTCCAGCACGGCGAATCCGATCTCTTCCTGCTTGGCCTCTTATCCCTGATCGATGCCATGCTGGAGATGCCGATGGCGGACGTCCTGCAGAAGATCCCCGTCGACCGCGAGACCAAGGCTGTCCTGCTCGGCCAACCCAGCGCCTTGCGTCCCGTCTTTCAATTGATACTCGCTCATGAAAGCGGCGAATGGGAAGCGGCGGCGCAACTGAGCCAGGCCTTGCATCTTGACCTGGAAATGGCCGGCGGGCTTTACTGGCAAGCCCAGCAGTGGGCGCGCGAGGTTTCCTCCGGAATCTGATTGCGGATGACAGACGAGTCGGTGGAGATCAGGACGGAGCAGGAATCGCCCAGGCATGTCCTCCTGTGCAAAACTTCAGCCATGGAGGGCCTTGCGTCGCAGCGCGACTGCGAGTAGCATGGTATTGTTCTCATTAGGCCTCGTTCCCGCGCAGGCCTTCCGCGCAGCCGTTCCGAGGCGGCGCCCACGGATCCGATAAACGGAAAACCGATACTAAAAGTAAGAATCGTTTGCGAGTAAGGTTCGTTCGGAAGTCGGGGTTCATTTCAGGGAAGAAACCAGCCGCAACCCGCGTGTGCGTGAACTGGAACGCCGTGCGCCGCCAATGGCGCGTCCCGCCCGGTGGGGCTCTTCGTCTGGGATGTTCTGCATAGTTGCGCGGCAAGCGATTTTTCTGCACCTAGTTTTTCTGTAAACAGGCAAAGCGGTTTGAGAGGATTATGAACGCAGGACCAGGCAAGTCCTCCGGAGGCGGAGGAAGAAACAGGCGTCGTCGTGGACGGCGTCCTCACAATCAACGGCACGGCCAGGGGCAGCATCGCCAGAATCAGGACGGCATCTACACCGCCCCCATGGACCACAGCTATCGCGCGGCTTTAGCCGGCGGCAACAATGGCCACAAAGGAAGACCGCGTCCTGGGTTTGCACAGCAATACCCGCAGCCCGAGCCGGAACCTCTGCCGGCGACCGAAGACGCCAACTCGCGTATCTTCGCCTTCATCGATGACCTGTTTTTCCTGGCGAAAATTCAGGAGACGGCGCGCAAGCTGAACGTGAAGGTCGAGTTCGTGAAGTCCGACAAGGATCTGATGGAAAAGATGCAGCAGAACGGAGAAGAAAAACCGTCGCTGATCATCTTCGACCTGAACAATAACAGTGTGAAACCTCTGACCCTGATCCCCAAGCTCAAAAGCAAGCTCAAGAAGGGGACGTCGATTATCGGTTTCCTGTCGCATGTCCAGGGTGATCTCAAGCAGAAGGCCCACGAAGTCGGCTGCGACATGGTGCTGCCGCGCTCGGCATTTTCGCAGAACTTGCCGCAGCTATTGCGGCGTCACGGCGCTCCGGAAGATGAAGCGCCTACCGTGCAGTAGGGAGCGTCGAGTTTTTCCGTTGAGTTTAGATCCAGGTCTCCAGATCCGCCGTTCCTGCTCGCTCCAGGGGGCGATTTTACGATGCTCGGCTTTTTTCTGCTTGCCCTTATCCCGGAGGCCAAGTCAGCGTGCGTCCGCCCAGCAAGTGGACGTGCAGATGAAATACCGACTGCCCGGCTCCCGGGCCCACGTTGAGCACGGTGCGGTATCCATGTTCGATCTTGCGCTGCCGCGCGATCTCGGCGGCAACCAGATGGCATCGCCCGATCAATTCCACATCGCCAGCCTCCGCCTCTCTGAGTCCCGCAAAATGTTTTTTGGGAATGATCAGCACGTGCGTCGGCGCTTGCGGGTTGATGTCCTCGAACGCAAACACATGCTCGTCTTCGTAGACCTTTTTCGCGGGAATCTCACCCCGCAGGATGCGGCAAAAAAGACAGCTGGCACTCGGGTCGGTCATGCGTTCACCTGGCGGAAACGATAGCATCCCGCCGCGATCCGTGGAAGAGCGGCTGCCGAATCGGCTGCCAACTTAGTCCAGCCGCACCAGAAAAACCGCGCCCTCCGGAGTTGCCGTCTCTGCCGCCAGTTTTTCCGCGCGGCTGCGATCGTCGTCGAGCACCCGCACACGAATCCACCAGTCCCCTGCCGGACTCGCAAAGCGCAGGACCTTCGCCGTATGGTAGCGCCGGGTGAGATGATCGGCGAGTTTGGTGGCCGCATGCTCGTCCGGGAATCCTCCGATCTGCACCGCCCATCGTCCAGGGGAATCGAGCGGTTCGCCCGGCTCCATCAGTTCCACGCGCACCTCGGCGACGCCCGGCTGCCAGACGTCGAGTTTGCGGGCGGCGGCGAGCGAAAGATCGAGAATGCGGCCCGGGATGAACGGTCCGCGATCGGTGATACGAACCAGCGCCGTGTGCCCTGTTTTGATATTCGTGACCCGGACGATTGATCCCAGCGGAAAGGTCCGGTGCGCCGCCGTCATAGCGTGCATGTTATAGATTTCGCCATTCGATCCGCGCCGGTTGTGATACGGAGGCCCATACCAGCTGGCCAGGCCGACTTCTGTCTCGAGGGGTTTGGCATTGGCCGGGATCGCCGGCTCGGCGAGGTCGGCATTTTCGCTCGGCTCTGCGGTGGCGGGTTTCTCCACGGTTGAAGGAACGCTCGCGGCGGGCTCGCCCGCAGGCCGGGCCGTCGGAGCGGGCGGTGGGGGTGGCGGCACGCTGACCCGCACTTCTTTGTGTCCGCAGGAACTCAACAAGAAAACTGTAAGCAAAAGGATCAGGATCATTGCGATACTGACGATGTGGGCGCGGCTTCTTGCAGACGAAGGATTTGAGGTCAGGAGCCCTGCTTGGGGTTGTGCTGCTCCATGTAATCGGCGAATTCTGCCAGCTTCTGCGAAGCCGTGCGCAAGGCCTTGGTCGAATGGGTGCGCACCGCCGGCACAACTTCTTCGTTCAGGTACTTGATCAGCTCGGGGATCTCTTTTTCGAGACGATCGCTGGCGTCGTTGATGGTCTGATTGACGCGCGCCGAAGCTTCTTCGACCTTGCGGTTGAAGTTGTTCATGGACCCCCCCGTGTTGATCGGGCGTGAGTTTGCTCACGCGACGTTTGCGGATGCCAGGCCCGACTATTATTTCGCGCCCTCGGTACGAGGTCAATGGCCGGGCCGCTGATCGCGCTGGTTCTGGCAGCCGAACAGCTCCTGTCGTGCGCTACAATTCCAGCTCCGAAGATGAATCTCTCGGGAACCTCTTTGCGCGCATCTGCTGCCGGCCGGTTCCGCACTCGCCTGCTTGCGTGGTACGACGCGAACGCGCGCGAGCTGCCTTGGCGGCAGAAGCCCGGAAGTCGAAAGTCTCACGATCCCTATCGCATTTGGCTCTCGGAGATCATGCTGCAGCAAACGCGGGTCGCCGCCGTAATTGAGCATTATCATGAGTTCCTTCGGCGGTTTCCGACAGTCGAGAAGCTTGCTTCTGCGCGGGAGGCCTCGGTCCTGGCAGCCTGGAGCGGACTCGGCTACTACCGGCGGGCACGCATGCTGCATGCTGCCGCGAAACAGATCGTGCGGAAGCTACGAGGCAAGTTCCCTCCAACTGCGGGCGCATGGCAGGAGCTCCCGGGTATCGGCAGGTATACGGCGGCGGCAATCGCCAGCATCGCCTTTGCCGAGCCCGTCGCCGTTGTCGATGGCAACGTTGAGCGGGTGCTGCAGCGCTTTTCCGGGAAAGCTCTCAAGCCGGAGAATCTGTGGCTGGCGGCCGAGGGTCTGCTCGACCGCGATCGTCCTGGTGACTTTAACCAGGCCATGATGGAGCTGGGCGCGACCGTTTGCACGCCGCGATGCCCGATGTGCCTCACCTGCCCGGTGGTTGAACTGTGCGCCACGCGCGGCGAAATGAAACTAGCCCCGAAGGCTGAGCCCCAGAGAAAGCAGGAGGTTCACTACACCCTCGACTGCCGGGATGGCTCGGTTTTTCTCGTTCGCCGCCCGCTCGATGCCCGGCTGATGCCCGGAATGTGGGAACTCCCCGAACTCTTTCCTCCAGCCGATCCTCGAAAACCGCGATTCGCTGTTCGCCATTCGATTACAGTGACGGACTACACCGTGCAGGTTTGGAGCCTGCCAGCGCCGAAGTCGGCCGCAGGCAAATGGGTCGCCACCAATAAGTTGGAACGGCTCCCGCTTACCGGCCTCACCCGAAAGATTCTGGGGAAAGCTCGGGTGCTCTGAAGAATCTCTCTCGATCCAACTCAGGTTCAGAGTCATCTAAAATGGAGCCGCTGATACTTTTCAGAGGGGAGACGAGGATCATCGATGAGCGCACTCGGCAAAGGGAAAACCGCTCCTGGTTTTGAACTGAAAACCCTTGACGGCAAGGCGTTTTCGCTGAGCGAAGGGCTGGCCCAGGGACCAGTCGTTTTTGCCTTCTTCAAAGTATCGTGTCCGACCTGCCAGTATGCGTTTCCATTTCTGGAGCGCCTCCAGAAGGCTTATGGCGGAAACAGCGTCAAACTCTTCGGAGTTTCGCAGAACGATGCCAAGGATACTGTGGCATTCGCCCGGCAATTTGGTGTTACCTTCCCGCTGCTGCTCGATGACACTCGCTCGTATCCGGTTTCCAATGCCTACGGATTGACTAACGTTCCTACCGTTTTCTGGATCGCCCAGGATGGCGAGATTGAAGTGTCCAGCGTCGGATGGGTTAAGGCCGATTTCGACGAGATCAACCGCAAAATGGCAGAGGCCGAAAAGGCCGCGCCGGCCCTGATTTTCCGCCCGGGCGACGATGTACGCGACTTCCGCGCTGGTTGAGGGTCGAAGAACTAGTCGCCGGTCGGCGACAAGGATCACCTTAGCTACAACTACAAAGCGGCCCTTACCTCGGGACAACACCGGTTGGTGCAATCTCCCGGTCGTCGCTGCACTCCCGTGCCGCGCGAAGCCCAGGTTCCGCGCTGTTTCGGCGCTCGGTTCCTTTACAATTCTTCTTAGACTTTCAAATAAGAGAAGTTCGGCGCTGGCGCAGTTTTCGTCGGGGGAGATACCCGTTCATGCAAGGAATGAGGAAGATCATTTCAGCCTGCCTTCTGGTTGGCCTGAGCCTGCCTGTCTGTGGCGCCGAGGGCGGAGCCGGCGGCTCCCGTGGCCCGAAAACGCCATCGATTCACCTGCCGGGTGCAGCCTTCGCGGCCCTCGAGAGCATCTCACCCGATCACATCCGCTGGCATGTGCGTTTCCTGTCGCATGATCTGCTGGAGGGGCGCGGTACCGGCCAGCGCGGCGGCGATATTGCCGCGGAATACATTGCAACGCAGTTTGCCGAGTACGGATTGAAGCCCGCCGGCGATCACGGAACTTACATGCAGAAAGTTCCATTGGTCGGCATCACCACCCTGCCGGATACAAAGTTCTCCCTCATCCCGAAACGCGGCGAAACCATGGATCTCAAGCCGCTCGACGAATACGTCGCCTACGATCAGACCCAACAACCGCAGTCCGATGTTGACGCCGAGATTGTCTACGTCGGTTATGGCATCGAAGCCCCCGAGTACAACTGGGACGACTACAAAGGGACCGACGTTCGCGGCAAAGTTTTACTCATGCTGGTGAACGAGCCTCCCTCCGAGGATCCCCGATTCTTCAAGGGCAAGGCGCTTACCTACTACGGACGCTGGACCTACAAGTATGAAGAAGCCGCCCGCAAGGGCGCCGTCGGAGTCATTCTCATTCATCAGACCGAGATGGCCAGCTATCCCTGGGAGGTCGTGCGCAATTCGAATTCGGGCGAGAAATCGTTCCTCAAGCTTGATGGACCCGCGCTGAAAGTCGCCTCGTGGATTCACCTCGACGTCGCCCGAAGACTGGCTCTGGCCTCCGGCATGGATTTGGACAAGATGTTCAGAGACGCCCAGTCGCATGACTTTCATCCGGTGAGCTTGGGTGCGCGGCTCCAGGCTCACATGGTGAGCAAAGTCCGCAACTTCGAATCCAACAATGTGCTTGCCATTCTGCCCGGATCGGACCGCAAGCTTGCCGATCAGGCCGTCATGTATACCGCCCATTACGATCACTTCGGCATCCGTCCTGATATGCCCGGAGACAACATCTTCAACGGCGCCGACGACAATGCCACGGGATGCGGCATCCTGCTCGAACTGGCCCGCGCCTTCGGAGCCGCGGCGCAGAAACCCAGGCGCTCCATTCTGTTCGCCGCTGTGACTGCCGAAGAGCAGGGGTTGCTCGGTTCCGAATATCTCGGCAAACACCCGCCCATAGCCGCCGGAAAGATTTCTCTCGATTTAAACTATGACGACGTGAAGCCGCTGGGCGCTCCCGAAGAGGTCGAAGTCTCGGGTGCGGAGCGCACGACGTTCTTCCCGGCAGTGGAAGCGACCGCGAAGGAATTCCGCCTGGCTATTCGTCCCGACGTCCGCCCTGAGGCCGGACACTTCTACCGCTCCGATCATTTCAGTCTTGCCCGCGTCGGCATCCCTGCCTTTTCGATCAATGAAGGGATGAAATACAAAGGTCACACCGAGGCCTGGGGACTCGAGCAGGAGCGCGAGTACGTCGAGAAGCACTATCACCAGCCCAGCGATGAGTACCATCCCGAGATGGACTTCGTCGGCGACTCTGCCATGGCGCGCTTCGGCTTCGCCCTGGGATGGGAAGCGGCCGGCATGCCCGGCCTGATCGGATGGCAGCCGGGAGACGAATTTCAGCCCGCGCGCATCAAGAGCCAACAGTGACGACGGCCGCCGCTATGGGAAGCTGGAAAAGCTGATGAGTGACGGCATCTTTCGAGATGCGATCTAGTAAGCCTTCCAGAAAAAATACGCGGTCATACCCGTTCCTACCAGCACGACGAACCAGCGGATCCACGCCTGCGGCAGTTTCTGGGCGTAATGCGCTCCCAGGTAACCGCCAATCAGCGCCCCAATAATTACGGCAGCTCCGTATTCCCAATAGACGGCGCGCGCCAGAATGAACGCGATCACTGCCACGCCGTTGATCACGAGCGACAGCACGACCTTCAGCGCATTCATCCCGTGAATGTCGGTCATGCCCAGAGTGGCAAACATGGCAAGCATGACAATGCCCATGCCACCGCCGAAATATCCGCCGTAAACGGCAACTGCCAGTTGAAACACGACGACCGTACCGATTGCAGTGCCGGAGGCTTCGCGTGCCAGGGTTGGCGCACGCCCGGCCGCTATCTTTTTGCCGAAAGCGAAGAGCAGAGTCGCCCCCAGAATCAGCCACGGAATCACACGCAGGAACGTCTGCGCTGGCGTGTGCAATAGCAGCCCGGCCCCGGCCAGCCCCCCAGCCAGACTCGCCAGCAGCAAGGGAATCAGGATCTTCCGCGGCACGTTGAGGCGGTTGCGGTAGGCGCCGCCGCTCGCCGCCGCCGCCGCCCACAACGCAACCGCATTGGTCGCATTCGCCGGAATTGGAGGCACCCCCGAAAACAGCAGGGCAGGAAAGGCGATGAAACTGCCTCCTCCCGCCACCGAATTCAGCGCACCACCCACTACACCGGCAAGGAAAAGTATGCAGATCGTGATCGCTGTCAAGCAGTCAGGTGTATCAGAAATTCAATCAACCTGCCATCCGCTCTCAATTCCGGGCATGTTTATTACCTCTGTAATCGCAAAGTAACGTCAGGGTTCTTGCAGAAACATTGCCGCTCCTGCAGGGTTAATACAATCTGAAGAGTGGGGGAATCCGCAATGCGCAGTCTCAGCATGATTTTCGCCGTAGCGCTGTTGTACAGCGTCGCCTGGGGACAAACTCCGAAGTCATCCAGCAGCTCCGGCTCAAGCGATTCGTCATCCATGCCGGGGATGGATATGTCAGGACATGACATGTCGAACATGAAAGACATGCCCATGGCCGGCAAAGACACCGACAAAGATGTCGACGGTGATGCGACCGCGCACGCCATGCAGTCCATGGAAGGCCACATGGACATGGGCCCGCACATGAAGATGACGGCGCTGCGCGCGCCCAAGCCCGGAGATGCCGAGCGAGCCCAGAAAGTCGTGGAGGCCGCGCGCCAAGCCTCAGAGAAGTACACGGATTATCACGTTGCCTTGGCCGATGGCTTCCGGATATTTCATCCCGAAATTCCGCAGAAGATGTATCACTTCACCAACTACGGCTATGGCCTGGAAGCGCAATTCCGCTTCAACCCGGAACATCCCACATCTCTGCTTTATGAAAAGCGCGGGGACGACTACAAACTCATCGGCGTGATGTATACCGCGCCTCGGCGCTTCACCGAAGATCAACTCGACGAGCGCATCCCGCTGAGCGTCGCGCAGTGGCACGAGCACGTGAACTTCTGCCTGCCTCCGCTGAGCATGCCGCTGGCTGAGAGAAAGAAAGAAATGATGGGGCCGGACCCTAAGTTCGGATTGCGCGGCTCGATCGCAACCCAGGAAGGCTGCGACGCGGCCGGAGGGAGATTCCATCCCGTCGTGCTCAACTGGATGGTGCACGTTTATCCATTTGAGAAGGACACCGCCGCCATCTGGTCAGTCGAACGCCAGCACGGCGACGGCGACTAAACCGGTACTGTCTAGCGCCAATCTGGGAGGTGCAGGGCTTTTTCGCCCTGCAGTCGAGAGCCGAAACTCTACGCCGCGGCTCCTCTTTGCAGCGGACGCTGCAGACGGTTGGTAATCGCCAGAAGCACCGCTCCAATTGCTCCAGCCTGTAGCGCTAATCCTACGTAGGTCGCTGCAGGAAACGCGATGCCATGCACGTCTGGATCAAAGACCTGCACCGGCGTGAGCAGCGCCAGCATCGTGTGCGCACCGTGCTCTGAAGAAACTGCCGCCAAACCGGTCAATACCGCGGCCGCACCATAATACAAGCCGAGAAACAGCGCTCCCTTGACAATCGGCTGCCGCAATCGCGTCAGCATGCACCACTGCAGGAACAGCACGTCGCGTGTGACAAACACCAGCACCAGCAGTAGCCGGATCGCTGAGGTTTGCAACGTGCTCATCTCCAGGGGGAAAGTGTGATCCCACGCCAACAGTCCCCAGATCATCAGCGCGTAGGCTACGATGGCAGACAGGCCGAGCCATGGCCAGGGCAGGCCGTCGTCGGCAAAGATATTCGACTCGCCGGTGACTCGTCTCCGCCGCCACACCTTGAGCCGCTCTTGCGGAGTCAGCGTCGCCAGTCCCATCAGGAAGAGGATCAACCCATTCATACCAACCGCAAACACAGCCACGCTTTTCGCGTCCGGGAACCAGCCCACTTTGCCTTCAATGCTGAGCTGATAGACCGGACTTAGCAGCGCATAGATCAGAAAATTAAGAAATGCTGCGCAGCTCACAGCCTGCCACCGCGACAGCGGACGTATCTCCGGATAGTCGCGTTTGAGATTGCGCACCAGCATCAGTGCCAGCCACGCGCTGAACGAGCAGCACAACAGCACGCTCATCAACAGCCACGGAATCTGCCGGCTGAAAAGTGGCGGCAGCGCCATCCCCAGCCTCGAGTCGGGGCTGAAGCCGAGCAGGTCGACAATCCCGGTCAGCGGACTCATCGCTGCCAGCCCGGGCAAGCCGCTATCATGCATGCCATAAATCGCGAGCGTAAAGCCATATAACGCGAGAGCGCCAATGAGCCCGACTCCACGCGTGCGGCTTTCTAGCAGCGTCGAAAGCCACATTCCCCCCAGGCCGAGGAACATCGAGAGCACGACAAAGAAGACAAAAACAGAAATCACCGCGCCGAACGACAGGCCGCCCGCCAGCCCGGCGATGAAGGTGACCGGCGAGGCGCACAGAACTGCAAAGTAAATCAGGATAGGCTCGCCCAGCAGTTTTCCGATGAGCGTCTCCGTCGCCGTTAAGCGCGTCGTCCGTTGAAAATCCCAGGTTTTGTGGTCGCGCTCGCCCGAGACCGATTGCGCGCAGGAAAAAAGCGCCCAGAATGTGAGCGCGATTCCCTGCAAACCGACCAGCCAGCGATAAAGCAGCAGCCATGTGTTGCGGGCGAGGTGGCCCTCCAGAAATTCCGCTCGGCGCCGCCAGGCATCAGTCGCAAACGTCTCCGCCCCACGCTGCGCATTCGCCAGCAGGTTCTGCTCGTAGCTCCAGCACGCGAGCCCAATCAGCAGGCACATCAGCAGCACTACAACGCCTACGGTAATGGCCCGCACCGGACGCAGCTCCGCCCGCCGGTGCCGCACAAATTCAGGGTTATTCCAGAATCGTGGCATCACATCACCTCGTGGCTGGAAAGCTTCATGTAGAGCTCTTCCACCGTTTGCTTCATTTCTCCGAAGAATGTCACCTGGACGCCGGCCGAAATCAGCCCGGCGAGAATTGGCGCGAGATCCTCTTCCCCCCCGCCAAACCGGAATGTCCCCGCTCCCGCCGCGAGCTTGATCTCCGACACCCGCGCATCGCTCCGCAGCTTTTCCTCGGCCGCTGCCAGCGAATCTCCCGTCCACGTCAGCCGCACTAGCCGGGCCGAGGCTGCAGCTGCGGTCACCTCCTCGATGCTCCCGCTGCGCACCATTCGGCCCTTCTCCATGATGCCGATCGATGTGCAGAAGCCTTCCAGTTCGGTCAGAATGTGCGAGGAGATCAGGATCGTCGCTCCCCGATTGCGCAGGGATAGCAGCAGGTTTCTCAGCTCCAGCCGCGCCTTCGGGTCCAGCCCTGATGCCGGTTCGTCGAGCAGCATCACCTTGGGCTGGTGAATAATGGCGCGCGCAATCCCCAGGCGCTGCTTCATGCCACGCGAAAGTCCGCGAATCATCGCATCCCGCTTTACTTCGAGATTGACTTGCGCGACGACTTCGGTGATCCGTCCGGGAATCTCCGCTTCCGGCAGCTTGTAGGCATGCGCAAAGTAATCGAGATACTCCCACACCTTGAGGTCTTCGTAGACCGCGAAGAAGTCCGAGAGATACCCGATGTACTGCTGCGCCTGCTCCGGTTTCTGGGCCACATCGATGCCCGCGATCACTGCTCGTCCCTGTGTCGGTCCCAGCAAGCCCGCCGCCATCCGGATCGTCGTCGTTTTCCCCGCGCCGTTGGGACCGATCAATCCGAAGATTTCTCCCTGCGGAATGGTCAGAGTCAAATCATCGACGGCCAGGACATCGTCGTATTCTTTTCGCAAGTTCAGAAATTCAATCACGGTTTGTACGCATGGCTGCGCCTCCGCAATGCATAAGGATAGAAATCTACAACGATTCTCCGGGCATCGCGACTCCCGGAGTCGAGCTTTCCCTCGACACTACAGCTGTTGACACCGAATGATACGAGGAAGATGCGCGGCTTGTTCCGCAAAATGTTCACTCCCGGACATGTCCGTCGGCCCCCGACAGAACATGCGGTCCGTGTTCTGCTCCGAGAACGCCGGACTGCAGATTTTTTGCTACCGGCGATCGGTATTCCACGTCCAAAGGATGTGCAGCAGAAATGTGCAGCGGATATTGAATGAAGGGAACATCAGGGGTGGTCGCTGCGTAACTCATCAGTGAACACCGGCCTGGCAGGGTGAGCCTGGCCAACACATTCAGTATTGTTTGCGGGGTCTGGGGATTCTCTCACACTCGGTTTGGCGGCCCAGGTGACAAAATCCCCATTGTGGCAACGCGGGTTTGCGCCTGCGTGCTAACCCCGGCGCCAGCATTGTAGGCGATTCGCGAAGAAACACAAGCGTTTTCTCGCGGGGTCGCGAACCCGGGCCGCCCCAACCGCTTCCCGACGCATTCTCGGGAGAAAAGGAGCAGCAATGAAGTTCGCGACAGTGTCGAAGAGTGTGCTCATGGGGCTGGCAGTGCTGTTGGCTTCCAGCGCTTTCGCTGCAACCAAGGCCAATCTGGTCCTGAACAGCCCCGCTGTTATCAGTGGGACAACATTGAAGGCGGGCTCGTACAAGCTCGAGTGGGATGGCACGGGTCCCGATGTGCAAGTCAGCGTAATCAAAGGCAAAACCGTCGTGACGAAGGTTCCGGCGAAGTTGGTGGACCTCAAGGTTCCGGCCGCGAATGACGCAGCCGTCCTCTCCACCACGAGCGACGGTAGCAATATGCTTACCGGTGCCCGCTTCGAAGGCAAGAAGTATGGTCTGGACCTCGCTTCAGCCAGCGATGGCGCCGGATCGGGCAAGTAGCAGAATCATCACAAAAGGGGAGCATCGCGCTCCCCTTTTTCTCGAATCGTATTTTCTAAACAGCTCTGAGCCGGTCAATTCGCTGACGCGAGAACGTCATCGTAATAGTTGATCATTGCCCGTCGTGGCTTCGTCTTTAGACCTCTCAGCGGAATCTTCTGCTCTATCGCTGAAGCACCGGTCATGTGCGCCCGTCCGAGAGGGAAGATGTTTCCATCGGCCATTTCCAGATAGACGGGCACGAGCATCCGAAACTTGTCATCAACGTTGGACTGGGTGACCTTCATATTCAGAATGACATCCCCATCCGGTCCTGTGTCGAACGAGGTTTCGAATTTATAAGAGGGCAGCTGTGTGCCATACACATACTCGTTGAAAAACCAGTCCATCCTGTGGTTACCCTCGAGGTCCATATCGCGAGTCATATATTTTTCGACGATGGCTTTGAAGTCTTCGGTGGTTGCCGCCTTGCCCGAATAGGTTTTGACGAAATCCTGCATCATGGCCTTGAACTGCTGATCCCCGGTGTGGTTGTCGTGCATCATCATCCGGATCATGTGCAGGATGTAGGCTCCCTTCGGGTAAATCAGCCTGCGCGTGACGTTCCACCCGGTGCGCGAATTGTCGGCGCGGTATCCCATGGTTAGCGGACCGACGTCGATAGCGCGGAAGCCCTGAGCGTTGCGCTCCAGCAGCAACTCGCGTTCGTCATTCCAGAATGAGATGAACTTCTGGGGATTCTTCTCGATCAGTGTCAGATAGAGCGAAGCGGACATGTCAGCGAACCCCTCGCTCATCCACTGGTCGCGGCCCGAGGCAAATCCGACCGTGTGTCCCCACCACTGGTGAGCCACTTCGTGCGGCGTTACCACCTTCCAGTACCCCCGGTCTCCCCAATCGAGGCCCAACTGGTGACGCACCGTGGTATCGAAGTAGTAGCAGATCGGAATCCACACCAGCTCTGGCCAGGATTGGCCGAAGTTGCACGCTGTCTGCTGCGTGAGCTGCAGATGTTTAAACAGCGGCGGACCGAAGTACTCCGAGTACAGCTGTACTGCCAGTTCCCCCTCCGCCAGTGCTTTCTTGTTCAGACCCACCGTGCTCATGCTCCCGAGCGACATTCCATTCCCCATGTGCGAATCCATGCTCGGCACGTCATTTCCTTCGGCCGCGCGCTTCAAGCCTTCCACCCAGTCGGGCTCTTCCGCATTCGCGTACGATTCGATTGCATACTCCGGTTTAGTGAGCTTGGCCGATTCTTCTTTGAACCGCCCAAAACTGAATCCTGCCACGGTTTGCGGCGCCTCGCTCTTCCATACGGTGACGTTCTCTCCGCCTTCGTTGCTCTCGCCGACCTGAACTCCCGTCGCCGCCATCTTCATTCCTTTCGGAATGCGAAAGGTCATGTCATACGACGTGTACTGGCCAAAGCTCGCGCCCGGTTCGTTCGGATACCAGTCTTCGCGCGCGACGGGAAAGTAATTCCCCCCGCCTTCGTTGGTCACCGCCTCCTTGCCCTCGTACTCGGCAGTGATCGAGTAGGTCTGTCCCTTGGACAATACTGTCGGCAGAATTACGGCGAAATCCGCATCGTCATTCTTGTTTTCCTGGATGAATTCGAGAGCCTGGCCATCCCCGCCGTGCACGCTTTTTACCCGCAATGTCGGAAACAGTTCGAAGGGCACCACGCGGACGTGATCGCGCCGGACTATGAAATCCGTCTTCGCCTTCCCGATTAAATCAGCGCTTTTTTCCAGCGTGGTGTCCAATTGCTGGTGTTCGATGCGAATTGCGTGTCCCCACCCGTACTTGCTCCCTTCCGTCATTGGAAAGGCCGCCCAGTCGCCCAGCTTGTTTTCATCGTAGGTCGAGAAGTGCACCTGATCGTGCCCCTCGTGCGGATCAATCGAATAGAGTTCCTGTCCGTTGTAGTGCTTGCCGTGAATAAAGGCTAGGAACAGCCCGCCCGGATCCGGGCTGAGCACATCTTCCAGGATTCTTGCCTCAAGATTGAATTTGAGTTTGTGCCGCGTAGTGTTCTGGCTGTCTTTGAGAGCATTGGCGTCGCAATTGCCCGCTCCCGCAGTTCCCGCTTTCTTGATCTCGTCGTAGGTGCTGTCGGTGAAGCGCAGCACGGCCCGATCGAATTTCTCATCGAATTCGTCTTCTTTGGTGAGCAGCTTCAGGCTCTTGCGCTCTGCATCCGAAGGCGGATCCAGCATAAAGCTGCCGTCGCCCGTGAACACCGCGCCCGTAATCTTCCCGTTCACCGGCGCAATGAAGCACACTGTTCCCGAGCGCAGGTGGAACGTTCCCGCATCGCGCTTCAACTCAAGATTGTTCACGCTGACGGCCTCGCTGCCCAGGGTCAAGGTACGCAAAGCCTGATAGGTGGGATCGGAATTTGCCCCGGGCGCGGGATTCTCAGCCGCAACCACGGATGCAAAGCAGGTTATGACGAACAGGACGAGAATGACGGTGAATGCCCGTTTTGAACACACGACAAGCCACGAGCGCAACGCAGAGACGAAGTACCGCATGGACCCTCCTCGGGGGAAGAGGAAGCGTCATTATCCTCGCTTTAAGCAAAATTGCAAGGCCGGAACATTGTGCGGGTCCGACCTCCTCTTCAGCGCCTTGCAACTTTTTGGCTCTCTGTCACTCCAATGGGCTAGGTCAGTAATTTCTGGGGTGAGCCAAATGACTGCACAATCCATTCGCACGGCGCTGGTTCTTTCTATAGCTCTGGTGATGGCCACCGCCTGCAACGCGCGGGCGGGGATAGCCGCTCCCGTTCCACCGCCAGCTCTCGATGCCTCGCGTCCCACGGCCTCCGCCCGCCAGACTGCGGTTTTCGCCGGCGGTTGCTTCTGGGGTGTTCAGGACGTCTTCCATCACGTGAAGGGTGTGATCAGCGCTACTTCGGGTTACTCTGGAGGTTCGGCCAAAACCGCCGACTACGAAACCGTCAGCACCGGCGAGACCGGCCACGCCGAGTCTGTTCAAATCGTCTATGATGCGTCCCAGGTCAGCTACGGGCAGCTTCTGCGCGTGTTTTTCTCGGTCGCGCTCGATCCGACCGAAGTCAACCGTCAGGGCCCGGACGTCGGCACTCAGTATCGTTCCGTCATCTTCTACGGCAGCGACGAGCAAAAGCGAATCGCCCATGCCTATATCGCGCAGCTCGACCAGGCAGGAGTCTTCCCGCGCCGCATCGCCACGCAAGTGGTCCCGCTGCAGGCATTCTATCCAGCTGAGGCCTACCACCAGAATTACGCCGAGCTACACCCCAACCAACCCTACATCTTCTACAACGATGCTCCCAAGGTGGAGCACCTGCGCAAGGAGTTTCCGGATCTCTATACCGGAAAATAGGAGTAGCGATGTTCGATTCTGACCTGGAAAAGCATCCGGCGGAGCCCACAGTCGATATCCGGCGCCGTGCTTTCCTTACTACCGGCGCCGCCGCGATAGTCGGCTTGGCATTCTGGCAGATCAGAAGGCCGGCCCTCTCCGAGGCAGCCCGCGTGGCGATGCCTCAGCCCGGGGACGTTACGGTTGTTCTGTTCTCGGACGGCGGCGAGCGCTTGAAGACCGTCCGCATCCCACGCGTGATCAAGACTCCGGCGGAGTGGCGCCGCGAGCTGCCCTCCGGCGTCTACGACATCACGCGCAATGCCGATACCGAACTTGCTTTTTCCGGCAAGTACTGGAATCTTCACGCCAGCGGGCTCTACCGCTGCATTTGCTGCGGTAATGCCGTGTTCGACTCCTCGACCAAGTTCGATTCCGGGACGGGCTGGCCGAGTTTCTGGCAGCCGGTTGCCCCAGAGAACGTGACCGAAACCCGAGACACGACCTTCGGCATGATGCGCACCGCCGTCTCCTGCACCGAATGCGATGCCCATCTCGGCCACGTCTTCGACGACGGTCCGCCGCCGACCCATCTCCGCTACTGCATCAACTCGGCGTCGCTCCGATTCGTCCCCCGAGCCTGAACATCTTTCTACTGAATCGGCTGGGACACGTGCTCGTGGACAATCAGCCATTTCCCGCCCTGATTCTCCCAGACAGCCGTCCAGCGGAAAGTGCCCATCTCCACTTTTCCCGCCTTGCTCGTCATTTCTTCTTTAATGGTCGCCGTTGCCCACACCAGGTCCGTATGCGGATGCACCGCCAGATCGTCGTTGACCGTGAACTTGGCGCTTTTGTAATCGGCCACAACTTTTCTCACGCCGCCTTCGTAATCTTCCCAACTGCTGTACTTCAGCGGAGCAATGTCAAAGAACGTGTTCGGACCGGAAGCGTAATACGGCGCAACATTGGCCGGATCGAGTGTCGACCAGCCGTCCCAGATCTTCTGTACGAAAGCTCTGTCGGGCGCCGGGCCGGCTGCCTTCATCGACATCTTTTTCGTTTGCGCGCAAATCGATAGGGTGAGCAACAGGAATAACGCAACGGTAATCAGACGCCTCAGCATTGGATAGCCCTCCTGAAAATTTCCCGCGGCATTCTCGCACAGCCGTGCCGCGAACGCCAACGTCAGGCCGTTTGTGGGGCGTGATTTGAATTCGCTGGCGTGATCTCGTTCCTTCCGTTCTCGCCAACAAGGCGAGGGTCTCGCGCCGAGCGCCGCTGCTCCAGTTTCCACCGCGCATACCTCCAATCTGCCGGGGGGGCGGCATCGCTCAGAATGACCCTTCCTGGGCGCGATCGAATTTCAAACCTCACCACGACTCTGTCCGACTCAGTTTGACCGATCTCCGCAACCCACGATAAAATAACCAAGTTTGCCTGTACTGGCCGACCCGTTCTGGGGACGCCTGCCCCGGCTGGTTTGGCGCCGCGGCGGAAAACACAGCAAGCATAAGATCTCATAGCGCGAGAAGGTTCCTTTTGCGCCCGTGTGTACCCCGGGCGATGCATTTTGGCAAGGTAGCCTGCCGCGCGACCTTTAACGGAGGCTGACGTATGTACGCGGTTATCCGCGCCGGTGGCAAGCAGTACCGGGTGGCGCCCGGAGACGTGATTCGAGTGGAGAAGCTGGGCACCGGCACTGACGGCCAGGTCGAGTTCCCGGTCGTCGCCGTTTCCAGCGAGGAGGGCCACGTGACCCCGCAGTCCGACGCCCGCGTCATCGGCCAGGTCGTCGATGAAGGCCGCAGTTCCAAGGTTCTGGTCTTCCACTACAAGCGGAAAAAGCAGTACAAGAAGCTCCGCGGACATCGGCAAGCATTTACCGCCGTGCGCATCGCGGAGATCGCCGCCGGAGGCCAGAGCTTCAAGGCACCCGAACTGCCCCGCAAGGAAGCCAAGCCGAAGAAAGTAAAGGCGGCTGAGGCGGAAACCCCGGAAGCCGAAGCCAAGCCCGCGAAAGCCTCCGCGAAGAAGAAGGCTGCCCCCAAGAAGACGCCTAAGAAGAGCACAGGGAAGAAAAAGTAGCGGAAGCTGGCATCTTGCCGCTGTCGCAAGCGGCCATGCCGTACGCAGCAAACACTGGCAACTGGCCACTGAGAGCAGTTTTTTATGGCGCACAAAAAAGGACAAGGTACTTCTCGCAACGGCCGCGACTCGAACTCGCAGCGGCTCGGCTTCAAGGCATTCGGCGGACAGGTCGTGCCTGGCGGCACCATCATTGTGCGCCAGCGCGGCACGCGCGTGAAGCCTGGGCTCAACGTCGGACGCGGCAAAGACGATACTCTCTTCGCCAAGATTACCGGGCGCATCAAGTTCATGGACAAGGGATCCATGGGCAAGTTCGTTATGGTCGAGCCGGTCGAAGCGAAGTGACCGCGTTTAGCGGAGCGTCCGAGCCCCGCTACGGTCATCCCGCTCGAAGCGAGGGATCTCATTGCGAGTAGCCTCGCTCCGTGGATTGCGCGAACTTCCAAGCCTCGCCTTCGGGCCGAGGCTTTTGTTTTGAGTTGCGGCTGGCGGCTGGGGGGCAACATCTAATCTCTGGCCCAAATCCGCAGCCCTGTTTTCCATGTTTATCGATGAAGCCAAAATTCGGGTCAAAGCCGGTGACGGCGGCAACGGCTGCATGGCCTTCCGCCGCGAGAAATTCGTTCCCCGCGGAGGCCCATCTGGCGGCGACGGCGGCAACGGTGGCGATGTCATCATGGAATCCAGCGAGCGCCACAACACGCTCGTTCACTTCCGCTTCAATCCCGAATACAAGGCGGAGCGCGGTCGTCACGGGGAAGGCGCCAACAAGACCGGCCGCGACGGCGCCAACGTCGTTCTCAAAGTCCCCGTCGGAACCATCGTCTACGACGATGAAACCGGCGAGAAGGTCTTCGACTTCTCCGGTCCCGATGAGAGCCTCGTCATCGCCCGCGGAGGTCGGGGTGGGCGCGGCAACGCCCGTTTTGCCACCTCTGTCCATCAGGCTCCACGCGAACATGAGCCCGGACGCCCCGGCGAGGAGCATTCGTATCGTCTCGAACTCAAGTTGCTCGCCGACGTCGGCCTCGTCGGATATCCCAATGTGGGCAAGTCCACGCTGATCTCGCGCATCTCCGCCGCCCGGCCCAAGATCGCCGATTATCCCTTCACCACTCTCGAGCCCAATCTCGGGGTCGTTGCGGTTGGCGATGCCCGCGACGAAATCAGCTTCGTCGTGGCCGACATTCCCGGCTTGATCGAGGGCGCGCACACAGGCGCCGGTCTGGGCACTCAATTCCTGCGTCACATCGAACGGACCCGCCTGCTCGTTCATCTCGTCGATGTTTCCGATTCCAGTGGCCGTCCCGACGTTACGAAAGATGTGGAAGTCATCATGGGGGAACTCGGCAGCTTCGGGGCCCGTCTTGAAGCGAAGCCCATGATCATGGTCGCATCGAAGATCGACGTCGCCAACAAAGACAAGCTGGCCGCTCTCAAGAAATACTGTCGAAAGAAAAAACTGAAGCTCTACGAAATCTCCGCCGTCACCGGCAAAGGAATCGAAGAATTGAAATACGCGATCGCCGAAGAAATGGAGCGCCTGCGGGCGCGGGAGACCAGGCACACCGCAACCTCGGCATCTACACCGTAGAGACCTGGCACGCTGCGTTTAGATATTCTCTGCGCCCGCCGAATTTCCGCCCTATTTCGCCTTGCTGCTGTTCGCGATGAAGGCGGCCACGTTTTCGTGGATCTCCTTCAGCGACGCCTCGTGCGCATAGACCATGTGTCCGGATTCGTAGAACTGGTATTCGATGTTCTTCTGCAGGCTCGCTGGAATCGGCAGGTGCTGCATCTCGTAGATCCCCTCATAGAAGGGCGTGGCCAGATCGAAATACCCGGCGTTCAGCAGCACCTTGAGCTGCGGGTTGTATTTCATCGCTGTGGCCAAGTCAGGCATCACGTTCGTGGCCCCGGGGAATGCAAAGCCCATGCCCGGCGCTTTGTGCTGGAAGCTCCACCACCGGAAGACTTCAATCTCCGGCTTGTACTCGCGGTCGTTGCCGAACTTCAGGTCCTTCCGCACGTAATCGTTGAATGCTGAGACATACGCCGACGAAATGGCCGCTGACTGCGGATCATATTCCGCCTCTTTGCTCAGCGGATCGATCGTCGGGCCAGAGAACCGCGTATCCAGCCGGCCCGTTGTCAGGTCGTTTTCATCCTGCAGGTTCTTCTCGAACTCTCCGCCGTTGATGCGCAGGTTCGCTTTCTCGATATACGCTGTCGGCAGTCCCGTGTATTCGTGCAACTTTTCCACGACCGCGTTCCGTTGATCTGCTGGAAGGGAAGCTCCGGCTGCCAGCGCCAGCGCATAGTCGTTCATCGCGAAGTGCTCGACCTCGGCAATCAGCGCCTTCAGATCCGGATGCGAGCCCGGCAGCTTATGGTGGTACCACGCCGTCGCCGCGTACGTGGGAAGGTTGAGTTCGTACGCTATATCGACCCCCGGATTGAGATCCGGGAAGTCGGAATCGAGGGAAAAATTCAGGATTTGCGACAGTAGAATGACGCCGTTGAAGTCGACATCTCGCTCGGTCTCCAGGAGGTTGGCCAGTACCGCCGACCTCGTCGTGCCGTAGCTTTCCCCGAACAGAAACTTGGGTGAGTTCCAGCGCCCGTACTTCGAAAGGAACTGCACAATGAAATCCGAGAAGGCCCACGCGTCCTGATCCACGCCATAGAAGGCCTTTTCCTTGTCCTTCCCGCTCAGTCGGCTGAAGCCGGTTCCCGGTGCGTCTACAAATACCAGATCACTGGCATCGAGCAGGCTGTATTCGTTGTTTACCACCGAGTACGGAGCCGCCGGGGTGTGCGTGTCGTCGGCGGTGACCACGCGCTTTGGTCCGAACGCTCCCATGTGCAGCCACACCGTCGACGAACCCGGCCCGCCGTTATACAGGAAGGTGATCGGCCGCGCGGCGCCCTTGGTGTCAGACTTGAAGTAGGCGACATAGAACATGCTCGCTTCCGGGCCCCGGTTCTTTGGGTCGGGATCGGCATTCTGCGGCACGTCGTCCCATCCCTTCGGATGCACGACCAGCGTTCCCGCGTAGGCGTCGTAATCGATGGCCTTTCCCCCGATCGTGACCGATCCCTTGGTCTGTTGCTGCTCGGGTTTGAACTGATCCGCCTTCGATGTCTCGGTCTTCGAAGCCTCAACTTTGACTGACGTTTCCTCTTTTGCCTGGGCGTGGAGCAAGGTGAAGGAAAAAACTGCAGTGACCATGACTGCTGCGAACAGCCTCCAATGGCGCATTCCACGGGTCTCCTGGAGATGTCAGATTTTCTGGATATATCGGTGGACGACACTTTACCACGATCCGCCGGAACGTGCTTGGCGGGAGGAGTTGGATGTCCCGTTCAAGCACGCCTTGGCGGGGCCGGCGGACGGGCTGCTGCAGTGCTGCGATTCATCGAAAGGGTGGGTTTTGTGTCTCTGCATTCCCTGGCTGCTCTGCGGGGAGTTTTCAGGGAAGAGTTCCCGCGGCATGTGAGGAGACTGAGAATGGATTTGGGCTGTTTCCGGTCGAGCGAAGGACTCTCGCAGGCTTATCCCCGCCTGATTCTGCTCCTATTCGGCGGCGTCCCTAACAGCCCGGCTGTTCTGAAGAAATGCTAGGCGCGCTGCCGTGCGCGCCGAAAGATGACCGAGGTAATCGAGCTGAACGAAGCTTCGCGGATGGCCTCCCCATAAAGCCTGTCCCTGGCTCGTGTGGTGGGCGCCTGCAGATGCTGGTCCGATTGATCGATTTGCCGCTTTGAGATAGCGCAGGGAAAGCGTCTTAAGCTGCGCTCATCCTTGCTTCCCGACTCGATCCCTGGCTTTGTCGGCCATGCGGCTGTTCGCCGCCTCGGCTGTGGTCCAGCCGTCCGGCTTTGTCAGGCCCGCGGCAACGGTCCGTGCTGGAAGTGGTATTGCAGAATGCGCGCCGCCAGCGCCGGGCTCAACGTCTCTCCGTGCGGTTCCACCGTGCGGACGACTTCTCCCCGGCACACCACTTCGGTCGCGGAAAGGCCGGCAATCTCCGCCGGCAGCACCAGGTTGATTTCCAGCTGCGAATGAGGCTGCAGCATCTCGTCGGCCTTGAAGAGCATTCCCGACCGGCTGATGTTCTCCGTCGTGCCTTCGTGCCACTCCTTCTCGCCCAGGCGGCGGTACCGTAAGGGCAAGTGGAGGTGGAAACGCTGGGCGCGGGTGGAGGGAATCTCCACCTGCGACACCATGGGGCGGGATTGAGCGGACTGCGTAGACATTGCGACCTCCGGGGGAGTTGGAGTTGCATCGATCACTTCGCGCACCTTGCTCTTCAGGTCGCGCAGGTTGAACGGCTTCTGCAGCAGGCGCACGCCGGCATCGAGCGTGCCGTTGTGACCAACCACGTTTTCCGTATAGCCCGACATGTACAGGATTTTCACGTTGGGACGAATCTCCGCGATGCGCTGTGCCAGCTCTCTTCCATTCATGCCGGGCATGATCACATCGGTCAACAGCAGGTGGATCACGCCTTCATGCGCCACCGCGATTTGCATCGCGACCGCCCCATCCGCGGCTTCGATCACTTTGTATCCCTGCTTCTCCAGATATTGCCGCGCCAGGTAGCGCAAGTTCGCCTCGTCCTCAACCAGCAGGATGGTTTCCGTTCCTGGCTCGGCCGCTTCGCTCTGCGCCTCGGCCTTCACCGGGATTGCGATCGCTTGTCCGGTCGCCGGCACTCGCGGCAGGTAAATCTTGAACGTCGTGCCGCGGCCCAGCTCACTGTAGACCCAGATGTAGCCGAGGCTCTGCTTCACGATCCCATACACAGTCGACAGGCCCAGCCCGGTTCCTTTCGGACCTTTTGTCGTGAAGAAAGGTTCGAAGATGTGCGACTGCGTCTCAGGATCCATGCCTGCGCCGGTGTCGCTGATGGCCACCATCACATAGTCCCCGGCCTGCAGCGGAGCATGGAAGCGTGCGTAGTTGTCGTCGAGAGTGATATTGGAGGTCTCGATCGTCAGCTTGCCGCCCGTAGGCATGGCGTCGCGCGCGTTGACGGCCAGGTTCATGATGACCTGCTCGATCTGGCCCGAATCCGCCCTCACCGACCACAGGTTTGTTCCCGGCACCATGACCAGGTCGATGTCCTCACCGATCATGCGCGTCAGCATCTTCAGGTTCTCGGTAACAATGTCGTTCAGGTTGACGATCTTCGGCGCGAGCATCTGCTTTCGGCTGAAGGCCAGCAGTTGCCGCGTAAGCGACGAAGCCCGTTCCGAGGCGCTGGCAATCTCCTGGGCCGGAGAGCGCAGTTCCGGTGCTCCTCCCAGGCGTTCGAGCAGAAACTCCGAGTACCCTGAGATCACCATCAGCAGGTTGTTGAAGTCATGCGCGATGCCGCCGGCCAGCCGGCCCACGGCTTCCATCTTTTGCGATTGCCGAAGCTGCTGTTCCAGCGCCCGCCGTTCAGTCACGTCCTCCGCGAACAGCTCAAAAACCACTCCACCGCGCTGGCCGTTTGCCACCGAACGTCCCGAGACGCGCACCACGGTCGGCGTGCCGTCTTTCCGAATCCATTCCGCTGCCAACCCTTTGAACGGTGACGACGTGCGCAGCATGTCGGCCAGCGTGAACCACTGGTCCGAATCGGCGTACAAGGCATAGATGTGCTTGCCGAGCAACTCTTCTGACGAGTTGTAGCCCAGCATCTGCAGAAAAGCCGGATTCGCGTCGAGGATCTTTCCGGTCGAGTCGCACCGGCAGATGCCGTAGGGCGCGTTCGTGACCAGCGACCGGAAATTCAGCTCCGAACGACGCAGGTTTTCCTGCACTGCGCGCAAGGCGGCGTTCAGCCAGCAGATCAGCATGGCGACGAAGAAGAACAGCGAAAGCCGGATGATGGCAGTGCGCAACTGCGCCGGCGAGTGCTCGCCCGCGAAGGTAAAATAGGCGCTGACCGTCAGGGCAAACGAAGTGGCGACCAGGCCCGGCTTCCATCCGCCGTACCAGGCGCTGACCATGACCGCCACTCCGAACAGGGCGAGTCGGCTTTCCGAAACATCTGCCAGCAGAACGGTGGGGATCAGGGCGAGCGCCGTGCTGAGCACGGCTACCCCATAGCGCAAAACAGGCGCGCGTGCGGCCGGGATGCGAAGTAGGGGGAGGGTTACTCGCATGACAACCATCCTAGTTCCAAAATGGAAAACACGGTAGTTACAGGAGTTCATTGAGTCCTGGCGAAGGGGCAGTCGACGGCGCGAATTCACCCCTTGCCTTCCAGGACAACGGCCACTCGGACATGGCCCGGCCTTTTTTGGGTGAATTGACAGTCGGGCGGTGTTTTGTAGGGCATCTTACGGGGTGGCGGGCGAGCGGGACTTGCATCCGAAGCAATAAATCTGGAGACTAACCAGGATTCCTTTCACGTATGAACATAGGCCTGTTTGGCGGAACGTTTGACCCGCTTCACCGCGGGCACATGGCATTGGCCCGCGCCGCCCTCGAGCGCTGCAAGCTCAATCGCATCTATTTTGTTGCCGCGAACACACCTCCGCATAAACAGCGGCAGCCACTTTCGCCCTTCGTCCATCGATTTGCCATGCTTGCGCTGGCAACGGCCGACGAGAAGGCCTTCATCCCTTCGCTACTGGAGGCTCCGGAAGAAGATGGCATCGCGGTGCGTCGCGCTGGCGCCCCCAAGCCGAATTACACGATTGATACCGTTCGCCACATCAAGCAGTCTTGCAAGGCCAGCGACAGGCTGTTTCTGCTGATCGGCATGGACGCGTTTAAAGACATCGCGAAGTGGCATCAGTCGGAGGCTCTGTTTCGCGAGTGCGAGTTTATTGTGGCCAGCCGTCCCGGATACTCGCTGGCGGATGTTGCCAACGCTTTGCCCGAGAAGTTGCGGCCGCGGCCAGAAGTTACGCGCCCGTTTCACAAGCAGGCGGCGACCGGAGATCTGGTGCTCCCAGGGGTGACTCTGCACTTGCTCGAGGACCTGCACCAATCGGCGTCGGCAACCGCCATCCGCGAGGCCGCGGCGGCTGGGAAGCCACTCGGCCGCTTTCTTGACGCACCAGTGGCGGAGTACATCCGGAAGGTGGGGCTGTACAAATGATGGGGATGTATAAATGAATGTCGGGCGGCCCCAAGCGGTCGCGGCGCGTTTCCACAATCGTTTCTGAATCATTCCGGGCAGGCGTCCCAAACCGCCAGATTCACAGAGGGGGACTCAATGTCGCAAAACCATTACCAGACCAAGCCCAAGAGACGGCAGAAGAATGCCAAGAGAAAAGATCCTTCTGCCGCCACCATGGCGAAGTTGCGCCAACTCGCCGCCGCTGATTCCAAGAAATCCAGCTAGTCGCTTCAGATGGCTTTGCGACTGGCGAGCCGCTTTCGGCTGAAAGGGGTCCGAGCATTAGCAACGGGCTGTCTCCGTGGGCTTCCGCCGGCACAGGAAACGCTCGGGTACAATGGATGGCGAATTTGAACCGCGCACCATCCACGACCGCATGAAGAAGACCGAACTCAGGAAGCAAGTTGCAGCCGCCATCCAAGCCTGCCTCGACAAGAAAGCCGAAGAACTGAGCATTCTCGAAATGGAGAAAGGCTCAGGCGCCTTCACCGATTACTTCGTCCTGTGCAGCGGGACCAACCCTCGGCAGATTCAGGCCATCGCCGACGAAGTCGAGCTTCGCCTGAAGGCCGCAGGGCTTCGTCCCACTCACATTGAAGGTTACAACCTGGCCGAGTGGGTGCTGATTGACTACGTCGACTTCGTCGTTCATATCTTCTCGGAAAAGGCGCGGAAGTTCTACGATCTCGAGCGGCTGTGGAAGTCGGCCCGGCGGCTGGTTCCCAGTGACCTAAAGGCTGCGCCGCGAAAGCGCAAAGCGACCGCCGCCCCGGCCCCACGAAGCAAAAAGAAGAGGAAGAAGAAAGCGAAAGCTTGAATCTTCGCCTGGCTCTCGGATGCATTCGATGACATCACGTTCTGAATCGGAACCGGCCTGGGGAGCCCAATACCGGTTGGTCGCCTCCGAGAGGTGGAAGGCCAAGTCGGCGGCGATGGGTCAGGACGTCACGAAGGAGTTGGTCGATTACGCCCGGCCCGCTCCCGGCATGCGCGTTCTCGACCTGGCTAGCGGCACCGGCGAGCCCGCGATTTCTCTGGCCGGCCGGGTAGGAGAACGGGGGCATGTCGTCGCCCTCGATTTGAGTTCGGAGCTTCTGGAGATCGCGGACCGACGCGCTCAGGCCCGCGGCATGAAGAATTTCCGTACACAACGGGCCGATGCCCACAGCCTGCCTTTCCCCGATACGTCTTTCGATCTCGCAACCTCACGCTTTGGTGTGATGTTCTTTCGCGATCCGGTGCTCGCACTGACGGAGGTCCGCCGCGTCCTGCGGCCCGGCGCGCGCGCCTGTTTCTGTGCCTGGGGTTCATTCGATCAGCCTTACTGGCAAAGCACGATGGGCGTCGTGCATCGGCATGTCGGTGGTCGGCTGCTTGCGCCAGACGGTCCAGACCCATTTCGATTTGCCGAGCCAGGAAGTCTGTCGCTCATCCTGCAAAATGCCGGTTTTGGGGACGTCGAAGAAGAGACCAGAACCGTTCCTTGGACCTGGCCCGGATCGGCGGCAGAAGTCTGGGAGCAGGCGCAAGCCGTAGCTGTGCCCTTCCGCCCCATGCTGGAACGAGTGCCGGCGGCTGAGTGGCCGCGGATTCACGCCGAGGTCCACGCCGCCGTGCAGCAGTATGCGCAAGGCGACAGGATTGCCTTCGGGGCTACCGTCCTCTTTGCCTCTGGTGCAAAGCCAGACCAATCGTGAAGCTCAAGGTTGCATGGATCGGCAAGACTAAGCAGCCGGAAATTCAGGCGCTGACGGACGAGTATCTCAAGCGCATCTCGCGCTATGTTCCCACCGAAGGCGTCACTCTGCGCGACGAGCCTGCCCTCTTGCAACTGTGCGGACGATCCAAAACGGGCACGCGGGAGACGAGATCGACGCTTATCCTGATGGATATGCGTGGAAGAGAATTCTCCAGCGAACAGTTCGCCCGCTTCCTCGGCGGCTATCAGGATCGCAATCCGTTGCCGCTTGTGTTTGCAGTCGGCGGCGCCGATGGCTTCAGCGAGGAACCCCGAGCCGTGGCGCAGCATGTGATCTCGTTGGGAAAGATGACGCTGGCGCACGAGTTGGCCCGGGTCGTCCTGCTCGAGCAGATCTATCGCGCCTTTACGATTCTGAAAGGACATCCCTATCACTCGGGGCATGAGTGAAGGATCGCGCAGTCAAGCCTTTTCTGTGGAATGTCGGCGATCGTCCAAGATGAGGCTCGGCCTCATTTCCTCGAAGTATTTCCGGACGTCCCGACCAGCACCTTCAGAATCTCGATCCCGACCTCGCGGGGGTTGAGGTCATCCATATTCGTCAGCACGACCACGCCCGCTCCTTGTTGAGGAGCCAGGACGAAAAACGTGCTGGTACCCTGTTGTCCGCCGCTGTGGGCTGCCGTGGCAATACCGTCGTCGTCGCCGGTTGCCCAGCCGAGGGCATAGTCGTCCTTCTTGCCGTCAGTTGGCTTGAGGGGAGTCCACATCAGGTCGCGTGTCGAGCGCTTGATCAGCTTGTCACTCAAGATCGCGACCTCGAATTTGGCCATGTCTCCCGCTGACGACAACCAGCCGCCGCCCGGAATCTTGTAGCTCGAATCGAGAAAGTCGGCATTCTCGACAGTCCCCGAGTCCGTCTTGCTGTAGAAACGCGTGCGGTAAGGGATGATCCGGAAGCGATTATCAACCAGCGTGTGCTCCATGCCTGCAGGTTCGAATACGTTCTTCTGCATGTAGTCCACGTACTTGGCTCCGGATGCTCCTTCGATCACACAGCCCACCAGGGTGTAGCCCTGGGTCGAATAATGAAACTGGGTGCCCGGCTGGGAAAGCAGCGGATCGTTCTTGAAGAAATCGAGCCCGGCCTGGATAGGATCGTCGAAATGCCTGGTGTTGTTGATTTCCAGGTCATCGGGGCCACCCTTGTAGTGCCGAATGCCGGCCAGATGTCCCATCGTCTGCCGGGTTGTGATGGGCCATGGCTTCTGCGGGAATGCCGGACAGTACTTCTGCACGGGCGCGTCCAGATCGAGTTTCCCCTGCTCCCAGAGTTCCATGGCGCCGGTGGCAGACAGGGATTTCGAGATCGACCCCAGCCGGTAAAGCGTGTGCTCGCTCGCCGGAGAGTTATTTTCCAGATCGGCGAAGCCAAAGCCGTCCGCCCATTCGTACGTGCCATGCTCGACGACTGCGACAGAAACTCCGGGCACGTGCGTGGATGCCATGAACTTCGCCACCGCTGCCTCGATAGCACTGCGTTTCTCGGGCGAGAGTTGTGGCGCCTGGGCGTGGGCGGCGGGAACAAGAGCCGCATAGAAAAGAACAAATAAAATCAGGCCGGCCGTCGCGAGACACCAGCCGGCAGCTTTTTGCGGAAAGATCATCGGATCACCGTTGGGAATGAAGGCATTGTATGGAATCACGAATCTTCGGGACAGCAGATTTTTCTCATCCGCCCTGCAATTCGCCGGTTTTGGGCTGCGAAGAGAGTCGAGCAATCCCAGCTATTGGGTGACAGTTGCCTGATAGCTCACGGTCTGCCAATGGCCGGCGCGGCGTATCCAGACACGGGTGTAGCGGTAGGGTCCGCTGAAGTCTTCGCCCAGTTGATGTCCCTTGACGTCGGCTCGTGCTGTGACGACGGCTGTGTCGCCGTAGACCCGTACCACCATGTCGGTAACGTCAATGGAGTCGTAGCGCAATTGGCCGCTGCGACGGGCCGACAGGGTGTCCTGTTTCGTGGTCACTTGCCCCAGCGGAGTGATGGCCACATAGTCGTCGGAGAGCGTTCGCTGCGAAAAGTCGGCATCGCGGTGCAGGCTGGCTTCTCTCGCCTGCCGCTCGAGGTCCAGGATTTCACGAATGGTGGCCTCGTCGCCGGAATCCACGGGGATTCGGGGGCGCGCCGTGACCCGTTGTGCGGCCATGACCGGCGAAACCAACAGGGCTCCCCATAACAGGAACACGAAACACTTGTTAATCACGATGAGACCTCCGCGATTCGTTGAGGGGACAGAGATCCGCTAGACCGAGCTACGCATCGTTGGATGCGCTGGTTCCGTGGAATACTCCCCGGTCGATCCTTTTGGCGACCATTCAGGAAGCTCGTCTGAAACGCGCCACGGCTGAATCTCAAAGACTGACGATTCGCGGGCTCCGAACTCCAGCTTTCATCCCTGACAACCTTTCCCCGAGCGTAAAGGCATCGAACCTCGACCCAAGTTTACGTGGTGCAACTCTTGCTCCACATAAAACCGGCCGTAACCCATTGATAGCATGTTGCGAACTGCTGCGCAGCGCAGATCTCATTGTTCACTCAGGGAACGAAGTGTCCGGTAGCGGACAGGAAATCGCTTCGAAAGCCCAAACGATAGCTTCCGCACTTCAGCGTGACAGCCTGGCCTTCTAGTAGAATCAAACGTCCCATGGCAGACGTCCGTCGCGGTCTGATCATCGTGAATACCGGCCCGGGAAAGGGCAAGACTACCGCCGCGATGGGGACCGCCCTGCGGGCGGTTGGTCAGGGCATGCGGGTACTCATGCTGCAGTTCCTGAAAGGCTCGTGGCATTATGGCGAGCTGGATGCGGTGCAGGCCTTCGGCGAGCGATTCGTCATGAAGCAGATGGGACGAGGTTTCGTGAAAGTCGGCGTCGAAAAGCCCGATCCCGAAGATGTGCGTATGGTGGCGGAAGCGTGGAGCGAAGCCGATAAGTCGATCCACTCCGGAGACTGGGATCTGGTAATTCTGGACGAGATCAACTATGCCATCAGTTATGGCATGCTCGATCCGGCTGTCGTGGCCGAGAGCCTGAGGAAGAAACCGGAGATGGTGCATGTCATCTTGACGGGACGGAACGCGCACCCGACAATTGTCGACATTGCCGATACCGTCACGGAAATGCGCCAGGTGAAGCACGCGTACGAAAAAGGCGTCATGGCGCAGAGAGGAATCGAATATTAACGTGAGCGGCGAGTGGTTCGATCACCAGTAACCACTGGTTACCGACAACTGCTTTTTATGGCTTGGTTTAAGCGTGAATCCGGCGAACTGGAACCTTCGGGGGAGAAGCGCGTGCGCACCGAGGGCTTGTGGGTGAAGTGCGAGAACTGCCGCCAGATCATCTGGAAAAAAGACCTCGAAGACAACATGAACGTGTGTCCGAAATGCGAGAAGCATTTTCGGATTGACGCTCGTACCCGCCTGTCCCTGTTGTTGGACGATAATCAGTATGAAATCTTCGACGCCGAGATCGCTTCCACCGACCCTCTGAAGTTCGTCGACTTGAAGCCGTATTCCTCGCGGCTGCGGCAAGCCCAGCACGACACCGGGTTGAAAGATGCGGTCATCAATGCCCGCGGCAAATTACAGGGACGACCGGTCATTGCCAGCGTTATGGAGTATGCCTTTATCGGCGGCAGCATGGGAGCGGTTGTCGGGGAAGCCATCACGCGGGCGGTCGAACGCGCCGCCGACACGCGCCATCCGCTGATTATCGTCTCCGCCTCCGGCGGAGCGCGGATGATGGAAGGGGTGATCAGCCTCATGCAGCTGGCGAAGATCTCTGCCGCGCTGGCCCGCTTGGACAAGGCGAAGGTGCCCTACATTTCGCTGCTCACCGACCCGACCACGGGCGGCGTCACGGCGTCCTTTGCGATGCTGGGGGACCTGAACATCGCCGAACCCGGAGCCCTCATCGGCTTTGCCGGACCGCGCGTGATTGAGCAGACCATCCGGCAGAAGCTGCCGGCGGGGTTCCAGCGGAGCGAGTTTCTCCTCGAGCATGGCATGCTCGACGCAGTCGTCCCCCGCAAGCAGCTCAAACCCTACATCGCACGGGCTCTCGATTTCATGGCCGCATAAGGGCCGCATTCCGCCCTTCGCTCAAATCCTGTGGCCGTGTCTCCTCCCACTTCTACAATGCTGATACCCTAAAGGATCGGTTGAATTCCGAGTACGGAACGTCCGACTACTCCCATGTCTTACGAATCCGCAGTGGCAAGCATGTTCGCGCTCGGCCACGAACTGGCGCATACGCCGACACAGAAATTCGATCTCGCTCACATGCGCGTCTTGCTGCTGGCGATGAATCATCCCGAGCGCGCATTTCCCAGCATCCTCATCGCCGGGACCAACGGCAAAGGCTCGACTGCGTCAACACTCGCCTCCATTCTGGTCGCATCCGGGCTGATGACCGGTCTCTATACTTCGCCGCATCTGGTGCGGATCAACGAGCGCATCCGCGTCAACGGAGCCGAGATCAGCGACGACGATTTTGCGCGTCTCCACGGTGAAGTGGACCGGGTGGCCAGCCAACTGGTCCAGCAAGGGGACCTGCCCTGGCATCCCAGTTTCTTCGAAATGATGACGGCCATCGCCTTCGCTTACTTTGCCGAGAGGAAAGTCGAGATCGCGGTGCTGGAAGTCGGCATGGGTGGACGTCTCGATGCGACCAACGTGGTTGAGCCGTTGATCAGCATCATCACCGATATTTCGCTGGACCATCAGAAGTTTCTGGGAGACACGGTCGCCGAAATCGCCCGCGAGAAGGCCGGCATTATTCGCGCGGGGGGCGTAGTTGTGACTTTGCCGCAGCAGCCTGAGGCAAACGATGTGATCGGGAATGCCATTCTGGATCTTGATGCGCATGCGGTGAGCGCCGTACCGTACGTTCCTCCTGTCTCTCCTGCCAGCGGCCAATACACGCACCCCGGCGAGGACTCTCAGCCTGTCTCCCGATATCCGCTTCAAGTTATGGGCAGAAAGATTCACATCGAGACACCGTTGGTTGGGCGGCATCAATTGCGCAACGTGGCTCTCGCCATCGCCGCCGCCGAGCAACTCGCAAAGAGACAGTTTCCTAGCATTACCCCGGCATCCATCGAACGGGGAATCCGGACGACGCGCTGGCCGGGACGATTTGAGGTTCTGCCCGCACGTGCCGGTTGGCCAGAGGTCGTCCTCGATGTCGCTCACAATCCCGCTGGCGCGTGGGCCCTCCGCTCTGTCCTTTCAGAGCGGTATGACGACCGTCCGCTGGTATTCGTTTTTGGCGCGATGCGCGACAAGGCCATCGCCGAGATGGCCGAGATTCTCTTTCCCCTTGCGTCCCTCGTCATTGCTGCGCGTCCGGAGAATCCGAGGTCGGCCCTGCCGGAGGAGATTCAACAATCCGCCAGCCGCACCGGAACTCCGGTCGAGCCTATCGCCGTCGTCGCAGCAGCCCTCGAACGCGCCCGTTCCCTGGCCACGGAGGGCGCCGTGATTGTCGTAACCGGATCGATTTACCTCGTGGGTGAGGCTATCCAGTTTTTTGCATCGAGAGCCTAGCGGAACATTCTCCCGCAATTCTTTAGAATAGAAACGTGCCGGACGCGAATCCATCCCTTGACCAGGTTGAGCCCGAGGAAAGGCCAACGCTTTCCCGTGAGGGTGCGCCGGCCGACTCTCCTCACGCCATCCCGGGAGCGCATTATGGCTGGTTGAGCCGCCTGCGGTCGTTTCTGATCTTCGACCCCCTCATCTGGTTCTACACCCTGGTCATGGGCATACTGGCATTGCCCGGCGGACTCTTTGACCGCACCGGACGCCGCCTGCACTGGTTTTCCAGCGCCTGGTCATGGCTGATCATGAAGACGATCTGCTCTCCAGTAACCGTCACCGGGCTGGGCAGGATCGACACCTCCAGGGCGCACGTTTACGCGGTAAATCACGCCTCGGCTCTCGATATCCCGGTCCTCTATGTCAATCTGCCATTTCAGTTTCGGATCGCTTTCAAGAAGGAGCTGCTGGCGTACCCGATCGTGGGCTGGCAGCTCAAACGGTCTGGGCAGATCTGTCTCGATCAGCAAAACCCTTCGCGCTCGGTGGGCAGTATCCGGTCGGCGCTCAAGGGGTTGAAGGCGGGCATGCCGCTGGTCATCTTTCCCGAAGGCGGGCGCTCTTGTGACGGCCACATCCAGCCGTTTTTGCCGGGAGCGTTCTTTCTGGCTATCAAGGCGCAGGTCGATATCGTTCCCGTAGCGCTTGTCGGGACGTACGAACTGCTGCCGATGGACACCTATCACATCAAGTGCCGGCCTCTCGAGATGCGCGTTGGTGCCCCGATCCCTACTGCGGGCCTCACCGGGCGCGATCTGGAATCCCTTTCCTCGAGAGTGCAGAAAGCGGTCGAAGAGCTGTACTATCCGGCAAGCGCGCCGAACAAGTAGCTTCAAGTTTTGAGTGACTGCCACAGGGACGAGGCCTCATCGGAGTACCGGGAGGCCCGGTCAAGTCGACGCACCTGGGAGAATCAGCATGACCGTGTCAGAACTCACCAAGTGGGACAACTTCTACGTCATCGTCGGGTCGGCAGCTGGTGCCCTGATCGGACTGCAGTTTGTCGTCATCACGCTGATCGCCGAGAAGCCGCCTGTGGGGGTGGCGGATGCTGCTGCTGCGTTTGGCAGCCCCACGATCGTTCACTTCAGTGTGGTGTTGTTTTTGGCGGCCCTACTCCACGCTCCGTGGGAATCAATCACCATTGCAGCAGCGCTCTGGGGATGTCTGGGAATCGGCGGACTGATTTACACGGTGATCGTGGCTCGACGGATGCGCAAACAGATTGCATACACACCGCAATTCGAGGACTGGTTGTTTCATTGCCTGTTGCCCTGCGCCGCCTACGCCACACTTGCGCTGTCATCGTTCGAAACTCTCTCTCACATGCACGAGGCGCTGTTTGGCGTTGGAGGCGCGGCACTGCTGTTGCTCCTGTCCGGCATCCACAACGCCTGGGACAACGTTTCTTACCACGTGCTCTTTCACCGCGCCAGCACGGAGCCGCGTCGCGATGGTACAGAGGCGTCAGACAATGCAAAGAACTGAACGGAAATCCGCCCTGCTGTCTTCTCAATGCTGGCGTGGGGAGCCATGTCTCACCAACCCGGAACCTGGGCAGGCGCAAGGGGTTGAAGGAACCTGGAACTGAGCCGTAACCTTTTCGCTGGCCGGACGTTCTATCCTGTGTAAGGGCAAACCGCGGAGAAATCGTTGAAGGCTCTCAAGAAAGAGGCGGACGAGCGGCTTCTGATCGAGGCTGCGCAGAAAGACCCTGCCCTTTTTGCCGAGCTTTACGAGATGCATTTCGAACGGGTGTACGCCTACATCATTCGCCGTGTGCGTGACCGTTCCGAAGCGGAAGACCTGACAGCGGAAGTTTTCCACCAGGCGCTGGCGAACCTGAAGCGCTTCGAGTGGCGCGGCATTCCCTTCGCCGCCTGGTTGTTTCGCATCGCCGCCAATCTGATTTCCGATCGCTGGCAGCGTTCGGGGCGGGAAGTGACCGACGAGCAGCAGGTCGAGTCGGCGCAGGTGAGTCCGGCAGAAATTGAGGAAGTGGAGCGGCGCGCGACTTTATACCGGCTGGTCAGCACCTTGCCTGACGAGCAGCAGCGCGTGGTGGTGTTGCGGTTCGTCGAGCAGAAGAGCATCCGGGAAGTGGCACGGGAAATCCGCAAGACCGAGGGGGCAGTGAAGCAGTTACAGTTCCGTGCGCTGAGTAATCTGCGCGCACGCATGGAGGGTGCCGATGCCTAAGCGCTCTCTGAATCCGGGAAGTGCCAATCCGAAGAAGATCGAGCAGGTGCATCAGGCGGTTGAGGCCATGTCGGCGCGGACGGACGGCCTGGCTCCCAGAGTGGAAGCTGGAATCGAGCCGCTGGTGCGCATCGCGGCGGAATTGCGCAATCTGCCGACTGCGAGCTTCAAGGCACGATTGAAATCAGAGCTGGGAGGAAAGAATCCTATGTCTACCGTGGCCGAACCCGTTGCTGCCGTTCGCGTGACGGCGTCGCCGAGGCTGGCGTTCCGCGACCCTGCCAGGGCGATTGAGTTTTATACGCGCGCGTTGGATGCGAAAGAAAAATTCCGCTTCCAGGTGGGGAACGACATCCCGCATGCCGAAATTATGATCGGCGATTCGATTATCGATGTGACCGGCGAATGGCCCGAGGGCGGACGCTTCAGCGCCGAAACCTTGGGGAACTCGCCGGTCTGGATGACAATTCAGGTCCCGGATGTGGATTCATTTGTGAAACACGCGGTGGCGGAAGGGATGAAGCTGGTGCGCGAGCCCAGGGACCAGTTCTACGGACATCGCGACGCGATGCTGAGGGATCCGTTTGGCTATACCTGGGGTGTGTTCACAGTGAAAGAAGAAATGTCGGTCGAGGAAATGCACCGCCGCATGGAACGCGAGACTCAGGGCCCGGAGGGCGGGCGCATGCCGGCCGAGAGCGGGCCGAAGGTCAACCCGATTCCGCGCGGCTTCCGCATGGTCACGCCGTATCTGATCGCCCAGGATGGCCCGGCGCTGGTGGAGTTCGCCAAGCAGGCGTTCGGGGCGGAAGAGCTGTTCCACGCTGTCGGTTCAGCCGGCGGGCTGCACGCCGAGGTGCGCATCGGCGATTCCATGCTGATGATGGGCGGCGGCCTTCCGGGCAAGGAGTTTCGTTCCACAGCCAACCGCCACGCTCTCCACGTCTACGTGGAGGACGCTGACTCCGTCTACAAGAAAGCGCTGGCCGCCGGGGCCACGATAGTCGACCAGATCCGCGATCAGGAATACGGGGAACGATCGGCTAGCGTGCAAGATCCCGCAGGCAATTACTGGTACATCGCGACGGCCAGCGGCAAGACCTACGTTCCGAAGGGTCTGCACAACGTGAATCCCTACCTGCATCCGCTGCGGGCTGAGCCCTTGATCGGCTTCCTGAAGCGGGCGTTCGGAGCCGAGGAGATTGCGAAGTACGCCTCGCCGGATGGCGTCGTGCACCACGCCCAGATTCGTCTCGGCGACTCCATAGTCGAGATGGGCGAAGCCCACGGCAAGTACGAGCCTACGCCCACGATGTTCTACCTGTATGTGCCGAACGTGGACGACGTCTATCGGCAGGCCGTAGCTGCCGGCGCGAGCTCCATCCAGGAACCCGCCAACCAACCCTACGGCGATCGCAATGCCGGTGTGAAGGATGCGTTTGGCAACACCTGGTTTATCGCCACCCACATCAAAGACATCACTTCGTAGACGAAGCCTTCAGCCAAAAAATCGAATGCGGCTCAAGCCAGCCACTTGAGCCGCATCGGACGTGGTTTCCCGCGCTTCGCTTGTCACCGCGGTGCGGCGGAATGAGGCTCAAGCAATCAACGGCGCCCACCAGGAGCACCGCCGCTGCCAAAGCTCAATCGCGGAGTCGCAATCTTACGATCGCAAGTTCCGCAATCGCGGTTGTGGCCAGCAGCCCTTTCCCCACTCCTGAGAGCGGGTCGGAGGAGGCCGCAATGCCCGGGCAACCAGGACGTGCTCACGCACATTTCCGGAATGTCCCCGGCAATTCACCCTCGAGAATCGCCGGCTGCCGCTGGTTTTTCCGCGATCATTCAGCAGGCGTCAGGAACGCTCACGTTTTCGCTGAACCCACTCTCCAGCAGATTGTTGCGGACCGCAATACAAAAAAATCACACGCTTGTGCAGAACCTGTGGACGACGGGACTTGGCTGTGGAACCCCGAGGAAAACTGAGAAGCGAGTTTTTTCAGTACTGCACCGCGGAAGGTTCAACTCGATCGCCGATCAATGCGCCGAAATCCGCCAACGGGTTGCCATCTCGTGGAGATTCATATGGTTAGTGCCCATTCATCCAGATGTGCAAGGCGAGCACCGTTATGAATGCGGTCATGATCCAGAAATGCAAGCGGCGGAGCGGACGGCGAGAAGAGAGGTTCACATTCTTCAGAGCGAGGCCGAGCGCCAGCTCGAAGACGAGAAGAAAAAAAGCAGCGGTCGCGGCGACAACCCCTGTTCGGTTCGCGCGCGGCATTGTGTCCATGGCCGTTCCAGCGTGCAGCGTGGAGAGCGCCAGGATCGCATATCCGACCCAGAAATGCGGCCACAGCCGACGAAGGTACGATGGCGCGCATTTTTGGCGCGCCTGTGGCGGGCGAAAAGACCGGCGTCGCAGGGCGTACGGCAGGGCGACCGCAAATATGCAGAGTGCGGCGGCGATGCGCGCCGCCAAGCCGCCGATGATGTATCCCGGCATGCAGCTCTACTTCACCTGCACGTATCCCGTGAGGATCACAATTTGCGATGCCTGGACGCTGTGGTCGGCCAGAACCTTGCCGACCACATGCAGCACCGCACCGGCGCGAATGTCTTCCGCTTTGCCCATGACGATCTTGGTTTGCGGATCCCACTGGACTTTGCATGGGATCGCGGTGTGCGTGTAGTGGGTTTCGTCCCGCTTTTGCAGCAGAGTACCCCCGATCCGAATGGCGGACACGTCTTTTGCTTCGATCACGATAGCGGTTGCATCCTGCGGCTTGAGCTGAGCGAATTGCGTACTGTTGGCAGCAGAGGTCTGCATCTTCATCATCCTTGTGCCGCCACGCCACACGTAGAACAGGCTCAGCGCGGCGACTCCGGCCAGCAGAAACATCCATGCGGTCCAGAGTCGTTGTGTCGAAAACGTGGTAGAGGTCACGGCGAATCTCCGAGATTGGAATGGAAGGCAAGCGCCACGTGCCTGAGCTTGCAGGATGTACCCGGGTATAGAGTCAAGCTCTTTCGGAGGGCCAGCGATGGAAGATGACCGGAGCAAATCGGGACGAACCGGGCTGGCGCGGGCTGACGACAATCTCTAGCGTTTGCGCGACCCGGCTGCAACATTGCTTCCGGGGCAGCCCACAGAGCTCGCGGTCTCGATGCGGTCGATCATGGCGAGTAACCGCAGGCGCATCAACTTCATCGCGCGCATCTTTTCGTCAAGCTCGCGGAGCTTCACTCGCGCCAACTGGGCAATGTCGCGAAATTCGGCTGGGCGCCGCACACCGGAAACCGACAGCTTCGCTGCCGCGCGATGCAGCTTCAGCAGCGGGTGAATCTCTTTCAAGGTGAAACCCAGTTGCTGGCACTGTTTGATGAAGCAGATATCCTCGATATCGCTCTTCGAGTAGTCGCGGTAACCGGAAGAGGTGCGCGGCGGCTCGCGCAAGATGCGGCGGCGCTCATAGAAGCGCACCGACTGAATGTTGACGCCCGCTTTCTCAGCCAATTCGCCAATCTGCATGAACGTATTCTCAACCCTGCACTAAGATACAGGGTCAAGCAAAAAGAGCATTGGGTCGAGATAGCGCTATCCGGGAAAGCATCCCGGAGCGAGCCTTCATGCGATACTGAATGGATGCAGTCCCCTCTTCAAAGTGCCAGCGCCGCAACCGATCCCAAATCGGTGAAAGTGAATATCACCAGCGGCGCGGGCGTCGACATCGAATGGGCCGACGGGCACTCGTCTCACTATAGTTTCGTCTATCTGCGCGACGCCTGCCCCTGCGCCATGTGCAACGAAGAGCGCGAGAAATCATGCCGCCTGCCCGGCGAGACGGCAAAGCTCGCGCCCGGCACTTTGCCCATGTTCAAGCCAGCGGCCAAGGCTCTATCCGCCGAGGGCGTCGGCAAGTACGCCATCAAATTCGCCTGGAACGACAACCACGACCTCGGCATTTATTCCTGGCGCTTCCTGCGTGAAATCTGCCCCTGTGCGGTGTGCCGGGCAGCGGCGGGGCCTCCGCAGAATCCGGCGTAACCCGATGCAGGAAGGCAGATTCAGCCGAACTGCCCACGGCGTCGCAGTCCGGCGCGCGGCGCACCAGATCTTCGACGATCCTAAGGTTCTCGACGATCCCATAGCCCTATCGATGGTCAGCCCAGAATCCGTCGAGGAACTCCGCTCGAATCCGCAGAAGCAGCAGGAGAAGATTACGCGCGCCTTCCGCGCTTTCATGGCCGCGCGCAGCCGCTATGCCGAAGATCAGCTGCATCGGGCCTTCGCCGAAGGAGTTCGGCAGTACGTGGTGCTTGGGGCCGGTCTCGACACCTTTGCCTATCGCAATCCGCATGCGGAATTGCGCGTCTTTGAGGTCGATCATCCGGCAACGCAGAACTGGAAACGCCAGCGCCTGCAGGCCAGCACAATTGCCATTCCGCCGAGCGTGACCTTCGTGCCTGTCGATTTCGAGCGGCAAACCTTGGCCCAGGGATTGGAGCGATCGCAATTTGACCTGAGTGCTTCGGCGTTCTTTTCCTGGCTCGGCGTTACGCCCTACCTGACACGCGAGGCCTGCATGGCGACGTTAGCGTTTGCGGCGAAGCGGGCGGCCGGAAGCGGCATCGCCTTCGACTTTGCCGTCCATCGCGATCTGTTGAACTTGCGTGAGAAGCTGGCGCTCTACGCGCTTTCTCAGCGCGTGGCCGCGGCGGGAGAGCCGTTTCAACTCTTCTTTCGTCCCGACGAACTGGCCGCCGATCTGCGGGTTCTGGGATTCCGCCAGACAGAAATCCTCGCCGCCGCCGAGATCAACGCCCGCTATTTCACGAACCGTAGCGATGGGCTAAAGATCATCGGCGGTGCCGGGCGCTTGGCCTGCGCGTGGGTGTAACGTATCCGTCCCTTGTAGAATCCATTTAGAGCCTGGAGTCGTATCCGCTTTGTCTTTTCTCGACCAACTCAATCCGCGGCAGCGCGAGGCCGTTGAAGCCACCGAAGGCCCGGTTCTGATCCTGGCCGGTGCGGGCAGCGGCAAGACGCGCGTCATCACCTACCGCATCGCCTATTTGATCGAGCACAAGGGCGTCATGCCGGAATCGATTCTCGCGATGACGTTTACTAACAAAGCTGCCGCGGAAATGGGCGAGCGTGTCGAAAAGTTGGTCGGCGGATTGAGCATCGCCAAGCCGGTCATCTCTACCTTCCATTCCTTTTGCGTGCGAGTGCTGCGCCGCGACATCGAAGCCCTGCGGATTCCGTCGACCGTCCCCGGCCAGCCGCCCATCGGGCACACCAGGAACTTCGTCATCTACGACGAGGCCGACATGCAATCGGTCGTCAAGTCGATCATGCGGCGCCTCGGTCTCGACGACAAGCAGCTCACGCCGCGCGTCGTGCTCGGCCGCATCTCCTGGGCGAAGAATCACATGCTCGACCCGCAAGAACTTTATCTGCAGTCGGCCGATCCCAAGACCGAGCGCATCGCCCATCTTTACGAGGAATACCGCAAGGAACTGCGCAAGGCCAACGCCCTCGATTTCGACGATCTTTTGCTCGAAGCTGTGCGCCTGCTCAAGACGGCGCAGCCGGTGCGTGAATACTACAACCGCCGCTATCAATATCTGCTGATCGACGAATATCAGGACACGAACCGTCCGCAGTATGAGCTGATGCGCCTGCTCGCCGGCGACCGCCACAATGTCTGCGCCGTCGGCGACGAAGATCAATCGATCTACTCGTGGCGCGGCGCCGACATCCGCAACATTCTCGAGTTCGAGCAGGATTTTCCCGAAGCCAAAATCATCCGCCTCGAGCAGAACTACCGCTCCACGCAAAACATTCTCGAGGCCGCCTCGGCTGTCGTCGCCAACAACGTTCGCCGAAAGGGCAAAAATCTCTGGACCTCGCGCCAGGGCGGATCGAAAGTCGGCTACTACGAAGCCCCCGACGGCGAGAACGAAGCGCTCTTCGCCGCCGACTGGATCGCGCGTTACTTGCGCGAAGCCGCGGAAAACCGCGAAACTCCCCGCGCCGCCGTGCTCTATCGCACCAATTCGCAGTCAAGGCTTTTTGAAGAGGCGATGCGCCGCTACGGCCTGAAATATCACGTGGTCGGCGGATTTTCCTTTTATGAGCGCGCCGAGATCAAAGACATGATCTCGTACCTGAAAGTCATCCAGAACCCCGACGACTCGATCTCGCTCCTGCGTGTGATCAACACACCCGCTCGCGGCATCGGCAAGGGAACCATCGACACCCTCGAACATCTTGCGCTTGAAACCGGATTGTCGCTGTGGGGCGCGATCGGAGAAGCCATCCGCCGCCAGCTGTTGCCGCCGCGCGCTGTTACTTCGCTCAAGAATTTTCAGCAAGTCATCGAGGACGCTCGCGCCCTGCAGGCCGGAACATTCGGAGAACATTTGGAAGCGAACACGGCAAAAGAGGAAGATGCGGAGCACGAGCTAGCCGAGCCTCCGGCTCCTGCTCAGTCAATGGGGGGACAGCCGCCCTCGGCTGTCCCGCCGAGCGAAGCTCCGCGTCCCACACAGGATTCCAACTCTGACGATGGGACCGCTTTCAATCCCACGGAACTTGGCAACTTCAGTTTCGATTTCGGTGCGAACGCCGCGGACGACACAACGGAAGCTGCGGTTCGGGCAACCTCCAAGTCTCTGCCCCCTGACGCTACTCCGACGCAGTCCGACGCCGCTTTCCCCGCTCCCACGGTTTCGACTGCCGACCTGCTCAAATTCCTCATCGATCGTACCGGATACATCAAGCTGCTCGAGGAAGAGGACACGCCCGAGGCCTACTCGCGCATCGAGAACCTGCGCGAACTGGTCAACGCCGCCATGGATTCGCGCGATCGCGCCGAAACCCTCGCGCAGTTTCTGGACCACGCCGCGCTGATCGCCGACGCCGACGACTACGACGAGCGGGCACAGATCACGCTGATGAGCCTGCACGCTGCCAAGGGACTGGAGTTCCCCCTCGTCTTTCTCACCGGCCTCGAAGAAGGACTGTTCCCGCACTCGCGCACCATGCTCGTCCCCGACGATGTCGAGGAAGAGCGCCGCTTGTGCTACGTCGGCATGACGCGCGCTATGGATCAGCTCGTCCTCACGCGCGCCGTTTATCGCCGCCGCTACGGAACCGACTTGCCCGAGGCCAGCGTGCCCTCGCGCTTTCTGGAAGAAGTTCCGCTGCAACTAGTGGAAGAACTGGGGACGCGCCATTCGACTGGCCGCGCATCGGGACAGGTTGGGACGGCCGTCCGGGGGCATGTGGGTGCGGGCGACTCGCCCGCACGCAGCTATGGCGACGACGCGCCTGCCCATTACTCCTACGAAGACGAAGACCAGAGTGCGGCCTGGCACGCGGGAGACTCCCACCGCGATAATCGGGCTGCGAAGACCTCCTCCGCCGCTCGTGCCTACAACTCCATCGAGAACATTGCCGAGTTCTTTGCCAGCCGCGGGAAGAAGTTCACGCTCTCCAAAGCTCCCGTCGAAGAGCCCACTGGCAAGCGCGGATTCCGTCCCGGCCAGAAGGTGCGCCATCCGAAATATGGCGAGGGAACCGTCTACCAGCGAGAAGGGGAAGGCGAAGAAGCCAAGATTACGGTACAATTCCCTCGCTTCGGATTAAAGAAGCTGGTGGAGAAGTATGCCCAGCTGGAACGAGCCTGAGGCGACTGAGGAATCGGGGAATTATGGAGTCTCCCGCAGCACAATTAGTGAAATATTCAATTTTGAAAATAGTCTCAAAGGAATCATGGCCAATACATCGACACTGAGCAGAGAAGACCGCAAGAAAGCCAAACGTACTGCCCGCAAAAAGCGCAAGGCGGAAAAGCCGCTGAAGCCCCGCGATTATGCGCGTGGATCGAAAAAGCCAAAAGTCAAGAAGATGGCTCGCGGCCAGGCGAAGCGGTAACAAACAGCATTCGGCAGTCAGTACATGGCATTCAACCGGCGAACGTTTTGATAAACGACGATATGTTCGGCCGGCTGAATGCCGACGGTTGACCGTTGATTGCTCATTGAGGAGATCACAACCGCTTGTCACAATCGTCCCCGGAACCCGCCGTCGTGCGCACTTCCGAAAACCAGCTCTTCTGCTGCAAATCGATCGACAAACTGATCCGCGAATCCGAAGTTCCGGGCCAGACCCTGAAAAAGACCCTGGGGCCTTGGTCACTGACCGCACTGGGCATCGGCGCCGTCATCGGCAGTGGCATCTTCATCCTCACCGGTACTGCGGCCGCCGGCGAAAACTTTACCGCTCCGTCGATCTGGCATGCACAGGTTCTTGACATCATCGTCAAATTCTTGCGCACCGGCAGCATGGCTGGGGTGCTCATGCACGGCCGCCCGCCCGCCGGGCCCTCCATCGCCATTTCGTTTTTCCTGGTTGCCATTGCCTGCAGTTTTGCCGGGCTCTGCTACGCCGAACTGGCCTCGATGATTCCGATTGCCGGCAGCGCGTATACGTACTCTTACGCGACACTGGGCGAGATTTTTGCCTGGATCATCGGCTGGGACCTGATTCTCGAATACGTGGTCAGCAATGTGGCCGTGGCCATCGGATTCGGCGCTTACACCAAAGCACAACTGGCTTCCTTCGGCCTCAATCTGTCTGATCGCTGGTCGACGCCAGTCTGGGAATCCGGCCACTGGACGGGGGCTTACTTCAACTTCCCCGCGTTCCTGATCGTCTTCATTCTCACAGTTCTGCTGGTGCGCGGTATACGTGAGTCCGCCGAAGCCAACAACATCATGGTCGCGATCAAGATCGGCGCAATTCTGGTTTTCCTGGCCGTCGGCGGAGCTCTGGTCAATCCCTCAAACTGGAAGCCGTTCGCGCCGTCAGGCTTTGGCGGCATCGTGACCGGAGGCGCCATCGTCTTTTTCACTTACATCGGATTCGATTCGGTCTCGACCGCGGCCGAAGAGTCGCGCAATCCGCAGCGCGATATGCCCATCGGAATCATTGCCTCGCTGATCGTCTGTACGGTGCTTTATGTCGGCGTCTCCGTGGTACTGCTGGGGATGATGAAGTACACGACGTTCGTTTCGGGCGAAGCCGCCGACGCTCCTGTGGCCTACGCCCTCCACATGCTCGGCGCCAGCCGCTGGTCGCGCTCCATCATTGTCGTTGGCGCGTTAATGGGGATGATTTCATCCCTACTCGTCTTCCAATACGGCCAGGCACGCATCTGGTATGCGATGTCGCGCGACCGGTTGTTTCCCAAGATCTTCTCGGCAGTCCATCCTAAATTTCAGACGCCGCACATTTCGACTTGGATCGCCGGTTTCGCCGTCGGCATTCCCGCGGGCATTTTCGCCGTCAGCGACGTGGCAGACCTATCGAATATCGGGACCCTTTTTGCTTTTGTTCTGGTCTCGCTCGGCGTGATCATCCTGCGCCGCACTCAGCCCGATCGCAAGCGCGTCTTCCGCGTGCCTTTTGTGCCGTGGTTCCCGCTCATCTCGATCATTCTTTGCGGAGGCTTGATGACCGGTCTCACCGTCATCACCTGGGGGCGCTTTATCGGCTGGCTGGCGCTCGGCCTGCTGATTTACTTCTTCTACAGCCGCCATCGCAGCGAGTTCGCCAAGCGATAGTTTTTTTCCACATCGCGGGGTCGGGTCGTTCCAAGCGCAGCGTCATCGTGCGAGGAATCTACCGCCGACATCGGCGCCTGTGAATTCGCCCCTACTTCTCCCACTCGCTCGCCAGAAACAGATACCGGTCCCGCAAGTCGTCTTTGTGCGCGGCGGACTGCGCGTCGAGATACATGACCTGCCATCCCGCACCGGGCGTATACATCGGCCAGCGCGGCAGGCCGGGGCCATTGGGATCGCCGTTGCGCGCGAAATTCGTCCAGTACTGCTGCATCAATTCGCTGAGCTGGCGGTTCTCTTCCAGCCAAGGGACGTCCGTTTTCGAATCCAGCTGTCCGAAAACGTACTCGATCTCGGCCGAGTGGTATGCGAGTTTGGGAGCTCCCGGAGTCGTGGGCGGCGTGCCGAGATCGAAGCGATAGCGGTAGATCGGCTTGGTGCCGGTCTTGCTCTGCGCTTCCATCCACGCCCAGGTCGAGAATGCAATGAAGCGGTCGCCGGCGAAATCCTCGGCCGACCGTAGCAAGTGCTGGTCGTCGCTAGGATAGAGTTTGAGAAATTCATTAGCCTTATCGCCGAATTCCTTTTGCGCATCCGCCTTGACGCTCTCGGCGGTCGGCTTCTGTGGATTCGAAATGACCTCAAAACTGTTCTCTTCGTGATTCCATCCCGCGAGCAGCGATACGTCATTCTGTTTGCGGGCGGCAAAAATGGCTGGCACGGGTTCAGGCAGGAAGTAGCCGTCAATATCCGGACCAAAGTCGAGTCCGTCCGATTTAGGCGGCGAGAAAGGCTCGAGCAGCTTCTCCGCCGGAATCGCCCGTAGTTCGGCAAGCGTGGATACGCCGAGCTTGTCGCTGACCAGCTTTACGTCCTTTTCTTCGCGAGCCGAGACAGGTTCAAACGAGAGTTCGCGGCTGTAGAATGCGGCTCCGCTCTCGCCGATCGCCTTCTGGAAGAGTCCCTTCGCCAGCGGCGAGGCCATTTGGGCGCTGACGGAGAACGATCCGGCGCTTTCCCCGAAGATCGTGACGTTCTCGGGGTCGCCGCCAAACGCCGCGATGTTCTCATGGACCCACTTCAGCGCCAGCAGTTGATCGAGCAGCCCGTAATTTCCGGCGGAATTCTGACCGGACTCTTTGGCGAGTTCCGGATGCACGAAGAAACCGAAGATTCCGAGGCGGTAGTTCATCGAGACCACAATCACGCCATGCTTCGCCAGGTTGGTGCCATCCTGACGAGCCTCGGACGTGCCGCCCGCGGCAAAGCCTCCCCCGTAGGTCCAGACCATGACCGGCAACCTGACCGCATGACTTGCAGGAACCCAGACATTAAGCGTGAGGCAGTCTTCGCTATCGCCCGGGTCGCGAAATTTCATGTCGCCGTAGACCGGGCCCTGCATGCAGCGCGAACCGAACTTGGTGGCTTGGCGCACGCCGCTCCACTTCTGCGCCGGAACGGGAGGCTTCCAGCGCCGGCCACCGACCGGAGGCTCCGCATAAGGAATGCCGAGAAATGCATGCACGGAACCTTCGACTTTGCCTTCGACCTCGCCCGAATGCGTTTTCACCTTCGGCGCGGTCGACGCGGCCCCTAAAAGGTGCGACATTGCCAGTACCATGCCAATCATCGTGAATCCGCAGAATGCAAGTTTCTTCATGAAGGCTCCCAAGTGTGAAGGAAAGAACATTGGATTGTAAAAGGAAACCATGGGGCAAATGAAGCGGGCAGGAGGTCCCTCGCAAAACGTCCGCCGAGAATCTACAATCGGAAATCATGAGCCCAGATGCAGATCGCCCGTCGAACGCCTTCATCCGTCAGCTTCCCAAGGCGGAGCTGCACTTGCATCTGGAAGGCGCGGTCGATCCCGCGACGCTGTTCGAACTCCGCCGGCGCCACGGAGAGCACGCCACGCTGGCTGAGACCGAGGCGCTCTACAACTACTCCGACTTTCAGAGCTTCCTGATGGCCTTCAAAGAAGTCAGCGCCCACTTGCGCGGGCCGGACGACTATGAACTGGCCACTTACCGTCTGATGCAGCGCCTGAAGGAAGAGAACACTCTGCATGCAGAAGTGTACGTCGCGGTTGGCGTCTGTCTCTACCGAAAGCAGGATTTCGCTGCCATCTTCGAGGGCCTCGAGCGTGGACGGATGCGCGGCGCACGCGACTTTGGCGTCTCTCTATTATGGATTTTTGATGCTACGCGGCACTTCGGCGTCGAAGCCGCGCAGCAGGTATTCGAGCAGGCGGTGCGCTATCAGGATCGTCACGTAATCGGCGTGGGCATCGGCGGCGACGAGCAGAAAGCCCCGCCGGAACTCTTCCGCGGTGTGTATGGGTACGCGGAAGATAATGGCTTGCGCCTCACGGCTCACGCCGGCGAGACCGGCCCTCCGGAATCGATCTGGGGCGCACTTAACCTGCGCGCCGAGCGTATTGGACACGGCTTTACCGCGGGACAGGACCCCGATTTGATCGAAGAACTGGCTTACCGACAGATTCCCGTGGAAATCTGCATCACCAGCAACCTTCGTACGGGAGTTTGCAAGGCGATCGCAGAACATCCGGCCAAGAGCTACTTCGAGCAGGGCGTGATGATCACGCTGAATACGGATGATCCGGCGTTGTTCGGAACTACGTTGTCGCGTGAATACCAACTGGCGCAGGAGAATTTCGGCTTTACCGACGAGCACCTTCGCGAGCTGGCGAGGAATTCCTTCGAGGCATCGTTTCTGCCGGCGGAGAAAAAGCTCGAACTGCTGAGCTTGTTCGACGCGGCTGCGGCGAGGTGAGTTCGATCTCCAATAGCCATGAAGACACTGAAAATTAGCCTGATCGCAACGCTAGCGGCGACCGTGGCCTGGTGGGTGCGATTCCCTCACAGGATCTGGCCGGCGCATCCCTACCTCACCGATTTCCTTCTGGCCTTGGTCCTCTGCATACTGCTGCAAGTAACGTGGTCCGATCCCAAGGGAGAAAAGTTATAGGTGCAGAGGACTGGACGACTGAGCACCCCTCATCATGCCAATCCGGCCCGTCCTTCAACTCGGCAATCCCATCCTGCGGGAGAAGTCTCGCCGCGTTTCAAATCCCGGCGCGCCCGAAATTCGCGACCTCGTGCGCGATCTCGCTGACACTCTGGCTCACTGGCGGTCCACAACCGGCTACGGACGCGGCATCGCCGCCCCTCAGCTTGGCGCGCTCAAGCGCGTGATCTTCCTCAACCTGCCCGGAGAGAATCCCTGGCCCTTGATCAATCCCGAGATCATTCACCGCAGCGAAGAGAAAAACACCGTCTGGGACGGGTGCCTGAGTTTTCTCTCGATCTTCATGCAGGTCGAGCGGCATCGTGAGATCACAGTACGCTACCAGACGTTCGACGGCGAAACCCGCGAAGTTGCAGCCGCCGCCGACCGTAATCTGGCGGAACTTCTGCAGCACGAGATTGACCATCTCGATGGAATCCTGGCCATCGATCGAGTGACCGATCGGAAGACCATCTGCACCCGCGAGGAATTCGAGCGGCGCCACCGCGATTCCAGCCCCTATGCCGTTCCTCCGGCTACAATCAAGGCCTGAGGATGGCAAACTTCCTCATCAACTGACTGCTGAACACTGATCTTAATGTTGCACATTGGCATCGTCGCCTGCAGTACGGAAGGAGCCGCGCTCTGCTACCGCACGATTTCGCTCGAGGGAGCGCAGATGCTCGGCCGTCATGACCATCCCGAGGTGTCGCTGCATTCGCACTCGTTGGCGGAATACATGAAGTTTATTGATCGAGACGACTGGGCCGGCGTGGCGGACCTGATGATGTCGTCTGCCGAAAAACTGGCGCGTGCCGGGGCGGATTTCCTGATCTGCCCCGACAACACGATCCACCAGGCGTTCGATCTGGTGGAGCACCGTTCGCCTCGTCCCTGGCTGCACATAGCAGGGGAGGTCGCCGGTGAGGCACGGCGCCGGAATTTCAAGCGCGTTGCCGTACTCGGAACCCGCTATCTGATGGAGGGTCCGGTCTATCGCAACACGCTGAAGGCAGCGGAGATCGACCACCGCGTGCCGGGCGGCGAACAAAGAGAGCGCCTGAATCAGATCATCTTCGACGAACTGGTCAACGGGCAGTTCCTGCCACGGTCTCTGGCGTACTACGTGGAAGTGATCCGCACGCTGAAAGACGAAGGCTGCGATGCGGTGGCCCTCGCCTGCACCGAAATTCCGCTGCTGGTGACGCCGGAGTCGTCTCCGTTGCCCGTGCTGGATTCCACCCGCCTGCTCGCGAAAGCAGCGGTGCGCAAAGCGGTGACAGACTAACGATCTCCGAGGACAGTCGCCCTCGGTGTCGTGGAAGTCAGCCCAACAAAAAACTGCGGGCCAAAAAGAATGCCGACCATCGAACAGAATGATTCCTCCTCACCTCGCCGGCTGAAATATCGTCGGCTGCACGGCGTCTACGCTGTCGTTCGTCTGAGCCCGAAGGCTTCAGTCCCCGACTGGCCGACGAAGGGCGAATTCACCTCGATTACGCGGAGTGCCGACGAGCTTTCCATCGTCTGTCCGGCTGCGAATCTCCCGGCTGACGTTCATTCTCCGCACCGCTGGATCTGCTTCAAACTCGAAGGCCCCTTCCCGTTCTCGCAGACTGGCGTGCTGCTCTCATTCATTCAGCCGCTGTCAAGTAACCGCATCCCGATTTTCGCCATCTCGACCTACGATACCGACTACGTCCTGGTTCAGGAAGAATTCGCAGGGCTGACTTTCGATACCTTGCAGCGCGCCGGGCATGAGCTACTTTCCTGAAACACACCCGGAAGGCATCCAATTGCATCCGCAGGCTGGTCCCTTGGTGCCAGTTCAGTGCACACCAATGCGCCGCGTTGACGCTTGAAACTGCTAATTGGCTGTGAGACGATCCTTTTCGAGTATGCGACGCGCTCTCGCGCTTACTGCGCTCACGCTTGTTCTACTGCCTGCATCGGCTCTAGCCCAGGCGCTGGCACATGTTTCTCCCGACGATGCTGCCAAGCATGTCATCAGCGCTCCCAAAGCGAGCTATCCGCCCCTCGCGGCACAAGCTCGCATTGAAGGGAACGTAATTCTGGGGCTCTCTATTGGACCAACAGGTAAGCCGGTCGACATCCGTTTAGTTCGCGGACATCCCATGCTCGTGACAGCCGCGATAGAGGCAGTGAAGAACTGGACATACCAGCCATTCGTCGTGGATGGCAAGCCGACGACGGTACAGACATTTGTGATGGTGGCGGTCGGAAATCCGCCCAAGCCCGACGCCGTCGATCGCGCGGAGATGAAATTCCAAAATGACTTCTGGACGAGTGAAGACTCGGCGGAAGACGCACTTGCCAAGGGAGATCTTTCGCGCGCCCAGGCAGAACTAAGCCTTAACAAGGACCTCGGTTCCACGGACAAAGATCTCCAACACATTCCTGAACGCTGGCAGTGGATGACATCGATGGGGCGTCTCTGCTGGGACCAGAACAAGTATGACGAGGCCGAGCACTTCTACAAGGACGCGCTGACCCTTCGCAGCAATGCGCCAGAGGGCAAGGGATCATTCGGAGCCGGAGAATCCATGGCGAATCTGGCAGATTTCTACGCCGCTGCGAAGAAGCCGGAACTGGCTCGCGACCAGGCAGAGCAGGCATTGGCGATCTTCGAAAAACTTTTCAAGAACCCAGGCCTCGGCAATCAAGCCGCGAAGCGGGTTTACGGCGAGAACGCGGCGCGGGAGTCATGGCTACTTTTGAAGTTGGCGCGGCAGCGCAACGATGCGGCTGATATCGCTGAACTGTGTCACGCAATGGTCGATTTTCAGGAGGTCTTGAGCGCGGAGCAGCGCGATTTCCTTAGTGCAGCCTGTCAGCCAGCAGGGCATTGAGTCACTTGCACCCGCACGTCGCGTCCCGGTTTAACGCCCGGACACCCCCATTCAGCCTGTGAAATCCTCAGAACACCGCCCCGCCTGGACCACTCCGCGTTCCGCTATGTTGTAATAGAAGTGCATACTCTCGATGCCCAGTCTTGCCACATCTCTGCGTCGCCGCGCCCTGGCTCTGCACCGCAATCTCCGCGGAGCCGCCATGGCCGCCCGCGCGCTCTCTTCGACCGATCACCCTCTACTGGCGCACATCATCCCGATGCGCCGCTGCAATCTGGCCTGCACCTATTGCAACGAGTTCGACGACGTCTCCAAGCCCGTGTCCATCGACGAAATGTTTCGCCGCATCGACAAGCTCGGCGAGCTTGGGACTTCGGTCGTTACCATCTCCGGTGGCGAGCCGCTCATGCATCCCGACCTCGATGACGTGATCCGGCGTATTCGCGCCAACGGCATGATCGCCGGCCTCATTACCAACGGATATCTACTCGTTGCCGGCCGCATCCAGCGCCTCAACCGCGCCGGACTCGAGTGGCTGCAGATTTCCATCGATAACGTCAATCCCGATGATGTCTCGAAAAAGAGTCTGAAGGTCCTCGACAAGAAATTGCAGCTGCTCGCCGAGCACGCCGACTTTCACGTCAACATCAACTCTGTGGTCGGTGGCGGCATCGCGCATCCGCAGGATGCGCTGGTCATCGGCAAACGCGCGATCGAACTCGGATTCACTTCCACCGTCGGCATCATTCACGACGGCAGCGGACAGCTGCAGCCGCTCAACGACGAAGAGCGCCGCATCTACCACGCGATGCAGGCGCTCGAAAAAGGCAGTTTTACGCGGGTGAATTCTTTTCAGGACAACATCGCCAAAGGCTTGCCCAACGACTGGCGATGCCGCGCCGGCGCGCGCTATCTCTACATCTGTGAGAACGGGTTAGTCCACTACTGTTCGCAGCAGCGCGGATATCCTGGGGTTCCGCTCGCCACCTACACACGCGACGACCTGCGCCGTGAATATCTCTCGGAGAAATCCTGCGCGCCGCACTGCACCGTCTCGTGCGTGCACCAGGTCTCGATCTTCGATTCCTGGCGCGATCCTCAGCAGAGCGCACCGCTCGTGGCCGCAGCGAGTCCAGGCCACGATCTCGTCCAGATTCGCTGACAGACTATTTCATCGCGTGGGCGGTTGGAGGCAGCAGTCCGTTCAGCCGCAGATACATCGCTGCCGCGCTGTAATGGTCGGCCCAGTCGTTGGTCAGGGCGATCATGGCAAATGCGCGGGCTCCTTTGCGGCCCCCGAACAATTCGACTTCGTCGCCGAGCTTGGAATCGTCCACTTTGTCGAGCGCGGTGCCGCAGAAGTCGAAGCTCGCCTTTAACGCGGCGACCAACTTGTCCTTTCCGTCAGACTCTTTGAGGGGAACGGGGGGTTTGACTTCGGGCAGGTCGCCAATCTTTGAGCACAGGTAATTGTTCGATTCGGTGATATGCAGGACGAGATGCCCGAAGGTCATCTGCTGCTCGGTGGGCTTGTAGCCAAACTTGTCGGCCGGCATCTCTTCCACGGCGGCCACGAGGTTCTTCTGTTGTCGAGGCAGAATCTGCTTCACCACCGAGGTGACCGGATTCTTGTCTTGGGCGAAAACGGCGGTTGCAAGAAAAAACAGACCAATACCTACAGCGCGTTTCATGGAATCCTCCCCATTTTCGGATGAGACACTGTTGCCTCCCATTCTACTCGCGGCCGGGAATAGTCACGGATTCTGCCCGCTATCGACGCACCCTTCTGCCGTTGCCCTTCAACCCGCATCAGGAAAACAACGCGGCGAAAGTCAAGGTAATTACCGCCCACCATCCGAACACGACGGCGAACGACGTTCCCGATTTCACCTTGCCCGTCGTGGAGAATCCGATCGCCGTTAATACCAGCGTCCAAATCAGAAACAGATCCAACTGCGACGCGATGAAATAGATAAAGCGGTGATCCGCTGGATTCATGAAATAACCTGGATTCGATGCCACAGGATTGTTCAGAGTGAATCCATCCGGATTGACCCCGGCCAGCACGGAAGCAATGCCAAGCAGATGTCTCACGACCATCGGCAGTCCTGCGTAGGCGATCACCGCCAGGGTCTTGCCGTACGTGATGTCAGAATTTGACGCGACCTTCAACGTCCCAAACTGAAGCCCTGCCATGACCAGCCAAATGATCAAAGTGAACACCGGGATCGCGACGTAGTATACGATTCCGGTGACCTTAACTTGCGTGGCTCTCTGTTCTGGAGTTGCGTTCTCATACTGGGCCTCGGCTTTCGGACGCGTTTGGAGATCGTTCTCCATCATTCTTTGCGTGCCAATTCTCTGCTCGGCGACATAGACCAGACTCCAGCCGGCGATTAGCATCAGCAAAAATGGGAGCCACCATTGTGCGCTGCGGCGCAGATCCGTGAAGATTTTCGATGGAGCAATGAACGTATCAACAATGCGTGCGACCTGCGAAAGCGGCGTTGGTTGGGGCGTGGGGGGTGGAGATGCGGGTAGGACCGGAGCAGCGGCCATGAGTGCCTCCTGGCAGAGTTCGAAGATCGACGAAATTCTAGTCGGCGCCCGGCGCGTAGGCAAGCGCAGGCGACCGGTTCGAGACGAACCCTGCAAAAGGTTAAGATTCTGGGATGCAGAACGTGACGCCGGTCGCGGTCGCGGTGCTCGTCGCCGAATTAGTACCGGCCGCGCTCTTCGGTTTTGCCCCCCAATGGCCGCCGCGATTGGTGCAGCGCTGGCCAGCCCGCGCCCGCACACTTCTTCCGGCTCTCTTCGGGTTGCCTTACGCTTTCCTGGCAGGCTGGCTGCATATCTTTCAGTGGAACTGGTTCGCGCTCTATGCATTGCTCCCGGTCGGGATGGCCTGGCTCTTGGGGCAGGCGGCCAGGGTCGATCCCGAGCAGAAGGGCAACTGGCGCGACGGGCTGATTCTGCTGACTCTTGGACTCGCTGTCGACCTGCGGTGGTTCGATTCCGGCTGGCCGGCGGGGTGGGAATCGCTGGGAAAGCTTTTACTGGTCAATGCCGGCTTGTACGGATTTTTAGCGATCCGGCAGCTCAGCGGGACCGGTTTCGATTTCAAATTGAAGCTCCGTGACTGGACGTCCGGCCTGCGTGAGTTGCTCTTCTTCGCGCCGCTGGTTCTCGGGTTTGGCTTCGCACTCGGATTCCTTCATCTTCACGCCGCCCGTCCCTCGCTGGGCACAGCGTTTCTACGGTGGATGGCAATCTTCTTTTTCGTTGCCGTGCCGGAAGAACTCTTCTTCCGGGGATGGGTGCAGAACCTTCTGGAGCGGCGCCTGGGGCGCACGCTCGCTCTCATCGTGGCTTCAATCCTCTTCGGGCTCTCGCATTTCAATAAGCGCAATCCTGTCGCCGTCCATTTCAACTGGCGCTACGTTCTGCTGGCGACCCTCGCCGGCATTTTCTACGGGCGCGCGTGGCGCGATCATCGCCGCGTACCCGCGTCGACCATTACCCACACGTTTGTGGACTGGATCTGGTCGTGGTGGTTCTAACAGACCTCGAGCCGATTATGACGACGTAGTCTTCGATACTGCTGGTCCGGGCTCATCGCGGCCGGGGTCCGTGGTAGCGCAGATATCCCAATCCCACGCGCAGATGATGGTGAATCGCAGTGGGCACGCAGACGGCAAAGCACAGGCCCAGCAGACCCTGCGCCAGGCCCAGCGCGTACAGATTCCGATAGCGCAGAAACAGAGCGCAGGAGACCAGCCCCCAGAGCAGCGTTGCGGCTGCAAGCCAGAGATTGGGCATGTGGGCCGTGGCAAAAAGCAGACCCGTGACGCCAACTGCAGCCGGCGTGCTCGCCAGCAGGCGAATCAGGCGCGGCATGAAGTAGTCATTGAGGAGGAATTGCTGGTAGATCGTCCACGCAACGTAGCCGGCGACATGCTTGAGATCTCCGCGATACAGAGGATGAAGCGTGCCGATGTGCCGCGCGACCAGGACGCTTAAGACGGCCAGGAGAGCCGCAGCGGGAAGGATCCACAGTGACGCCGCCAGGCCCGGGAGTCCGATGCCAAGGTTATCTGCGCTGGGGCGCCTCGCTAATACGATCGCCAACGTCACAATCAGGGCGACGGGCGACAGAACTCGTTGCGGAAACGCGGGCATCCAGATGACGAACAGAATCAGCCCGTAGCCGAAGATCACTTCCAGCAGATCCCGAGTCGCGCCCGGCTCACTTCGCGCCATTCATCCAGTATGGCATAGCAGCGCCGATCACACTGCCAGCGCTGGCGTCGCGCTCAGAAGGCTGCGCGTGTATGGATGCGATGGACGTTCCGTGATCTGCTCGGTCGCTCCGACCTCGACGATACTGCCGCGGTACATCACAGCAATCCGCGTCGAGAGATAGCGCACCACCGGCATCGAATGCGAGATGAAGAGATAGGTCAGCCCGAACTCGCGCTGCAGGCGAGCGAGGAGATTGACGATCTGCGCGCCAACACTGACGTCGAGCGCCGAGACCGGTTCATCGCAGACGATGAACTTCGGGCGGAGCGCAAGGGCACGGGCAATCCCGATCCGCTGCCGCTGGCCCCCGGAGAATTCGTGCGGGTATCGTCGGGCCGCCGATGCGTCGAGGCCGACCGCCCGCAGAAGCTCTGCCACCTGCTCTCGAACGCTGGTTCTGCCCCCCGAGGTCGGCGAGGTTGCAGTCGCGCCGTGGATGAGCAGCGGCTCGGCAATGATGTCTTGCACGCGAAAGCGTGGGTCAAGCGAAGCAAAGGGATCCTGGAAGATGATCTGCATGTCACGCCGAAGCCGCCGCATCTCGGAGTGCCGGAGCGGAAGCAGGTCTCGCCCCTCGAACTGCACCAAGCCAGAACTGGGCTCGATGAGTCGAAGGATGAGCCGCCCCAGAGTGCTTTTGCCGGAGCCCGATTCTCCGACCAGCCCCAGTGTCTCTCCAGTCTGGATTTCAAGCGAAACGCCGTCTACGGCACGCACTTCGCCGCGAGCCCTGCCGGAAAATGGCGAGTCACCGTGTGCAAAAACTTTCGTCAGATTGCGAACTTCGACCAGGGCCACCCTGCGATGCTAGCAGTGTCAGACAAATGCGGCGAGTGCTGAGGCATGGCCTCTATCTCGCTGTGATCAGCGGGACGGCCAACAGAGCCGCCAGCAACCCCACCAGCTTCCAACGGCTGAATTGCTCTTTCAGCACCAGCCGCGCCAGCAGCACGGTGACGGCGGGATAGAGCGAGGTAATGACCACGGCTTCGTCAAGACGCCCATGCTGGTTGGCAAAAATGAACAGCGCGGAGGCGATGATATCGAAGAATCCCGCCGTCATCCCCAGCAGCGCGCGCGGGCGGTCAAGGACGAGAGGGGCGCGGGTGATGAAGACAGCCGTGGTCGTCGTCGTCATTGAGCCAATGCGCGAAATCGCGGCCACCCACACCGGCGAACCGCCCGCCTGATGAATGCACAGATAGAAGCCGGCGAATCCAACGCCCGCCAGCGCAGCCATCGCCACACCCCGCGGATGGCCGGAGTCGTCATTCGCCGTCTCTGGATCCGGTCGGGAAAGCAGCCAGATGGCGACAATGGCCAGGGCAAATCCCACGATCGTCCAGCGGCTGGGAGCGCCTTCCATAGCGATATCGGCCAAGGTCGGAATGGCTGCTCCCAGCAATGCCGAAATTGGAGCCGTAAGCCCCATCTGCCCGCTAGCCAGAGCGCGGTAGAAAATTGCCAGGGCGAATCCTCCCACTGAACCTGCGAGCAATGCCCACAGCATGCTGATTCGTGAAGGCAGCAGGGCATGCAGCGAGAGGGCGATAGTGCACATGAGCGCGAAGGCGCAGAGGTGCGAGAAAGCTGTGAGTACGAAGGCATTGGCGCGGCGGGAAGCGAATCCGCCGGTGAAGTCCGACGTCCCCCAAAGAAAAACTGCCGCAACCGAACAAGCTGCAGGGCCAAGCTGAGTCGGGAAGGTCACGCCGGACGAGGGTACCACGCAGGCTGGCGGATTCCGGAGAGGACGTCGAAGCCGCAATCGCTATTTGGTCGTCAACTCGACCGTTTGCATGTCGGGATACTGGTGATTCCACTGTGCCGAGATGCTGTCAAACGTCAGCCGGAAGGGCTGGGTCTGCCCCGGGCCGAGTGGCGAGATGCTGAGGTCGACGGCCTCCGGATACGGTCCGCTGTTTCGCAGCACGCGCAGCGGAACCTCTTCGCGCTGCACCACTTGTCCCAACTCGTCTTTGAAGGTGACTTCTACGACGACGTGGCTGACGATCTTGCCGCCGGAGTTCGTGACCGTGCCGTCAATGTAGCTCACGGTTGCGCCAATGAAATTCTCCGCCGCGCTCATCTTGAAATCGGAAAACTTCAGACTGGCGGCGTAAGGGTTCGCTGTCCGTGCACTCTTGGCAGGTTCGCGCAAAAGAAAGGCGATCCCGAGCATGACCGCTATGACTCCAGCCACCGCAATCACGATGATCAGGCGGCTGTTGTCCCGTTCTTCCGCCGCCGGAGTCTGCTGCCCGAGGCTGCCCATGCCGAGAATTGTAGGCGTGAGGAATGAGAAAGTCGATTGACCAGACACTCGCCCGCTAAGTCTTCGTCCGGTTCAGCAGCCTGGCTGCATTCTCGTGATACACCTTCCTTAGGATGTCGTCGCTCAGCCCGAATCCGTTCAGACTCCAGTGATACGAAAATTGATCGATCTCATAAAAGTGCTCGTCGAGGGATTCGAGGATTCTGAACGTGACACGATACATCGCCTCGTCGAAACCCATGTCGGTGCCGTAGATGAGCCGGTCGGCATGGCGTTCGTAGAATTGCGAGGCGAAACGAGGAATCGGCGCCGTCTCCGCGTATCGCGCCGAAATGTCCGCATACAGATTTGGATTCCGCTCCAGCACTTCTCCCAGCCATGCCAGATCGTAATCCAGGTTCGCGAAGTGGCATGCGATGAAAGTCGTCTTCCGATGCCGCGCCAGGGTCCGCTCCAGAATCTCGATCATTCCTGACAAATCGACGATGCCCGGTTGATTGTCGAGCCGCCAGTAGTAAGCGTTCATCAAGCCATCGTTATACTGGTCCATCTTCTGATACATCCAGATGGGGTCGGCCACGTGCAGGCTCACCGGCATGCCGAGTTCTCCGCATTTCTCCCACAGCAGATCCATTCGAGGATCATCGGGATGCATCCCCGGCGCGTTCGATCTGCCCGACCTCAAGCCCCTGCCTTTGTCGTGAATTTCGCCCACGCCCCGCGCACCGGCTTCATGGCAGCGCTCGAGCTCCCTGACCGCGGCCGGTCCAAAACCGGGCTTCTCATAGCCTGTGAAATCGAACCCGCACCACATCTCGAACCGCTCGGCGTGCTTTCCATACTTCACGTTGATTGCATCGAACTCCGCGCCTGTCGCCATGGTCAAAATGGTGGTCTTTGCGACGCCAACTGAATCCATGGTCCGGACCCACTGTTCGATCTCTGGCGGCGTTTTGGCATAAGGATGCGAATGCATGTCGATGATCGGGAACTTCGCCTTCGCAACCTGTGTGACCGGGATCTTGTAGATCGATCGCGGGTGGTAATCCTTCAACAGAAGTGTCTCGGGTGACTCCATCTTTTTCGATCCGGCTTTTGCCGCAGCTGCCCCAGTCTTCTGCTGCGCGTCTGCCGCCAATGGCCACGAGGGAGACACTCCTGCCGCCAACCCGGCCATTCTGCCCCACCTCAAAAATGATCTCCGATTCATGGATCCTCCGTATGCCGTGTCATTCCGAGCAAGCTACTCTCGTCCCCTTCGTTGGCGTCGTCCCGAAGCCTCGTGTTCCCCTCAACGAGGCGAAGAATCTGGCGCGGGGCGCTACCGCCTTGCATCGCGCCGTAGGTTCATATAACCGCACCTCGAGCACATGCACAATTCACCGTGGAAGAGCGGCGCTTCAGTACCGCGTCCAGCCCCGCACCCAGGGGCTTTAAGCCCCCGAGCCGAGCCTGATAGAATGATTAACTAAGGAATAACCTACGACGGAATGCCAGTTCCTGTCTCACAAATGTGGACGGTCAGCACCTACGTGCTCGGCCAAAAGCTTCGCGGACGCCGGCAATATCCGCTCGTGCTCATGCTCGAGCCGCTGTTTCGCTGCAACCTTGCCTGCGCCGGATGCGGCAAGATCCAGTATCCCGCCCACATCCTGAAAAAGGATCTCTCTCCGGAAGAATGCTTCCGTGCGGTCGATGAATGCGGCGCGCCGATGGTTTCGATCCCCGGCGGCGAACCGCTCATGCACCCCGAGATTGACAAAATCGTCGCGGGCCTCGTCGCCCGTAAGAAATATATCTATCTCTGCACCAATGCGCTGCTGCTCAAAGAAAAGATCGACCTCTTCCAGCCCAGCAAGTACCTTACGTTCAGCGTGCATCTCGACGGCCAGAGGGAAGAACACGATCTCGCCGTCTGCCGCGAAGGCGGATACGATCTCGCCCTCGAAGGCGTCAAAGAGGCCCTCCGGCGTGGCTTCCGCGTCACCACCAACACCACTCTTTTCGACGGCGCCGACCCCAAATCCGTGCGCGCCTTCTTCGACGATATGATGTCGCTCGGAATCGAGGGCATGATGCTCTCGCCTGGCTACTCCTACGACAAGGCGCCTGACCAGAAACATTTTCTGGGACGCGCCCGCACCCGCCGCATGTTCCGCGCCATCCTGTCGAATCGCAAGAAGAACTGGCGCTTCAATTTGTCGCCGCTCTTTCTGGAATTCCTCATGGGCAAGCGGACTTATCCCTGCACGCCCTGGGGCATGCCTACTTTCAACGTCTTCGGGTGGCAGAAGCCCTGCTACCTGCTGCAGGACGGCTACGCCGAGACGTTCAAGGAACTGATCGAGACCACGCCCTGGCAGAATTATGGCACCGAGTCCGGCAATCCCGCCTGCGCCAATTGCATGGTCCACAGCGGATACGAAGCCTCGGCCGTGAACGCAACCTTCAGCTCACTCGGCGGATTTCTCGCCACCGTGAAGGCTACGCTCTTCACTCGCTACGCCGACAAGGAAGCTCTGCGCATGCTCGAGGAACCGGTCGCGCCGATTCATCCTCTGATCCAGATCTCGCCGCAGATGGCGGCAACGGGCGAGTCGCTGCAGGAAACCAGAGCCTGAAGAATTCCCCTGTGCCTTCAGTCCCTTGTGGATGGATCTTCTGCTTTGAGGCCGAATATGACAGGCAAAGAATCCGGCCATCTCGATCACGCCTCCGCCGCGGCGCCGCCGCACGCGGCTGCCTCCAACCCCGACGCTCTCGAGATCGCTCCCGGCACGGCCCACGAACAACTCGAAGGCTGGATTCCCTCGCTCGCCTCCGACGAAGAGCTTCGCCAAGCCCTGGAGAAAGCTTTCGACTACCGCGGCGACATCACCATCACCCGCAAAGACGGATCGAAGATCGAAGGCTATCTGTTCGACCGCCGTTCTGCCGCCACGCTCAAAGACTCCGTCGTCCGCCTCTATCCCAAGAGCTCCAACGAAAAAATTTCCATCTCCTACGCCGACATCGCCGCCCTCGCCTTCACCGGACGCGATACCGCCGCCGGCAAATCTTGGGAAGCCTGGATGAAGAAGTACGCGGTGAAGAAAGCTGCCGGCGAAAACGACCTCAGCCTCTACTCCGAGTCCCTCGACGAATAGGAGTAAAGCACGATCGTCGCCGAGCGACGCAGCAAGAGCGGCGCAGAACCCCTGTCATTCTGAGCCAGGATTGGTCTCTGCGGGTTACGCAGAGATCAACCGCAGTCGAAGAAACCCTTGTTTCGTGTGCGGCGCGGGGCGGTCAATCAAGACGAATTTCCATGACTAATTCGTCTTTTTCGGAGTTTCCGTAAACTCCAAGCCGTCGATCAGATCCTCAACCCCATCCTCTGTACCGGAAATCACCGTGATCGAGACGGCATAGCCGTGGCTTAGCATCACCAAGGTCGACTGACGCATCACGCGCGTACCCACATCCTTGTGAAAGTCGCTCCTCACCAGCGCTTTGGATCCGAGGGCAATTTCGTAGGGATCTTGATCCACGGTGAACCCTTGCGCCTTCGCCACTTCCGTGACAGGTCCAAAATATTGCGCCGCCTCTTTCAGCCCCGGATAAGCCGCGGCGCTCTCCGCCGCAATGAGGATCGACGAATTTACCTCCTGGCCGGTGGCCTCTGGGGGCCGCGAAAACACTGCCAGCAGCACCGTACTGCAGGTGTGGGGACAGCCGCCTTCGGTTGTCCCACCGTCTGTATTCATCTCCTCGGTTCGCAGCACCCATCCTTCCGGAATCTTGTAGCTGAATCCGAACGTCGCGTTGCGGTACACGCCGTCGTTGACGATTCCAGCGTCCGGTCCCGACTCCCCGGCCGCCGACTTCTTCCCGCGCTTTGACGAAGATGAGGAGGAAGCCGAAGACTGGGCACGACTCTGCACCACGGGCGCAAGGGCAAGGAGCACAAGCACAGCAGCCAGCGATACGCGGATCCGTACACCACGAACCATCATCTGGCTATGGTACGCGAACCGCGGTTCACTTTCCTGAGAGGACGAAGTTCACCTGGATTTGGGTCTCTACCTCGACCGCTTCTCCACGGAACAGATATGGGCGGTATTTCCACTGCTTCACGGCGTCCACGGACGCTTCTGCAAGGAGGCGGTCGCCAGAAACGACGGTGATGTCGGTAATGTTGCCTTGCTTGTCGATGGTCGCGGTTAGAACTACCGTCCCCTCAATGTGTTTCTTGCGTGCCTTCTTCGGATAGACTGGAGCAACCTTTGTGATCAGCAGTCCGCTTATTACGCCGGACGATACTCGCACCCGCCGAGGCACCGGTTGCTCCACGTTGATTGCGGGCGCAGACGGCGAGCTGGACTGGTCCTGCGCCGGGCCTGCGGCCAGCGCGCTTACCGCAATGAGGGAAACCCCAATGCCTGCAACAACGCGGTTGCCCCACTTTGGTCGCGCTTTCTGCCACAGGTTGGAGGCGAATGCAGCGGGACCGATCTTTTTCAAACCGAAGTCCGCGGCGTGCCCGCCTATGCCGCCCGTCCCATCACCGGCTGCGTGCAATGGGCGCAGCGCTTGGCCTCGATCGGAATCTCGCTGAGGCACTCCGGACACTTCTTCGTCGTCGGCGCAGCCGCCGGCGCTTCCTTGTGCATGCGGGCCATCAGCCAGTTCACCGGAAGGACCACAAAGAAATAAACCGCTGCTGCGATCAGCACGAACGAAATGACTGCGTTGATGAAATCGCCAATGGGAAAAGTCGTCGTGCGGACCGTGAATTTCAGATTCGAGTAATCCGGCTTGCCCACGAACAGCGCAATCAGCGGGGTGAGGAATGCCTTGGTCAGTTCGGTGACCACGGCCCCGAAGGCTGCGCCCACCACCACGCCCACCGCCATATCCACAACATTTCCGCGCAGGATAAACTTCTTGAATCCATCTAACATGACGCGCCCCTCCAAAATTGAAGTGCTGGTCAATGTATTTCAGGCGCAGCGAGAGGTCAAGGCATCAGCGCAGGATGTCTGCTTGACTAGGCTGGGATCGAGGCATGAAGGACGGTTCACGGCGTGCTTTGACAGCCCGACCGATGCCTAACGGCCGGCCTCGGCACGGCTGGTTTTGTTCGACAAAGCATCGAGCGCCTTGGCTAGCTGGGCATCGATGTCCACGTCTTTGTAGATGGCGAAATTCGCCCGTGTCTCCGATTCGTCAAAGCCGCTGGCGCGGCTGGCTACGATGATGATGGGGACTGCCGCGGTTTCCGGCTTGCTCTTTAAGACGGTGATCAATTCGCCTCCCGACAGCTTCGGCATCTGCATGTCGGTGACGATCAAATCCGGGCGCAAGCGGGAGAGAAGCTCCAAAGCCTCCGCGCCATTGCTGGCACACTCCACCGTGAACCCGCGCTCCTCGAGGAAACGGCACACGGTGTAACGAATGAGCATGGAATCGTCAACGACGAGAGCAGTCCGGGACATATATTCGAGACGAGGCTCGGCGAGGCACAATATCCCCCGCCCGGCTGAACATAACAAGTCGATGGGCTCACCACAAGGCCGGAACGGACCGGCCGGTTACATTCGTCACCAGAATGGCCGGCTTAGAACTCTTCGCTCGACCGCTCCTCGATGTTCATGTCCTTGAATTCACTGGACTCAAAGATTTCGCCGCACTCTTTGCACTCAACAAACTCAGACTCAGCGTCACGACTGACGATTTGCACGCGCAGGTGCTTGCAGGGCTGGCGTTGAGCTGCGTTTTGAGGAGGAGAAGGCGGTTTTGAGCTCATAAAACCGGAAGTGCCCCGCTCCAGAGGCACTACGCGGGACAAATTCGCGGGAATTTTCCGGTATTTTAAAGCGGAGCGGCCGCTTGTCAAGCCCCCGCAGCAGGCCTCGGCACGTACGACCTCATATCCGAAGCTTCCGCTCTGGGTCGAGAGCCGGAGACGGGCTGGCATGAGTTTCGGCCTCCGCCTCCTAGTGTTCGTTAACCCATTCAATCCTCAATAGTTGCCGTTCACAGCCGTATCTAAGACAGAGGCCACGAATGGCTTGCCGGTCTTGCGAGTGGTCGACTAGAATGAAGTACGACAGAAAAGGTCGGGATTCTGCTGGATCTCCAGTTTTACACAGGAACCATTGCTCAAGCTCACCAAGAAAGCCGATTACGCGCTGATGGCGATGAAGCATCTTGCCGACGACTTAGGGAACGGCTCGCGCAGCGCCAAAGATGTCGCGGATGCCTACGGCATCCCCCCGGAGGCTCTGGCGAAGATCCTGCAACGCCTTGCCAAAGCCGGTTTACTGCGTTCGCAGCATGGGACCTATGGGGGTTACAGCCTGGCCCGCGCTCCGCACACCATTTCCGCCTTCGAGGTTATTCAGGCGATCGACGGGCCGCTTTTCATCACCTCGTGCGTCACGGTCCGCGGCGAGTGCGACCAGACCGACCGCTGCAACATCCGCGAGCCGCTGCGCAAGGTGAACGAGAGCATTGAGGATGTCTTGAAGCGAATTAAAATCTCCCACATGCAGGAAGAGACGCACGGGGCGGGACATCGCGCGGCGACCGGACTGGTCACTATCGCCGCGGCGATGCAAGACTTGTAGTTCCATCGGAGTCAGAGAGGCTATCAATGAGCACGGATGTAAAGGTCCCCCAGGCGCAGCCGCAGCATGCGGGGGCGAAGGACGTGAAGCTGCCCATCTACATGGACAACCACGCCACGACGCCGATGGATCCGCGGGTTCTGGAAGAGATGCTGCCCTACTTCATGGAGAAGTTCGGCAACGCCGCCAGCCGTAACCATTCTTTCGGTTGGGCCGCGGAAGAAGGGGTAGAAACAGCGCGCGAGCGGATCGCCAAGCTGGTCGGCGCGTCTGCCAAAGAGATTATCTTCACCTCCGGCGCGACGGAGAGCGACAACCTCGCCATCAAGGGCGCTGCCGAGATGTACCGGGAGAAGGGCAACCACATCATCACCGCCGTCACCGAGCACAAGGCCGTCCTCGACACCTGCAAGCGCCTTGAAAAGTACGGATACCGCGTGACCTACTTGCCGGTCCAGAAGGATGGCCGGATCGATCTTGAGGAGTTGAAGCGGGCTCTGGATGACAAGACGATTCTGGTCTCAATCATGGCGGCCAACAACGAAATCGGCGTGCTTCAGCCGGTCGAGGAGATCGGCAAGCTGTGTCATGAGCGCGGAGTGATCTTCCACAGCGACGCGACCCAGGCCATCGGCAAGGTCCCGGTCGACGTGAACAAGCAGAACATCGACCTGATGTCGATTTCCGGCCATAAGATGTACGGGCCCAAAGGCGTGGGAGCGTTATATGTGCGCCGCAAAAATCCGCGCGTCCAGTTGGCCGCCATTATCGATGGAGGGGGACACGAGCGCGGCATGCGGTCCGGAACGTTAAACGTCCCCGGCATTGTCGGGCTGGGAAAGGCTTGCGCCATCGCGCAGGAAGAGATGTTGAAGGAATCCTGCCGGCTGGCGGGCCTGCGCAATCGGCTGCGCGACTGCATTACCAGCCGTCTCGATGAGGTCTACATCAACGGATCGATGGAGCACCGCCTGCCCGGCAACCTGAATATCAGCTTCGCTTACGTCGAAGGCGAGTCGCTGCTGATGGGGATCAACGACATTGCTGTGTCGAGCGGTTCGGCCTGTACCTCGGCGACACTGGAGCCTTCGTACGTGCTAAAGGCTCTGGGCACGGGCGACGATCTCGCCCATAGCTCGATCCGGTTCGGCATCGGACGCTTCAACACCGAATCTGAAGTCGACTACGTTGCCGACCGCGTGGTTGAGACTGTGGAGCGGCTGCGAGAGCTCTCTCCGCTGTACGAGATGGCAAAAGAGGGCATCAACCTCAAAGATGTGAAGTGGAGTGCCGAGTAACAAATTGCGCATACTATCCATGACTCTTTAGGAGAAGCGAATGTCATACAGCGACAAGGTGATCGATCATTACAACCATCCCCGCAACGTCGGCTCGATGGACAAAAGCAGCTCTGATGTGGGGACAGGACTGGTCGGCGCGCCGGAGTGCGGCGACGTCATGAAGCTGCAGATCAAGGTGAACCGCGAGACCAACGTCATTGAAGACGCGAGGTTCAAGACTTTTGGGTGCGGCTCCGCCATCGCCTCGTCTTCGCTCGCCACCGAGTGGGTGAAGGGCAAGACCGTCGACGAAGCTCTGGCCATCAAGAACATGGACATTGTGAAAGAGCTTTCCCTGCCGCCGGTGAAGATTCACTGCTCGGTGCTGGCGGAGGATGCAATCCGGGCCGCCATCGGCGACTGGAAGAAGAAACAGGAAACAGCGAAGCCCGTAGCGGCCGAAGCGGAGTAACTCTCAGCCGCGAGCTTCGATCGACCGCAGTCTACTCACAGCTCAAGGTTCCTTCGGGACTGACTTATGACGACGACAACAGAAAACGCAACTCCCCAGGCAACAGGAACTGGGATTCTGGTTACCGAGAAGGCGATCGCGAAAATCCGCAGCGCCATGGCCAAGGAAGGCATCTCGCCCGATCAGGGCGGCTTGCGCCTCGGCGTCCAGGGCGGGGGATGCTCGGGCTTGAGTTACAGCGTCTGCTTCGACACCCAGGCTCACGAGCGTGACCACATCTTTCAGTTCGGCGGCGTCCGCGTGTTTGTCGACCCTAAATCGCTGATCTATCTGAACGGAATGACGCTGGATTACCAGGAGACGCTGATGCAGCAGGGTTTTGTCTTCGTGAATCCCAACGCCACAAAATCTTGCGGTTGTGGAACCTCGTTCTCTGCCTGAACACGAGCCCACGCAGAGCATCTCAACCTGCGAACGCGCTGCGGGCGCAGTTGAGGGATTCGTAATTCTTCGCGTTCTCGGCGGAGAAGCTTCTGGGATTGGAATTCTACGTGACACCTCAATCTCTGACTGCAATCGGTTCGAAGCCGCTGCCTGACGATACGCACTCCTGCTGGTCCTGCGGCGCGATGCGGGCTGCGCACTTCTGTGCCTCCTGCGGCAAAGTGCAACCTCCGCAGCCGGTCGATTATTTTACGTTTTTCGGCCTGCCACCCAAGCTCAATCTCGACGTCGCAAAGCTCGAAAGGGGGTTCTACGAGCTCAGCCGAAGGTTGCATCCGGATCTGAATGCCAACGCCGCCACTCGGGAACAGGAATGGAGTCTGGAGCAGAGCTCAATGCTCAACGATGCGTATCGAACGCTGCGCGACCCGATCCAGCGTACGCAGTACCTCCTGCGGATGCAAGGGGTGGAACTGGAAGAGCAGTCGAAGAGCGCCACCGAGCAAGCGCGCTCCACCGGTGTCGCCAAGAGGCAGATCGTCCCGCCGGACTTGTTGGAGGAAGTATTCGAGTTGAATATGCAGCTCGAAGAATTGCGGACGCAGAAGAAAATGGGGGAGGACGATCCAGCTCTGCTTGAGGAAATCGGGAAGCAGAAGCTGGAGCTCGAGGGCAAGGACGAATCCCTTCACCGGGAACTGCACACCCAATGGAAAGAGTGGGACCACCTGATGGATCGCGGGCAAGATGCGCATCCGGAGGAGAGGACGCGCATTCTCAACAGGATGCTCGACGTCCTGAACCGGCGCACTTACATCCGGAACCTCGTCAAGGAAGTGAACGCGGTTTTGGAGATCTGAAGTATATAGTTCCACTACATCACACCGGGACGGTCCGGTCTGCGGGTCAGAAAGCGACCTGACTAATGGCAGTGACTCACATCGTCGGCATCGACTTGGGGACCACGAACTCTCTGGTAGCCTTCATGCAAGGGGAGACGCCGGTCGTCATTCCGGGAGGCGACGGCTCGAACCTGGTGCCCTCTGTGGTCGCACTCGACGATGATAGCCAGGCGGTTGTCGGAAATGCTGCGCGCAGATATCTGATCGAGACTCCGGAGCGCGCAGTGTATTCGGTCAAACGCCTCATGGGCCGTGGAGTGGAAGACATTCGGGAAGAATTGAAATTCTTCCCATTTCGCCTGGCTGACGATCTTCATCCCGGCGAAGTGCTGCGCATCAAGCTGGGAGGCAGAAGCTTCACGCCGCCGGAGATTTCGGCGCTCATCCTGCGCCAGCTTAAGCGGAATGCTGAACGATATTTTGGCAGCCCAGTGACGAAGGCCGTCATCACTGTGCCCGCATATTTCAATGATGCGCAGCGGCAAGCCACCAAAGATGCCGGCCGCATCGCAGGGCTCGAAGTTCTGCGCCTGGTCAACGAACCGACGGCGGCGTCGCTCGCCTACGGCCTCGACAAAAAACAGAATGGCATCGTCGCCGTCTACGACCTCGGCGGAGGCACATTCGATATCTCGGTCCTCAAGCTCCACGACGGCATCTTTGAAGTCATCGCCACCAACGGAGATACTCATCTTGGCGGGGACGATATCGACAATCTGCTGATCTCGATCGCGCTTGACGACATACTCGGCGATCTTGGGCTCGACGTTCGCGGCAATGCTGAAGCGGTGCAGGCGATTCGCAAAGCGGTCATTGAAGCCAAGATTGCGCTGTCCTCGCAGAGCTCGACAAAAATCGATGTCGAACTTCTCGGCGAGAGCCGCTACCGGCGTGAGATCACGCGCGACCAGTTCGAGCAGCTCATTCAACCGATCGTCGATCGAACCATCGGCCCCTGCAGGCAGGCGCTGAAAGATGCAAATCTAAAGCCCGAGCAGATTGACGAAGTCGTGCTCGTCGGCGGTTCGACGCGCATCCCGAGAGTCCGCGCGCTAGTCAAGGAACTGTTTCGCCGTGAGCCGCACACCGACCTCAATCCCGATGAAGTGGTGGCGCTGGGCGCTGCCGTGCAGGCCAACATCCTGGGCGGCGGGTCCGAAGCCACGCAGAACATGCTCTTGCTCGATGTCACTCCACTATCTCTTGGCATTGAAGTGGCGGGCGGAGTCACTGACAAAATCATCCTGCGCAATTCGACGATTCCGGCCTCGGCGACGCAGTTCTACACCACGCAGATCGATGGCCAGGCGAATGTCGCGATCCATGTCCTGCAGGGCGAGCGTGAACTCGCGAAGGATTGCCGTTCGCTGGCACGCTTTGATCTGAAAGGCATACCCCCCATGGCCGCCGGCATTCCGCGCGTCGAGGTGAAATTCCTGATCGATGCGAACGGAATCCTGCACGTTTCTGCGCGCGAACAACGCAGCGGCAAAGAAGCCGAAATTCAAGTCCAGCCCAGCTACGGCCTCACCGACGATCAGGTCGAGAGCATGATTCTCGATTCTTTCGATAATGCCGAAGAGGATTTCCGCCGCCGCCAGGTTATTGAGGCGCGAAACGAAGCAGCCACCATCCTTGCCGCGCTCGAAAAGGGCAAACAGAGCCCGGCTTGGGGAGAGCTCACACCCGACCAGGAAAAGCAGATCGCCAAAATGGAAAAGGCGCTGCTCGCTGCCAATGCGGAAGACGATTATCGCGCCATCCGCAAGGCAATCGACGCCCTGAATCAAGGAACGATGCGCTTGGCCGAATTGATGATGGACAGCGCGGTTTCCGCTGCCCTCAAAGGTAAAAAAATGGACGAGACGGACTTGGGCGAGGGCCCGACCGCGCCGCATCCGATGGCGAAAGCAGAGTTTGAGTGATGTGTCATCTGAGGTGACGATGTCCGAAGAAAAAATGCGCGGAGCCGGGGCTGCAATGGTCGAGGCTTCCGCCGAAAACATGGTCCAGGTCACGTTTCTGCCGGAGGGCAAAACGGTTCAGTTCGAAGCCGGCAAGCTCCCTTACGAGAACCATGGGAAGGAGCACTCGTTGCTGGATGTCGCGCTGAACTACGGCATTCCGCTCGACCACGCCTGCGGCGGAAATTGCGCTTGCACTACCTGCCATATCTGGGTCAAAGAGGGTGCTGAGAACCTTTCTGAAATGGATGACGACGAAGCCGATCGGTTGGACATGGCCGCCGATCTGCAGTTAAACTCACGTCTCGGTTGCCAGGCGCAAATCGTCAAGCCGGGGAAAGTCGTGGTCGAAATTCCGGCCTGGAATCGCAACTACGTTTCCGAAGAGCATCATTAGGAGCACACCCATGCCAAAATCGCTGACTTGGGACGACGCCCAGCCCATCGGCATCCTGCTTTCCGAGATACATCCTGAGTTGGATCCGCTCGCCGTGCGCTTCACCGACCTGCACCGCTATGTGATGCAGTTGCCCGGGTTCACCGGCGATCCGAAAGCGTCGAATGAAGGCAAACTGGAAGCGATTCAGATGGCGTGGCACGAAGAAGTTCTTGATCGGACGCAGGGCTGACCGCCTGAGTCGTCGTCAGCCGCTTTCCCTAAGATTGTTTACATCCTCGTGACAACCGGCGTTGGGGGACCGATGTATCGTGAAGAAGAGTAGCTGCTCTAAGCTCTCTCTCCGGTACAAGTGAAAAGGGCACGGCGCCCAAGCTGTGCCCTATTTTTCAAAATCTCGGATTCTAGCGGGCGACCGCCGGTGCTGCCTCTTCCACGTTGGCCTCGCGCAGGAACTTTGCGGCCTCCTCGGGCGGCGTTGGATTGATGTAGAAGCCCGTCCCCCATTCGAATCCTGCCGTCTTGGTCAGTTTCGGCATGAATTCGATGTGCCAGTGATAGTGATCGTTCGTGGGATCTTGCACCGGCGAGGTGTGAATCACGAGGTTGTACGGCGGGTTGTCAAGCACGCGGTCGGCCCGGCTCAACAACTCCTTCATCGCCCGCGCCAGATTCTCGAACATGTGGGACGACGAATTCTCGAACGCCGACTCGTGCTGTTTCGGCAGAATCCAGGTCTCGAATGGAAAGCGGGGAGCATAGGGAGCCAGCGTAAGGAAGTTCTCGTTTTCCGCTACTACCCGAACGCCGCTGTCCATTTCCTGCCGGATGATGTCGCAGAATACGCAGCGTTCCTTGAAAAGGAAATACTGTTTCGCCCCCTCCAGTTCCTGGGTCACATTGATGGGCAGAATGGGCAAAGCGATCAACTGCGAATGAGCGTGTTCGAGGGAGGCGCCGGCCGCCTCGCCGTGATTCTTGAAGATCAGAATGTACTTGAAGCGGCGGTCTTTTTTCAGGTCCAGGATGCGGTCGCGGAACGTCCAAAGCACGTCTTCAATTCGCTTGGGAGGCAGTGTGGCGATGCTGGCCGAATGGTCTGGAGTCTCGATAATGACCTCATGCGCTCCAATCCCGTTCATCCGGTCGAACATGCCTTCGGCCTGCCGATTGAGATTCCCCTCAATGCCCAAGGCCGGGAACTTGTTGGGCACGACGCGAACGGTCCAGCCCGGGGTATCCCGTTGCGGTGGAGGGCCGCCGTTCGGATTGGGGCGATACGCCTGGATCTCAGGAGGGGTCTTGCTCTCGTTTCCGTAGCAAAAGGGGCAGAAGCCACCCTTAGGTTTGATGTTCTCGCGAACGAAGTCAGTTGGGCGCTTCGCCCGATCCGTGGAAATGATGACCCATCGGCCCACGATGGGGTCTTTTCTCAGTTCCGGCACTTACTGAATCCTTTCAATGGGATTGCGCAAAACCCCATATTCTACGCTGTCAGGGAGGCGTTCCGAAACACTTCAATCTGTGGACGGGACGTTAATCCCTCATAGTATACGCTTACTACATCAAACCTCCACTGGCACGATTGTGGTAGATGCCTCAGGTAATCGCGTGCGACTTCAGCCACTTCGCGACGCTTGTGCCGGTCGACAGCCGCCTCCGGAGTCTTCACATCCCGCGACGTCCGCGTCTTAACTTCAATGAAACAAAGAACATCTTTATCCCAGCCGACCAGGTCGATCTCTCCCCGGCAGCGGGGAGTGCGAAAGTTTCGGGCTACCATGGCATAGCCTAGCTTGCGCAGATGAAAGTAAGCCTCTTCTTCCCCGCGGGTCCCGACCCGTTGATGCCTCGGACGCTTATCCGATGGAAGCATCCTGATCGCGAGCCAATCGAGCGCGCGGATCGCGATATGGATGAGGCGTCCTGAGAACATCGCAGAGAAGCTTAAGTCATCGGCGGGATCGTCGGATGTGACGCCTCTCACTTCTACGAAGGAGATTTGTCGACCACAGACCGATTTGGGAATGGGAGCCCCAGCCGCCGAGCCGTCGCCGCTTTAAGAGCCGAAAAGATTGTTCAAGGCTGTGCCGGAGCTGCGATCCGGCCTTGACTGCATCTCTCAAAGTTCTATCATTGAATACAAGTTACTCTTTCCATGGGAAGGGGACCATTCCAAACCAAATCTGTCACGTGGACTGGAGGAAGTCCCTATGAAGCTGAATGACAGCATCACGACCTATGACATTGCCGAGGCCTTACAGGGCGAGTCCGGCAAGTTCGAAGTAACCAGCCCGAACGGAGAACGCTATTTCGTGACCTGCCAGCCCGGGCATTCGATTTCGAGCCTGGAGTGGGCCGGCAACGAACCCAATCTCCAACCCTTCCTGGTGCGCAAAGTAGCGCAGCCCATCACGACGGAAGGCCGCAGCAAGAGATCCGCAGCTTAGCGATTCAAAGTCGCTAGACAACCCCCGGCTCCCCGCTCGAGCCGGGCTTTCGCGTATCTGGATCCTGCAAGAGATATCGAGTAAAGACAAAATGAGCCCGCGGACCGGAACCGCGGGCCCTGTCGCAAAAATGCCCTTGAGGAGGCAGCGACAAAGTCAGGAACTTAGACTTGCGGAGCGCACCCTCTCGTACACCCCGCAAGTGTTCCACGGCGCTGAGACCGTGAAAGTCGAGTTTCGCAGTGATCTCAAAGTCAGCGACCACTCTCTCGAACCGATGCCTGCGCGTCAATTCACCCCTTGTACAAACATAGTTCACGCGCTAACCCGCTTTCTTGCAGACTGATGCAAACACTTTTCACTCGGACAAAAGTGCCGGTGGAATGGCACCAAGCGGCGATTTTGCGAGGCCTCGGCAGATGCTAGACTCTCGAACCGCCGAGTTGAAATTCATGCAGACTGCTCCCCAACCCAACTATGTGATCCGCTTTGGCGTGTTCGAGGCGGACCTGCGATCGGGCGAACTGCGAAAGAGCGGAGTCCGGATCAAGCTCCAGGAGCTTCCCTTTCGGGCTCTCCGGATTCTGGTTACACATCCCGGCGAAGTCCTGAGCCGCGAGCAGTTTCGCCAGGAGCTGTGGCCGGACGGTGTTTTTGTCGATTTCAACCACGGCATCAGCAGCGCCATCAACCGTCTCCGCGACGCCCTCGGCGACTCCGCCGAAAACCCCATGTTCATCGAGACGGTGGAGCGGCGCGGCTACCGCTGGATTGCCCCGACCCATCTTCCCGAACCGACGCCAGAGGTGCGAGGTCCGGTTCTGATCAAGCCGCGAGTCGAGGAAGCCTCGGAATCCAAGCCCGAGCTGTTGGCCCTGCCAGAACGCCCGATCCGCCACTGGAGATGGTCGCTGGTCTTTCCATTGGCCGCGGTGTGCCTGGCGATTTGGGTTGTCTGGCCGAGCTATCGGGCGGCCAAAGCCGGAAGCCGGAAATCTCCCGCTTTGGAAGCTCGCATTCCCGCCGGTTCCACAAATTCCGATGCCGAACATTTCTATCTGCAAGGCCGCTTTTACTGGCAGGAGCGGACACCCGACGGACTGAACAAAGCGGTGGACGCCTTCACTCAGGCCATCATCCGCGATCCGAATTACGCTCCGGCTTATGTCGGTCTGGCCAACAGTTACAACCTGCTGCGCGAATACACCGTGATGCCGGCGAACGAGGCTTACCCGCGGGCTTTAGCGGCCGCCCAGCGAGCGGTCGAACTCGATGACCAATCCTCCGAGGCGCACGCCTCTCTGGCGTTCGTCCTGTTCAACGGTATGTGGGATGTTTCGAACGCGGACCGCGAGTTCCGCCGCGCCCTGGCGCTCGATCCGAACAATGCCGTTGCTCATCATTGGTACGCGACTTATCTGGCCACGGTCGGACGACATGCAGAGTCTCTCGCGGAGATCGATCGTGCCCAGACGCTGGATCCGTCCTCGAAAGCCATCCTGGCGGACAAGGGAGACCTGCTGTTTGTCGCCGGCCGTCAGCAGGATGCGCTGGAGTTGCTGAAGCAATTGGAGGCTAGCGAACCCGACTTCATCTCTCCTCATCGGTATCTGCGGGTGATCTACTTCGCGAACGGGGATTACGCCAATTTCCTCGAGGAGTGGAAGAAAGAGGCCCTGCTGATGAGGGACGCTTTAGGGCTCAAGCTGGTCGAAGCCGGGGAAGAGGGTCTGGACAAGGGCGGCGAGCAGGGAATGCTCTTCAGTATACGGGGAGTGGAGAAGCGTCTTTATCAGCGCGGATCGGTCTCGGCATATTCAATGGCGCAGACCGACGCTCTGCTGGGAGACAAGAAAGATGCGCTGCAGTATCTGAAGATCGCCTTTGACGACCACGATGAGTCCGTAATCCAGCTCAAGATTGATCCGGAACTGAGCAATCTGCGTCAGGAACCCGCCTACAATGACCTCGTCGCGCGAGTTGGCCTGCGGGGAAAAAACTAAGGAATGGAACCGTCCCACTCCCGCCGGAAGCGAGAGTGGGACGGTTCCGCGATAGGCCGCATCCTCAGGCGCCGACTAGACGGATCGACTCTTCGAGCACATCGATGGCGACATCGGCCTGCTCTTTCGTCACCACCAGCGCCGGGCAGATGCGGATGGTACTCGGCCCGCATCCCAGGAATAAAAGGCCGCGTTCGAAGGCAGCCTCGACGATGCGATCGCGCTCGGCATTGCCATATTCCCTGGTTGCTTTGTCCTTTACGATCTCGACGCCAATCATCAACCCTCGGCCCCGCACATCTCCGACCAGGCGGTGCTTTGACGGCCAGTCGGCCATGCGCTTCAGCATGTGGTTGCCCACGCTGGCCGAGTTTTCAATCAAATGCTCCTTCTCGACGACGTCAAGCGTCGCCAGCGCGGCAGCGATGCAGACCGGATTGCCTCCGAACGTGGAAGCATGGGAGCCGGGAACCCAGTCCATGATGTCCGCCCGCGTCATGGTGACGCCCAGCGGCATTCCCGACGCGATGCCTTTGGCCATGCAAACGATGTCGGGCTCCACGCCAGTATGCTCGACGGCAAACCACTTGCCGGTACGGCCCATCCCGCTCTGCACTTCGTCAACCACGAGCATGATGCCGTGACGATCGCAGATGCGTCGCAGCTCCTGCATGAAGACTTTCGGAGCGACTACATATCCGCCCTCACCCTGTATTGGCTCAACGAAGATGGCCGCGACCTCTTCCGGGGGCAGCGTGGTCTTGAACAGCTTTTCCTCGATGAAACGGGCGCAGCCAAGCGCGAAGTTGTCGGCTTCCTGCGCGCCGCCCACGCATCCGCGATAGACGTCGGGGTATCGGACGTGCGTGACGCCCGGTACCAGAGGCGCAAATCGCCGCCGCTGCTGCGGCTTTGACGCGGTCAGCGACAAGGCTCCCATCGTGCGCCCGTGGAAGGCGCCGAAAAAGGCGATCACGTTCTGCCGCTTGGTGTGGTAACGCGACAGCTTCAGCGCGCATTCGATCGCCTCTGCTCCCGAATTTCCGTAGTAGATCCGGTGCGGGCCGGGCATGGGCGCGATCTTCGAAAGTCGAGCAGCCAGTTCCACCATGTTCTCGTAGTAGAAGTCGGTGCCCGACATGTGAATGAGCTCGCCAGCCTGTTTCTGAACCGCGGCTACCACGCGCGGATGGCAGTGTCCCGTCGAGGTCACAGCAATCCCGGCAGAAAAATCGAAGAATTCGTTGCCGTCAACATCGGTCACAACGATCCCGCGGCCGCTCTTGGCAACCAGAGGATACGAACGGGTGTAAGACGGCGAAATGTATTTGTCGTCGCCCTCCAGTACGCGCTTGGCGTTCGGACCGGGCAGGGCAGTTCTGATCTTTGGACCAATCGTTGTTTTCCTGCTGTTGTTTTCGGCAGTCATGGTGTCTGTGGTCATGGCGTTCCTCCGCGGCAACCGTCAGTGTTCGGTCGCCAGTTATGGGTCAGTGCGCTCCCGGGCCGCACTCCTCTGGTTCGAACGAGCGCAAAGCCGGGACAAGTCTGGCGGAAGAAAAAACTAGTCGCTACCGAAGAGGCTGGGACGAAGATTGGAAGGAAGAAACGCACGATACCGCCGCGGGCAAAAGCGGCTGCGGCCCATCATTCCCTGGCTCGATAGCCAGCGTGCGGCCACGGCTGAGAGAAGGTACGAGTTGGGACTCTTCTGCAGCATCGCAATCGGCGTACGTCACTGCCTGATTATAGCTGGAAGGGGCGCGGCCCGGAACCCCATATTCGTTGGGCCGGGGTTACGTTCGGAATCCGGTTTTGACTTCGCGCTTGCCTCGCCTTAGCATGGCACAACCGCGGGTCTTTGGGGTGCCTGTGCTCGATCAGACCATTTCCCATTACCGGATCGTTGAGAAGCTCGGCGGCGGCGGGATGGGTGTGGTTTATAAAGCGGAGGACACCCGCCTGGGGCGTTTCGTTGCCCTGAAGTTCCTGCCCGACGACCTCGCCAAGGACCGCCAGGCTCTCGAGCGTTTTCGCCGCGAAGCCAAAGCCGCATCGGCGTTGAATCACCCCAATATTTGCACCATTTACGACATCGGCGAAGACGACGGACGCACCTTCCTGGTGATGGAGTTCCTCGACGGCCTCACTCTGAAGCACTTGATCGCCGGCCGTGCGATGGAGTTGGAAACAATCCTGTCGCTCGGATTCGAGATCGCCGACGCGCTTGACGCCGCTCATGCGGGAGGCATCGTCCATCGCGACATCAAGCCGGCAAACATCTTTGTCACTAAGCGAGGGCATGCCAAGATTCTTGACTTCGGCCTGGCGAAGGTGAAGGCCGGTTCCCGTGAGCCTGGAGATGTTGCTGACGTGACCGCCCCGACCTCCGTCGTGGTGGAAGAGCATTTGACAAGCCCTGGCTCGACCCTGGGAACGGTGGCTTACATGTCTCCGGAACAGGCCAAAGGCAAGGAACTCGACGCGCGCACGGATTTGTTCTCCTTTGGCGTCGTGCTCTACGAAATGTCCACCGGAGCGCTACCCTTCCGAGGTGAAACGTCGGCCCTCATCTTCCAGTCGATCCTTGACCGCGCTCCTGTTTCGCCGGTCCGATTGAATCCCGATCTTCCTGCCAAGCTGGAAGACGTCATTAACAAAGCGTTGGAGAAAGACCGCAACCTGCGATACCAAAGCGCGGCTGATATCCGCGCCGATCTTCAGCGGCTGAAGCGCGATACGGACAGCGGCCGCGCCGTGACCGCCGGTTCCGGGCCTCTTCCCGCGATTGCAGAGGCAGCGTCGGCAGCGGCTTCGGCCATCCCGTCGTCTCATTCCATCGGGACGGCGGCTTCTTCTCATCGGATCGCGGCGACTTCGGCGGCAGGTGCGGCCTCTCCGGCAGCGGCGCCAAAGAAATTTCCGGCAATGCTCGTCGCGGCGGCTGCAGTTGTGATCGCGGTCGTTGTCGCCGGAGGAATGTATCTCCGATCCCGTCAGTTGGCCAAACTCACGGAGAAGGACAGTGTCTTGCTTGCCGATTTCGTCAATACCACCGGAGATCCCGTGTTCGATGGAACCTTGAAGGAGGCGCTGGCGGTGCAATTGGAACAGTCGCCATACCTGAATCTCGTTCCTGACTCCAAGATTCGCGAAGCTCTGACCTTCATGGGCCGCTCACCGGACGACCGTGTCACGAATGAAGTGGCTCGCGAGATCTGCCAGCGGCAGGGAATCAAGGCCATGCTCACCGGGGCGATTGCGGGTTTTGGAAATCACTACGTGATCACCCTTTCGGCTCTTAACGGCGCCACCGGAGACTCGCTGGCCACCGAGCAGGTCGAGGCCGACAGCAAGGAAGAAGTGCTGAAGTCGCTGGACAAGGCCGCGTCGAATCTGCGTCAGAAGCTAGGCGAGTCCTTGGGATCGGTGAAACAGTTTGCCCAGCCGCTGGAGCAGGCGACGACCTCCTCGCTCGAAGCGCTGCAGGCCTACACTCTCGGGGAAGAAGAGCACTTGAAGGCTCGCGACGATGTGGCTCTGCCACATCTGAATAAGGCGATCCAACTCGACCCGAATTTCGCCATGGCCTATGCCACGCTGGGAGTTTGTTACTCCAACCTCGGCCGGACTACGGAGGCTGCCCAGGCTCTAAAGAAAGCACACGATTTGCGGGATCGGGTCAGCCAGAGGGAGAGGTTCTACATCGAGGCGCACTATTACGATGAAGTGACCATCGACGCAGAGAAAGCGGTTTCGGTCTACGAACAGTGGATGCAGACCTATCCCCGCGACACGGTTCCCTACGACAACGCAGCCCTTGCCAGTTCGGGACTCGGACAACCACAGAAGGCGCTGGAGTTTGCCAGCCAGGCCCATCGCATCGATCCCCAGGATCGTTATGCTTACGACAACATGGCGGAGGCGTATGAGGCCTTGAATCGCTTTGACGAAGCCAGAAGTCTGGCGGAGGAAGCCGTCGCAAGGAAAGCGGACGGTATTGCGGTGCATTTCGTCCTCACGGATCTGGCCTACATGAGGGGCGACCGGGCGGCAGCTGAACATGAACTCGAGGCCGCGAAAGGCATGGCGTACGAGCCTTTCCTTCTGTTTTTCAATGCCAACTGGAATACCGCCCAGGGCAGGGTCAAGACTGCACGCGAACAGTGGCAGCAAATGAGCCAGGAATTCATCAGCGCCGGGGCCAAAGAGTTCGCCGCAACCCTCCGGGCGCTCGAGGGCTACGACGATGCGCTACTCGGATACCAGTCAGAGGCCCTGCAGAAAGCTTCGCAGGCTGTTTTCATGTCGACTGATCCCGACACCCGATTGCAAGCGGCAGGCGCGTTTGCTAGCGCGGGCGATATCCAGAGGTCGGCCGCCCTGGTCGCAGCCTTGGAGAAGGACGCCCCGGACAACCACTCGATCCAGTCATTAGGTCTGCCCCAGGTGCGTGCCATCCAACTGCTTCAGAAGAACCAACTGGCCGATGCGCTCGCCGCGCTGGAACCGTTGCGGCCTTACGAACTGGGAACCGGGCCACGGGGGATTGGGGTCGCCCCCATCTTTCTACGGGGCACAATCTATCTCAGGCTGCACAAAGGCACAGAAGCTGCCGCTGAATTCCAGCGCGTGCTCGACCATCGGGGCGCTGCGGGCGCCGCCGTCGAGTATCCGCTATCACAACTCAATCTCGGCCGCGCTTACGCGCTCGAAGGCGAGACCGCCACGGCTCGAACCGCATACCAGGATTTCTTCGCCGGATGGAAAGATGCCGACCCCGATGTGCCGGTGCTGAAGATGGCGAAGTCAGAGTACGACAAACTGAAATAGGCTGAGATTTTTCCGTCGATCGAGGCGCTTTCCCCGGGAGATCGTTCATGATTGTTCTGGCCGTTGCAAAAGTCGCAGCTGTCTTATGCGACGGGCTGCTCGCGGGAATCTTCCTGGGCTATCGGGCCGGCCCTCAGCCGGCTTTGCACAAGCTCGATTCTTCCAGCTTCATCCAGTTTCAGCAGGCCGTGCACGTCCGCTATGTTCGATTCATGCCCATTCTGATCCTTGGCGCGCTCCTGGCAGCGATCGTCTGGCTGGTGATGATCCAGCCGCGCTGGTCGACTCCCTTCTGGCTGGTAGCCTCATCCGTCGCCGGGATCATGCTTATTGCTGCCATAACGCGTGCGGTCAGCGTTCCCTTGAATAATCGGCTTATGACCTGGAGCGCCGAAGCGCCGCCAGCAGATCTCCGCAAGGTCTGGGAACCCTGGGACCGCGTCAACACCATTCGCGCGTTCCTCGCCACGAGCGTTCTTTTTCTGGAAGCGGTTGCGCTGAGCCTTTGACCACCATCCGGCTCTGGGTTTTCGGGTTGTCCCGAGGACGTAGACCACAGCGGAACCACGCGTCGAAGCTTAAGAATCCATGCCGGTCCGGCACTCGTCTGATATGTTGTAGCTTCGCCGGTTATTCTCCGTCGCAATGCATTCCGCCTCGCGCCCAAGCCGGTGGATGGTGATTCTTGCTTTCGGACTCGTCTACCTGTTCTGGGGCTCGACGTATCTCGCCATTGATCTTGCGGTTCAGTCGATTCCGCCCGCCCTGATGTGCGGGATCCGATTCGCGGTCGCGGGAGTGGTGATGCTCGCCGTTTGCGCATTGACTGGACGCCGCGTGCTCTATTCCGCGCGGCAACTTGCCTTGGCCGCCGTGGTCGGACTGCTGCTGCTCATGGGCGGCAACCTGACTCTTTCCTACGCGGAGCTGTCCGTTCCCTCCGGGCTGGCGGCGCTGATCATTGCCATCACGCCTCTTTGGTTTCTTGTGCTCGATTCGCTCCTGCTGGGCGACCACCATATTTCTCGGCGAGGCAAAGCTGGTTTGGGATTGGGGATTGTCGGACTGGCCGTTCTGGTCTGGCCGGAGCTGCAGGCTACCACGGCACTCGGACGGCACGAACTCTGGGCCTCGCTGAGCCTCATCGGCGGCTCGTTCAGCTGGGCGCTGGGATCGGTGCTCTCGAAGCGTTGGCAGTCCGGCATGGACGGCTTCAGCGCAACCGGCTGGCAGGTCACAGCTGCCGGAGTGGGTAACTTCGTCTTCGCTTTTGCCGCTGGAGATTTGTCGCGCGCGACCTGGTCCCCGCGCAGCCTCGCCGCCGTCGCTTATCTTGTCGTCTGCGGTTCGTGGATCGGCTATACCGCCTACATCTGGCTGCTCAAGCATGTTCCGACTTCAAAAGTCTCGACCTACGCTTATGTCAATCCGGTCGTGGCGGTTTTTCTGGGCTGGCTGATTCTGCACGAGCGGATCGACCGCTTCATCCTAGCCGGCAGCGCAATCGTCATCCTGTCGGTCATTCTTGTGACCAGCGCAAAAGTGCAGGAGAAAGCCTCTTCCGAGGATTTGCCCGCCGTGGAAGCCGCCGGCGACTGAGGAACGCCCGCCTCAGAGAGTGCATTGTGGATTTAATCCGCAATCACTGGGCTGCTTCCTCCGGGTCTTCCTCATCATTATTGATCACGTCGACCACGTGGCCGCGGATGGCAAACGTCTGTTTCGCGACTCCCGCTGCTTCGAAGCTGACCCGGACCGGTCCCCGTTGCCAGGCTGGAAGCAAGCATGCCGAGTCGGGGCCACCATCCTCCGTTACTCCCGCATTCGAGAGCGACTTTTTGAGGATCGGTTTGCGGCGGCCTAGCTGCGCCACGATGGCATGGGTCGATTTTCCGTCGTCGGATACGCCGCAATAAGCGATGTAGTCGCGATACCAGTTTCCGGCAGAGTAGAACGTGTCGAACTCCGGCAGGTTGATCGGCGTAATGCGGCCCGTCGTCCGGTCTACCAGGAGCCAGCCTCCGCGCTGCCATTGCCATTTGGGCACGGGTTCTTCAGGGAGACTGTCGTTCACGCGAAATGCACGCCGCACGACGAACAGCCGCTCGGTCACCTCGTGGGCCGCACCCAGCACATATTCCTTCACACGTCCGTCGACCAGAAGAGGGCGAATCTTGATCATCTGCGGCTTGGCATCGGTCGATGCGAACCACGATGCCGTCGTCCACTTGCCGAGCGTGATGACGTGGATCCGGGAAGCCGCCCTGGCGCTTACCAGGGAAATAAAGCAAAGCAGAAACGCCCGGACCGGTTGACCGACGCTCTGTGGCATGGGTTCAGCCTAGGCAGCAAGGCCGCTCGCCGCAAGGCCTTCCATCACAACTTTGGCCGGCAAGTGCCGAACTGGGAATGGCAATGCCACACACAAGGGCTCGACTGTTGTATAAAATTGGACCTGAGCATCGAAAGGCGCAGAATGGCAGTAGAATCGAAGGCCCCGGTGTCCGTTCTGAAGATGGGCGATTCTCCTCCAACCCGGCTTCCATTGCGCTCTGGCGCAGGGGCAACTTCGGCCGCTGACGCGGCTTCTTATCAGAATATGGGTGAATTACTTCCGCGGCGTCGGGTTCCGCGGATCCTGGTAGTTGACGACCAACCGAGCATCGCCGGCTTGATGAGCCAGTTGCTGAGCATCCGTGGCTACGACGTGGCCACGGCGGCGAACGCCGAGCAGGCTGAAGCTGAGGTGCGGCGGCAGTTGCCCGATTTGATCCTTTCCGACGTAATGATGCCGGGCAAGTCCGGCTACGAACTCTGCCGCAGTCTCAAAGAGAATCCAGCCACGCGCCTGATTCCATTTGTCCTGATCACCGGGTTGAGTGACAGCGCAGACAAAGTGCGCGGCATCGAGGCCGGCGCCGATGACTTCCTCAACAAGCCCGTCCTTGCCGAGGAACTCATCGCCCGCGTCAAGTCGCTACTCCGTCTCAAAGAATTCACCGACGAACTGGAGACCGCGGATTCTGTTCTCTGCACGCTCGGCCTGATTGTCGAAGGCCGCGACCCCTACACCGAGGGTCATTGTGAGCGCCTCTCAGTTCACGCCGTCGATCTGGGCCGGCACCTGGGCATGGACGAGGACTCAATCATTGCGCTGAAGCGCGGGGGATATCTTCACGATCTCGGCAAGATTGCCGTCCCGGACGAGATTCTGAAAAAGGGGACCGACCTCACAGCGGAAGAATGGCGGATCATGAAGCTTCATCCCATCACCGGAGAGAATATCTGCCGGCCGCTGCACTCCCTCCACCTGGTCTTGCCGATCATCCGCCATCATCACGAACACTCCGACGGGTCAGGCTATCCGGATGGTCTTACGGCACCTGACATTCCCGTCCTGCCGCGGGTATTGCAGGTCGTTGACGTCTATGATGCGCTGCGTACCTCGCGCTCCTACAAGCCGGCTCTCACTCACGAGCAGGCTGCGCAGACGATGCGGGAAGAGGCCCGGCGCGGCCTTTGGGACGCTGAGTTAGTCGCGGAATACTTCTCGATGCTTGAGTTGAAGAGCCAAGTGGCATAATGGGCGAGTCTCTCGCGAAGCCAGTCCCCCAAAAACCTGCGGTGAACGTACAATAGCCAAGGCCGATTCCTGCATCTAAGGTCGGCTGAGACAATGCCGAGTTACCAGCCCGGGAAAGACTTTGGAGCCCACTTATAGCATCGTCATTCCGGCCTTCAACGAGAGTGCACGCCTGGGCGCGACGCTGACCCGGGTCCTTGCCTATGTTCACGAGCAGCAGTGGGAAGCGGAAGTCATTGTGGTCAATGACGGTTCCCGCGACAACACCGCGGATATTATTCGCGCCTTCGCCAACGATCCCATCGTGCGCCTGCTCGAAAACCCGGGCAATCGCGGTAAAGGATACAGCGTGCGCAATGGGATGCTGCACGCCCGGGGCAAGATCGTTCTCTTCAGCGATGCCGACCTCTCGTCGCCGATCGAAGAAGCTCCCAAGCTGTTGGCCGCGCTGGAGTCCGGGGCGGATATCGCCATCGGCTCGCGCTGGTTACGCGCGGAAACGCAGACTCAGCGACAGCCGCTGCACCGGCAGCTCTTCGGGCGCGTTTTCAATCTGCTGCTGCGCCTGAGTCTTGGGCTGCAGTTCAAGGACACGCAGTGCGGTTTCAAGGCGTTCAGACAGCCGGCGGTTCGCGCGATTTTTCCGTTGCAGAAAATCGAGCGCTGGGGATTTGATCCCGAGATCCTCTTTCTTGCGCGGAAATTCGGTTTTAAGGTGCAGGAAGTTGCCGTTGCCTGGGCCCACAGCGGCGGAACCCGCATCAATCCGGTCGTCGACGGCGGACGGATGTTCATCGAGATGCTGCACATCCGCTGGAACGATCTGACAGGAAAATATGACGGCGCACCGTCGATTCCTGCCGGCGCTGAAACGGTTGCCGGGCCGGGCGGTCGTCGGGCCTGACCAGACTCAGGCGGACTTCTCCCTTGGTTTCGCCGTTACCCCGGTTTTCACTGACTCCGCCACGCGGCGCCCCATCTCGGCCGTCGAGATCGATGAGTGGGTCTTGCCCGCCAGATCCGCGGTTCTTGCGCCCTGCGCCAGCACCGACAACACCGCGCCTTCCACGCACCCCGCCTCGGCCTCCAGCTGGAACGAATGTCGCAGGAGCATGGCTACCGTAAGAATCGCGCCCAGTGGATTAGCGATCCCTTTTCCCGCAATATCCGGTGCCGACCCGTGCACCGGTTCATACAATCCAACCGGTCCGCCGATGCTCGCCGAGGCCAGCAGGCCCAGCGATCCGACAACACCGCCAGCCTGGTCTGACAAAATGTCGCCAAACATGTTCTCCGTCAAGACGACGTCAAAGTCCGCCGGCCTCTGCACCAGCAGCATGGCAGCCGAATCGACGTACTGATGCCCGAGCTTGACCTCGGGATAATCATTGCCGATGCGCGTCACGACCTCGCGCCACAGTCGCGAACATTCGAGCACGTTCGCCTTGTCCACCGACAGAACTTTTCTCTTCCGCTTCATGGCGAGATCGAAGGCGACGCGAGCGATGCGTTCGACCTCATGCTCGGCATAGCGCATCGTGTTGACCGCAACCCGTGAGCCCGGCTGTCCTTCGATAGAGCGCGGCTGGCCGAAATAGACTCCGCCCAACAACTCGCGCACGATCATGATGTCGGTTCCGCGTACGATCTCCGGCCTGACGGGAGAACACTCTTCCAGTGCGGGAAAGAAAACGGCGGGCCGCAGGTTCGCATATGCCCCTAACTCGCGCCGGATGCGCAACAAGCCCGCCTCCGGCCGCAAGTGCCCGGGATTTTTATCGAACGCCGGACTGCCCACGGCGCCCAGTAGTACCGCCCCGGAGGCAAGGCAGGCCTCGATCGTATCCACGGGCAGAGGATCGTTCACGGCGGTCAGCGCCGCTCCGCCAATGAGTTTGTGTTGCAATTGAAGTTGATGTCCGAAGGCGTCGGCCACGGTCTCGAGCACGCGAACGGCCTGTTCGGTCACTTCGGGGCCAATGCCGTCGCCAGCGAGAACGGTGAGATTCAGGATCATTTCGAATTCAGATGACTTCGCAATCCGGCAATTCTATGCGTCCAAGAAGAAAGCCGCCAGCCGGCGGCTTCCGTCCTTGCAAATAACCCATTGTCCAGATCGAGGAATGACTCGATCCCTACACGCCCCAGAGATAGTCCTCCTGCTGGGTCTGCTCGTGATGAGGATCGCTCGCGACGGGCAACGGCAAACCAAACGCATTCGTCTGCGAGGCAACAGGGAAATCCTTGGGCGGCTCGGGCTCGGGAGCGTTCGTTGCCGGAGTTCCCGCGGCTGCTGCCATCACTGACGCTGGCGGTTCGATCAGCGGCGTTGCCGACGTTGATGGCTTGTGGGTTTCGCGAATGAGCTCCAGCAGGTGATGATCTTCCACATGCTTGATCTTGTCCGCCAGCCGCACGAAACGCCGGTAGACGTCGTCGAGTGCGCGCCGATCAAACTGATAGCCGAGCTGCTCGCAGCGGATGCCCAGAGCGTGGCGTCCGGAATGCTTTCCCAGCACCAGCTTGGAATCGGGCACGCCCACCGATCTTGGCGTCATGATTTCATATGTCAGAGGATTTTTCAGAACGCCGTCCTGGTGGATACCCGCCTCATGCGCGAACGCGTTCCGCCCGATGATGGCCTTGTTGGGCTGGACCGCGACGCCCGTGATATCGCTGAGCGTCTGGCTGGCGGCAAAAATCTGCTCACTCACCACCCCGGTTTCGTAGGGATACCGGTCCGGGCGCGTGCGCGTCGCCATGACGATTTCTTCGAGTGAAGCGTTCCCGGCACGTTCGCCGATCCCATTGATCGTGCACTCGACCTGCCGCGCTCCCGCACTCACCGCGGCCAGCGCGTTCGCTACGGCCATTCCCAGGTCGTTATGGCAGTGGGCTGAGATCGTCACTTTGTCGATGCCTTTCACCCTTTGTCGCAACGTCGTGATCAGATCGGCAAATTCCGACGGCACCGTATAGCCCACCGTGTCGGGAATATTGACCGTTGTCGCGCCTTCTTCCACTACGGCTTGGACCACCTGGCAGAGAAAGTCCGGGTCGGTGCGCGTGGCATCCTCTGGAGAGAACTCCACGTCTTCGCACAGCGACTTGGCAAAACGAACCGCCTCTCGGGCCTGAGCCAGGCACTGATCGCGCGTGATTCGCAACTTGTACTGGAGGTGAATGTCCGACGTGGCGAGGAATACGTGGATTCGAGGATGAGCCGCTTCCTGCAGCGCCTCCCACGCCCGCTCGATATCCGGACGGCAAGCCCTGGCCAAACCCGCAATAATCGGACGCCGCACCACCGTCGCGATCGCCTTCACCGACTCAAAATCGCCGTCGGAAGCGATGGGGAATCCAGCCTCGATTACGTCTACCCCCAGGCGGTCAAGCTGGTGAGCCAGGCGCAGCTTTTCCTGCTGGTTCATGCTGCACCCCGGCGACTGCTCCCCGTCGCGCAGCGTGGTGTCGAAAACCGTGATGCGGGCTCGCTCTGCGGTCATGATCCTCCCTCGCGGAAAGGCTAACCCTCCATCCTACGGGGTCTGCGGTCAGAAGCAAAACTTATAATTCTTCATCTATCATTAGTAGTTATTGTATAATAAGCATTGCTAATGATTTCTTGAGGCTTATTTAGGGGGCAGCCGTGGATCTGTCTCAGCTGGAAGTCTTCCTTGCCGTAGCGCGGGAACGCCGCTTTTCCCGCGCCGCGGAAAAGCTTTATCGCACTCAATCGGCCATCAGCCAGACCATCCACAAGCTCGAACAGGAACTCGGCGAGGCGCTGTTCGATCGCTCCTCGCGTGAGGGCGTTCTCACCGACGCCGGAAAAGTGCTGTATGAATATGCTGAGAAACTGATCAACCTCCGCGGCGAAGCCGCCGAGTCCCTGCGGGAGCTGCGCGAGCTGCAAAAAGGCAAGCTGGTCATCGCCGCCAACGAGTTCACCGTTCTTTATCTGCTCCGGGTGCTGGCCGAATTCCGCCGCCTGCACCCGATGATCAAGATCACGGTCGAACGCGCACTCGGCAGCCACATTCCAGACGACGTCCTGCGCTACGCTGCCGAATTCGGCGTCCTCTCCTATCAGCCCCAGGAGCCGAATCTGCACTCCGTGGTCGTGTACCTCGATGAACTCGTTTTCGTCGTCCCGCCCACGCATCCGCTGGCTTCCGCTTCGCAGGTCAGCATCCGCCAGTTGGGAGCGGAATCTTTCGTTGCCCACATCGTGTCATCGCCCTACCGGGAAAAGGTAATTCAGCTGTTTAAAACCCACAAAACGCCGCTGCATATGGATCTCGAGCTCCCGACGCTGCAGGCCATCAAGCAGTTTGTGGCCATGGGCAACGGAGTCGCGCTGGTTCCTGAGATCAGCGTCGAGAACGAACTGGCCCGGGGAGAGCTCGTGCGAATCCCGGTTCGAGAGCTCCAGCTGAAGCGCAAATTGCGTCTCATCTATCGGAGGGATGCGAACCTCTCCCACGCCGCCCGGGCGTTTCTCAAGGTTGCTGAGGCAGTTGCCCAGGAGCACCAGGGGCATTACCGTTTTCAACGGGAAGGCAAGCGCCCCGAGGGCTAACTGCGGAGCTTTGCGCATCGCACTGTCGACCGCAAAAAGAAAAGGAGCAAAGCCAGGCTTTGCTCCGTCTCAGAATGGAATGGGGATCAGCAGTCCGCCCAGACCCGCTCCTCGCGGAACGAATCGAGCGCGAGCTCGATTGAGGAGTGCAGGTCGAGCACCGAGTCGAGTTTGGTCAGGTCGAGCAACGTCCGCACCAGGGGATTCGGCTCCGCATATTTCAGCTCTGCGTTCCGTTCCCAGGCCAGCGTCTGCAGCAGCACAAGCTCTCCGATTCCGGCGCTGTCGAGAGAATGGACGCCGCTCAGATCGATGACCACCTTGCCCTTGTCCTGCAGAAATTCGCGGACCAGGCAGGAGAGCGCGGCAGCCTCATTGCGGTACACAATCCGGCCTTGGCAATGTACGATGACAATGCCCTCGTGATTCCGCGTTTCCAGACTCAAGTTCAACTTCGGCTCCTTGTCGATTTCAAACGCCATCGGCCCCATCGCTTGGTCCGGCGTTTGCCAATTCATGTTCATGGGTTGCATGCTAGTAAATAGACGCGACGGGGTTGGTTTTGGCACCATGAAAATCTGATAAATTTTCCTAGACGAGATTCGGGGCGCCTGCTTCAGGACATATTTTGTCAACCGGGGCATCTTGACCATCCGGTAGACTGCATCTAACGGATTTCGCTGAAGAAATTGGACTTGTGCCGGCAAAACAGCCGGGGAGGAATGGTTCGTGCTGAAAACTGCTGCCGCGGTGCTGGTGTTTCTCGGTATCGCATTTTGCTCAACTTCTATGTCGGCCCAGATTCTTCCGCGGGGAAATGTTTACGCGGGCGTCTCCTACGGGCAGATGACCAACGTAGTCAACCGGCAGTCCTATCGCGGCTGGAACGGCTCGGCGGAGGACCTTCCCTTCTCGCGTATCCCTTACCTGGGAATCGTGCTGGATGTCAGCGGCTTCTACCGGTCGGGCGTAACCCAGTACAACGCCTTGCTGGGGCCCCGCGTTTCCGCGAACTATGGCAAGTGGCGGCCGTTCGTGCACGCTTTGGGGGGAATTCAGCGGATTAGTTCCGCGGGAAACTACTACAACCCCATCGCCATGGATTTCGGCGGCGGCGCCGACTACAAACTGTTCTTCAAGAATTTCTCCTGGCGAGTACAAGGCGATTACATGCATACGCATTACGCCACGGCTTACCAGAATGATTTCCGGGCTTCGACCGGCATTGTCTGGCGGTTCTGACTTTCAGCCGAGAACGTCGGTTGAGGCGAGCAGGATTGACCTTTCCCCGGCCGCCATTGCGCATCTAAGAACTTTCTGCGCCGACCCAGCGCAGTAAGGAGGACGAAACATGCGCAACACTCCACTGATTGTTTTCATATTTCTTGGCCTTGCTGGCCTGGCGCAGGCTCAGGTCCCTACTGCCGGCAACGTCTTCTTCGGCTACTCCTACTACAACACCGACCTGTCTCCGATCGACCGAGCCAACACCAACGGATGGGAGGCCTCGGTTGAAGGCAGAGTGCTGCCATTTATTGGCATCGTCGCTGACTTCAGCAGTCACTACGGCTCGCAGAATTTCCCGGGCGCTGTCTGTCCCGTCGGCGTGACTCCTTGCACGTCGACCTTCAATGCGAATGTCGCCGAGCATAATTATCTGTTCGGGCCGCGGGTTTCCGTCTCAGTTGGGAAGTTCCGTCCCTTCGCCGAAGCCATGTTTGGAGCGGGTCATGTGAACGCCAATGCAGCCGGGTCCGACACATCCTTTGCCACCGCGCTTGGCGGAGGCATCGACTACCGTCTGTTTCGCCCAGTGGCCTGGCGATTCCAGGGAGATTACATCCAGACTCGATTCTTTGGCACGACCCAGAACAATCTTCGCTTGTCGACCGGCCTCGTACTGCGTTTCTGAATGTGGATGAACGCTACTGAACCCCGAACTCGGATTCGAAGGAGGATGAATTCTATGCGCAGAGTTGCATGCCTGATCGTGGCTTCCCTCGGTTTGATCGCGCCCGCATGGGCCCAGGTTCCGACCGCTGGAAATGTCTTCTTCGGCTATTCGTTCGAAAATACGAGTTCCTCGGCTCTCAACCTCGATCTCAGCCGGCCGAATCTTCAGGGCTGGCAGGCCACGCTGGAAGGCAAGGTCTTTCCTGCCTTTGGCATCGTGGCCGATTTCACCGGCAACTATGGATCACAGAATTACACCATCTATCCGCCTGGAGGCCCCGGGCCGCTCACGGTGAACGTGACCGGACATCAGTATGATGTGATGTTCGGCCCGCGCTTTTCCGTCCCCATCGGCAACTTCCGTCCCTTCGCCGAATTTGAGGGCGGAGTCGGGCACATCAGTACCAACGCTTCTGGCAGCGACACATCTTTAGCCTATGCCTTTGGTGGTGGCCTGGATTATCGCCTGATGAGAATGGTGGCCTGGCGCTTCGAAGGAGACTATTTGTCGACCCGATTTTTCAGCACCTCGCAGCAGGACGTTCGTCTATCGACCGGCATCGTGATTCGCTTCTGATCGGCGGTTCCAGGTTCGCCGAATCGCCGGCTCAGATCCCGCGCTTAAAATGAAACCAGGATTCAGCTGGTTGGCTGAATCCTGTTTTTCGTGGCCACAACAAAAACCCTACAGCGGAGACAGCCGCCGTTTGTCCGTCGGGCGAAGCTCGAACGCGCCCGTCTGACTGCCGTCCTTTACGAACGGGAAGAAGCTACGCCCGCGGCAAGCTGCTATCCGGCTCGGCCCAATACTTGTGATCCCGCAGGAAGTATTTTTCGTTCCAATAATTCATCGCCGTCTTCAGGAAGAGCCATCCCACGCGCAGATGTCCCATCCGCTGGAATCTCCGGTTCGTCGTGTAGACGCCGCCACGCACGACGGCAAACCGCTTCCGGTCGACCTGCTGGCTCAGGCGGTAATCTTCGGCGAACAGAATCTGCTCGTGAAATCCGCCCAGCTCCCAGAACTTCTTGCGATCGAAAAACATGAACATCCCGGTGGCGAACGGACGATGCAGGTACGAAAGGTACTGAAACAAGTCGTTGATTCCGTAAAACAGCTGGTCGACCCAGCTGCCGTCGCGGCAAACGATGTTCGTGGTCACGCAGTGCAGTTGACCCGCTTGCGCTTTTTCGACGCACCGCCGCACCAGCGACCGGTCGGCTAGTTCGATGTCAGCATCCAGAAACAGGATGTAGGACGTTTCCGCCTGCGCCGCGCCCTGATTGCGTCCAACCGAAGGCACGCCGCCGCGAATCACGCTCACATTCAGACGATCGCGAAAACTCATCACGATCTCCGGAGTGCCGTCGGTGGAGTTCGCGTCAGCGACCAACACTCTCGTACTCGACATCTTCGAGTAATCCTGAGTCGTCAGCGAGGTCAGCAAGCGTGGAATCAGCTTCGCCTCGTTCTTCGCCGGAATCACGATCGTCAGCTCGTTCGCCGTATTCGTGTTCGTCGTATTCATGGATTTGCACCCCCACTTCGTCGATCGTCAGATAGGTCAGGCGGGAATCGACCCAGCCTCCCGAGTTGTAATAGTCGATGCCGCCCTGCGCGATATGGATGGCTTCGTGTGTATGTCCGCAGAAAATCCGGTCGGCGCCATGATGCCGCGCATACCCCAGAGCTCCGGCCGCCACCTTAGGCGACATGCGCAGCCAGCGCGTATTCAGCCGGTCGATCATGCGCGCGATCGGCTTGCTTTTGAAATCCAGCTTCTGCAGCAGCAGGTAAAGCGACGTCCCCAGCCGGCTCAGCGTCAGCCGGTTCACCTGGAATCCGTCAAACTGATGCCCGTGAATCGCCACATGCCACAGCCCGCCGTACTGCCATTCATAGTGTTCGTACACCCGCACGCCTACCAGGTGCGACATGATGTTGGCCAGGCCGTGGTCGTGATTGCCCTCGACCCACACCACCTCAATCTTCCGCTTCGGATTCGACAGCTTCCGGATATACCCCAGAAACTTCCAGTGCTCTTTGGTCAGACGGGCGAAATTGAGGTCGGCGAAAATGTCGCCCAGCAGAATCAGGCGCTGGAAGCGGTTTTCCTTGAGCACGCGCGTGGCCTCGCGCGCATGACTCGTCTCTGCACCCAGGTGCAGGTCGGAGAGGATCAGCGTGTTGTAGGCATGCAGATCCATACTCGTAGTCTGGCAGCCGATTGTTAACGCGTGATTAACACTGCATCAAAATTGGTGCATAGGTAACTCGGCGGTAATAGGGGTGGAAAAGGAGTTTTTGAGTGGAATCGCATGGTTTCGTCAACTGTTCCCCGGCGCGTAATATGTGGACACGAACTCTGCCCAGTGTGGGAGCGTTTGCATATTGTGTAACGGCGCCGTGGGTGTTCGTATATTTTCGTGTGGGCTGACGCAATGATTGTCATCCAGTCCCCAAGGTTGCAGCTCAGCCAGTTCCAGATGATGGATGCACCGGAGATCTTTGGATGCATCACACCCGCCATTGCTAAATTCATGTCGTGGGAGCCGCCATCGTGGAGTGAGTACGTGGCGCGATGCGAGAAGAGAGTGCAGGCTCCGGAACCGAACCAGTTCTCTTTCGTCATCCGCCGCCTCGACAACAGGGAATGCCTCGGCATGGCCGGGGTGGAAAATGCCGATTCTGTTTCGCCCGAAGTTGGCCTCTGGCTCAAGGAAAGCGCCCACGGGCAGGGCTTTGGCAGCGAAGTCGTGGCGGCACTCGTTGCGTGGGGACACGCAACTCTCGGCAAAGAAAGTTTCATCTATCCCGTGGCCGTACAAAATACCCCCAGCAGGCGCATCGCGGAGAAGCTTCATGGCGAGATCATAGGTAACCGCACGAATCCAAAATATGACTCCGTCGTTTACAGGATTCCCTTTTGCGGGTAGCCATCTTCTCGGTTCCCCTGACAGAACATCGAACTCCGAAGCCGAGAAACAGGTAGATCCAGATTATTTCAGCGCCCCGAATCCCGCGCACTGCTGGGCATTGGGAGGGATCGTGCTCCCGGTCGTATTGAGATCGGCGCGGATGACGTTTTTCTCGGTCGAGCAGAAAAGCCGCCGTCCGGTGCGGTCGAAACCCTCCGGCGCCGCGCCCACCACGTAGGTCGTATTCGCGCCGTCCGCCGGATTCCCACCCACCGCTGCGAAGGCATAGCCCGCCTTCGTCCCTGCGGTGAGGCTCTCGTCGAGCAGACACGCCGTCGCCGCCGATTTCGCGCACGGCTCCGCGCCTCCCAGATTGGCCAGCGAATCGGCGTAGCCGCCATAAGTCGTCGAGTACGTGATCTCCGCCGTATTGATGGCGCGAATCGACGCCACGGCCGCGGCCTCGTCCGTATTGATCTTCGCCTCTTTCATGCTGGGGATAGCGATGGCCGCAATCACCAGAATCAGCGCCACCACGATCATCAGCTCCATCAGCGTGAAGCCGTGCTCCCGCGCGCACGGCGCTTTTTTGCACGTCGTCCTCATGCTCCTCGTCATCGCGGCCTCCAGCAGAATTTGGTCGATGTTGCAGAACCTCGCGTTCTGCGAAGGAGAACGGACTGGCACTCACAACTTGCGCGGAAAGATGCCGCGGCGCCGCGCGGTCTCTCGCAGTGCGAAAGGAGCGGCGGACGCTCTCGTCCGCCCAGGGCATCTCCCCGGACGAGTTCGTCCGGGCTCGACGCGCGAAGCTGGAAGAGAATTCCTGGTAACGGATTCCGTGCGGCCCTACTAGTACCACCGTAACGTTGACGCCAAATATAGGATTCCTATACTTAGAACATAGGATTCCGATATAGCCAACCGGAAGGAAGGCAAAAATCGGCAATCGAAGAGACAATATGACCAAACGCATTCGAACCCAAATCGCGCGCGGCAGCGGGGAGCTGGCCATCCTGTCGCTTCTGGCTGAGCAGCCGCTCTATGGCTTTGAAATCGCCCGCCAGATCGGCGAGCGCACCGGCGGTGCGCTGCAGTTCACTCTGGCCTCGCTCTATCCGCTGCTCTACGAGATGGAAAAGCGCGGCTGGGTCGAGGGACGCTGGCAGGCCAATCAGGCCGGCCGTGATCGCCGCTACTACCGGCTCACGTCCGCCGGGAAAAAGCAGCTCGTTCCTCTGCGCCAGGAATGGCAAGCCTTCTTTCACGCGCTTGACACACTCGCCGGAGTCAGCCATGTCTGATTGGAGAGAACTGGTCCGGGAGCGTATGCAGACGCGGCCTGTCACCCAGCCGGATGAAGTGATCGAAGAGTTGTCGTCGCACCTGGAGGAGTCTTACAACGACCTGCTGGAGCGCGGATACGCGCCCCATGCAGCCATCGAACGTAGTCTTCAGGAAGCTGGCGATTGGAACGTTCTCTTGCAGCGAATCTGCCTCACAAAATCAGGGAGAAATCCGATGAACGATCGCCTCAGGCGTTTGTGGGTTTTGGTGGCTGTCACTTGGCTCGCCTTGAGCTTAGGGATCGTGGCTCGGCAGCGGCCGGGCGTCATTGGGCCATCACTGATTCTGTTCTATTTACCTTGGCTGGCTACGCTTCCCCTGGTTGGCGCCGCAGCAGCCTATCTGGCGCAACGCTCCAACCTGATGCACGACGGCAGCAAGCGCCTGTGGCTTTCGGTGACAGTCACCTGGCTGGGGGCCATCTTCTCGCTCATGGTTCTGCAGCGGATTGACCATCCCAGTTTGACCCTGAGGCGGCCTATTCCAGTTGCGTTCTGTTGGCCATGGTTGGCTACGCTTGTGCTTGTTGGCGCTGCCGGAGGCTATCTGGCGCGACGCGCGGATGCGCCGCGCAAGATGCGTCTTGTGGTGGCCATTTCACCGGCCCTGCTTCTGGGCATCGCGATGCTGTTGTTTCTGCCCTGGGGCGCGACCCTCAACGGTTATCCCTGGTGGCTCATCTTCTTCGCAATCGATGCCGAGAACTGGGTTGTAGTTCCCGGGCTCGCTCTGTTGTTGGGTGCCCTGCCTTTCCTGTGGCAGCGGTCCGGCAATCCGTTCGCTTTGTCTAACGGTGACGCGAGCCATCCAATGCCATCGAGTCCTTTGCCGGAGTAAGCCATGCCTGACTGGAACAAAATCGTGAAAGCTCGCCTGCAAGCGGCCGAACGAAGTTTCAATAACTCGGTTGTATGTGAATTGGCCGCTCATTTGGAAGAAGCTTTCGAGGCTGCTTGTGCACGAGGCGCGACCGAAGTCGCTGCGCTCGAACAGGCGCTACAAGAAGTGAGAAGCTGGCGCGTTCTTGCCCGTGACATCGAGCGCGCCACCGCGAAGGAGGAGTTTGTGAATTACCGCGCGAAGAGCCTTTGGCTGCCGGCACTCATCACCTTACTGGGAGCCAGTGCATCCCTGGCTTTCTTTCAATACATCGGAGTTCGCCCATATCTGCTGCGGGTGGGACCAACAGCTTTGTCGTTGTACTGGGCGTGGCTCGCCAGCCTGCCGATCCCCGGCGCCCTCGGAGCCCACCTTTCACGCCGCGCTCAAGGAGCGGCCACCATGCGTCTTGCCGCGGGTCTTGCGCCCGCTCTGGTGATGCTCACCGTCATGTGCTTGATCCTTCCTTGGGGACTGGCCATCGACGGAATGCACTTCATCCATCTGGTCAGCTTCGGAATCGGACTGCTCAATTGGGTGCTGATTCCGGCCGTCGCGCTGCTGGTCGGAGCTGTGCCGTTCCTCCAGACTCCAACACCTGATCAAATAACGACCGCACTCTGACTTAAGGAGGCACGGGAGCCGAAGAGGGAATTGGTCGGGACGGGCAGATTTGAACTGCCGACCCCTCGCACCCCAAGCGAGTGCTCTACCAGGCTGAGCCACGTCCCGACTCTGGAAGGATTCCGCCGCGCCTCTATTCGACGCAGCGGAGGGGTTTACTCGGTCATTTTACACTACCAATGGGCTCGATCTGGAAGAAGGCCGAGCGCATGACATCACTCCGAAAGTCTGACCTCGGACTTCCGGCCTCGACTTCCGATCTCTGAAGTCTGAGGCCTGAGTGGCCGAGGCCCGCTCCTACTCCAGATCTCTCCAGTTCTTGCCCACGCCCATCTCGACCTGAAGGGGCACCGCCAGCTCGTGAGCTTTCTCCATGCGCTCGCGCACCAGCGGTTGCACGATTTCCACCTCACGCTCCGGCACTTCGAATACCAGCTCGTCGTGCACCTGCAGCGTCATGCGCGACTTCAATCGTCGCTCGCGCAGCTCCGCATCGATCCGGATCATCGCAATCTTGATCAGATCCGCCGCCGTTCCCTGCAGCGGCGTGTTCACCGCCGTGCGTTCGGCGAATCCGCGCTGATTCACGTTCTTGCTGTTGATGTCGGGAATCGGCCGCACTCGTCCAAACAGCGTCCGCACCTTCAGTTCGTGCCTTGCTTCTTCGATCGTCTTGTCGATAAACGCCCGCACGCCCGCATATTTCTCAAAGTAATTCGTGATGAACTGTTTCGCCTCGCTGGTTTCGATTCCCAGCTGCTGCGACAAGCCAAAGGCCGACAGTCCATACACGATCCCGAAGTTCACGACCTTGGCCTGCCGCCGGTGATCGGCCGTCACCATTAGCGGAGGGACGCCGAACACCTGCGACGCCGTCAGGGTGTGAATGTCATCGCCGCGCCGGAACGCCTCCACCAAGAGCGGATCGCGGGAAAAGTGCGCCAGCAGCCGCAACTCGATCTGCGAATAATCTGCCGTCAGCAGCACGTGTCCCGGCTCGGCAATAAACGCCGCGCGAATGCCACGCCCGAGCTCGGTGCGAATCGGAATATTCTGCAGGTTCGGATTCGCCGATGACAACCGTCCCGTCGCCGTCCCCGTCTGCCCAAATGTCGTATGCAGCCGCCCGGTCATCGGATTGAGCATTGCCGGCAGCGCATCCACATAGGTCGACTTCAGCTTCGTCAGCTGCCGGTAATCGAGCACCATCCGCGCAATCGGATGATTCTCTGCGAGTTCCTCCAGTACATCGACGGCTGTCGATATCGTTCGTCCCTTGCCATATTTCACCGGCTTGGGAAGGTTCATGCGGTTGAACAGCACATCGCCCAGCTGCTTGGGAGATCCGACGTTGAACTCCATGCCGGCGGCTTCGTAGATTTCTTTTTCCTGGGCACGAATCTCGCGCTCCAGCTCCGTCGACATGCGCGCCAGAGCCGCGGTGTCGATTTTCACTCCTGCCGCTTCCATCCGCGCCAGCACCGGGACCAGCGGCCGATCGATTTCTTCATACAACTTCCCCAGTCCTGCCTGCCCTACCTCTTCGCGCATTGCTCTCGTCAGCCGGAACGTGATGTCGGCCGACTCCGCCAACTCTCCGCTCAACTTCAGGTTGAGACGCCGCAACGCCACCTCCGCGAGTTCATGCGACGAATACGTCGGATCAAGCAAATACGAATACAGCATGGGGTCATGCTGCACACCCGCCAGCTCAATCCCCATGGGCGCGAGCGCATGCGTCGCCGCTTTGGAGTCGTGAATCGCCTTCGGAACAGAAGCATCGCTCAGAAGCGCTCGCAGCCTCGTGCCCATTTCGCCTGCGTCAAATTTCGCAATCGTTGCTGTTCCCGCCGCCGCCGAAATGGCCACCCGCAGCTCCGGCGCTGGAACATTTTCCAGGCTGCCCCAGGCCTCGCTGCGTTCGTGAGACTTGGGATCCGCTCCCAACAACGACATCTGCGCTTCCGGCTCTTCCTGTTTCTCTTCTTCCTCACGCTGAGCAACCTGGCCGTCGCGAAATTCGTTGGCTTGAAATAGGCCTGACTCCACCGCGAGCGCAACGATTCGCCCCGCTGCCGCTGCCAGTACGCTCTCAACATCCGCCGCGGATTGTGCCTCGGTGTAACGGGCCTCGGTGACTTCCACCACCGGCAACAGCTCTTTCAGCAGCGAAGTAAACTCCAGCTCGGTGAACAGCGTTCGCAGCGCCTCCGTATCCGGATCGCCGACCCGCATTGTCTCGACATTCAGTTCGACGGGCACATTCGTGTCGATCGTGGCCATGCTCTTGCTGAACAGAATCGTCTCGCGATTATTCAGCAGAGACTCGCGATAGGTTTTCCGCTCGACCTCAGCCGCGCGCTCCAGCGCCGCCTCCACCGATCCGAATCGCTTGATGATCTCCACCGATCCCTTATCGCCAATCCCCGGCGCTCCCGGAATGTTATCGATCGCATCCCCGCGCAGTGCCATCACATCGACCACGTGCTCCGGCGGCACGCCCAGAATTTCCTCCACCTTCGTCGCATCGCAAATTAAATTGTCCTTTGGCGGATTCAGAATCTGCACGTCCTTGTTCACCAGCTGCATCATGTCCTTGTCGCTCGACACCACGTAGACCGGATGTGCCGCCTCCGCCGCTTTTCGCGCCAGCGTGCCAATCACGTCATCCGCCTCGAATCGGGCCATTTCGATGATCGGAATGCGATACGCCTCGAGCGCCCGCCGGATATACGGCACCTGTTGCGCCAGATCCTCGGGCATCGCCGCGCGATTCGCCTTGTAGCCCTTGTATTCGACTTCCGTAAACGTCTGCGTTTTGATATCGAACTTCTTGACCGTCGTGACAGCCTCGGCCTGTTCGTCGCGAAAGGTCGGACCGGCCACATCAAACACTGCCGCCAGAAATTCCGGAGAAAAGTCCTCCCGCAGCTTGCGCAGCATGTTCACGAAAACGTAAATCGCCGCGGTCGGCAACCCGCTCTTGGTTGACATCGGCCGTTGCCGCGCCATCGCGTGATAGGCGCGGAAGATGAACGACATCGTATCGATCAGGAAAATATGCCCGTGCGACGGGCCGGAGGCCGGGGCGGCAGCCGCCTTGTCGCCGGCAGGAGAGGCGGGCGGAGCCGCAGGATCAGGGGATTTCTTTCGCAGAGCCACGCCGGCTAGTGTAGCAGCAGCTTCGCGCTAGAAATCCACGTGAAAATCCGCTTCCACCACCTTGCTGTTCTTGTTTCCCTGGGTATTCAGAAACAAGAGATAGTATTTCACCGGCTCGTTCATCGAAGGGGGCAGATCGAAGTTGACCGATTGGTTATGCGAGTCCTCGACCGAAAACAGCGCCTCGCTTGGACGGTCGCCCGCGAACGCAGCATGTTGCGCTTCATTCAGGATCGCGAAATCGATGTTGGCGGAATCGTCCGACACAGCGGGCGCTTTCCCCGCGAAGGACTGAAATATGCCGTGCAGATGCGGTTCCGCCATGTGCGCCGGCACTTCAAAGGGGAATACCACGGATGTTTTGAGATTGAAAGCCCGGTCAACGATCGTCTGCGTGGTTGGCGCGGGCGTCTTCACCAGCGGCTCGCCGGAAGTTGTCGGTTCGCTGGCTGGCGGCGGAGCTTCTTTCCTGCAGGCTAGAGCAGCACAGAGGAGGATCGCGCAAAGGATGGTGGCCAGACTTTTATGTGCGAGCATCGAGGTTCACTGCCTCTCAGTTTTACCGAACATGGTATAGCCGGAACCTGCTTCATGGATATCCGAAGACAGGACCCATTTGTCATTCCGGGCAATCTGCATCTGCACCGCAATCCGTGGCCGAGGTCGGCAAGACACAGGTGCTTTACGGTTCTCTTCCCGACTCCAGAATCTCCCGGCTCTCTCCATGCGCTGCTGCCGGATAGGCTGCCCGCTTCCTTCGCCGCAAGTCGCGCGGCAACTCCGATTTGAGAAGCCACAGCCCTGCGGCCACAGCAGCCGCCCAGGTCAAGGTGACCAATAAAAGCTGCAAGAGATCCGCCACGCGGCTCCCGTGGCCCGAGGTCGGAAGCGGTATGATCTTTGCTACTTCGAAGCTCACCGCGCCGGCGACGACCGTCACCACAGCCGATTTCCCAAGTTCACCCCAGCGCAAGTCATTCAGGCGAACCAGCTTCCGATAGTGGAGCAGGCAAGCCAGGGCAATCAGATTCGCTCCGATCCCGATGTCCGAGGCCCATGCCAGTCCAACCACGCCAAACGTGTGAAACAGAATCGAATAGACGGGCAGGGAAGCGGCCGTAATCACGCTGACCGCGGTCATGGGGGTCAAAGTGTCGCCCGCCGCATAGAATGCCCGCGCGTAGAGCGCCTGCGCTGCCCACAGAGTCAGAGAGAGTGAAAACCAGAAGAAGTAAATCGCCGTGGTCTGCGTGTCCGCGAAGAGAAATCGTCCACGCCGGTAGACGAGATCGATCAGCGGCAGCGCTGCTGCCATCATCCATCCCGTCGACAGCAGCGATGCCGCCGACACGCGATACACCGAATCGTTCACCGTGTTGGCGAACTCCTCCAGCTTTTTCTCGTTGAACAGTCGGGCGAAAAATGGCAGCGATGCCTGCCCTGTTGCCTGCCCGAGTACGGCGATCGGCACGGCGAACAGTCGCTTCGCATAGTTGAGCCGCGCGATATCTCCGACTCCGCCTGCAGCGTAGTGACGCAGAATCCAGTCATCGGCCGTCACCAGCGACACTCCGAGCATCAACGGCACCGACAGCTTGACCCACTCGCGGAACGCCGGATTGGTCACATCAAAACTCGGCCGGTATCCCGTGCCGATCCGTGCGGCGCCGATCACGCTCGCCAGGAACGGGCCGACGAAACTCCCCACCAGCGCTCCGTAGGCGAGGGATGCAATCCCAAAGTGCCGGCCGCCAATTACACCCCCGCCAATAATGAACATGTTATAGAGCAGCGGCCCCAGCGCGGGGAGCAGAAACAGACGGTGCGACAGCAGTACCGCCGAGACCACCCCGCCTACATAAAAGAAGATCTGTGCGGGCAGCAGAATCCGCGTCAGGTGGACGCACAATTCAATTTTGTCGGGGGAAAACCCCTTCACAAACCAGCGCACAAATTGCGGGGCGAAAATCTCGGTGAGAGCCGTGCCTACGATCATCACCGTCGTCATCACGGTGATGATGATCGAAAAAGTCCGCTGCGCGTCGGCGTCGCGTTTCTCTGCCAGAAACCTCGTATAGATCGAGATGAAAGTGATCGAAGCCGCGCCGCCCGCCACGATGTAATTCAGAAAATCGGGCAGCGTGAATGCGGCTACGTAGGCGTCGGTCTGCGACCCGGCGCCGAAGGCAAACGCGATATAGGCCTCGCGCGCGTATCCGATCACGCGCGAGAGCATAATCGTTCCCATCAGCAGCAAGGTCGCCGATAACGCCGTGTGCTGATGCGATGGACGAAAAAAGCGAAGCAGTTTCGTCATTGAGACCCGATAAGAACTTCCAATCTTATCGGAATCTCAAATCACCAGTGTTGATCGATGTTGATCTTTCGGCTCCGAGTTTCCCGAAAGGACAACAAGGCTCTGGCTCGCTGCAGTCTCGGAACAGCAGGTCGACCGCTTTATTTCTATTTCTTTGGCGGCGTAACGTAGACCTCATCCGCTGACACCAGATCGGCGTTCGACACTTCGGTCGACACCCGCACCCTCTGCCATTGAGCTTTCTGTGTGGGCTTGGCCAGGAAGGTCAGCAGATACTGGCTCCCCAGCCGGTTCGCCACCTGGTCCAGATACGGTGCGAACGCGACCGGCGGTCCGTTGAAGCCGATGTAAAAAGCGTCTCCGCCGGTTTCCTCGGCGACTTGCGACAGATAAATCTGTCCCCAATAACTCGCCCAGTAGCTGCGCCCAAGGCGGCCGGCGCCCGGCGTATAAATCGCATAAACGATCACGCCCGCCTTCCGCGCGTCGTCGACCGACGCGCTCAGATAAGGATCCAGCAGGTCGCCGCTGCCGTAGAGCGGATCGATGCCGTCTGAGACCATCAGGACCTCTCTGCGGTCCTGCGTCGCCGGCCAACGCTTGATCAGATCACTCAACGACAAATAGGGGCTGCTATTAATTCCGGGAATGCCCTGGGGCAGCCGCAGTGCCTTTTGCCCCAGAGAATGGTCGTCGGTCAGATTCTGCTGAATACGGGCAATCCCATTCTGCATGTAAGCCACGCCGATTTTTGTCGTCGAGGGCTGCGCGTCGATGAAGTGACGAATATCATCCAGCTGCGAACCGACGCTGGTATTGACCCCATCATCGACGAGGATGAAAAACTCCAGCCCGGCATGTTCTCCCTGGGCTGGTACCCAATCCGTGACCGTGCTCCGGGTTTTGCCCTGATACACCATCACGTCGTCGCGATTGATTACCGGGGCTACTGAGCCTTGACGGGGCTCAACCGTGACGATCAAATGCGCCGGAACGCCATTCTCTTCTTCCTGTGCTTGTTGGGCCGAGGCGATTCCTGCCCCGGCCAGGCACATGGCCAATCCCAGAACCACTCCTGCCAGGAAACGACCTGCGTGCATGTGCAACCTCCTTCTCAGGCGAGAGCGGTCTGGCACTTTTGCAATCCTGACGAACTTCGCCTCTTATTCACTTAGATGAGTCGAGCGGGTCGTGCGGCGAGAGGCGACCGATTTCGAACGAATGATCTTCACGTTCGCCTGGCCCTCCTCACTCAAGCTCTTGCTCAGGCATCCGCTCGGCCTTGATCCTCCCCCGTAGACGTCTTATTTTCAGCGACTTGCACGGCGACCTTTGTTTGAGCCGAGCTTGTGGTCCGGTGCATGGTCGTTCCGCACCGGTTGCGAGAAAGTGCGATCGAAAGGCCGGTAAAGGAGATCCCATGGCAGCCAATGACGCTCAGGTTTCTGGCCCCCGACGGTTTCGTTTTCAGAGTCTCGCTTCGCAGGCGATGACCGAGTTCTGCGAACAGCTCAACCCACGTGTTTTGTTGGAAATGCGGCGGAAGCGGCCATTTCCCGAGATGCAGCGCGTGCAGGAAAGCTGGGTCGCAGACGCGGAGAGGCGAGCTCTGTTGTGGCTGGCGGCTCGAACACCGCAACGCGTTGGCCCGGACCACCTGACCGCCCTTGGGTTGGTTGCGCAACTCGCAGCCGGAGTTTTCTATGCGATCTCGTCGTGGGATCGGCGCGCCCTATGGGGAGTCATCCTTTGTATTGTTCTCAACTGGCTCGGGGATTCGCTCGATGGCACGCTGGCGAGAGTACGGCAATGCCAGCGTCCGCGTTATGGATTCTATGTCGATCACATGGTTGATACCTTTGGCGCGGTTGCGCTCATGGGAGGGTTGGCATTGTCCGGATACATGAGCCCGCGCATCGCCACTGGTTTGCTGATCGCGTTTCTTGTGCTTTCCATTCAGTCTTACCTGGCGACCCATGCTCTCGGCGAGTTTCGACTGTCCTTCTGGAGCTTTGGGCCCACCGAACTCCGCCTGCTGCTGATCGCTGGGAACCTGGTCCTGTTCTGGAGGCCCGTGGTTCACCTTTTCGGAAAGCAGTATTTGCTGTTCGATGTGGGCGGTGGGATTGGCCTCATCGGCATGACCCTGATGGCAGTCGTTTTCACCCTGCGAAATGTGATGCGCCTCTACCGCGAGGAGAAGATTCCCAGTGACCGTTAGCCCGACCAGGACCTGCAATTGGGCGATTCTTGTCCGCTGGTGCAAGTTCAATTTCGTCGGCGGAATCGGAATCGTGGTGCAGTTCGTGGCATTGTTTCTGCTGACCAGCGTTCTGCGCTTTCACTATCTCCTGGCGACGGGTCTGGCGGTCGAGGCTGCGGTCCTGCAAAACTTTTTCTGGCACGAGCGCTTCACGTGGGCAGATCGACCCCGATCCAGCCACGGACGTCTGCCGAATGAACTGCTTCGTCGTCTGGCTCGATTTCATCTCGCCAACGGCGCGGTTTCGATCATCGGCAATCTTCTGTTAATGAAGTTCCTGGTCACCGCGGAACACATGAACTATCTCGCCGCCAACGGCGTCGCGATTGTCCTGTGCTCGGTGGCCAATTTTGTGGTGAGCGAACGATGGGTGTTCGAGTAGGCAAAGGGCCGCAAAGCCATGGCTCATCTCATCCGATCTTCAGCACGACCTTCCCGTAGTTCTTGCCTTCTTCGAGCAGTTTGTATGCTTCGATGGCGCGCTCGAACGGAAAAGTGTGACCAATTTGCGGTACGAGCTTTCCCTCGCCGATCCATACGGAAAGCTGCTGCCAGGCCGGCGCCATGATCTCCGGCTTCTGCGAAAGATAGGTCAGCCAGAGTCCCTGCAGGCTCGCGGATTTCGCGTACATCGCGCGCAGGTCGATGCGCGGCGATTTTCCCGTGGCGGTCCCGTACTGAATGACGCGCCCAAAGTCGCGCAGGCAGCGGAGGCTCTTTGCGGTGTGATCGCCCCCGAGCATTTCGAACACGGCGTCGACTCCTTCGCCGTGAGTCAGGTTCTTCACGACCTCTTCATAATCGTGTTCCCGGTAATTGATTCCATGATGCAAGCCGAGAGCTTTGACCCGGGCGAGTTTCTCGTTCGAAGATGACGTGCCGTACATCTCGATGCCCAGCAGGCGTCCGATCTGTACGGCCGCCGTGCCCACTCCACCGGCAACGGCATGAATGAGTACTCGAGGGATGCCTTGTCTGGCAGAAGAGGCGAGACGAGCGGCATCGCCGGCCGTTTCTCCGGCTGCACCCGGCGTCATGCCCGATTGCCAGAAAGCAAGGTAGGCGGTGAAGTAGTTGACCGGAAATGCTGCAGCCTGTTCGTCGGTCCATTGGTCCGGGACGGGCCAGAGCATGCTCGAGTAGACGGCTGTTTCCTCGGCGAATGCCGCCCACTGTGCGTATCCCATGACACGACGTCCGCTGCCTTCTTCCACCCCGGCAAATTCGCGGCCGGCAATCAGAGGCGCCGGCGGAGTGCCAGGATAGCCACCCTTTGTCGTCATCAGGTCGGCAAAATTCAGCCCTCCGGCTGAAACACGTACCACCGTTTGTCCGGGCTTGAGTGCTGGTTCGGCAACGTCCTCAATCGCGAGCGCGTCCGGGCCGGTGAGACGCGTAATGACCAGGGCTTTCATGGCAAAAGTGTAGTCTGCGGCGAAGGGAAATGCGACCCGTACCTGGCCAAAGCACAAGGACACTCCGGTGACCACGCACATCATGCATGGTCGCCAGAGCGATTCGATCAGAACGTCAGATTCAAAGACATCTGAATCTGCCGGGGATGGTTGATCGTCTTATTTGTGATGCCCAGCCCGCTCAGAGTCGGGCATACGTAGAGCGCCGTGTACGTCGTATCACAAGGAGAGGTTGTCGACGGCTGGCCGACGACCGGGAAGCCGTTGAAGTTGATGTTCTGGCTGACATCGTCGATCGGGATGTCGAAACTCGCGCTGTTGGTCACGTTGAATACTTCAAAGCGAAATTGCAGCGAGGATCGTTCGGAAATCTGCGTCGTCTTCCCAAGGGAGATGTCCGCATTCCTCTGCCAGGCCTGGCGGAAGATATTGCGCTCACCGTGATCGATAAACGTTGTTTCGTAGGGATCGTTCGAAGGAATGGCGCCATTCAGGTCGCCCGGATTCAGCAGTGGCAAACCGAAACAGTTGGCGTTCAGGGCGGGGAATCCCGGCGTCGCCCCGGAGGCTCCCGTCAGGGCCTGCTTGGGAGTGCAGCCGTTCAAGGGCACGATCGGATTCGTGATGCCGTCGTTGACGCCATAGAAAATGCTTCCGACCGCTCCGGAGTAATCCACCACGCTGTAGGGCTGGCCGCTCTGGATGACGGTCAGGCCGGAGATGGCCCATCCGTCCGCGATCTTGCCTCGCAAGGAAGAGGCCGAGAAGAACTTCGGCAGTTCGTAGGTGTAACTGAAATTCACCACGTGTTTGCGGTCGAAGTCAGAGAGTCCGTAACCCGAGCGGAGATTAAGAGGATTGTTGCCGTTGTAGAAAAGCCCCATTGCGCTCTGCTCGTCGGTCGCATGCGAGTACGTGTACGAAAAACCGACAGCCAAGCCATGGCTGAGTCTCTTCTCGACGTGAGTTTGCAAGGCATGGTAGGCGGAGATCCCAGCCGCCGTGTACGACTCGGACTCCGAGGAATATCCGATGTACGGGACGCGCAGGTCGACATTGCCGCCTTCGAAGGTTTGAAGATAGGGCTGCCCGTTGGGCAATGTCGCTGGGGTGAAGGTCGATGGATCGGTAAGGATCGAGTAGCCGTAGGTGTAGTCCTGTTCGAACGGCGTGCCGGCGCGAATCGGGCTCGTGGGTGAAGCGATCTGCGCCTGGTTGAAAGGCAGAGGAACGACTTCGTGCCGGCCGAGATTGCCGACGTATCCGATGTCAATGGCCAGATCTCTCCGTGGCTGCCACTGAATGTCGAGCGTCTGATTCATCGTGTAGGGCAGTTTGTTCGTCCGGTTGTAGTCCGCAAAGGCGAATAACGGAATGCCCGTGGAGATCGTCGTCGCGTTCGGCAAGACCAGGTCGGCGGGGTTGCCACTGGGCGGGGGTCCAAGTGTCGTGCCCCACGGATTCTCGAGCGTGCTGCAGTATGAGTAGCCATAGGGGCTGCAGGATTGCGCGTTTACCCAGGGTGGAGACTGATTGACGCCAAACGGGCCGCCGGCGATCACGCCTGACGCGAATCCGGGGGAGAGATATGTAAACAGCTCGCCGCGATCGTAGTAGAGGCCCCAGCCTGTCCGAACCACCACCTTGTCGTGAAACATCTTCGGACTCCAGGCCAGACCGATGCGGGGCGCGAGTCCCCATTGGCGTCCAGTCAGGGTGGAATCGCTCACTCCTTTCGTCGGGTAGTTGGGATTGTTGCCGGCAACGATAAAGCCGTTGGAAGTGATCGTGTCGCTCGCTGCGTCGTAACTGTAGTCCGCGGGATCGAAGTTGAAGATGCGCCCGTTCTTCTCGGTCAGCGCGCCGTGATCGTCAAAGCGCAAACCGAAACTGACACTGAGATTCGGGCGGAGTTGGAATTTGTCGGAAACGTAAGCCGAGCTTTCTTTCGACCGATAGTAGCGGTTCGCGTCTCCCTGCAGGAACGTCGTGGTGATGAAGCCGTCAGCCGTGTAGGTGATCGGCAATCCCTGCAGGAACTCAGAGAAGTCGGTAAAGGCGACCATGCCCATGTTCGTCCTGTCATCCCGCGCGTTGAGCTGGGTATAAGAGAAGCTTCCCCCGAAGGTGACAGTGTGTCGGCCATGGTTCCAAATTGCATTAGCCGACGGGCGCAAGCGGTTCTGAAAAACACCGGTGAAAGCTCCCTGCGATGCTGCCGTCGAACCAATGTTCAATCCGGCATTGAAAACGTAGTTGCTGTTGTTGGGCGAGAAATTGCCAAGGTCGTCCACAATCGTGATGCCGGGAAAGATGCCGGAGCCAAAGGCATTGATTCCCATTTGCTGCGGACTGAAGGGTTGCCCGATCGAGCTGTAGACTTTCTCCCGGTCAAAGCCAAGAACTTCTGTGATGCTCAGGGTCGGACGGATCGCTTGTGTGTTGGTGATGCTGGCGACCTGGCTGCCCGCGTCAAGTTTCTGGCTGAATCCCTCAACCGATGAGAAAGCAAAGGGGGCCGTGGTCGGATCATGTTGGTAGTAATACTTCAGGGCCAGCGTGTCTTTCGTGCTCGCATTGTAGTCGAGGTTCGCGACCGCCTTATCGGCGATGAAATAGGCCGGCTGGGTGAGAAAGACATTTTCCGGAAAATTGATGGTTGGCGTGTAGCTCGGGTTCGCCGACGGAATCATGAATTGTCCGTTCGGCAGCTTGTAGTTCAGCATGGCAAAGGCCACGGGATCGATATCTCCCGGATCGCTTCCCACGACAGGGTTTATGGATGTACCGAAGTTGTTGTTGGCCACGCTGGCCAGGGCCGCTGCGCTGCGATCATCGGTCAGTCCGAACGGGACGGCCGTACGCGAAGTTCCGATCTCCAGGTCAGAAATGTGACTGTGCTCAAAAGAGACGAAGCCGAAGAGCTTGTCCTTGATCAGCGGGCCCCCAACCTTGGCGCCGGCCACGTAGCGGTGCAGTTCAGGGACCTTCTCATTGCCGGGAATGTTGGAGTCCTGATTGTAGAAATAGGGCGCGGCGTTCAACCAGTCGGTTCCGCGGTGCACCCAGGCGCTCCCGTGAAAAAGGTTCGTGCCCGAGTCGGTATGCATGTCGATGTGGGCGCCGCTGGTCGATCCCTGTTGGGCGTCGTACATGGAGGTGTTTACGCTGACTTCCTGGATGGTCTCGGGCGAAGGCGTCGGAAGAGCCTGCCCGATTGCCAGGTAGGGCGAAGCCGAGCTCTGAATAACTTCCGCCGTTGTGCTCGATGCTCCGGCCACTCCCGTGTTGTTGACGATTCGCGCTGAAGCCACGGAACTCGTGCTTTTGCCGTTGAACAGGTTGCTGGCATCGACGCCATTCAGCAGAAATGTATTGCTGGTGTCGCGTTGTCCATTGGCCCAGATCGGCTGGTTGCCCAGGCCTGCATTCGCGCCCGTGCCGCTCGGCAGTTCGGCGTTCACCCCGGGAGACAGAATCGCCAACCCGGTGAAACTGCCCGTCGGCAGAGGCACGCTTTGAATCTGTTGGTCTTCGAGGACATACCCGTTCGTCGTATCCACCGCGTTCATCAACGGAGAAGCTTCGACGTCGATTGTGGTTCCGACCTGACCGACATTGAGGCTTACATTCACCGTAGCCGTGCGGTCGGCCTGCACCAGAATCGAAGGGATCTTCTGCGTCTGGAAGCCCTCGTGGCTGATGGTGAGCGTGTACGTTCCTATCGGCAGATTGACCAGGTCATAGGCGCCGCTGCCGTTGGTCTTCAGCGTGCGGGTGAGCTTGGTCTGATCGCCCACTGCTGAGATGGTTGTGTCCGGCAGCACGCTGCCGCTCTTGTCAGACACTGTGCCAGTGATGCCCCCGAGCGTCTGTTGAGCAAAGACACGGGAAGGGAACACTGAAGCGACCCAGATGCAGCCTGCCAGCAAGAAAACCCCAAGCTTCGCCGTCCTTGACATGGATGTGCACCTCACCCTCGGTCTGGAGAAACACCAATGCGGCGCCGGGTTCATTGCGCCGGCAAATTCGCAAGCCTCATTTTTCTACGACGTGTCGCAGAGTTGGTTTACTCTGCCCTGCCCCGGCTGGAAAACTATGCCAATGTACGCGAACTACGGGCAAAGCGGAAGGCGGCGATCTAATGAAAATTCTTTTGGCCGGAATCAGGAATTTTTATACCCGACCAGGTCCTTGCTGCCATCGAGTTCAGGACTTCTTCTTCGTGCCCGCAGCAGAAACCAGGCCAGCCCGGCCGCCAGATACAGGAGATAGATGAAGGGCAGCTTTCCGTAGGGTCCCTCGGGCACGGGGTAAAGGTTGCCCACCAGGGCCAGCAACATCGCAGCAGCGGCGGCCCAGGGAAGGATCTGAACTGGCGGATTCTCAAATCCATGCTGCCGCAAGTATTTCGGCAGCGCGATGCATACCAGGGCGTAGGCGACGATAAAACCATAAGTCGCGAGCGAGCCCAGCCAGCCGTACACATCAAGTCCGCTGGCGCCGCGCGCGGCGAGCACGGCCACCGGCGCGACTGCGGCGATTCCGGTGATAACCACGGCGCGGCTCGGCGTCTGATTGCGCGCGTGTGTAGCCTGCAGGGAACCGTGAGCCAGGCCGTCGTGAGCCATCAGCAGCAAAACCCGCGCGGCCGCAGTAATGCAGGCCAGGGTCCCTGCGAATAGGCTGACCAGCGCTCCGATGTCGATCAGCAATCCGAGGATCGGGATGCCGCCAATCCGCGCCAACACGTACATCGGAGCTTGGCTTGCTCCCAAATCCTGGCCGGCCATGTGGAAACCCAGAACCTCCGCATACGCGCAAACCGTGAAGAAAACGCCGGCCAGTATAGCGCTTTGAATTACGGCGCGCGGAATCGTCTTCAGCGGATTACGAGCTTCGGCGCCCAGCGTCGTCGCGCTCTCGAACCCGACGAAGCTGAACAAAGCCAGAACCAGCCCCAGACGCAATCCGCTTCCCGTCATTCGGTGCAGATGAAGTTCCTCCAAGTCCCAGTGCCAGCCGCGATGAACCAGCAGCAGCACAACAACGATGACAATCACCGAAACCGAGGTCGCTTCGATCCACAACATGAGCCGGGCTGAGATCTGGACATCGCGATAAGCGATCCAGATCGAAACGCCGGTGACCAGCAACGCCAGAAACACCGCCGATGCGATATGTCCGGTCGCATCCCGCAACAGGAGATTTGCATAGTGGTAGAACCCGCCGATCACGCTCGAACCAGTGGCGATATAGGCAAGCAGCAGGCTCCACGCGACGGTGGCCGAGAGCCACGGCGGAAGCACTCCGCTGGCGTAGGTATAGAGCGACCCTGGAGAAGCAGAATGGCGGGCGAATCGGCTGATGCATAACGCCACCAGAAAAATCGCTCCGGTCGCCAGCACATAAGCCAACCACGTACCGTTCCCGGCAAGCGCGCACACCAGAGGGATGGTCGCCGCAGGGGTCGTGGTCGGCGCCATGGTTGAAACCGACTGCGCCAGCGTTTCCATGGGCGAGAGAATTCCGCGACGCAGTCCGTAGTCGGCGGCTTGCGGGTTCGGCGGGTTCGTAGGCTCCATCGATCCTTCGTCAGATTGTGAGGTTGGCGTGGGATTGTACAACACTCGCGCAAGATTTCTACGCAACGCGGCTTGAGAATCGCCAGAATCTAAGGCTCGGCGAGGTTGACTTTTGCATCTTCGGGAGATTGTCGTCACGAGCGTCTGTGATTCGAGTCACTGAGGGCACATTAGAAATCAAGCATAAACGACTGGATTCAGCGCGCTTCGACCGCGGCCGAGTGTGGTGATCTGAAAGGACTGGAGACGGGAAACGATCAAGAAGTCGCATGTTGTATCGCAAAATCTGACACGTCATCTTTGGTTAAACACAGAAGTCTTACTCGACAAGTCTCCTGACGCTGAAAAAGATCACAGATAGCGGACATATAGTTCAGAGTCCCAAGCCGAACCGAGGCGTTCCGCAACAGCAAAGCAGCTGAGTGCAGCCCCTGGTTCGTTGGGCTACGCTGCCCAAGGAGAACTTGTCCATGAAGACAGGCGAGAACGAGACCATTGCGGCTCATCTTGAAAGAAGCGGCGTCTCCCGCCGCAATTTTTTACAGCTCTGTTCAAAACTCATCATTGCCGCTCCCGTCGGCCTGAGCCTGACCAGAAACGCTACCGCAGCTCAGGTGGCAAAGATCGTCGGCAAGACGCGCCGCCCCTCCGTCATCTGGCTGCACTTTCAGGATTGCACCGGCTGCACTGAGACCCTGCTCCGGACCTCAGCCCCCGACGTCGCTCATCTGATTCTCGACGTGATCTCCCTCGACTATCACGAAACGCTGATGGCGGCCTCAGGCGCGCAGGCCGAAGCCGCCCTGCGCTCGGCCATCGAAGACAATGCCGGCAAGTATGTACTGGTCGTGGAAGGCTCGATTCCGGCGAAGGATGACGGGGTCTACATGGAGTTGAACAGCCGGCCTGCGATTCAGGTGGTCAAAGAAGTCGCCGGCCAGGCTGCGGCGATCATCGCCATCGGATCCTGTGCTTCGTGGGGTGGAGTGCCATCGGCCGATCCCAATCCCACCGGAGCGGTTGGCGTCGATTCCATCATTTCCGGCAAGCCCATCGTCAACCTGCCCGGCTGCCCTCCCAATCCTTACAACCTGCTCGCTACGGTCCTGGAGTACGTAACCATGGGCCGGCTGCCGGAGCTCGACGAATTCAAGCGCCCGAGATTTGCCTATGACCACGTGATCCACGAAAACTGCCCGCGGCGAGCGCACTTCGATGCCGGACGATTTGCCGCGGCCTTCGGCGATGAGGGACACCGCAAAGGATGGTGCCTCTACAAACTTGGCTGCAAGGGTCCCGTCACCCACGCCGCTTGTGCTACGCGGCACTTCAACGAGATTCCGGGCGTGTGGCCGATCGGAACCGGAGTGCCCTGTGTCGGCTGCACGGAAAAAGGTGTGGTATGGAAGATCAGCACCTTGCAGACGGTTCCCATCCATCTCGCCACTCCGCCCGATACGTATCCGCCGATCTACAGCACGGCGGGCGGTTTGAAAGTCGGCGCGGCCGGACTGGTCGGCGCAATTGCCGGCGCGGTTGGCGGCGCAGCCTGGGTCGCATCGCAGCGCTTCCAGAGCAGCACAGAAGCGGGAGTGGCGCGGGTTGCGGCCGATATCGCGCATGCGGAAAAACTCAAGTCGAAGCCGGTCGAAGACAGGAAAGAGGACTGACGTGGCCATCACTCGGCGAGAACTCTTCAGTCGCGTTGCCAAGGCAGGAGTGCCCGCTGCCGTCGCGGTCACGGTGGGCACGGATGCGCTGAGCGCAAGGGAACCGATCCCGGTCCCAAACGCTGCCGTCGGCCTGCTTTACGACGCCACCGTCTGCATCGGGTGCAAGGCCTGCGTCGCCGCTTGCGCCGAAGCCAACGACACCCCTCCTGATACCCGCCGCGATACGCTGCACCAGGCTCCCTCTGATTTGAACGACCTCACCCGCAACGTGATCAAGCTTTACAAGCCTGAGGACGGGTCGCCATTCTCTTTCGTCAAACGCCAGTGCATGCACTGCCTCGATCCAGCCTGTGCCGCCGGTTGTCCATTTCAGGCTCTGCACAAGGACCCGGAAAGCGGCGTAGTCAGCTGGACCGCCGAAAAGTGCATCGGCTGCCGCTATTGCACAATCACTTGCCCGTATCACATTCCCCGCTTCCAGTGGGCTGGATTCAATCCGCGCGTGACCAAATGCGAACTGTGCAGTCACCGCCTGGAAAAAGGCCTCAAGCCGGGCTGCACCGATGTCTGCCCGACCGGCGCCGTAATTTTTGGACCCCGCTCGGCCTTGCTCTTCGAAGCCAAGCAGCGCATTCAAAAGAATCCAGGCCGCTATTACCAGAACCGCGTCTATGGGGAAAACGACAACGGCGGCACGCAGGCCTTGTATTTGTCGCGGGTTCCTTTTGAAAAGCTGGGCCTGCCGGAGCTGGGGCCCGAGTCCGTCCCTGCCCGGACACTTCGGTGGCAGAGGCGCTTCTATCAATACTTCGCCCTTCCTGCCGTGTTGTATGCCGGCCTGGTGCAGGTGATTCGCAAGAGCATCAAGGGTCATGAAGCCGAAGCCCACGAACGCGAACAAGAAACTGGATTGAGGGCGCAACTATGAACACCCTGCCGACCGTCGCGCGTGATCGCACCAACCATCACTGGGAACGGAATGTGCCGGTCTACGGATTCCCCGTGGTGAACGGTTTCTTCCTGATGCTGGCGGCGCTGGTGCTGATCGCTCTCGTGCTGACTGCTTATCGCGAGTTGGCGGGGCTCGGTCCGGTCAGCGGGATGAACGATGCCTACGGCTGGGGCATCTGGAAGACTTTCAACGTGATGGTGCTGACGGCTCTGGGTTCCGGCGCGTTCGCAGTCGGGATTTCAGCCTGGGTGTTCCGCCGCAAGCGCATGCATGCCTTCATGCGCATGGCCTTGCTGACCAGTTTCCTGGCCTACGCCTGCGGCTTGTTGCTGCTCGGCATCGACGCCGGTCGTCCATGGAACTTCTACTGGATGGTCTTCCCCTGGAAGTGGAACATGCACTCGCCGCTGGCGGAGGTTGCGATTTGCATGTCCATCTACGCCATGATTCCGCTGGCGGTAGAAAACATTCCTCCGGTTCTGGAGAGATTGTGGTATTTCGATTCGCGCCTCCGGCCCACGGTGGAGACGATCGAGAAGCGGTTGCACTATTTCTTCCCCTGGATCATCGCCGCAGCGTATCTGCTGCCCGGAATGCACCAGTCTTCGCTCGGAGCCTTGATGCTGCTGGCCGGCGAGCGGGTTCATCCCCTGTGGCAGACTCCCTGGCTCCCCGTGCTCTATCTGGGAGCAGCCTGCTTCATGTCGTTTGGCTGCGTGGTTGGAACCACTATGCTCTGCTGCCTGGTCTGGAAACGCGCTATGGACATGGAGATCCTCGACGAGGCGGCGCGCATCACCTCCTGGCTCATCTTCGGATGGCTGGGGCTCCGGCTGTTCGACATCCTCGTGCGCGGTGCGCTCGGCACGGCCTTCCATTTCGACCGGTTTGCCGGTGTTTTCTGGCTGGAGGTGCTGCTGGTCTCCGGCGGGGGCTGGCTGCTGCGGCGCTCCCTGCGTTTCCACAATCCTCAGCCCATGTTTATTGGATACGTGCTGAGTTCGGCCGGCGGAATGATTTATCGCTTCAGCCCCACCACGCTGGCCTTCCGGCCGAATCCGGAAGCTCTGTATTTCCCGGCGACCATCGAAATCCTGGTCTCCCTCGGTTTCATCTCTCTCGGAATTCTCGGGTTTCTGATCGCAGTCAAGCGGCTGGCGATCCTCCCGGCCCCGCTGTATGAGTGGCATGACATGGCGAGTTACTTCCGGTTCCGCCGGCCCTACATCCGTTGGACCGGTTATTTCAAATTCGGGCACTTCGGCGAAGACGAATCCGAGCCCGCAAGCGGCGACTAGCAGGAACTTATGGCGAAACGAATCACCATTGATCCCATCACCCGCATCGAAGGCCACCTCCGCATCGACGTGGAGGTCGACAACAACTCGGTCAGCAACGCCTGGGCTTCGTGCACCATGTGGCGCGGCATCGAAAAGATTCTGCGCGGACGCGATCCGCGCGATGCCTGGCTGTTTACGCAGCGCTTTTGTGGCGTCTGCACCACGGTTCACGCCATGGCCAGCGTGCGCGCCGTCGAGGATGCGCTCAAGCTGGAAATCCCGCTGAATGCGCAGTACATCCGCAACCTGATTCTCATCGCCCACGCGCTGCACGACCACATCGTGCATTTCTATCAGCTGTCGGCGCTCGATTGGGTGGATGTGCTGGAAATTCCCAAGGCTGATGCCGCGGCTACCTCGAAGCTGGCCGAGAGTATTTCTCCCTGGACGCGCAATTCGCACAATGAACTCAAGGCCGCTCAAGATCGCGTCAACGCCGTGGCCGCCAGCGGGCAGCTCGGCATCTTTGCCAATGGATACTGGGGACATCCCGCGATGCGTCTCTCCCCGAACGTCAACCTGCTTGCCTTCTCGCACTATGTACAGGCGCTCGAGTACCAGCGCAAGGCGTTGCAGGTCGTTGGCATCCTCGGATCGAAGACGCCTCACATTCAGAACCTGACGGTGGGAGGCGTCGCCAATGCCATCGATCTCGACAGCCAATCCGCCCTTGACATGGCGAAGTTGGAGATGATCGGCACGCTCCTCGCTGAAGTCGCCCAGTTCGTGCAACAGGTTTATTTCGTCGATGTGTGCGCCGTGGCCGCGATGTACCCCGAGTGGTTCAAGATCGGCAGCGGCGTGCGAAATTATCTTGCAGTTCCCGATCTCCCGCTCGATGCCCGCGGCTCAGCCTACGATCTGCCCGGAGGTTACATCCATGAGGCCGATCTGGCCGGCGTCAAGACATTCCAGACCGCGTCCGACCAGGTTTTCCGCCAGGCCGTGACTGAAGATGTGATGCATGCCTATTACCAGGGGGAGAAGCCGCTCCATCCCTGGGTCGGCGAAACCGAACCCGCATTTACCGGGTGGAATGGCGAGCAGAAATATTCCTGGGTCAAAGCCCCGCGCTTTAATGGCGAACCCGCGCAGGTTGGACCGCTGGCCCAGGTGCTGATCGGCTACGCCCAAGGACACCCGCTGACTCGCAAATACACCGATCTGGCCATCGAAAAGATTGTCGCCGTCGGCGGGCCGCGAGCCACCCCAGCCGCGCTGCATTCCACTCTTGGACGCCATGCAGCCCGCGCCATCCGCGCCTGCATGTTGGCCGAACTCGCCCAGAAGCACTGGCAACTGCTGGTGGATAACATCGCCAAAGGCGACTACACCGTGCACAATCAGCCGGTGCTCCCGGCGCATCAGGTGGAAGGTGTCGGCACCCACGAAGCCCCGCGCGGAACGCTCTCGCACTGGATCGTCATCCAGGACGAGAAAATCAAGAACTATCAGGCGGTCGTTCCCTCGACCTGGAATGCGAGTCCGCGCGACCACGCCGGAGCGCACGGCCCCTACGAGGCGTCGCTGCTGCACACCCCGCTGGCCCGGCCCGAAGAGCCGCTGGAGGTTCTGCGCACGGTCCACTCGTTCGATCCTTGCATGGCGTGCGCTTGTCATGCCTTCGACCCTGCCGGACGCAGAATCGCGGTGGCCAAGATTCTATGAAGTCCGCGCTCATCGGCGGTATCGGCAACGTTCTGCTCGGCGACGATGCAGTCGGACCGTACATCATCCGGTTGCTCGAGTCGCAGTACGAGTTCCCGCAGAATGTCGAACTCGCCGATCTCGGCACGCCCGCGCTGGATCTTACTCACCGCGTCGCGGGACGGGATGCCGTGATCCTCGTCGATTCCGTCGCCTGCGACCAAGCTCCCGGCACACTCTTGCTTTATCGAAAAGAGGACATCGTGCGGCAAGCGCCGCCGCCGCGGCTCGACCCCCACTCCCCCGCCCTCTCCGAATGTCTCATGGCCGCTGAGATGCTCGGCGCCAGCCCCAAGAGCGTGTTGTTAGTCGGAATCGTGGGCAAATGCTACGAGCCGGGTCAACCATTGGATGCGGCCGTGGGGTGCGCAGTACGGCCCGCGATGGACGCAATCCTCCAGGAACTCGCGCTCCTGGGATTTGCTTTCCACAAACGCGACCTACCCCTGGAACCCGGCATCTGGTGGGCCGAGCGGGAAACCGCGCTGCCGACAGCTCAGATATAGACTTCCGGCGAGAACAGAACGCCGCCGCTATTTGCCGGGGCCCTTGGCCTGCTGCGCGGCGGTGAGCCGATCCACGATGGCTCGCTCTTTCGCTCCGTCCGCCGGGCGATGCAACTTGTAGTAGAGGGAAGTCAGCTCCACGTGGGGTTCGAGCCAGTCCGGATTGTCCTTGATTACACCTTCGAGTTCCGCCGCCGCCGCCGCATAGTCTCCGGACGTGCTCTTGAGCATGGCTGATTCGTAACGTGCCATCGAGTCGTCGGGTCTCAGCTTGACCGCGCGGTCGAGATAGATTCTGGCCTCGTCGAGATGCCGCTGCTTATAAAGCAGCGCACCGAGATAGAGATTGGCTTCAAAATCGTCTGGATTTTCCTGGAGAGCCTGCCGAAACGCGGGCTCGGCCGCCTTCTGATCGCCGGTTTTGTCTCTGGCGACGCCCACCAGCGTATGCAGCCCGTGAAGTCTGGGAGATAACTGCAGTGCAGCTTCCAGGTCGTGCCGCGCCGGCTCGTATTCGTTGAGGTCTAGTAGAGTGGCTCCCGCGAGCATGTACGCGTCGCCGCTGTGCCCAAGTTGGCCGGCTTTCTCGACGCGCGGAATGCCTTCGCGCCGGCGTCCGGATTTGATCATGGCCAAACCGAGCTCGTAGTCGAAATCCGGATTCGCCGCGTTCGCCGCCTCCAGCGGCTGAAGCATGTTGACTGCGGACTCCGCAACTCCCAGCTTGGTTTCTGTGTCGGCCAGCAGAATCGCCGCCTGAATGTTGCCAGGCTGCGATTGATGAAGCGCCGCGAACTGATCGCGCGCATTTCCCAAGTCGCCCTTCTTGTAATAAGCCAGGCCCAGGTCCAGGAGCACCATGTTCTTGTTCGACAGGGCCCCGAGCACCGACCGGTACGTGGCGACTGCCTCGTCGTAGCGGCCGACGTGTGACAGACACGCGCCCAGATTCACTTTGGCTTCGATGTTGTCCGGACGGACTTCGAGAAGTTTGCGGTACTGCGTGATTGCCGACTCGTAATCCCCGCGTTGTTGGGCTTGAATCGCGTCATTCAAGAGCCGGGCGGGATCCTGCTGGGCTGAAGAAACACTGACGAATAAGACGAGAACGAGTATCAAACGCATCGGCACTAGCATACCGCAGCTGCACTCGGGCGGAGCCGGCGCCCGGTCGTGATTTCTCTTTTCCCCGGCTAATCCGGGTTCACCGTTCCGTTCGGGGTAACTTTGACAGAGAGTGCCGCCTGCGATGCAAGCTGTCCTTCCTGCGCGGTAATAACCATGTCGCATTGTCCGGGATCGGGGTTGATTCGCATGATCACTGGCATTGAACCGTCGGCTTGACGTTGCGGCGTAGCCAGCTTCTGAACTCCCACTTCGCGCCCATCCCGATAAAGCTGCAGGGTGACCTTCGGCTCGGCGTCGGATCCCGCAGTCGGGTATACGACGAAATAGACATCGATCGGCTTGCCGGAGGGCACTGCGTCCGCCAGCGTCGGGACCACCCGTCCCGATTCTGTCTCGAACGGATCCTGGCTGTCGCGCGGACCCGGCAGCGGCTCCACTTCCCGCACCAGTTGGAGTGAGCTGACCCCGAAGCCGTGTCCCGAGTCGACGAACACCGACATCCGTTTCACGGCCGTTTTCTCGGCCAACTCGTCGGTGACCGCCGCGTCGATCAGATAATGTCCGCCCGGCAGTTCCACCGGTTCGGCGTAAACGATGTGGTTGTCGGAAAGGTGGGCCAATCCCGCTTTCGGTATCTCCCGCACCAGATCGCGGCTCACTTTGCCGATGACTTCTCCATCAGTTTTGTGGATCAGCGCTACCACTGACACTCGGATGCGCCCCACGCCGCTCTTCGGGTTGGTCAACACCTGCAGGCTCGATACGGGAACGTCGAATGCCATCTGGTAATCCACGGCCGCAGCCTTCGGCCGGAACCGGAGCAGAGCCGTTTCATAGGGGAATGCCGGCGTCGTGGGTCGCAGGTTGATGGCATGGAGCGCTGTCACCTCGAATGGTTGTAGAGGCATCCCGTTGAGATCCGGCAATGCGAAGTATCCGGAACGGGTTTGCACGGTGACATGCGGACGGCTGACGCGGACCTGAATCTTGCGAAAATGCCCGTCATAATTCGTGGCTGTCGGGGTGTAGGCCACTTCGTAATGCGTACGGATGTCTTCCATCACCCGCTGCATGGGCAGCGCTATCTGATTGGTGTTGGTTACAGCAAAGCCGCCGGTCGACTCCGCCAGTTCCTCCATTGCCAACTGCTTGTCGGACGTGGCCGCCAGTTGCTCGTCATCGTCCTCCATGTGTCCCATGCGCGGACTTGCCCGGTTCACCGAACTCTCGGCTCCCACGCGCGCCTGGTCCGACAGCGATTGCGACATAGGATCTTCGACGCTCAACCCGCGGGTGTCGACAGCGTAGAACGCCACCTCCATCCGGTTGGCATAGCTGATCACGCTGTCCACGACATCCCGGCGATCCATGGGCAGTGAGAGTCCGTCGGCCAGATACAGCACGACTTTCCGCCCGGGCAGCCTGGACTGAACTCGCACCAGTTCCCGCACGGCATCCATAGCGTCCATGCCATTCGAGAGACTCTCGGAGAACCGAAGTCCGGTGGCGAGCTGAGATTGAACCAGAAGAGCGCTGCCCAAAGTCAGAGAGGCATCCTGTGAAGCGGCGTTTCTCGCCCACAACGGATCGATCGCAATCTCGGGAATCGGATTCAACATCGCGGCTTGCACCGTCATGGCTGTCTGCGGGCTCGTTAATGGAGACGCGATGATGTTCGTGCCGTTGGCCTGAACGATGGCGTTAATGCCCGACGCCGTGCGCGCCGAAGCCCCAATATCGCTCCCCGTGTTCACGCCCTTTGCCGCCGCATCAACGGCCTTGGCCAACAGCGTCTTGTCAGCTGTGTAAGGTTGAACAACTTCCAGTGAGCGATCCAGCCGGTAAATCGTGACATAGGTGTTCGGCAGAGTGTCGCTCTTGAGGAATTCCAGCACGGCTTCGCGCGCGAATTCCAGATTCAGGGGTGCGATCTGGGCAAATACGACCGAAACGAAGTTGAGTTCGCGAAGAGTAGTCCCGCCGCCGGCCGCCGTCCCGGAAGAAGCCGGGAGGCTGCCTTTGGCCAGCGCTTGCTCCGTCTCCAGCTGCTCCGCGCCTTTCACGTCGCGAAACGCATCGATCTTCTGCTTGACGCCATCTTCGAAAACCTCGATTTCATCGGGACGGAGATCGGCGATCGCGTGATGATGCTTGTCGCGAACGATGAGATCAAGAATGACTTCCCGAGCCGCTGTGCGAATGGTCGCTACAGGCTCTTTGGCGGGACTTTGTGCGCCAGATCCCGGGATTAACAGACCGCAGAGGGAGAGTACCGCAAGGGCGCGTTTCCACATGGTTTCCACCTCACTCCGCTTTGAGCGGTTCAGCGGTGTCGGCCCTGATCGCGAGCGGCCTAGATTCTACAACAGTTTTCTGTACCGGTTTGTCAAAAGCTTTTTCCCGTGGGGGGCTACAAAATCCAAAGCAGCCCACTACCCTTTTTCTTCGCGTGAATCGACACTCAATCGCGGAGACTCTTGATTCGCCTCCAACGCCAGTTTGACGCGGGTCGAAAGGCGCATAATAAATGCATGAGCATGGGCCCTTTAGGAGCACTGTGATGACCGTCCGGGTTGTCTGTAGAACTGCTTCCTGTTTTCTTCCTCTTTTACTCATCGCCATCAGCGTCTTGGGTCAAACTCGTCCCACGGCCTCGACTCCAGCGCCCCCCAGCACGATTACACGGCCCGACTCGATCCAAGACAGCGGCCTGTACGACTATTGGGCGGGTATGTCGGGCCAGGGCCGTGCTGGAGGCGCCTTGTTGGGGAAACTGGCGGTTGAGGGAGAGCCTCTGCCTTGGGAACCGCTTCTGGTTACGGTTACCTGCTCCGGCAAAGTTGTCTATACCACGCAGACCGATGCCAAAGGCAATTTCGGAATTGTCAACGTGATTCTTTCCGGCGCCTTAGGGAAGCAAGGGGATTCCGAGCGTCAGATGGAAACTCACCTCGAGGGTTGCCTGGTGCAGGGTGTCGTCCCTGGCTTTCATTCCTCCACCATTGCCCTGACTGAGCACAATCTGCGCGATCAGCCGGATCTTGGCACGATCACGATATCTCGCGCTGGACGCGATGCGGCGACCACTTTGAGCCGCACCACCGATACCGCATCCCCTAAAGCGATTAAGTCCTTTGAAAAGGCGCGCAGCAGGATGATTGAGCGCGACTCCGACGGCGCTGAGAAAGAGCTTGAGAAGACGGTGCAGATCGATCCTCACTTCGCCGAGGCCTGGCTGCAGTTAGGGAAACTGCAGGAAGTGTCCGAACCGCAGGCGGCTCGAGAGTCATTTTCGAAGGCATTGGCTGCGGATCCAAATTATGTTCTTCCCTACGAGCAGCTCGCGGTTCTCGCCGCTCAAAGCAGCAACTGGCAGGAGGTGCTCGACAATACGAATCGCGTGATCCAGCTTTATCCCGAAGGCACGCCCGAAGTCTGGTATATGAATGCGTTGGCCAATTATCAGTTGGGCAAACCCGACGCCGCCGAAGCCGGCGCACAGAAGTCGCTGGCGCTTGATCCCCGGCACTCGGTCTTGAATACCGAGCAATTGCTGGCAGTCATTCTCGCGGGGAAAGGCGATTTCTCCGGCGCTCTCGACCACCTGCGCAACAGCCTGAAATATGTGCCGCCGGGGCCGAACGCAGATCTGCTGAAGCAGCAGATCGCACAGCTGGAGCAGCACGTCGCCGCCAAGTAATCACAGAAGAGACAGAGAGCGCTCCTACTTTTTCTTCGGCGGCGTAGTGATGATCCGCGATTGGGAAGCGTAGCGCCGGTAATCCTGGAAGACGACTTGGTTAAGGTCACTCTCGTGCCGGCCCCTTTTCAGCCGGATGGTGCCGCGCACCGGCATTAAGTATTCGCGCGGTCCGACGGTTACATAGTCATAATCCACCGAGATCGACGCTGCATGGATCGAGAAATCGGCGGGTAGGTCGTCCGCTTCCATCGTGACCCGGCGAATCCCCATGGTGGCACCGTCGACATAGGCCATCCCGTGAAAGCCCGAATAGACTCTTCGGGCGCTGTCCGAGAGCAGCATGCTGTTGTTGTTGCGATCGACCTTATACTCGAACACCTGCACCCTGCCGTCTACCAAAGCCGCCGTTTCCTTCCAGTGGAATTCCGCTTTCGAGGACGGCTGGAAAACCAGATTCAGAAGATCACCGAATTCTCCGAGCGATAGCGGCCACTCATTCATATCCTCCCGGTTCACCGCCCCCGGCTGTCCATTCACCTCCAGCGTAGTTCTGGTTTCATGGTTATCGGCGTAGCGCAGCAGTTCGGCGAACGAGTCCTTGCGCCGCCATCTTCCGTTTCCCGACGGATCCACCGAACGATCGGTCACTTCGACGCACAGGAAGTTCGGCAACTTCACGGAATAATTCAGCGCGCGTTTTCTGGCTCCCGCTATGATTCCATCCAGTTCCTCATTCGAAGGACGAGCGGTCAAGTCCGCCGGCAACGAAGTGATCACCAAAGGCCGGCGTTTTTCAGGAGTGATTCCACTCTCGCCCGGACCCGCATCCGGCATCGCCTCCTTGCTCTCTCCACTCTCCCCGGCAGGCCCGGTCTTCCCCAGAGCTGCGTTTGCCAGCTCCGCGCCGGCGATGCTGAACCCACTCTCGCGCTCCACCACTTTTTCGCCCTGTCCCAGCGACAACCGCACCGAGTAGTTTCCGGGCGGCAAAGAGTTGGTTTTGAGCGATGCAACGTACGGGAATGCTTGTCCCAGATCCTTCGGGAGTTCCAGCGGCACCTGGGTCAACAATTCGCCATTCCGCAGTACTTCCATTTCCAGCATGGCTGGATCCGAGGCGCCGGAATCCGCGTGGACCAGAAAGAAGAAAGAAATCTGCTTCAATCCCGGAGTTATCTCACTGGAAAGGCTCGGAACTACTTTGCCCTGCTGATAGCGAAGCGGTTCGAATGGGTCGAGTTCCTCAGGAGCCGAATCAATCCGGCGGATCAGGGCTACATCGCTCAAAAATGGACCGGATACGGAGCCTGCAACCTCGAAGGGCACGCGGTCTGCGCCCATCTTCCCGCTATCGCGATCCACTACGGCTGTCTCTAACGTGTATTGACCCGGCGGCAGTGTGAAATGGCGCTGGAGAGTTGCACAATTCGGCCATGCTCCCTCTTTTGAGTCCAGCGCGCCGTGACCGGGGATGTCTTCGCCGAAATGGTCCACCACCGCACCCGACTTGTCTTTGACCTGCGACACGATCGACACGTGCCACGAAACCAGATTGGAGTTCGCATCGGTGCGGGTATCGAGTCCTGAGATCGGTACTTCCACGACCACGGTATTTTCATTGCCCGTGGTCAGGTTGCCGAGCTGCAAGACTGAACTTCGGAACTTTACGTCTTTCGGCAATTCCGGTTGAGACAGGACCTTCATCAGCGGAGCCTCAAACGGCCGCACTTCTCCGGTCATCGGGACCGCGAAATACCCGGCTCGGGACTGCACTTTGAGCCCGTGGCGCAGAGTCTTTACCGTAACTGGGCGAAACTTCCCGTCGTAGTCAAGGGCTGGTGGCACATACGATGCCTCGTAATACGTAGTCAGATCCGCGACGGCGCCCCGAAACGGTTTCTTCAGGCTGTCTTCCGAGTAGATGTAATCGCCGCCTGTAGCCGCCGCCACTCCCGCCAGGGGATCCCGATTGCTGGCGACGCCTTCTCCCTCCATCCGCGTCATCTCATTGCCCATCTGCGCCACCATGCCGCCCGGCATTGCCGTCGGGCTCTGTGCGGCCATGCCGGCGGCGAGCGGGGTTTGCGCAGGCGCAATGTTGGAGTGGCTGAACGAAGAGAGGTTTCCGATCGCTGCCGTCTCCATTAACCCATCCATCAGCTTGGTGTCGACGGCAGCCTGGTTGATCACATAAACGCTGACTTCCGCGCGATTTGCAGCGTCGGAAATCGAGCGCACCATATCGCGGACATCGGCTTGCGGCAACATCCCATTGGTGAAATAGACCAGCAGCTTCCGTCCCCGGATCGCGGTCTGGGATCGCACCAACGCTAACAGTCCCGCTAGTGCCGGGAGCGTGTGGTTGTCCTCCATGATTCGCGGAGTCTCCGTCAGCGACGCCAGCAGTCCCTGCTCGGTCACACGATCAGAGTTCGAGCCCTGTGCTCCTGGGCTGCCGGCTCCGGACCGGATCGATGCGATGAGGTTCTTTTCCGCCAGATCCGCGGCCTGGTCACGACTCTTGTTGTCGTCGCTTGTGGCCATGTTGACTGCGCTTTGAATCTTTTCCCGGTTTTCGGTGAACTCCTGAAACAGCCGCAGCCTTCCCTCCACTTTGAATACCGAAAACGAAAAGCCTTCGGCGGGGATCAGCTTGAAGATCTTCTTGGCTACGTCGCGAGCGTTGTTCGCGGCTGACGGGTCGAGCGGGTCGAACAGCAGCGTGATCAGGTGATTTCCGCCGGCCTGACCAGTCACCAGTCGGAAATCGTTGAGCTTTACCGCAGAACCATTGTCGGTGATGACCACGTCTCCCGGCTTCAGGTCCAGAACCGGTTTCTTCTTCTTATCGCGAGCGATAAAGTCGATCGATACTTCATCGACATTACTCACAACGGACGTGGCGGGTGCTGATCCCTTGTCGGGCGCTGCTTGGCCGCAAACCGTGCCGGCCAGCAGCAGCGCAAGGGCAAAGGCGGAGATGCTGCGGGGAAAAAATCGAAAATTCCACAAATGCATAAATCTCCCTGATTCGCCGATCGTCGGGACTCAGCGCGTTGATTCTGCATCTGCCGGGCAGAGTTGTAAAGCCAAGAAACGGCGATCTCAGCGGAAAGGCCGACCCTTCACAATTCCTTGACCTTCGCGGATCGTGACGAGCTGGTTGGCGGCTACATCCTTAAAGGTTTCCTTGATTCCAGTCGGCCAATAGATGTCGATGTCTACCGTCGATACCTTGCCTAACCCGAAATGCAGTCGCGGATCGTTCGAGGATAAGTAACTGCTCTGGCTGGTCAGGCACTGCGCCTGAACCTTTCCACCATAGTGCACGAGCACGCGCGATCCCAGCGCGCTTCGATTGCTCTTCGTTCCTTCCAGCCTCACCTTGATCCAGTGATTCCCCGGGGGCGCGTCATTGCGCAGCAGAGACGGCGGCTCATTGCGATTCATGACGACAACGTCGATGTCGCCGTCATTGTCGAAGTCGCCGAAGGCCGCGCCTCGGCTCTGATGTTTCGCCGAGATCCCATGCCCAGTTTCTTCCCCCAGTTCGACGAATCTTCCATTGCCTTGATTCCGGAATACAATGCGCGGGCTGTGCGCGGGATACTTGGCGTACACCTTCTCAAGTTCTGGGTACACGGTGCCGGTGACGATGAGAATGTCAGGATAACCGTCATTGTCGAGATCCGTCAGGCCGGTTCCCCAGCTGATGAAGCGGCGTTCCATGCTCAGACCGGCAGGCGCCGTGACGTCATCAAACTCCGCTTTCCCGTTGTTCCGGTAGAGGCCCGTGGACTGATTCTGGAAATGCGTTTTCACCAGATCGATGTGCCCATCGAGATCGTAATCTCCTGCACTCACGCCCATGCCTCCCATGAGGTCGCCGCCGGGGCCGAGCGCAACTCCGCGCAACAGGGCCTCCTCACGAAAGGTTCCGTCATGGTTGTTCATCAGCAGCAGACTTGGAGTCGCGTCGCAGGCCACGAAAATGTCCTGCCAGCCGTCTTCGTCGGCGTCAAAGGCCAGGGCCGTGAACCCGTAGGAGCCTCGCACCGCGGCGATCCCGGATTCTTTGGAAACGTCGGTGAATGTTCCGTCTCCGTTATTGCGATACAGAAAATGCTGCGGCGCCGGAAGTCCCGTTGGCCCGCAATTTGTGGCCACGCCTTCGTAGTTGCAGTTCGGCACATCCAACGAAGGCTTCGGAGCCGTCGCAAGATCTTCGATCACATAATTGGAGACGAATAGATCGAGCTGGCCGTCGCGGTTGTAGTCAAAAAAAGTGGCGCCCGAGCCAAATCGTGTGTCGGCAAACGCAAGGCCGGCTTTCTCCGTGACATCCGTGAATGTCCCGTCGCCATTGTTCCTGTAGAGACGGTTATGGCCGTAGTAGGTCAGAAAAAGATCTTCAAAGCCATCGTTGTTGTAGTCCCCAACGCAAACCCCACATGCCCATCCGCAATCGATCAGGCCGGCTTTTTCCGTTACGTCGGTGAAGCTGCCGTCGCGGTTGTTGTGGTACAGGCGGTTGCTGGACCCCGGAAGACAGCCTTCCAACCTGCGGCCGCCCAGAATGAAAATGTCCATCCAGCCATCGTTGTCGTAGTCGAAAAAAGCGCAGCCGCCGCCGTTCAATTCGACAATGTACGTGATGCGGTCCGCCCCGCCATAAATCATCGTCTTCGTCAGGCCTGCGCTCTCGGCAACATCTACGAAACGAGAGAAAGGAGCAGCCGGCGGTTGAGGTTTGTCCTCGCTGACCAGCGAACGCAGTGGAGACGGTACCAGGGAAGGGAGGAAAGCCGCCGGAATCGTGCGCAGCAGCCGCCGCCGTGTCCAATTCCCGGATTTCCCCTTCGACATATCTGATCGAATCCTAACAGATCAAAACTGGCGGGCGGTCACGGATGGGCCTGGCCGGCCGCGGTCGCGAGGTCTTTTTGCAGAGCGATGGCATTTGCATTCTGAGGCTCGATTTCCAGAGCCCGCTGAACCGCCTGTTGCGCTTCTTCGAAGCGGGATTCTGTGCCGAGGGTCGCGGCCAGGCTGATCCAGGCTTCCGTATAGCCGGGAGCGGCGCGCACCGCCTCGCGGAATTGCGCCTCCGCCGATGCAAAGTCCCCGCTGGTCGATGCCAGATAACCGAGTTGGCGATGAGCGATCGCCATGTTGGGGTCGATCTGAACCGCCTTTTCCAAAGCCGTACGCTCGCCGGCGGTATCGCCCGCCTGGTCCAGCGCAACCGATAGCTTGTAACTGAGCAGCGCGCTGTCAGGCACTGCCGTCAGCGCGTCGCGATAAAGCGCAGCCGCCCTCTGTGCATTCCCATCGGCAAGTTCCTTGTCGGCCTGTGCCATCTTGCTGGCGGCCAGCGTGCGGTCCGCTTGCGCCTTCTGTTCCTGTTGGTAAAGCTTAAGCTGCTCGGTCGCCAGCGCGGTCTCGCCAAGAGTCCGCAGCACCTTGGCGTACTCAAAGCGCACTGCGGGCTCCTGTGCGCCCAGAGCCAGAGCCTTCTCAAAATGCTCTCTCGCTCCTTTCGGATCGTCGAGGTTCTCCAGCGCAATTCCTAGATTGAAATGGCAGTTGTAATGATTCGGATTCAACGTCACAGCCTTCTCGAGAAAATCACGTCCACCGGCGTAGTTTCCCGCTCTGTTCTCCAGGACTCCGTTGAGATAAAGGACGGCAAAATCGTTGGGAGTGCTAGCCAGCAGTTTCTTGGCTAATGGCCGCGCGAGCGTCTCATCGTCGTTGAGCACCAGGACATGCAGGTAAAGCACCTGGGCATCGAAGTCACGAGGCGACCGTTGCACCAGCTTTTCTCCCAGCGTCGCCGCTTCCTGATAACGGGCCTGCAATACGAGGTCGGTGATTAAGGCCCGTGTCAGGGCATCCGATGAGGGATCCGCCTCCAGTCCTTTTTTCAGTACCTCCGTCGCCTGGTCCAGCGATCCGGTGCCCTGATACGCCGATGCCAGATCGAGAATCAGCTGCGTGCCTTTGGGTTGAGGGCCCAGCAGGGCGCCGACAGCATCAAAATTGCCCGTGGCCAGAAGGTTCTTGCTGGCGCCATCCAGCGCCACTTCCGAGTGCGGATCAATCTTCAAAGCTGCCGCCCACTCGGTTCGTGCCTCCGCCGCCTTATGCAGTTCCTCCAGTGCCGTTGCCAGCAAAAGGTGAGGTTTCAGAATCTCAGGGCGGATTCGAATCGATTCCTGAAGAGGTTTTACTGCGTCGGTAAAGTCGCCCTTGCGCAGCAGGTTCAGACCCAGAAGATACAAGAACTCAGCGGACTTCGGGCTCTTTGCGACTGCAGTCCGATAGGCTCTTACCGCGCACGCGTACTGCCCATGATCTCCGTACCACATTCCCAGCTCAGCGTAGGTATCACCGACCGGTCGCGCCTGGAGTTTTGCCTGCAGATTTGCGGGAGGGGTGCAGCTGCCGGAACTGGCGGCGCACGATCCGGAGATCGCAATCAGCAGTCCCAGCCAGATGTACCACCGATGCATGTTTGCGCGGCCCGACAAACGTGATTTTTCTCGACTATAGAATAGGCCCGTTGCCGGCGCAACCGTTGTCTGGCGGCGTTGCTATCGCCAAGAGCCCTCTGGGGACGGTCCCTGCACGGTATTCTGTCTGTCAGTCGGGGTACGGGGAACCCGGCTTGACAATCCGGATCTCGTGATCGTGAAACATCATCAGCCCGTTCGGCAGTTTCACTTTCGGCATGTGGCAACTGGCGCAGTTCGCGCTCGCCACCGTGCACGCCTTGGCATCGCGGTGCGCCTGCGCTGACATGTCTGCTGGTTCATTTTTTGACGCGTGGCAAGCAAGGCATTTCGAGTCGTATGAGCTTTCGTCCCTCACCAGGTCTTGATGCGGATTATGGCAGGCAATGCAGCTGATCCGGGGATCGGCGCCGTCAAAGCATTTGCTGTTGGCCAAACGATACGGCTGGAATCTCACATCCACTTCACCGCGCCACCCGCTGCGCACTACGGTTTCCCACGTGCGATGGCACTGTCCGCAAAAGTTCGAGATATCCTCGGACGGAAGCTTCCTCAAGTCGGGCGGCGCCGTTTCGTAAGCTTCTCCTTGCATGGCGGCCACCATGTGCGTAGACGCCCCGGTGTGGCAGTGATCGCAGGTCACGCCGGTCTCCAGCGTCTGCAAGTGCAGGTTGCCCTTCGAAACCGAGTTGCTGGAATGGCACCCGAAACAGTCACGGGGCTCGCCTTCCCGGAGCTTCCTGCCGACCGCTTCTTCCAGATTCTGCGGCGTCAGCGCCGCGTCGCCGGTCGTAATCTCCAGCCCATCGATCGAGGGATAATAGCTCACCATGCTTTCCAGCAGCTGGCCATTTCGCTCCAGCACCCAGGTCTGAGCCCCTTTGCCGAAGCTCCAGTGAATGGGGAGAGAAATGATGTTGGTCCCGTCGGTGACGGAATATACAGGCTCGCTGCCCTTGGTTTCTACCGTGTAGGTATATGCCCCCTTGCGGAAGGTGAGATCGGGATGAGACTTGAAAAGAGGATCGAGATCCGGCCACTGCATTCCGCGCCCCATCGGAGAGTCGGGTTGCGGTCTGGCCTCGGCCGCATGACAACCCGCGCATGCGGATGCACTGTTCGGATGCGTCGTCTGTGCCGCCGCACTTGCGCAGACTGCGAGCAATACAGTCGTCAGCAATGTCCTAAGGATTCTCAGTCGTGGTCCCATGACTGCTCGTCAGCCGGAGACAGAGAAGTCGCTCGCGTCGGGCGTCTTCCTTGCGGCCAGATTTTGAGTAAGCCTTGGCTAGAGCGAGATGCGTCTCGAGATTATCAGGGTCGAGTTGAAGTGCTATCTCCAGGTGCTCCAACCCAGACTGCAGGGCCCCCGTGTCCATCTGAGATTTGCCCAGCACCAGCTGCGCGGAGGGAAGCGATGGTTCGGCATCGACCGCCTTCTGCGCATAAGGCAGCGCCTCGGCTGCCGCGTTGTGGAGCAGAAAGGCCCACGCCGCCATCACATCCGCGTCTGCATTCGATGGCGAGACCTTCAATTCGTCCTGAAACTGCTCGAGAGCCGCGTCAGGATTAGTGGCGAACAACAGGTACCCATAAAGAAAGTGCGCATTGCGAGTCTTGGGAAAATGCTGGAACAGTTGTTGAAAGGCCTGTCCGGCGGAGGCCTCATCTCCGGCCATGTATTGATAGGCGGCATCCCCTGCTGCCGCCACCAACTCTTGCTGATCTGCGGCAACGTCCTTGGGCAACAGCGGCATTCGTAACCCCGCCAGTCCAATCGCCGCAATCAGTTCCGGGCTCTTGACCCCGTTCTTTACGAAAAAGCTGTAGCGCTTCAATGCTGCCGCATAGTTTCCCAGACGCGTCAGCAACAGTGCTTCGTGATAGCGGAGGATCTGTTCATTGCGTTCTTGGTTGGCTGCACCAAGAGAAATCCCCTGTTGGATATCCGCCAGCGACTGGCGGTAGTCTCCCGTCTCGAACTCGCATAACCCGCGCAACGCGAATGCGGGACCTGCCGTCGGAATCATCTCGATATAGTGCGATAGCGCGTCCCGAGCCGAAGTGAAGGCTCCCGTCCCGTATTGCAGCGAACCCAGGAACCACCATCCATCCGGCCATTTTGGATTTTTCTCGACCGCCTCCGAATACAGTTTGATGGCGCGGGGAACGTCGTTTTGCATTCGCGCCGCGGAGGCTGCGGCAATCAGATCGTTCTGGCCATACGCGCCCTGGCCCTCGGCTTGGGTTAACAACGCAGCGGTGCAAAGAGCCGTTATCAGAACGACGCAGACATCGCTACCCCGCCGATTAACCGGCTGGACCTGGCGTCTGACCCTCGGAAAACAGGAATGGACGGCCGCTGAAAACACTGCTTGTCCCCATCTCCCACGTACTTGGCATTATCGTACCACTGCGCGGAAGGGGATAGGCACGGCCTCCAGAGCCTGCGCTCGCCGGGAGTCATTCCTTCCGAAAGGTCCGCTCCCGAACGTGTGTCCGCGCTCAGGCCGGAAAGCAGAAGTTGTGCCTCTGTGATTGAAGTCACAGCATCCCCGGGTGGCCTCCGTTAACGTGGAAACCGTTGTTCTTTGGGGCCTTGGCCCAGGAACTCCATTCTCCGGCCCACGTGGGACGCACATGAAACAAGTTCTCTTTTTCATGGCTTTGGCGAGTGCTCTTATTGCAGACAGTCTTTTTGCCGCCCCACGGCCATCTGCAACTCCCGCCGCGATCACGGTCGACTATCCCAGCCCGGGATCTCTTTTCCCGCCCGACATCATCGCGCCTCTCGTCCAGTGGCGCGACAGTTCTACGACGGCGACGATCTGGCGGATTCAGATCCGGTTTGGAGAAGAGGCTCAGCAAATCGATCTGTGGTCGGCGGGCGAGAAAATGCAGATCGGAGAATTGGACAGCAGCCTGGTTGGCTACGTCCCGCCTACTTTGACTCCGGAACAAGCCCAGGCGCACACCTGGCGCCCCGATGAGAAGCTCTGGGAAACCATCAAGTCCCATTCCCTTCGCCAACCCGCGACCGTGATCATCTCCGGATATCCCAGCCGCGATGCCGCCGAACCGGTTTCCCTCGGGCGGGTCGAGATTCAGACCTCGACCGACCCGGTAGGCGCTCCGATTCTCTACCGCGATGTTCCACTGCTTCCCGCGACCAAAGAGCAAATCGAGAGAGGTGTCATCAAGCCGCTGCCGGATTCCGTTCTTCCCGACATCAAATGGGAATTGCGTTACACCTCTCAGCCCAAAAGCAAAGTCGTGATGCAATCACTTCCCACCTGCGCCAACTGTCACTCCGTTTCGCGCGACGGCAGGACGCTCGGCATCGACGTAGACGGCCCGCAGAACGACAAAGGTCTTTACGCCCTGGTTCCAGTCCACAAAGTAACCACCATCGGTCCGGACTACGTCATCCGCTGGAGCGCTTTTTCCGATCCCGACAAGACCGCCCAAAAGCGTTTCGGATTCATGTCGCAGATTTCCCCGGATGGCAATTACGTCATCACTTCCATTGACGTTCCGGGAGCGAACGGCCGCCGCATCGCCGACCGCCTCTACAACGGGTCTTTCACTTTTTACGGGTTTGGCCAGGTGTTCTATCCCACGCGCGGCGTCTTGGCCTGGTACAGCCGTCAGGATCGCACTCTGAAGCCGCTTCCCGGAGCCGATGATCCCGAGTACGTTCACACCAGTGCGTTCTGGAGCCCGGATGGGAAGTACCTGGTTTTCTCGCGGGAAAAAGCGCGCGATCCCTTCGCGCCCGGCCAGCCTCCGGCGAGATTCGCCAACGATCCCAACGAAACCCAGATGCAGTACGACCTCTACCGCATTCCGTTCAACGACGGCAAAGGAGGCAAAGCGGAGCGGGTGATTGGAGCCTCGGAGAACGGGATGAGCAATAACTTTCCCAAGGTTTCTCCCGACGGCAAGTGGATTGTCTTCGTGCGCAACAAGAACGGGCTTCTCATGCGGCCTGATAGCCAGCTCTACATTGTGCCGTTCGAAGGCGGAGTCGAACGCCGCCTGAACTGCAATCTCAAGGTGATGAACTCGTGGCACAGCTTCTCGCCCAATGGACGCTGGCTTGTCTTCTCCTCAAAAACTCCCTCTTACTACACGCACATGTATCTCACGCACATCGATGAAAACGGAAATGACAGCCCGGCGGTTCTCGTCGAAGATGCCACGGCCGCGAATCGTGCGGTCAACATTCCCGAATTTGTGAACATTCCGATGGGCGGGCTCGATCGCATCGATGCGCCTGCCACCGATTTCTACAAGCTCTTCGATTTCGCGGTCGCATTTTCGGAAAAGCGGCAATATCAGGACGCAGTTCCGGCATGGCGCAAGGCCCTGGCCCTCGATCCAGACGATCCCCGCGCCCACGACAACCTTGGCGTGGCTCTCGCCGAAACCGGCCAGACTGATGAAGCCATTGCCGAGTACCGCAAATCGCTGCAGCTCAATTCCGGCAGTTCTCATACTCACAACAATCTCGGCACAGCGCTCGCCGAAAAAGGAATGGTCGACGAAGCCTTCGAACACTTCGAGAAAGCCGTCGAACTCAACCCTGACAATGCCTCCGCTCAGGTGAACTTAGGGAATGTACTCGCACTCCAGAAAGAGCACGTGAGCGAAGCTCTGGAGCACCTTCGCAAAGGAGTCGAACTCGATCCCGAATCCGCCAGCGGGCAGAACGATCTCGGAATCGCCTTGGCTCGCGCCGGCAGCCTGGACGAATCCATCACTCATCTCCGAAAGGCCGTCGCGCTCGTGCCGGATGCGGCCGATTACCGCTACAATCTCGGTCGCGTCCTGGCAGCCAAAGGCAACTTCCCGGACGCTCTGCCGCAGTTCGAACAATCGCTAAAACTCTCGCGGACGCCGCAGCTCGCCACTCTGCAAATGCTCGCCGCCATGTACTCGGAAAATGGCCGTTATGCCGACGCCATCGCCACCGCCCAACGCGCTCTGCAACTTGCCGATCAGGAACACGATCAGACGCTGGTGGCGGCGCTTCAGGCGAATCTCGAGCATTACCAGGCCCAAGCGAGGGACGCCCAGTCCCACGGCGCAATTCAGAAACCGTGATCCGGCTCAGCCGAACCCATTTCTTCGGGAACGTTCCCGAAAAACGTGATGACTGGCCAAATCCGGCCTTGGAAAGGCCATTTCCACCAGAAATAGCCGGAACAGATGTCTATTGTGAGGCCGATCACCCTCTGCGCCGTCGTAAGCGTTTACGTGACCCATTTCGGGAGCGCTAACCCACTAGTAATGAATGAGATCAGTCCACCCCTAGATTTTACAGAAAAATCGTTTTTTTTCTTGACAGTGCTTATGGACAAGCGATAAAAAATGCCCGCGGAGGTGAAGTAGTACTTTTATATCACCTCGATCGCTATAGTTAACGTTAACGTCTGATGTTTAAAGCCACATTGAGACGGGAGTCGGGCCGCAAAGTCGCGATCCTAGCGCTAGGGTGAATGCCTGAGCGTTCCCGTCATTGTTTTATCGGAGGCTGCCTAATGACTTCGATGTCACTTCAGTCGGCTTGGGGAAAAGCAGGGCTAGTTGCCTGCTTAGCCATTCTCGTCTCTCTTTCTTCGCTCTGTTTCGGCCAACAGCTGACCGGAACCTTAACCGGTACGACCATGGACACGACGGGCGCTGTCGTCGCCAACGCCAAAGTCACCATGACCAACCAGCTCAACGGCGACGTTCGAACCACCGTGTCCAACAGCAGCGGCTATTTTTCGATTACCGCGATTCAGCCTGGAACCTATACGGTGAGCGTTGAAGCGGCAGGGTTCAAGCAATGGAAGCAGGTGGGCATCGTCTTTGCCCAGGGCGACAACCGCACCCTGCCCCAGATTGCCCTGCAGGTCGGTGCTGTCAACGAGACGGTTGAGATTTCGGCCGGCGCACTCGCCGTCCCGACCGATAACGCCGAAATCAGCACGACGGTCCCCGAGCACATGGTGGACTCGTTCCCCATGGGCAACCGCGATGCCGGTGAATTGCTGAAGATCATGCCCGGCATGGCGTTCGCCAATGGCTCGAATCAGGGTTCGGGCTTCTCCGACAAAGTAGTCGGCACCAACACCGGGCCGATCGGCAGTTTCTCAGCCAATGGCACGCAGCCGAACGGCGCTATGGCGTTTATGCTCGACGGCGCCAACCTGGTTGACCCCGGAAACGCCGGCACTCAGATCGCCAACATCAACCAGGACATGGTTCAGGAAGTGAAAGTGCTGTTGTCCGACTACAGCGCTGAGTACGCCAAGGGCCCGGTGATCTTTCAGGCCTTCAGCAAGAGCGGCGGCTCCCACTACCACGGCGAGGTCTACACCTATGCGCGCAACAGCGCCCTGAATGCGATCGATGCCTATAGCCACAGCCAGATCGCCAGCGGCGCAACCACCGCTGCCCTCGCAGCTCCGGCGGAGAGCTACTACTACATCGGCGGCAACTTCGGCGGTCCGGTCCCCGGACTGAACAAAGGCCGTCAAAAGCTCTTCTTCTGGGGTGGTTACGAATACATGCGGCAGCACCCCGCGGGCAGCATCATCAATTACAATGTGCCCACCGTCGAACAACTTGGCGGCGATTTCAGCAACACTACGATCAATGGCATTCCGGGCTCAACCCCAGTCAGCACCGGTAATACGCTGGCCCAGCAGCTCAACAACATCTGGGGCTACGCCTACGGCAGCATGTACGCTCCTCCCGCGGGCGGCAGCGGCACGAGCCTTTGTGCGACTCCGCCATGCAGCACCAGTTCGGCGCCCTACGACCCGAACGGTGTGATCTATGCCAGTCTGCTGCCGGCGGCCAATGTTACTCCCAGCGCCGGTGACGGATGGAACAATTACCAGTACGTATCCAGTGTCCCCCAGAACCGTTGGGAAGCCACGGGCAAAGTCGACTATGCCATTGGCGACAACACCAAGCTGACCGGTTCCTACACGCGCCAGATCGAAACCGACCAACACCCGGTCGGCATCTGGTGGACTCCACCGTGGACGCTTCCTTATCCCTCCAGCGTCCAGGCGGCCACCAGTTCGCAGGAAGTGATGGTCAACTTGACGCACGTCTTCAGCCCGACGACGACCAACGAGGCCGTTTTCACTCTGGCTCGCTACATCAATCCCAACACTCTGAGCAATGCGAAGGCTGTGGACCGCGCCACTCTCGGGCTAACCATGACAGGGCTGTTCGGTCTCACCACCAAACAGATGCCCAACATCCTGGGACCTTGGGGCGGCATGTTCCCCGATATCGCGGAAATGAACCTGGATGGTCCGTTTAACGGCGGCGGGTTTGGCGCAACCAAGAAAGATCCCTCCGTTTACGATAACTACACCAAGGTGATTGGTTCCCATACCATCAAGCTGGGCGCTTATTGGGATACCAGTGAGAATCTTCAGTCCAGCAGCGGATTCCCCAACCCGCCAAGCGGCGGCGCCAACGGAAGCTACGCTCTGAACTGGGGCGGCGTCAGCACCGGAAACACTGTGGCTGACTTCCTCATTGGGCACATCAATCAATATGCGCAGCCGAACTCTGACATCGTGAGCACGATTCAGAATCACCAGTGGGCGATCTACGCACAAGACTCGTACAAGGCCAACCGCCAGCTCACTCTGAGCTACGGTCTGCGCTTCGATCACGAAGGTCAGTGGTATGGTCCCAGCAACGGCATGGCAGTCTGGAACCCGGCCACCTACACCAACGGTACTGCCCAGACATGTCCTCTGTGCACGCCCTCGCTGCCGGGTCCAATCACCACCGCGAACACTGGCTTGCAGTGGCATGCGAACACTCCTGGCATCCCGCTGTCCGGCTGGAAATCTCCTTTGTTCTATTACGAGCCGCGCGTTGGAGTTGCCTATGACGTCTTCGGAAACGGCAAGACGGTGATACGGGGCGGTTTCGCATCGTTCCGCTATCAAGTTGCCGTAAACGACGTCGGCGGGCCAACAAACCTGGCATCGGGCATTTTCACCGCCAACGTCTACAATCTCACCTCCTATGACGCCATCAACGGGATTCCCGCGCCCGCGAGCCCCTCGGCGAACGGCACGCCGATCAGTGCGTTCCAGATCGGGGACAGCCGGACTCCTTACACCAACGACTGGAACCTCAGCATCGCTCAAGCCTTGCCCTGGCGTTCTGTCTTCGAGGTCTCCTATGTCGGCAACCAGAGCCGGAATGAACTGCTCAACGGTTCCAACGGCAAGATCGATGACCTCAACTCTGTGCAACCGGGAGGCTATTTCTTCCCGGATCCCACGACGACCAAGGGACCCGCGACAACTCAATATGTCAATGGCAGCCCCATCTACGTCTCGCCGGGCAATTTGACCTGCAACAACACCGCGAACGCGCAATTGAACTACGTCAATTGCAACAACAACGGCCCCAACGGCGTGCCGCTGTCGGTCAACTACGGCACAACCTTCACTGACAATGATTACCGGCCCCTGACCAACTATCAGGACATCTATCTCATCACCCACGGCAGTTACGCCAACTACAACTCGCTGCAGGCGTCGTGGAAGAAGCAATCCGGTCCGATCAGCTTCCTCCTGAACTACACCTACGGCAAAGTGATGGGTATCCGAGATGGCCAGAGTGACAACGGTGCCACCAACGGCGTCGTGGTCAACCCGTTCGACTTGCATTCCAACTATGGGCCTCTCGCCTACGATCACACCCAGATTCTGAATGCGACCTACGTGTGGAACCTGCCCAGGTTCATTCACGGGAATCACATTTTGGAGGGTGCGATCAACGGGTGGCAGCTCTCGGGCTACACTACGCGCCAGAGCGGTCAGCCGCTGCAAGCGAACGGCATCCTCAACTTCACGTGGGCCAGTGGTCTGACGGTTCCATTGGCGGGCGCTCAGGATTTGCCGGATAACAGCATTCCGCTGCCCAACGGCTTGCGCTCGAATCAGGTGAATGCCGGGACATGGTACGGCACCGCTCAGAACGGTGGCGGCTATGAGAACTTCATCCCGCAGATCACCTGCGACCCGCGGCACCACGCCAAGGGCCAGTACTTCAACCCGAACTGCTTCACCACTCCCGCGCTGGGGCAACTCGGTACTTTTGAGTGGCCGTACGTGCATGCGCCGGCGTACTTCGACAGTGATTTGGGCCTGTACAAGACCTTCAAGATCACCGAGAGCAAGCAGCTGCAGTTGAGGATTCAGGCTACCAACTGGCTGAATCATCCGCTGCCGCAGTTCGGCTTGGCTGGAACCTCGGATGAAAACATAAACCTGACGCAGCACACGACCATGACGGAGAACAATTTGGCGGAGTGCCAACTCCTGATCAACTCCTCGGCAACAGCACCATGCCAGGTGCCGATCGTTGGCATTGCTCCGACAAACACCAACGCCAGCACGACCGGTAAACCGGCCTTCAAGATTGGCCAGCGCGTCGTGACCTTTGCTGCGAAGTTCTACTTCTAACGGAACCGTGCGCTAGAATTAAGGGTGGCTTCGGCCACCCTTCTTTTTTGCAGATGAGAGGACTATCTCGGCTTTCCCTTTGCGCCGCGCTGCTGGCCGGTTGCTGGTGGCTGCTGGCCGCCTCAGCTCTCGCCGGAAGCCCGATCCGGTTCGAATTCAAAAACATTCCGTTCGTCCTGCAGAACGATGAAACCCCCGCGCGGAATGCCCCGGAAACCATGGCCGGCGGCGTTGCCGTCTTCGACTACAACGGGGACGGCCGTCCCGACATTTTCTTCACCAACGGCGCCAACATCGCCACACTGAAGAAGGACGACCCCAAATACCGGAATCGCCTTTTCCGCAACGACGGCAATGGAGTCTTTACCGATGTCACCGACGCCGCTGGACTGGCGGGCACGGGCTATGACATGGGCGTCGCGGTCGGCGACTACGACAACGATGGCCACCCTGACCTGTTCGTCGCGGGCCTGCACCACGGCACGCTGTATCACAACAATGGCGACGGCACCTTCACTGACGTCACGGTGAAGTCCGGCCTGGACGCGGCCATTAATCATCCCGACCCGGAGTTCGGCCCGTTCTGGGAGATCACTGCCATCTGGGTCGACGTCAACAATGACGGCCTGCTCGACCTGTTTATCGCCAACTACATGCAGTGGGAGTACTCCGACAAACCCTTATGCCAGATCGAAGGCATCTCTGACTACTGCCATCCGCGGTATTACAAAGGGCAACCGAATCAGCTCTTCCTGAACAACGGTGACGGCACGTTCCGCGACGCTTCGAAAGACTGGGGACTTCGCGACCACGTCGGCAAAGCGATGGGAGTCGGCATGGCGGACTATGACCTCGACGGACGCCCCGACCTCTTTGTGACCAATGACGCTTCGTACAACTCGCTGTTTCACAACCTGGGCAACAAGTTCGAGGAGGTCGCCTTCGAGTCCGGCGTCGCCCTGGTCGAGGACGGCAATTTCATCTCAGGGATGGGCGTCGACTTCCGCGACTACAACAATGACGGCTATCCCGATATTGTGTTCGTGGCCCTGCCCAGCCAGACCTTCCCCATTTTTCAGAACACCGGCAAGGGCGACTTCAAGGAGATGACCACGCCCAGCGGCATGCGCGACCTCAGCCGCACCATGTCTGGATTCGGCCCGGGTCTGTACGATTTCGATAACGATGGATGGAAAGATATGTTCGTCACCGGCGGGCACGTGGAATCCCATGACATGCCGGGCCAGCCCGTGAATCATTACAACGCGGTCTTCCGCAACCTCGGAGCGAGCGGGAAATGGCAGGCATTGATCAAAGAAGCTGGTTTCGAGGCTTCTCCCAAGTCGCGTCACCGTGGCTGCGCTTTCGGCGATCTCGATGGCGACGGACGCGTCGACGTGGTTGTGTCAGCCCTCGATGCTCCGGCCGAAATCTGGATGAACCGCAGCCGGGCCTCGAATCACTGGCTCGATATCGCTTTGCGCGGCACCAAGAGTAATCGCGACGGCATCGGGGCAAGAATCAAAGTCGTGAGCAAGAGCGTCGGCGCACAATACAACCACATGACCACCAGCGTCGGATACGCCTCATCCAGCGACGGCCCTGTGCATTTTGGCCTTGGCGCGGACGCCCGTGCCGATCTCATCGAGATTCACTGGCCCTCTGGAATCGTGCAGACCCTTCACGACGCCCCCGCCGACCAGGTCCTCAAGGTCACGGAGCCGGAGCACTGATCGTTGCCCCAAGGCGGCGCTCAGCGGCAACGATGGCTATCTGATTTCCAGTTCGTCCAGTTCGAAAGCGAATTTTCCGGGTTCCTGCGCGTGCGCGAATGCGAGACCTGTGATGTCGCTGCCGTCGGTGGCGAACGCCGAAATCGGAAAACTGAACTGCTGCCACTCCGGCCCGGCAACGAACGTTTTGAACGCCGGCATCTGTCCCGTTGTCGCCGCCGTCAGCACCGCCAGGCTGTAAGTCTTGCCGTCCCCTTTCACCCAGAAGCTGATCGTCTTCTTCGACGAGAGATTGGCCGGTTCTTCGATCGACGATGACGGCATAAACATCACGCCCGCCCAGGCAAATTGCTGGCTTGGCACGATTTCGCCATCGACTGCGAGCGCTCCCTTCGAGCCGTTGGCCCCCGGCTCGACGATCTTCATCGAACTCTTGGACTTGCCTCCATTCGTTTCGTCTGAACTGGCAATCCACAAGCCGTAGTTGGCCGCGACCTTTCCCTCATCAAAGGTGCTGACCACACCCGACTCCGATCCCGCGGGCGCGGGCGGCGGCAAAGCTTTCCCGTTATCTCCGTGAATGCCAATCACCGTCAAAGGCACAGTGGTCGTCTGGTCTGAGCTCGGTCCGACCATCAGCTCGAACTCACCCGGCTCGACCACCCGGTGCATATCCGCGTTGATGAGCGAGAGCGCCTCGGGAGTCACCGTGAATTCCACCGTCTTCGTCTCGCCCGGCTTCAACGTGATGCGTTGAAATCCTGCCAACTGCATGACCGGACGCGTCACCGACGCCACCTTCTCGTGGACATACAGTTGAGGAACCTCGTCTCCCTCGCGCGAGCCGGTATTGGTCACATCCACCTTGACCTTGGCTGTTCCGCCCACGACGATTTGCGCAGGCTCGACGCGCAGATGGTCAAAGCGAAACGTCGTATAGCTCAAGCCGAAGCCAAAGGGAAACAGAGGCTTTCTGGTGCTGAAAGCGTAAGTCCGGTCGTCCGACGGCTTGTGATTGTAAAAATCGGGCAGATCACCAACAGAATGCGGGAAAGTGATCGGCAGCTTCCCGCCCGGATTCACATCGCCGAACAGCACATTGGCCGCTGCCGTTCCGCCCTCTTGCCCCAGATACCATCCTTCGAGGATCGCCGGCACGTGCTCGGCAACATAGTTAATTGAAAGCGGACGCCCGTTAATCAGCAGCACCACGGTCGGCGTTCCCGTCTCCACCACCGCTTTGACCAGATCGTTCTGTGCTCCCGCCAGGTCGAGGGAGTCGCGGTCGCCGAGATGGTTTTCCGCCCAGGCTTCGCGGTTGGTGGATTCGTTCTCACCCACGACCAGAACCGCCACATCCGCTTTCCGCGCGACTTCCGCCGCGTTCTTGATGCTCTCCTGCTGTGTTGCCGGATCAATCAGCTTCACGTCGTTGGTGAACCATCCATGCCAGTCGGACGGCGCGCTTGTGATCTTGCAGCCCTCCGCGTACGCGACTTTTGCCTTCGTCCCCACGCGGTCGCGAATACCCTGCAGAACGCTCACCGAATGGGCCGGCATGCGGCTGTAGCCCCCGAGGTGGATGCCCTCTGCATTCGGCCCGATTACCGCGATGGCTTTCAGCTTGTTCAGATCGAGCGGAAGCAGATTCTTGTCATTCTTCAGCAGCACCATGACTTCCTGCGCCGCTTTCAAGGCGAGCGCGCGATGTTCGGCGCTGTTCGTGATCTTCTCGGCATAGTCCGGGTCCGCATAAGGGTTGTCGAACAGTCCGAGCCGGAATTTGGTCTCCAGAATCCGGCCCGCTGCCCGGTCGACTTCACTCTCGGGCACTAGCCCTTGCTGGACCTGGCTGACCAGCGTCCGGTACACCGAGCCATCCGAGAGGTCGTAATCGACGCCCGCCGCAAGCGCCAGCCGTGCCGCTTCCGGCTTGTCGGCCGCAACGTGGTGGGTATTGATGAGCATCTGCAGGCCGTCTCCGTCAGAGGTCACATAGCCCTGGAATCCCCACTCCTGCCGGAGCACGCGGTCGAGCAGCCAGTGGTTGATGTGCGCGGGGATGCCGTCGATCTCGTTGTACGACGCCATAATGCTTCCTACGCGGGCCTCCTCGACCGCCGCTTTGAAGGGCACAAAGAAATTCTCTCGGATCACGCGCTCGGAGTAGTTTCCGGGCGCGGTGTTGGTACCGCCCTCCGGTTGGCTGTGGACGGCAAAGTGTTTGGCCGTCGCAATCACGTGATGGCGATCCAGCAAGAACGAATCACCCTGCAATCCCGTGATGGCGGCGACGCCCATTCGCGCGACGAGAAACGGATCCTCGCCATAGGTTTCTTCGGTGCGTCCCCACCGCGGATCGCGGGCCAATCCCAGCACCGGAGTGAAGACCTGGCCCACGCCGCTGGATCCCGCTTCGTCCCCTGCAGCCGTGAACACCTGCTGCACCAGTGCCGGATCCCACGTGCTGGCCAGCCCCAGCGCCTGCGGGAAACTCGTGCTCCCGTATTCCATGAATCCATGCAGCGCCTCTCCCATGAAAAGCGCCGGAATGCCCAGCCGCGTCTTCTCCCGAAGATAGCGTTGCACCCCGTTACGCAGGATCGCCGCCGTTCGCGCCGGAAACACCAGGTCCGGATCCCACCAGCGCGAGAGGATCGCCCGAGCTTGGTCCGTCGTCATTGTGCCGGTGGTATCGATGATCTCCTGGTCCGCTCTGCCTCCGCCGGTGATCTGGGCTACCTTTTCTTCGAGCGTCATCCGCGAGAGCAAATCAGCGACTCGGTCTTCAATGGCGAGATGAGGGTTGCGGTATTTGGGAAGGTTTTCTACAGATGCTGCGCTCTTATCCTGGCTGAGAGTGGTGGCGACGCATAGTAATGCCAATCCCAGGATCGAGCAGACGCGTGGGATCATTCCTCGGATTTTCATGATGATGGATAAAGATTCTCCTGATGGATTTTCGGCGCACCCATGGTACTCCTTACGAAAGCCGTGGGAGGAAAGTTTCGCCTCCCGTTCGCGGGGCGGGGTCGGCTGCCCTGAAGGCCTTTTCGGGTTCCGATCCTGCGCTGGTTTCTTAGGTGCGGGAAACCGTCCGCGTTTTGAAAGGGCGCGGCTTTAGCTGCGGCAAAAATGGGGCAAAATCATCGCGGCTTTCGGCGCCGAGGGGCGTCGCTGGTCAGAAAAAGAGCTTTTCCGCAGCCTGTTAAGGCTTAAGCGTCAGAAATGCCACTCCATAGCCGTCGAACGTAATCGTGATTTGGGGCGCGGGACTGACCGATGTCGCCGAAGGACCGCCGTTGGGATTCGTATTGGCATCAATCGTAAGAAGGCTGGCCGTGCTGAACGTTCCCAGAGCCGACACGTCCACCAGAACCGTCTGCGGCCCGCCCGGGCCGTTGTCATCGGTCGGCGAATTGACGGTATGGTTGGCGACCATGATCTCCACGCTTGCGTCCGCGTTCTTCACCGGCAGGATCTCCACATCCGCATTGTCGCTGGAAGTGTATTGCAGCAAGCTGGAGCCCGCCGCCGACGGAAACATGTGCTCCAGCCAGTAGTCGACCCAGTAGCTGAGCTGAATCGCTCCCGTGGATCCATTCACCTCGCCGTACTGCTGGTCGGCGGCATAATCCCAGTGGTAGAGGGCTTGGACTCCCGCCTTGCCGAGCTGCGAAAAGACATAAGGCCGCCACGCGGCAAAGAACGCGCTTGATCCCCGCAGGTCGGTGACGAACGGCGTCCCATTGCATGCGCTCAGGCCGTTGCCCAGTTCATAATCGGCATTGACGTTATTCTCTGTGACCCACACCGGTACTGCGGCTAGCGCCGGATTCGTGGCCATCGTTGAATAAAACGTCTGTACGTCCGACACAAAGCCAGGGATTGTGCCTAACACCGTCGCGTCCGTGTCTTTTTGATTGCAAGTGGAGTAGAAGTGCGTCGCCATGGCATCGACTTGCGCCGTCACTCCGCTGACGAAAGGAGGTACCCACGGCCCAACCTGTCCTGAAAAGTCCGCCAACTCGAGCGCCACGAATTTGAGCGACGGATCAACCGCCTGCATCGCCGGCACGACCGTGTTGTACATGGTGACGTACTCTTCTGGCGTCAGGTTGTTATTGATATTCGGCTCGTTGTAGATGCCCCACCATGTGATCGTGTCGGTCGGGTAGGCGGGCGAAACGTAAGTCTGGCCGTCCGCCGTGAACCCGCCCGCCGAATAGTAGCCGACCAGATTCTGCGTGTAGCCCGCAAACTGCTGAAATGTCAGATCGTCAAAACCGTCGCTCGAATCGTCGTTGGCGTACATGTATGCTGGAGCTTTGGCGATCTGAAACTCCGGACTGTGGTCGCCCACCCCGAGCACGGGCTGCGTAACCGCATCGAGAATCGTGAAGTTCCAGGTTTTCGATGCCGTTCCCTCCGATCCTTGGGGCACGCCTTGTGAGATGCCTTGCAGTCGTATGTGCTGCGGCTGCAGATTTCCCAACGGCGTCGTCAACGAGGGAAAGCTTTGGAAGACGGTGTAATCCCATTCGGCCGGCTGAAATGAGGTCGACATCGCCAGGTTGAAGCTGCCGGTCGTCACGTTCGAAATCGTCGTAGTTACCGTCGGGTTCGGCACGATCGGTCCGGTATTACTCATGCTGCCCCCGCCGCATCCGAGCGCGACCAGAGCCAGTAGTGTGATTAACCCCGTCTTTGCCCATCGTGCTCCGGGGACCTTCACTCTGAGAGTCATAGTCAAACCTCGATCTGAGAGGACAACGGCTGCGATTGGCTCGGCGAGAGCTTTGGTCGATGCTCGAAAACCGCCTCGCCGAAACCTCGAAATGACAGTCGATTGTAGAGGCTTTCATCAGAGGGAACGATAACTTCCCGGTTGCTTGGTCTTCGCTTTTTATATGCCCTCTTCAAGCGGCGAGGTTCCGGCAGGATCTGGACTTGGACGGTCCTGAAATTTTCATGCTTCGGATCGAAATTCTGCATTGTACTTTGCCGCTTCTCCCACGCTATTAAGGAATCTCGAACCTCTGTTCCTGAGCCGACGTGTGTAACACTCCGGTGCCGCGCCGGGCACGCCCAAGAACAACTGATTCGCGACGTTTTCGCAGGGTAATTCCCCTGAAATGGAGAGTCCCCAACGTTGATGCGCCCAAATCCCAGCTACGGTCTGCCGCCTGCCCAGGGTCTCTACCACCCTGCACACGAGCATGACGCCTGCGGCATCGGATTCGTCGCCAGCGTTCGCGGCGAAAAGAGCCACGACATCATTCAAAAGGGGGTGCAGGTTCTCTTGAACCTCGCTCATCGCGGCGCCTGCGGCTGCGATCCGGAAACCGGTGACGGCGCCGGTGTCCTTATCCAGATTCCGCACAAGTTCTTCGCCCGCGAATGCGAGAAGCTCGGCTTTCAACTTCCAGCGCCCGGTTCTTACGGCGTCGGGATGACGTTTCTCCCGGTCGAAAAACATCCGCGCCTGCAATGTGAAGGAATCCTCGAGCGCATCGTCCGCGAAGAAGGCATGACGGTGCTCGGGTGGCGCGACACTCCCGTCTACGCCTCGGCCATCGGACGCGTGGCGCGCGCTTCGCAGCCTTATATCCAGCAGATATTCATCGGATGCGCGCCCAGCCTCGATGAAGACGCCTTCGAGCGCAAGCTCTACGTCGTTCGCAAGCGCGCGGAAAATGAAGTTCGCGATTCCGGCATCGAAGACGCCGAGATGTTTTACATTCCGTCGCTCTCCTGCCGCACCATCGTCTATAAGGGTCTGCTGCTCGCCCCCCAGATCACGAATTTCTATCGCGAGCTCTCCGATCCCGACGCCGAAAGCGCGCTCTGCCTGGTTCACCAGCGCTTTTCGACGAATACCTTCCCCAGTTGGGATCGCGCCCATCCCTACCGCTACATTGCCCACAACGGCGAGATCAATACTCTCCGCGGCAACGTTAACTGGATGCATGCCCGCCAGTCGCTGCTTGCCTCGCCGCTCTTCGGCGACGATCTGAAGAAACTCTTCCCGATCATCGCGCCCAACGGCAGCGACTCCGCCAATTTCGACAACGCCGTTGAGTTGCTCCTCCAGTCCGGCCGCAGCCTGCCCCACGTCATGGCCATGCTCATCCCCGAGGCCTGGGCCGGCAATCCGCACATGGAGTCCGACAAACGCGCCTTCTACGAGTATCACGCCTGTCTGATGGAGCCTTGGGATGGTCCTGCCGCGATCGCGTTCACCGACGGCCGCATCATCGGCGCCACGCTCGATCGTAACGGCTTGCGCCCCGGCCGCTTCGTTGTCACGCATGACGATCTCGTCGTCATGGCGTCCGAGGCCGGCGTGCTCGACGTCCCCGCCGAGCAAGTGAAATTGAAAGGCCGCCTGCAACCAGGGAAAATGTTCCTGGTCGACACGGCCGCAGGCCGCATCATCTCCGACGACGAAGTCAAGCAGTCGCTCGCCTCGCGCCAGCCGTACTCCGACTGGCTCGCGCAGAATCAGATCACTATCGATCAGCTCCCCGACCCGGCGCGCATGCATCATCCCGACTCCGAAACGCTGCTGCGCCGCCAGCGCGCTTTCGGCTACACCGACGAAGACTTGCGCATGATTCTCGGACCGATGGCCGCTAAGGGCGAGGAACCGATCGGCTCCATGGGCACCGACACGCCGCTCGCCTGCCTTTCCGACAAGCCGCAATCGCTCTTCAACTATTTCAAGCAGCTCTTCGCGCAAGTCACGAACCCTCCCATCGATCCCATCCGCGAAGAGTTGGTCATGTCGCTGATCAGCTACATCGGCAGCGAACGTAACATCCTCGAGGAAGCGCCGGAAAACTGCCACATGCTCAAGCTGGCGCATCCACTGCTGACCAATCGCGATCTCGAAAAACTCCGCCGTGTCTCCAATCGCGATCTGCTCGCCACCACATTGCCCGCTCTATTCCGCGCCAGTGAAGGCGAGCTTGGACTCAAGCGCGCCCTCGATGAACTCTGCCAGCGCGCCTCCCGCGCTGTCCGCGCCGGATACTCTCTTCTCATCCTTTCCGATCGCGGCGTCGACAAAGACTACGCGCCCATCCCTTGCCTGCTCGCTCTCGCTGCTGTTCACAATCTGCTCGTGCGCGAAGAGACTCGAACCCAGGTCGCGCTCATCACCGAATCCGGCGAACCGCGCGAAGTCATGCATTTCGCCTTGCTCAGCGGATACGGGGCCAGCGCCATCAATCCTTATCTCGCCCTCGAAAGCGTCGAAGACCTCGCCTTCCGCGGCGACCTTGGTGACGATGCCACCCCCGAGCTTGCCGTCCGGCATTTCATCAAAGCCATCAAGAAGGGCCTGCTCAAAACTTTCTCCAAGATGGGCATCTCTACCCTGCAAAGCTATCAGGGCGCGCAGGTCTTCGAGGCCATCGGACTCAACCAGGAACTCGTCGAATCTTATTTTGCCGGCACGACCTCGCGCCTCGAAGGCGTCAGCCTGGGAGTGCTTGCGTGCGAAGCACAAATGAAGCACGAATTCGCCTTCCGCCCGCTCACCGAGTTTGAAACCGAGCTCGCGGTCGGCGGCAATTATCACCAGCGCGTCGGCGGCGAATATCATCTGCTCAATCCGCTCACCATCAGTAAACTGCAGCAGTCCGTCCGCCAGGAAAATTTCAAAACGTTTCAGGAATATACCGACCTCATCGACCGCCAGAGCGCGAATCTGTGTACCCTCCGCGGCCTGATGAAATTCAAGACCAGCGATAAGCCCATTCCTCTCGACCAAGTCGAGCCCGCCAAAGAAATCATCAAGCGCTTCACCACCGGCGCGATGTCGTTTGGTTCGATCAGCAAGGAAGCCCACGAAACTCTCGCCATCGCCATGAATCGCATCGGCGGAAAGTCCAACACCGGCGAAGGCGGAGAAGATGAGGCGCGCTTCAAGCCCGACCCCAACGGCGATCTTCGCCGCAGCGCCGTCAAACAAGTCGCCTCAGCGCGCTTCGGTGTCACCGCCAACTACCTCGTCAATGCCGACGAATTGCAGATCAAGATGGCGCAGGGCGCGAAACCCGGCGAGGGCGGCCAGCTCCCCGGCCACAAGGTCGACGAAGTCATCGCTCGCCTGCGCCACTCCATCCCCGGTGTGGGACTTATCTCTCCGCCGCCGCATCACGACATCTACTCGATCGAAGATCTCGCCCAGCTCATCTACGATCTGAAGAACATCAATCCGCAGGCGCGCATCGCCGTCAAACTCGTCGCCGAAGTCGGAGTCGGTACCGTCGCCGCCGGCGTCGCCAAGGCGCACGCCGACGTTGTCCTCATCAGCGGCGATACCGGCGGTACCGGCGCGTCCCCGCTCAGCTCCATCAAGCACGCCGGAATCCCGTGGGAGCTCGGCCTTGCCGAAACCCAGCAGGTTCTTCTGCTCAACGATCTTCGCGGACGCATCCGCGTGCAAACGGACGGCAAGCTGCAGACCGGCCGCGATGTCGTCATGGCCGCGCTCCTCGGCGCCGAAGAATTCGGTTTCGCCACGACGCCCCTCATCGCCCTCGGCTGCGTCATGATGCGCAAGTGCCATCTCAACACCTGCTCAGTCGGCATCGCCACGCAAGATCCCGTGCTGCGCCGGCAGTTTCAAGGACAGCCCGAGCACGTCATTAATTTCTTCTTCTTCCTCGCCGAGCAAGTCCGCCAATACATGGCGGAACTCGGCTTCCGCACCGTCGACGAAATGGTCGGACGCGTCGACATCCTTGATGTCGCGCCCGCCGTCGATCACTGGAAGGCCCGCGGCCTCGATTACTCGGCAATCTTCTACAATCCGCCGGTGCCGTCGCGCGTCGCCCGCCGCTGCATTCACCCCCAGGATCACGGTCTCGAGCAGGCGCTCGACCATCAGCTCGTCGAACACTCCCTCGACGCCCTGCTCAGCCTCAGCTCCGTCGAGATCAATTTGCCCGTCCGTAATATTCATCGTTCCGTCGGCGCGATTCTCAGCGGGCAGGTCGCCCGCCGCTATGGCTCCGCCGGGCTTCCCGACGACACCATCCGTATCCATCTCTCTGGATCTGCCGGCCAGAGTCTCGGCGCGTTTCTCGCCAAAGGCATCACCATCACGCTCGAAGGCGAGGCTAACGATTACGTTGGCAAAGGCCTTTCCGGCGGACGCATCATCGTCTACGCGCCCCGCGGCTCCGGCTTCGCGCCCGAAGAAAACACCATCATCGGCAACGTCGCGCTTTACGGCGCGACCAGCGGCGAAGCCTTCTTCAACGGAATTGCCGGCGAGCGCTTCGCCGTGCGCAATTCCGGCGCGACTGCCGTCGTGGAAGGCGTCGGCGATCACGGCTGCGAGTACATGACCAACGGACTCGTCGTTGTGCTCGGGGCCTCTGGCAGCAACTTCGCCGCCGGCATGAGCGGCGGCATCGCCTACGTTTTCGATGATCGCGGTGACTTCAGCGACAAGCGCTGCAACCGCCAGTCGGTCGATCTCGACCCGCTGGTCGACGAAAAAGATCTGCAACTCGTTCGCGATCTGGTCACGCGGCACGCGCAACTGACCTCCAGCCGCCGCGCGCAATGGATTCTCGATCACTGGGCCGGAGCCGTTCCACGCTTCATCAAAGTGTTTCCGCACGAATACAAACGCGTTCTCGGAATTCCGCGCACTCAGCGCGCAGAATCTCATGAGCCGGAAGTCCCCGTCCTCGCCCGCGCCGAGCCGCTCTTGCCGGCTGAGGTGCAGCATGGGTAAGACCACCGGCTTCCTCGATTATTCGCGCGAACTCGCTCCCCGCCGTCCCGTCGCCGAGCGCGTCAACGACTGGTTCGAGATCTATCAGGATTTTCCCGAAGAGAGCCTGCGCAAGCAGGGCGCGCGCTGCATGGACTGCGGCGTCCCCTTTTGCCAGACCGGATGCCCGGTCAGCAATCTCATCCCCGACTGGAACGATCTGGTCTACCACGGCCGCTGGAAAGACGCCGTCCGCCAGCTTCACGCCACCAACAATTTTCCCGAGTTCACCGGGCGCATTTGCCCCGCTCCCTGCGAAGCATCGTGCGTGCTCGGCATCAATCAGCCGCCGGTCGCCATCAAGCAGAACGAAAAAAATATTGTTGAGCGCGGATTCCTCGAAGGCTGGATTCGTCCGGAACCTCCTGCCACTCGCTCCGGCAAAAAAGTCGCCGTCGTCGGCTCCGGACCCGCTGGACTCGCCGCCGCGCAGCAGCTCTGCCGCGCCGGTCATACGGTTTCGGTGTATGAGAAGAACGACCGCATCGGCGGCCTCCTCCGCTACGGCATCCCGCATTTCAAACTCGAGAAGCACATCATCGACCGCCGCCTCGATCAGATGACCGCCGAAGGCGTGAAGTTCATCACCAACGTCGAAGTCGGGAAAAATATTTCCGCCGCCGACCTTCGTCGCGAATTCGATGCCATCGTCCTTGCCGGAGGCGCCGAGCATCCCCGTGATCTCACAGTTCCCGGCCGCGAGCTCGGCGGCATCCACTTCGCCATGGAATTTCTGCCGCAGCAGAACAAGCGCTGCCTCGGCGACACCATCGATGCTTCGCTCGAAATTCTCGCTGCCGGCAAACGCGTCGTCATTATCGGCGGCGGCGACACCGGCGCCGACTGCCTGGGCACCTGCCATCGCCAAAAGCCGTTCTCCGTGCACCAGTTTGAAATCATGCCCAAGCCGCCCGACGAGCGCTCGCCGCGAACGCCCTGGCCGCTCTGGCCCATGCAGCTGCGCACCGAAGGCGCGCACGAAGAAGGCGGCATCCGCGACTGGTCGATCGCGACCACCAGGTTCACTGGCGACGAGCAGGGCAACGTCCGCCGGCTGCACGCGGTTCGCGTCGGCCCGGCGCCCAAATTCGAACCCATCTCCGGCACGGAATTCTCGCTCGACGCCGATCTCATCCTCATTGCTATGGGATTTCTCGGCCCCGTGCGCAACGGGATGATCGAGCAGCTCGGTGTGCAACTGGATAATCGCGGCAACGTCGCCACCGACGAAAACTACATGTCGTCCGTCCCCGGCGTTTTCGCCGCTGGCGACATGCGCCGCGGCCAGTCGCTTGTTGTCTGGGCCATTTCCGAAGGACGCAAAGCTGCCGCCTGCGTCGACGCCTTCCTTGCCTCCGCGCGCCTTCCCGCCGCCGCCCCGCTCGCGTCTCTTCGTTGTTAGCCGGCTTTCTATTCGGTCGCGAAGCGGAAGATGGTGCCCGGATTCGAACTCTGTCGCCAGCCGGGAAGGACACGACTTCAGTCGTGCCGTGAGGCAACCTGGGATCGGTGGCTTGAGCCGCTGAAGAACCACACGACTCCCGCTCGCGAAAACGCAGAAGGCTGAGCCCTCGCCCGGTAATCTCAACCCTCGTTTTTTTCATTGACATCCCCGCTGCAGCCGTTAAGATAGAAAATATTCAGATAGATGGATAAATATTCATAATGAATAAAACCCTGCGGCAGCGCGCGATTCTGGAATCCCTGAAGCATGGCTCCTTCTCCAGCCAGGACGATCTCCAGCGTGTGCTGCGCAAGCGCGGTTTCAAGGTCGGCCAGGCCACCCTCTCGCGCGACATCCGCGATCTCAACCTCAGCAAGACCTCCCGCGGCTACCGGCTCTCGCACGCCGATGGGTCCGTCGCCCTCGCTCTGCCTCCGGTTTCACGCCTGGTGCGCGAATTTGTGCTCGGCGTCCGCTCCGCGCAGAATCTTCTCGTCATCAAGACGATCGTTGGCAGCGCTCAACCCGTCGCCGCCGCCATGGACGAAGCCGATTGGCCCGAAATTGTCGGAACCATCGCTGGCGATGACACGATTCTGATCGTCTGCCCCGATAGAGACGAAGCCCGCAGTCTGGCCGGACGCCTCGAGGAAATGCTCGCCTGATGTCGGCCAAACTCAAAACCGCAGTCCTCGGCGCGACGGGATATTCCGGTCTCGAATTGACGCAGATCCTTCTGCGTCATCCGCGTCTTGACAGGCCCACTCTGCTCCGTCGCAGCGCCGATAACGGCAGCCCTTCCGATCTCGCGGAAATTTTTCCCGTCCTCTCCGGCAACGGCGGCTATCCGCTCCAGCCGCTCTCCTGGCCGGCGCTCAAAGAGAAGGGAATCGATCTTCTTTTTCTCGCCACGCCGCACGAAGTCTCGCGTTCGCTGGTGCCCGAGGCCATCGCTCAAGGGCTCCGCGTCATCGATCTCAGCGGCGCCTGGCGTCTCAAACAGGCCGAGCACCGCGCCATCTACGCTTTTCATGACTCCGACGCCGCCACTGCCGCGAAGCTCACCGATCAGGCCATCTACGGATTGCCCGAACTTAACGCCGACCGCGTCGCCCGAGCCAGGCTCGTGGCCAATCCCGGCTGCTACGCGACTTCGGTCATCCTGGCGCTCGCGCCGCTTTTGAAAGACGGCCTTGTCGATCGCGCGCGCGGCATCATCTCCGATTCGAAGTCGGGCGTCTCCGGCGCAGGCAAGGAGCCCACGTCGAAGACTCACTTCGTTTCTGTCGCCGACAATCTCTCCGCCTACTCCGTCTTCAATCATCGCCACATGGGCGAGATGCTCGAGCAGCTCGGCCTGGCGGCGCAGGAACTGACCTTCACGCCGCATCTGCTGCCGATTCCGCGCGGCATCCTTTCGACGATCTATGTGCACCTCAACCGCGCCATGACTTCCGTGGAGATCGATGGCTGCTTCCGCGCGTTTTATGCGGGCAAACGCTGGGTGCGCATCTTCCAGACGCCGAAGCTGCCACAGGTGCAGTTTTCGCTGCACACCAACTACTGCGACCTGGGATTTTGCCTCGCCGACGACGGCCGCCGTCTGGTGCTGGTTTCCTGCATCGACAACCTGATGAAAGGCGCTGCCGGCCAGGCGGTGCAGAACATGAACCTGATGTACGGATGGGGAGAAGACGAGGGGTTCGAATGACCATCGTAGTCAAAATCGGAGGCGCCGCTCTCGAAGATGTCTCCACGCTCCGCAAGTGCGCCCGCGCCATCGCCGAGCTCGCGCAAGACGGGCATCGCGTCGCCGTTATTCATGGCGGCGGCAGTGCGCTCACCCGCATGCTCAAGAAGCTGGGCAAGGAGAGCGAGTTCGTTGGCGGCTTGCGCGTCACCGACGCCGAGACTCGCGATGTTGCCCTCATGGTGCTCGGAGGCATGATCAACAAGAAAATGGTCGCCGCGATCCAATCGGCCGGCATGCCCGCCGTCGGATTCTGCGGCGGCGATGGCATGTCGTTCCGCGCCCGCCGCAAAATCGTTCGCGGCAGCGATCTCGGATTCGTCGGCGAAATCTGCTTCGCCGAGCCTTGCTGGATCGAAGCTCTCTGGCAGCAGGGCGGCATCCCGGTCATCGCGTCGATCGCGCTCGGAGCCGACGGCGAATACTACAACGTCAATGCCGACGAAATGGCCGCTGCCTGCGCCGCCGCCTGCCACGCCAACGCGCTCATTTTTCTTACCGACGTTCCCGGCGTCAAAAATGCCGAGGGCGCAGTCATTCCCTGGTTGAGCACGCGCGAGGCTGAAGATCTCGCCGCGCACTCCGTCGTCAGCGGAGGCATGCTGCCCAAGCTCGAAGCCTGTAAGAAAGCTCTGAAGCAAGGCGTCGGCCGCGTGCGCATTCTTCCCGCGACCGAGGCCGAAGCCCTACCGCAGTTTTATTTGACCAAGATCGCGAGCGGCACCGAGGTCACTTGCGCATGACCTTTCTCCGCACATGTAGGGACAGCTGCCCCCGGTTGTCCGGCGAGCGAAGCTCGACGCGGGGAAAGCAGACGCACTCGGAATTTGAAGACAGCAGAAAGAGGAACCATCGTTGAACAAGTCTTTGCAGACTGCACTAACCAGCCGGACGCCCGTTCCGCCGGAAACCTTTCCCGGCGTCTTCTGGTGTCCCGATCTGATCTCGACCCGCGATCTCGGGCCGCAGGGCGTCGAAGCCGTGCTCCATCTCGCCGACATGATGAAGTCGAGGCCCTCGGTTTTTCAGCGCTCGCTCGCCGGCAAGCAGATGGTGATGTTTTTCGAGAAGCCCTCGCTCCGCACGCGTCTCACTTTCGAAGCCGGCATCACCTCGCTCGGCGGCACGGCGATGTTCGTCGATCAATCGCACTCTCGTCTCGATGCCCGCGAAAAGCTCAGCGACATCGCGCACAATCTTGAGCGCTGGGTTGACGTCATCGTCCTGCGTACGTTCTCTCACGAGACCATTGAAGGCATGGCCCGCCACGCCTCCATTCCCGTCATCAATGCGCTCAGCGATCTTGAGCATCCCTGCCAGGCGCTGGCCGACTACCTCACCTTGCAGGAGCGCTTCGGCGATCTTCGCAGCATTCGCCTCGCCTATGTCGGCGACGGCAACAACGTCGCGCATTCTCTCTTGCTCACCGCCGCTTGTCTGGGATCTTCCATCCGCGTCGCCACACCGAAGGGCTACGAGCCCAACGCCAAAATCGTCGCCGACGCCCGCAAGCTCGCCAGGCAGACTGGGGGCGAAATTGAGTTGCTCACCGATCCCCACGCCGCCGTCGCCGGGGTCGATGCCGTCTATACCGACGCCTGGGCCAGCATGGGCCAGGAACACGAATCCGCAGCCCGCGCCGAAATTTTCCCGCCGTATCAGGTCAATCGCGCGCTTATGGCGGAAGCGGCGCCCCACGCCGTGTTCATGCACTGCCTGCCCGCGCATCGCGGCGAAGAAGTCATCGACGAAATCATGGATTCGGAGAACTCTGTCATCTTCGATCAGGCGGAAAATCGCCTGCACGTTCAAAAAGCCATTCTTTATTTATTGCTGGGCGGCGCCGTTCGCCTGCCCGTGAGGAGCGCTCATGCCTGAAAAAGTAGTTCTCGCCTATTCCGGCGGACTCGATACCTCCATCATTATCCCGTGGCTGAAAGAACATTATTCCTACGATGTCATCGCCATGGTTGCCGACGTCGGCCAGGGAGACGACATTGAAGCCGTCGTCAAGAAGGCCTACGCGACCGGAGCCAAGAAAGTCATCGTCGAAGATCTTCGCGAAGAGTTTCTCACCGGCTACGTCTTCCCCGCGCTGAAAGCCGGCGCCGTCTACGAGCACAAGTATCTGCTCGGGACCTCGCTCGCCCGTCCCGTCATCGCCAGGCATCAGGTCGAAGTCGCGCTGCGCGAAAACGCGACCGCGGTCGCCCACGGATGCACCGGCAAAGGCAACGATCAGGTCCGCTTCGAACTCACCTATCAAGCCCTTGCGCCGGAACTCAAAATCATCGCTCCTTGGCGCGAATGGACTCTTAAGTCCCGCGAGGACTGTCTCGATTACGCGGAAGCGCACGGCATTCCTGTCGCTGCCAGCCGCGAGAAAATCCACAGCCGCGATCGCAATCTCTGGCACCTTAGCCACGAAGGTGGAGAACTCGAAGACGCCGCCAACGCTCCTTTGCCTTCCACCTGGCAAATCACGAGGGCGCCGCAGGAAGCGCCCGACAAAGAAGAAAAAGTCAGCATCGGCTTCGAGCAGGGCGTTCCCATCTCGGTCAATGGACTGAAAATGGATCCCGTCTCGCTGGTCGAGTTGCTCAATGAAATCGGCGCCCGCAACGCCATCGGCCGCGTCGATCTCGTCGAGAATCGTTTCGTTGGAATCAAGTCGCGCGGCTGTTACGAGACTCCCGGCGGCACGCTGCTCATCGCCGCCCATCGCGAACTCGAGGCCCTTTGCCTCGAGCGCGACGTCGCCCACTTCAAGCAGCACATCGGACTCAAATACGCCGAGCTCGTTTACTTCGGACTCTGGTTTACGCCACTGCGCGAAGCTCTCGACGCCTTCGTCGAGAGCACGCAAAAGCCGATGACCGGCACGGTCACACTCGCCCTCTACAAAGGCAACGTCTCCGTCGTCAGCCGTGAATCGGAGTTCTCGCTCTATCGCACAGATCTCTCGTCTTTCACCATGGGCGAAGGCTACGACCAGAAAGATGCCGAGGGATTCATTCGTATCCTGGGCCTGCCTTCGCGCTCGCGCGTGCCTCCGCGTCTGGAGGTTACGCGATGAAGATGTGGTCGGGCAGATTCCGGCAGCCGCTGGATCCCGAGTTTGAGCGTTGGCAGCGATCTTTCGGGTTCGATCGCCGACTTCTGCCCTACGAACTCGCAGCCAGCGCCGCGCACGCTCGCGCGCTGAAAAATGCCGGAATCCTGTCTGCCGACGAATTGATAGAGATTCTGCAAGGGCTGGAGAAAATCGGTGAACGTGCCGTATCGTCGCCTGCATTTCTCGATGATCCCGACGCCGAAGATGTCCACCACTTCGTTGAAAGGCAGCTCGTTGCGCTCATCGGAGATCTCGGCTACAAGCTGCACAGCGGGCGCAGCCGTAACGAGCAGATCGCCACCGATCTTCGTCTCTACGTTCGCGCCGCCATCGATCAGCTGCGCCACGAACTCGCCGAACTCTGTACTGCCTTTGCCGATCGTGCCGAACAGTCCGCTGATTCGGCCATGCCGGCCTACACCCACCTGCAGCGCGCCGAGCCCGTTCTTGTCGGTCACTGGCTGCTCGCTTACGTCGAAATGTTTCTCCGGGATGCCGACCGCCTCGCTGATTGCCGCAAGCGGCTGAACGCTTGTCCGCTCGGCTCCGGAGCCGTCGCCGGCGCTACGCTCGCGCTCGATCGTTCGCTGATGGCCGACGCTCTCGAGTTCGATTCGCCCACGGCCAACAGTCTCGATGCGACCAGCGACCGCGATTTTGTCATCGAATTTGTCAACGCGCTCTCGCTGCTCGCCGTCCATCTCAGCCGCTGGGCCGAGGAGATGATCCTGTTCTCCTCCGAAGAATACGGATTCCTCGGTCTGCCCGAAGCCTATTCAACCGGCAGCAGCGCCATGCCGCAGAAAAAAAATCCCGACCTGCTCGAACTCGTCCGCGGAAAGTCCAGCCGCATCATTGCACACGCTGCCGCATTGCTTATCACCGTCAAGGGTCTGCCGCTTGCCTATAACAAAGACCTGCAGGAAACCCAGGAAGCTCTCTTCGATTCCGCCGATACGCTCATCAGCATGCTTCCGCTCATCACCGGCTGGATGAAGTCCGTCGAACTTCACCCCGACCGCATGCATCAGGCCGCACAATCTGGATTCATGAATGCCTGGGCCGCCGCAACCTATCTTGTGCAGCGTGGCGTCCCTTCGCGCCTCGCGCACGAAAAAATCGGAAGTGCCGTCAAGTTGTGCCTGGAAAAGAAATGCGAGCTGAAGGATTTACCTCTCGCCGAATTGCAATTGCTCAGCCCGGCCTTCGCCGCCGATTTCTATGAATCTCTGCAACTCCACTCCGTGCTCGCCATTCACGACGTCCCCGGAGGCACCGCGCCCGCCCGTGTCCGCCAGGCGCTCAGCTCTGCCCGCAGCAAAATTCATTCTCTCCGCGAGGAGGTCCGTGATCAAAAAACCCATGCGCACGCGTAAAGCCATCTTGCCCGATGCCGAGCAGATTCACGATCTGATTTCCGGGTACTCTCACGACGGCACGCTTCTGCCTCGCACCCTCGCCGAAATCTGCGAGAACGTGCGCGACTTCGTCGTCCTCGAAGACGACGGTCGCATCATCGGCTGCGGAGCGCTTCATCTCTACGGCACGCACCTCGCCGAGATTCGCTCCATCACCGTCGCGCCGCGCACCCAGGGCAAGGGCGGCGGCGCACGCCTCATGAAAGCTCTAATGGCTGAGGCCAAGCGTCATCACGTCGACTGCATCTGCCTGTTCACGCGCAAGCCGGAATTCTTCGCGCGCCAGGGATTCACCGTCGCGCAGCGCGAGGATCTTCCCGACAAAATTTACAAAGACTGCCACGCTTGTCCCAGATTTCACTGCTGCGATGAAGTCGCCATGGTCCGCGGCGTTTTGCCGAAGTTCGCGATTCTCCCCGAGCCCGCAAATTGGCTGGTGAAACTGCAATCTTGGTCGCCCGACCCGGTGCCGCCCGAAGCTGTCACCCCAACCAATTCGAGCCAGGAAACAGGGGCCCTTCAGTTTTCTCCAGGCGAACCATGAATTTGAAATACGGTGGGAGAAATGCGCGAAGTTGGAACGATGTCATGATATGTCGCTTCTCAGACACACACGTCTAAATCTGATAATCAATGTCTTCCATAATCTTCTGCAGCGTCGCCGAGAGCGGCTCGCTCACGCTCTCTTCTCCTTCCAGCTTCTGCACGCGTTCTCGCAGTCGATTCACTTCCATGGCGACTGCAGCCAACGCCTCCGATAACGGATCATTAATCTGCTTCGGATCCGTGATCACCACGCGCTTGCCTTCGCGAAAAATAATGTGCCCCGGCACTCCCACCACCGTCGAGTCCGGCGGCACATTCCGCAGCACCACCGATCCTGCCCCAATGCGGCAATTTTTCCCGACCGTAATATTCCCCAGAATCTTTGCCCCGCCTCCGACTACGACGCTGTCTTCAATCGTCGGATGCCTCTTTCCCATTTCTTTCCCCGTGCCGCCCAGCGTGACTCCCTGATACAGCGTAACGTCATCGCCCACAATCGCCGTCTCACCGATCACCACTCCCATGCCGTGATCGATGAACAATCTCCTCCCGATCTTCGCCGCCGGATGAATCTCAATTCCTGTCACCCATCGCGCCACTTGCGATAGCCACCGCGCCGCCAGTTGCCAGCCGTGATTCCACAGCCAGTGATTCACGCGATAAAACCACACCGCGTGCAGTCCGGCATAACACACGAACACTTCCAGCTTCGACTTGGCCGCGGGATCACGTTCCCGCACGGCAGCGACGTCTTCTCCGATCAAAGAAAAAAAATGTGGCATCAGTAAGCAGCTTTCCGAAGAATCTCGCGGATCGTTCGCACCAGCACGACACAGATTACGCGCAAACTGCGCTTTGCAAAAACCGCGTCCGAGTCCGCCGAGATTATTCGACGCATTCAAACCCCTTCATCTTAAATTCCAAGACCAAAACACCCTTGTATATCCGTATGCCAACGACTTGAAATCCCTCCAAAACCGGCCTCGCCACATAACAAGGACCGACAGGGCAGCAGACATTTTGGCCGAAATGCCCGCCGAGCGAGCCTTGCAAACTGAGTGATGTCTTTTATTTTCAATGAGTTAGTTGATCAATGATCGAATTATCCGCTCTTCACAATTACTACTTGTTTTTGTTTGGTCAAAGGTGTTAGTGTGTGCGACCTATCAACGGGTTTCGGTGGGTTCGCCTGCGTTTCGCCGAATGGTCGTACGCAGGTTTTCCGAATTCCGTCAGACAAACACACCCGTAGGGGAGGGATTACAAGTTCTTCCCACTGGTATTGCGGGATGAGTCTTCTTCCAGGAGGGCTGTACGATGCGTGTTCGTCAAGTCGTTTCCGTGTTTCTCATCGCAACTTTGTTTTGCCTCGGCGGTGTGCTCACAGCGTGGGCGCAGTCGACCAATACCGGAACGGTTGTCGGAACTGTCACAGATGCGTCCGGCGCGGTAGTGCCCGGAGTTTCGGTGACACTCTCAGAACTCGGAACGAGTTCCACCCGCACCGCCACAACGAATGACGCGGGACACTATCTGTTCGCCAACATCGACCCCGGCCTGTACAGCATCAGTCTCAGCAAGCAGGGTTTCGCCACCACCAAGTCGCAAGCTGAAGTCAAAGTCGGCCAGTCTACGACCCTGAACTTCTCGCTGCAGGTCGGCACCTCCACCACGACCGTGGAAGTCCAGGCGACCGGCACGGAGTTGCAGACCATGAATGCCACGGTCGGCAACACCATTACCTCAGTCGCGATCGACAACTTGCCGAGCCTCGGCCGCGACGTGAGCACATTCGTCACCCTGCAGCCGGGCGTCAGTCCCGATGGCAGCGTCGCCGGCGCGGTTGTCGATGAGAGCTACTTCTCTTTGGATGGCGGCAACAACACCAACGACATGGACGGCAGCATGAGTGTGTACACGACCTCCTATGCCGGCGATCCAACCGGAGGCGTCGCCAATCAGAGCTTTGGTGTCGCCGCTGGAGCGACAGGAGTGTTGCCCACGCCTCAAGACAGCGTTGAAGAATTTAAGGTGAACACTGCCGGTCAGACAGCCGACTTCAACAGTTCGGCTGGCGCCGAAGTTAAGGTCGTTACCAAGCGCGGCCACGACGCCTGGCACGGCACTGCCTACGAATACTACAGAGATAACAACTGGTCCTCGAACAGTTGGGATGCCAACTATTTCAATGCGCTCTACGGCCCAGGCACTGCCGGTCTCCCGGCTTTTCACTACAGCCGTTTTGGCGCTGCTGTCGGCGGTCCGCTTATTCCAAAAGAACTGCTCGGCGGCAAGACTTACGTATTCTTTAACTATGAGGGATTCCGCTTCCCTAATTCGGAGCTGATCAACCGCGACGTCCCTTCACCGTCCTTGGAATTGGGCTTGCTGACTGATACTCAAACCAACACCGTCTACAACCTGAATCCGACTCCGGTGACGTACAACGGTGTGACCTACCCGGGGACGACGATTGACCCGCGCGGAATCGGCCTCAACCCGACTGTGCAACAGCTGTGGTCGCAGTACGAACCGACGTCAAATGCGGCGTGTGTCAACAGCTTGTGTGACGGAGCCAACGTTCTTGGATTTACCGGAAACGTATCTGTGCCTCAGTCCAGCAAGTTTGCTGTGACCAGGATCGACCACGATTTCGGCAGCAAATGGCATTTCATGTCCAGTTGGCGTTACTACAACCTCAAGCATGCGACAACCGACCAGATCGATATCGGTGGCTTTTTCTCAGGCGACACTCTGGGGACTCCAGCTTCGCAGTCCGGCGACCCGCAGCAGGCCTGGTATTACGTGGCTGGCCTCACCACCAACATCACTCCCAATATAACCAACGATATTCACTACAGTTTTCTCCGCAATTGGTGGTCCTGGTCGCGCGCTGGAGACACAGTTCAGATTACAGGTCTCGGCGGGGCCTTAGAGGTGTACTCCGGGGAATCTGCAAGCCAGAATCTGGCTCCCTACAACGTGAACACGCAACAGACGCGAACCCGCTTCTGGGACGGCCACGACCAGATGATTCGCGACGACGTCTCCATGCTGCATGGCAACCACCTCTTCCAGCTCGGCGGCACCTACCAGCACAATTTCAACTGGCACCAGCGCACCGACAATGGCGGCGGCATCAACTATCAACCCGTTTACCAGCTAGGTCAGGGCTCGCACGGCGCCGGGGATGTCAACATTCCTTTCTGTCAGACCGTCAGCACTGAGTACGCAACGACTTGCGGCGCTGACTACGCGGCGGCCTTGGGCATCGTCTCGGCTGCTCAGGTTGCCTATACCCGTTATGGCCCGAATCTCACTCTCAACACGACGCCCACGCCCGCGTTCGATCAGAGCACGATCCCTTATTACAACTTCTACTTCAGCGACACCTGGCACATGAAGCCCAGCTTCACCCTGACTTACGGTCTCGGCTGGACGCTGGAAATGCCGCCAGTGGAAGCCAACGGCAAGCAGGTCGAACTCGTGGATCAGAACGACGAGCCCATCAGTGCGGAAGACTACCTCTCCGCCCGCAAACGCAACGCACTCTTGGGTCAAGTGTTCAACCCCGAAGTTGGCTTTGCCCTTGTTGGCAACACGGCCAATGGACTGAAATATCCCTACCATCCCTTCTACGGCTCGTTCAGTCCCCGCATCGCCGCAGCGTGGAATCCGAAGTTCGACAGCGACTCGATGGCCGGGAAACTTTTTGGCCACGATGACACTGTGATTCGAGGCGGCTATGGCCGCATTTACGGCCGCCTGAACGGCGTCGACCTGGTCCTGGTGCCTCTGCTGGGCACAGGCTTGATCCAGCCGGTTCAGTGCTTCGACAACATTATGGATGGGACCTGTGGTTCGACCGGTTCCGCAACCGCGGCAAATGCCTTCCGTATCGGCATTGATGGGAACAATGCGCCGATCCCGCTTCCCAGCACGACCTTGGTGCAGCCGGATTATCCGGGTTATAACGCCATCGCCGCCGGTGCCGGCGAATCGTTGGATCCCAATTTCCGTCCGAACGTAGTCGATTCGTTCGACTTCACCATCCAACGCCAGCTTTCTCGTAAGCTCACTTTGGAGTTGGGGTACATCGGACGCCGCATCACGCACGAGTATCAGCCGATTAACATCAACGCCGTTCCCTACATGATGACCCAGGGCGGTCAGCGCTTCGATCAGGCTTATGCCAATGTCGTCATGCAGTATTGCGGAGGCCTCGCCGCCATGGGCGGCGGCAATTGCGCGGGTAGCGCCGGCGCAGTAACTGCACAGCCGTTCTTCGAAACCGCTCTTGCCGGTACCGGCTACTGCACCGGTTACACCAGTTGCACCGCAGCCGTGGTCGCGAATGAGGGCGCCGGTGGCACCGGCAACCTCACCTTCTCGAATGTTTGGAGCCTATGGAGCGACTTGGATAATGGAGGGTTCAACTTCCCGCGCACGATGATGAACACTCCCGTACCTGGGTCTACTTTTGGTGGCAGCGGTCAGCTAACCTCCGGCGTGGCGGTCAATGCCAGCGTCGGCTACGGCAACTACAACGCTGGCTTTGCCACTCTCCGCATGAACGAATGGAAGGGCCTCACGATGCAGTCAAACTTCACCTGGTCGAAGGCTCTGGGGACCGGAGCTCTCGTCCAGGCCACCAGCGAATACACCCCCGACGATCCCTACAACCTGGCAGAGATGTACGGCCGCCAATCCTACGACCGGAAGTTCGTCTATACGGCTTTCCTCGTCTACTCGCCACCGTTTTACAAGGGCCAGTCCGGATTGATGGGACGGGTTCTTGGCGGATGGACTTTCGCTTCGGTATTCGCGGCCGGCAGCGGCCAGCCGATCGAAGTCAGCACGACCAATGGCGATGGCCAGGCCTTTGGCGGAGCCGACGCGGCGAGCTTTTTCGACAACGAAAACGCCATCCCGATCGGACCGATTACCAGCGGCCACCGCTATTCCACCCATGGGTCAAATGGGGTGGGTACTGGCGGCCTGCCTCTGAACATCTTCAAGGATCCCGAGGCGGCGTTTAACAACTATCGCAACCCGATTCTGGGCGTCGATACTCGAGATGGCGGATTCGGGCAACTCACCGGCTTGGCATACTGGAATATGGACTTCACCGTAAAGAAGAACATCCGGATTGCTGAGAGCGTTGACTTCGAGCTGCAAGGCGTCTTCGCTAACATTCTCAACCACGATCAGCTGCTCGATCCACAGGGCATGGCAATGTACTCGCCTGGGACGTTCGGCAACCTCCTGGGTTCAGCCCAGGCCCCGCCAGCAGGTGGCAATCGCGCCATCGAACTCGGCGCCCGCGTCCGCTTCTAAACAAACGGAGCGCCCATCGGACGCTCCCTCAAATCAAAGGCCGCGCCGGGAAGCGCGGCCTTTTCTTTTGCCACTCACTTCTTCTGCAAGCGAAGGAGAACTCTTCCCGAATCACGACCTCAGGGATTCCGAGCCGGAATTACGAACTGACCTCTGGGCTGATCATCCCGATTGACGACGTGAGTCGCCCGGCGCGCGATCGCTCCCACGCACTTCCCGGTGCTGCCCCTCGCGAACGGGAAGGATTTTAGCGGCTCGCCAGTCCGTAGCTGATAGCTCCGGCCGAAGCGCTCGCATTGATGCACGAGACCAGATGCTCCATCCGGTGATGGCCGGTTCGGTGGAAGAAGTAACTGAGTCCCATCACTCCGGCCGTCTCTCCGGCAAAATTCGCGGCCAGTGCCGGAGTCGAAGTGCCCATCATCCGCACGACAGGGTTGAGTTCCTGTCCGCCGCTCCTCAGGTTGGCTCGCGTCACGGCGAAATCCGCTCCCGCCAGCGCGGCCGACATCGCGAACAGCGCCACATTCTCTCGATCCCAGAACTTGTGTTCGCCGACCGTTGGCGTCGGCTGCGCGATCAGGTTCAAAGTCGGCTCAACCGCCGCCGCCGGCGCCGATGGCCTGGGGGCATCCGGAAGCGGCCCCTGCGCATACACTCGAGGTGCAAAAACACTCGCGGCCAGAACAGCTACGGCGCTGAGACGAAGCAGCTTTAGGATTTTGCAGGATGTCATAAGTGCTGGCCGGTTCCGGCCGAGCACCTCGGAAGGGGCAATTGCGGCTCCAAGTTTCCCACATTAGAACCGCGGCAACCTATTCATAAATAAACCGGTTATCCCGAAGCGTGCACAGGCAGCCGAAAGTAACTGTGCACTGTTTTGCACCTTGGCGGCGAGCGTTTATCCATTGGAAACGCCACGCCGCACTTCGGACTGAAACCTCTTACGCAGAACTCTTACGCAGAACACCTGGAAGACCCGCTCACTTCTTGTAAACCACTCCGCCCTTCATTACGAAGCTCACATTCTCGAGGACGCCTATATCTTGCATCGGATCTCCCTGCACCGCGATGACGTCCGCAAAATATCCGGGCTCCAGCGACCCGATCTGTCCATCCCATGCCAGCAGCTTTGCCCCGTTCAGCAGGTCGGCCTGCAGCACCGCCAGCGGCGACATCCCGTATTTCACCATCAGCAGGAACTCGCGCGCCTGCGTGCCATGCGGAAATGGGCCGACATCGGAACCCACGGCCATCGGAACTCCCTGATCCACCTGCTTCTTGAATTCGTGAATTTTCAGGTCGAGCAACTCATGCTCTCGCGCCGCCTGCGCCGCGGTAGCCGCATGCTCTGCGAAATATTCGAAGATGGCGAAGGTCGGGACGGCGAAGATATGTTTCTCCGTCATCAACCGCACAGTTTCTTCGCTCAACTGGTCGGCGTGATCGATGGAAGCCACTCCCGCCTCGGCCGCGTAGAGCGTTCCCGGCTCTCCGGTTGCATGGACGGCCACTCGTTTGCCCACCCGTGCCGCTTCTTTTACCGCCGCTTCGAGCTGAGCCTCCGTGTACTGGTAGGGAGTCGAGAACTTCCCGTCGTGAACCGAATCCGGCCCGGTCTCATAAATCTTGGTGAAATCGGCGCCTTCCTTGTACTGCTGCCGCATCACAGCCACCAGTTCGTCGGCAGTGTTGGCGTAGTCGGCATTGGGAAGAACGTGCTGTGCCGGGTTGTAGCCGATCGCATCCTCGTGGCCTCCCAGGATGTTGATGGCATTGCCGCTGATCCTCAGCCGGGGCCCGGGAATCCGGCCTTCGTTGATGGCATTGCGCACGGCTGTGTCGGCGGAGCCTGCGCCTTCGGTGCCCATATCTCTCTCGGCGGTATAGCCGGCCATCAGGTCATCCCGGGCCGCCAGAGTCGCCGTAATCGTGCGCTGCGGCACCGACTCCTCGACCGTCTGCAGATCTTCGGCCCCCGGATGCAGAAACAAGTGAACATGAGCGTCGATCAGGCCGGGCAGCAGCGTGCGCTCCCCGAGATCAATCACTTCCGCTCCAGCGGGATGCTTCACCGAGGGGCCAACCTCCACAATTCGTTCGCCCTGAATAAGAACCTCCGCCGGGCTCATCGTACGGCCCGTCTTCACCTCCAGCAGATGAGCGGCGTGAAGGACAATGGCACGCGGAGCAACCGTTTGCGACTGGCCGACCGCAGCCTGGCCTGGGACGACCACAAGCGACCAGAGGACGAAACACAGCAGGGAACTCGCATGGCGCGTATTCATAACGCCCGCGATGGTATCACCCCGGCTTTCCTCGGGCCAGAGGCTGCGGAGCTGCTTCATTGCGTGATTTCGATCACAAAAAGCGGTGCAGCCGATCACACGGAATTCCCCATTCCACAGGCGAAACTGGAACCCAGCTATGAGCGAGTTCGCCATCCTCACCAACCGCAAGCGAGCCCTGATCGCGCTGATCCATTCCGTGGTTTTTCTGGGGATTGCGGCCCATGGCTTCGCCGCGCCTAAGGCCGGGCTGGTGCACCGGATCGTGACAGCCGATGTCGTCCTGGTCGCGATCTATCTCATCGTAGCGTCGATTCTGGGCTGGCTGGTAGGCATTTCCCGCTGCGCCGTGGAGCGGCTGTATTTCGCCTTCTGTGTTTCGAGCGCCACGTTTGGCCTGCTGCGGACGATTCTCGGCGATGCCGCCATCCCGGCAGCGCAGTATCTGCGCGTGGTCATGCTGACGGCCGCGGTGGCGCTGGGGACCTGGATTCTGCATGGGTTTTCTCGTCCCGCTGCGGAGAATGCGTTGCCGGAATGAGCTCTCTTCTGGCCGAAGTCCTGCCTGCGGTTTAGCATGAGAAATTGAGATTTGTCTTTCCCCACCCTCTCACAAGAACCGCGAAAGGGCAGCCACGGTCGCGGTCTTCGGGAGATCAAGCCCGGGTTGCCCGTCTTCATCCCTTCAACTGCCGCTCAAGCGTGGCTCCGGCCATCAGAGCAGATACGGTACCAGCGCTCGGGTGCGACTGGCGTAGGCGGCGTAAGCCTCGCCAAACTGCGACCGCATCCATTCCTCCTCTAGACGGAGCTTGGGCCAGAGAATCAGGAAGACGAGCGCGCAAGCGACAAATCCGCGCACCTCGGAGAGCGCGATCGCAGAGCCCACGAGCCCGGCCAGCATGCCGGTGTAGATGGGGTGACGCACGATCGCATAGGGACCGGTGGTGATCAGTTCGTGGCCCTGCTTGATCGTGACTTCGCTGCTCCAATTGCCGCCCAGGTGCTCCCGCGCCCAGACGGCGAAGAGAAGGCCGGCGATCATCACCGCAGCTCCCAGCCAGAAGGGCCACAGCCCGGCCGGCCAGAGCTGAAGATAGAGCCAGTGCAGCGGAATGCGGGTGGTCGAGAACAGGACAATCACAATGACGAAGATGAGCAGGCGCAGGATGCGCGAGCCGGCCGGTTCAAGACGCTCGTTCGTTTTCGCCGTGGCCGCTTTGATCCGCCAGTAGACGAGAAAGGCGATCCAGAAAACAGGAAAGAAAGATTCGTAGAACCACAGCACCGCGGGACCTCCAAGGGGCTGAGGATTATTATGCAGCCGAGCTAAGCGCAGTTCCAGATCCACGGGAATTTTCGTCACCAACTGAGGGGACGCTTTGCCCGTCACTCCTCCGCAAGCGCGGTTCTTCGTTGGCCGCTCAGATCGGCGGAAGCCCGAACTTCCCCACCGAGAAAAAGCGCGCCGGGCGGGCCAGCATCAGACCAAAAGAAAGCCGCCCGGAATCGAATTCCAGGCGGCTATCGTACATCAGGGCGAGGTCGATCCTCGACCGGCCGGTTAGGATAGGAAGAACTCTTTCGTCAGGGTGGCCCAGTCTTCATCGGGCATGTGTGCGGTGAGGTCATCGACTGCGACGCCCCCATCCTGCGCCAGCGCTCCGGCTGCCATCGGCATTCTCTGCTGCAGGCGCATCGCGGCATTTTCCATCCACAGCCGCGCCAGCGATCCACCCAGCAGGTTGCGGAAGTTGATCTTGGAGTCGGGAGCCTGCACCGTCAGCAGCCATCCCTCGCCATACGGATCTTTCCGCGCCAGTTCAGGATTCTTCGCCACCGCTTCGTTCACGTCGCTGACTGTCCCTTCGATCGGCGAAACCATGTCCACCGACTTGCCATCGCGGATGATCGTCCAGATTTTTTGCCCCTGGCGCACCCACCGTCCGCGCTGCGGCAGAGCGATGCTCTCCACCTTGCCGATCAGCTTCGAGGCAAAATCGTCGATGCCGATCCGGACCAGATCGCGACTCTCGCTGACCGCCCAGGTGTGTCCGGCATGATAGCGGACGTTTTCCGGCACCTTGAAGCCCGCGACCAACGCTGGAACGAGCCGGGGAGCTTCGTCTCGAAGCGCGGCCTGAAGAACCGGCTGGGTCGCGACCCGTTTCTGCGTCCGTACGTAATCAATCAGTAGGAAAATTGCGAATGTTAGAAGTACCAGAATGACTGTCATAACTCACCTCGCCCCGAGTGTCCTTTTCCAGCCAGCCACTCGACACTTTTCCTAAAGGCAATTGCCGAACCAAACCTGGCGGCGTCCATTCAGTTTTGTCTGCAATCCATGGAACTACTTCAATTTGAATGAGATGGAGGATTCAACGCGAGTTGTTCGACTGGTTGCTGCGAGAAATTGCGCTGGTGTCGTCGATGCGAACCGCAACAGCGAGAAGGTGGGCTTGGAGCTGTTCTGGCGACGGTGGTCCTCGAAGTCTTGCTTTATCAGTGGGATAGCACCGATTGACCGCATGATGCGATTCGCATCTTGCAGCTGATGCGAAACACAACTCGCTCCTGCCTCGCGATCCAAAACCGCCTTTCCTCCAGAATCTAAACCTATTGACCGGCGTCACGCGCGACGGTGATGTCCATCACGGCAAGGAAATGCCGCAATCACCGAAACTTAAGGGGTCTGAAGCTGCTGAATTTCGCGACAGCCTCTGTCTGAGTAAGGTCAAGCAGCTCGTAAGTGATTGCGATTCCGAGCCCTACGGTGCGTCGGGAATCGTTGCCTTCCTCCTCACTCAGCTCAGGCGTCGATCGAAAGGATTTTCGGGAACGCCTCAATCCATTTTAGGAGCCGTTCCCGCGAAAAACTCATGAGCAAAGCCCTTCTCTACGATTCCACCGTCTGCATCGGCTGCAAACAGTGTGAGCAGGCCTGCGCCACGCAGAATAGGCTCCCGTACGACGACACGATTGCTGCCGAGGAGTACCAGTCTGCCCACAAGCTCACCGCCATTCTGACCCGCAATGATCATTTCATGCGCCGCTTGTGCATGAATTGCAAAGATCCCTCCTGCGCTTCGGTTTGTCCGGTTGGAGCGCTGCAGAAAACCGCTCTGGGACCAGTCACCTATGATTCGTCGAAGTGCATGGGCTGCCGCTACTGCATGGTCGCCTGTCCATTCGGTGTTCCTAAGTACGAGTGGGGGAAGTTGGTGCCCAAGGTGGAGAAGTGCACCATGTGTCCCGACCGCGTCGCGCAAGGCAAGCAGACCGCCTGCGCCGAGATCTGCCCCACCGGAGCCACCAAGTTCGGCGAACGCGATGACCTGGTTGCCGAAGCCCGCCAGCGCATTCGCGACAACCCCGGCAAATATGTGAACCACATCTACGGTCTCGAAGAAGTCGGTGGCACATCCGTCCTGCTTCTCTCGGCGGTTCCCTTTGAGACCTTCGGATATCGCACCGACATTTCCAAAGACCCGCTGCCCATGCTGACCTACCGCGTGCTGTCTCGCATTCCCGACTTCGTCCCATTGGGCGGAATGCTGTTAGGCGGCATCTGGTGGATCACGCATCGCCGAGAAGAGGTCGCGCTGGCCGAGGCCCAGGAAACGACAAACGACAAGAAAAGTGGGAGGCAGTCATGAAGCTGAGGTTCACATTTTGGAAGCTGGTTTTCCTGTTCCTGATGGCTGCCGGAGTCTATGCCACGTTCATCCGCTTCACCCAGGGGCTCGGCGCCTCGACTCATTTGAGCGATCAGTTCCCCTGGGGCATCTGGATCAGCTTCGATGTTCTATGCGGTGTGATGCTGGCCGCGGGCGGCTTCACTCTGACCGGAGCCGTGCATATCTTCAATATCAAGCGTCTTCATTCCATCATCCGTCCTACGATTCTTACTGCTTTCTTAGGCTATGTTCTGGTTTGTGTGGCGTTGATGTACGACCTCGGCAAGCCCTACAACATATGGCATCCGCTGATCATGCGGAACCCCCACTCGGTCATGTTCGAAGTGGCGTACTGCGTCATGCTTTACACGACCGTACTGGCGCTCGAGTTCTCCCCCATCGTGCTCGAACGTTTCAACCTGCAGAAGCCGCTGAAACTGGTGCGCACCATCCTGATTCCACTGGTGATCACCGGCGTGATTCTCTCTACGCTGCATCAGTCGTCGCTCGGAACGCTCTATCTGATCGTTCCCGAGAAGCTGTACCCGCTGTGGTATACCCCGCTGTTGCCGGTGTTTTTCTTTCTCTCGGCGATTGGCGTCGGTCTGGCGATGACGATCTTCGAGTCATCGCTGAGTTCGAAGCACTTCGGTCTGCAGCTGGAACTGCCCGTCCTGCGCGAACTCGGTCGCGTCCTCGTCGTAGTCCTGGGCCTTTACGCCATCCTCCGGGTCGAGGACTTGTGGAATCGCGGTGTATTGAAACTAACCGTGCGGCCGGGGTACGAAATGTATCTCTTCTGGCTGGAGGTTACGCTGGCTCTGATCCTTCCTCTGGCCCTGTTACTGCAGCCCAAAGTCCGCAACAACCCGAACGGCCTCTACTTGAGCGCCGTGCTTGTGGTTTTAGGTTTCATCACCAACCGCATGAACGTAAGCATCACCGGCTTTGAAGGCTCGACCGGTGTCCGTTACTTCCCCAAATGGACTGAGCTTGCCGTCACCGGCATGATCATCGCCGTTGGGTTTGCCCTCTTCGGACTCGCGGTGAGATACCTGCCTATTTTTCCGAAAGAGCACCTCATCGAGGAGAGCGTAGCCGAACTGGATTCCCCCGCGTTGTCCGAGGTTTCGCCAGTGCTGGAGAATGCAGGAGATTGAATCAAATCGCGGCCAGTGGTACCGGCTCACGCACAGTCTGAGCGCCAAGCTGAATGTACTCCTGCTTGGCGCGATGATCCTGATCTTTGCCCTGCTCGGCTACCTGAACGTTCGCCTGCACCGCCAACACCTGGAGCAGATCACTCTCCTCAGCGCTGAGCGCGTCAGCGACGTGATCCGGCAGAGCACGACCGATTACATGCTGCACAACGATCGGGATGGCCTCTACCGCACCATCCAGCGGATGGCCAGCGAGCCCGGCATGGAGAAGATCCGCATCTTCGACCGGGACGGCCGAATCACCTACACCACCGACCCCGCCGAACGGAATCATGTGGTCGATAAGACAGCCGAGGCCTGCTACGGCTGCCATGCCCAGTCGCAGCCGCTGGCGAAACTGAACCGCCCCGATCGCTTCCGTATCTATCGCAACGCGGCGGGCGAGCGTGTGCTGGGCATCATCACTCCCATCGAGAATCAGCCATCCTGCTCGAATGCCGCCTGCCATGCCCATCCTGCCGAGCAGCAGATTCTGGGCGTTCTCGACACCAACCTCTCTCTGGCGCGGGCCGACGTGCAACTGGCCGAGAGCAGCCGCCGCACCATCGCGTATACCGCCTGCGGCCTGTTGTTGATTGCGCTGCTGAGCTGGTTCTTCATCTGGCGCGTCGTCGGAGTTCCCGTCAAGGCGTTGAAACGCGGCACGGAGCGTTTGGCGGGGGGCGATCTGGGATATCAGATCGACGTAAAGTCGGCCGATGAAATCGGCGAGCTGGCATGTTCCTTCAACGGCATGAGCCGCGAACTGCAGACGGAGCGAAATCAGAATCTCGCCTGGACCCGTACTCTCGAAGAGCGCGTCGAGCAGAAGACCCGCGAGCTGAGGAGCGCGCACGAGCATGCGCTGCACACCGAGAAGATGGCGTCCATCGGCAAGATGGCCGCCGTCCTGGCCCACGAGATCAACAATCCGCTCTCCGGCATCCTGACCTATGCCAAGCTGCTCCGAAAATGGATTGACCGCGGCGACACCAAAGAGGAAGCCGCCGGCCGCCGCAAGAAGATCCTCGAGTCGCTCGATCTGATTGCCGCTGAAAGCCGCCGCTGCGGCGATCTGGTGCGCAATCTCCTGACCTTTTCCCGAGCCACTCCGATGAACCTGGAAGCCACCAACCTGAACCAGGTCGTCGACCGGTGCCTGCGGCTGGTGCAGCACCAACTGGATCTGGGCAGCGTTCAGCTGCAATTGCAGCTCGATCCCGACCTGCCTCGCGTTCCGTGCGACGCTGCGCAGATCGAGCAGGTGCTGCTGGCGCTGGTCATGAACGCCATCGACGCCATGCCGCAGGGCGGCAACCTGTGGCTCACCACCAGCTTTCACCCCGACCGGAACTGCGTTCAGGTCGTGGTTCGCGACGACGGCTCCGGCATCCCGCCCGAAATTCTTCCCCGCCTCTTCGAGCCGTTTCTCACGACCAAAGAGACGGGACGCGGCGTTGGCCTCGGCCTGGCGATCAGCCACAGCATTCTCGAGCGCCATCGCGGAAAGATCGAAGTGCAATCCGAGGTTGGCCGCGGCACTACATTCACCGTGACTCTGCCGTCTGACGCCAACCTGGAACCGAAGACCGCTCCGGTGGATCCGAGCCACGTTGTTCCCGCCGGTAGGAGGTAATCTCTGTGGAAGCACAAGGCAAGCTGCTGATTGTGGACGACGAACTGAGCGTGCGCGACTCGCTCGGCAAGTGGTTTCATGAGGAAGGTTACGAAATCGGGACCGCCGAGAGCGCCAGCGAAGCCCTCACGCGCATGGCCGAGAACAAATGGGACCTCGCCCTGCTCGACATCAAGATGCGAGGCACTGACGGCATCGAGTTGCAGCGCCGTCTGCATGAGATGGATCCCGACCTGATCGTCATCATGATGACCGGCTATGCCTCGGTGGAGACAGCCGTGACCGCGCTGAAAAACGGCGCTTACGATTACGTCAGCAAGCCGCTCGATCCCGACGAAATTGCCCATCTGGTGAAGAAGGCCCTGGCCCACCGCCGCGCCGAGCAGGAAAACGTCCGCCTGCGGGAGACCGTCGCCGAGGCCACGCGGCCGGGCGAACTGGTGGGACAGAGCGCGGCCATGCGCAGAGTTTTCGAGGCCGTCGAGACCGTCGGGCCCACCGATGCCAGTGTTCTGATTACCGGCGAGAGCGGCACCGGCAAGGAACTGGTCGTCCGCGCCATTCACGCCGCCAGCATCCGCCGCTTTCATCCGCTGGTCGCGATTCATTGCGGCGCTTTGACCGAGACGCTGCTCGAGAGCGAGCTCTTCGGCCACGAAAAAGGTGCGTTCACCGGCGCCCAGTACCGCAAGAAAGGGAAGTTCGAAATCGCCGAAGGGGGCACGGTGTTTCTCGACGAAATCGGCGACATCAGCCTGAAGACGCAGACCGACCTGCTGCGCGTGCTGCAGGAGCGCGAGATCACCCGCGTCGGCGGCAACCAGGTCATCAAAGTCGATTTCCGCTGCATCGCGGCCACCAACAAAAACCTGGAGCAGATGATCGAGGAAGGCACTTTCCGCCCCGATCTTTTCTATCGTCTGAACGTCTTTCACATCGCCTTGCCGCCCCTTCGCGAACGCCGGGAAGACATTCCTCTTCTCGTCGAGCACTTTGTGCGAAAGTTCGCGCTGGCCATGAACAAGCACATCACCCGCATCGCGCCGGCCGCCATGCATCAACTGCAACAGCAGCCGTGGATGGGAAACGTCCGCGAGCTGGAGAACGCCGTGGAACGCGCCATGGTGGTCGCGCAGGAACCCGAACTCCGCGAGCAGGACTTCATTTTGAAGGCCCAGGGCGCTCCGACAACTGCCGGCCGCTCGCTGGATGAGGTAGAGCGCTCCCACATCCTGCGCGTGCTGGAGGAATGCCGGGGAAACCAGAGCCGCGCCGCGGAAGTGCTGGGAATCGACCGGGTCACACTTCACCACAAACTCAAGCGTTACGGCTGGAGCCGGACACCGGTCGAAACGCGCTGAACCGGATTCGCTGGATTCCATGAAGCTGGTGCACCTGCTGCCGGTTGGAGATGTCGACTCCTTGCTGCTTGAGTTCCTGTGGGCGGCAATCCCCCGGTATTTGCCGGTGACCTGCGAAATCCTGCCCAACGTGCTCGATCCCTCGCCTTCGTATCACATCGAGCGCCAGCAGTATCACTCGTCCGAGATCCTGCAGCGCATGCAGTCCCTGGTCCAGCGGCAGGATTGGCGCCTGCTGGGCGTCGCCTCCGTCGATCTTTACATCCCGATTCTCAAGTATGTCTTTGGCGAGGCCCAGATGGCGGGCCCTTGCGCCCTGGTTTCTTATCACCGCCTGCGCCAGGAGTTCTACGGCCTCGATCGCGATGACGCCCTCCTCGGCCAGCGCCTGCTGAAGGAGTCCGTCCACGAACTGGGACACACCCTCGACCTGCGCCACTGCCAGGACTACCGCTGCGTCATGGCCTCCGCGCACGCCGTCGAGTGGATCGATCTCCGCGACAGCTCCTTGTGCCAAAGTTGTCGGGCGAGAGTGCAATCAGGAACCTCGTTGCTGAAACGGTTCCTGCCACGGCGCACGCCAAATACGGGGCTGCCGTAGTACACTTTCGCCATGATGCCAAGACGCCTCGTTTCGACTTGCTTCTTTCTGTTCGTCCTTACGAGCGGACTGCTCTTCGCGCAACCCGCTTCTTCCAAGCACAGCTCCGGAGTCACACAACAGCCATTCGGCACGCAAGATGGGAGGCCCGTCAACGTGTATACGCTCACGAATTCCCACGGCATGGAAGTCCGCGCCATGAACTACGGCGGCATCATCCTCTCGATCCGCGTTCCTGACCGCAAGGGTGACTTTGCCGATGTCGTCCTGGGGCACGAGACTCTTGAGGGATACATCCCTAATCCGCCATACTTCGGGGCGATCGTCGGACGTTACGCCAACCGCATTGCCAACGGCACTTTTACGCTCGACGGCAAGACTTATACCCTGCCCAAAAACGACGGCCCGAATACCCTGCACGGCGGCACCGACAAACCCTTCAACAAGGTCGTTTGGGATGGCGAGCCGCTGAAAGGCAAGACTGGCGTGGCTTTTACTTATCTCAGCCACGATGGCGATGATGGATTCCCCGGTAATCTGCACATGAAGGTGACCTACACGCTGACCGATACCAACGAACTGGTCATTGACTACGAAGCGACCACCGACAAGGCCACGCCCATCAACGTCAGCCAGCACAGCTATTTCAATCTGAAGGGCGAAGGCGACGGCGACATTCTGGATCACGAAATCATGATTAATGCCGACCGCTTCACTCCGGTCGACAAGAATCTCATTCCGACCGGCGAATTGCGCCCGGTGCAGGGAACGCCGTTTGATTTCACCAAGCCGACAAGGATCGGCGCCCGCATCGACGAGAATTACGAGCAGCTCGTGCTCGGCCACGGCTACGACCACAACTTTGTCATCAATCGCAAAGGGCCGGGACTGGTGCTGGCGGCGCGCGTCTATGAGCCCACCACAGGCCGCACCCTCGAAGTCCTGACCACGCAACCGGGCGTCCAGTTCTATACCGGGAATTTCCTCGATGGCACGATCACGGGCAAGCACGGACACGTCTACAAGCACCGCTACGGTTTCTGCCTGGAGACGCAGCATTTCCCGGATTCGCCGAACCATCCGAGTTTTCCGAGCACGATTCTGCGGCCGGGCGAGAAGTTCCACCAGACGACTGTATTCAAGTTCTCAGCGAAGTAAGCCGCAAGACAAGCTGCGTCGTGGGCACGACTTCATGTCGTGCCCGTCACGCCGATCGCGCAGAGACTCCCTACTTCTGCGCCACGACCGCGTTCAGCGGAATTTCCAGCGTGCCCGCTCTGCTCGCTCCCATGTCATAAACTCCGGAGCGCAGATAAATATCCGCCGCCGGCAGATCGATTTCCAGGCTGAAGGGGATGCCATTTGCCTGAGCTGCCGCGTAGCGGTCTTTCGGAATCGCAAGTTGCAGATTGCGGACCATCCAGTTCAGCGCCTTGCCGTCGCGGTCGTAGCCGACCAGCGTGGCTTCCAGATTCCCGCGCCAGACGCTGTCGACTCCGGGCTGAAGCAGGAGACGGTCGGCCGAAACCGTGAACTCAACTTTGTAGCGGGTGACCGGACCTTGCAGATTGGCATTATCGCCGGCCCTTGACGAATCCGCCGGGGGTGACGACTGCGTGAGATGCACGGTGTACAGAATCTCGGTGGCGTCGGGCGCGCCGTGATCCATCAGCGGCCGCAGCGGATCGCCGGCCGGCGCCGCATGCGCCGTCGGAGATAACAGTTCCTCAGTAGCGTAATATCCGCGGCGATAGGCCAGATGGTACTTTCCCCCGCTGACCTTGACCTCGATCTTGCGCAGCTCGCCATCCATGTCGTGGTTGGCGGGCGTGTAGCTCAGCGTGTAGTAATGCGTCCCCTGCTTGAGCACCTGGGCGACTGATTCATCGAGTCCATTCTGGTTATAGAGCGCTTCGCCGCCCGTCTGATCAGCCAACAGATCCATGTAGCCGAAAGTTCTGGCGCGCTCGATTTGTCCGCGCTGCAGATCCTGGTTCTGATACTGGGTATGCACCTGCTCGACGGTTTGTCCGGGCCCGATGTGCGGCGGTTGCTGATTGGTGAAATCGTAGTGAGGATCGGTGGCCAGCCCGCTCGCCTGGATGGGGTAAATCGCAACCTGCGCCGCGCTCAACAGATTCGCCGTTTCCACAACGTCTTTCTGCGTGACCGCGTTATACAGGGAAATCGGAAAGGAGCTCGAGAACCAGATGACATTTTTCCGGCCCGGAAAGCCGCCGAGATAACGCGCCAGTTGCTGCATCGCCTCGAGCGTCGTGCGGGCGCGCACGTCATCCTGAAAAGAAACGGTTTGATGCAGGAACTGCTGCAGTCCGGCGGCCGCCGCGGCCGTGCCCGGAACTCCCTGAATCTCCTCCAGCAGCACCTGGTTTGCGTCGGTGTCAGCTCCGGCCATCAGCAGCGGAGACAGCGATGGATTCCCGCCGGCCTTCTTGCCCTTCAGCGCCGCGGACAATATCGAGGCATCGGAGGTGAATCCCTGCACGAATCGCAGCTGCTCGCCCAGGGTGAAGATCGCCAGCCGCGTGCCCGGCTGGATTTCCCTGATGTACTTGAGCATCTCGCCATGTACGTAGCTTTGATCGGGAAGCGGCGTGTTGAGGGAGTCGAGCAGCAACACATTCGCCGTGTCGCCGGTCTTCACCAGCGGGAGATTGGAAAATGAATTCTGCGGAAGCTGGGCCCGCCGCGAAAGCGCCGGCACATCAGGGATTCCCGCATGCTCTTCGAAGGAAGCGATGGTCTGCGGTTGGCCGTCTTCGAAAGCCTGAAAGTCCTCTTTCGGCAGCCCGATCACCGGTTCGCCCATGCCCTTAGTGACCACTACATCGACGAGCACCACGCGCACATTCGCGCGAAACGTTGCTTGTGCCTTGGCTGAATCACTGGGAGCTTGCTGAGAATCGACAGTGAAGGCACAGAGCGGAAGAAGCGCAAGCAGGGCACCGCGAGGCAGAAACATGCGGAACTCCTCTGATCACAGAAGGGTACCACGAAGCCGGAAGTGCCGCTGAGAAGCGGAGACTAACCCTGCTCGCCTCGCAGTTCTTCAAGCAAGGCTTTGTTCACTTCCCGGCAGCGCTCCGGCGAGAGCTTTTTTCCTGCCGACGTTAAATAGAACGTGTCGATCGCCATCTGCCCCTCGGTATCGATCAGGGCGATCTCGATGTTGCATTCCTGATGGGACAGACGGGAGGCGATGCGGTGCAGCAGCCGCGGACGGTCCTGGGCAATCACCTGCACTAGCGTGCTCGTCGATGAGCAGGAATCGTCAAACTCGACTTTGGTCGAGACTTTTACTTTGGCGATCGCGCCTTTTTCCGAGCGCTGGCGGTCGCGCAGCATCTTCTCCAGGTCCGCTTCGCCGAGCAGCACACGGACCACGCTGCTTTTGAAGCGTGCCCACTCCGAAAGATTCAACTCCAGCGTGCGGAAACGGTCGGTGAAATGAAACGTATCGACCACCGTGCCCGCCTCATTCGAGAACGCATTGGCTTTCACGATGTTCATGCCCCACGCCGCCAGCACGCCGGCAAGCGTCGCGAACAGAAATGGACGATCCCGGGTGACCAGGGTCAGCTCGTACCAGTGCCGCCCCCGCTTTAGTTCGACCATCACCGGGTCGCGGCTCAACTCCTCCGCCATCTGCATGTGGCGCAGGACCTCTTCGGCCGTATGCATGAGGAGATATCTTTGCGGGAAGCCTTCGAGAAATGCCTTAAACCGGTTTTTCGCAACCGGGGCCAGCGATCGCAGGCGCGCCAGCTTTTCGTCATTGACGTCGGCATGCACGCGCTGGTCGGCGCTGCGATTCAGGTGATTCTCCGTCGCAATGTATAGCTGCCAGACATTCTCGGCCTTCCATGGCGTGAGAGCCTCGGGATTGACCGCCTTGATATCGGCATAAGTCAGCAGGCAAAGCATCTTCAGCCGCTCCGGGGTTCCCACCTTCTCGGCGAAGGCAGCGATCGTTTCCGGATTGAAAATATCCCGCCGGAGAACCGCCGAGAGCTCCAGGTGGTTGGCGATCAGAAACAATACCTCCGCGCGTTCCTTGGGATCAACGTCGAGCCGATCCATGGCGCGATTGGCAATCTCGAGGCTGGCTTCGACGTGGTTGCTGCCCGGGACTCCCTTCCCCGTATCATGCAGCAACAGAGTGAGGTAGAGCAGTTCCGGATCTTCCAGTTCGCCCAGCAGTTCGGCGTAACGTTTGTCCCATTCCGACTGTGATTGCTTCAGACGGTGAAGGCTCTCGATGGCCAGAAAGGAGTGTTCGTCGACGGTGAAACGATGATAGAAGTCCCGGACCACCAGCGAGTCGATGATCTTCAGTTCTGGCAGCAGCAGGGTGAGCAGCCGCAGCGAGTGCATGGCGCGCAGGGCATCGGCGGCATGGGGCTGCAAAAGTGTTTCTTGGAGATATAGCCAGAGCTCGGCGCCACGAGGTGGGGTGGCGGCCAGCGCCGGCAGCGCCTGCTCGATCCGGTACTCGGTGGTCGCGCTCAGCTTCAATCCATGGTGGGCCATGAAGTGAAACAGCCGCAGCAGCACCTCGGGATCCTGCAGCGACGATGGCTGCTGCAGAAAAATCAGGCCATCGACCACCGAGAAGTCCGCGGTCGAGAGCCGCGAACGCCAGCTCTGGACCTGGCGATACAGGGCCGACCACGCTTCCGGGATTTCCTCCAGCAGTTGGGTGACGGCGCGTTCCACGGCCCGGGCATGGCCGAAGTAAATCCGCATCCAGTCGGCCGCCGACATCTCGACCGGATCGCCGGCGTCCAGCCTTGCTCCGATCCGCCGCGCCGCCGCTTCGTCCTGCGCCTCCCAACTCAGAGTGTTGTCGTCACGGCCGTAGCGGAAATGCAAAAAGCATCGCGCCGACATCAGGAAATCAACCGCTGCATCCAGTTGCTTGCGCACCGGAGGACGCAGGGAACTGGCGTCGGGCCAGTCATGCAGCTTGTCCATGGCGGAAATCAGAGCCAGCCAGTTGGCCACGTTGCAGTCGCGCAGTCCGCCCGGAGCCTCCTTCAGATTCGGTTCGAGATGGTAGAGCGTGAGGCCGTATTTGGCGTGCCGTTCCCGCGTGACCTCAGCCAGTCCCTGCAGCAGTTCTTTCGACTCGCGGATGACTAGCTTTGGGATCACCTTGTCGTGCAGCCGCCGGTGGAGATCGCGGTCGCCCGTCAGATAGCGGCAGTCGAGCAGGGAAATCGTAAATTCGGTATTAGTCGGATCGTAGCGGTCGCACTCGGCGAGGGTCCGCGATGCCGGACTCAGCTTCAACCGCAAATCCCACAACTCCTGCGAGAAGCGGCGAACCGGGTCCTTGAACATCTGCTCCGCCTCGCGATCAGCAAAGAGGAAGAGCAGGTCGATGTCGGAGTAGGGAAAAAGCCAGCCACGGCCGAAGCCGCCGGTAGCCAGCAGGGAAAAGTTAACAGGCCCGTCGAGCGAAGCATCTTCAGCCACAATGTCGCGCCACAGACGCTTCAGAATCTCTTCGACCAGGCGCGTGCGCTCGCCCACCGCTGCCCGCCCGTCTCCGGTGGACTGAAACTCCCGCTGGATGCGGGCCGATTCGTCGTTAAGGGAACCCCGTAGTTCGCCGATCAATGAGGACGCTGCCGTCATGAAAATGATCACCCCCAGTGGCCTTTGCCACTCGGGGGAAGGCCGCTACGTCGCTGCCTGTCAAATGCGTTCCGGTCGCGTCCCGGTCGAACCTGTCCCCGCCGTATCGCAGCGAGCACCTTTGCCCGCTAAAGCGCTCCTTCGCCGCGCTCGTCGTTCCGGATGCGGATGGCCTCGTCCACGCGCGTCAGAAAAATCTTGCCGTCGCCGATCTTGCCCGTGCGCGCCGCGCCCAGCACCGCCTGCACCGCCTTTTCCGCCAGTGCATCCGGCAGCACCATCTCGATCTTGGTCTTGGGAATCAGATCCACGCTGTATTCGCGGCCGCGATAAACCTCTGTATGTCCCTTCTGCCGCCCGTGGCCCCTGACTTCGATCACGGTCATGCCCTCGACGCCGATTTCCTGCAACGCGGTTTTTACCGCGTCGAGTTTGGAGTTCTGAATGATGGCCTCTACTTTCGTCATGATCTTCTCAAGTCCTGTTCTGCGCTACGCGATCGCCGCGTCCGACGCCGTTCGAATTTGCCTTTCAGCTTCTACGCCGACGGCTCCCAATAGTATCCCTCTTCTCCGTGTTGGGAGAGATCCAGGCCTTGCACTTCTTCCTCTTCTGAAACTCGTAAGCCAATGGTGACGTCCACCACCTTCAAGATGACCACGGTACCCACGATCGCCAGGCCCCAGGCGATCGCCACGCCAACCAGTTGATTCAGCAACTGACGGGCGTTGCCTTCGATCAGTCCCGAGGCCAGGGTGTTGCCTTGCGCGTCCTTGAAGATCGGGTTGACGGCGCTCACCGCGAAGATGCCGGTCAGCAGGGCTCCCAGCGTCCCGCCCGCGCCATGGACGCCGAAAGCATCCAGGGAATCGTCATATCCGAACTTCGCTTTTACCTTGGCCACCATCCAGTAGCAGAAAACTCCGGCGATCAATCCGATGATCAAGGCAGGCATCGGCTTCACAAATCCAGCCGCGGGAGTAATGGCCACCAGCCCAGCCACCGCGCCCGAGATGGCTCCCAAAACGCTGGGCTTGCCATTGCGAATCCACTCGGCCCCCGCCCATCCGACGGTTGCCGAGGCGGCCGCGAAATGCGTGGCTACGAATGCGCTAGTCGCCAGGCTTCCCGCCGCCAGCGCGCTGCCCGCGTTGAAACCGAACCATCCTACCCACAGCAGGCAGGCTCCAATAAAACTCAGCACCACGCTGTGCGGCGGCATGGCTTCCTTCGGATAGCCCACGCGCTTACCGAGGTACAGGGCGCAAACCAGCGCCGAAACCCCCGAAGTTACGTGGACGACCGTTCCTCCCGCGAAGTCCAGTGTGGGGAACGCGCCGCCGAGAGAGGCATTGAGCAGCCCTCCCTTGCCCCATACCATGTGCGCCATCGGGTCATACACGATGATCGACCACAGGAACATGAAGGCCACCATGGCGCTGAATTTCATCCGCTCGGCAAACGCGCCGGCGATCAGTCCCGGGGTGATGATGGCAAACATCAACTGGTACACCATGAAGGTCTGCGCGGGAATCGTGGCGGCGTAGTCCGCATCCGGCGCCGCTCCCACCCCTCGCAGGAAGAGATTGTGGAATCCTCCAATAACGCTGTTGCCCGGCCCGAATGCCAGGCTGTAGCTGAACAGTCCCCACAGCACGGTGATCAGAGCCATCAGGGCAAAGCTCTGCATCATCGTGCCCAGCACGTTCTTCTTGCGCACCAGCCCGCCATAGAACAGGGCGAGCCCCGGACCGGTCATCATCAAAACCAGGGCCGCGCTGGTGAGCATCCATGCGTTATCGGCGGAACTCTTGGCGTCGGCGGCTTGCTGCTCCAGCTTGGCCAGCCGCGCGTTGGTGTCCGCGGCCGCCTGCGCAAATACCGGCCGCGTCATCGGCAGGACCACTAGCGTGAGGACGAATAAGCCTGCCGCCATCCGGGCGATCGGCCTTCTTCTGATAGACACTTCGGCATGGCTCCCGTTCAACGGATTCGCGTCCCGGCACAATTGATGGTGCACATAATCTGAGACGACTCACTCTATCGTCCGCGCGGATTTCGCGGAAATCGAAACTATTTATTGCCCCTATCAGGTTTTGTTATGAAATCGCGCAAAGTGGGGAGGCGTCTTCATCCGCGGCACGGCGGCGCAGATGATCCCCCGGCATGACATCGGGTGCTCCCGTGGGAGAAACTGCCTGGAAGCTGCGTTATTTCGTTTTCGGGGGCTCGGGTGGTGCCGGCTTGACAAATTTTGCGTCGTCGACCGGAACGTTTTGCTGCACTTCGCTCACCTGAATTGTGAACCGCCCGCCGGGGCGAGCCAGGGTCCACTGATAGGGAATCTTTACCCCATCCGCATCGCGGTAGTCCGCATAATCGATCTGCGTGGGAAGCCGCCCCAGGGCCGATTCGTTGTAGCGCACCATCCGCACCAGCAGCCCTGACTGCTCATCGAAATAGAGCTCAATCGGCGTCTTGCCCTCGCGCTCCCCAAGAACCTCGTAGGTCTGGTGATCGCCGATCTTTTCCGGCCCTGTGACCTTCATCTGGCTGAACATCCCTTGCAGATGCGTGGCGAGATGTAGATCAGCATCAATCGCAGCTCCATCCAGCTCACCGCCGTGCATGTCGTGTATCCGCCCCATTGGACCCAGCCAGCCTTCGTGCCCGTTGAATGCGGTGATGTTGTCGCCCTCCGGCAGGTGGGTGAAGGAGATGCGCTCGTCCGGCTCCTTGGAATAAATGTCGATCGGCCAGGAGTGGGCTCCGAATGAGATCGTTCCCTTCATCACCCGGCTGGTAATCTTGTCGATCGCCGCGGCGCCGCCGGAAGCCTGCACGTACTTGTCGAAAAGCTGTGCCGCCGTCGGTCCGCCACTTTCTTGGGGATTGCTGCCGGCTGTCGTCTCCGGCGGGTTTGCCATCATGTTGGCCATCATTTCGGCGGTCATCACGGGAGGCATGCTGACCGGCTTCGAATTGCCGCGGTGGCAGGTGTAGCAGGTCACTTCGCGATTGCGGTCAAAATTGTCGGCGTTGATGGCAAACATCATTTCCATCATCTTCCGCGCAGTCTGCTTGGTCTTTTTGTCATCTTTGTCGAAAGCGCCCTGTACATGGCAGAAATCGCATTCCACGCCCAGCGATGCGGTGATGAACTGCATGCTCGGAATCAACTCGTCCGCCGGAATCCCTTTCAGCACCTGAATGTTCTTGAACTGCTGCTCGGCGGTCTTCTCACCCGGCTGCTGGCCCGGCGCGACGCCGTTCGGCTGCGCTCGCAACACGCTCACGATCAGTGTGCAAATCACGGCAACAGCAAGCGTCCCAAGAATGAATTGCGCTTTTCGATTCATGGATTTTCCTGGCCTCGGTTGGAATTCTAGAAGTCTACCAGAGCAGGAATGGCCGGCGGCTTACCGTCGCAACTCCCTCAGCGCCGCGCCACCTCGGCCAGGGCCAGCAGAGTTCGGACCACATACGTCGCCAGCAGAGCCACTGCACACGCCTTAATCAGCGGCCCATAGCCGGACTCCATCAAATCCGCCAGCACGCCCGAGACGAAGATCAGCAGAAAGGGGAACGCCGCCAGCAGGAATCCGGCTCCCGAGAGATCGGGATGCCCCATTCCAAGGGCGGTAAACAGAACTGCCACCAGCAGGGGCGCGGTGTTGCCGAAGTAACGCGTGCGCGGCCAGACGCCATATGCCACCACCGCGATGGGAAGCGCCACCACCAGCGCCGGGCAGGCACGCAAAATCTGGACTGCAACCTGTTTGTAAACTCCAAATACGGTAAATCCGCGCCAGGTCGCTCCCCAGAAAACGGCGTGCCGCAGGCTCTCGACAAATGCTTGTGGATGGAAAAAGTACGCGCTGAACAGCAACATCGCTCCCACCAGGCAGGCCGCCAGCCAGATCACGAGCCCCGCTTTTTGCCGCACAGGAGCGACGTAGAGCAGAAATCCAAGCGCCAGCGGGACCAGCACGATCATCGAGAACTGCGATCCCACCGCGATGGCAAGCGAGATGCCGAGCAGAACAATTCTGCGCCAGTTCCACAGCACGACTTCTCTTGGCGCGTAAAGCGTATGCGCCACCGCGATTGCGGTGAAGATCGCGCCGAACGATCCCCAGGCCTCGAGAATCTCGGGTTCGGTATGCCAGACGGCAGTCGCCTGGATCATGGCCGGCGAGAAACAGTAAAACGTGAGAGCCACCAGCCCGCCCGCATTGCCGCAGAGCCGCCTTGCCACATACCACAAGGAGGCTCCGAGAAAGACTCCACAGGCGAGGAATGGCAGTCGCGGCAGCCAGCGCCAGTAGATAGCCGAGTTGGCGTCGAAATCATGCGGCCACGCCAGCAATGGCGCCGCCGAAACCAGATACAGCAAGGGGGAATGCTCGTTATCGAAACCGCTTTCGTTCCCGTAGAGCAAGTCGTGTGCGCCGGCAGCGTTTTCCATCATAGGAGCGGCGGCGATCCCGCGCCCGTGCCACTGCTTCCACCCTTCGCCAATGCGGATCGCCTCCATCGCGTCAGGCTGTGCCTCCGCGCTGACCTCAAAATGTACCAGCCATGCGGCCTGCCCCAGAAAGGCAAGCAACAACGCCGCGGCCAGAAATTGAGACCGGCCGAATCGCTCACGCGTGAAATATGGACGCATAATGTCGAGCCGAGTGTTTTACCATGTCGGAGGCTGTCCGCGGGGAAAGTTCTTGCATGAACGACAGGGAGACGAATCCGGAGAGCCATCTGACTCCGCACGAGCCACCGGACCTGGCTCCATCTTTTTCCGCCGCCAACCAACCCTCCTACGTGCACACCTTGTTTTGGGGCCCCAGTGGCTTGCGTCCCGGCTGGGGGTTTGCTCTTTATGTCGCCTTGTTTTTTCCCCTCCAGACCCTGGCTACGCAGCTCGCCTGGTCGCATGATTTCGGAGCCAGCGGCCTGTGGTCCGTCCTGCTGGAGGAGTTCGGCTGGCTGGTGGCTGCCCTGCTTCCGGCACTACTCCTGTGGCGCATCGAACGCCGACCCTGGGGCATTTACGGTCTACCCCCAGCCAAGGCGCTCGGCAAATTCCCCTGGCTGGGAGCTCTGTGGGGATTCGCCGCCATCAGCCTGTTGATGTTGCTGCTGCGCGGCTTCGGCGCCTTCGATTTTGGTCCGCTGGCCCTCCATGGCGCTCGCATTCTCCGCTTTGCTTCGTACTGGGGGCTGATGTTTCTGCTGGTGGGTCTGTTTGAGGAATTCCTGGTGCGCGGCTACACCCAGTTCACTCTGGCGCGGGGCATCGGCTTCTGGCCCGCCGCCGTCGCCCTCTCTTGCTTGTTTGGCTTGATTCACATGGGCAATGGCGGTGAAAAATGGCCGGGCTTGCTCGCGGCAGGTTGGATCGGCCTTTTCTTTTGCCTCACGCTCCGGCGCACCGGCAGCCTGTGGTTCGCCGTCGGATTTCACGCCGCGTGGGACTGGGGCGAGTCCTACATCTACTCCGTACCCGATAGCGGCACGCTGGCAACCGGGCACCTGCTGAGGACGTCGTTACACGGGAAACCCTGGCTCAGCGGAGGCACCGTCGGCCCGGAAGGCAGCGTGCTCTGCTTCCTCGTAATCGGGCTGGCGTGGCTGGCGTTTGATCGAGTTTATCCTCGGTCTCGCGTAGCCGGCTGAGCTTCAGGATGTCTAGGGCAGAAGCTGCTTGACGGCCTCTCGTCCGGAGCGCACGCAATCCGGGACGCCAATTCCGCGATACGCGTTTCCCGCCAGCGCCAGACCGGGCATCTGCTGCCGCAGTCGCTCGATCCTTTCCAGCCGCTCCAGGTGACCCACGCCGTATTGCGCCATGGCCGACTTCCATTTGTACACCCGGGCGAAAAGCGGCTCGGCGTGTAATCCCAGAATCTGCCGCAGCTCCTCGCGGACCACGCCCACAATCTGATCGTCGCTGAGTGCCCAGACGTTCTCGGCGTTCGCTCCGGCAAAGAAGCAGCGCAGCAGCGCTCGATCCTCCGGAGCGCGGTGCGGAAACTTGTTGTGCACGAATGTCGCGGCCAGCAGCCGCTTGCCTTCGCTCCGCGGGATCAGAAAGCCGAAGCCTGGCGGAAGCGATTCGCGCACCTCGCGGTCGTAGCCCAATCCCACGGTGATCGAAGAGCTGTACTGGATGGCCCCGAGTTCAGTCGCCAGATCGGGAGCGCTGGCTCCCAGGATGCGCGCCGCCGCCGCCGCCGGCAAGGCCACGATCACTGCGTCAAACGAATCGGACTGCATCCCTGCCGAAACCAGCCATCCTCCAGCTTGCGGCTGAATTTCCTGCACCAGAGTACTCGTGACCAAAGACGATGGCGCGAGCCGGGTGACGACCGTCTCTGCCAGGTGCTGCATGCCTTCCTTGAGCGAGGTGAACAGCGGCGGGGCGGGCTTGCCCGACGCCGAACGCATCTTCTTTCGCGCCGCCAGCATGGCCCGTCCCAGGCTGCCGTGCGTGCGCTCCATCTCGGCAAACCGGGGCAGCACGGCTCGCACACTCAGGTTTGCCGCTTCGCCGCCATAGACGCCGGAGAGCAGCGGGTCGGCCAGCCGGTCGACCATCTCGCTTCCATAGTGCCGCTCCACAAAGCTCGCGACCGACTCGTCATGGTCGACGGCTCGAGGCGGATGGTACAGCTCCTGCATCATCCTCAGCTTGGTTTTCCAGGAGAACAGCGGCGAGAACCCCGTAGGCAGGATTTTCGTCGGCACCAGAAACATCAGCCCGTCCGGCATCTCCACCAGGCGGCCGCGAGTCAGGATGTACGTCTTGCGGTCGGCATCGTTGGAGCCGATCAACTGATCGCCGAGGCCCAGTTCCCGGCACAGGTCGGCGGCCCATGGTTTCTCGGTTACGAAAGAGTCCGGGCCGGCTTCGACCACGCAACCCGCGATTTTCTCGGTGTGCAGGACGCCGCCCAGTTGCGCCGCAGCCTCGTAGAGGACGTATTCCAGCCCGGCGTCCGATTTTCGCCGTCTCTCTTCCAGCGCGTAGGCCGCGGCCAGCCCGGAGATGCCCCCGCCGACGATAGCGATGCGAGTCATGAATGTCCGGTGTTTCAGCGGCTGCAGCCGCGGCGAACTACCTCAGCCCCGGTTGCCGGTCCCGCCTGAGTATTCCTGCACCAGTTTCGCCAGGTTCTTCACATTCTCCACCGGAGTTTCGGGCAGGATGCCGTGGCCGAGATTGAAAATGTGCCCCGCGCGTCCGCCGGCGCGCCGCAGAATGTCCTCCGCCCGCGACTTCAATTCTTTCCATCCGGCAAACAGCAGCACCGGATCGAGATTGCCCTGCACCGCGCACGCATAATCCAGCCGGGACCATCCCTCATCCAGCCGGATGCGCCAGTCAAGGCCGATCACCTCCGCGCCGGTTTCTTTCATCGCGGGAAGCAAGGTCGCGCTGTCGGTGCCGAAGTAAATGATGGGAGCGCCGGTCTTCTGCAGCTGCTTCACCGTGCGGGTCACGTGCGGCAGAACATACCGGCGGTAGTCTTCGACGCTAAGGCAGCCAACCCAGCTGTCAAAAATCTGGATGACGTCGGCTCCGGCCTGTACTTGCTCGGCGGCATACGCCGACGTGACCGCAACCAGTTTCTCCATGAGCGCGTCCCAGTCCGCCGGAGAGTTGTACATCATTTTCTTGGCGTGGACGTAATTGCGCGAGCCGCCGCCTTCGATCATGTAGCTGGCCAGGGTGAAGGGCGCGCCGCAGAATCCGATCACCGGGATCCGCCCGGAAAAATGCTTCGCGACCAGCGCCACCGCCTCGGAAACATAACCCAATTCACCGGCGCGATCGCTACGCAGTGACGTGACGTCTTCCTTGCGGCGTACCGGCTTTTCGATCACCGGGCCTTCCCCCGCCGAAAAATGAAACGGCAGACCCATGACCTCGAGAGGCAGGAGCAGGTCGGCAAAGATGATGGCCGCATCGACGCCCAGGATTTCCGCCGCCGTGATGGTCACCTCCGCCGCCAGCGCCGGCTTCTTGCAGATCTCCAGCAGCGAGTGCTGTTTGCGGACCGCGCGATACTCCGGCATGTAGCGGCCTGCCTGGCGCATGAACCAGACCGGAGTCTGCTGGGTCGGCAGTGACTTGCAGGCGCGAACGAATATGGAATCAGGCGCAGACATAAACTCTTGACTGTAGCATTTTTACCGGGAATGCGCTGTGAGGCATCGGGCAGAACTGCAGTTTACTGTCACCCTGAACCAGCGCTTTTCGCGCCGTGAAGGCTTTGGGCGAACCACCCGACGCAGCGAGTTGCGGCACGACTTATCGCGTGCTTGGCTCGCATCATTGACCAATCCCCACCATCGCAGGATCGGCAGAACCTCCACCCCAGTTTTTGTGCGAGACTGAATGCACCGGGAAGTGTGGGGCGGCAGAGAGAGTCTGCTTTTGACGGAGGATCCGACCATCATGGCCCAGACCGCCATCGCGACCGAGAAAGTCGAATTAAAAGTCCCGGGCAGCACTCCCATGGCTGCGTATGTCGCCCGACCCGGCGCCCCTGGCCCGTATCCGGGACTCCTCGTTTTCCAGGAGGCGTACGGCGTCAACTCGCACGTCCGGGACGTGACCGAACGCTTCGCCGCGCAAGGATATGTCGCCATCGCTCCGGAGTTGTTTCATCGCACCGCCCCCGCCGGATTTGAGGGTCCGTATGGCGACTTTGCGGCAGTGAAGTCGCACTATGAGGCCGTCACGAACGAGGCTGCCGAAGCCGATATCGGGGCATCCTACGGCTGGCTTCGTTCCAATCCTCAGGTGCGCCAGGAATTCATTTCCGCCGTGGGATTCTGCATGGGAGGAAGGATCTCCTTCCTCGCGAATGCGGTCGTGCCTCTGCACGCGGCCGTTTCCTTTTACGGCGGAGGCATCGCGCAAAGCCTGCTCGATCGCGTACCGGCCTTGCACGCTCCGGCCCTGCTGCTCTGGGGCGGCATGGATAAGCACATCACGCCCGAGCTTCGAAAATCGGTCGTAGACGCCCTCAGAGCTGGCCACAAGCCGTACGTGAACGCTGAGTTCTCGGCCGCCGATCACGGTTTCTTCTGCGACCAGAGACCGGCCTATGAGCCGAATGCGGCGCGGCAGGCCTGGGCCCTGACTCTGGAGTTTCTGCGCTCGTGAAGCAACTGTCGAGTCTCTTGCTGGCGCTTTCGGTCCTATTGCCGGCCGCAGCGGGCCAAATGTCGAATCCCTCGCGGCTGCTGACGGCCGGGCATTCCCCCACTTTCTATCGCGACGTTCTCCCCATCCTGCAGGATCATTGCCAGAGCTGCCATCGTCCCGAGGAAGTGGCGCCCATGTCGCTGGTGACCTACGAGCAGACCAAGCCATGGGCCAGCCAGATAGCGCACGCCGTCGAGACGAAGATGATGCCGCCGTGGTTTGCCGATCCCCGCTATGGCCACTTCGCCAACGATCCTTCGCTCTCGGCGCCACAGATCGCCGACATCGTGGCCTGGGCCGAAGCCGGCGCTCCGGCAGGGAATCCTCATGACGCGCCGCCTCCGCGCCACTGGGCCAAAGGCTGGAACATTCCGCAGCCGGACCTCGTCGTGACCATGCCGAAGGCGGTGCACATTCCGGCACGCGGCGAGGTCGAATATACGTACGAAATCGTGCCGACCCATTTCGCCGAGGACCGCTGGGTGCAGATGTCGGAATTCCGTCCGGGTAGTCCGGCGCACGTCCATCACGCCGTCGTCTACATTCGCCCTCCGGATTCGCCGTGGTTGCGGCATGCGCCGGTTGGCGAACCCTTCACCGCTTCGACGCTCACCGATGCCGTCGAGCGTCGCCAGGCGCACGAAACCACCAGCGACCTGCTCCTGGTCTACGCTCCCGGCAGTTCTCCCGACCGATGGCCCGACGGGCTGGCGAAATTCGTTCCCGCCGGCTCAGACCTGGTCTTTCAGATGCACTACACGACGAACGGCACGGCCGCAGAGGATCAGACCAGCCTCGGCCTGGTCTTCGCCAAAACTCCGCCCAGGCAGCGCGTGGTTACGCTCCAGCTCAATAATCATGCGCTGATCATTCCTCCCGGGGCCGACGATTTTCCCGTGGAAGTCGAAGGCACGCTGCCCAACGATGCCACGCTGCTCAGCTTCTTCCCGCACATGCATCTGCGCGGCAAGCGCTTCGAGTACGACATTGTGCATGACGACGGCAGCGTCGAGGTCCTGCTGCGCGTCAACTATCACTTCCATTGGCAGCTCAGCTACAAACTCGCCCAGCCGCGTCTGTTGAAGGCCGGCACTCGCCTGCGCGTCATTGCCTGGTATGACAATTCGAAAAATAATCCCCACAATCCCGATCCCGAGCAGACTGTGACCTGGGGAGATCAGACCTCCGACGAGATGATGGTCGGCTTCTTCGACGTCGCGATTCCTGCCGCCATGGATAAGTGGCAGTTCTTCGACCGCAAGCCGGCAGCCAGCCCGGCGAAGGCGAATGAGAAAAGAGATTAATCGCCGCAATCCGCGTCGGTCACCCGGCTAATTGGCGTCTTCCTGCTCTTCTTCGTCGAGTTGAAATGGCGGCAGGGCATTGAGCGGCAGCGAGTAGCCCGGCTCGCGCCAATACGCGCGGAAGCATTCTCCCGGCTGCTTGGGCGTCCAGGTGCTCCCGTCGGAGAATTCGATCCTTCCCGGGAAAAAGATCAATCCAATCACACTCTTGTTCATGGAGTAGTCGCCCAGCGCGCCGCCGTTGAACTTCTCCTCCGCCAGATTCACGGTTCGGGTTTCCTTGGGCGCTGTCTGGTCCATCCACAACCACTCGAACAGCAGTGGATTCAGGTTCTGCGGAGTGTTGACGAAGTATCCCCCGTGCAGCGTCAGCCGCCGGATGCTCTTCCCCGAGATGTTGGTCAGAGCGAGATCCGAGGGCTTTCCGGTCTGCCAGAAGTCTCCCGCACCGAGCTGGATCGGGCACGACCGCGTCACCGGCGCAACGATCGTGTAAATCGCCATCATGCCCGCCTCCATGTGGTCCGACACGTGGCAATGAAACATCCAACTGCCCGGATTGTCGGCCATCATGTCCGCGCTGGTCATGCTGGCCGGAAGAAGTTCGATGACATCCGTGTGCCGCTTCCGATACGTCACCGTCTCGCCGTGCCAGTGCGGCGTATGCAGGTCCTTTTCGTTGCCCATTCCGAGCAGGTACCAGCGGACTTTTTCTCCCTGCTTCATCACCAGGCCCGGCAGATTTCCATAAATATATCCGTTGATGGTGTGGAACAGGCCTTCCGGCTTGCCCTGCATCTCGTCGAAGATCATGAACATGGTCACGAATTCGCGATCCACATCCACCGGACTGCCGTCCGCCCGCGCTTTGCCTTTCGCCGTGATAATGATCGGCCCTAGCAGCCCCGCATTGATCTCCTGGCCAGGCTCCACGTGGCTGTGATACCACCAGACCACGGAACTCGGATCGCCCGGCCCCGGCCCGCTGCCGGCATCGGCGAACCAGTGATAGGTGAAGCTGCCGCCCGGAGGGATTTCTCCTCCTAGCCCGGTGCGAACGTAGCGCGCGCCCTCGTTATCCTTGTCGTAGCGCAGCCCGTGCGGATGAATACTGTGTTCCATCTTCGTGCGGTTCAGAAAATGGACCACGATCTCATCTCCGACTTCGGCGCGGATCACCGGACCCATAATGCCCAGCCACTCCGGCTGCGGCTTGCGCACGGTAAAAGTCGCATCCGTGTATTCGATGTAGCGGGTTTTCGACCAGACCGTGTGATTGCGCCAGGGTAAAGGGATGGGAAGGCCGCTGATCAGATCATGCCCGGCCGGCGCGTAGTCCCAGCTCACATCTTCCGCGGCTAGGTAATAGGTGCGTACTTTTCCTGCGGGATGGCTCGTGCCTTTGGCGAAACTCTGCACACTCCAGAGACCGGCCACCACCACGAGCACTGCGATTGCACGCCGAATCATGTCGGGATGGCAGCCATTATAGAAGGTGCGGCGATGAGTGCCGACGCCTACGTCGACGCAGCCGCGATCGAAGCCAAGGCTGTGGATGGATATTGCGATCTCGAATCAGGCGCGGCCCTTCTTCGCCGCTACCGCCGCTTCCTTCCCCGCCACTTCCCACGGACGCTTCGGGCGATCTACCGCTGCCTTGTCGCGGTCCACAATGCGGTCGTAATGATACGACTCGCTTACCGTCCCCAGTGATTCGTTGTAGAGGCTCGGCAGGCCCAGGGCCAGCTTCAGTTCTTCCGCAAACGAATGCAGGGCTTTCAACTGGTCGGCCGTGGCCGGGACTTCCGTCTTCGAAGTCTTGAGGAATTGCTGGTATCCGCGATTTACCAGCTTCGAAATTTCGCTGCCAATCAGGTAGCCTGGATAGGCGAAGATCTTCACGCCGTCATCCGGGTTTTTCTGGATTGCCGCCGACACATTGTACTTGCGTAAAAAGACACGGCCGTTGGTCCCGGGGGCATCGGTCACGTCGAACCCATGGTCGCGCAGCCAGGCTAGCGCTTCTTCGTAGGTTCGTGCTTCAATGGTTTTGGGCATTTCGTTTCTGCTTCAACCTTTCTGGGGCCCGCTCGTCATAATTTAGATGCAGGGAGATCAGGGCCGAACGTCACTTTAGGCGTTCTGCATCACCCGGCGAACCTTTTCATCTAACAAAATACTACATACCTCGTTTTCAGCCACATGGCACATTACGTTGGTGAGGGACATCGGGTTCACGAATGGCACAGAGTTCAAGCAAAATAACAGTAATGTCCGCCTCTGCCCCGCATAACGGAAAGCCGGAGATGCCGCCAGGACTGGGCGAAACCCTGGGCCATAGCCTGGTCGAGCGCATCGGAAATACTCCCCTGCTGCGCCTCGATGCGCTGACTCGCGACCTTCCCGGAGTCGCACTTTTGGGCAAGGCCGAATGGTACAACCCCGGCGGCTCCGTCAAAGACCGCGCCGCCGCCGGCATCGTCGCCGAGGGGCGCCGCAGCGGCCAGCTTCGGACCGGCAAGATTCTGCTCGATGCCACCAGCGGCAATACCGGCATCGCCTATGCCATGCTCGGCGCGGCTGAAGGATTCCCGGTCACCCTCTGCATGCCGGAAAATGTCTCGCGCGAGCGCAAGCAGATTCTCCAGGGATATGGCGCCAACATTCTCTATACCGATCCCGCCGACGGTTCCGATGGCGCCATCCGCATGGCGCGTGAGCTGGCCGGCAAACATCCCGACCGTTATTTCTACGCCGACCAGTATTCGAATGAAGCCAACTGGAAGGCTCACTACCAGACGACGGCCAACGAAATCTGGCAGCAGACGCAGGGGCGGATTACCCATTTTGTCTCGATGCTCGGAACCAGCGGCACCTTCGTCGGCACTACGCGCCGCCTCAAAGAGCTCAACCCGCGCGTACAGTGCGTTTCGTTGCAGCCCGATTCTTCCTTCCACGGAATTGAGGGCGCCAAGCACATGGCCAGCGCCATCGTGCCGAAAATTTACGACCCGGCGCTCGCGGATGAGAATCTGGAAATCGCGACCGAAGACGCTTATGCCATGGCGCGGCAACTCTCGCGCGGCGCCGGCCTGCTCGTCGGCATCTCGGCTGCGGCCGCGGTCGTCGGCTGCCTGCGGATCGCCAACACGCTTTCGCTCAAGCGCTCGCAGCAGGCCGTGATTGTGACCATCCTCTGCGACTCGGGTGAGAAATACCTGAGCGAACGATTCTGGACGGAACGATGAATCTCACCACCCATGCGCGGAGAGCTGAAGTTGTCTCATTCGTTGGCTGCCAGTCCCGTTCCGCCAAAGGGCAGTTTCTGTGCCTCCGTGTCTCCGTGGTGAGCTGATCCGATGCTGAAACTGTCGCAGGCCAGCTACAATTCGATCCGCCGCCACGGGGAAGAGACTTATCCCTACGAATGCTGCGGCGTGCTGCTCGGCCGCTTCGAAGACGACGGCAGCCGCGTCGTCACCTCGATCGCGCCTTGCGGCAATACCCGTACCGATTCGGCGCACAATCGCTATAACATCGATCCGAGAGAACTGGTGCGCATCCAGCGCGAAGGCCGCGAGCGCGGCGACGACATCGTCGGCTTCTACCATTCCCATCCAGACCATCCTGCCCGGTGGTCGAAGACCGATCACGAGGAGGCCCACTGGATCGGCTGCTCCTATGTGATCACGGCTGTCGAAAAAGGCAAGGCCGCCGCTACCAATGCCTTCGAACTCACCGGCTCCGGCGAGAACGATAAGAAACTGACCGACGAAGCTGTGGAAGTTCGCTGAACCCACGACCATCGCGGCCCTCGCATGGAATAAACGACTGGGAAGGGCACGGCTTCAGCCGTGTCAATCAGACGGCTAAACGGATCGTCCTTAGGCGCTCAGGTTCAGTGCTCCCGTCTCCCGCAGCTTCGCAACTCTGCGTCGCGCCGATGATGAAACCCTTTGCCGGACGCCGCTTTCGCACAATATTCACAGCTGGGTAACATCACCCAAGCCGCGTCGAAAGCGCCCGGAGCGGCCGCGAATTGCGCGGAAAGCCGCGTCCAATACGGGTTTCGCAACAAAGTGCGCGGTGGGGTTGCACTGTTTTTGGTCATGGGGTTGTGGACGGGCTGCACCCGATTGAAAAAGCAGATAGTTGCGGGTGCGGATTTTCGATTGACGGGAGGAATAGGAGGAGTAAAACGATACTCGTTCTTTGACAGCTTCTAAAGTTTTTCCGGTTGGTGCGGCGTCC